>Ga0134125_10000164_pt1 | contig 96728 bp, 84 predicted proteins | sample KB31751_FD_96464 | JGI IMG/M metagenome (GOLD analysis project Ga0134125, IMG submission 96464) | Terrestrial soil microbial communities with excess Nitrogen fertilizer from Kellogg Biological Station, Michigan, USA - KB3-175-1 | ecosystem: Environmental > Terrestrial > Soil > Unclassified ... | reverse complement strand
CCGGGGGCCGCTTGCGGCCCCTTCTATGGCTTTAAAATGTTTCATAAAGCTAACTCGGGAGACCTTGAGGGTATAATAGCTTTCTTACTGTCTTGAACATCTGCGTTATATGATAGTCTTTGTAAGGATACCACATGAATTCCTCGACGTCCACCTGCCGTTCCTGTTGTAACCAATCGTGTAATGGCAGACAAAAAGGTCCTTTAGGCTGACGATCACGTACATAGGCCGCCAGAGGGATATAAGGCGGGGCTTCGGCAGCAGCCTTACTAATTAACCGTTCGTAGAGGTCAGGGGCCAGGGCGAGCTTACAATCGTCTAATAGCTCAAGCGCGCAAACCTCCTGCATCCCCTGCCGCAATAGGGCTGCATACCCGCCCGCCTTCTCGGATTCGAAGTAACCCGCCAGCCATTCCTTGAAGGGTGTTTCAAGGCTGTCCAGCACGCATTTGTTAAACATTTTGTACCAGCTCGGAAAATCCGCCAACGTAAAGCGGTCTGAATATCTGGCAGTGACGAAATCGATGGCCCGGCTTTCCAGCGCGTCCATCTGGTCGATGGTCATGCCGACATAATCGTACTTGGGCTGGGCGAACACATCGAAGTAGTAACTCTTGAGCGTAGTCGTCTTCCGGTCATAAGTGATCTGGACGTAAAGCGGGTAGGTCTCCCGCCCCCGGAACCGCACCGGTTTCACCCGCTCGTTGAAGTAGGTTTTGTAGCTGACGTTATAGTATTCCTTGGGCATGGGCGTTTAACAACCTTTCTCCAAAATTAAGAAAAAAAGTTTGTTTCAAAAAACAAAATAAACCAAACATTGGGTAATTTAGTCGAAGTTGCTTATAGGAAAACGTGACGTTTGAAAATGAAGGAGGTTCGCAATGGAACAAATCAAACCCGAAGAAATCGTCCAAATCCTCCGGGAATATGGCACGATCGTAACCCTAGAAGAGGCCAGGATTATCCTGGAATTCATGTGGAAATTGGCTAACTTAACCTTAGATCAATACTTATCACTATGACAGCAGATTTGTATGTCCGGGTATCCACGGACGAGCAGGCAGACAAGGGATATTCCCAACGTGACCAGGAGGAACGGCTGCGGAGGTATTGCGAGCTGCAAAAGATTTCGGTGCGCCGGGTCATCATGGAAGATCATTCCGCGAAAACCTTCAAGCGCCCGGAATGGATGAAGCTGCTTGGAGATTTGAAAAAGCGGCGCGGGCAGATTGATTGCATCCTTTTCACCAAATGGGATCGTTTCAGCCGGAACGCCGGTGACGCCTACCAAATGATCAATACGCTGCGAAAGCTGGAAGTAGAACCCCAGGCCATCGAACAGCCGCTGGACCTGTCGGTCCCGGAAAACAAAATGATGCTGGCTTTTTATCTGGCGGCTCCGGAAGTTGAAAACGACCGCCGGGCATTGAATGTGCTCCACGGGATGCGGCGGGCGAGAAAAGAAGGGCGTTGGATGGGACAGGCCCCAATTGGCTATGTCAACAAAATTACGGAGGATGGCAAAAAGTATATCGCCCCGAAAGAGCCAGAAGCTGGTTTATTGTCATGGGCATTTAAAACAGTTGCAACCGGTCAATTTACGGTTTTGGATGTTTACAAGCAGGCCAAGGCAAAGGGACTGAATATGTGCCGGGCGAATTTCTGGAATAGTCTTCGTAACCCGGTCTATTGCGGGAAAGTCTACATTGCCCCGTACAAAGATGAAACGGCCCGAACGGTGCCCGGTCTTCATCAGCCGATTATTTCCGAATCTCTGTTCTATGATGTGCAAGACTACCTGGATGGTAAAAAGAAGAATTACCGGACGAAAGTAGGATCGCACGATATTTTGCAGCTGCGGGGTTATCTGCTCTGTCCCAAGTGCGGCAAGCTGCTGACCGGTAGCGCATCGAAAGGCAACGGCGGGCAATATTATTACTACCATTGCAGTTCCTCCTGCGGAGCCCGATTTAAGGCGGAAAATGCGAACGACCTTTTTTGCCGGGAGCTACGGAAATACATTCCGAAACCGGGGATGGAAAAGGTTTATGCCCGGGTCATGAACACCGCCTACAAGAGCAGAACTAAGGGCCAGCGGGAAGACATTCGGGCGATCAGCGAACAAATCGAGGCGGCGAACCTGGAAGTAGCGAAAGGCCGGAAACTGCTGTTGAAAGAAGAAATAGACGCCCAGGACTTCCGGGAGATCAAGCGGGAAAATGAGAAAAAGATCGAAATGCTGGAAGTACGGTTAATTGAGGCTTCGAGGGTATCCACCAATATAGAGCCGTTGCTGGAAAAGGCTGTGTCAAATTTGGCCCACCTAGACGAATTGTACAAAGAAGGGGATGTAAAGCGGAAGCGGGTTATCATTGGTTCGATTTTTCCCGAAAAACTCGTTTTTGACGGTTTCCGTTATCGAACCACAAGGGTAAATGAGGCGGTCGAGCTGATATACGCGCTGGACTTGGGTTTCACCCAAAATGAAACTGGACAAACCAAAGAAGTTTTTGATTTGTCCAGTGAGGTTGGCCTACCTGGATTCGAACCAAGACAAACAGAACCAAAATCTGTCGTACTACCATTATACTATAGGCCAATCTGTACCTTCAAAAAGGAGTGCAAAAATAAGGGTTGAACCGGCTCGCTCCAAATCAACTTTGCCCTATTTATACCAGCCCTGTTCGCCGGGTATTTTAAATGAACTTGAACAGCAAGGCCGCAATGGCGTACAGGATCGTCGCCGCGAAAATGCCCTTGGCAGTGCTGTCCCGGTGGGAATTGATATAGAAGGTAAACAAGCCGATATTCAGGACCAGGCAAGGCACCGAAACCGCCGTGATCTGCTGCTTATTGGTCCGAAGGAAGAAGAAGAAGTCGTGAATCGAAAAAGTGGGATAAAACTTGACAAAATAGTAAATCGCCAGACTGAGGATCGGTGCCACCAGCCCAAGCACGAGGCCCAGCCGGAGGTTATCTTTTTTGAATATCACGATTTCCACGTTTTTTCAAGTTTGGTTTTAAGAACGTAATTGGTCATGTCAAATTGCACCGGCACCACGCTCACGTAGTTATGTTCCAACGCCCACACGTCCGTATCCCGACCCTTATCAAAATTCACGAATTTGCCGGTCAGCCAGTAATATTTTTTGGCGTTAGGGTCGAAACGCTCCATGAAATCCTCCTCGTATTTTGCATACGCCTGGCGGCAAACCTTCAACCCTTTGATTAGGTTGACGGGTACGGCGGGAAAATTTACGTTGAGAATCAAGTGTTTATCAAGCGGGTGTGCCAGCACTTCCTCGACAACGATCCGGACATATTTCCGGGCGGCAGTGAAATCGGCCTCCTGACTATAATCGAGCAAGGAGAACCCAACCGCCGGGATGCTTTCGATCGATGCTTCTACCGCGGCAGACATCGTTCCCGAATAGATCACGTTGATCGAATGGTTGGCGCCATGGTTGATCCCGCTCAGGCAAATGTCCGGTTTCCGCCGCAGCACTTTGTCCACAGCGAGTTTCACGCAATCGACCGGCGTTCCGGAACACTGCCAGGCTTCCACACCTTCAAACAGGTGGTGCATGGCGTTCAGGCGGAGGGGATTTCCGATGGTGATCGCGTGACCCATGCCCGACTGCGGCTTATCGGGCGCCACCACCACGATCTTTCCCAGGCCCTTCACCGCCTCCACGAGGTTGCGGATTCCGGGCGCATTGATGCCGTCGTCGTTGGTGACCAGGATCACCGGCATCCGCTTGCGGCCGGCCTTCTTTCCCCCCTTTGGACCTAAGTCCTTTGTAGCCAATCTATTATTTGCCGGAGAACCATTGAGTTCCATATTATTGGTCCCCGTTTCGCGAATAATTCCAGTTGCTCCCGTCTTACCGGTCCTTACCGGTCTTTCCGTTACATCGGTCGTTTTGATGATCCCCGTTGCGCCGGTTTTGCCCGGTTTCTGCGTTACCGCCTTCTTTGACTTTCCTTTCATAGCTAGAGTTACAAAATTCCGCAATATTTATGAACTAACAACGCAGAAAGACGGGGCAAAGTACGGAAGGATTTCCCCTTCTTTTCCCCGACCGGCGGAATTTTCGCGGGTTTGCGTTATTTTTGCAGCCATTTTAAAAGCAGCCAATGGCAGGACAACTTAAAGAGGTACGCAACCGCATCAAGTCCATCCAGAACACCCAGCAGATCACCAAAGCGATGAAGATGGTGAGCGCGGCCAAATTGCGCCGCGCCCAGGATGCGATCATTCAGATGCGGCCGTATGCCCAGAAGCTGCAAGAGGTTCTCAGCAATATCGTGAGCAGCTCAGAGGGCGACCTGGGGATGAGCCTTGCCGTCGATCGGCCGGTCGAAAAGGTGCTCCTGATCGTCATTACCAGCGACCGCGGACTCGCCGGCGCCTACAACGCCAATATCATCAAGCTGGCCAAGGCGACGATCAACGAAAATTATCAAGCGCAACGGCAAAAAGGCAATGTCACCGTCTGGTCGATCGGGAAAAAGGGCTACGAACATTTCGCCAAGAATAACTACCCGACTTCCGACACCTTCAAGGATATTTTTCTGAGTCTCACTTTCGAGCATGTCCAGGCCGCCGCCCAGGCTGCCATGAAGGCATTTGAGAACCACGAATTCGACGTCGTCCAGATCGTGTACAGCCAGTTCAAGAATGCGGCTACCCAGAGTTTTGTCGTTGAAAAGTTCCTGCCGATCCCCAAGGTCGAACGGAAAGCCGGGGCCGCCAAGGCCGACTTCATGTTCGAACCCGACAAGGAAGAACTGATTGCCGAGCTGATGCCCAAGATCCTCAATACCCAACTGTATAAGGCTGTCCTGGACGCCCATGCTTCCGAGCACGGGGCCCGCATGACCGCTATGGACAAAGCCAGCGACAACGCCAATGAGTTGCTGAAATCGCTGCGCCTTTCTTACAACCGCGCCCGCCAGGCCGCTATCACGACCGAATTGACGGAAATCGTGAGTGGTGCTGCCGCGCTACAAGGGTAAACCTACTAATGGAAATCTCGACCATCATTCCGCACATCGAAGCGCTGATCTTTGCCAGCGACAAGCCGTTGACCTCGCTGGAGATCACGGAGCTCGTCAATAACGCCTTCGGATTCATGGAGGAAAAGCTCACCCTCGAACAAATCCAGACCGCTATCGATGGCATCGTCGAGAAATATGCCGCGGAATTTTATCCTTTTGAAGTGCGCGAGAGCGGGGGAGGGTGGCAGTTCCTCACTAAAAAGGAGTACCACAAAACGATCGCACAACTGAACGGAGAGAAATTTCTAAAGCGACTTTCTTCGGCTGCTCTCGAGACGCTGGCCATCGTGGCATACAAGCAGCCGATCACCAAGGGAGAGATCGAAGCGATCAGGGGAGTCAACAGCGACTATAGCGTGCAGAAACTGCTCGAAAAAGAATTGATCATCATCTCCGGGCGGAACGAAGAAATGCCGGGCAAACCTTTGGTATACGTGACGTCGAAAGCCTTTATGGATTATTTCGGCATCAATTCGCCCGCGGACCTGCCCAAGCTGAAGGAGATATTCACCGAGTCGCTCGTTTCACCGACCGTCATTAACCCGGATGCCAGCGCTTCGGAAGAGACGGAGGACGGTGGGGAGGAAACCTCGTCAACGCCCGAACAGGCCGGACCGGACAACAATACGCTTGTTGTCGACCGGGAAGGCGAGTTGCGCGAAGATGCCGACGAACCCGAAGCACCCGAACCCGAACATTAACCCTCCGCTCATGGCCCAGACCCTTTCCTCCGACCAACTCACCCGCCTCGCGCAAGAATTCGGCACGCCGTTATATGTCTACCACGCGGAGAAAATAAAGGAGCAGTTCCAGAAGCTTTCTTCCGCTTTCCAGGGCAGCGACACCGTTTTTTTTTATGCCTGCAAAGCGCTCACCAACATCAACATCCTGCGCTATATCCGTGACCTGGGCGCCAATGTTGATTGCAGTTCGATCAACGAGGCGCGGCTTGCCCTGCATGCGGGATTTCCTAAAGAACGCGTTCTGTATACCTCCAATGGCATTGGGTTCGACGAAATCGAAGCGGCGCAGGAATTGGGGGTTATCATCAATATCGACAGCCTTTCTAACCTGGAAAAGTTTGGCCGCAGGTTCGGCAATTCATACCCTGTCGGCGTACGCCTGCGCCCCAACATCATGGCCGGAGGCCATCTCAAAATGTCAACCGGCCATGACAAATCGAAGTTCGGCATCCCGGTAGACCAGGCGGACAGGATCCTCGAGCTGGTCGACCGGTTTCACCTCAGGATCCATGACCTCCATATCCACACGGGCAGCGAAATCAAGGATGTGGACGTGTTCGTCAAAGGGATAGAGATCCTGTTCGACCTCATCCCCAAATTCAACGACCTCCGTTTCATCGATCTTGGCGGCGGCTTCAAAGTCCCCTACAAGGACGGCGATTCCGAAACCGACATCCAGGCGTTGGCCCAGGCCGTCGCCAGGGCATTCAAAGCTCATCCCAATCCGGGCGGGCGGCCGCTGCAGGTATGGTTCGAACCCGGAAAATTCCTCGTGAGCGAATGCGGATATTTTATCACGAAGGTCAATGTGATCAAGCAAACCGCTGCCGCAACCTTTGTAAGCGTCGACAGCGGGTTTAATCATCTTATCCGCCCGATGTTCTATGACGCCTACCATCGTATCGTCAACATCAGCAACCCGGATGGCGAGCACCACCATTATTCCGTCGTCGGCAATATCTGCGAGACCGACACTTTCGCCTGGGATCGCGCCATCGCCGATGTCCGGGAAGGCGATTATCTTGTATTTTACAATGCCGGCGCCTATGGATTCGAAATGTCATCCAATTTCAATTCGCGGTACAAGCCTGCCGAAGTGCTCGTGAAAGCGGGTCAACCCTACCTGATCCGCAAACGGGACAGTTTCCAGGACCTGCTGCGTAACCAGGTCGAGTTATGACTGGTTGAAAAAGTCAAAGTATTCACCATGGCCACTCCTTTTCCCAGGATCGCAGGCAGCCCCATCTTGTTCCGGCTGTATCTGTTAAGCAAACTGCCCAGCGCGTTCTTCTCCGGCGTCCGTGTGGCCCGTCTGGACGCCGATTCCTGCGTGGTTACCGTTCCGTATAAGTGGTTCACGCGAAACCCCTTTAAGTCCACGTATTTCGCCTGTCTCGCCATGGCCGCGGAAATGAGCACGGGTCTGCTGGCGATGGCCAACGTATATGGCCGGCGGCCGGCCGTGTCCATGCTCGTTGTTCACCTGGAGGCGAACTACTTCAAAAAAGCGATCGGCCGGACCTTGTTCACTTGCAGCGACGGCGCGGTGATCCGCGGCACGATCGAAAAGGCAATTGCTACCGGGGAAGCGCAGACCATCCGGGCCCGTTCGGAGGGGGCAAACGCCGGCGGCGAGCCCGTTGCCGAATTTTTTGTCACCTGGTCCTTCAAAATGAAGCCGATTGCCAAAAAATCGTAAATTTCCCGGAACACGATAACATCAATGTAATGAAGATCGCATTCCATGGCGCTGCCCGGGTCGTTACCGGCTCCAAACACCTGATCACCCTCAACAACGGCAAGAAGTACCTCCTGGACTGCGGCATGTTCCAGGGACTTGGTGCGAAAACCGACGTTCTCAACCGGAACTGGGGATTTACACCGGTCCAGGTCGATCACCTGATCCTGTCCCATGCCCATATCGACCACAGCGGTCTCATCCCGAAGCTGGTCAAGGACGGTTTTACCGGCAGGATCTTTTGCACGCCCGCCACGCGCGAGCTCACCGGCATCCTGCTCCAGGACTCGGCAGAGATCCAGGAGGACGAAGTGAAGTTCGCCAACAAACGCCGGACGGCCGAAGGTCAGCCCTATCTCCAACCCCTGTATACCTCCGACGATGCCAAGCGCGTCACCGACCATTTCGTCAGCGTTGAATACGACACGTGGCACCCGGTCGACGAAAACGTTCAGGTCCTTTTCACGGATGCCGGGCATATCATCGGAAGCGCCGCCGTCAGCCTGAAAATAAAGGAAGACGGGAAGGAGACGCGGCTCACCTTCAGCGGAGATGTGGGCCGGTACAAGGATGTCATCCTGCGTTCGCCGGCGGTTTTCCCACAGGCGGATTACGTTCTTATTGAATCAACTTACGGAAACAGTCTCCACGATCCGGCCAATACGACACCCGATATGCTGCTGGACTGGATCAACAAGACCTGTCTTCAGAAAAAAGGGAAGCTCATCATCCCCGCCTTTAGCGTCGGCCGCACGCAGGAGCTGCTTTTTGCGCTCAACCAGCTGGAAGAGGAACGCCGGTTGCCGCCGCTCGATTACTATGTGGACAGCCCGCTCAGCGTCGCGGCTACGGAGATTGTCAAGAGCTATCCGCAGTATTTCAACAAGACGATCCAGAAGGTATTGGAGACCGATAAGGATCCCTTTGCTTTCCAGGGACTCAAATATATCAAATCTGTCGAAGAATCGAAACTCCTCAATTACCACGATAAACCCTGCGTCATCATTTCTGCGAGCGGAATGGCAGACGCCGGCCGGGTGAAACACCATATCAGCAACAGTATCGAGAACAGCCGCAATACGGTGCTTCTGGTCGGCTACTGCGAGCCGCATTCACTGGGCGGTCGTCTGATGGCCGGCGCCAAAGAGGTGCATATCTTCGGCGTGCTGCATGAGGTCCACGCCGAAATAGGGAGCATCCGGAGCATGAGCGCCCATGGCGATTACGAAGACCTGAGCCAGTTCCTCGCCTGCCAGGACGCCAAACGGGTAAAGGCGATTTTTATCGTGCATGGTGAGTATGAGGTCCAGCAGGCCTTCCGGGACCGGCTCCTCAAGAAAGGTTTTACGGATGTAGAGATCCCGGAGCTGCACTATGAACGCGGGTTGTCCTGAACCGCATCTCAGCGGCGATTACCCGCCAAATTCCATCAGCCTACGGAGCAACTCGGCCTGATTGGCCGCGCGGACATAGTTATGTCCCTCATATCTGGCGCCATAGTAAGCATCGCGGTTCAGGTGGTCCGCGAGGAAACGCAATGCCTGCATATAGACCAGGAACAGCCCCGCATAGAAAAAATGATTCCGCTCCGCCGCGCCGAGCACATCGCCCATTACCTCCAAATAGCCCGATTCAATGGCCCGGTAGAATTCCCGCCGTACCACTACGCGTTCCAGGTCCTCTTCCTCCTCGCTGGCGGGCGATACATAGGTCCGGATCATATCCCCCACGTCGCTGATAAAATACCCCGGCATCACGGTGTCGAGGTCTATGACACATAGACCGCGGTCGAACCTGTCGAAAAGCACATTGCTGATTTTGGTATCGTGATGCGTCACCCGAAGCCGGAAAGCGGGATCTGCGCGGATCGCGAGGTAGGTGTCCACCAATCCCCGCCGGGACTCCAGGAACCCGATCAATTCCGCTGATTCGCGGACCCGCACGGCATCGCCCTCCCGCGCCCCCCGCTGAAACTGATCGTACCGAAACGCCAGGTCATGGAAACGCGGGAGGGTCATCCGCAGTTCCCCAACTTCGAAACCTTGCAGGTTGCGGGTGAACAACCCGAACTGCCGGGCGGCTTCATATGCCTGTTCCGGGCTCGCGACCGTGTCATAGGTTCGCGACCCTTCCACGAACGGGAACAACCGGAACACCCCATCTGTGTCATAACAAAAGGCCGGGCCCGCCACTGTGCGCAACGGGGCGGGAAAGAAATAATCCGGGTGATGCCCGGCCAGCCATTGCCCGATCTTGTCGAGGTTCCCCGCAATCGCTTCGGGATCGATGAAAACCGCGGTATTCACCGCCTGCAGGATGTACCCCTTCCCTCCGGCCAGTTCCAGCTTCCAGGTTTTATGAATAAGCCCGGACCCGACGGGCGTGAGGGAAAACTGCTCAGCCTCCGGCAACCAGGCGTGGATGATCCTCTCCATCATGGCACCAAACCTACAAATATTTTTTCCTAACTTACGCGAATGAAAACACTACTACTCCTTTGCCTCACCGCCATAGCCACGCAAGCCGCGCCGATCACCGGCCGGGACGTCGTCAAAAAAATGCACGAACGCTTTGCCGGTAAGTGGTACCATAGCTTTAGGTTCACGCAAACCACAGAGGTTTACCGCAACGACTCGCTGCGGAGCACGCAAACCTGGCATGAATTTATCCGGCTTCCGGATCGTTTCCGGATGGACTTCGGGGCTCGGGACAGCGGAAATGCGGTCATCTTTCGCGGCGATTCGGCCTATCGCTTTCGCAATGGCAAGCTCCGCGGCACCATGATCAACAATAACGAGGGCCTCATCTTTCTTCTTGGAGGAATGTTCTTTTATCCCTTGGATGAGACCTGCCGCATCCTCAGCGACTCACTCCATTACGACCTGGGCGACGCGCGGGAAGACATCTGGGACGGCCGTGCTGTATATGTTATTGGTAAGGCAGGTGGCAATCAGCTTTGGATCGACAAGCGGGATCTTTGTCCGCTGCGGATGATCAAGGTCGACGGCCGGGAACAAATGGATGCCAGATTTGAAGACTGGAAACCGTTCGGCGGCGGCTTCAGCGAAACCAAATGCCGATTCTATGTCAATGGCAAATTGATCCAGGTAGAGACCTACTACGATTGCAAGGCCAATATTCCGCTCGACGACAGGATTTTCGATCCTGCGCAACTGAACAGGTCCTGGTGAGAACACCCGATTCAAAGCGTCGTCCGGGCAAACTGATGCCCCTTCAACTCGCCGCGGTCATCTTCCTGACCGTTTCGGGCGGGCCTTACGGGCTGGAACAGTTGTATGCGGGCGTCGGGATAGATGGCGCGCTCTTCCTGCTCCTGGTGACGCCGATCCTTTGGGACATCCCGACCATCCTCACTGTACTGGAACTGAACAGCCTCATGCCCGTGACGGGCGGCTACTACCAATGGGTCCGATACGCACTGGGCCTCCGTTGGGCCTTTTTTGAAGGCTGGTGGACCTGGCTCTACACTTTTCTGGACCTGGCCATCTATCCCGTTCTCTTCGTCACCTACACTTCCTTTTTTTTTCCGGAGGTTCTTCACTATCGCCTGCCGATCTGCCTGGTGATCATCTGGGCGTCAGCCATCCTGAATATCCTTGGCATCGTCCCCGTGGGCAAGGTTTCTCTCCTGCTGGGTGCGATGGTAGTGGTTCCCTTTTTGGTGATGTTCGGCTGGCTGACACATACCGGTCATGCCTTTTCCATCCCGGCCCCTTCTCTGAAGGGCACACCCTTCTCCGCGTTGTCGTTGGGTATTTATTATGTCATGTGGAATTTCCTGGGATGGGACAACGCCACCACTTATGCGGGCGAGGTCAATCAACCGGTCAGGTCTTATATCCGGTCAATCGGGCTCGCCTTCCTGCTCATCCTTGGCGTTTATCTTTTGACGACCCTCTCCGTACACTGGTCGGGCATCGATCCGGGGACGCTCGACTCGGAGAACCGAGGCTTCCCCTTATTGGGCACCGCCATCGGCGGGCGATGGTTGGGCATTCTCGTGGCTGTCGGCGGGATGGCCAGCCAGATGGGTCTGTACGCTGCAGTGTTGTTGTCGGTGTCCCGCGTGCCGCAGGTCATGGCGGACGATCAACTCCTTCCATCGTGGTTCTGCAGCCTGCACCCGCGGTTCAAAACGCCATATGTTTCCATCCTTGTGTCGTCCGCTATCGTCAGCGTCCTCGTCCTTTTTACGTTTTCCGACCTGGTCGTGATGGACATCATCCTCTACGGCGCGGGTCTCTTCCTTGAATTCCTGGCGCTGCTGATCCTCCGGAAGCGCGAGCCCGATCGCCCCCGCCCTTTCAGGATCCCGCTTCCCATACCCGGTCTGATCTGTATGATCGCCCTTCCCGTCGCCGTGTACATGGTCGCCCTTTGGGGTACGATCTATTCCGCTGAAAAAATGTGGGGTCCTGTGGCGCTGGCACTTGGCATGCTTGTATCCGCACCCTTCGCGTGGCGCCTGATCCGCCGGCGCAATCCGAACCTGGCCTGATCCGGGATTCAATGGAATTTCGCACCTTTGTGCCCAGAAATACAACTATCATGTCCAAACGTCTCCAACTCGACCAAGCCGAACCGGCCGCTTACAAAATCCTTTACCAGTTTTCCAATTATGTCAATAGCACCCGCCTTAGCCCGATTCAGAAAGAGCTTATCAAGACGAGAGCTTCCCAGATCAACGGGTGTGCCTTTTGTATCGACATGCATACGCGCGACGCCCGCAAGGCCGGAGAGACCGAACAAAGACTGTATGCCCTGAACGCCTGGCGGGATACTAAGCTTTTCACCCCCGAGGAGCGCGCCATCCTCGCCCTGACAGAAGAAGTTACGCTGATCGGCAACCACGTTTCCGACGCGACTTATAACGAGGCTGCAAAGTTGTTCGACGAGCAATTCCTGTCCCAGATCATTATGACCATTATTCTCATCAACTGCTGGAACCGCGTCGCAATCACCACGCACATGCAATGACAACGCCATCTTACCAGGAGACAGAGACAGAATCAGGTACGCGCAAATCCCTCTCGTGGGAGTTTGACGGCATACGAATGGGTCATGCGGTCCTGACGTCCCGCAGACTGACGGAATCTACCGCAGCAAGTTCCGCGACGGATGTCGTGCGTCTCCATTTCGGGCTGAAAGGAAACTATAGCTTCCGGTATAAACAGCTGGACTCCACTTTCGACCTGGTCGGCGGCCATCACAACATTATGTATTCGCGCGAATTTGAAATGACCGCGATTCACCGGACGCTTGAGCTGGAGACTTTCGGCGTGCAATTTCCGAAAGATACTTTTCTCCGTTTCACAGAAAGCGCGACCGATCTCCTGAAGCGTTTTGGCGATCGGGTGTATCGTGGCGAGCCGGTCATTTTCACTGAAGATTGGGGCCGATAAGGAGAGGATCATTGCCGCCCGGGACCTGGTCAATAGCCGCCTCGATTCCCCGCTTAGCCTGCCTGAACTGGCCAGGGCCGTGGTCTTTAAAAAGCATTTTGGCTATACGCCCCATTCCATCAGGGCGATGCGCGGCCGCGACGGAAAATGATAAAAAGAATCCGTAATATGCAATCGGCACCTCTGCCGGGGTTGTATCTTCCTGCTATAAAAAAATCGCAATATGAGCCAACCACTGATCATCCGCAACAGTATCGGGATACATGCCCCAGCAGCCAAGGTCTGGGACGCCCTGACGAATCCCGCCGAAACAAAAAAATACATGTTTGGATGCGAAGCCCTGTCGGATTGGAAGCCAGGCAGCCCGCTGATCTGGAAGGGCAATTTTAATGGCGTGGAGCTGATTGCCGTTAAGGGAGTCATCAAAAAGATCCAACCCGGACAATATCTCGAATACACGGTGATCGATCCGAATAACCCGAAGATCCCGGACTTGCCGGAGAATTATCTGACCGTTACCTGCCAACTGACCGAGAAAGAGGGAATTACTACCCTTGCCGTCACCCAGGGCGACTATAGTGCCGTCGCCGAAGGCCCCGACCGCTATCGGCACTCCTTCGAAGGCGGGGGATGGGCGCCGGTCCTCGAAGCCATCAAGACGATGGTCGAAGCGTAGTCGATCATCCAGCACGCAACCTTTCAATCGGTCGGGCAGAAATCCGGCCGATTGTAGTATCTTCCCGACGCCAATAAATCCTTATGCGGTCTAAAAAGAAGGCGACTGCCGTCGCCGTCCCGATGGAAAAAATGCCAACCGGAATTACCGGGTTCGATGAGATCACGCATGGCGGTCTGCCAAAAGGCCGTCCGACACTGGTCTGCGGCGCGGCCGGAGCCGGTAAGACGCTATTCGCCGCCGAATTCATCGTGGCCGGCATCACCAAATTCAATGAGCCCGGCGTCATCGTCAGTTTCGAGGAAACGCCGGGAGACCTCGAAATCAACATGTCGTCGTTGGGCTTTGATCTCGGGAAATTGCAACGGACAAAGCGATTGATGATCGAGCATATTGAGATCGAGCGCAGCGAAATCGAAGAAACGGGCGAATACGACCTCAGCGGGCTTTTCATCCGCCTCGGGCTTGCGATCGACAAGATCGGCGCCAGACGGATCATGCTGGATACGATCGAGAACCTCTTTGCGGGGCTCGACAACCAGGCCATTTTACGCGCGGAGCTCCGCCGTCTTTTTTCGTGGTTGAAAGACAAAGGGATCACGGCCGTCATCACTGCTGAAAAGGGAAACGGTCAGCTTACACGCCAGGGACTGGAGGAATATGTTTCGGATTGCGTCATCCTGCTTGACCACCGGGTCGACCACCAGGTCTCCACGCGCAGGATGCGCATCATCAAATACCGGGGCTCTCTCCATGGAACGAATGAATATCCTTTTCTCATCGACACCGATGGCATTTCCGTACTGCCGGTAACTTCTCTGAGGCTGGATAGCAAGGTGAATGCCAGCCGTATCTCATCCGGGCTGCCGTCGCTGGACGAAATGCTGGGTGGAAAGGGATTTTACAGGGGCACGGCAATCCTCATCTCCGGCACGGCGGGTACCGGGAAAACAAGCGTGGCGGCGACCTTTGCGGATGCTGCCTGCAAAAGAAAGGAACGAACCCTTTTCTTTTCCTTCGAGGAATCCCCGGACCAGCTGATCCGTAACATGCGGTCGATCGGGATGGACCTGCAGGCGCACGTGGACTCCGGCATGTTACGGTTTTCCGCTGCCAGACCCACACTTTACGGGATGGAAATGCACCTCGTGACCATTCATAAACAGGTAAAGACGTTCCGCCCGCAGGTAGTCATCCTTGACCCGATTTCCAACCTGATGACGGCGGCTTCGATCTCGGAGATCAGGTCGGCCCTGATGAGGGTCATCGATTTTCTGCGGTCGGAGAATATTACCATCCTGCTTACCTCTCTGAATCAAAATACGCCGTCCAACTCGCAAACTGACGAAAGCATTTCCTCCCTGGTCGACGCTTGGATCAGCATCCGGGACATAGAAGGAAACGGCGAGCGCAACCGGGCCCTCTATATTATGAAATCGAGAGGGATGCGGCATTCGAACCAGGTCAGGGAATTCGTGATCGAAAGCAAAGGAATTCACTTGGTCGATGTCTTTCTTGGGCCGGATGGCATCCTGACGGGCTCGGCGAGGGAAGCTCAGCAACTGATGGACGCTACCGGAACGGAGTTACGAAAGTATGCCCTGGGAAGGAAAGATCGCGAGATCGACCGGAAACGCAGGGCCCTCGAGGCGCAAATCACGGCATTGCGCGAAGAGTTCGATTCCGTACAGGAAGAACTGAACAGAACCTACCAGGAAGAGGATTTACGAAAGGAGATCATGGAAAAGAGCCGGAAGCAATTGTCAAAAAAACGTTCGTAAAATGGCAAAGGCAGCAAAGAAAACGCCGGCAACCGAAAAATGGGAATTGCGTCTTTATGTCGCGGGGAATACCGCAAAATCGATGACTGCATTGGCGAACTTAAAGAAGATCTGTGAGGAGCACCTGTCGGGCAAGTATACGATCGAAATAATAGACCTGCTGGTGCAGCCGCAGTTGGCCGCGGGGGATCAGATACTGGCCATTCCTACGCTTGTCCGGAAAATCCCGGTTCCGATCCGGAAAATCATCGGAGACCTGTCGAACGCAGAGAAAGTCCTGGTCGGGTTGAATCTTCGACCGCTAAAATGAATTTATGCAGAAATTGTCGGGCGAGAAAAATCGCGCGAAGGAAGCGGGGGTCGAACCGAGGGAGTTCGTCCTTTGCCTGTATGTGATAGGGGCATCGCCAAACTCTGCCAGGGCGATCGCCAACCTGAAGGCAATCTGCGAACGGTATCTTGACGGCCGGTATTCTCTGGAGATCATCGACGTCTACCAACACCCCGGGATAGCGCGGGCCGAAGGCATCGTGGCGCTCCCGTTACTGATAAAGAGGAAGCCCGATCCGCAGCGGAAACTGATCGGGGATCTGAGGGACACGGAAAGAGTGCTGAAAGGCTTAGGTATAAAATTGTAACCTATCATGAACAAGGATCAGCAAATCCGCGAACTTCAGACCGAAATTGACGAACTCCGGCTTCAGCTTTTCGAGGCATCGGAGACGATCGAGGCCATCCGGAACGGACAGGTAGATGCGCTCGTCCTGCAGGAAAATGACGGCAACCGGCTCTATACGTTAAAAACCGCGGACCTTGCCTATCGCATCTTTATCGAAAAGATGGCGGAAGGGGCGGTGACGATCACCGAAGGAGGAACGATCCTTTATTGCAATACCCAATTTGAGAAGATGATCTGTAGCGAAGGGGCCGGCCTTGTCGGCCGTTCATTTCTCGAATTTATTCCGCGAAGCCTGCATGCTTTATACCAGGCCAGGTTTTTTCAGCAGGACGGTCAGGAATTCAAGGAAGAGCTGCAATTGTTGACCAAAAATGGCGGCATCCCAGTCCAACTGTCCATGGCTACTTTTGAATTGGAAGGTGAGCGACATATCAATTTGACGCTGACGGATCTCACCGCCCAAAAAAATGCCCAGGGACAACTCGAAGCCGCCAACCGGCTGCTCCGCGAAGCCAATGAAAAATTGGAAGCGACGAACCAGGACCTGCAACAATTTGCGTCCGTCGCCTCTCACGATCTGCAGGAGCCGTTGCGAAAGGTCAAATTTTTTGCGTCTTTGCTCCTGGAGACGAACGGTTCAACACTTTCCGCTGAATCCAGGTCTTATTTCAGTAAAATTCTGCTGTCTACCGAACGAATGAAAGAGCTGATCATCGATGTCCTCAGTTATTCGAGACTCTCGGCCTCGGGCGTCGAGTCGTTCGTGCGGGTCGACTTAAACAGCCTGGTCAAAGAAATCCTGGATGACTTCGAATTGGGGATACAGGAAAAGGGGGCTACCGTCACGGTCGACCGACTGCCATGTATCTACGCCAATAAGGGACAGATGCGCCAGGTATTTCAAAATATTATTTCGAACGCGCTCAAGTTTTCCAAAAAGGATATTCCTCCCCGGGTATCCATCCGCTGCTCGCGGTTGCGGGAAAAAGGGTTCGACAGCCCTGAAGAGGAGATGGGGCCGTATTGTCTAATCCGAGTCATCGACAATGGCATCGGGTTCGACAAAAAGTACCAGACCCGGATCTTTACGCTCTTCGAGCGGCTGCATGGAAAAGATGAATATGAGGGGTCGGGCATCGGGCTATCGATCGCCAAGCGGATAGTCGAACATCACAATGGGCTCATAGCAGCCCTCAGCAGCCCGGGCAAAGGATCGGAATTTCTTTTGTTGCTGCCCATCGGCAGCGACTGACGCCCCCAGGACCAGTGTAACAATCTCCGGGCTCTTGCGACCAAGGACAAAATGCTGAAACACTATTGGCATATTGCCTGGCGGCAATGGCATTCCTCATCGACTTTTGCCCTGCTGAATCTCGTGGGACTGGCCGCGGGCCTCACCGTGGCACTTCTCATCGGGTTGTGGATTTCGGATGAAGTCTTCTTTGATCATTATTTTCCCAGCCATGGCTGCATCGTCAAGGTCATGACTACTCAGCCAACCGCGGCGGGATTGGTGACAACGGACCACCTGCCTCCAGCGCTGATCGGCGAGCTCCGAACCAATCATGGCCGCTTCTTCCGTCACCTTGCGATCGTTTGGCCCAACTTTCCACACGTCCTGGCTGCCGGAGAAAGGCAAATTACTGCCTCCGGCCAATGGGCGGAACCCGAGTGGCCGGAGATCCTTGCACTGCACATGATCTGCGGAAGCCGCAAGTCGCTCGGCGATCCGTCTTCCGTCCTCATCGACAGGACTACCGCCCTCGCGTTGTTCGGCGACAGTAAAGGGACGGACGCGATGGGCCGAACGATCCGGGTGGACAATGCGATCGACGTCAAGATTGCGGGCGTTTACGAGGACCTTCCGGACAACACGAGTTTTGCAGGTACCCACGTGCTTCTCGCCTGGAAAAAAGCATCGGAAGAAATGCCCTGGTTCCGGGACGCGATGAATGACTGGGGTACCGTCGGGTTCTGGATATTCGGGGAATTGAACGACCCGGGAGTCGCGACTGCAGCTTCGGCCGACATTGCCGGGATTTTTCGCGGCCGAAGCAAAGACGCCAAAGAGACACTCAGCCTTTATCCCATGGACAGGTGGCATTTATACAGTGAATTCGACAATGGCGTCAGCAGCACCGGTCGCGTCCGCCTCGTCCTGCTCTTCGCTTTCATCGGGTTGTTCGTCCTGCTCCTGGCCTCTATTAATTTCATGAACCTGGCCACCGCGCGCAGCGAGCGCCACGCCCGTGTAGTCGGTATCCGTAAAACCCTGGGGGCTTCGCGTCTTCAACTGGTCGCTCAATTCCTCACGGAATCGGTTTTGCTTTCCATGCTTGGCCTGATCATCGCAATCGGTGTCGCTCAGTTGTCGCTACCACTGTTCAACCGGCTTGCTGCCAAAGACCTTGCGCTACCTTATGCACAGCCGCTTTTCTGGCTGGTCAGTGTAGGGTTCGCGTTGCTAACCGGCCTCTTCAGCGGGATATATCCGGCCTTTTATCTTTCCAGGTTCCGGCCCGCCTTTACGTTGCGGATGGCCGGTAGCCGGGGTGCGCATTATACGCGACGTGCATTGACCATCCTGCAGTTTACGATTTCCGCCGGCCTGATCGTCGCAACAGCTGTCGTTTACAGGCAGGTGGCCTATGCGCGCGGCCGTCCGGCAGGGTATGAGCGTGATGGCCTTTTGGCGGTCCGGATGAAGACCACCGATATCTATAGCGCGCCATACGATGTGTTCCGCGAAGAACTGCTTCGGTCCGGCGCCGTCGCAGACATGGCGGAGTCTTCGGATGCTACGACGGGGAAGCCGGAATTGTCCACCGAGTCGATCTCATGGCCCGGAAAAGATCCCTCAACCAAACCGCAATTGGTGCACATCGACGTGACGCACGATTTCGGCCGTACGATCGGCTGGACCATGATTGCCGGCCGGGACTTCTCGCGGGTATACCACACGGATAGCAACGCCGTCCTGCTCAATGAGTCTGCCGGCCGGTTGATCGGCTGGAGAGACCCGATTGGCCGGTTCATTCGCATCGGCGATCAGGATTGTCGCGTCATCGGCGTGGTACGAAACATGGTCATGGGATCTCCGTATGACCCAGTACCTGCGACACTTATCAGTCTTGACTACAAATTCGTCAATTATATTACCATCCGTCTCAACCCTGCGATCAGTCCCGGCGTGGCGATCAACCGGATTCGCGCCGTATTTAAAAGGTTTGACCCCCATGCTCCCTTCGAATTCGCCTACCTCGCAGATGACTATTCCCGAAAGTTTGCCGCTGAAAGCCAACTTGGGAGCCTCTCGGTCTTCTTTGCCGGGCTGGCTATCGGCATTTCCTGTCTTGGGCTATACGGCCTTGCGGCTTTTATGATCGAACGTCGCCGGAAAGAGGTCGCCATCAGAAGGACGCTCGGCGCCGGCATTCCGCAACTCTGCGGCTTGCTGGCGACCGGATTCCTGACACCTGTACTCATTTCTCAATTCATCGCTATACCGATTGCCGCCGTTGCCATGCAATCGTGGCTGCAGTCCTATGCCTACCGTACGAACATAAGTCCCTGGATCTTCGCGGGCGCTTCCGGACTAAGCATCTTGATCGCGATGTTGACGATCGGATTCCGGACGCTAAAATCCGCCCGCGCCAATCCGGTCGAGGGACTCCGGTTGGAATAAAACCGTGCTCCTAACTACTCTACCTGCCTGACATTGTCGTTGCGGTTCACGTCGATCAGGTACCCGAGCGGATCTATCGCGACTGCCTTTGGCTTCCCTTTCACCACCAGGGTAAAGGTATGCTCGCCGCGTCCGAGCCGGTATCGTTGCCTGTACAGATACCGGGGCTGCCGCCGGCCTGCGGCGTCCCTGGCCGGTTCGCCCAGGACCGCGAGGTCGATATAGTCTTTCATTCCCGTGGCAGGTATATCATTTCCCTTTTCGCTCAACCAGGATTTGTCGATGCTGACGCGTGCTGTTATGGTGTATTCATCGGGGCCAGCCGCCGGTTTGACGGAAACCGCTTCGACCGTGTTATTATACTCCGTATTTTTTAGCCAGGTGTCGGTGAGGTAATATTGCAGCGAATCGGGGACGTGTTTTTTCAGGATCGCGTACAGGTCATTTGCGCCTGCAAACGGGCCATGCGACCGGTAATCGAATGAGTCCCTGAACTCCCGCAAAGCGGCGTCCATGCTGTCCGGGCCGATCAATTGGCGCAATCCGTAGAGGACGATCGCCGCTTTCTGGTTCCATTCGAACCAATCGTTGGCATTCACCAGCACGTGTTCCGGTTCCGTCAGGCGCCGCCGGATCACTTTATAGATAAAGGCATCGTTATCGAGAAAGGGCCTGACGCCTGCTTGCCCGCCGTGCTTCTCATCCAGGACCAGCGCGTCGTAATTGGCTAACCCCTCGGAGATGACCATCGACCCAACCGTGCTGTTTGGGGCCACGCAATAGCGCCACCATTGCTGCGCGGTCAGATACGCCGTGCTGTGGTAGATAAAATCGACCTGGCCGGGGTCGGTAAAATGGGCGTTCCACATATCCGGCTCTGCATGTGTGTCCATGGCCTCCAGGGACAGGTCGCGCGGACCGTAATTGGACGTCTCGGCCATGACAAATTTGGGGAACGGGTAGTTGCCATAAGCCTTGCTATAGTATTCCAGGCCATCCTTATACCCGGTCATGAAGCGATCGACGTTCTCTCCGTGCCGCGGATCGTAATAAATGGAGATATCAACCGGGTGATCCAGCATAATGCTGTCCGTCTTCACCGCATACCGCGCGCACGCCAGGGCATAGGGTGCATAGAGACCGGGCTTGTTCAACACATAGTGGAAATAATTGCGGCCGCCGGATTGCCATTGCTTTACCAACTCGCCGGGACTGACCGCGGTCTGATCGCCGGGAACGCTGACGGTCATGTCCAGCCTGACGAGGTCCGCGGCCGCGCCGGCGCGCAAATTGTTTCTGCCCGCCGGGTCATCCTGGGCAATCTCTTCGTCCGGTTTTGGCGGCAATCCTGCCTGCTGCCGTTCATAAGGGCTGGACAATTCATCGTCGTCATCATACCCCAGCCCCGGCAGGCCGCCGGTGAACAATGTCCCGTTGTCCAGCATATTGACCGCAAACCTCCCGTTGGAAAAGCCCCTGTGCGATACAGCGGACCTGAGTTCAAGCACCATCGAATCGCCAGGCGCCAGGGGCGTCGGGAATTGATAAAGCCTGAATGGCGCGGTATCCTTTGCGGGACGGAACCAGCTGACCACGCCACGCGGGTAGAACAGCGGCGAACTGTATGGCAGCGGCTTGCCGTTGAGGGCGAGCGAATAGCTGGTCAGCGCGTCGCCATCCAGCAGCAGTTCGCGGATCGGCTGCCCGGTTCTGTTCCCGATCGTCACCAGCGCGTGCACCAGCGCCTCTTTTTTTTCGGGGTAGAGATCCACCCATTCAGTGAGCGCAGTCATCTTCGGCAGTGGCAGCTGTTGGTATTTCTTGAGCGAGCGTTCATAGATGACCGCCCGGTCGTGCTGTTCGCCTTTGGTCAGCCATTCGTTCAGGTAGCTGACGTTATAATAAATATAGCCGCCGGCGGCAAGGAAAAGGATGCCCAGCGCCAGCGTCCAGATGCCCGTGGCCCGGTTGAACCGCTCCGGTATCAGCTGCCCCCGTTCTTTGAGTGATGTATTCAATCCGCGATTATACAGCAATGCCGCAAGGATCACCAGCAGGCCCGCGCCCAGTGTCCAATACAGGTTGAACCAGCTCACCGGTCCGATCATATGTCCCATTCCGTCCATATCCGAGATGGCAGCGTCCGGCGTAATGGGATACAATAGCAAATGGTAGTTGAAGACGCCCGAAGAGTCGAGGAAGAACATGCCGATCCAAAGCACGGAGACGATGGCATAGCCGGCGAATTTGTTGTTAAAGACCACCTGTACGAGATAACAAAGGACCGCACCCGCGAGGAAATTCGGCAGGAGGAGGATAAAGACCTCGTCGAACCAGGCCGCCAGGTTCAGGTGCGGGTAACCTTTGAGCAATTGCACGAGAATCCCGACGACCATCGGCAAAAAGGCGAGCCCCGCGCTGATGATCAGGATCGGGATCAGTTTCGATCCGTTGAACACCCAATTGGGGGGTGGCAGCGAGTCGTTGATAAAAGAATAGCGGGTGATCCGGTCCCGGTGAAGCGTCTCGCCGGTATAGAACATGATGATAAAGAAAATAAAGAAGGGGAACGCATCTTTAAATATGGCCAGCAGCATTACGGTCCGTGGCAGATCCCGCACGTTCCAGTTCATCATGCCCTGCCAGAAAACGAAACCCAGGAAAAAGCCGCCTACACCTACGATCACCCAGAAATAGTTGTCCCGGATAATATTGAGCAGTTCGAGTCGAACCAGGCTGCCCAGGGTCCGGCGATTGTAGTTCCCGGCGAAATTCAGTGCGGGTGTCCGCAGGGTAGCATGCGACCTTTGGGTTACCTCGTCCGCGACCGCCCTGTCCCGCCGTCCGGCGAAGAAGGTCTCGAAATTGAAGCGAAGATAGGTGACAAGCAGTACCAACAAGGACAAACCGGGCCAGAGGAGGCGGTTGACGACCATGGGACCGTGGAAAAGCAACAGGCTGCCGTTTTGCTGGATATAGTTCGCGTTGAGCATCCGCGCCCGGACGCCATTCAACGCAAACGGATCGGCGATCGCGATAACGCTGGCGTTGTTGGTCGTGTTCAGAAAGAAAAGCGCGATAAAGTAGAAAAGGAACAGCAGCAACCCACCGAAATAGATCACCTTGACGTTTCGCAATACCGCCACCAACCCATAAAAGAGGGCCGACGTGAAAAATAGGTTGGGGAGCGCGATGACCAAAAACGGGTAGATATAATACATGGGCAGATTGGGCCCATACCGCGCAGGCAGCGCCTTGCCGATCGCGGGCCCGAGATGGGTCGACAGCCAGATACCCAGGGGTATTGCCAGGGCGATCAGGACCATGAAGAAAAAGGACCCGAAAAAACGCCCCCAGAAATACCCCGGCCTGGTGATCGGGTAGGTAAGGTAGTAGTCCTTGGTCTGGAATTCAATATCCCGGAAGAGCGCCATACCCATCACCGAGGAACTGACAAGGGCCATCATCATCGTCATTCCTGCACACCAGAAACTGATCAGGTAGGGCGAGTTGATATGTTCCCGTTCGCCGACCGGCAGCGAGCCGGTGCTGAAGGCGAAGCAGGTGAACACGAGCAGCGCGGTAAAATACAGGTAGACCGCCGGCCTGCGGATCCGCGTCCGGATCTCGAACAGAAAAATTTCTGCGAACATAACGGGAGGTTGATGGTTGTTATAAGGTATTCACGTCCACGCGGGTGGCTATATTGCTGAAGTAGACATCTTCCAGGTTGGGGGCGGCAGGAACGAATCCATCTTCCGGCGGCACATTGGGCGACAGGATCCGGATGTGAAGCCTCCCGCCCTTTAGTTGTGTCGAGATCACGTTGTACAGGTCGCGGTAATACCTGATCTGCTCCTGGTCGATCGCCTTTGTGTATACCGATCCCGCCAATTCGCGGACCGCTTGCTCCGGGTCGCCGGCATACAGCACCTCCCCATGACAAATGATGGCGAATTTCGAACAAAGCGTGCTCACGTCTTCCACGATGTGGGTCGACAGGATGACGATCGTGTTTTCACCCAATTGGCTGAGCAGGTTGTAAAAGCGGTTCCGTTCCGCGGGGTCCAGCCCAGCAGTCGGCTCGTCGACGATGATGAGCTTGGGATCGCCAATCAAAGCCTGCGCGATGCCGAAGCGTTGTTTCATGCCGCCGGAGTAGGTCCCAAGGTGCTTGCGCCGGTCCTTTGAGAGGTTTACTTTTTCCAACAGTCCCCGAACTATTTCCTTTCGTTCGCCCGCATCCATGACGCCTTTCAGGCGGGCGATATGGTCCAGCATTTGCTCGGCCGGGATTTTCGGGTAGACGCCAAATTCCTGGGGCAGGTAACCGAGCAACTGCCGCACCCGGGTCTTGTTCCTTAACACATCCAATCCATCCAGGAATACGGTCCCGGCATCTGCTTCCTGGAGCGTAGCGATCGTCCGCATGAGCGACGACTTGCCGGCGCCGTTGGGCCCCAAAAGTCCAAACATCCCATTGCCCATCGTGAGCGACACGTCCTTCAGCGCCTGGACGCCATTGGCATAGGTTTTTGACAAGGAGTCGAGAATAAGTTTCATGGTTGACTGGTTTTTATAAGTTGATGTGCAGCTGCGCCGCTGAGTTCGACTGCCGCGCTGTCGGCCAGGCGGTAACGGAGGGCGGGGACCTCCGGTGTCCGGACAATGAGCCGGGCCTGATTGCCGACTTCCATGTCGCCCCCGGCTATCTTATTCGCTGCCCCGATGGTAAGGGCGGCCCCCGGGGCGACAACCGCCGTCAGCGTGTTGATAGTATCCTTTGTCAGCACGAGGTGGGATGCATTGTTTTCGGTGATGGTCAGGCTATCGAGGCGGAACCCGGATATCACGGATATTTTTCCCCATTCCATCCAGGTCTTGTCCGTATGTGGCTCCTCCCCAACCCGGTATTCCGCGTCTGCCCGGATCTCTTTCAGATCGGGACAGGAAATATACAGAGCGAAATCGGCATTGAGCCCGCGATAGTGGTCCTGGAAAAGGGCGTCGATCGTGAGTTGATCGCCCTGCTGGCGGATGCTCAGAAAATCGCGGGTTCCCGGCGCTGCAAGGACCTTGAAATCACCCTTTACGAGCCGGATGTTCAATGCCGTCGATGCATTCAGGCGGATCCGGTCGAATCCACGGTACGGCAGGATCCGGTAGTCGTACCCCGCCCGCGTATAGTCTCCTTTGCGAAACACCGTTCTCAGCTGAAAATCGTAGGCGACCAGCCCGATGCCCAGCAGGAATATCGCAACGAGGAATATGCTAGTGCTTGTCTTCATTGTTGTGTTGGTGGTTTTGCGGCTGACGATCCCGGTAGGCTTCGTATTGTTTCCGGATCTCCTCTATCGGAATGCCCAGCAGATAAATATTCTTGAAGAATTCGGGCAGGTTCTGCCGGAGGAAGTTTTCCTTACGGAAGGCAATGACACGTTCCAATCCATCTTCGGCAACGAATAGCCCCTGGCCGCGTTTATTAAAGACGATCTTTAACTCCTGCAGGAACTCGTAGGACCGCATCACCGTATTCGGGTTGACTTCCAGCTCCACCGCCAGATCGCGCACCGACAGGATCTTCCCGCCCGCGGACCATTTGCCGGTGAGGATGTTCTCGCATACCAGTCCGGCGATTTGCAGATAGATCGCTTCGTTTTCCTTGAATTCCATGTCAGACCTGCTTTTCCTTTAACCGAAAATAGGCAGCCACCCAGATCGTTATCGCCACAACAAGCAACAGAACAATAACGAGCAACGACGCCGTCTCGCTCGTACCGACCGAATACATCCGATCACCGGTATAAAAATTGAAAAACCCGAACGGGATCTCTATTTTTTCCACGTCAACGCCAGTGAGGCCTTTCAGAAAAAGCGTATTGCAAAATACCACCAGCACCAGCGCGATAAAAAAGATAAACCCTGTCTTGATAAACTGGAGTTTTTTGAAGAATACGGCGCCGAACAAAGAGAGAGAATGGATCACGGTGAACAATACCCAAAAGACCGGAATCTCCGGACGAAAGACGTTGAACATCATAAAATGACGACCCGGAGGCATGCGCCAGAAACTGCTCAGCGCCATCAGCGCCAGATAAAATACCGCGGTGTAGACGACCATAAAGACCGGATACGAGAACACCCAGCCGATGAGAAATTTTTCAAAGCTTGTCGCAGGCAGGGTCAGCGCGGGAATTGCCTTCGTCTTTTCTCCGTATTCCGTGAAAACGGTGCTCGTAAAGATCCCCCCGGAGATCCAAAGTAACAATACATATGACGCGCCCTGGAATCCCGGGTCCAGGGCATCGGGAGCGATGGCAAAGAGGAAAAGACCGCACAGGATCAGCACTCCGGCCAGCACGCCGGCACTCATGCCGTAAGCCCGGTAATGTTCCGATGTGTGTTTGACCAACAGCCGCCAGAAGCGGGGAAAGCTGAATATGTCACGCATGGCCGCCTCCTTTTTGCAGGTTCCGCAGCAATTCGCCGCCGCCAGCCGTGATCCCGTTGAAGAATAGCTCCAGGTCCATCCTGCTGTATTTCCCATGGACATTTTCGGCGATCACATGCTTTCCGCGCAGACTGTCTTCGGCATACAGGACCTTCATGCCCGCGATCTCCGTGAAGACCCCGAACAACAGGCGTTCCGTCAGCGCGTCGACGGCGTGGTTCACGACTATCCGGCGGTCGTCGAGTATAAGGATGGTATCGATCAGGCTATCGAGGTCCCGAACCTGGTGTGTGGAGATGACCACGCATCGCTCTTCGTTCAGTCCGGAGGCGATCAGTTTCCTGAATTGGACCTTCGAAGGAATATCGAGGCCGTTGGTAGGCTCGTCGAGGATCAGGAGCGAGGTATTGGTCGCCAGGCCGAAGGCAATCATACATTTTTTTTGCTGTCCGTAGGACATCCGGCTCATCACTTCGTCCGGCTGGACTTCGAGGATCTTCAGGTTGGCGTAAAAATCGGTAATGCTGAAACGCGGGTAAAAGGCAGCGGTGTTCTTCAGAAACTGGCCCGGCGTCAATAGCGGCACAAATATTTCTTCCGGGAGAAAAAAAAGCTCCTCCAGCAAAGAGACCCGCCGGCTGGCCGTGGGTATTCCCCTGACCCGGCAATTTCCTCCCGCCGGAAATACCAGACCGGCAATTGCTTTCAGCAATGTTGACTTACCCGAGCCGTTCTTCCCCAGGAGCCCGTAGACATGTCCCGGATCCAGCCCCAGGCTCAGGTCCCGGAAAACCGGTCGGCTTTTTTTATACCAAAAATCGAGGTGTTCAATCGTGACCATGATAGTGTATTAGTGAACTAGTACACAGCAAACATAATCACTATTCTTGAAACCTGCAAGAATTATTTACGGACCGACGGCTTCCTTCATCGCCGTTCCACTCGCCTGGATACTGATGAATAACAGGCTGCTTTACTAGGGCTACCGCGTTGCCATGGGATGGGAGGTGTTTGCGTTGTTGAATTCAGGATGGGACGGCGAAAAAGAAGCAGGCCGCCCAGCACAACAATTCTATCACGCCGATAATGTATAGAATATATTTCATAGGCGGCTTTTATTGGGCATCATCCAAAGCCCGGCAAAGAATGCGACGGCTCCGAGGATCCCGCCCGCAAAGAGCATTTCTATGTGCCTGCTGCCATCCACATTGACCATTACCACCGAAGCTATCAGGCTCAGCACTCCCAGCACCGACACGATCATTCCCCAAGTCTTCGTTATCATATTCCTGCGTTTTTGGTCATATATTTTCAAATGCCGTTCCAGTTGGGGTTCCAGCCAGTAAAATGGGCGGCATTTCCCAAAATTTTCCCAAAACCGGGGCGCAAAAGCAACATTTTTACCGGCCGCCGTTAATTTAGGGTATCATGCTAACTAACCAGGATCTTCAATTCCAGCAGGAGATCGTCCCGTTGTTCGACCACGTATACAACGAATACGCGAGGGATGTGCTGCTGCAATGGATGACGAACCGTCCCGGATCGGTCAGAGAGATCCATTCCCGGCAGGCGATCCTGAAGGCATTGATCCGGCATGAGCATCTCTTTCGGCCGTTTGCCTACACCCGGACCGAGTTTCATGAAGCACATAGTTATCTCCATGAAATTTCCGCCCGGGAGAAGGCTGGTTTCCTCATCTCCCGTGCGCGGCGAAACAGGGAATTGGGCCAATTGACCAATTTATTCGTCTTCTTTCACAAACTCGATCAGGCATGGCTTCGGCTGCTGGTGCCGGAAGAATTCCCGGCCGAATTTCAGGCTTCGGTCCGTCGGATGACCGCACTTTTCGACGATCTTACCGTCGACCGGCAGTCCGAGATCGTACATAGCCGCGGTCTTTCGGCCCGCGAACTGCCGCGGCTCACCAGGCAGTTGAAAGACAAGGTCCGTACAGGAGCGATCGACACTTTCTGGAACGATTTATATTTGTTCGAAGCCTGTTTATCCATTGCAAAAGGCATTGTCAAACATCAATTTCATTTCCCCAGCTTTGTCGAGCGGGGTATCGCCATCAAAGGGTTCTATCATCCTCTGATACACAACCCCGTCCTCAATGACATCGAGGTGATGGAGACGGTTACGCTCATCACGGGACCTAACATGTCGGGCAAGTCCACGCTGCTAAAATCAATAGGCCTTTGTGTAACCCTGGCCCATCTTGGACTGGCCGTGCCCGCGGCGGCATGTGCGCTTCCCTGGTTTGATGTGATCGCTATCTCTATCAACCTCAACGACGATATTCTCAGCGGCTATAGCCATTTTATGACCGAGATCGTCAACCTGAAAAGCGTTGCGCTGCAGGCCCGTGAATCCCGGCGATGCTTTGCAGTCTTCGACGAACTTTTCCGCGGCACCAATCCCGAGGACGCACTGGCGATTTCCGACCGGACCATCCATGGCCTAACTCAATTTGAAGACTCTTGTTTTTTCGTATCCACTCATCTCCATCAGCTGAAGAAGTCCGTTTTGTCGAACCGGAGGGTTCGCGCGCGCTATATAGATTGTCAATTGGTCCGGAATAAGCCGAGTTTCACCTATACCTTACGCGACGGCTGGTCCGACCTTCGCATCGGGCAGATCATCTTCGAACAGGAAGGGCTGAACAAGCTGCTATCGGACAGTCGTTGTATCATTGGGTGACATCCCGAAGGATGCGGGTGAGCTAATCAATTCAGAAACAATATTTTGTAAATATGGCATTTTTATTGACGCGGCCTTGACGCAACAAAATGCTTATGCAGCCCAATTTCTTCAAGGTGACGGTCCGCAACCTGTGGCGGAACAAGAGTTTTACGATCATCAATATTCTCGGTCTGGCTGTCGGCATGGCGTCCGCCCTGTTGATCGGCCTGTGGATCAACAACGAGTTGAGCGTCGACCGTTTCTACGCGAACGCGGACCGGATCTACCACGTCTATAGCCGGGAGAAGACCAATGGCAATGTTATCGCCTGGGGACGGGCGCCGTCGCCGCTAGTCCCGGAGCTGCAAAAAAATTATCCCGAGGTGGAAGCGGCTTCCCGGTTTCGGACGGTATATTTCCTGATGATAAAGGACGAGGCGCGCTTTAACCTGGAAGGCGCTTTTGTCGACTCGGGTTTCCTCTCGGTCCTGGACTTTCCGCTGCTCGAGGGGAACGCCCGCACCGCGCTGGCCGGTCCGCACGATATTGTCCTCACCCAACATGTCGCCAGAAGTCTGTTTGGCGATGAGGAGGCGATGGGAAAGACCGTGGTCATCGACAGCAACCACAATTTCACGGTGACGGGTATCCTGAAAGACCTTCCGCCGAACACCGAGTTCACTTTTCAATACCTCGTACCCTGGCATTATGTCGAAGAGCTCGGATGGGATCCGCCCGCGGCGGGATGGCAGATCACCAATTCCGGTACCTATCTGCTTCTGAAGCGCGGCGCCTCCCGGACCGCATTCGATGACAAGATCCGGCACATCATCCGCCAGCACGTGGCGGAGGGGGAGGGGTTCGACCGGGAGATCTTTACACAGCCGATCACCAGGGAGCACCTCTACGAGCGCGTGGAGAACGGTCAACTGGTAGCGGGCCGCCTCCGGGTCGTGCAGCTCTTTATCCTCATTGCTGTCTTTATCCTCCTGATCGCCTGTATCAACTTTATGAATCTGAGTACGGCGAGGAGCGCAAAAAGAGCGCGCGAAGTGGGCATCCGAAAAGTGGTCGGGGCCCTCCGCACCTCACTGGTCGCCCAATTCATCGGTGAAAGTATTTTTCTGTCGGCGATCGCCTTTTTGCTGGCGGTGGTCATCGTGAAGGGCAGTCTCGGTTCCTTTGACCGGGTGATCGGCCTGCCGCTTGTCCTCGATATCGGGGCGCCCGCATTCTGGATGTTTGGCGGCGGATTTGTGTTGCTCACCGGTGTCCTGGCGGGAAGCTATCCTGCTTTCTTCCTGTCTTCGGCCAGGCCCGCCAGGGTATTGAAGAGCGGTGTTCAAACATTCAACACGCTGATCAACCCGCGCAAGGTACTCGTCGTGCTGCAATTTACTTTCGCTATCATCCTCATTACCTCCACTCTGATCGTTGAGCACCAACTCCGGTATGCCCGCGGCCGCGATGCCGGCTATAACCGGGAAGGGCTCGCCTTTATCTTCGCACAGGGAGATATCCTGCCGCACTATGATGCATTCAAACACGATCTTCTTGCGAGTGGCGCCGTCGTCGGCGTGACACGGACCTTCTCTCCCATGACCCGGGTCTGGGGCGAGAGGCCCGGCTATTCCTGGCCACGCAGTACTACAGCGGATAAAAGCCTGTATTTCATCGAGTATGAGGCAGATGCGGACTTTGTGAAAACCACCGGTACGCACCTCGTGTCGGGCCGCGATATCGATATGCACAGGTACAGGACGGATAGTACAGCGGTCCTGCTCAATGAAGCGGCGGTTCGGGTCATGCGGCTCAAAAATCCCGTCGGCACGCTCATCACGGATGCACCGGGGACGCAACTGCATGTTGTCGGCGTGATCGGGGACTTTATAATCGCGAATCCCTATGCGCCGGTTGTGCCCATGATCGTCCGGGGGCTGACCACCGGCTACCCGGTTATCCATTTTCGCCTCAACCCCGCCCGGCCGTTGACCGCAAATCTCGACGCCGCCGGAAAAATCTTCCGGCGATACAATCCTCAATACCCGTTCGAGGTAAACTTTGTCGATGAGATCTATAACGCCAAATTCCGGGCAGAAGAGCAGGAAGGCACGTTGGGGTCCCTTTTTGCGATCCTCGCGATCTTCATCTCCTGCCTGGGCCTGTTTGGGCTTGCCGCCTATATGGCCGAAAGCCGCCGCCGGGAAATCGGCATCCGAAAGGTTCTCGGCGCTTCGGTCGCCGGCATCACCATGCTGATCTCGGGCGATTTTATCAAATTGGTATTTGTCTCCCTGGTCCTGGCCACGCCGGTAGCATGGCTGATTATGGACAACTGGCTGCAGGGGTTTGGCTATCGGATCCGGATCACCGGCTGGATCTTTGTCCTTGCCGGCGTGTTGGCGATCGGGATCGCTTTGCTGACGGTGGGCTGGCAATCTCTCCGGGCGGCCCTTGCGAACCCGGTACAAAGCATTCGTTCCGAATAAGAAACAATTTCAGACGTAACTGAGCCACCACTTCCGGTTCCGCCGTTTGTAGCTGCTGAACCACCTGACCGGGAGATACATGACCAGGATCACGATCAGCCAGGCGAGGTACAAGCCGGGTAGCGATAAGCCGAATCCCGGGGGATCGAAGTGAATAAAGCTGCCGGGCGTAGCGGATTGCGCCGAATGGAACCCCTGTAGGTAAAAAAGCGTGATGGTGATCGCTCCGATGACGTACCAATGGATCACATAAAAGAAGAATGGCACATTTCCGTAAGCCACAATGGCCGCGGTGAATCGATTTCGAACCCGTTCCGCGAGAGCGAGTGCGATTAGCGCCGGCCCCATGGTCATCAGCAAGTACAGCAGGGAACATGGGTATTTCGTCACGTTCAGGAATGACATGATCGTGAACATGCTGTTTTTCTGCACCGACCATGGTGAAGGATCGCCATACAAATTCGTTGCCCGAAGGATAAAAAATGCCGCCGTCAGGGACAACCCAGTTATATAAAGCAGCCGGCGGCGCCTGGCGGCATCGAAACCCTGGCTATAGATATTACCGGCCGCATATCCCAGGAACATGACCGCGGTCCATGGTAATAAGGAATAAACGACCAGAATGGTATGATGGCCCGGAAGCCGCACCAGGGTGCGGAAATCGAAACCTTTCGCCGATACCAAAAAGCGCCACGCAAAGCTGCTGTCCATGGCGCGCATATGATCAAAGGCATTATGACCCATGAGGATGGCGGCTCCAACAATGCCAATGACGAGACGGGGAACCCGTAATCCGATCAAGAGACCCATTAAGATCATACTTGCACCGATCGCCCAAATCACCTGGAAAATGATGGTGTGGAGCGCGGGGTCCAACGTAGCTCCGAAGGAAATGATCAGCAGTTCCACCAGCACGAGCCACAGGCCCCTGGTGACCAAAAGAGACGTCAACTGCCCCCGCGTTCGCCTGGCGCCCGCCAGCGACACGGACACGCCGCTCAGAAAGACAAAGACCGGCGCGCAGAAGTGGGTGATCCACCGGGTAAAGAAGAGCAGAGGGGTAGTCGTCGCCAGGGCCATAGGGCGAGGACTACCCCTAAGCAAATGGTCCCTGCAATGATCGATCGCCATGATGATCATCACTGCGCCACGCAACAAATCGATCGACTCGATGCGGTAGTGCTGGACCGAACGGTTGGAGAGGCTTGCCCGAGCGGGGGTAGCTGTAGTCGCGGAAGCCATATTACTAAGATAACCAATTTATCACTTCATCCCTTCACCCCGCACTTCTTCGCATTTGAAGGCAACCTGCAGGATTTGGCCGGCACCAGGGGGGCCGATACCCCAGGCTGACACATATAGCCTTCCATCTGGTCCGAATGTCATTGCCGTCGGAAAGTCTAATCCGCTGGCGATCACTTCCCTTTTCCCCTTAGTGTCGAGCCGGATGATATCGCCTGTGCCCGGCGTCAGATTGCCCGCCGTAGTAGAGGTCTCCAGGACATACAGGCGTCCCAGATCGTCAAAGGTCAGGCCGAGGATATTTGTAAACCCGGTAGCGAAGGGTTGGATCTTCCCGCCTGGCGTTATGGTGAAAACGGTGGAGCTGCCAGGCACGACGGGAAAGGTGTTGAGGTTGCCGACATAGAAAAGCCCGTTATGCGCCGCAAGCGCCGTCGGAACGATATGTCCTTCAATGGCGGAAATATCGGCTACGCGACTTACCGCGCCATTCGGAGTAATCTTATCCAGTTCGCCATGATTAGGTTCGATCGCATAGAAATTGCCTCCGAAATTGATCATATTCCACCAGGTCCCATCTGGCTCGAAATCGCCGGGATTCGGGTTTTTCACCGGGTTTTCCATGATAAACTGACTTAGGTCAGCAAGCATTTTCCACGATTTGTCCGGATCGATACGGATTACTCCATTGGGAATGTCGGGCACGGCATGCGAACAACCTGCGCCTGCAAAAATAGCGTACATCTGTTTTCCGGCAAAAGCAAGATCGGCCACTCCCTGGATGCCATTTCCACCGCCCGGCGCCGTAATACTGGAGGGCAGGTGGTCTAAGAAGGTGCTCCGGTTGCCCTGCCAGTCGATCCGCGATATTCGGGCGCCGGTATCGGAGCCGTGATAGGGACCTACCGGCGGGATGACTTGTGCACATGAGGTTACGCTGTCTGTGCCGCCGACACCCGCCTCTGCTACATACAAATAATTGTCGGGGCCGAAGTGTAATCCCCGGGGGTCGTTCAGGCCGGTGGAGATGACCGTAACCGTAGTGACGGTGCTTTCACCGCCACCGCAATCAGGTGTGGAAGTTCTTTTCTGGCAGGACACGGCGACCAACAAGATAGCGCCGATCGTGATGCCAGGATACAATTTTTGCTTCATACAGTTTGCTTTTCGTAAATCTATAGAAGTTCTTTTACCGCCTGTTCCAGAAGCTACCAAAAGCCGGCGCCTGCGACGGACAGCCCTCCCGGGCCTGATCATGTACATTCGTCCAAAATAGCGGTTGTTCGTCGAAAAAAGCGGGCGTTCGTACCGGGAATCCGCTGCGCGCCGGTTCAAAAGGCTCGATCGAGCGGTAGTTGTCACACTTATAACATTTACGTACTCAACCTTCCATATCATATTGCCAAGGATAATTTCCGCCGTTGAGCGAAGCGGCACAAGGATTGCGGCCTATCCGGGGGATGATGCGTAAAAGACCCCGTGAGCCATGAAAAAGGGAAACAACATCTTCGAAACCTACAGCCACGGCCAGAGTATCTGGCTGGATTACATCGACCGCGGGCTAATCCGCTCGGGCGAGTTGGAACACATGATCAGGGATGAGGGGCTTACCGGCATGACATCCAATCCGACGATCTTTGAGAAATCCATCAGCGGCAGCGACCAATATAACGATCAGATCAAGGACCTGATAGCCAGAGGGAAAGGAAACGAGGAGGTCTTCTACAGCCTGGCCCTGGATGACATCGAGGCTGCGGCCGATCTGTTCAAAAGGGTCTATGATAATCCCGACCGCCCCGGCGGGGACGGCTTTGTGAGCATCGAAGTCTCTCCCAGGCTTGCACGGGACACCGTCGGCAGCATCCAGCAAGGGACGTTGTTATGGCAAAAGGCCGCCAGAAGGAATGTCATGATCAAGATCCCCGCAACGACGGAAGGACTTGCCGCCATCCGGCGGCTGACGGGGGATGGCGTCAATGTAAATATTACCTTGTTGTTTGGACTCCGCCGGTATAAACAGGTGATCGACGCTTATCTCGGCGGTCTTGAGGACCGGTTGGCGGCCGGACAGCCTATTTCCGGCATCTCCTCGGTCGCGAGCTTTTTTCTGAGCCGCGTCGACGTGCTCCTCGACCCGCAGTTGGAGAAGAAGGGTCTTGGAGATCTGAAAGGGAAAGTGGCCATTGCGCTTGCCAAAAAAGCATACGCCATTTATAAGAATGCATTCATTCACGGTCAGCGGTTTCTGAAACTTGCCGAAAAAGGCGCCGCGCGCCAACGCTTGTTATGGGCAAGCACCAGCACCAAGGACCCGTCCTTTCCAGACACGAAATATGTCGACGCGCTGATCGGCAGGGACACGATCGATACGGTTCCACCGGAAACTTTTCGTGCTTTTATCGATCATGGCAAAGTGACCGACTCGCTGGAAACCGGGTTGCAGGAAGCGGAGAAAATCCTGAGCAGGGTCGAAGCCGCCGGCTTCAGTATGGACCAGGTCGGTCAACAACTCGAAGACGAAGGAGTCGAGAAATTCATGAAACCGTATGATAAACTGATGGATTCTATCGAAGCAAAAAGACGATCCAACTGACAAACTGACCTTATCGGGCAACCGCAAATGTGGACTTTTGGGGAATTCCGTCCCCAGGCAATGATCTATTGATTATCATCAGCTTACTTAAGGTTTCGCGTATAATTTTGAACAAAATTAATTTTTCTTCATACCGCCGCTAAGCGTTCTTAGACGAACGTCAGCGGTATAAATTTACCGCCAAATATTCCGTGCATGCCTGGACCCAGGAAAATATTGTTGGTGGATGACGATGTCGATCATTTATCGATTTGCAAGCTGGTATTGACCAACCGGGGATACAATGTATTGGTTCTTTGGAGCACCAATGTCCTGCTCGAAGTGATCAAAGACTTCATGCCCGACCTGATCTTCATGGATCACCGGATGCCCGATATGAGCGGCCGGGAAGCGACTCAACTGATTAAAACGAATGAACTGACAAAACACATTCCCGTCGTCTATTTCACCGGGATGGAAGACGGTGAAAAACTCGCGCGCCTGGCCGGCGCCGATGCCTTCCTGCCAAAGCCCTTCAAGGTCGAGCAATTGATTGCCATGATCGAACGGAAACTCCCAGGGTAAAGGCTAGGCGGTCGCCACGTCGACCTGCTCCGTTTCCGTCAATGGCAGATTGACGGTCACTTCAAACCGATATTCGCCGCTCAGTACTTCGATCCTGCCATGATGCAGCCTGACGATCTCATTGCAAAGCCACAACCCGAGACCCGCACCCTTCTGGACAAGATCGGAACGGAAGAATGCCACCTGTAAATTGTCGGTGAGCACCTTTTTCTCCCGGGTAGTATTGGCGAACTGGACCGTCAGTGCGCCGGTTGACGCCCGCTTGTCCACCCTGCAGACGACCGGCGTGTCCGGGACGCAATACTTGGCCGCGTTTTCGAGCAAGTTCAGCAGCACGATCCGGATCTTGTCCTCATCAGCCCGGAGGATATAATCATCCGCTTCCTCGTCAAAATGAATGACGGGCTCGAGGTTCTTTTGCCGAAGCAATGGCAGCAGCTGGTTGAAGACCTTGACGATCAGCACGGACAAATCGAACGATTTCTTGTAAACAGAAGGCGATCCCACACGCAGTTGGCTCACGACCAGGAATTCGTTGACGATCGCCTGCAACCTGCTGATCTCTTCGAGTTGATTGCTCAGGAGTTGCCGCAGACCTTCTTCCAACCCCTGTTTGCGAAGCCCCACTTCGAGCTCGGTTCGCAGGATAGCCAACGGTGTTTTCAGCTCGTGCGAGGCCGATCCGAAGAAGTTCTGCTGCTGCTGCAGCGCTTCATCGATCCGAAGCATCATTTCGTTGATGGTTACGCTCAGGTCGTGCAACTCATCGCGCGTGCCGTTGACCGGAATGGGGTCGGGCATCTTGTTCGTGGTGATATTGCGGGCAGCATGGATGATCCGCTGAAGCGGCAAAAGCAGTATCCGCGCCAGGACGTAGGACACCGCGGCCGAAATGAGCGCGCTGAGGATAGTACTGATGACCAGCATATTCCTCAGTTGCAGGAGATTGACCTCAGACGGTGCGTTTCCGATGATCATCGCGCGGATCCGGTGATAGGCGAAGAGATTGAACAGGGCGCTCAGGGCAATAAAGACGAGGCTGAAAGCGATCGTGATCTTCAATTTGATACCCATATGGAAGCGTTGCGCCATGACCTAGTTCTTGGTGACATCTCCCTTTAAAATATAGCCACGACCGATCACCGTATGGATCAGCGGCTCATCGGGGTCGCTGTCGATCTTTTTGCGCAACTGGTACATATGAACCTCGACGATGTTGCTGCCGGGATCGAAATTGATGTCCCAGATCTTGTCCAGGATCTGCGTCTTGGTGACCACCTGGTTGGGATGACTGATCAGGAATTCCAGGAGTGAGAACTCGCGGTTGCTCAGGTTGATCTTACGGCCGCCCCGCTGCACTTCACGGCTACGCAGGTTCACGTTGAGGTCGCCTACACAGATGAGGTCGCCCAGTTGCTGAAGACTGCGCCGCTGGATCGTCCTGATCCGCGCCAGCATTTCATCAAAATCGAAAGGCTTGCGCATGTAGTCGATGGCGCCCAGGTCGAGGGCCTGGATGACCTTATCGGCGTCGCTGAGTGCACTAAGCACGAGTACCGGTGTCGTGTTACGGACCTTCCGGAGGTTGGTGAGGATCTCGAAGCCGTTCATATTCGGCAGCATCAGGTCGAGGATGATGAGATCGAAGTCGGTCGATCCGGCAGCTTCGAGACCCCGCGAGCCGTCGGTATGGTGATCGCAGATGTGGCCGGCTTCCGCGAGCCCGTCGCAAAGAAATTGACCCAACTTTACTTCGTCTTCGATCAGCAGTATTTTCATCGCGCGAAATGGAAATTAAGAATTGCAGTCCGAAGGTAACGAATCCGGATAAGTTCCACCATCGTGGAAATCCTTCCACACCATTTTCCGGAATGCCTTCGTCTCCCCAAAAACCACCATTACCCGCACTAGGACCCGGGTTGGTGCTGGCTGTCGATCGCCTCGCCGATCGCCGCGCTTAACCGGCTGGGATTTTCCATATCCACGAATATCCATCTCCCCTCCAGCTTCCGAAGCCGGATGGGGGGCAACAAAGACCCCTCTTCCTGGTGTTGCCCGCGGATATTGGTGACCATATACACGCCGGAGTTGGCGAGCTGGACATCCGCCTTCAGCGGAAATTGCAACGAGTGGTCGTGCACATCGAACGTAAAGGATACCGTATAACATTTCTCCTTTGTCATATGATCTGTATATCTACTAATATGCCAAACAACGCGGGGCGACTGCCTATAACAAATGTTAAATTGCTCTTAAACGCCTCGTCTTCAGCGAACAAACGCAGCCGGGCTCGCCGGGCCCTGGACCGGCTTTTGCAATCATTGGATTAAAAACACAGTATTATGTCAACACCAACAAAAAGCAGCTCCGGTCTGAAAATGAAAGGCAACTGGAATGAACTGAAAGGGAAGATGAAGCAGAAATACGCGGACCTCACCGATGACGACCTCAGGTATGAGGAGGGGAAGGAAGGCGAGCTTATGGGCCGTATCCAAAAAAGGACGGGACAAAGCAAGGAGGAATTAAAAAAGTGGATTGACAATTTGTAGGATCGTCACCCCGCAACGAGGCCCTCGAAGGAGGGCCTTCTTTTTATCCTGCGACATTCCGAGCCAGGCGGCCTGGCCACAAGGCTTCATGCCTTTCTTCAAGCGGTTGCTATCGCTAACGGCTGGCTGACCAGCCGGTACTCGGGGATAGGGATGCATTCAGGAACCGGCGAGCCGGGGTATTGAAAAAGGACAATGCAACGATGCGCTTCCGGGTGGTAGCTTTGCACAATCGCAGAACCTGCGGGCTTGTGGGTGGTATCGAGCACAATAACTTCTTGTCCGGGAGAAAATTTCATGGTAGTAAAATAGTCCTTTTATCGCGTTTATGCAAAGGCGAGTTATAAACAGTTGTGCATATTATGGAAACTTTAACGTCGAAACCCGCGTAATGTTCGCGGCAATTTTCTTCGCATCCCGCCCAATTTCACGGACCTGCCCCGTAGGGCTCACCCCATACCCTCAAAAATATAATCCATCTTCGCCAAAATATCGCTGGCGTCCGCTCCCCACGCGCAAATCCTCAAATCGGCGCGGCGCGGCGTCCACCATGTCCGCATGATTGCATTCATAGCCGATACCCGCGATAACAGCGTCGAACCGTTCCTGTCTGCCGTCCCTGAAGACGACTCCATCCGACACGAACCTGTCGACGCCGCCAAAGACCCGAATGCGCTTTTCCCGGATCATCCTGACCACGCCGATATCCAGCACCGGCGCCGTTCCATCCCGTACGATCTGCTGCAGCGGACCGTACAGTTTTTGCCGAAGTCCAGCTTCCCGACGTCGCCGATCACCCCGCGAATGAGAGGGCGACTAACGAGGTCGGCTACCCGAGGATAAAAATGTCGAGCCGTGAAGGATACCGCGGCGCCGCGCGTCCCCATTTCATGTAAGGCAGTCCGGAATGCCGCTTATTGGTATGCAAATGCAGCCGCTCATAGTGGTTGCGCCAGGGAGCCGCAATGCCGGCGGCCTTTTCCACGATCGCAAAATCTACCTTTCGCCGCCTGAGGCAGGCTGCGGTCGCCAGTCCGGAGACACTGGCCCCGACGATCAGTACATTTGCATGCATGGTATGGCTACTTCCAATATAGGAAATTTTTATCTTCGTGCGATAAAGCGCAAAACAGCCATGGGAAAACAACCGATCCGTGAGAAAAAAGAACGGCTTATTGCCGTCCGTCCTTCCGGTAAAAGGGAAGGCTCGGCGGCGGATATGATCTATGCCGTCGTTCGGCAAATCCCGCGCGGCCGGGTCACCTCTTATGGCGCCATTGCCAAATTGCTCGACCTGCCCAACGCCAGGATGGTCGGACACGCCATGCGCTTGGTCGACGACAAGGGCCGGCCGGTCCCGGCGCAACGGGTGGTCACCTCCGCCGGCCGCCTCTCACATGACAGCCATGGCACGCGCCGCAAGCTTTTGGTGAAGGAGGGCGTGCGGCTTCATGGCGATCGGATACTCGATTTCGCGAAGATATTTTGGGATCCCGCCGACGAGCTTTGAAAAGTTTTGCTAGCTGGGTTGTGCGAGCGCTTACTTCAGGACCTGGCCGCACCAGCTCAGCTTGCCGCCGACATACAGGGCCTCGACCCGCATCGACAAGGTGCCGGATGCGCCAAGTTGGAAATAGTTTAAGCCTTCGCCGAGCGTTACCGCTTTACGCGACAATACCTGGCCGGTCACGTTATATTCCACGAGGACAGCGCTGGCAGTGTTTCCGGAATTTACGACCAGCGTCGATCCGACGCCGGCGCCTGCCACGAATACTGAGGTCACTGCGGACCCGAGGCCAACGCTTACGGTTTGCGAATAGAAAGTTATTCCGGTCGCGCTCATGGCCTTGATCCGGTATAAGTTGGCGCCGTCTGCGGGGTGTTCATCGACGAACCGGAAGCTGGGCCCGGCCGCGACGCCGGCTACCACTCCGATACTTTCGAAGGCACCGCCGTCGACACTGCGTTCCACCACATAGGTCGGATGACCCGAGCTGCTCAGGTCCTGCCAGGAGAGGTCGATCGCCTGTTGTTCTGCCTGGCCGGCCAGGCGGATATCGTCGGTGGTCAGAAAGGTGAACATGGTGGACTCGATATCGGTAGATGAGGTGGCCGTACAACCATTGCGCTTCTCAGTAACGGTCAGGCTATACGGACCCCAGACCGTGTCGGTTACGGGATTCTGGATCGTGCTGGTAAATCCGCCAGGGCCGCTCCAGTTATAGTTCAGCCCTTGCGATCTGCCGAATGCGGCCGAATCTTTTCCGGCTGTCCCATTCCCGTAAAGGTCCAGGTTGCTGCCGGAGAGCCCGGCGAACGCGGAGGCTGTAGGGGGAACGGTATCGACCGGCACTACGATGGTATCCGTCCGCGTAGACGGACAGCCCTGGGCCGGTGAGGCGGATACGATATAAGTACCTGCTTTGGTAATCGTCAGTTGCGAGCTGTCGGCATTCGCGCCGGCGATGCTGCCGCCTCCGGCGACGGTCCAGGTATAATACGCCGCCGTCGTATGATCGGTAAGCGTGACCAATCCTGTGGGATGGTTACAGCGCAGCGTATCACCCTTGACCCCATAGTCCAGCACCGGATTGCGCAAAAAGGTCAGCGGAATAACAAAATCCTGCAGGTTGGAACTGAAGGACGAGGAAGACCGCGACGCAAAGAAGATATTCGAGTACAATGACTGACAGGGGTTCAGCGCGCCGTACATTGCCGGGTCGACCCCGATCCGCGTCATGTTCAAACCCACTTCGATGAACTGCGCGTGCTGGTACAGCATGCTCCATCCTGCCGCCGCACTATTGGATCCCCACGGCGTATTATAGGTCGTATCCTGGAGGGCGGTGCCTGAATAATTGCTCACAGCACCGCCGAACGCGGTCGAGCCTGATTTCGACGCGATCGAGGCGTACCCATAGACTCCCGAGGTGGTACTGAAGCTGCTGAAATTGAAATTGGCCGGCATTTTGGTCAGAAAGGTCGTCTGGCTGATCCAGATCCGCACGTCGACAACCGGCACCGCGCCGGGAGCGAAACTCACGGCCACGATCAGGTCCCCCGTCTGAATGATGTTCCCGGCGGCATCAAACAGCCATTCCGTGTGCCCGCCGCTGGTACCGGCGGAAGTGAACACGCCCGTGGATTGATTGTAGGAAAGGCTATTCTTGTATAATTCGACATTGTAATAACTGTTGGCGGCATTTCCAAATGCGACGATCCCGGCATAGAACCAGAGGGAGTCGTGCACGTTCAATCCATCCCGCCGCATATGCGCATAGACGTCGATCAGGTCGTTCTTGCTCGGAGTCGAAGCGACCCCGCCGCCCCAGCTGTTCGGGTCATCCCCGTTCTTTGCGGCAACAGTAAAGGAAGTGGAATCCTTCAAGGATGCCGTAGCCGTATAATCGCGGCCGTATGCAGCATCCAACCACAGTTTGCCGTTGACCTTGGAAAACAGCAGTTGCGACATCCGCTGGCTAAAAGAGGCATTGGTTCCCGATTGCAAAAGGGCTTTATAGAAGGCGGCGTTCGCGGTATCGATCACATTGTTGCCAAAGCCGGAAGGCGCGAACCAGTCATCGCTGGTGGCGGAGCCGCTGGCAATCCCGTATTTGAGGTAATTGGTACGTGTGTCCGCGTCGACGCCGAAGTTGGCGTACAGTCCCCCGTTGGTAAGCTGCGCGGAGCTCCGGGTTGGCAGGAACCCGGTTACGATCAGCAGAATCACTGCAGTACGTTTCATAGTAACGGATTTAGGGTTCACAGGATAAGGGTACGTAAAAATACGGTGCATTGCGGAAAACTGCAAGCCCTTGGCCAGCGTTTACCCTTAGTCTGGCGGCAATACATTGATTGTTAAGGCAATAAAAATTATTTTTTTTCAGAAATTGCAGGAAACGCGCGCTTTTGTACGGCTAATTATCGTAACTTTCGAGAACCCCCTTCATCAAACACTCATGCCATGTGGCGACTAACCTTTCTTCTGCTGTGCCTGGCGCCGATGAAAAGCGGCCCCTTCTCTAGCCCCCGACCTGTGAATCCCGGTCTTCTTGGTTGCGGACCGCCCGAATCGCCGGCAATCCGGCCTGCCGGCGACGGCCGCTATGCCCCGGTGTTCCCCGGCTGGGGCCATCATCATTATCAGGTCAGCACCAAGGTCGACAGTGCGCAGTTCTATTTCGATCAGGGTCTGAGCCTCTATTACAGCTTTCACCTGACCGAGGCTGAAGCTTCGTTCAGGGAAGCGGCGATCAAAGATAGCCGGTGCGCGATGGCATATTGGGGGGTGGCCCTGGCCATGGGCCCCTATTACAACAGTGCGTATACCTACCGGATGCCGGCCGGGGTCTTACCCGTGCTGGCGAAAATGAACGAGTTGGCTGCGACGGCATCGGCCAAGGAAAAAGACCTGATCGCCGCGCTGAACCACCGCTATTCCGAGGATGAGAACGACAGTCGCAGGCTCCGGCTGAACGCAGCCTGGACGCAGGCAGTCAAAGCCCTAATGTCAAAATATCCCGATGACGACGATATCAAGGCGCTGTATATCGATGGCGCGATGACCGAACACGCCTGGGATCTCTGGGATCCGCAGGGCAGGCCAAAGCCCTGGACGCCGGAGCTCGTCGGAATTTGTGAGCGGATCCTGGCCAGCGACCCCGACCAACCCGCCGCCTTGCATTATCATATCCACCTGCTGGAAGCATCTTTGCATCCGGAGGCGACCCTGTCCAGTGCGGACAGGTTGAAAGAACTGATGCCTGGGGTCGCGCATATGGTCCATATGGCCAGTCATACCTATCAGCGGACCGGCCGGTATGAAAAGGGTGTTACGGTCAATGACGCCGCTACCGCCGCCCAGGCGAACTACAGCGGATTGGCGCCGCAGCTACACCTGCAACCAACGGTGATCCACTATGATGCCGTCGAAGCTTTTTGCGCAATGAACGGCGGGATGTATGCCAGGGCAATGGCGTCAGCGGTCAGGTGCCGGTCGGCCATTTTGTCCCGTCCGGGCATTCAAAACGCCAATGCCCAGTACCTATCCATGATGCCCGTATTTGTGCAGGCACGCCTCGGGAAATGGCAGGCCATCCTTGACCAGCAGCCTCCCGACCGTAGTTGGGTTTTTGCCTCGCTGCTGGACGACTTCGCCCGCGGGTTGGCATATGTCCGTACCGGCAGGCAACCCGCGGCCATGGACTGCCTCGACAGTCTTCGCTCGAAGATCGGAGATCCTTTTCTAGCCACCCGCAACCCTCCGTCCAATGTCCCGGCACAGGTAGCCGCGGTTGCCGCAGACCTGCTGGCCGGCGAAATCCTTTATGCGGCCGGGAAGTCCCATGAAGCGCTCGCCATGCTGCACCGCGCCATCGACGAGGAGGATGCGCTGACCTACCTCGAACCAAAAGACTGGCCATTGCCCGCGCGGCATTTTGCCGGCGCCTGTTTGCTTCAAGCGGGAAGAGCGGCAGAGGCGGAGAAGTTGTACCGGGAAGACCTGGTGCTCAACCCGGGTAATGGTTGGTCCTTGCTGGGTCTGGCCCATTGCCTGGAGGCAGAGCGCAAGAGTGGCGCCGCCGAATGGCTCGCCCGCGCCAAAGCGGCGTTCAGCAGTGCGGAAGTGCTACCGCCCGGATCGGCTTATTGAGCCCGGTTGTCCTGGATGCATGCCATCACGCGTCCGACCATGCGGTCACAGCGGGACAGGTGGAAAGAATAGACAGTGTCCCTCACGTAATGCCTGAGGTTTTCCCGCAACATCGTTTTTGCCCGGTTGAGCCGGACTTTGACATTGGTCTCCTGGATGCCGGCTACTTCGGCGGTCTCGCGGACGGAAAGGTCCTCGACCTCCCGCAAAACGAAGATCAACCGGTATTTTTCCGGCAGTTGAGCGATCGCATTTTCCAATACCAGGTTCAGTTCCTTGCTGGTCATGACATTCTCAGGCGTTTTCATGTTGATAACGTTTTCGCTGTCCTCGCGGACCGTTGCAGCCCTGCGCTGATCGCGTCTGAGCTTATAACATTGGTTAAGCATGATCCTCGTCAGCCAGGTTCCGAACGCTGCACGGTACTCGAACTTCGGAAGATGCTCATACGCGCTGATGTACGCGGCCTGCATCGCCTCCTCCACCAGCCCGTTATCTCCAAGGACGGACATTCCTACCCGATACAGGCGTTGATTGTAACGCCGGATAATGATTTCGAAAAGCGCTTTGTCTCCGGCGACTACCCGCCTGGCGATTTCCTCGTCCGCTTCATGGTTGGACAAGACCATTGTCAGATCGATCATATTCATTGGATCATCCGCGGGCCAAAAGGTTACGGCCGGATGAATCTTTTTATCATAATACCGGGTGACCGACAAAGATGACCGCCAACATTCGTTGATTTGCCTAGCTTTGCAGGTAATCTGTCCCGCGAGCCAAAAATTCTGAACCCATGACCCATATCTGCAAGATCCTTTCAATTGGTCCTGTTACCCATGATGTCGTGTGCGTCAGGTTGGTTAAGCCAGCCAGGTACTCGTTCGTTCCCGGCCAGGCCACCGATGTATCGATCAACAAGACCGGCTGGCGGGAAGCAAGAAGACCCTTTACGTTCACCAGCCTGAACAGCGATCCTTATCTCGAATTTACGATCAAATGTTATACAGACCGCGATGGCGTGACCAAAGCGATCGGCAAACTGGCAGTCGGGGATGAGTTGACGATCGAAGAGCCCTGGGGGGCGATCCGCTACAAGGGGGAGGGCTATTTTATAGCCGGTGGCGCGGGCATCACCCCATTTCTCGCGATATTTCGCCAGCTCCACCAGGTTGGCCTGATCGGCAAGAATAAACTCTTCTTCTCCAACAAGACGGCGGCCGATATTATCTACCGGGATGAGCTTATCCGAATTTTCGAGGATAAAGTGGTCTTTGTGTTAACCGACAAGAGCGATCGCCTCCAGGCCGTTGATTTTATCGACGGCGAGTTCCTTCGCGCGCATGTTACGCGACTAGATACTTCCTTCTATGTTTGCGGTCCCGATAGCATGGTTCAGGAGATCAACCAGCTATTGACCAGCGCCGGCGCCAGCCCGCAGTCCATCGTTTTTGAAAAATGACCGAAGACGATCGACCCCTCCGGCACGCCGATTTTTTCGATACCTTTCAGCATGCCAAACCGCCTGCTCCATGTCTGGACCTGGGGGCTACTCACCTTAGGCGCGTCGCGCCTGCAGGCGCAGGTGTCTTATACGCTGACTTACCTCGATACGACGGCAACCCTGGTCGGGGTCGTCATCGAGCCGGCTGAGCCATTGCGCGCGCCTGTCGAACTGGTCATGCCCCGGTCGGTCCCGGGCAATTACTCCGTCACAAAGTTTGATCGCTTTGTCGTCAGCCCACAGGCCGAAGATGCCGCGGGACATCGGCGGCCGATGATCGCCAGCGACCTCGGCGCGCCCCGCTGGACTTTCGCGGACTCCGACTTCCTCGTCAGACGCATCGTCTACGAAATAGATTGCAAAAGAATGGATGAAGAGCTTCATGCCGCCTCCGATAAATCGATCATACGACCCGGATTTGCCGGCTTGCTGAATTATTCGGTATTTGGCTGGATCGATGGTTGGGACCGGCAGCCCGTCACCTGTATCATCAGGACCCTTCCAAGCTGGCCGGTATTCTCTACACTGGCTCCTTCGGCTACGCCGGTAAAGGGCCGCCTGGCCTTCGCAGCCGCCGACTATTACGCGCTGGCCGATGCCCAGACCTATCTGGGTCCCCGATTCCGGGTCATTGAATATCCCGCGCTGGTGCCGCTCTTTATTGCGGACTTCAGCGAGGCAAGTCAGCCCGACCTCGACAATTTTGGGTGGATGGAGTCACAGGGCCTGCGGATCCTCAAGGCCTATTTCGGCGACCTTCCCTTTCCCTGCTATACCGCCCTTTTTCGGGAAGCGGTGCGGATGCCGGCCGACGACCCGGGCAATTTTGCAGAAGAGCACCTGCAAAGTTCCACCTTCTTTGGTGATACGAGCAGGATAGTCACGACGAGGCAACCCGACTCCCTGTTATGGCGGCGGATGGCTAGCTATCTCCACCATATGTCCCACGCCTTTATTCCTCTTCGGTGTTATAGCGGCGCCTACCGACCCTATGTGCCGGAGATCCCGCCGGTCATCAACACGATCTGGTTCAACGAAGGGTTCATGTGGTACCTCGTTGCCGACACGCTCAAGGAAGAGGGAATGATGGCGGGGTTCCGGCAAACCGTGTACAACGGGCCACCCGGGATCCGGAAGTTGACGATGCAGGAACTGTCGCAAATCGCTTCCACGCAATACGCGGACGATTTTCGGCTGGGGAGCGCTATATTCTCCCGCGGCGCGCTGATGGCAGCGGAGATCGACGATTATGTCCGCCAGCGGACCGGTGGTAAGTCCTCGATGCGCACCATCTTTCGTTATCTCTATGAATGGTCTCGAAAAAATAGCCGTCCCTTCACGCCCGGGGAATTTCCGGGCCTCTTGCAAGCGGCGACAGGTGTAAATATCCGCGCGATCTATGACAAATGGCAGGGACCGATACCGTAGAAAGACGGCAGGCGGTGATCGCGGATTGTTGCCTGCTATTTTCCCTCCTGCACCGGGTAACCCGGGTTGATCCAGTCCACCCGGATATTGTGCGCCAGATCAAGCAACCGGGGATGGGTAAAATGCAACTCCTTCAGCACCGAAAATGCCGGTCGGATATTCGGACAATGCGAGAAGGGGCAGCAACCGCAATAGATGATGACCTCGCGGTTGCGGTCTTCTTTCCCGAGCAGCTGCCTGAGCCGCGCGAGGTTAGGTTCCTCATGTGCAGGTCCGGCATCGACGGAGCCCTTGATCAAACCCGAAGGACCCACGCAGATCAGCAAGGGCGGGTTAGCAGGCGGATGCCGGATCATCGAGGCCAGGTCCGCAGGTTCAACCAGTTCGGCAGGCGTCCAGGGATCGCCGGTCTGCAGGCAGGCGCCTCCGGCGCTGCAAAGAAGAAGGAGAAAAAGTGTCTTTATCATAGCATTACGCACGTTGAAAGGAACAGAAAAGAACGTCATGGGACCAGGCGCAAATATAGCACATCTATAAGGGCCGGTTATGGTTGGAGCTTCAATTTTTCATGGCAGCTCCTCCCGGATGGTCCTGGCATACCCCCTGTTGTTGGTCTTTTTAATCTCGATACCCCGGCATCCGTTGAATGCTGCAAAATCCCGCACGGCCCCGGCAAACTTATGAATGTCGTCCTTTTCCATCTTTACCGGCTCGAAATGAAGGTTGTGGATAACCAGCACCTTCTCTTTCCGGTCCGCCTTCGAATCCATGCGCGCCACGAACCGGTCCCCCACCAGCACCGGCAGCGAAAAATAGCCATATTTCCGTCTTGCCTCCGGCACGAAACATTCGATCTGATAATCAAAGCCAAAAAAGTCCCGCAGGCGGTGTCTGAACACATTCAGCGGGTCCCAGGGCGACAGCACAAAAGCCTCGCCTGACAATTCGATCTTTTTTTTCCGGTATTCCGGTAACATATACAGGGGAGCGGAGGAAAGGCCCCCGACCGTCACGCGGCAAACTTCTCCGCCGGCAACCATTTTTTCCACTTCGGTTCTAATACTATGACCCTTCACAAAACGCGCCCGCCAGGCCATTTCCCTGACATGCGCGATCCCCAGCGATCTCAGGGTCCGCCGGATCACATGTCGGGCAAATTCCTCCGGTGAGGGCATCGTCCGGTCGATACCGACCGGGACGAGATTCCCCGCCAGATCGTAGATCCGCTGAAAGTCGCGGCTGCGTGTGACCATCAACCTGCCCGCCATGAACAGCCGTTCAAGAGCGACCTTTGAAGGTCGCCAGTCCCACCAACCCATGCTTGCCTCTACCCGGTCGTTCGCAAAATCCTTGACCATCAGCGGCCCTTCCCGGCCGACCCGGTCGAGGACCTTGTTCATGATATGGATATCGGCCGGCGTCAGCGGTTTCCTGCCGGAAAGGCTTTCCTTCACGGGCAGCGAATACCGGTAGTCTTCCATCGGGATAAACCCTGAGTCAGAGGTGAAGAACTCAAAGACCCTGCCGTCGGCCTGCAATTCCCCGAGCCACTCGGGCCGATAGCCGGGTACGCGGGAAAAGATCACATGGTGATGGGCGCGCTCGACCGTATAATTGGTGTCGACCTGTACAAAACCAAGGTGTTGGATGACTTTATACACGGCCTCCCGGCCTTTGCCAAAGGATGAGCGTCGCGCTAAACCGGCCGCGTGAAGGATGATCTTCCGGGCCTGTGCGGAATGGAGGGTGACAGGCTGCATAGGTGCAGGACAAATTAAGGAAATATTCCAGCAAATGCGCGGCAGGGCACAATTTCTGCATACTGCGCACCATGCGAATCCCGAAGTACCACAGATTTATCATTATTGTCCTGCTCCCTTTGCTGACCTGGGACTGCCAAAAGCACAGCGCGTCCTCCGATGCCGCCCTGAAGTTTGTCCCGGGACCCGGGTCGCTTGCAGCGCATGTGAAGACGGGTGTCTGTATTGGTAATTCGATCATTTCGGGTCTCCCATGGAGGGAATCGGGGCTGCAGATGGGCGTCCTTGACTATCCGGACAGTTTTGGCCAGATATCCTATCACCTCTCCCTGCTCACGGGATTTAAATGGTGGAATCGCGGCTGGGGAGGCCAGACGACAGCGCAGATCAAACAAAGGTTCCTGCGTGACGCCATCGGCGACTCTTCCGACCCCGGCGACGGGCGTGGAGCCGTTACCCTTTTCGAGAAACCCGATTTTGTCGTCCTGGAGGGCGGCGTCAATGACATTTATTTTGGGATCGACGTCGACACCATCGAGGCCAACCTCGGCTGGATGGCGTCCATGTGCAAACAAAACCACATTCATTGTATCGTTCTGAACAGCGTCAGCCTCGGGAACGGCATGTTCAGCCAGCTCCAGGTAAGCAAAGTGTTTGCGCTAAACAACTGGCTTGCCGCCGGAGCGCTCGACAGCGTGCAGGCAACGGTCATCGACATCAATTCGATCTGGAACAGCGGCGCTTATAAGGGGGTGTCGCCCTACAGTAATGACAATGTGCATTTCTCGACCCTTGTCAATCCGGCCGACGGTATCCACTTCACACGTGCGGGCTACGATTCCGTCGCGAACGTCATTTACCGGTACGGCGGGTTGTCGCCGCTGTGACGGCTATTCCGCGTGACGGGTTATTCCGCAACGGCGGGTTGTCGCCGCTGTGACGGCTATTGCCCCTGTACATACATGTATTTGAAATCGATCACCAACCGGCTGAATCGGCTCATAAAGTCCCGTCCAAGGTTACCGCTCAGCCTTTCTCCCGGAAAGATTTTCTCCGTGAGTACTGCCACACTGTCGATGGCCACCGTCTGTTTCCCGAGGCTCAATGAAAATACCGGCAGCACATACGTCTTGTTTGTCTTTACCCCGCCAGCGCCCCCCAGGCTCGTCTTTTTCTCAATCCCTGACCGGAGGACGGCCGCACGGTGTCTTTGAAAATAGCCGGAATACAGCACGGTGTTGTCGGCGCCGCTGTCGAAATCGAATAGCAGCGTGTCTCGGCCGGATGCCAGCCGGATCACCGGATCCAGGCGATCCAGGGCCAAATTGTGCAGGTCGGCCGGGACCGGTTCGGACGGGATGGCTAATTTGCCGTTGGCGGTCAACCGGACCTCCTGCAAACCGGCAATAACGGGATAGCCAACTATGAGGTTCAACTGGAAACGGATCGGGGCGATGTAAAGGATGGAATCCGGCATCACCTGGAAGATGGCATGGCGCACCACCACACTCCCGACCCAAAGGCTGTCGGCGACTCCAAGTCCGACCTTGAAATGGATGCCCGTCATTCCCGAGCTTTCGTCGTAGCTGACGTCCAGCACGCGCAGGTGCAGCTTTTCCGCGTAGGTCCGCGTTACCGAGGAGATATTGGCGCGGGTGTCGAAAATAGCGTTCACCGTTTGGTTTCCCAGCCGGATAGGAAACTCGATCAGCCCGATACCATCGTGGTTCCAGGGCACTTCGGTTCCTGCCCCGGGCGTCACCTCCTGCGGCGGCAAATCCCGCAGGGCGTTGCGGATCAGCAGGTCGTTCCTGATATCCGCACGTGTACCGCTGTCCATGGCCTTCTTGTACCGCCCTAACAGGAGACTATCCACGCGCGCTGCCGCGGCATATTGACCGGTCCTGAAATAGCTCTCATCCTGGTAGCGAAGCAGGTTCACCACCAAGGAATCAGACAAACCCGGCGACGTCATGCGGATCACCGAATCCACCCTTGACATACAGGCCCGGTTCCTGTTGAAGGCGTTATCAACGATCGCCGCAAAATAGAGCCTTCTGCTTTCCGATAGCTCCGCGGAATGAACCGCCAGTTGACGTTCAAGCCGGAAATAGTCCTTTTGATCGAGGAGGGAGTCCATCGGGCGGATGACTGCAGGGGCGTCCACCTGCCTTTCGGCCGCACAGCCGGCCAGGAACAGGAGCGGTACGAGGACGGCCGCGACCGCGAAAATCTGTTGGGAGGTGTATTTCATATTGCGCGTGAATGAAGGTTTGCCGCCAAAGAAAAGTCATCCGGAGCGAAATAAATTGTAAAAAAACGAAAAGGTAACGGCAAAATGAAAGCGTTTCAATTTGCAATACCGTTTTGGGGACATGCCGATGGATTCCCGGAAGATCATTTGCAGCCTCCTATCTGACAGAGCGTACCGCCGGTATAATTCCGGCAATTGCAATTGACCCCTTTGCCTGTCAATGAAGGCGATTGCATCCTCTGCCAGGTTGTTGCGGGCGGTACTTGCCTTCCCGGCCAACCAGCCTTCGAGTCCCGATAGGAGGGCCGGCAAAGATCCGCCATCTCCGATGTGACCGCTCGATTCCTGCCAGAGCCGTGGCAATACCTCTCCGAGCGGCGCTTTTTCTTTTCCGATTTCGCCCGGAGAAACCTTCAGTAGACCATGAAGCCCCCAGGAGCTAAAGCAGATGCCAACCGTTCGGTCCATCTTTTCGGGCACTACAAAATAGGGCACACAGCCAGGCGGCACGATATAGGCCTTTACGCCCCCGGCCTCCAGGTTGAATGTTATCTCGGTCGAGCCCAGCGGCAAAATGCGCTCCGGTTGGCTGCTGCGCCCCCGGAAACAATAAAAGAATTTGACAAAACCCGCCAGCCCCTTACCCGGCGCAAATCGCTGGTAGCAGTATGGTCCGTGCAAGTCAGTCATCGCAATTCCGGTGATTTCAGGGGTAATTTACTAAATTGGTGCAGTACTGTACCGGCTGGCCAGAAATATATGCTATAACTGCTGACTATGAGAATACCCGCGGCCCTCCTCTTTTTGTTGCTGGCGGATCGGGCCTTCGGGCAGGCCACGGATTTCTTCAGACCGGATCCGCACCGGCGCGTGCTGCAGGCGATCAGGATCGCAGGCAATATTACCGTCGATGGCTTGCTCGACGAGCCCGAGTGGCAGCTGGCGCCGGGCGCATCGGATTTCATCCAGGTCGAACCTTATCAGGGACGGCCTTCTCAATTCGGCACGACGGTCAAGGTGCTGTATAATCAAAAATACCTCTATGTCGGGATCATCTGCAGGGACCCGAAAGGGAAAAAGGCCATCATGGCGACAGACTTCATGCGGGATTTCGATTATACCCGGCATGACCTTGTCAATCTTTCGTTCGATACCTACAATGACCAGCGCAACGCCATCGTGTTTGCCACCAATGCCTATGGCGTGCAACGCGACCTGCTGGCTTTTGACGACCTGTATTACGACATCGACTGGAACGGTCTGTGGAAGGTGCGGACTACCCGGGGAGACTCGGGCTGGGTGGCCGAAATGGCCATTCCGTGGAAAACCCTGCGCTACCCCAGGACAAAGGACAGCACGCAGGCCTGGGGCTTCAATGTCTACCGGAACCGGCGACTGACCAACGAGATCAGTGCTTTCTCGCCTTTTCCCCGGATCTTTTCGGCGACGCATATGGACTATGCAGGATTGCTGACGGGCCTCCAACCCCCGCCGCCATCCACGAATATCACGGTCGATCCCTACATCCTGGCCGAGTCGGATCGCTACACGAATTTTGGCAACGCCGAACCGGGGCACGCGTCAAGCGTAAAGTCGGGCGGCGATCTGAAATGGGCGATCACGCCGAATTCCGTATTGGACCTCACCGCGCACACCGATTTCGCCCAGGCGGATGTGGAACAGCAGGTCAACAATACCACCCGCTTCAACGTCTTTTTCCCCGAAAAGCGATCATTTTTCCTCGAGAATGCTTCGCTTTTCGGCGTGCAGGTGAATATGGCGGCGGATCAATCCGGTGGCTCGATGCATTACCAGCCGTTCAACAGCCGGACCATCGGCCTCGATAGCGCCGGCAGCCCGGTTTCCATCGTAGGAGGCGCCCGTTTCGTCCATCGCTCGTCAATCCTTAACTATGGCGCACTGGCGATCCGCCAGGAAGGCGCCGATGGGGTCGCTCCTACCAACTTTTTCGTCGGCCGCTTTTCGCGGAACCTTGCCCGGCTGGACAGGGTCGGGGCGATGGTCACGGTCAAAGAGCGCCCGGGCGCAACCAATGTGGAATCGACCGTGGATGGCTTTTTCCGACTTGGCGAAAGCAATTCGATCAATGCGATCCTGACGCAAACGACGACCAGTAACACAGACAAACACGGATTCGGCGGCATTGTCCAATATTATAATACGAGCAACGATCATGAAGCGTGGCTCACCGCCTCAGTTATCAGCAAAGACTTCGATCCGCAGATGGGCTTTATCTCACGCAGCGACGTGATCGGGATCACACCCGGAGTCAATTATTTTTACCGCGGCCGGTTGTTGCCGTTCAAACGGTTCCTGCTGGCTTCTTCACCCGGCATCACTCCAGAGTTGTACTATACCGCTTCCACCGGCCAATTCTCGGAGGCCGATCTTCCTGTCTATCCGGTATGGTTCAATTTCAAGGACGGCGGATTTCTCGGTTACGGGATTGCGATGGTCTGGCAACATCTCACCGATACATTCGCACCGCTGAACGTAGCGATAACTCCGGGGGACTATCACTATGTCAACCAACAGGTCTATTTTTCAACCGACCCTTCGAAGATGGTCAATGGTCAGGTGAGTCTTACGGCGGGGAGCTATTTTAACGGACGGCTAATTACAGGCGACTACAAACTCCAGTTCGCACCGGTCCCGTATGTATCGCTACAGGCGGAATACAATCGCAATCATTTCGAGCACGTCGGGATAAAGGATACGAGTAGCTCGGTCAACCTTTATATCCTGCAATGCCGGCTCGCATTGAATCCCCGGCTTCAATTTACCGGTATTTATCAGCACAATTCCCTCAACAAGTCGGATGCCTATAACCTCAGGCTCGCCTGGGAGTTCTCTCCTTTAAGCTACGTGTACCTGATCTACAACCGCGGGGTCAATGCGCAGTTGACGGAGCCGGCCGTCAAGTCGCAGATCGAGGATCACCTGATCTTCAAGGGCAGCTACCTGAAGCAATTTTAATCCTCGTATCTTGCCCGCATGATACACAGGTGCCAGCTATTACTCTTACTCGCTATGCATTTCTTACCCGGTCTTGCCTCCGCCCAGGACCTCATACCGTATCCGCAAAAATTGGAAACCCATCCCGGTTCGTTTGTGCTCACCCGACATACCGCCATCCACGCGCCGCAGGTATTCCTGGAGGAAGCTAAAATACTGCGGGACCTGCAAAAGCGAACAGTGGGTCTGGATCCTGAAAAAAGAGGGCCGGCCTTCAATCTGGTTTATGATAAGACTATTGCGATTCCCGAAGAGTACCGCCTTGAGATCGCCCCGCAGCACACCGTGATCAAAGCCCGCGACGGCGCGGGAATTATTCACGCGATCGAGACCATCCGGCAACTCATGCCAGCCGCTGTCGAAAAGGGTCTGATCGCTGAGTCCACCGCCAGCGCCGGAACGCCGGCCATTTTTCTTCCGGCCGTCAGCATCGAAGATTATCCCCGGTATGCATGGCGGGGCATGCATCTCGACGTCTCGCGCCATTTCTTTTCCATCGGTTATCTATACCGGTTGATCGATCGCATGGCGCTCTACAAAATGAACAAGCTGCACCTGCACCTCACCGACGACCAGGGTTGGCGCGTCGAAATAAAGAAATATCCCTTGCTTACCGCGGCGGGCGCCTGGCGGTCGTTTAACAACCAGGACTCCGCTTGTATGGCGAAGGCTGCCGACGACCCGGATTTTGCCATCGACAGCAGTCACATCGTTACCCGGAACGGCAAAAAGCTCTATGGTGGCTTTTATACCCAACGCGAATTGAAAGCGTTGGTTGCTTACGCTGGCGCACGGCACATCGACATCATTCCCGAGATCGACATGCCCGGGCATATGATGGCAGCGATCAATAGTTACCCGTTTCTTACCTGTAATGGCGAGAACAAATGGGGAGACTTGTTTACGAAACCCATCTGTCCGTGTAATGAAAGCACGTTTACGTTCGCGGAGAACGTCTATTCGGAAATCATGGATATTTTTCCGTCGAAGGTCATCCATATCGGCGGGGACGAGGTGGATAGGACAGACTGGGCCCGGTCACCCACCTGCAAGGCTTTGATGGCAAAGGAAGGGATCAGCGATTTGCCCGGGTTGCAGAGTTATTTTATCCGGCGCATGGAGCAATTTTTCGCCTCGAGGGGAAGGACCCTCGTAGGATGGGATGAGATCATCGAGGGGCCAATCAGTCGATCGGCCGTCGTGATGTACTGGCGCACCTGGGTAAAGGACGCGCCGTACAAGGCCGCAGAAAACGGGAACCGGATCGTCATGGCGCCAGGGGAGCCGCTTTATTTCGACCGGCCGGCCGATCGGTACGACCTAAGCAACATCTATCACTTTGCCCCGGTCCCAAAGGATTTTGACAGCGTCCAGGCCAAGCTTGTCCTTGGCGCGCAAGCGTGTCTGTGGGCTGAACAACTGCCATCGGAAAAGCGTGCAGACTACATGTCCATGCCCAGGATGACCGCACTGGCCGAGGCGCTCTGGACGGCAACGCCGGAAGCGTACGACAGCTATTTCCGCCGCCTGAAAGCGCAGTTCCCTCGTCTGGATGCCCTGCACATCAATTACCGACTACCCGATCTGCCGGGCCTGTTGAATGACTACGCCTTCAAAGCCGTCGACAGTCTCACCATCGAGCCGCCCGCCGCCGACCTGGCAGTCCGGTACACCCTGGACGGAACGCGCCCCACCATCCACTCCCCCGTGCTGCCGCGGCCACTGGTCATCAAACAGGACACACTTGTCCAGCTGGAGGCCTTTTCACACGCCGGCAGTCATGGCGACGTGTACGACCTGCGATTTCACCGCGAGCCGATGCAACCGGCGCTCGCCGCCAGCCAATCGGACGCACTGCGGCCCGGGCTGGCTTGCGCTTATTATAAGGCGGGGTTCAAGTCAACCCGTGCCATGGCTGGCCATTCGCCGGATAGTCTATTTACCTATGACCGACCGGAGGTGCCCGGCAGCATCCATGCACCCGCCTTTGGGCTCACCTATTCCGGATCCATCGATATTCCTGCCGACGGCGTATACAGTTTTTTCCTCGACTGCGACGACGGCGGTGTCCTGCGTGTCGGCGGTGATATCGTGGTCGACAATGATGGAAATCACAGCGCAATCGAGCGGAGCGGTCAGGTCATTCTCGAGAAAGGCCGACACCCGTTCCGGCTTGATTTCATCGAAGGCGGCGGCGGGTTTACGTTGCGGCTGCGCTATACCGACGGGCGAACGGAGCCACGTGACATTCCGGCGGCTTGGTTTTGGCATTGACCGTGGCCCGCGGCGTATTGTTGACCTCACCGCTTTAACTCGACCGACCTACCCAGGCGAAGCGTATTATGGCCGCCTCGCGGTAAATATCGTTGCAGCGGCAGGTGGCCAGGCTGAGCAGCAGGAGTTCGCCACCGTTAATGCCCGAGCCAAATCCGGTCGATTTTGTCGGGAGCCGCAGGTTCTTTGCTACATCGTTTGTCTGCACGACCGCTTCGGTCAGGTCATGGCTGCTTGAGATTCGCGCATACATTTTAATATCCCTAAAAATACAATTTTTTGTTAGGGGCTCTTCAGGATTTGAAGGAAAACGCTATCTTAACAAAGAAAACCCTGGACCGTCAACCAAACGATGCCTATCACCCGAATTATCAATTACCTGATCGCAGCAGTCTGGCTGGTCAATGGTCTTTATTGCAAGATATTCAATTTCGTCCCGCGTCGTCGCCGCCTTTCTGATCGGTCTCATCATGCCGTTGGCAATTTCCGCTTACGTGTACGATTTTTCAGGCTATTACGACCTGCATTGGCTGAACCGCGTGGTTACGGAACACGAGCATCCCGACCTGATCGTAAACATCAACGCGGGATTTGACGAAACCAGTTTCCTGATAAAAGGGAAATTTCCTTCCGCCGATTTGAAAGCCTTTGATTTTTATGATCCCGGGCGGCACACAGAAGCAGCCATACGCCGTGCCCGGAAGGTGAGCCTGCTGTATCCTGGTACGCAGCATGTCGCGTGCCAATGCCTACCGCTGGACGACGGGAGCGTCGACATTGTCTTTTTGCTTTCCGCCGTCCATGAGATCAGGTCGTTTAACGAGAAAGTCATATTTCTTTCGGAGTGCCATCGGATTTGCCGGTCAGGAGGAAAGGTCGTTATGGTGGAACATTTGCGTGATTTTCCGAACTTCCTGGCATTTTCGGTCGGGTTCACTCACTTCTTTTCCCGCTCCGTTTGGAGGCGCGCATTTGGTGAAGCGGGTTTTTCAACTTTCGAAGAATCCAAATTCACGCCTTTTATGTCGGTTTTCGCTTGCCGGCCTTAGCTTTTTGACTGCGGAGGTCATGGAGTGAACGCGGATTTTGAAGTTTTATCCCCGAATTCAAAACAAATTTTGGCCTTATACCACTGTCAATTTCCGGACTACCGCACCGGATATCGAAGCGCTGATTAACATTGTCGTGCGGACAGGCCGCAGCATATCGGCCGGATAAGTCTATATCGCCCAGACTTTGTCTCCCTTTTTATAGGGCACATTACCGTCATAGCGGCCGGGGGTCTCGATGTACCGGCATGCTTTTGTGGCGCCGGCCTCCGACGAAAAATAGCCCCAGATGGTCAGTTGTTTCAGCATCTTGAAATAGTGGTCCGGCTTGCCGTTGTTCTTCGGATCGCGGGATTCCTTGTCGAGCTGCACGAGCAGGTCGTGGCGCTGGCCGGGACTGAGGTCCATGAATTTCTTATCCCGCAACGCCTGCAGGCCTTTGGTGAAAGTATCCTGGTCCTCGGGGGTGTAACAATCCGTCACGATCACTTTCATGAAGTCACCGATGCCTGCTTCTTTGGCGCCCGGCACGTCCTGGCCGGCAGGCAGGATCGTCTCGCCAACCTCATCCATCAGAGCAATGTCGGTGTCATAAAAAAGCCCCTCCTTACGCGCAGGGGTCTTGCAGCCCGACAAGAAAGCATCTGCACCGATCACTGTTCCGCCCATCAGGACGGCGACCATTTGTAACGCTTCTCTTCTTTGCATGGTGACTTGTTTAGATGTTCATTTTTTTGAGTTCGTCGACGGCGTGATTGGCAGCCCGCGCCGTAAAGGCCATGTAGGTAAGCGACGGATTGACACAGTTGGTTGAGGTCATAAAGGAGCCATCTGTCACAAAGACGTTCGGCGCATCCCACACCTGGTTCCACTTGTTGACGACGGAGGTCTTTGGATCCTTCCCCATCCGGCAGGTGCCCATTTCGTGGATGCCGCGGCCAAGGACCGGGTTGTTGTCGAACCCTTGCACGTCTTTCAGGCCACATGCCGTCAGCATTTCGATCGCGTCGGACTGCATGTCCTTCCGCATTTTCAACTCGTTGTCGCGGATCACGGCTTCGATGGCGGGGATATTGAGCCCCCACTTGTCTTTCCGTGTCTTGTCAAGGGTCACCTTGTTGTCATGGTAGGGGAGCGTTTCGCCAAATCCGCCAACGCCCATCGTCCAGGCCCCCGGTTCCGAGAGCGCGGCTCTAAGTTCCGCGCCGATGCTCAATTCCGCGATCTGCCGGTCCCACCCTTCCCGTCCCGCGCCGCCCTGGTAGCCGAAACCACGGATATAGTCCCGCTTGTCGCCAAACAGGTTGCGAAATCTCGGAATATAGATGCCGTTGGCGCGGCGGCCATAATAATATTTGTCCTCGTAGCCTTCCGCGCGTCCATAGGCGCCGACATCCAGGTGGTGGTCCATCAGGTTATGACCCAATTCTCCGCTGCCGGAGCCCAGGCCGTCGGGCCACACATCCGTAGCGGAGTTCATCAGCAGCCAGGCGCTATTGATCGTCGAGGCATTCAGGAAAACGATCTTCGATTGATACCGGTAGGTTTTGTTGGTCTCGGCGTCCAGGATCTCGACCCCCGTCGCCCGCTTCTTGTCCTTGTCGTAAAGCACCTGCGTTACGATGGACCAGGGCCGCAGGGTCAGTTTTCCCGTGGCCATGGCTGCGGGAAGGGTGGAGGACTGGGTGCTGAAATAGCCGCCGAATGGACAGCCGAGCCAGCATTTGTCGCGATACTGGCAGTTAGTGCGGCCCGGCAAAGGCTCCGTAATATTCGCCGTCCGGCCGATGATCATATGCCGGCCGTTCTTGTAGTGATCCTTCAACCGGGCAGCCATGTCCTTCTCCACGATGTTCATTTCCATCGGCTTCATGAATTGTCCGTCGGGAAGCTGGGGCAGGCCTTCCCTGGATCCGCTGACGCCGGCGAATTTTTCGACATGGTCGTACCAGGGAGCAATTTCCGCGTATCGTACCGGCCAGTCCACGGCGATACCGTCCCTGGCATTTGCTTCAAAGTCGAAGTCGCTCCAGCGATAGCTTTGCCGGCCCCACATCAGCGACCGGCCGCCGACGTGGTACCCCCGGAACCAGTCGAATCTCTTGATCTCAGTATACGGCGACTCCTGTTCGTTCGTCCAGTAGTCGAGATTGGTCTCGTTCAGCGGATAATCCCGGTTCAGGACCGGATAGTTCTTGATCATCTGCTGCGTCTTGCTTCCGCGGTGGGGAAATTGCCAGGGCGCCTTTGTGGCATTCACATACCCTTTAATATGCTCGATATTCCGGCCGCGCTCCAGCAAGAGCACGGTCAGACCTTTTTCGGTAAGCTCTTTTGCCGCCCAGCCGCCGCTGATGCCCGAGCCTACGACGATCGCGTCAAATTGATTGTCGGCCATTGTAATGGATTAAAATATATCAGAGTGACCCGCTGCCGGGCCGGATTTGACTATACGAGATTTGTCCTGACGTAATGGTAGCTCTTCGCGATCGCATCGAACACGGGTTCGCTGGTCTGGTCCTGTTCCACAAAAAAGTACTCCATCCCGGAGAGCTTCTTATAGCGGAAGATGTTCTTGAAGTCGATGATGCCCGCGCCGACTTCGGCGAAATACTGCTTGCCGTCGACCGTGTAGCTTGCCGGTTCTTTCTGCGTCATATCCTTGATATGCCACATCCTGAACCGGCCGGGATTTTCCTTGATCAACCTGATGGGATCGTGCCCTGCGCGGACGACCCAATACATATCCATCTCGAAGAAGACCAACGAAGGATCGGTCTCCTTCAGCAAGACATCAAAGCCTGTTTGGCCGCCGCCCCAATCCTTGAATTCAAAATCATGATTGTGGTAGGCCAATTTCAACCCGCTCTTTTTGGCCTCCGTCGCCGCTGCGTTGAATTTCGCGGCGAGCTTTTTATAGTCATCGAGGCTGGTCCGCATGTTGTCGGTCAGGAAGGGGACAACGATATATTTATGACCCAGGGTTGCGGCAGCGGCGATATTGTCCTTCAGGTCGCTGACGTCATCCTTCATGAAATAATTCATCATCATATAGTGCCCGCTCGGGCTGACCAATTTGTACTTTTTGAGCATGCCGGCGAGCTGCGCCGGTGTGAGGCCAAAGTATTTTCCGTTACCATAGCCCATCAGCTCTACCGAATTATACCCTATTCCGGCCACCTTGGCCAGCGTGCCATCGGGATCTTTGCCGATCTGGTTGCGGACGGTGTATAGCTGCAGCCCGATCAGCGGGCGCGTTGCAAACAAGGGAGATGGCTTGATAAAGAGGCCGGTCGAAAGTAATCCGGCTTGTTGAAGGAAGTTGCGACGGGTTGGCATAGTCAAACGTTTTGAAGGTACACGGGGAGCCTTAGGTTAACAAATATAAGTGCTTTGACGACACTGCGCGCACAAAAATCCTAATATTGTACAGGCGGCCAACATTAACATTTGTATGAGAAAATGAATCTATACCAACGTATCACAGGTGTGCTGGCCCTGGTGATATCTTCATTAATAGGATCCGCACAGGACTTCCCAGGGAGTGACCGGCTCATATGGTCGCCAGATTCAGCCTGGCTTACCGGCGTCCGGTCAGCGGGGTCCGCCATTCTTTTTTCACGACGGGTGCCACTGGTCAGCTTTATGTTGAACGGCAAGCGTTGCAATACATCGATGAGCGCTGAAAGTTGGGGTGACAAGCTCCGCATCCGCATGGCTGACACTAGCCTGGAATTCGCGAACATTTCGACCGATACGGTCGTCGTCTCAAATCCAGTCCCTTTCGGGGACGACAGCAGCCACGTATATATTACAGGGCTCGGTGACCATCCCTTGTCGCGCACATATATTTTTCTTCCAGGAAAGAGTCCCGTGAACGTCATTGTCCCGGACGACGCCTGGGACCTGGGATATTGTTCGTTTGCCGTTGGCGGCGCGTTCGATCACGACCCGGTTCAGATAGCCGCACTCCTCCGGCGTAATCGCCAGTCCGTTACCAACGGCCGGACAACCCGTTTCGAGACTATTCTTTATCCGGGAGGCAGTGTCCGTTATAGATGGTATACTTCGGTGACCCATGGAGACTGGCAGGACGCCCTGACCGAGGTCTTCCAGCACCGGATGTTGTACGACGTTACCCGTTTCGATGACTCCATATTCCGCCGAAAGGACCTCCAGTGGATCAGACACACTTATGTCATGCATATCATGATGGCGTGGGACAGAAACTTCTATGACGACGACACGCGTTCGTTCAGGTTGGAAGGTTTTCTTGCAAACGCCAGGAAATGGTATGGCGGAGACGACGTCCTTGCCATCTGGCCCACCTGGCCGACGTTGGGACTTGACCAACGAAACCAGTTCGATCTTTTCCGCGACCTGCCCGGCGGTCTCCGGCAGGTTCGCCGGCTGTCGGATCTCTGCCACCGGAACGACACCCGTTTCTTTGTCTGCTATAACCCATGGGATGAAGGCACCCGGCCTGAAAGCCATTTTGAAGGTCTGTCGCGGCTTATCGCCGCCACCTCCGCCGACGGAGTCGTGCTGGATACCAGGGGCAGTTCCAGCAGAGAATTGCAGCAGGCCGCCGACCGGGTGCGAAAAGGAGTCGTGATGTACAGCGAAGGTATGGCCGTTCCAAAGGACATGGCCGGTATCGTCGCGGGGCGGGTCCACAATGCGCTGTACTATCCGCCGATCCTGAATCTCAACAAGCTGATCAAGCCCGAGTTCACGATCTACCGGGTTACTGAGTTGTACAAGGAAAGGATCAAGCGGGAATTGGCGCTTGCGTTTTTCAACGGCTATGGCACTGAGCTCAACGTCATGGCGCCCGGAGAGCCCGAGTGGGTGGATAAGGAATACCGCTATCTTGGCAGAACGACCAGGATACTCCGGGGAAATTCGCTGAATTTTGTATCCCGGGGATATACTCCGCTGATCGGCACTGCGGTGGACAGCATTTGGGTCAACCGCTGGATGTTGCCCGGAAAGACGATCTATACCATTTTCAGCTTGCGGCCCTCCGGTTACCATGGTCTGCTTTTCCGCGAGGAGCCTTCCGACAGCGTTCATTTCGTCGACCTATGGCGTCATGAGCCGGTAATCCCGCAACAACGCAACGGGCGATGGTGGCTGCCGGCAACCGCGGACGCGTTCGATGCCAGCGATCTCGGCACCAACAATGAAGGAGAAGTTGACTGTATCGCCCGCCTTCCCCGGGTACTGCATGTCTCCCTCGATGGCGATCAGTTGACTATCCGGGTAGACCCCGGACCCGACGCAGCCGCTGGCGAACTCAGGATATGGGCCGGCGCCCCGGAATATGAAAATCGGCCGCTGACGTTCCCGGCAAAGCCTAAACGGTTGATGTTACACGATCACTTCGGCACGTACGAGGGTCGAATCGTTATCCAACTAATCAGAAACGGGATGCTCCTGGATGAGTCGGTCGTCACGATGCGACCCGGCAGTCCGCGACGAATCTCCCTTCCGGCAAGGACCAATCCCATCGCCTTAGGCGATCATTCGCCGGGCATGGCGCCCATCCCGGGTGGCATTTTCCGTTTTCACGAAACCCACGGCGACGAATTCATCCCTTACCCCAAACAGGACGTCGATAGCAGCTTTGTAATGCCAGGCTTCCTGATGGACAAATTCCCCGTGACCAATGCAGATTTTAAGCGGTTTCTTGATGCCACCCATTATCGTCCGGCGGATACCACTAATTTTCTCCGGCACTGGATCCATGGCCGTATACGGCCCGGTGAGGCAAGCATGCCCGTGGTGAATGTCAGCTACGAGGATGCAACAGCTTATGCGAAATGGTCCGGTAAACGGTTGCCCACCGAGATCGAATGGCAGTATGCTGCACAGACAACGGCGCTGAACCTTTGGCCGTGGAGTCAGACGACGCCGGTTACCTGGAAAGAGAAGGCGGTGACTGAGTCGCTTACGATCAGGGAAGTGCAGGGTATCGACCCGTCACGTTGTAATCTGGGCAACGTTTCCCTTTATCCGGTGGGGAAATATCCTGACGGAGCGAATCCTTACGGGTTGCAGGACCTTGTCGGTTGTGTCTGGCAGTTGACCAATGATATCTACATGGCCGGCCATTACCGGTACATTATCCTGAAAGGCGGAAGCTATTACCGGCCCTCCGGCAGTTGGTGGTATGTACAGGGCGGTCCGCGGGAACTCACCTATCGTCAGTACCTGCTCCGGGTGAGCGCCGGGTTTGAAAGAAATGCCACAGTTGGTTTCCGTTGCGTCAGGGATATTGCCGGGAAGCGCTGACAGGCCGTTGTCAAATTGGTGCTAATGTGCTCCAAATCATATATTAAACTGACGGTGCTCACCGGCGCGGGGTTTCCATCTTCATAATTTCGTGCGAGAAAAAACTTCTTATGAAGAAAAATATCCTCGGGATCGCCCTTCTGTCGGCGATTGGAGTGTCGGTGGCCGTCCCGGGCTGCAAGAAAGCGCTCGATTATTGGCAGGACCATAATGGGGCAGGGGCATACCGGATCGTGAAGATGACCTATTCCGGCATATACGAGCCGTTGGATTCCATTCAGTTTACTTACAACGCGTGGGGCGATCCTGTTAACGGCATCCGTTCCCGGACCGGGACCGGCTATACGAACTTTCTTTTCCGGTATGATTACCAGCACCGGCTAACGGACCAGATCAATACCTATGGTACAGATCTTTCCTACGTAGTGTCGCCGGAAAGCTGGGACAGGTTCTTTTACGATGACAAGGGCAGGATCGCCGTAGACTCCCTGTACTTTTTCCCCGATATCGTGGACGGAAGGCCGGTTCCCGGTAAGTTTGGCGTTGTTACCCTTCTCTATTACGACTACGATGCGCTCGACAGGATCATCCGGGTCAGCATGGTCCAGCAGGGAGAGGTCTTCTTTGTCAGCACATACGCTTATGACGCGAGCGGGAATCTGGAAGGCCGGCCGCACGATGACAAGCTCAATTTCCGCCGCACCAACAGGGTCTGGATGTTCCTGTCGAGGGACTACAGCCTGAACAATCCGCTGAATGCAGTTTACTCCTATAACCGGGCCGGATTGCCGCTGACCATCGATTGCACCGGGGAGAACAGCCAGCAGTTGATGGATGAATCCATGGGCACGCTGGGGTTCAACCATGCCGTGATAACCTATAATATTTCCAGGTAGTGACCGGCGGGCGGAGGCGGTTAGTGTGCGTTTTGGATGTTTGAACGCCTTTTAACCGCCTTTTAATCTTCATTAAAATTTCAACGCGGCAGCTTTTAATCTGCGATTAAATCCTTTTAATGGGACCAACTTCTTTCCTTCGAAGCTGTCTCATTAATAACTTCAGTCAATTCCGATAATAAATACCTGAGAGATGAAAAAGCTAACCATACTTTTCGCCGTTGTGCTGGCGGTCTCTTCATGCACGAAAGAGGTGACCGTGCCAGATGCCGGCTGGTCAAACGGCTATTACCCGTACTACGACCCCAGCCAGGACCCTTATTATGACCCTAACCAGGATCCTTACTATGATCCCAGCCAGGACCCGTACTATGACCCGGGAAGCTATTCCGGCGATTACTCGGGCAACCGTTTCAAGGGTCACGCGCAAAGCCACCCGGGTGTCTCCTTGACAGCTCCGGACGCGGCCAGCGGGAAGTGAGATAGCGGGACCTATTTCTTGTCGTGCGGTTCGAATAATTCGATCTTGTTGCCTTCCACGTCGAGTACGTGAACGAACTTCCCGTAGTCATAGGTCTCAACATCATCCAGCACCGTAACGCCTTCATTTTTTAACGCCGCTACGAGCGCCTCGATGTTGTCGACCCGGTAATTGATCATAAAGTCCCTGGTCGAAGGTTCGAAATACTTAGTCTTGTCGGGGAAGGGGGTCCATAACGTATATCCCTTTTTCGCCGAATCCCCATCCTCCCGCCAATCGAATTTGGTTCCGTAAGGACTCATGTCGAAACCAAGATGGGTCTTGTACCAATCGTTCATTTTTGCCGGGTCGTTGCATTTGAAGAAAATGCCTCCGATCCCTGTAACGCGTTTCATTCTTACCGGGGGTTTAGTTGGTGAAGTTAAAATGGAGTGGAAGGCGGCGCCAGTGACGAACGATGCCGCGATCGCCAGATATAGTAATGTTGTCCTGACCATATGGATGTCGGTTTTCTTCCCCCAAGTTGGGTGATTTCGGCGAATCCGTGTTCGGGTCCCGGGGATTTTTTTTCCATTTTCCCCATTTCCGGGACCCTTTACGCGCTCGGGCAATATTCGAGGAGGAGAACGCCGTTGTCAAATGCGTGCGAATGCTTCAGGTCGAATTTTGTACATTCCCTGTTGTCATCGAACAGCCGAAGGCCGCCCCCCACAGAGACGGGGTAGACCAGGAGGTGCAATTCGTCCACGAGGGCATGATGAAGCAAGGATTTTGCAAGCGTTGCGCTTCCATACACGAGGATATTCCCGCCGTCGGTCTTCCTGAGCGCCGCGACGTCTCTCGCCAGGTCCCGAAGGATGTGACTGTTATTCCACTCCGCCTTTTGCAGGGTCCGGGATACGACATACTTGGGCATCCGGTTGATCGGGTCGGCAAAGCCCGCGCCGGTCTGCGCCGGCCAGTATCCCGCGAACATTTCGAAAGTGGTTCTGCCCAACAATAAGGCATCCGCGCCTGCCAATTCCCCGACCTTGTATTTCCCCGTCTCCGGATGCTGGTATTTAGCCTGCCAGCCCCGATGGGGATGAGCGGTCTCGTTGCCGCCCGGCGCCTCTATAACGCCGTCCAAGGTGATAAATTCGGTTATGATGATCTTTCGCATGGTTTTGACATTAAATGAGAAGCCGATCGGTTGCGAATATACGGCTGTAGGTCCGGGAATGCAAATCTTTTTGGTTATTCCGTCCTTAGGCTTTTCACCGGGTTTGCCATTGCTGCCTTTACGACCTGTAGTCCGACGGTTGCCATGGCGATGAGGACGGCTGCGAACGCAGCGAGGGCAAAGACCCACCAGCTGATGTTTATCCGGTAGGCAAACTCTTCCAGCCATTTATGCATGGATATCCAGGCAACGGGGATCGCGATCACCGCGGCGATCAGCACCAGCTGCAGAAAATCCTTTGTAAGCATTAGGGCAATGCCGGCCACGGTGGCGCCCATGACCTTCCGGATCCCGATCTCCTTCACCCGTTGTTGGGCGGCGTAGATGGTGAGGCCCAACAACCCTAAAGCGGCGATGAAAATGGCAAGCAGGGAGACGATCAGAAAGATGGTTTGTCTTGTCTTATCGTCGTGGTACAGGGATTCCCATTGCTTGTCGAGGAAGTGATACTGGAACAGGTGCCCCTGATCTATTCCCCGCAGAATGGCATCCATTTTATGTAATGACCCGGTGGGATCGCCTCCGCCAAGCTTCACGGTAAAGTGTCCAAAGCTCTGTCCGAGGCTCCTTTTAAAGCCGATCACCATTGGGGCGACTTGCTCGTGCAGTGATTGGAAATTGAAGTCTTGTACGATGCCCGCGATGGTTGCCGTAATCGGCTGGTCGATCGCGGAACGATTGTCACCGCCGAATTTTGCGGACAAAATGGTGATCGTCTGGCTCGCCGCATCCGTTATACCAAGCGCCTTTGCCGCCGTTTCGTTGATGAGCACGGAGGAAGAGTCACCGTTGCCTGAAGAAAAGAAGTTCCTGCCCTTTAGCAGCCGTATGCCATAGGTTGACAGGAACTGGCCATCCACACCAAAATAGTACATGTCTTTTCCGTCCTCCGGGCTCTCGTTTTTTGTAATCACCTTCACGGTGGGAATCGTTTTTAATTCTCCCGGGACCATCGATGTCACCGAAACCGATTTAACTTGCGGAAGCTGTAAGAATTCGTTCGTTGCCGTTTCGGTATGCCGGTGGACTAAACCGCTGTTGATATCGATGACCACCAATTTGTCCTTATTGAAACCAAGGTCCTTGTTGTTTACGTATTGCATTTGCTGGTAAATGATCAGCGTGGCCGCGATCAGTACGATGGAAATCGTGAACTGGAACACGACCAGCGAACGCCGCAGGGAAATATTTCCCCGCCCCGGATGGATCTTGCTTTTCAGCAAAGACAAGGGATTGAGACCGGACTGAAACAAGGCGGGATAGAGACCGGCCAGCAAAGTGACCGTTACCAGGACAAGGAGGACACCGGCCCAAATCCGGTAATCGGTATGAAGGCCCAGCGTAAGGTGTTTTTCCGTGAATGAATTGAAGACGGGCAAGAGCAGATTCACCAGGATAAGCGAAAGCAAAACGGAGAGGAGCGTTACCAAAAATACTTCTGCAAGAAATTGTCTTACAAGGGTTGTCCTCGATGCTCCCGCTACTTTTCGAACGGCAATCTCCTTTCCCCTGTTGGTAAAACGGGCGGTGGACAGGTTCATGTAATTGATGCACGCCGTAAAAATGATAAAGAAGGCAACTATGATAAAGACGTAAATATAAAAGATGTTCCCCTTCTTCCCCGGCGAGCCTTCGATATCGTTGGAATAGAAATGTATGTCTTTCAATGCCTGTAGCCTGACCGTGCTTTTGACGCCCGGGTCGGGTTTATGATTGGCGGCGATAAGGTTATCCAATTTGCTTTCCAGGGCGGATATATCGGCATTGCGGTCGACCAGAAAATACGTCGAAAAGGCGCCGGAGGTCCAGTCATTGTCCATCCAGCCCTTTGCGTCCTTGTTGACCAGGAGCGAGGCCTCGGAGACCACGAGATCAAACGAAATACTCGAATTGACTGGAAAATTTTCCAATATGCCGGTCACTGTAAAGGGTACCGAATCGTTGTCGAAAAATAACAGCTTTCCCACGGCGTCGGACGTACCAAAAAACTTCTTCGCGGACGCCCGGGTCAATACGACGGACTTTGGCGCCGACAGGGCGCTGTTCCGGTCGCCATATATCAATGGAAAACTAAAGACCGTCAAAAAACCGGGACTGCCTGCGATAAAGTCCTCATGGAATATATTCGCCCGGTTATCTCCCGGGGCGACGTCGGCACGCCAATACACCGAAATCCGGGCTACATCGCGGATTTCCGGAAAGTCGGCTTTTGCTCGCGCAGAAACCTGGAAGCCTGTTGCGGCCCGCTTTTCGGTTTTCCCTTCGGCGGATTTTTTGTTTTCGACCACTCGATAAATGTCTTCCACATTTTTATGCAGGCCGTCAAACGTGAGTTCATCAAAGATGAACAGCCCGATCAGGATGAAGCTGGTTAACCCGATGGTCAGCCCCGCGATATTGATAATCGAAAATATCTTATGCTTCGATAAATTCCGGAGCGCGATCTTAAAGTGGTTGCCCAGCATGGAAGTAGTCTTGTCTGAAGTAATTGCCCAAAGCAAGCATATTCATCCTCCGTGACGAAATGTAATAGACGACGGTCCGGCGGTCATCGACGGGGCGGCTTCTTTACCCGACCAACGTCCTTTTTTGGCGACCGGCCCACAAAATAGCCGTTTGGAGATGATAAATGGCCGTTTGTCGGTGAAAAAGGGGCCGATACCGGTTGGACTTGCAGGTAAGAGGTTGAAGCGTGATATTGTACCCCGATTCCATTTTGATATGATGTTGCAACGATCGAAGGGCAGGCTGATCACTATCCTGACACATGTACTGATATGGTCGGTGTTCGCGCTTGCCATATTCTTATACCGGCCTATCCTCTCCACCAGCGACATCCCTTACCAATTCTGGATAAGGCAAACCGTTACGCTGGGATTGCTCCTGATCGCTTTTTATATCAACGCGTCCCTCCTCGTCCCCCAATTTTTATTGAAGAACCGGTTGACCTTGTATTTTGCTGCGATCGCTGTCATTATTGCGGCGGTCGTCCTGGTTCACGCGGGCGCGGACAGCGCGCTCGAGCCTTCCCGTGCCGATCAGGTCTTTTCCTCCCGGCCCATGCGCCCCCCAAGACTCGATCATGGCACACATTTAGAACCGCTCATGTTCGTGATCACTGCGCTGGTACTAGGGATCGGCACGAGTATAACGGCCATACAAAAATGGCAAAGGGACAAACAGCGGCGGGAAGAGTTGGAAGGGGAAAAGCTTAGTTCCGAGCTGTCGTTCCTCAGAGCGCAGGTCAACCCGCATTTCTTTTTCAATACGTTGAACAATATTTACGCGCTGACGGAGGTAGACGGCAAACTGGCCGGGAAGGCGATCCATCAACTGTCCCGCATGATGCGTTATTTGCTCTATGAGACCCAAGCCGGCCATACGATGCTGAGCCAGGAAGTGGCCTTTGTAAAGGACTATATCAGTCTGACTCAACTGCGATTAGCGGAGGATGTCCGGGTCAGGGTCGATTTCCCGCCAAATCTCAAGGACCTGCCACTGGCCCCGATGATATTTCTGCCGTTCGTCGAGAACGCCTTCAAACACGGGGTTCGGTCCACCCACCCCAGCCATATCGACATCGCGCTTGTGCAGCGCAACCAGGTTGTCGATCTGACCGTAAAGAATTCGGTTATAAGGGATAATAGTGTTAGTTTAGACAACGGTAGCGGCATTGGCCTGGCAAATACCAGGCGCCGGCTTGACCTTCTTTATCCCGGAAAATACAAGCTGGATATCGACGAGCTGACTGCTGCCAACGAGTTTACGGTTCACTTAGTTCTCGACCTGTCATGACCTTGAATTGTATTGCTGTGGATGATGAGCCGCTTGCGCTGGGACTTGTTTGCAAGTTGATCGAACAGACCCCTTTCCTTCACCTGGTCGGGCGGTATTCGAGCGCTGTGGCGGCATTGGAATCGATTCAGGCACGAAAGATCGATGTCGTCTTCCTGGATATCCAGATGTCCGATCTGAACGGCATTGAGCTTGCGCGAATCCTGGCGAAGGGTTCGGAGGCTCCGCAGGTCATTTTTACAACCGCCTTCAATCAATTCGCACTGGAAGGATACAAGGTCGATGCCCTGGATTATTTGCTGAAACCGTTTAATTACGAGGAGTTTCTGCGTGCGGCGACAAAGGCATACCGCCGAGTCGAAGCGCTGAACAAGGTTGCCCCCGTCGCCGCGGTTGCGCCGGAGGCCGGGAAGGCCGGGGATGCCGACGGTGAGTACCTGTTCCTCAAGGTAGAATATCAATTGATAAGGGTTGCCCTCGATGATATCCTGTATATCGAAGGGCTCAAAGATTATGTAAAAGTGCACCTGAAGACCCGCGAGAAGGCGATTTTGTCGCTCACCAGTCTGAAGGCGTTGGAAGAGAAACTGCCCCCGAAGCGGTTCATGAGGGTGCACCGGTCGTTTATCGTTTCGCTGGATAAGATCACCTCCATGACCAGGAATTCCGTGCAGATCGGGAAGACCGTCATTACCGTCGGCGACCAGTACAGGGATGCCTTCGGCCATTTCATCGGCAAGTGGACATGAAAATATTCAAAATCAGGCATTATGAAATCAGTCCTCGCTCTCCTCGCATTCGCCCTGGCCGCCAGCCTGGCACAGGCCCAGCCATCCCGGTTCAGCCGCGAAAAATATGTCGAAAAAGGGGATACCCTTTATTATCGCATGTTGTATCCCGATGCCAACCGACAAAGAAAATATCCCCTGGTGATCTTCTTGCACGGCTCGGGCGAACGGGGCAATGACAATGACGCCCAGTTGAAGTGGGGCGTAGCAAATTTCGCAACCGACCGGAATATGCTGGAACATCCCGCACTCGTCATTGCTCCGCAATGCCCCGAACACCAGACCTGGAGCAGTGAAAGGCGCGATAAGGACAGCCGGAACATTACGCTCAACGCCGAGCCAAGCACACCCATGCGCCTGCTCATCGGGTTGATCCGTCAGTTGGAGACGACTATGCCCATGGACACCGACCGGATATATATCACCGGCCTGTCGATGGGGGGATACGGGACCTATGACGCGCTCGAACGTTATCCCAGCCTCTTTGCCGCGGCGGTGCCGGTTTGCGGTGCGGGCGACACCTCGCGGGCGGCTTCGATCGCCCATATTCCCATGTGGATCTATCTGGGGGCGGAGGATCCCGCCGTCAACCCGTTGTACGGGATGGCTATGTTCGAGGCTTTGACCCGCGCCGGCGCGCATCCGGGATTTACCCAGTACCCGGAAGTGGGGCATTTTTCCTGGTTGGGGGCCTACAGCGACCCGTTGATGATGGAGTGGCTGTTCAGACAGCGGAAGACGAGGAATAGCAACAGCATTCCCGGCAAATGAATTGCCGATCGCAGCGGGGGTCGGTCGGCCGGACGCGGTAAATCCGTAATACGTTACGCCGGTTGGATATGGTGTTCCTTCATGATGCCGACAAACCGTTCTTTATCAGGCCGCCCCTGAAGCGACGCCTGGTGGACGTGTCTGAAAAACGCTTCCAGACCCGAGGGCACGGTCACCATAACCAATTTGCCCATTGTCTCACCCACGTTTCGAAAACTGTGGGGTATACCCTTAGGTCCAAAGGCAAAACTGCCGGGCGTCAATTCGAGTCGTTCACCGTTTACCGTAAAGGCAAACGTTCCTTCCATCACGTGCCAATACTCGTCCCAATCCTGGTCAATGTGTAAGCCGGTTCCGACTTCGGGCGGGACAATGAGCTCAAATACGCTGTACGTTCCATCCGTCTGATCCGCACCCAGTTTGACGGTGATCTCGTGGCCAATGACTGATAGTGTTTCCTCTGTTTGCATCGGTTCCTGTTTTTGAAGTGTTGAAAGATGCAATTTATCGCGACACTCCAGCGAAATCCATCCCTGAAAACAGTGATTTATCGGCACCCTTCGCCTTGCCGAACGACAAAAAAATTGCGGAATTCCATACATTTATGATATGGCACAAGGTGAAGTGCAAAGGTTCCTTCAGTCGTTTTCCGAATTAACCAGCGAGGAGCGTTCTTCCATCAGTCGCATCGTACCGGCAGACAGAAACGTCGTAGTGATCTTTTCTTCCTGCGGTGAGACGGTGTCTACCTTTTTTACCAGCCGGAATTTTAGGAGCGTGCTCGGGTGTCCGGCCAAGTGTTTTATCGCCGAGGGAGTGCAGTTTGTCCTTTCCAGGGTCCACCCCAGAGACCTGCCGGCCGTACTTCGGTTCATGGAAGCATCGCATCGCCCGCGAGCCACCTGGTTCGACGATCCGGCCACGGGCAGTTTTCAGTGTATTTACCGGTTCAGACATGCCGATGGCAGGTGGAGATGGGTGACGCAAGATCTGCTGGTGCTTTCGCTAACCCGGGCAGGATTGCTGGATAAGGTCCTGATGACTTTCCATGACTGCACCTCACAACAACAAAAATTAGCGGAGCAGGAATTCGCCGCGCTTGCGGGGAAAAGAAAGAACAGTAAACTGCTGGATGCAGTTTTCGTCACCCGTCAGAAGCTGGAAAAGGAGGACGCCGACGTGGCCTTCTCCGCGAACTTGTTGACCCCAAGGGAGCAGCAAGTACTGGAGCTGGTAGCCAAAGGCTTCTCCTCGAAGCAGATCGCCGACCTACTCTCGATCAGCAAACATACCGTGGAATCGCATCGCAAGCGCCTGCTGCAGAAAATGAAAGCCAGTAATGCGGCGGATCTTATTCAAAAGGCGCGTTTTGCCGGCTGAAGTGCGAAGCTACGATCGGCGGTATTTTGCAGATTATCGGCGGTTGCCATGCCGGTGGAAAACCCGGCGCTACCGTTGGGAAGTTGGCTGCCCTTGCATGTCCTGATCCACCTTAGTTTTGGAAAATAAAATACGCCATGAACAAATATTTAACCATCTCTGTGCTCTCCGGCATGCTCCTGGCAGGGGCATCCTGCAAGAAAGTGGACGATGGAGACTATTGTATGACACCGGACGCGCCGGCGAGGAAGGTCCGGTACGAACTGTTTACAAACAGGGACTTTTCCGGCAATCAGGATACCATTCGTTTCGACCTGGTTATGGCCAGGGCAGAGGCGCTTATTTTCGATTCAGCGCTGGCCCCCATGAGGATCGAAGACATCCCGGATTCTCTCCATCGGATCATCATGGAAAAGCTCGTGCCGGATGGTATTCCGGACAGCCTGGCAGTAGGCTTCAATTATGCCATCGATGATGTCGGCTTTTCCGGATTTAAGGATATTTTTCCCGCAGGCGATACATTGAAGATAGTCAGGTTTTCATTCGATTGAGAGAGTTTGGTAGTTGGTTTTAGCAGGAGTAGTCCCGGTCGTAAAGACGGGGCTATTTTTTTTTGTTAGATCATGTGTGCATTGACGATAGTAATAGGTTATTCCGGTAAAATTTATGATCAGCTGCAAGCAACTTTAAATTATCATAGGCCGTTTATCTGTTTGCATTTAAAATAAAAAACAAACAGTCGATCATGAAAAAGAAAATGAGCGTCATCGGTGGCATAGCTATCGTTGCTTTCGCTGTGACTCTGAGCCAGTGCTCCAAAAAGAATAGTTATAGCGCGCCCGCGCCGCCGGCCGCGAAGGTCGTCGGCCTGCGCACCGATGTTGCGCTTGGAAATTACCTGGTGGACACTAATGGACATGCACTTTATTTTTTCGCAAACGATGCCGATGGCCAGAATAATTGTTCTGGACCTTGCGCGCTGTCGTGGACCGCATATGGTGGCGGCGGCCTTTCCGGCGGACAGCTCGACGCGGGGCTTGATCTCTCCGATTTCGGCAGTACGGCTTCCGCGGCGGGTGGAACACAACTGACCTATAGAGGGTGGCCGCTGTACACGTACAACCCCTCCGGTACTCCCGAAGCGGCGGGACGGATATCGGGTGACGGCGTGGGGGGCATCTGGTTTGTGGCGAAGCCCGACTATTCCATCATGCTGGCGAATTTTCAGCTGGTCGGAAAGGATGGAAACAACTATAAATCGGATTATACTGAAGGGACCGGAAGGACGATCTATTTCACGGATGACCGGGGACATACATTATATGCCTTCAAAGCCGACAGCGCCAATCACAACAGGTATACTTCGGCGGATTTTTCCAACAACGCAGTATGGCCGATATACGGAGCGGCGTCGGACCTGGCCGTTCCTTCGGTGCTCGACAAGACCCAATTTTCGACGACAGGCGTTTTTGGCAGGAGCCAACTCACTTATAAGGGGTGGCCTTTGTATTTCTTTGGAGCGGATTCAAATCTCCGGGCGAAGAATTCCGGTATCACGGTTGGGTCGCCACTGGGGACTGCCGGCCGCACATGGCCCGTTATGGTGCAGAGTTTTTTGGGTGCGCCACAGCCTTGAGCCGCGGCATAGCGTTCAGGGAAGGAAAATAGAATAACCGTACAATAACAGGATCGCCGCTCCGGTTGCACCACGGGGCATCTGGCATCCTGTTATTTTTTTGTATAGGTATGGCGTCGCCAAAAGGTGTACCGCCGGAAAAAAATTCAAATCGATGGTAGAAAAAGATTGGCTGCCGGCCAGGGCGGCCCGGTTTAATTCTCCGCAGGGGCTGGCAGTTGACGGGGAAGGAAATGTCTATGTCGCCGACACTTCCAATAACCGAATCCGGAAAATTACCGCCGCCGGAGTGGTCTCCACGCTGGCTGGTACCGGCAAATACGGGTTGCAAGACGGTGTTGGGTCTTCGGCGCTGTTCAATTATCCTTCGGGTATAGCGATTGACGGCAGCGGAAATCTTTATGTGGCAGACCAGGACAATCACGTGATCCGGATGATCAGGGCGGATGGTCTGGTCTGTACGGTAGCCGGCGATGGCTGTGCGGGCTACAAGGATGGCCATCGGAATGCGGCCAGGTTCAATTATCCTTCCGGGGTGGCGGTGGATCCGGCGGGAAACGTCATTGTAGCCGATCAGGGTAATCACGTTGTGCGCCTCATTTCGACGTCAGGTAAAGTGTCGACGCTCGCAGGAACGGGCGACGGAACCTACCGGGATGGGCGCGCGGCAGAAGCCGCATTCAATTTCCCATCCGGCGTAGCGGTCGATACCTCGGGGCAGGTGTATGTAGCAGATTCATATAACAATATCATCCGGAAAGTGGCCCCAACCGGGTTCGTCAGTACACTTGCGGGTGATGGCACCCGGTCGTACAAAGACGGTGAAGGTCAGGCAGCGCGTTTCAATCATCCGTATGGCATTGCCACCGATACAGCAGGAAATATCGTTGTGGCGGATACCTATAATAACCGGATCCGAATGATCACCCCGGCCGGCTTTGTAAATACGATTGCCGGCGATGGCCGACGGCATTGCCATGCGGGATATTGCCCGGGGGCTTCATTGAATTATCCAACGGGTGTCGCCTTGGACAACGGGGGAAATCTCTTTGTCGCGGATACCGGATCCAGCCGCATCAGGATGTTGCAGCCGCTTTATACATAGCTGAGCCACCACTGCGTCGTCCGGTGCGATTTTTTATACAGGTCGTACCAACGGCAAACCGGAAACAGGATGAGGACAACGGCAATCCATATGGCATAAACCCACAGAAGGTCGAATCCATAGCCCTTTAACGCAGGCACGCGATTGACCCGGTCATGGAGGATCATATCGGAAACAGGGTGCCCGGCGATCATAACCCCGACCAGGGCAAGCAGGTGGATCACAAGGAGATGGGTAAAATAATAGAACATCGGTACCCGGCCAAAAATGGAAATTTTCGCAGTCATCCTGTTGAGGGGTCGTTCAGCCAGGCCAAGAAAGATTAACGCCGGGCCGAGCGTCATCAGCGTATATAGAAGGGAAGGCGGGTATTTGGTTACATTCAAGAACGAAAGGATGTCGAAAGCGATATTGTTCTGTATTGACCAAGGTGCGGGGTCTCCAAACAAATTAATGGCACGGAGCAGGATAAAAACGAAAATCGCGGTACCGCCCCCCAAAAGGAGGATACGCTTCCTGGTACGGACCGGGTAGCCGCGTACAAAGACAGGTCCCAGGCAGTATCCCGCTGCCATGATGCCGATCCAGGGTAAAACGGAATACCGGATCAACAGTTTAAAGGGACCCACCGCATAATCGCCCGGTTCGTGCAGGAGGGACCAGGCGATTGAAGCCGGTCCCGTGCCGGGAACATGGATAGGATCGAGCAAGTTGTGACCAGCGATCAGTACGATCGCCAATACCGCGAGAACGCGCGGGTTGAGCCGGACCAGCGCCGACATTGCGATCATACTCACACCGATCGCCCAAATCACCTGAAAGCTGAAAGCGGGGTAGGCTGGGTTAAAGGTCCACTCCAGCGTAACAATAAACAGCTCCGCGAGTACAAGCCAGATACCCCTTTTAAGCAAAAAGACCGCAAGGGCCTTCTTCCCTTTTTTGCGACCGGATAAATGGGCGGAGATGCCTGAGAGAAAGACGAACACGGGCGCGCAAAAGTGCGTGATCCATCTTGTAAAGAAAAGCGGGACGCTCGTTTGCGTCAGATCGGTCGGATTGAAGAAAAAGGCGTTGCGATGGAAATAGTCGCGGACGTGGTCGAGCGCCATTATGATCATGACGGTGCCGCGCAACAAGTCGATGGAAGTGATCCGGATGTTATTTCGGGTCAGCCGGCCGTCAATGGCGGCCGGGGACCGGAGGGGGATTGTTTGTGCGATGATTTTTGTTTGAAAATACAGCACGAATGTCTGCCCGTGGCGGGGAATGACCTGGCGGACGTCTGAGAGGTATGGCCGGTGGGAAGCAATTTCCCAACGGCGGTCAATATTTAAAATTCTCCTTGATCTTCGCCAGGAAAATTTCCTTTTTTCGCCGACTGACCTCGATTTCCATACCATTGCTCATGATCACGGTGCCGCCTTCCCCGCGCTCGTATTCTTTTACATGAAGGAGGTTGATAAGAAAGGACTTGTGGATACGCAAAAAGCTGGTATCGGTGAGCAGCCGCTCATAGTCGAACAGCGGCTTGGAAGCAATAAGCGTCTTGACAGGGGCGAGCCGGAACACGGTATAGCTCCGCTGCGCCTCACAGTATATGATGTCTTCCAATTTCACGATCGTGAAACCTTTTTGGGTAGGCAGGCAAAGCCTCATTTCCAGCGGGGATCCCGCCTTTTTAATATTATGAAGTAAGGCGGCCGTCTGGATCTCGTCTTTTTCGTCCATGAGACGCCTTTTGACCCGTTCCACCGCTTCGATCAAACGGTCTTCATCGACGGGTTTCATCAGGTAATCCACGGCGCTGAATTGCAGCGCTTGTAATACATATTCGTTATGTGCGGTAACGAAGATCACCTTCAGATTGCTTTCCGGCAGGTCCGCCAGCAGCTCCAGGCCGCTCTTGCCCGGCATCTGCACGTCAAGGAATAAAAGGTCGGGCTGGTGCTCGGCAAGTTTTTGTTCTGCAACAGCCGCATTGGAGGCAGTGGCTACAACATCCACGTCCGGGCAATGCATTTCCAGCATTTTTCTTAAGGTGCGGACTCCATCCGGTTCGTCATCGACGAGGATTGCTCTCATAGATATAATTTATGCTTGATAGTTTTGAAACGGAGGATCGCCCGCGTGCCGGAGTGGTTGGTTTCCAGTTCACTCAGGTCCCGGATGTCAAGGGTGCAACCGGTGCCGTACTTGTCGTTCATGATCTTTATCCGGTTCCTCAGATTACTGAGGCCAACGGATTTATGGGCCGAGTGGCCGATTTTTCGCAACCTTTCCGAAAGCAGAATACCTATACCATTGTCTTCAATGCTGCAGCAAATGGTTTCTCCCACCTGGTAGAACCGCATCAGCAGATATTTTTCACCGGTCTTATACATGAGCCCGTGCCAGATGGCATTTTCGACCAGCGGCTGTATCATCAGGGTGGGGATAAGCGTGTCTTCCCTGTCGATGTTGTCGTCCACGCTGATCTCAAAGCGGAATGAGTCGTCAAAGCGGAGGTTTTCCATTGCCAGGTAGCTTTCCAGGTGTTCGATATTTTCATATAAAGTAGTGAAGATCTCCTTGGATTGGTTAAGCGTTATCCGGATCATGTTCGCAAATTTGGTCAGATACCGGGACGCTTTTTCCCGTTCGTCGCTCAGGATCATTCCTTTGATGCTATTCAGGCAATTGAAGATGAAATGCGGGTTCATCTGCGTCTGCAGGGCTGAAAGCTGGGCTTCGGCGAGCTGCTGATTGATCAACGCGATCTCCTGTTGATGTACTTCAAGTGAGCGTTCAGATTCAATATGTTTGATCTTGTTGCCGACCAGAGTGGCGATGGTATTCAGTATCTTGACATCCCTTTCCGTAAAATGGCTGGCGACCGGATGCTCTGCATCGATGATGCCGAGCAGCTCATCGTTGTGCAGGATAGGTACGCTGAGTTCGCTTAACCGCGGCAGGTCGTCGATCCGGTACCGCTCGTCTTTTCGGGTATCCTGCACCAGCGTGGTCTTGCGGGTCATAATCGTATGACCGACCACGCCCTGGCCGGGCGTCACGTCAAAGGCTTGCCTGATGATCGCTTCGGGGGAGCCCTTGGGCCCGAAAGCGGCTTTTTGGATCATTTTTGTTTTGTCATCGTTCCACAAATAGATGATGCAGTCGACATACCCAAGCCGGCTGATCAGGTTTTGGGTGACGTCCCAAAGGACGTCGTCGATATTGTTTCGGGCGGTCAGTGAAGAGGAAAAATAGCTGATGATCTGCTCGAGCGCCCGTTCCCTTTCTTTTTTTCGTACCGCGTTGACCCGCGACTTGTTGATGAATATGATAGCGGAGACGACAATGATCAGCAATAACAGGTCAAACCAGGCCGTGTCCCAGAATGGCGGCCGGACAATCAGATGCAGCGTCCTGACCTGTTGCGGCCAGTGATTATTCGCGGAATACAGCTTGATCTGGATAAGGTGCGATCCGCCGGACAGGTTGGAAAGCGTAATGCCGGGCTGGCTGTTGAGATCGTTCCAGCCGGTATCCGCTCCGGCCGGAGCCCGCCACGCATAGCGGTTTTCCTCCGGATCCGTAAAGTTGATCGTATTGAAGGCGATCGCCACGGTGTTTTGGGACCAGGCCAGGTGAAGCTCGTCGCCATCAGGGTAGACCGGGGTATTGTGGGCGGAAATTCTTTCGATAAATAGTGCGGGCGATGGCCGGTGGGAAAGGGATACATCGGGGGTAAAAGAGATTAGCCGGTGCATGGCGGCGATATAGAACCGGCGATTGGAGGAGTCGTAAAAGCTTTCCTTTCTTGCAGAAGTGATTGTAACGGCAGGAAGCCCTTCGGCGATGGTGAATTGCTTGATTGAATTGTCCCGGACGTCTAAAGCGGTGATCCCATTGTCTGTGCCCATCCAGATATGATGGTCGATGATGCCGGAAGCGGTGAGCGTATTGCCGTCGATCAGGTTGTTTTCCTCCTGGCGAAGGCGCATCGAGTGTGTGGTACAGTTATACTGGATAATCTCATTACCATAGGAGGACATCCATAGATTATTTTGGTCGTCCCGGTCGAGGATCAACATATAATTCCGGACCGGATTGCCGACCCGGGGGTAGGGGATTAGCGTGTCCACCCTTTGTCTGTTAACATTCCAGCGGCAAAGGCCGTCTCCCGCCAGCCAGATATTTCCCCCCAGATCCTCGGCCATGCTGAAGACATAAGTGATTTTCAATAGCGGAAAGGCCGGCGGCGAAAGATCCGAGAAACTACGGAGTGCCCGGTTGTACCTGATCAACCCATTCAGGCTTCCGAACGAGATCCAGATATCCTTTCTGGAATCGCCGAAAAATGCGATAGTGTTCGTTGTTTCCGTCCATTCCAGATTGTCCGGCATTTTCACTCGTCCATATCGATAGTTGTGTTTGCAAAGCCACAGGACGCCCCTGGACGTACCAAGCCAGAGCGTGTCCGGATCGTACGGAAAAATATTGATAATGGTACTGCTAAATCCGGGTTGGGGGTCAAAAGTAATTTGCCTGCTGATCCTGCCGGTCTTTTTGTTCAACAGCAACAGACCTCCTTCATGGATCAGGCCGAGGAAAAGGGTGGTGCTATCCGCATAAATGCTTTTAATGGCATGCTCAAGCAATGAAGGCTGCTGGAGTGAAAGGTCGGCGATCGAAAAAAAGGAGCTCTGAAGTTTTTGTTTGTAGAGGCCATCTGCCGTGCCGATCCATAGGCGCCCCGTCCGGTCCCGGTATACGGCAGTACAATAAACGCCCTTAAAATATTTGCGGCCGTCACAGGAGAGTTGCTTTGTTTCCGGCTGATATCGGAATAAATAAAAGCCGTTGGATCTGCAGGTGACGGCGATCAGCGTATCATTGATAAAGTCGAGGCTGCTATACCATCCCAGTTCAGGTCCCACGGCGAATGGCATCGGGAAGGACCGTGTCACTTGTGAGTGCAGGTCGGATACATCAATGCTATTTCTGTCTTCGTCAAGGCTAAAGACTTCCCCATTCTTACCGGGCCAGGTCGGTCTTGTCATCCCGGAGCTATCGGTAAAGATCCTTTTCAGACCGGGGCGCCGCGTGATAAAATCAGTATCGATCCGGCCGGTGGACGGTTCGAAGATCACGCCGGTCAACGGGGCTATGCCTTGTTGCAGCGTCATTCCATCTGCAAAAGTGCGAAGCCAGCCCCCATAGACAAGTTCCCGCCGACCGACATCTCCGGTCGCAAAATGATCGTAACGCGACTTGAGTGTACCTTTCGCATCGAAGACATACAAACCCGTCTTCGAGGAAACCACATAGTTTCCCAGTTTGTCCCTGATAATATGCATGCCATGATTCGTCCAGAAATGGATCAGCGGGTCGCAGGGAACAATGAAGGCCCGGAATCTGCCCGTGGAGGGATCGAGTGTGAAGGCGCCAGCCCGGGTGGTGCCAATGATCTCATTTGCGGAATGACCTTGCATCGAGACGATGTAGTTGTCGGGCACCGGAGATGTCATTGACGAAGGGTCGTTAAAGAAGGGAAGGAAGGTCTTGCCATCGAAGCGGTCGACACCCTTGTGGGTCGCTACCCAGATGAAGCCGGTCGAATCCTCGGCAATGCCCGACACAAAATTATTTGAAAGGCCCTCCAGCCGCGTGTACCGGATGAAATCTTGCTCGTCGGGTATCTGCGCCAACGGCGAGCCGCCCATGGCCGGGAGCAAAACCCAGAGGATGGCGATCGATCGCAGTGTGGCGGGGCTCATATGCGCAGGTGCATTGGTTAGTGGTCTAAAGGTACACCCTTGGCCAGTGATATGTATGCCCCTCCAGACCGTTGAAAAGGGGAACACCGTTGGGAGGATGGGGTACGACGTTGGTGGCGCCTTTGGCGCCGGTAGGCGAAAAGAAATGGGAAATATTTTTTGGCAGACGCTGTGAAAACGTACCGGAGGCGTGCGAATATGAGCAGCCGGCAACAAGGGAATTCGCTTAACCAGTTGATTATGAGAATATAGGTAAATTAGCTTCGGTGCGGACGGAGTGAGGGGGCCTCAATTTTTACGGGTATCGTCATGCTGGTGGCGATAGGCCCGGGGCGTTTGGCCAACCCGTTGTTTGAATAGCCGGGTAAAATGCTGCGGATACTTGAAGCCAAGGTTATAGGCGATTTCGCTGATGGATTTTTCGGGGTCAAAAACGCGTTCTTTTGCGATGTCGATCAGCTTGTTCCGGATGTGATCCTGCGCGGAGATCCCCGTCTCTTTTTTTATTAGATCTCCAAAGTAATTCGCCGACAAGTTGAGTTGACCGGCGCACCATCCGACCGACGGGAGGCCGATAATTTGAGGGTTATCGGAGCTGAAATAATCATTCAGCAACGTCGCCAGGCGTTCGACAATGCCTTTGTGCACATGATCACGGGTAATGAACTGCCTGTCGTAAAATCGCGTACAGTAGCCGAGGAAGAGCCCGAGATTGGCGACGATCAATGTCCGGCTATGCTTGTCTATCGCATGCTCCAATTCGTACTCAATCTTCGAAAAAAGGTCCAATACGATCTGTCTTTCCTTTTCTGACAGATGCAGCGCCTCATTTACATCGTACGAGAAAAACGAATAGTCCTGTATATGCTTGCCCAAGGAGGTGCCTTTGATAAGATCGGGATGGAATAATAATGCCCACCCTTTTGGTTCGAAGGTCGGTATCTTCGGCTGTACCCCCAGTACCTGCCCCGGCGCAACGAAAACAAGCGTACCCGCCTGGTAATCGTATGTGCTCCGTCCATAACGCAGCTCGCCGCACTTGAACTCCTTCAGGAATATTGCGTACACGCCAAAGTTGAAGATCTGTGCCGGCATAGGCCGGGCTTTCGCCAGATCGATCACCGAGACTAGGGGATGGAGGGTTTCCACTCCCCGCATCTTGTTGTATTGATCAACAGTTTCGATCCTAACGATCTTTTCCATCGAACTACTCCTTTTCGGCAATAAAGATAGCTATTTTAAACTCTCGGATGCAAGGGGGCCGCCGTTACCAGTAATACTGGTAAGGAAATCAGGAATCCGTATACAAGCGGCAAGGTATTATCGCACGACCTTTGTGGTACATAAAACTCAAGTTTCTATTGTGGAAAAGAGGATACTAGGGAAAAGCGGTTTGGAGGTCTCGGCGCTGGGGCTGGGTTGCATGGGGATAAGCTACGGATACGGCCCGGCGACCGACAGGCAGGACGCCATTAAGCTCATACGGGCGGCTTATGAACGCGGGGTGACCTTCTTCGATACGGCGGAGGCGTACGGGCCATTTATCAATGAAGAGGTACTGGGGGAGGCCGTCGAACCCTTCCGGAAGGATGTTGTCCTTGCGACGAAATTCGGTTTTGCCGGCGGAGAGGTGAGCAAAGGCATGGACAGCAGACCGGAGAACATCCGGGCGGTAGCCGAGGCGGCCTTGAAACGTTTAAGGACGGATCGCATCGACTTGTTGTATCAGCATCGCGTCGATCCGAATGTGCCTATTGAAGATGTCGCAGGGACCATAAGAGAGCTGATCCTGGAGGGGAAAGTGCGGCATTTCGGAATGTCTGAAGCGGGTGTTCAAAGTATTCGCCGGGCGCATGCGGTTCAGCCGGTAGCGGCCCTCCAAAGTGAATATTCGCTTTGGTGGCGAGAGCCGGAGAAGGAGATCATTCCAACTTTGGAGGAGCTGGGCATCGGCTTCGTACCTTTCAGTCCCCTCGGTAAGGGGTTCCTTACCGGGAAGATCAATGAGACGACTACCTTCGACTCCACGGATTTCCGCAACGTGGTTCCGAGGTTCTCAGCGGAAAACAGGAAGGCGAATCAGTCGCTGGTGGACGTGTTGAGCCGCCTGGCTGCCGGGAAAAATGCGACGCCGGCGCAACTTGCGCTCGCCTGGCTGCTGGCGCAGAAACCATGGATCGTGCCCATACCCGGGACAACCAAACTGACCCGACTGGAAGAAAACCTGGGGTCGCTGCATGTTGCGCTTTCCGCCGGGGACCTGCGGGAAATTGAGGAGGCGGCTGCCGGGATTGCCGTACAAGGAGCGCGGTACCCGCAGCATTTGCAGGAAAGGGTGGGTAAATAGATCGCCCGGATCACCGGGGACTCGGGATGGAGAGCGTGACGTGGAGCAGTAGAGTAATAAATTGCTCTTATGATAAAATCGGCTTTCTTTGTGATGGTATTCTTAGGCGGCATCTTTATTGCCCTGAGGCGGGACGCCATGGCGGCAACCGGCCAACCGGAGTCAACAAGAAATGATTCGAGCATCGGGAAAAATTCCCAACATTATATGCGGATCGCCCGGATCGTGATCGATCCTGCACAGGTGAAAGAATACTATGCAGCATTGCGGGAGGGCATGGAAATGGCGGTTCGCAAGGAGCCAGGGGTACTGAACCTTTGGGCAGTCGCCGAAAAGACCAATCCCACCCATATCACTATATTTGAGATGTATGAGGATGCAGAGGCTTATAAAGCGCATATTCAAACGGCGCATTTCAAGAAATACAAGGCGACCGTACAGAAAATGGTGAAAAGTCTGGAACTTACGGATGTCGATCCGGTTGCATTGGAATCGAAGGGGAAATGGTAGTATGAGACGGCGAACGGGCGAAAGTTCAAGCTTGGTCGAATACTTATATAGTCGTGGACAAGCGACAGCGGTCGTGCCGGGGATTTACATCGAACTAGTTTGCTAAATGGAAAAAACAGACAGAAGCATTCATCACATTTGCATCGCGGCTATCAAAAGGCATACGATGAAGCCCTACGACTTCGAATTTACACGGTTCTATGAAGAAAGTACCGGCTTGAAAAGCCTGTTTCAAGGTATGGAGGTCGATCTGTTGCCAGATGAACTTGTCATTTGCTCGACTCTCATTGATGGCGAAAATTTTAGCGTCTTGACGACCAGGAAGCTGGTAACGAAGGAAAGGGGCAACCTTTTGTCTGGCAGCATAATGGGGGCGAAAGATAAGTTATATGGAGATTTCAAGGGAAATCTCAAAAAGGAGCCTATAACTTTGGGAGCCATCCAATTGGCTAACGGCATTGATCTAAGATATTTTATCGAAACCGGAAGAGCATCGATGGTGATGGTTCATGGAGTAAGGACTAGTATTCGGACGCAAGGAATGCCTGACGAACAGGCAGATAAAATAGCTCGAATTTGGACGCGACAGAACAATTTGCCAGGAAAAGTGTGAGCAATGTCTAGCCGGATTGAACTGCCGGGTTTTCCTCGTTAGTTCCGGTGAAGACGGTGGCCGATACAACGCCATAAATGCCGTAAATTGGAGGATGTGCAAATTGTCCTTTTTTCTATTGGTGATCATCGGCATTGGGACGAGTGGGTACGCCGAGGTTCAGGTCATCCAGGAGCCCAGACACCACAAGGTGCTGGGAAATGAGTGGGTTCGCGTGCTGGATGTCCGCATTCCGCCACATGACACCACGTTGATGCACAAACATTCGACGCCTTCAGTATTTGTGATGATCAGCAATGTGAAGAGCGGCTCGCAGGTGTTGGTAGAACCGGGGAAAGCTCGTGCATGGCTTCAGGGTCATTGTTCCCCCCATGATGAGTTTTGACGTATTCAAATGTGTATATCCCGTCCTTATTATAGGGCTATCGGGGCCGGGTGGTGCTGGTGTCGTGAATGCTCAACACTTTACCAGGAAGGGAGATTTTCTCTTTATTCCTTCCGGCTTGGACCTGGAAATGTATAACGAAAGCAAGACTGGCGAACAGCAGTTTGTGCTACTATTTTTGAAGTAGGCTGTGGTGAGGGGGGCGGTCACTGGGTTTCAAAGGTACAAGCCAGCGGGTGAGAATTCCGGGGGAAATCATCGTCCGGTAAACATGAGAATCCCGAAATGCGCGCTGTCGGCATAGCCCAGACTGCAAATAAGAAAGCGATCACCCAGAAATAACGACAGGTAACCAGCACTGCCGGTGGAAAACAGCGACCTATTCGAGACTGGCAATTTGGATAATTGACGAGGAGATTTGGGGGATGTCGCCGGAATTGGCCGATTTTACTTGCAAAAGCGTCGCCTACCTGTTATCTTAGCCCGATCATTATCCAAAATATCCCTTTGAGGCCGGACAACTTCTAAACTCTAGGTATGCACCGTTCTGCTATGTTGGCTAGGATACTGGTCTGGGGATCAATCCTGTACTCAACGTTTACGTATGGCCAGGTGCCTGTCATCTATTCGTTTTCGCCCGCTGCCGCTCCGGTAGGGGCGTCCGTGACAATCCATGGTTCAAATTTCAGTTCCTCGCCGGGGAGTAACACCGTATATTTCGGGGGCGTAAAGGCCACTGTTACTTCGGCCACCACAAGCACGCTGACCGTGAATGTCCCGGACGGGGCGACGCCTGAGCCACTGTCGGTGACGACCAGTAGTCTCACGGGTTATTCCAGGGCGTCCTTTATGACGACTTTTTCAGGCGGTAGCGCGACTTTTATCGGCAGTTCCTTCGGCGCGCCGGTCAAGCTGACGACGGGGCTTTATCCGTTCTCCGTTTGCGCAACTGACCTGGATGGCGACGGTAAACCCGACTTGATCAGCCCCGGCAATGCCAACAGTCCCAATTCGATCATTTCGTACCGCCGGAATACGGGAGGGACCGGTACGCTGTCTTTTGGGCCGGAAGTTGATCTTCCGGCACCTGCGGGCTCCTTCCCCTACAATATGGTCACGGCCGATCTGGACGGGGATGGGCGGCAGGATGTGGTGTTTTGCGCCAGCACGGCTAGCTTGTGCGTGTATCCGAATACGGGTGCGCCGGGGACGATCTCTTTTGGAACCCGGCAGGATTTGGCTACCGGAACCGACCCTTTCAGCGTAGCGGTCGGAGATCTGGATGGCGACGGGAAGCCAGATGTGGTTGTGGCGAATTACTTGTCGAATACCCTTTCCGTCTATCGGAATATCAGCACCGTCGGTTCCATCGCATTTGCACCGAAGATTGATTTGGCAACCGACCTTGCGCCCCATGCGGTAGTAATCGTTGATCTGGATGGGGATGGCAAGGCCGACCTGGCCGCTGCGAACTCCTTTTCCTCTACCATTTTGCTCTTCAGAAATCAAAGCACTCCCGGGACGCTGTCCTTCGGCACCCCGACCGACCTCGCGACCGGACCGGATGAACCCTTTGGCCTGGCAGCCGGGGACATCGACGGTGATGGCAAACCCGACCTCGTGGTGACCTATGCTAATTTTAATCAGATCAATGGTGCCTCGGTGGCGTTCACGGTGTTTCGAAACGGGAGCAGTGCGGGGTCGTTCGCATTTGGAAGCGCCCAAAACTATGGTACTGGCAACACGCTAAACCCGATTATCGGCGACCTCAACGGCGACGGAAAGCCGGAGGTCGTGATACCAAACGGGGATGCGAATTGTTATGTGTACGCAAACGCTAGTAGTTCCGGAACAATCGTATTGGGAACGCCGGGGAAATACTACGATCTCAACGCCTACGCCGTTGCCATCAGCGATCTGGATGGCGACAACATCCCAGATATGGCGATAGCCAACTTTGTATCCAATAACATCAGCTTTTTCAAGAATACAACGACCGCGCCCGGCATTGCGTCCATCAGCCCGGCGATCGGTTATACGGGCACGTCCGTTACAATCACCGGGGTTAACCTTGGCACAGTAACAAACGTCAGTTTTGGCGGCGTACCCGCCACGTCTTTCACGATCAATTCGCCGCTTTCAATTACTGCCGTTGTCGGCGCTGGCGCCACAGGTGACGTAAATGTCACTGCACCGACCGGCACGGGCAGTTATACCGGTTTTACTTATACAGCGCCACCAAGGATTGCCTCGATCTCGCCTAGCTCCGCCGGAAGCGGGACTACGGTCACGGTCTATGGGACTGGTCTCAGCGGAGCTACGGCAGTCAGCCTCGGTGGTGTTGCCGTAGCTTCCTTTACCGTCGTCGGGGACACGATCGTAACGGCGGTGGTGGGAGCCGGGGCATCGGGTGATGTGGTGTTGGTGACGCCGGGGGGTACCGCGACGCTGCAGGGAGGATTTACGTTCATTTCACCGCCAGTGATCACTTCGTTTTCGCCAACGACCGCTGCCGCCGGAGCGACGATAACCATCACCGGAACCCGCTTTACCGGAGCCAGCGTCCTTTCCTTTGGCGGCACACCCGCATCGTCCTTTACCGTGAACAGCAGCACCAGCATTACAGCTATCGTTGGCGGTGGTTCAACCGGTAGCCTGAGTGTCACCACTCCGGGTGGTACGGGTACTCTTGCTGGCTTTACCTATATCGGCCAAGCAGCGCCAACCCTGACGGCTGTCGCCCCTTTTTCCGGCAAGATCGGCACCAACGTTACGCTCACCGGATCAGGCTTTGATGCAGTAGCCGCAAATGATGTGGTCTATTTTGGTGCGGTCCGGGCCGCCGTGACATCGGCGTCTGCTTCTTCCCTAATTGTAACGGTGCCCGCCGGGGCCTCGCTCCGGCCGATTTCCGTGACTACGCTGGGCACTCACCTGACGGCCTGGTCGGCTCAGCCCTTCAATGTAACGTTCGACACGGGAGCGATACAGTTTGCATTCCCGGTGGCAACCGCAATGGGCGAAGACTTGAACAACAATATCTGCGCCGGTGATCTCGATGGAGATGGTAAGGCCGATCTGGTAATTGCCACGCAGGCGCTGCAGTATGTTGGAACGACAGAAGTCGCGGACAATTTCATCGTGGTAAGGAATATCAGTAGTGGCGGAAAGATCGCCTTTGGCCCCCAACAACCGATCGGCAGCACATTTGGGAATTTTGCGGCGACTATTGGAGACGTCGACGGAGACGGAAAGCCCGATCTGATAATGTTGGGCTATGATACGGTCTATATTTTTCGCAACATAAGTTCACCCGGAACGATTGCTTTCGACACGCCCGCAAAATATCTAACGGGCTATGATGGTCAGGCGGTTGCCGTTGCCGATCTGGATGGCGACGGAAAGCCGGACCTTATCACTGTGAATTCATTTTCCGGAACGATATCCATCCTCCGCAATACCTGTACGTCCGGATATATCTCGTTTACCGATAGGACAGATGTTCCGGCAGGCAACTCTCCTTCCGGTGTATCGGTCGCCGACTTCGACGGCGACGGGAAAAGGGATGTGGCGGTCTCCAGCAACGGCGGCAATAATGTACTCGTCTTCCGAAACCAAAGCGCCATGGGCATTATTGCGCTGTCGAGCCCCTTGTCGATTGCCGTAGGCGCGAACCCTTCAGACATCCAGACCGGCGATCTCGATGGGGACGGCAAACCGGATATTGCAACAAGCAACTATTCCGACAATACGATGTCGGTCATCCGGAACCTCAGCATCCCCGGCAGCTTGAATTTCGCCACGTCGGTCCCCTTTAACAACGGCTATGTGGTCCCGGCTGCGTCGGTCAGACTTGCCATTGCGGACATGAACGGCGATGGGAAACCGGACCTTGCACTGATCAATCAGGCGGAGGGGGGAACGGCTTCCGTGTTCAGGAACGGTAGCACGCCGGGAAACATGGTGTTTACACATATCGTACAGGCGCCTTATGGTGTGGATGTCACCATCACCGGCAGGACGTTCGGCGTGGTGATGCAGGATTTCGACGGCGACGGCCGGCCGGATGTGGCGGCGGTCAACGATTATGATTACGCCATCTTACAGAACCAGGCCGGAACCCAACCTTATATCACATCCTTCTCACCGAAGATTGGCAACGATTCCTCTACCATCACCATTTATGGCAGGAATTTCGATTCGGCCAGCGCCGTTAGCTTTGGCGGTTACCCGGCAAACAGTTTCACTGTCATCTCGCCCACGGAGATCACCGCGGTGCCGCCGGTCAACTCCTCCGGCGCGGTGAGCGTGACGACGCCATTGGGTACGTCCAGCCTCGGCACCTTTATTTACGCTGCCGCACCGGACGTTAATGAGATGCACCCAGCCGTCGGCGCTACAGGCAGCACGATTACGCTGGTGGGGGATAATTTCCTTGACGTTACCGGAGTGTCGTTTGGCGGCACGCCCGCGACATCCTTTAGCATCGTCGATGCCAACCACATCACGGCCGTGGTCGGGCAGGGCAGCGGTGGCACGATCACAGTGACAAACCCCTATGGCACCGGCTTGATCGACGGCTTTATCTATTGGGTGGTGCCGACGATTAGCTCCTTTACCCCAACTGCAGGTGTTCCCGGAACAGTAGTGACGATCACCGGTACGAACTTCACCGGTGCAACCAGCGTTACCTTTGGTCAGACGGCGGCGGACAGCTACACCGTCGTATCGTCAACCGAAATTACTGCCGTTGTCGGCCAGGGCGCATCCGGAAACGTGAGCGTAACCAGCAGTGATGGGCACGTCAACACTCTAGCAGGGTTTGTCTTTGATCCAACGGTCCAGATAACCGCCGCCGGGCTCACCACCTTCTGCCAGGGAGATAGTGTCGTCCTGCGATCTTCTATGGCTACCAACAACCAATGGTATCTGAACAACGCTGCTATTTCTGGGGCCACCGCTGACACCTTACTGGTCACTGCAGGCGGTAGCTACACGGATGAACTGACTTTCCCAAATTTGCCAAATGGCACCTCCTCGCCGATCTCGGTGACGGTTAAATCCATACCGCGGCCGCCGGTCATTACTGCCGCACCGGACAGCGGATTGGAAAGTTCCTACTCGGCAGGAAATCAATGGTACCAGGACACCTTGGCGGAAATCCCCGGGGCTAACGAACGTGTCTATGTGCCGAAGGATTCCGGGTATTATGCCGTCACGGAAACGTCCAACGGCTGCACCAGCGCCCTTTCTTCCGTTTATTTCTACCACCTTCCGGTACCGCCGCCACCGCCACCCCCGCCGGTTACGACGACCACCACAACGGATAGTGTGGTTGCAAGCCCAAATCCAGTCGTCGGGGGCCGCACATTGATCACCTATCATTTCACCGGGGTCAATACGCTAACCGCCCAGTTGTCGGATATACAGGGCCATATCTTGCTGTTGGAACCTGATTTCCCGTCAGGCGCGTATCTTGATATGTCGAACATGTCGAAGGGAATGTATTTTTTGTTGCTACGAGACGCGGACGGGAAGAGGTATGGAAAGATTTCAATTGTGAAATATCGGTAGTATCCGCTGCAGGATGCAACCGAGCCTTCGCGCTAAATCAATGGGTTCACCGGCAAGCACCGGCGTGTTGCCCCCGGCAGAACCCGGTGATGGGTCATGAGGACGCGGAAGTCCATTGGCTTTTTGACATTATTGCGGCGATCCGTTACATTTAGGATCCCGACCTTGTAATCGTGACGACGACCATGGAAGTTAAAGGCGAAGAACTGGAGGTGGCGCTATTTTTTATTTTACTTCATGAAATTCCTGCTTGTTTATCTTATCGCAATTGGGCTCAATTTTTCCTCCAACGCCCAGCCCGCATTCAGCGATAGCATCGCCCGTGCCCGCAACCAGGTCACACGGGCTGGTATGCTCACTCTCGGCGGTTGGGCGGTAGCCAACATTACATCCGGCTTCATCATCGCCGGCCAACAATCGGGAATTACAAAATATGCCTGGCAAATGAATGCCTACTGGAATTTTGTCAACCTCGGTCTCGCCGGCATGGGATACCTCCGCGCCATGAAAGAATCGCACCAGACATTTTCACTGCTTGGCAACTATGATGCCCAAAACGCCCTGGAAAAGATATATATCTTCAACCTCGGGCTGGACCTCGCTTATATCGGCGGCGGATTATATCTGCGTGAGTGCGGACTGAACAGCAGCCATGTAAGAACGGCTCAACAACTACAGGGTTATGGGATCAGCGTTATTGTACAAGGCGGCTTCCTGCTGTTGGAGGACGCGACGATGATCTGCATGCACAAACGCAATACCGCCCGGGTTCGCCGTCGGATCCGGGAGACGGGCATCCGATGAGCTCTTCAACACAAAGGGTTGAAAATAAATTATTTGGGATTGAAACTAACATCGGGACGGTTCACCCCGAAAATACTCTGATAGGTCTCCGAAATAAAATGGAGTAAATGAGTATTTTTATGATTAAACCCCTTGAATGCGCCCTTTGCCATTTGCCTTTTTTTTCCTGTTTTGTACTGCGATCATGAATTGTAAGAAATCGCAGAATGGCTCACCATCTTCCTTTACTATTAGTACTTTGGAGGTCGGCAGTATTACCGAAAGCTCTGCGATTTCAGGCGGCAAAATCGCGGAGGTCGGCTATACCGTTTTGTCCCGGGGCGTCTGTTTTGGAAGTTTGCATTCTCCAACAATTGCAGACAGCACTGTAACGGTGTCGGGTGACACAGGCGTCTTCAATTGTAATTTGTTAAGGCTGGCGGCGAATACGACTTATTATGTCAGGGCGTTTGCAAAGACAAGTGGCAATGTGTACTACGGCAATGAACAAACTTTCAAAACGACGCAATACAGCGACCCTCCGGTCTCACTATTTGCCGCTGTAGGGAATGTGCTCTATGCTGTGGACGCGCAATCTGGCAGAATGAAGTGGCAGATCTCGTTCCCTTCTTACCTGTATTCGTCTCCTTTCTACGCCGATGGGATGATCTTCATTGGATGTAGTGATAAGAAATTGTATGCGATCGATACTACAGGATCGCAAAGGTGGTCGGTATCGATGCCTAGTTGGTCTCCTACAGCAGCGTTGGCAAAAGGAGGTATAGTGTACAAGTTGGACGCATCGGGGGACCTGTTTGCCTTTGACGTGCAATCGGGTGCCCAACTGTGGTCGGTTAATGTTGGTTTTGGGGACGGCGATATCAACTTGTCAGCCGGAGTTATATTTGTGAATGGCAACTATCTGCTGGCTCTTGATAGTAAGATCGGTACAGTCATTTGGAGCGCACACTATGGTGTCGGTACACCTGTGGTCGTCAACAACAGGGTTTTTACAATTGATGGGGGCGCATATCAGATTTTTGAGTACGATGCCAGTACTGGAACTCTACTGAGCGCATTGCCCGCCAGCCCATATACTACCAGTCCATTTCTTGATGGCGTTCAGTTAAAGGTGCGCAATGGATATATCTACGGATTCAGTACTTATCCAAACTTGCCTGGTCTGATAGTCTGTGATACGTTTGGTTCATTGAAATGGACGGCGAATGTAGCCGTGGGCAGTGAAAATCCCTATTACGAGGGTCCGCAGCCCTATTTTTCTGATTCTACAGCATATTTGTTTGATGAAAATGCGGGCATGAGATGTTTTAATGCCAACAGCGGAGCCTATATCAATGGGCCACCCCAGTCGGCGTCGCGTAAGCCATTGTCGCTTACAATAGCCAACGGTATTTTATATTATTCATCCGATTTGTTGTATGCTTTTGACCCATCGACCCGGTCGGTTCTATGGACGATGGACATTGAGCAGAACGATAGTTCTCCCGGTGTCGCACCATGCATTGTGGGTGCTTCGGGTAATGTGTATTTGTATGACAAGAGGTTTGACTGGAAGTGAAATGTATGTTATAACCTGCAGGAAACCGTTGCGGCGACTTGCGTCGGGGCAATGGGATTGACGCTGCCGTCTTCATGCGCGTAGTAACCAAGGGAATTGAAAAAGTTGGAGCACTTGACCGCAAAGGTCAATTGCCGGTAGTGGTATTGCACCGTTGCGTCCGCCTGCAGGAAGGCGGGCAGGCGGATAAGCGCATAATTCTGTTGTGCAGCCGTAGGATGGAGACGGGGTACCCGCCCCGCGTTCATGCCATTCACATACATCCCTGTCAGACCCATCCCAAACCCTTGCAACGCTCCGCGGAATCGATAAAAAGCGCTGCCTGTTATGATCCTCGCAGGGGCATACTGGATTTTGGTCCCTTTCGGATACGTATTGCTTTGCGTGTAGCGCGAGTTGTTATAGCTAAACCCGGCCATCATCGTAACACCATAGATGGGTTTGGCGGAAAGATCCGCCTCTATGCCCTTACTGGTTACCTGTCCTGTAAGTTCCTTGATACTCGTATTGGTGTTACCATTGGCAAGGCTCATTTGGGCGAGGTTGCTGTTGATGATCGTGTAAGCGGTGACATTAAAGGAGATTAGGCGGTCGAACATGTCGGATTTGAATCCGGCCTCATATTGGTTGATGAACGACAACGGCAGGGCTTTGCCTGCGGTGTCAGTGCCGGTATTGGTGTTGAACGAATTGGAATAGCTGGTGAACAGGGAAAGGGTCGGGGCCGGTTGATAAACGATGCCGAACCGGGGCGTGAACGGATGGGCGTTAACGGAGCTCAGCGCATGCTTACCGGCCGAATAGGAGTAGGCATTGCTTTGCGATTGGACATAGCCCAGACGGCCGCCAACTAATACCTTCAGCTTGTCCGAAGTGCTCACCAGGTCCTGGACATACACTGCGGCGGTGAAGAGTGGACCCCTCGTATATGTGTTCCGCGAAAGCTCAGGGATGTCTGTTCGCTGCCCGTATTTTTTCAAATTGAAGATATTGATCGAATCATATACGGCGAGAAGGTTGTAGGCAAGTGTGTTGATCTGATCCTTATCGGCCGATATGCCTGACAGGAACTGATGGCGGATGCCTCCCGTATTGAACTTTCCGATGAGGTCAGCCTGGGCGAGATAGTAATGTTCGTTGCTACCCGACCGCTGAACACCGCGAACCCAATTACCGTTGGCCTCAATGGGGAAGCCCCCCGCATCATCCGGCCGGGTGGTGCCATACAGGTCCACGGTATAATAATAAAACCCATCCAGGCTCCGAAGGTGCCAACGGTCATTGATGTGGTAGGTGGTCGTCACCGTAATGTTGCTTTCGGTAGCCTTATTGGTACTCCAGGGTGCCCCCAGGAACCGCGTACGCGGTAGATCGGCGATCCGGTAATTGATCGCACCGATGCCAAAATCGCTGGTATGCGTGTCGGCGAGATAGTCACCTTCCACCAGTACCTCCGTCTTCTTGCCAGCATTGATCAGCAGGGAGGGATTGATATAGTAACGCTCAGCTTTGACATTGTCCCGGAAGCTGCGCTCCTTTTCGTAGGAGTTTACCACGCGGAAGGCGACCGACTGGCTGCCTGAAAGCGATCCATAGATATCCAGGGTGGGTTTGTAGAAATCGTAACTCCCAGCGCGGAAGCTCATCTCGCCGCCTTGTTCAAACAAGGGCTTCCTGGTGATGATGTTCATTACTCCACCGGCCGTCACGTTTCCCAGCAGGATGGCAGCGCTGCCTTTCAGGAACTCCATTCGCTCGACGCCGCTCATATCGGGCATGATACCGTTATTGAACTTCATTCCGTTCTTGAAAGTGTTGGTACTATTGAACAGATAGCCCCGCCCGCCGATCTCCTGTTGAACCCCGCCGGTGGTCCCCATCACATAGATGCCGGATACATTCATGAGGGCGTCTGCTACGGTGAGCGCCTGCTGCCGGTCGAGTACTTTCTTGTCCACCACAGCGACGCTTTGAGGCAGGTCGAACGCTGCTATTCCGGCTTTTCCGATATTTACTTTTTGTTGATTTTGTGTTCTGATCGCCACGACGGTGATTTCCTTTAGCAGTTTATGGGAAACAGCCAGTTGAATGGATATCCGGATTTCTTTGACGCCTGTCAGGTGTACATTTTGATGGACGGTTTCATAGCCCATCAAAGAGACCTGAACATCGTAAGAACCGGGCGGAACATGGTTAAATCGGAACATTCCATTCTCGTTGGTGACTATCGCCCTTTCCAGTTTCTGGATGGTCACGGTTACATCCGCTGCGGGTTGACCATCCTCCGTTACAACCTTCCCGGAAATGGAGCCTCCTTTCTCTTCGCCGCCATTGGCAATCGCAACATTACGCGGCGCCAGCAATAAACATAGGACAATAGTTCCGTAGAGTGTAACAAATCCGTTACAACGGATGCGAAGAAAACTTTTCACGTACTTCCGATTTTCGCGGCAAATTAGCCCGCGCCATCGAGCTGCACCTTCTCAAAAGGGAAAAGCAAATGCCGGATCGGGAAAAACTACGCCTTGCCATTGTTGTTTGCTCTGGTCGATAACTACAAGACCTATGTCGTAGCGTGTTATTGAGTTAGATCCTGCCGGTGTGAAAGATTGAAATAGTGGCAGTTCTATGTCAATATCGGATTGACGCTTTCGCCTTCAAAATGATGGTTGGTACATCTATGTATGATAAACTATCTCAGAAAATATGCTGTAGCCGTGGCATCAATCGTTTGGGTAGCCGGCTGTCCTGGATAACCCTGATCGGTCACTTGGTGGATGGTGGTCATGATGACGAGGGTATCGCCGTGAAACGTAAATTTTGAGCCAACCGGCGTCGTCTGGCTGACGCCGCTTCCATCCACTGTAAAGAACCCCCCGGCAGGATAATACAGCGAATCGGATCCAATGACCTGGTACTTTACGGAACCACTGGTAGGCGGTATGCCTCCCTCGTCGAGACTCCTGGTAGTGACGAGTAATTGTCCATCTTCATAGCTGGAATCCTCCGATAGAGTGCTAGACTCATAACTAACGTTTGATTCCTTCTCCACGCCATTGTTAAAGGCGATCGTGCCAGTATTATGCGTTGTAGTAAAGTCGGAGATGGTCAGGTCGGTATATTCATCGGCTCCGAAGGATTGGTCAACCGCAGAGTTTGTATGTGCGGTCATATAGATAAAGCCCCATGTCCCGCTGAGCGAATTGCCCGAACTGCCCGAGCCGCTATTACTTTTCTTACAGGACACTGAGGCTAACACCAAGAGAATTGGTAATAATGGTAACTTCTTTCTCATATTTTGCAAATTTGGCGGCCACATGTGATCGGAAAATAACAGTGTACCACTTTTTGGAAAGCTGAGTGTACCAGTTTATCAGAGAGCAAGAGTACTGATCGTTGACGTGCAAAGCTAATTATTTTGGTTGACATGCAGAACAAGGGAAAGATGAGAAGTGCCTTTATGCTGATGCCTTAGAAAACCCCATTAAAAAGATCT
>Ga0134125_10000163_pt1 | contig 96751 bp, 82 predicted proteins | sample KB31751_FD_96464 | JGI IMG/M metagenome (GOLD analysis project Ga0134125, IMG submission 96464) | Terrestrial soil microbial communities with excess Nitrogen fertilizer from Kellogg Biological Station, Michigan, USA - KB3-175-1 | ecosystem: Environmental > Terrestrial > Soil > Unclassified ... | reverse complement strand
GTCCTCGGCTTCGACGATGGGAGCGCGGTCGCGGCGCTCGGCGGAGTAGCCGCGGAAGAGGTCAGTGGGAGTCTTGAGGTTGTCGGCCTGCGGCGCCTGCGCGATCATGACGCCGTAATATTCCGCGATGGGCGTGAGCGCCTGGTTCATCGGGATGTTGTCGTTGTCGCGATAGCCCATAACGCGGCCGCCTTCGGGGTCCCACTGCTTGCGCAGCGCGACCATCTGCTGCATCTCTTCCGGCGTGACGATAGTGTTGCCGGCCTCCCAGAAGAGGATGCTGGGGCTGTTGCGGTAGTAGATGATGCTGTTGCGCATCACCTCGGCGCGCTGGTCCCACTGGCGGCCGGTGACGAGGCGCTCCTTGTCGCCGGCGGGGCAGACCTGCACGATGCCGAAGCGGTCGCAGGAGTCGGAGTCGGTCTTCTGCGGCGAGACGTGCATCCAGCGCATGTAGTTGCCGTGGCACGCGCGGACCATGCGCAGGGTGTAGTCGTGCATCCAGTCGGGAGTACCCGCGCCCACTGCGGCCCACTCGCCTTCGGTGCGGTCGGCGAAGCCTTTGAGGTAGGTGAACTGGTCGTTGATGTAGATGCCGCCGGTGCCGACGCCGCCCTTGAACGCCGTCTTGCGGAAGCCGGTGGTGGTATGTGCGACATCGACGACCTTGCCGTCGACCTTGAGGATGGTGACGACGGTATAGAGGTACGGGTCGTCCGGCGACCAGAAGTGCGCGTTGGTGAGCGGGCCGGTTGCGGTCTGCACGGACTTTTCGCCATCGACCATGTCGACCGGGTCGCCGTCGAACTGCGCGGCGGCGCGGCCTGCGTGGTCGACGATGATTGCGGTCAGCCCGACGGTGGCGCGATCGCCCGAGAGGTTGTGGACCTCGGAGTCGACGGTGATGTCGGCAGTCTTCTTCGCGACGTTGAAGTTCGCCGCGTGGACGTAGATGCCCTGCGATTCCAGTCCGTAGTAGAGCGGCAGGGTCTGGTGGATTTTGCCGACGGCGTGCAGCCAGACGTTGCGATTGATGCCGCCGTGGTCAGGGTTGAAGTCGTTGGCGTTCCACTCAAAGGCGGTGGGGACGCAGTCGGAGCCGTCGGGATTTTTGGGATTGGCGGCGCAGAAGGCGCGCTCTTTATAGGTGGTGGTGTTGTCGACTTTGACGGCGAGGACGTTGGGCTCACCCGGCGGCGCGAGGGCGGCGGTGATGTCGATCCCGTACGGGTTGATGCCGTTTTCGTAGAGGCCGACCTGCTTGCCGTTGAGGTAGATGTCGCCGGCCTGGCGCATGCCCTCGAACTCGAGGAAGATGCGGCGGCCGGTGAGGTCGGCGGGAAGCACGAAGTGCTTGCGATACCAGGAGAGGCCCTTGTAGGTGCCCTTGTCGCCGCCCGAGTGGGAGATGAGCTCGCGATAGCTGTCCACGTCGTTGAAGCTGTGCGGGGTGGAGACGGTGGACCACTTGGCATCGTCGAAGGCGGGAGATTCGGCGCCGGGGACGTCTTCACGAATGAAGCGCCAGTCGAGATTGAAGTTGTACGTGGCGCGGGGCGACGCTGGAGGCGTGTAAGGACCGATGGCGCTAGCAGGAGCCGCTTCCCACGTCTCAGAATCGAGACGTGGGGCACCCAAGAGGCTCGTACCACGGAGCACTTGCGGGAGAGCGAGCGCGGCGAGCGAGGAGTTTTGAACGAACTTGCGGCGGGAGATGCGAGACATGGAGAGCGCCTTCAGAGGAATGGAATGCGGCGTATCCAAGGTATCGAACTCGGAGGGGCGAGTCCATTCAAAGGGGGAATAGTTTCTGTAGGACCTCGGGCAGAGTCCGGGAACATGGGCGGAGTCCCTTGCGTAGGTATACAGCGTATAGTAATCTTGGTCGCACAAGTATACGGCGTATAGATGAAAAACAGCGAAGAGACCTCAAGCCGCATTTACGAATCCGCGCTGCGCATCCTCGAAGCCGAAGGGCCGCAGGCAGTGAGCATGCGGCGGGTAGCGAAGGAAGTAGGGATTACGCCCATGGCCATCTACCATTACTTCCCATGCAAAGAGGCGTTGCTGGATGCGGTCGTCAAGTCGGAGTTTGAAAACCTTGTGGACTTCTTCGATCGCGCCGCGCGCAAGCGCAGCTTCGAAGCAGCGATGCTCCACATCATGGACGGGTACATCGACTATGGACTGGCCCACCCGCGCATCTTCGATTACGTTTTTGCCGCGCCTCGGGCGGGAGCGCGCAGGTTCCCCGACGATTTCCGGGCGCGGCGGTCTCCTACCCTGAATGTTACCGCCGACATCCTCGCGCGCTGGATGGAGAAAAAGAAGCTCAAGCGGGACGATGCGTGGGAGATGGCGATGGAGTTGTGGGCCCACGTTCACGGATATCTCGCGCTATGGCAGGGCGGCCGGTTCGTGATGACGGAAGACGAGTTCCGCCGGCTGATTCGACGTTCCCTTCGGAGGTTGTTGTATGGACTGGCTCAATAAACCGGCAGGCCGCGCAGTGGCTGCCATTGCCGCAATTCTGCTGACTGCCGCCGGCTACTACATTTCATCCGGGCTGCACCGCATGTGGTGGCCGGTATGGATCGCGCCCGTTCCGATTCTTTTACTGGCTCCCAGCCTGCGCTCGTGGCAGGCATTTGCGGCGGCGCTGCTGGCGCGCGCGCTGGCTGCGGCCTGCGATTACTGGTTCTACATCCACAATGTCGTCAACTTTCCGGTGTGGCTCACGCTCATCACGGTCGTGGTCCCAGGACTCTATTTCGGCGCCGGAGTGGCCTTATACCGCCGATTGCTGGCCGCAGACAAGCCTTGGCGCGCTGCGCTGGCGTTTCCGGCAACGGTGGTTGCGGGTGAGTATCTTTTCAGCCTCTGGCAGGGAAATTACTTCAGTGCCGGTTATACGCAGCTCACGGACCTTCCGGTGCTGCAGCTCGCGGCGCTAGGCGGGTTATGGGCAATTACGTTTGCAGTAAACTTTTTGCCCGCCGGATTGTCCGCAATGGCCTTTGTTCCGGCGAAGCCGCGATTGCGGATGGCTGCGGGGCTGGCGGTGACTTATGCATGCGTGCTGACTTATGGGCTGCTTCGCCTTCATGAGCGACTACAGCCGGCTCACTCGGTCGTCGTCGGCATGGCGGAGATGCATGCCTCGGATGGTTCCTTTCCCCAGAGTGAGCCGGAGATCATGGCGCTGATGCAGAAATATGCGTCGCAGGTGAGGCCGCTGGCAGAGCGCGGTGCGCGATACATCGTCTTTCCTGAGATGACCGCGCTGGTGCCCGATTCGGAGTCTGCAAAGGTGGATGTGCTGTTTGAGAAGACTGCGCGCGAGGCGCACACGGAGGTGCTGCTCGGGCTGCTGCATGTAACCGGCCACGGCAATTACAACGAGGGGCGGCTGTATTCTGCCACGGGCGAGCTCGAGGCTGTCTATCGCAAGCATCATCTGGTACCCACGTGGGAGAGTCAAAGCACTCCGGGGACCGGGATGTATATGCAGAAGCAGGATGCCGGGAAGATTGGCCTCGAGATATGCCGTGACATGGATTATTCCGACCTTGCCAGGAGCTATGGAAGAGAAGGTGCGGGCCTGATGCTGGTGCCGGCCTGGGACCAGGGCCTGAACGTCGATGCCGAAGGGCATGGGCACCTGGCGATCATGCGCGGAGTGGAAGACGGCTTTACGATTGCGCGCAACGCGAAACTCGGATTGATGACCGTGAGCGACGATCGTGGGCGCGTATTGGAAGAGAAGCCCACCAATGCGGACGGCAGTCTTGTGACCATGGTGGCTACCGTTCCTGTACAGCACGACGCCACACTGTACCAGCTATGGGGAGACTGGTTCGCCTGGGTCAACCTTGCCGGTTTGGGGGCGCTCGCCTTCGCGGCGGCCCCGTCGAAACGGGCGCATCTTTAAGAAACTCTGCTCCGCTTGCCATTAGCGAGGAAGCGGTTGGGCGGAACGGAGCCAGGCCGTATAGATCAGATCGCGGAGTTCGACGGCGCCGGCGGCGAGTCGCTGTGCGGTGAAGGCGCGGGATTCGGGCGTGCCGCGGCCGGTGAGGGCGCCGGACTTCTGGAGTTGGTAGAGCGTCTCGACATGGGTGCGGGAGCCGCGCAGATAGCTAATGTAGTCGTCGAAGATGTCGCCGGTGAGGGCCTGCGGTTTGGAGGCGGCGACGAGCGGCGCGAGGTCAGCGGACTTGAGGGCGGCGCTGACGAAGTCGTTTTCAAACGCCCAGTGGAATTGCTTCTCGGTGATGTAGCCGTGAGGGTTGGGGCCGACCCATCCGTTGATGTGGATGGAGGTGTGCATGGGCTGAGCGCCATCGCCGACATAGTGGCCAAGCCATCCGGCGTAGAAGAGGATTTCGGCTTCGATGGGCTTGAGGTCTTCGTGTGTTTTGAGCGCGGCGCGATAGTCGCGGAAGGCGGATTGGAGGCGCTCATAGACCTCCGTTGTGACGTAAGGTTGCAGGCCGACATGTTCGGGTGTGAGGTCGAGGTCAGGGTGCTTCGTCTGCGCGGCTGCGAGCGCGCGGATGTAGTCGTAGCGGCGGTGCGGAAGCGGGCCGGAGAGAGCTTGTTCGGCAAGATCGAGGAGGATGTAGTGTTCGGAGGCCTGGGCGGCGTTCAGTTCGGGCTCCGCAGCCGAGCGCCAGCGATCGGGTTCGAGGCCGTAGTAGGCTAGCGATTCGAGCGCGGCGGGTGAACGAAGGAACGCTGGAACCGATGCGGGAAGGTTCTGGCCCGCGAGATAGTTGATCCACATGTGGCCGTCAGGGCCCCAGGCGAGAGCGGCGTGGGTAAAGAGGAGGAGGGTCACGGCGGCGGCGCGGAGCTTCATGTTGGAATTGTGGCATGGTTCCGCCACGCGGACCTCGTGGATCCGGACAAAGGTTTCTTGAGCTGTCAGCCGAGAGCTTTGAGCTTACAGCTTGCGGGCCCAGGATGCGAGCGGAAGAGGAACCCTCCCTTCATTATGCGAAGGAGAAAATGCGCAAGAACAAATACCGGGATTCTGGACACGCGCCATGCGCGGTCCAGAATGACGCGGCGCGGCGGTCAATTGCCGCGGTAGACGGGGATGGGGTCCGCCGAGCGGAGCCATGCGGTGTAGATGATGTCGCGCAGCTCGATGGCGCCGGCGGCGATGCGCTCTTCGGTGAAGGTCTTGGCCTCGGGTGTCCCCGCGCCGGTGAAGCCGCCGGTTTTGTCGAGCTGATAGATCTTCTCGACCAGCGAGTTGGAATGGCGGAGGTAAGTCACGTAGTCGTCGAAGACATCACCCTGGAGCGGAGCGGGTTTAGCGGCGGCGACAAGCGGGGCAACGTCCTCGATTTTGATGTTGTTGTGGACGTAATCGCCTTCAAACCGCGAATGGATGTGAGTGTCGGTGGTGTAGCCGTTCGGGTTGGGACCGTAAGTCCAGCCGTTGTAGTTGGCGGTGACGTGCAGCGGTTGAGAGCCGTCGCCGACATAGTGGCCGAGCCAGCCGGCGAGAAAGACGATCTCAGCCTCGACGGGGTGTGTGTCCTCATTGTGCGCGACCGCCGAGCGGTAATCGCGAAACGCGGACTTGAGCATGGTGTACATCTCGTCAGTGGAGTAGGGCAGGAGGCCGACTTTGTCCGGAGTGAGTTTCAGCTCAGGATGTTTAGCCTGCGCTGCGGCGAGGGCCGCGATGTAGTCGTAGCGCTTGTGTGGGAGCGGACCGGCGAGGTCTGCCCATTCGAGGTCGATGTCGTGCTCGGGCACCATGCTGTTGTAGAGGGAGTTGTCCTCGGAGCGCCACCGGTCCGGCTGCGGGCCGTAGTAATAAAGGGCATCGAAAGCGGCGCCAGTGCGCAGAAACGCAGGCACGTCAGAGGGAAGATTGCGGGCCGCAAGCTGGTTGATGAAGGAGTGTGCGTCGTGACCCCACGCGAAGCTCTGCGGTGTGCAAAGGAGGGGAAGAAGGAAGGCGGCAGCGGCCGCACGGGCATAGCGGGAGAACGAAGTCATTGCGGGTAAGTATAGCTACCTGTGTGACGGCCGGAGACCGGGTTTGGACGCAAGCGGAGGGTTTCCTTCCGCAGATGACAAAGCAATGACGGACGCCTCACTACGCCGTGACAACCCATTCGACTCGGGGCATTACGCTTTTCTCTAACTTCCCGGCGTCGTCATCGGCGTGGTTGTCAGGTGCGCTCTTCCGGGGAGGGATGGCGACGCCTATGGTCCAGACGACGACGGCACCATCTCCGCTTCGGACTCCAGCCCGGCGAATGAGTTCTACGCGGGCGATGTCCACAAAGTGAAAGGCACCTCAACCGCGATCTCTCGGAGTGGTTCATATGAATCTCGCTGGAGTGGTAACCGACTTTCATCGACGGTCGGCGGGGCAATTGATGCGGCGGATTTTACTGCCGCACGCAGGTCCACAACTCACCATGCGCCGCACACGAGTTGGAACAATGCACGGCTCTCGCGGTTTATGCCTCTGGTTCACAGGCCTGAGCGGCGCGGGAAAAACAACTCTCAGCCGCGCCGTCGAGCCTGAGCTTCGCGGCATGGGCTATCGAGTCCGCATTCTTGATGGCGAAGAGCTTCGCCACTCCGTGAGCCGCGATCTCGGCTTTTCAAAGGCAGACCGCGACGAGAACGTCGCCCGCATCGCCACGCTCGCCCGCGATATGGTCCAAGAGGGATGGATTGTGCTCGTAGCCGCTATCTCTCCCTACAGACGGGCGCGCGCATGCGCACGCGCGCGCATCGGCAGTTTCCTTGAGGTCCACGTAGACGCGCCTCTGGAACTCTGCATCCGCCGCGATCCCAAGGGGCTCTATGCCAATGCCCTGCTTGGCGAGCTACCGAACTTCACCGGGATCGACGACCCCTACGAGCCGCCGATGACAAGCGACATTCACTGCGACACTGCCGGCGAACCTCTCGCCGCCTGCGTCACCAAGATCGTTATCGCAGTGCAGAGCCAAATTACTGCCCGCGTTGCTGAGGGCCAATCCGGTCGCATCCTTGCTTAGAACTGATATTCCATCCGGCGGCGGCGGCTCAATACGACGGAGTCTTGTCCTGCCGATAGTCCTCGCCGAATTTGTTTTTGTGATGCGCCATCGGGTCGGCCCCAGTCTCGAGGGATATCTCCCCGAGATGCACCGCCGTTGCACCTACCTGGACCGTCCGATCCGTTCCGATAGCACGCGCGGACTCGCTCCACACATGCATGCGATAGTTTCCCGGCGGAACGCTATGGATCACCACAGCACCCGAGGCATTCGAAACACCCCAATAGGGCGTGCGCAGTGCAACCACCACGGCGCCCATCTCTGGATGGATATTGCAGAAGATGTAGGACACGCCCTCGCGGTCGAAGCGCACCGCGCGGCTTGTGCCCGATTCATACAGCCCCAGATCGAACCGCTTGCCATTGAACAACGAGAATACGTTATGGAAGAACGGATCCTCATTGGGGAATTCCACACTGCTCCCCGCCGGAACCACCAGCAGATGCGGCATGAACATCTTGTCCTTCTGCACCAGCCGGAAGGGCCCGGGATGTCCCATCGTCGCCGGGTTCGCGTCGGGTTGCAGCGGGGTCAGCCATATCACTACGTCTGCCGCACTCGACGCCCGCTTGTGAGCGGCGCCGGTCTTGTTTTCCATCGATACATGTGCGGTCACATCGACGCTCTGCGCGAGCGCCCCGGCAGCCAGCATCGTCGACAGCACGCATCCGATCGTCTTCAGCATTGCTTCGCGTGCCACAGCTCTCCTCATTAGAACTGGAACCCTACCGATAACGTGAAGACGTTCAGGGTGCTTGCCGAACTATTGATGGGCCAGCTCCAGATCCTACGGTACTCCGGCGAAAAAATAATGTACGTCTTCGGCCGGTAGATCAGGTTGGCCACCAGCGCGCGATTGCGCGCGCGCAGCTGCGTGGAGGAAGAGTTTGCAGGCTGGACCACTGCATGAAAATCGCGCGCGAATCCATCATCCAGCCCGATCGCGAGGTCCGTCTCCAACTCCTCGCTGAAGCGCGTCTTCCACTGCGTCCAGCCGCCGATCGCGTTCAGCCCATGCAGTACGCTCGTGCCGCTCACCGGGCTCGTGCCGCTGACGGCATCCTTATACACGCCGCCGCCCAGGCCGCCAATCGCCCGGCCGCGATATCCTTCACCGCTGAGCTCAAAGTAGTGCGCAAACGGAATGCGCCAGTCAATCGTCGACGCCCAGGAATCCAGATGCTCTGTGTAATTCGTGCCTGCATAACCCGGATACGTCTCCCGGTTGTAGTACCCTCCGACGCCGATCTCCGCGCCGTTGCCTTCGCGCGCGCCATACGATACGCGCGACTCATACGCCGGCTGTTGAGTCAGCTCGCCTGGGCTCGCCGCGCGGAAGAGCTGGTTGGGGTTGTAACCTGCGGAAGAGGCATCCCACAGTCCGAACTCGATCTGCAGGCGGTCCGCCTCGCCCACCGGAAAGCGGTGCGTATAACGCAACTGCGGCGCCCAAGTCCATAGGTTTCCCGCTCCTGCGAGGGACGGCTCCGCCACCGTCGCGAACGAAGTGGGCGATCGCGGCGAGATTAGCGGCGCGACGATCCCAGCCTCCAGTGCATCGTTCTTCCAGTCGAAATCGATCGCCGCCGTCCTCATCCGAACCACACCGTCCGATGTGCCATAGCTGGTGTACGCGAGGCCGTCGAAGAAATCGAGGTTGACATTCGCCGACGTTCGCGCTCCGAGCACGCGAGGCCCATCGCCCTCCACGCCAAGGATGGTCTGGCGGAAGCTCGCGCCGAGGCTTCCATTGCCCGAAGTTGCACTGGGACGTACCGCAACCGCGGGCAGGTCCACATTGTCCGGCACCCCTCGGTTGAGGAAGCCGTTGAACAGGATCAGCCCGGTTATGCGTACTGGATATTTCGATGCGCTCTCGACCTTCACCTGGTCCAGCACCTTCACCTGCGCTTCGGTGGTCTGCTGTCGCTCCTCAATGGGAACTTTCGCCGGTTCCGCGATGCCGGCCTCGGCCGGTTCGGATGTGGGCGGGTTGGCTGCGGGCGTTGCCGTGGCCATCTGCTGCTTCAACTCATCGAGTTCCTGCTGCAGGTGCTGCATCTGCCGCTGCGACTGTTCGATCTGCTGTTGTGTCGCAGCCAGCGCGGCCGAAATGGTATCGATCCTCTGCTGCAGCTCCACAGCCGAGGGCGGCGCTGCGGGCGCCTCCTGTGCTTGCGCTGCGATGACCGTTGGGCCCATCGCAGCGCAGCAAACAGCAATACACCACCAAGAGGATTGCAGAGATTTCGTCATGTGCTTAGACATGGAGCGCCCTCCGGTCCGCGGCGGCTCCCAGCGCCTCCAGCGCCGCTTTCGGCAGGGTAATCACAAATACCGTGGCGCTTTGCGTGCCATTCCCGCTCTTCAACTCAATTCCTCCGCCATGCTCCTGCGCGATTTGCTGCGCCAGCGTCAGTCCCAACCCCAGGCCGCTTTCTTTGCCCTCGCTCACGAACGGCAGGAACATGGTCTGGCGGATCGATTCCGGCACTCCCGGTCCGTTGTCCGCCACCTCAATCCGGATACTCTGTTGATCTTCAGTGACTCGAATCGTTACAAGGGCCTGTCCTTTACCGCGTCTAGCTGCCTGGCATGCGTTCAGCACAAGATTGTAGACTGCGCGGACCAGCTTTTTCGCATCGATCTGCGCCTCCGTCGGCGGCAGGTCGTCGGCCGTGATGCGCACGTCCCGTGCCGCGGGATGCGACCGGGCCAGGCTGATCGCGCGCTGCACCACCCCCGCAATCGAGTCATGCATCGGTTGCAGGGCCCGTCCGGTCTGCGTGAACAGCAGCAGCGAATCGAGCAGATCGGTCATGCCCTGCACCGCCGCGCTCACCTCCAGGAACAGCTCCTCCCGTTCAGCGGCCGGCAGCGAATCGCTGCTCATGAACTCCGCATTGGCGTACATCGCCGAGAGATAGTGCCGCAGGTCGTGCGAGATGGAACTCGCCATGCGCCCGATCGTCGCCAGCCGCTCGGAGTCCAGCAGATCGCTCTGCGTGCGCTGCAATTCGACGCGCATGCGCTCAAAGGCGCGGCTCAACTCACGAATCTCTTCTACGCCTCCCTCATGAAGGCGATAGTCGAAGTTGCCCCGCGCCAGCGCGCGTGTGCCCTCCACCAGCGTTTCGATCGGCCGCGTGAAGGTCCGCGAAATGGAGACAAGCATGATCGCGCCCGCCAGCAGCGCAAGCAGCACCAGGGTGACAACCCAGCGGTTGACGCGCGTGACCAGTTGGTTGGCCTGCGCGAAGGACTTCAGCACCACGAGCTGCGGACGTCCGCCCGCCGGTCCGCCGGAATTTGCCGCGTCCAGGGGCACGGAGGCGGCAAGGTATTCCTCGCCGCCCAGCTCAATGTCGCGGCCGCCGGTGGCAGTCCGCAATAGATCATCCGTGCGTCCCATGAGCTGCTGCTGAAGTCCGGCAGGCAGGGTGCTGGTCACGATGCTTCCGCGGGCCACGAATGCAACGTCCGCCGCAGCCGCCTCGCTGACTTCGTGCGCCACACTCTCATCCACGGCATAGCCAACCGCGACAAAGCCCAGCCGGCTGCCATTGATCTGGTCCCCGAAGACCAGTTGCTGGATCGACACCTCGTATAACCGGTGGTCCAGCACCAGCAGCGTCGAATCCTCCGGATGCTGCAGGCAGCTCTCCAGGCCCTGTTCCACCGCAACCCGTTCCAGCGGCGCGCCGCGATTGTAGGAAACCAGCAGTTTGGCGTCGCGGTCCAGCAAAGCAAAGAAGTCCGACCCGCTCACCCGCCAAAAATCCTGCCCTTCGTCGGCGATCGTGCGTGTGTCCGCGCTGGTGTTCGTGTGGGTCAGCGAAACGACCATGAGCGATTTGAGAAGTGGCTGATCGGCCAGCAGCGCGGACTCACGCATCAGCAGTTGGCGCCGCTGCTGCGCCAGGTTCTGGTAGGTCCGCACTGAATGCTGAAGGTCCGACGCCAGCCCCGCGCGCGCCTGCTGTTTCACGATTGTCTGCAGAATCAGCAGGCTTAGCGGCGTTCCCCCAAACGAAAGCAGCAGCAAAGGCAGCAGCAGCGCAGTGCGCATGCGCAACCCATGCATCAGACCTGCATTTCGCTTGGCCATGGCTCTCAGGTTCCGCTTACGAACTTATATCCGATGCCATGCATGGTGCGAAAATGCACCGGCCGCGCCGGGTCGGCCTCAAGCTTCTGCCGCAGCTTCATCACCTGGTTGTCCACCGTGCGGGTCGTCGGGTATGACGTATAGCCCCACACGTCGTTGAGCAGCTCTTCGCGGGTAACGACCTTGTCGGCATGCTCAATAAAGTACCGCAGCAGCTTGATCTCGTTCGCTGTCAGCGCCACGGGGACCCCGTCGCGTGAGAACTCCATCGCGGAGAAGTCCGCCGCCACCAGGCCAAACGACACCTGCACTGCGGTAGCGCTTCCGCTCGCCGGCCGCTGTGTCCGCCGGATCGCCGCCTGCAGGCGGGCGGTCAGCTCGCGCGGGCTGAATGGCTTTGTGACGTAATCATCTGCGCCCAACTCCAGCAGCAGCACCTTGTCTGCCACTTCAGACACGGCGCTTAGCACCACCACCGGCGTGTTCGGCGACCACGACTTGATTGCTTTGCACACATCGCGCCCCGGCATGCCAGGCAGCATCAGATCCAGAACCACCGCGGCCGGTCGCAGCGATTTACAAGCCGCCAGCCCTTCGGCGCCATCACCGGCAACATGCACTGTGAATCCTTCCGTCGTGAACTGGCGGTGCAGCGCCTTCTGGATACGGGGATCGTCTTCAACCACTAGAATCGCGCTCATTCACGCCTCCAAACCAATGCGCGCCCTGCATCCTCTTGAAGTGCCCGGCAGCTAACCGAGAGTGCGCAAATCCAAGTCTCGGCAGTTTGTCAGAAGAATGCAATCCCGCCGGAGAACAAATGACAGCCTCGTTACATCGCCGTGACAAATATAGCCAACTCGCTGTCACACCGAGGATTACCGTTGTCTGGCATTCATCATCCCGCTCTTCTCGCCGGCTCGAACTCCTGCTCACCGACGGCCACTGCGATCGCTCGCCGCATCGGCGTGAATGCCAGAACCACGCGACACTCCCCGTCCGTCCTTTCCAGAAAGCCTTCGGTGCCTACCAGCGGTCCGCTAACGATGCGCACGCGTTCGCCTCCGTCCGGCTGCGGATGAGGGACCGCCTTTAACGTCGCCGCCGCGCGCAACCGCGCAATCTCCTCTTCTGTTACTGTCGGCTGCTCTGCAAAGCCCAGCACCCCTTTTGTCTCCAGCAAACGGGCGCGGTCCTCTGCTCCAACATGTGCAAACAAATAGCAGGGCAGCAGCGGGAAATCCACTTCCGCATGCACGCCGTTGCGCCACTTCTTCCGTCTGCGGTGCAGCGGAAGATATACCTCGGTTGCCTGCTCGCCCAGCCGGGCCGCGATTGCCTTCTCATGTCGCGCGCGTGTGTGCAACGCGTACCACTCTCGCGCCTGCTTCGCGTCTGTTCCGTTCTTCGTCGCTTCCATAACAGCCTCCTTGCATTTACAGCCCGGCCCGGCTTGCAAATCTTCTTGCCCGTGATGGCCGGTCGTCATACGGAGCCCTAGTTGCCGTAAACTCCCGGTTCGCCCAGGCTTCCCGCCGGCGGCAGATGCCGCAGGTAGATCACAATCGACCATTGTTCGTCGTCGCTGAGGATGCCGCGCGCCGCCGGCATTCCCGACGGCGCCACGCCGTTTTCGATCACCCACTTCAATTGCCCATCCGTATATCGCTGCACCGCGGGCGAGGCCAGCGACGGCACGGGAGGATCCATCTGTGCCGCGAACGGCACACCCGTGTTCTGCCCGTCCAACCCGTGGCACACGATGCAGTAATGTCCGAACGCTTCTTTGCCGTCGGCGATCGACTGCGCATTCGCCGCCATCGGGTTCCGGTCCTTCCTGCCGCCGATGAACAACCACCGCTTCGCCACGTTCATCATCGCGGTCTTCGTCTTTCCCGGGGCGCTTGCCTTGCATCCCGCCAGCGCCGCAGCAGCCAGGAACGCCGCGCCCACGGCCACCCTGCGCCCGATTCTCCGTTCCGTCGTGCGCATTGCGTTCTACTCCGTCACGTGCAGCATCAGCGTCATGGAACCATGCCCGGTGCCGCAGAAGCGCGAGCAGTGCCCCTCAAAATCACCGGTTTTCTCCGGCGTGAACTTCAGCTCGCTCTCTTTTCCTTTCGGAATCTCGGTTTGCAGCCCGAGCTCCTTGAAGCGGATACCGTGTGCCACATCTTCAGTGTGGAAGACCAGATCCACCGGCTGCCCCTTCTTCACGGTGATCTCTGACGGCCAATAGGAGAACCGCTTCGCAGTGATCTCAATCCGCTTTGGCTCGTCGGCGGCCTTCGCCGGGCTGGCAAGCGGCACGGCAAACGCCGACGCTATCATCGCGCTCACCAGCGCCTTTGCGACTCTCTCAAACCTCATCCATTCCCCCTCTTGGCCGCGCGCCGTATTTAGAAGATGAAAAGCGCCGCATGCTGGGGTTCAGCGTAGCGGCGCATACTTTGTTATTTGTCATCCGGCAATGCTGCATTTGTCACTTGTTTGTAAATTCCCTCCGTCGTCGATATTTAGACAAACTCGTGACAAATAGATAACAACTCGAACCTCAATCCCTTCTAATACTTGGTGTCAAACGCCAACACATTCTGGATGGACGAATGAGGTTCTCAGTGATACACGCAAAGACCAAAGCATGGGTTGCGCGCCTGGCAGCTCTATGGCTGCTTCCGGCAACCGTTCTGGCCGCACAAACTCCGGCAACCGGCGCTCTTGCCGGCCGGGTTTTCGATCCCTCCGGCCGCGTCGTGCCCAATGCTCAGGTGGTGGCGCTCGATGAGGACACGCGGATCGAGCGGTCTGTCGCGACCGGCGGCGATGGTGTCTTCCATGTGCAGCTGCTGCCGGCCGGCACGTATGACCTCACGGTCAAGGCGGCGGGCTTTGCTGAAAGCAGTATCCGCGGCGTGGAAGTCACCGTAAGCCGGACCAATTCCGTGGACGTGCGGTTGATGATTGCGTCAAGCACCGTGGACGTCAATGTCAATGACGCCGAGAGCGTGGCGGAGTTGGAGAGCTCGGCGATCGGCGAGCTGGTGGACGAAAAGGCGATCCAGCTTCTTCCTCTGGCGAACAGAAACTTCACCCAGCTGTTGGCGCTGGCGCCCGGTGTGATTGTGGATTTGCCCACGCCGACTGTCCTCGGCCACGGATCGCAGAATGTTGCTTCGGATGGAGCGACGCCAACCGCGAACAACATCCAGTTCAACGGCGTCGACGCCAACAATATTGCAGAGAATTCTGCCGCAAATTCGGAAAGCTCGATTGTCGGCGCAGCCGTACCCGCTCCCGATACCATCCAGGAGTTCCGCGTGCAGACCGCAAACTTCGACGCGGCGTATGGCCGCGAAAGCGGGGCAAGCGTTGACTTGATCAGTAAAAGTGGAACCGACCGCTTCCATGGCAGCGTTTGGGAGTTCGTTCGCAACGACATCTTCAACGCCAACGACTTTTTCTCGAAGCTGGCCGGACAGCCTCGCGCGGAGTTGAAACACAATCAGTTCGGGGCTGCGCTGGGTGGTCCACTGCGGCACGATAAAACATTCTTCTTCGTCTCTTATCAAGGTCTGTTTGAAGTCAACGGGCTTGGCAACAGCTCCTCTGCGACCCTGCCGCTGCTGACGCAGGACCGCTCCGCGCGCACGCTGGGCGCACAGTTCTGCCCTTCCGGCCACCTGAACAGCGCGGGCCAGCCTTCCACCGGTTACTTTACCCAGGCAGGCGGCGCCCAGGTAGCTTGCGATGGTTCCAACATCAACCCAGTCGCGCTCGCGGTTCTGAATGCGAAGCTTCCCAATGGGCAGTTCGCCGTGCCCAGCCCGCAGATCATTCTTCCCAATAGCGGCCCTGACCCCACGGATCAATTCCCGGTAGGATTGTCGGTTTACGAAATACCCGCGCACTACAGTGAAAATCAGTTCACGGTAAACCTTGATGAGAATCTGACCAGCCGTGACGCTTTGGCGGGACGCTTCTTCTATGCGCGCGCTCCCAGATCACTGGCCTTTTCGCCGAACGGCGCTGCCAATGTGCCGGGATGGGGCACTACTGCCCTGGACAGGAACACACTCTTCGTTCTTTCGGAGACGCACACATTTTCACCGCAGCTCGTCAATGTTGCGCGCTTGGGATATACCCGCTTTGATGGCGTTTCCACCATCCAGAACCCGTTCACCGCGCAAGAGCTCGGCATGTCGATACCGACCGGGTCCGCCGGCGGCGGCACTGGAAATTCGCCCGGTATCTGGGTTGGCGGTTTTATGCTCGGAGACGCGGGTACGCCTTTCGAATGGCAGGTAACGAACACCTTCACCTACCAGGACACGGTCGCATACACCCACGGCCGCCACAATGCGCGGTTCGGGGCGGAATTCAGGCGCAGCCAGGTGGACATCAATTCCCCTGAAGAAACCGATGGCTTGTTGCAGGTTCCGGACTTTGAAGACTTTCTTCTTGGCCAGAGCGCCGCGCAGATCGGCAGTCCGCAGGGCGCAAGCAACGTTGGCACCACGCAATCCGGCGGCGGGATCTTCCGGCGCAACGAGCGTTACAACGACCTCTCCGCGTTCGCGCAGGATGACATCAAAGTGACTCCACGGCTGACGGTGAACGCTGGTCTCCGTTATGAGATCTTTGGCGCGCCGACAGAGACCGCCGGGAGGATGGCGAATTTCGACGCCAACATCGCCGCGGCAAATCCCGGCCCCAGCAACGCGTTCAGCGGTTTCACTGTTCCCTCGAACTTCCAGGGGCAGGTCCCGGTTGGCGTTACGCGCACGTCCTGGGCCGGACTCTACCGGACACCAAAGGGCGATGTCGCTCCGCGGTTGGGCTTCGTGTGGCAGATGACGGATGCCCCCGTTCTGGTGCTGCGCGGCGGTTACGGATGGTACTACGACCAGCACGCCGCGAATCTCGCGGAGGTCGGCCTGGCGCAACCGCCGTATTCCACACTCAATATTGTCTTCGGCGCATCGAACGGCGCGGCCACGCTGCAGAATCCATATGTCTCGCCTGTGCTGCCTCCTTCCGCCTATCCGGTGTTCGTTCCGCGCAGCGCGGCAACACCGCTTCCGTTTACGCAGGGCACCGACCCTAATGTGAAGGACGGCCTGACCCAGGAGTTCAATCTCAACCTTCAATACGCCTTCAAAAATAGCTACTTGTTCCAGGTCGGCTACGTAGGCAGTGCTTCGCGCAATCGGCCTGGCCAGATCGAGTTCAATCAATCTCTTCTCGCCAGCCCGCAAAATCCCATCAATGGTGAAACCACCAATTCAGTGAATAACGTGACAGCGCGCCAGCCCTTCCAGGGTGTGCCTCAGGGGTCGCTGTTTACCGTCTCCCGATTCGTCGCCAACTTCAATTCGCTCCAGGCAAGCATTTCCAAACGGCTCAAGGGAAATCTGCAGTTCCAGGCGAACTACACATGGTCCAAGAACCTCGATGAGGTCAATGGCGAGGGCGGTCTCGACACCTTCGAGCTGCAGTTGCCAACCAACGATCAGCGCAACCTGCGCCGATCTTCCTATGGCCTGGCCGGCGACGATCGCGATCAGAGGCTGGTAGCGAACTTCACCTGGACGGTACCCAGTCTACAGTCCATCCCTAAAGCTGCACGCTACGCCTTGACCGGTTGGGAATTTGCCGGCATTGGAGTGATTCAATCCGGCGCCGCACTCAGCATCTTCGATGCCAATGCGGGCTCGGTCTATGGGAATTTTGAGAATCGCGCTCAAGCCAGCGGAAGCAATCCTTCTACAAAGGGGTCGCTGTTCTCGCGCGTCGTAGGCGACGGGCGCTATCTGGATGCGAACGCTTTCAAGCGCGCTCCGGAGGCTCCTTTTGGAACAAGCATCGCCGATGAGGACTTCGGCAACAGCCCCGTGGGCTACGTACGCGGACCCGGACAGCACAGTGTGGATTTTGCGGTCGAGAGAGTCTTCCCGGTAAAAGAGGCGCTGAATTTCCGCTTCCGCGCGGAGGCCTTCAACCTCACGAATACGCCGCAGTTTGCGAATCCGAACACAAGCCTTGGTTATGGCGACCCGAACCAGCCAGCGGTGGCGAGTTCGTCCTTCGGCCAGATCTTCGGTGAGGAGGGCGGCCCGCATCCTCGCATCGTTCAGTTTGCCGCTAAACTTCAGTTCTAAACAGCGGGCACAGAAGACCCCGGGGAGGCACATTGCAGCAGCAGACGATCCAGCAGATTGAGGATGCGTGCAGGCGCGGAGAGGCCCCTGACTTTTCGCGGAACTTCATGGAGGGGCCGGTCCTGCATTTGCAGCGCACCTTCTTCCCCTATGGGTTTCCCTTCGAGGTCCATACGAATCGCGAGGAGGTTTTTGCGCTGGTCGATGAGTTGTGGGCGCCTTTTGAAAAACAATTTGACACCGAGCCGATTCGCGCCGAGGTGATGGTGAATGAAAAGCAGATTTCGGAGTTCTTCCCCGAGCCGAAACATCGCCTGCAAGGCAACATCATCATTGGGATTGCCGACTCCGACCACCACTTTCTTCTGGACCTCAACAGGCAGCAAAGCTTTGCCGCGCTCACTTCGGGCTCGCTCGCGTATGGGACCATGCTGCGATATTTCATGCTGGACCATCTTGCCCCGTCCCACATCAGCGCGACGTACGCAACCTCCGTCCATGCAGGCTTTGTGTCGCTGAACGGCTGCGGCATTTTGCTGATGGGAGACTCAGGAGCGGGCAAGTCGACTCTCTCGTTTGCCTGCGCGCGTGCTGGATGGACCTATACCGCCGATGACTCAGCGCTTTTGCTTGGCGGCGAGAAGGGTCTGAAGTTCGCGGGAAACTGCCACAAAGTACGTCTGCGTCCGCATGCAAGTGAGCTCTTTCCGGAGGTCGAAGGGCTTCCCCTTACGCCCAGGGGCGGCGGCAAGCCTTCGATTGAATTGCCGACTGCTCCTATGAACCTCCGCCTCGCGCAGTCGCAGGAGGCGCATTACATCGTCTTCATCAATCGCTCGCATGGCGGACCTACCCAATTACTGCCATACTCCAAGGAAGTCGTCCGTTACTCAGCCCGGCAATTCATGTGCGGCCCGGCGCACTCGAAGGAACGCCGGTACAAGGACATCGAACGGCTGCTCGACCTGGATGTATTTGAGCTTCGGTATACCGACCTCAACGAAGGCATTGCCCGGCTCGAAGCTCTGGTCCGGAACGGCTCCTGATGGTGGCCGGAACGCAAATTGAGGAGGCGCGCTCCACCGTCGCCTTCTGGCGGAACCCGAGGCGCTGGTTTGCCGAGCAGAACCTGGGAAACTCGTTCTGGAAATTCTTTCTGGTTGCGCTCTGTTTCGACGCCGGATTTTCCATCTACGTCTTCCTGTTCAACCTCTATCTATTCGATCTCCATTTCAATGAGCGCATGATCGGATGGATCGGCGGGACCATGACTGCCGGTTCGGTGGCAGGCCTCCTGCCCGCGGGATGGTTCGGCAAGAAAATCGGGACCAAACCCCTAATCCTCTGTGCCGTCATTGGCGCGCCCATCGTTTCGATTGCGCGGGCGTGTTGGACTCAGCTGCCCGCTCAATTCGTGCTCGCCTTCGTGACCGGTTCTGTCCTATGTTGCTGGGGCGCTGGATTTCTGCCGGTCGTTGCAAGCGTCACCACAGAAAAGAGCCGGCCGGCCGGGTTCAGCCTGATCTTTTCCACTGGAATCGCGGTCAGCGCCTTCGGCGGCGTGGTCTGCGGGTACCTGCAGCAGTGGATGAACTACGTTGGCCTCCATTGGCAGGCTGCCGAGGTCAAGCGGCTCATCCTGGTGTGCGCGTGCCTGGTGGCGTTCCTTGGAGTGATTCCGCTGGCGACGCTGCGGATTCCCAAGCCGGAGTCCAAGGATGCAGAGGTGGGAGCTGTGCGTTGGGAATGGCTTCAGCACCTCGGCGCTCAATCCTTTCTTGTCAAATTCCTTCCGGTAATGGCGCTGTGGTCTGGAGTTCTGGCGGCCTTCAATCCCTTCGCCAATATCTATCTCGAACGACAGCTACACGTGCCGATGACACGTATCGGTGTCATCTTCTCCATCACGCTGACGGCACAGTTTGTCCTCGGCCTGCTGGCTCCAGTAGTCTTTCGCGCCATCGGCCTGGTGAGAGGCGTGGTGCTGATGGAAGCGATGGTGGCCCTGGAGTTCGCTCTGCTCGCAGTCGCCGGCCAGGCCCAATGGGCGATTGGGGCGTACCTCGTCGTCGCCGGCATGCAGTGGATGAATTCGCCAGGCTTGTATTCGCTACTGGTCAACCGCACGCCGGAGAGCGACCTCAGCATGGCTTCGGCCACACTCATGTTCTGCAACGCACTGGTGGGAGCAGGAATCACCGCACTGACAGGAACATTGCTGACGCGCTTTGGCTATCGCCCGGTGTTCGTCGGAATCGCGATCGCAGCGGCAGTGGTTGCGTTGTTGCTTCGCATCACCTTGGGCAGGGACAACACTGCGACTTCCGCAACTGCTGTCGCCGACGCCAAGGCGGTTCTTTGAGAAGGAGATAACGGATGAGACGGCTCCTGATTCATTCGCTGATTCTATGGTCCGCATGCGCGGTGTTGGACGCTCACGCGCAAATGAAGAACGTACAACTCTTCTGCCATCGCACCGCCAATGAAGACCTTCCTGAAAACACGATGGAGTCACTGGAGCAGGCCGTGCTGCTCGGCTGCGACATGGTGGAAATCGATATCCGTCGCACGCTGGACGGTGAACTGGTGCTGGACCATGACGGCATCCTGGAGCACCTGACCGACGGCACGGGAACGGTCGAAGGCCGATACTACGGTGAACTTGCGCGCATGGATGCCGGTTCGTGGATGGGGGAACGGTTTGCGGGGCTGCGCATCACCCATTTTCGGGACGCGCTGCTTTATGCCCGGGACCACGGCATCCGTCTGCATCTGGACATGAAAACTCCAGGCATGGCGGCGCAGATTCTTCAGCTTCTGCGCCAGGAGAACATGCTGGAGCAGGTGACGTTCGGCGGAGAGTCGGATGGGGTGAAACAACTCTACCCTGCTGCCATGGGCGAAGGCGGCGATATGGTCTGGCTGCAGCCGGGCGATCTTCTAAAACAGATTCAGGAGCTCCATGCGCAGGGAAAGAAGGTTGTCGTAAACTTTTCCGCCGGCGAACACGATATGGATCTGCAGGCCATGAAAAGGGCTGTAGCAGATGGGGCGGACGCCATCAATGTCGATTATCCGCGCCTTGGAGCCGATGCTGCCGGGAAGCCTGTTGAACGGACAATCGGCGAGTTGAAGCGCAGTTCATTTAGCGGCGACGCCGACGACAGAGCACGTGCCATCCTGCAGCTCGGCCGTTATCGCGGATTCAACCTGCAGGCCACCTTCGTGCACTGTCTCGATGATCCTGACGAGCGCGTATCGCGGGCCGCGGCGCTCGCTCTGCTGGACGCAAGGCCACACACCTCTCCGTCTGTATTCGCCGAAGCTCTTTCGTCCCGGCAGCCTGCTGTGCGCGCCACTGCCGCGTGGGCGCTTGGAACTTTGCGGCAGCCTGCGGAAGTGCTTCTCCCGCTTCTCCATGATTCCGACAGCAAGGTGCTGACGGCAGCGCTGATCGCGATGAGCCATATGCCGGGCCGCGTACCGTCAAAACCCTTGCTGGCTCTCCTTCAAAATAGGGATCTCGCCGTCAGGGGCGCCGCCGCGCTTGCGCTTGCGCAGCAGCAACCGGATGCTGCCTTGCATGCAGTGCCTCCGGCGCTTGATGAGGAGATGCGGCAGGTGAGCGTCCTGTGGAAGGACTATGTCCAACGCGGCAAACCGAAACTCACCGATGATGAAACGCGCCGCATTACAGATTTCTATCGCTCGCAACAACAGATGGTGCGGGCGATTGCGATGCTGAAAACGGCCGAAGCGACTCCGCTGCTGGAAAAGCAGGCGTTTCGTCCAGGCGAAGATTTCTCCTGGGGCAATGCCACTACGGCTGCGTTTCAACTTTGGGACCGGATCGCTGCGTCACCGCAAGCCGCCATCCAGGCCCTGGGTGCGGAGGACTCTCAGGTGGCGGACCGGGCCGAATGGGCTTTGGTAAAGGCTGGGCCCGCCGTCCTTCCCGCGGTACGTGAAGCGCTGCACAATACAATCCCGCAGATACGCCGTCGCGCCATCGAGGTCGCCGCATGGCAAGCGGACACGAATAGCGTGTCTGTCCTCCAGGATATGCGGCGTACCGCAACCGGACCGGAAGCAGTCCTGCTGGATTGGGCCGTAAGCAAGATGAAGGATGGGCAGTAAGCACTGGCTGGCCCAGATGTCTCGTCCGGTTATCCGTAGACAGGAGCAGCCTCTGCACCCGGGACCGCTCGTCGATGATTACTTTGACTTGCCTCTCCACGCAGGAAAGAGGAACCGGTATGTAATTCCGGTCTCCCAGATGTTTTTGTTGCCGGTGGAAGCGAACTGGCGGGAATAGCTGGTAAGAATGCGCGTGTTGTGAGAGAAGTTGTAGTCGAGACCGAAATCGACGCGCTGGGTGCCGACGCCGGCGACGCCATCGCTGGCCGCCTTGTCGATGCGCAAGACCTGCTGCATGCGGAACAATGGTTCAAACCGCCCAACCCAGCTATCCAGCCCTCCGAATGCCTTGGTGCGGTAGCTGGCCTCGAACCAGTAGCCTTGCGCGTGCTTTCCGCGCGCATACTCCGACCGGAATTGAAACGCCGTATTCAACGGCCTCCACCAAAGGTGCGTGCCGTAGAAGTTCTCCTGCGTGCCCTGCAGCAGTCTTCCATAGGAGGTGCCTACTTCGAGGCCAACCTTTTTCGCATACAAGTTGAGGCGCATGCCGGTCGATCGGTCCGAGGCGAATTGCTTGTTCGCGCTGCGCGCCGAAAAGTATCCCGTGTAGTCGATCGCAACATTGTCATTGGAATAGGCGGAACCGCGGAGTTCACCGCCGACTCCCACACCGGTCGACATCAAACCCAGTCCGGCGATCAATGGACCGTCCTGGAAGTTCGAAATCCATACCGGCGATAGACGCTCGTTGTACGTCGCGAAGGGAGTCAGAAAGCTTCCGCCGACAACGGTGAGGTGCGAAGACGCGAGGTAATCGCCCTGCAAATACGTCATCGCTGCGAAGTGCGAATGGTTGTAGCCGGGCTGGTTGCCGCCCTTGGGGGAAAAGCTCTCCAGAATCGCGCCGCGGGTCTCCACCAAAAAATGCTGACCGATTGGCGCCGCGGCCAACGGTTCAATGATCGGCTGATAGCTGGTCGCTCCGGCATTCGTCTTGGTTAAAAAGCCCATGCCGCCGGAAAGCAGCGGAGTGTCCTGAGCAGCGCAGGGCCAAACGCCGGCAAAGCTGAAGAGCGCCAGGCAAAGACTCAGCAGAAGGGCGGGACGCGGGTTCGGTATGGAGCCACTCGATCGTCTCATAACTGCACTATAAGAATTGCGCGGCTCCTACTTGTCTTTGCGCAGTTATCCGCATGTCAATCCTTTGTCATTTCGCAAAGCGCTTCCGATTTATGCGACCATGCCCGCCGCTGATGCAAATGAGACACTCAAATGACATTGCAGCGACAATCTTCCGATTCACCCGCGGATATATTCGCGACAACGGCATTATGGGAATCCACCTGAACTCTTTCGAAACACCCGGCGGCGGCGTAGACCGAAAGTACGCTCTGCGGCATGCAGTGCTTTTGCTCTTCGCCGATCCACCTCAGATCTCTCCACGTTTTGGCGTTCTCAGTCTCGGCGAATGGAAACGCCTCCTGCGCTGGATGGACATCTCGGGCATGACGGTGTATTTCCTGGACCGCGCGGAGGAACTTGGCCTCGCGACGGCCATTCCTTCCTCGACATACGCGCAGATGAAGTCCAGGCTCGAGAGCAATCGCGAGCGGACCGCAATGCTGATGGCGGATTCCGTGGATATCCAGGCAGCATTCCGCCGCGAGGGCGTTCCGTATGCCCTTGCGAAGGGGAACTCATACAACCCTGACTCAGTACCGAAGCTGTGGCTGCGCTCGCAGACAGATCTTGATTTCCTGGTTGCGAAGGAATGTGCCGAGAATGCTCGCAGAGTTTTGGAAGATCGGGGTTATAAGGTTCGCAAGGAAACCGCCCGTATCTGGGAGTTCGCAACGGACCATATTGCGCGATGGGGAGCGCCCGAGGACGCTTACCGGCCGCGTCAAGGCCGTCGCGTCGAACTTCATTTGGAGACTGATGGCCCCGATACGCGGCTGGCTCGCAGGTTGGAGCGTGACTTCAATGGCGTGAAAATGCCAGTTCTTTCCCCTCCAGACATCTTCATCGGGCAGGCCTTGCACTGTTACAGAAACATCTGTTCGCAATATTCACGCCTGTCCCAGTACCTCGAGTTCTATCGCCACGCTCACACCCGCCGCAACGATGTTGAATTCTGGTGTCAGGTACGGGCGCTCTGCGGGAATGACCCGTCAGTTGCAGTTCGCATCGGCGCTTCTCTGCGCCTGATGACCGAACTCATGGGTGATTTTGCTCCCGACGCTCTCACGGCGTGGACCATGGATCGCCTGTCGCCGGCAGCGCATCTCTGGTTTGAGCTATATAGCCGCAGGAAGGCGCTGGGTAGCCCGCCGGGCACAAAACTGCACCTCCTATTGCAGGAAGAATTGCGGCCGATAGGCGTCGCTTCGGACATGTCCACCCGCCGGATCCTGTTTCCGATCGTCAAACCACCTGTGATCGTGTATCCGACTCCACAGGAGAATTTCGCGGCACGCTTTCATCGCTACTCCTTCCAGGCCCGGTTCGTGTTGTATCAGGCACGGTTTCACATCGTGGAAATAGTTCGGATTAGCTGGCATTCAATGCGCTGGCAAAAGCTGGTCGCTCGCCAGGAGCAAACGCGCAATCCGCACGCGAACAAAGAGATGGCCATGACGCATGTGCATGAGGATTGAAAGCGGCGGTAAGGCACTTCATCGCTGGCACCCGTTCCCGCCGGTATTCTAGCGCCATTAGCCCTTGCTGTCGGCGGTCGCTACTCTCAATTGGCGCAGTTAATCGTTAGTTCGCATCCGCGTTACGGAGCCAGGTATTGCAGAATCGCCCTCGCGTCCGCTTCGCTCAGCGATGCGCGAACCCTCATATGCTGCACGACCGTCCCGCTGATTCGCGGCGACAATTCCTGCGGCGCGTTGTGACAACGGCTGCAATTCTGCTGGAACTTCACCTCGCCGTTCGTCTCCATGCTCGTGCTCCGGCGCACCTCCGGCTTGGCCGGCTTTGCGGCTGCGTTTCCAGCAGGCTGCGCGCCATACCCAGTCGCCGCGACACAGCATGCCAGTAGTCCGCTCGATAACAATCTCGCGACGAGGCGAGTTTCGCTTTTCCTCGCGACGGAAATTCGTCTCGGTACGGCGCAATGACTCATGGCCTTTGACAACGGATTGCTTTGCTGCCGGCTTGGGAATTCCATACAGTGACACTAGCTCCTGTGCCCGTAGCAGTTGTCGTCCCGCTGCACAGTGTTTGTCACTTCCTTGTCACCGGTGCCGGGAACATAAGCTACATCGACAGCTCAGCATGTTGATCCATCGGCTGTTCGCGAAGCTCACGCCTCGGTCAGCGCCACAGGAATACCTGCCCCCTCCGGTGCGACGGACGGGGACCGGATCAGCGATAGCGCACCCGTCAGGAACAATGCCGACAGCAGCGGGCCCTCCGTCAATTTCCAGAGATTCCAGGTGCTGGCTGCCAGCAGGTTCACAACCAGAAACACTGACCCCGCGCGCATCAGCGTGGCGGCCATTCCGCGATTCGCGCTGAACATGCGCCAGCAAAGGACCGCCAGCGGGAGTGCAAGGGGTGCCACGTCATACTCGATGAGCCTCGGATTGAGCAGGATCACGCCCGTCAGCATCACCGGCAACCACTCGCGCGTGCTGAACTCATTCCGAAGATAACTGCGCGAGAGATAAACGAGCACCGCAAATAGAGGCGCCGCATAGATCGCATAAAAGATGATCGAGGCTGGGAAATACGGTAAGCGGCGATCGAACAACCACCCGCTGAAAAGCCCCGCCGGACTGAACCCGAAGTCGCGATTGACGCTGAATGCCAGTCCCAGGGACCTCAGATAGTTTCGGAACAGCTCGGGCCATATCAGCGGTTCCACTGCAAACAGTGCCAGGCCTCCGGCGGCCGCTGCCAACGAAGGAAACCACTGCCGCCGCGCGCATAGGATTGGGATCGTCAGTAACGTAAGCAGCGGCGCCTTGACGCATGATGCCGCCAGCACTGCGATATAGAACCATCGCCACCGCCCCGTCTTCAACGCTCGCGCCGCGGCTACCAGCACTGCGCCGTACAGGATGTACGCGACGTTGCCGCTCAGTACGCTATCACTGCCGAGAAGGCCGGGGAAAAACATGGCTGCAGGAACGTAATAGCCGAGCACCCGCCGCTCGGATTCCTCCATCAGATTCACGCCGAACCAACTCAGCGCGGCGACTCCCGCGGCGTAGATGAGCCAGTAAAGCGCGCCGGCGGCCAGGAATGGCATCCGGCCGAACGCTTTTACCACTGGCAGGGTCATCGGCGAGTAAATGTAAAGGAACGGCCCGTACAGTAACGGACTCTCTGGCGCACGCTGGTGGACGGAGTTCTGCACAGCGATTGCATCCAGATACGGGTCATGGCCCGCGCGCACCGAATCCATCGCGTGCCTGTAGACGTTGAAATCCCATGCTGGTGGATCAAAGCGCACGACGACAGGAATGGCCGCCAAAACCAGAAACCACAAAAGCCAGATGATGCAGCGACGGCGGCTCGCGAAGGCACTGAAGAAACGCAAACGACTCAACCTGCAACCTCAAAATGGAGATAAAAGCCGGGCCGCCGCGCCATCAGCATGGGCGCGCTCTCCCGTTCTTTGCATGCGGGTATCACAAAGGACACTTCCCGCGCCGAGGCTGCCGCATTCGGATAGGAATATTGAAGGAGATCGGACAAGCCATTCGACTCTGGATTGCTCAATCAGTCCCCTCCGCGCTGCACCCCACCGTGACCGCCGCCCAGCTCCGCCTGGTCCGCCTCTACGATATTTAGAATACAGGACGGCAACTCGTCGACTTCGGGGTACACCATTGAGCACCATTTGCAGCAAAAAGTTTCGGCGAAGCCCCATATCTTCACTTCGGGCTGCACACTTGGTGCTCCGCCCTCGCCGAAGCAGCCACGGAATTTGACTGTCCGTCCGGCCGAAAAGAAAGCCCTGCGCCATCGATACAGCGCAGGGCCCCAATGGAAGAGACCACTCTTTAGAAGTTCACCTTGATTGCCCCCTGGAAGATCCGGGCAGCCTGTGCGCTGGTAATACGCCCAAAACTCCCGCTGTTCAGGTTCACGCTCGGGTTGCCGAAGTTCGGATGGTTCAGCACATTGAACGCCTCCAGCCGCAACGTCATCGCCAGTTGCTCATGCAGCGGGAAGCTGCGGCTGAGCGCTGTATCGATGTTGAAGTACTTCGGCCCGACAAACGCGTTTCGCGCCAAATTGCCGTAGGTTCCCTGCGCGTTCTCCGTGAAGTCCGCTACGTTGAACCATGAAGGGTTCAGCGTCGACGAGCTCAGCGGATGTGTGTTCAGGTAAGGCGGCAACCCATTCCAGTTCGGCCGGTCCGTGCCCAGCGCTGTCTCGGAGTTGTCCTGGCCCGAGGTCACGCTGAACGGCGCGCCTGAGGTCCAGCGAATGATCGGCGCCAGCTCCCAGTTGTTGATCAGCATGGATTTCCATCCGCTCAGCCCAAAGTGGCTCTCCGCTACGATCGATGAGTTGAAGATGCCGCGCCGGTCGAAGCCGCACGCCGCATAGTCCCGATGGATGTCGTTCGGGTTCTCCACCGCAACGGTATTGAACGCGCCCGGATTGTCCAGCAGGTCAATGCAGTGCGACCACGTGTAGTTCGCCAGGAAGGTAAACGTCCGCGATGCGCGATGCTGGATCGTCGCCACTAGCGCGTTGTAACTCGCATTCGCTCCCGCAACCATGATCGTGGATGCCCCGCCTCCGCCGCCCGCCAGGTAGTACGGCCCCTGCGCCGGATTCATCAGCGTCAGCATGGAGCGCGCCTGCGCGTTGCTCGGGCTGGAGCAGGCCTTGCCCGTTCCCGGCGAGGTCAGCAGCGGCCCGTATTGCGAGTTGCACGAGCCCGTCCCGGTCCAATTGCCCGGAATGTAGATCACTGGGGCCGTGGGATAGCCATACGGCTGGTGTGTGCTCTTGTTGCCGATGTACTGCAGCTGCATCTCCCAGCCGCGGCCCAGCTCATGCTGCATGCTGGCCGTCCACTGCATCACATACGGCGTTGGAAACTCCAGCGGATACGTGATCACCTGCAAACCCGTCTGGAACGGCTGGTTCGTCGGCGGAGTAAATGGCTGCGGGAATGGATTCCCCGGTGTCGTACCTCCAACCCACGGGTTCGTCAGGTTCAGCGGCGCGGTCGTCGCCGTGTTCGTCACCAGAGTGGCGAACGGCGGGTTCTGCGTTGTCTCGGTTGAGGCGAAGAAGTTCGTCTCGTCATACACCAGGCCCGCGCCCGCACGAAATACCGTCTTGCCGTCGCCAACCGGGTCGAACGTCACGCCCAGCCGCGGCGCAAACTGCCACGGATAGTTCTTCGTAAAGTTCTTCGGAATCCCAGGGTCCCCGTAGAACAGGTCGCCCGCCGGAGCGTTCGGGAACCGCTGGCTGTGCTGGTTGGCCTCAAACGCGCTCAGGCTGAAGCTCGATCCGCGCCCGAAGTAGTCGTGCGGCGTAAACTGCGGCGACCACCGCACGCCCGCCGTAATCACCAGCCGCGGCGTGGCGTGATACGTGTCCTGGATATACAGGCTCGGAATCGGCGCCCGCATCGCGTTCTGCTGCGGCTTCGACTGCGAGAACGTATTCATCGACCCCGTCAGGAAGTCCAGCAGCGACTGCGTGCCCTGCGTCGCCTGTACGCCATTGACCGTGGTCTTCAGCCCCTTGATGTTCTGCTGCGGACCGAACTCGCTGAAGATGCCGCTGAAGTTGAACGTGCCATTCTCCGAGAACGAGTTGTTCACGTTCAGTTGCGCGCGGATAAACTCGCCGCCGAACAGAATCTGGTGTTTCCCAATGATCTTGTTCGCATCGTCGATCACCGACATGCTGTTCACGTTGAACGTGCCAAGCGCGCAAGTGCTGCAGTACGCGTTGAAGCCCGCGCCCTGCTCGCGGAAGCCCACTGCAATCGGCTGATACACATTGATCCCGAAGGTCGCCGCAGTCACTCCCTGCGACGCCGGACCGCGCGCATTCGTCCTCCGCGTTCCGGTCAGGTGCACCGTGTTCACAAACGTGTTGGTGACCGTCCACGTCTCGCCCAGCGTCAGCGTCTTCGCATGCTCCGTATTGCCCGGGTTGGCGGTAATCAGAAGGTTGGTCGGCGAAAACAGCGCGGGCGTCACAAAATCGTCCTGGAAGTAGCGTCCGTAGAACGCGTGTTTCGGGGTAAGCATCGCATCCACGCGCGTAATGTACTGGTTCTCGGTGCGGAATGTTGGAATCGAAAAATGCACCGTGCCGCACTGGTCCTCCGGCGCCGGCAGATACTTCAGGATCGCCAGCGCGGAGCTGTTGTACTCCGTCGTGTTCATCCCCTGGTCGTTCACCAGCACAGCGCCGGTAATCGGGTCGAGCAGTTGAATCGGTCCCTTTGTCTGGCACGGCGCCACCTCCGCTGCCGAGAAGTCACCGTTCAGCATCGCCTGCGTCGGTACATGCGCCGTGGAAGCATTCGACGCCTCTGAAAAATTCAGCCGCTGATAGCCGCCGAAAACGAACAGCCGGTTCTTGATGATGTGGCCGCCCAGCGTGCCGCCAAACTGATTCTGGTGCAGCGAATCGGGTTGGGTCGCGAAAAAACTCGTCGCGTCCATCACCGTGTTGCGCATGAACTCGAATGCATTCCCGTGCCAGGCATTCGTGCCCGACTTCGTCACCACGTTGATTACGCCCGCCGGATGCAATCCGGTGTCGGCACTCTGCACCGAGCTCTGCACACTGAACTGCGCTACCGCATCCGGAAACGGCAGCGCGAAGCTCGTGTTGCTCTCGTAATCGTTGTTGTCGCCGCCGTCCAGGCGATAGTCGCTCTGGTTGCCCTGCCCGCCCGCAATCTGCGGCGATGCCGAACTCCACCATCCCTTGTTCCCCTGCGTCAAGGAACTGCTCGGCACCGACGCCCCAGCCAGCGTGATCAGCGCCGTCACCTGGCGTCCGTTCAGCGGCAACTCCGTCAGCGTCCGCTCGTCGATCGTCTGCTTGAATGAGGTATCTTCCGTCTGCAGCGCCAACCCCGTCGCCGAAACATTCACCTCTTCCGTCGTCGACCCCACCGTCAGCGGCACATTCAGTCCAAGGCTGCTGCCAACCTCCAGCACCACGTTCTTCTGCGTGTACGTCTTGAATCCCTGGTCCGTCACCGTCAGCGTGTACGTTCCCACATTGAGATTCGGGAAGCTGTACAGACCCTGCTTGTCGGTCGTCGCCGTGTGCTTCACCTGCGTCGCATCATTCGTCAGCGTTACGCTCGCGCCGCCAACTACCGCGCCGGTGGTATCCGTCACCGTGCCCTGCACGCTGCCGGTCCCGGCTATCTGCGCCCCGGCCACAGCGGCTGACAAACAGACCGCAAATGCAACCGCCACTGCCCGCCATCCAGACCTCGAAAAGCCGCCTCGAAAGGCCGCCGCAATGATGTTCATCCTGTTGCCCCCTGAAAACAATTCAAAATCCTTAATCGTTTGGTCAGACCACTACCGCATATATCCCAAACTTCAATGTGACTGCGAACCGATCACTCGATTTCCGATCTGAAATCGTAACTTTATGATTTATTGTCTGTCAAACGAGCATCTGAGCGCATTTCCAAAGACGAAAGTGCCTTATCGTTCGTTAGCAGATAACTGACCACCGTTCGACAGGGCATACAATGTGTTTCGTCCAATTGCAAACTCCGCCCCTCGTAACCTGTAGCACCCAGTTCTGCCGGCCGACTGGCAGTCTGGCGCTCAATTGATGTACGGTGGTCTCCGAAAGTATCGGGAGTTTCCTGCATGAGAAAGATGCCGCGCCCCTTCCTCGCGTTTGCTTCCTGCCTGCTGCTTAGCGGCGCTTCACTCTTCGCCCAGCCGTTAGCGCCGTCGGCCGCAACCCAACCTTCTCGTCCGCCCTCCGCAGGCGCGCACCTCGGCGGCATCGGCGCAGCCGTCCCGCCGGAAAAGCCCGGCACCGACTTCACCGCCAAACAGAACACCGCCCGCCTCAACGCATGGCGCGCTCAGATCCGCCACATCCTCTATGTCCCCGACCAGCTCCCCGCCCTCGACGCAAAGACCTGGTCCACCTTCTCGCCCACACCCGGCGTCCTCGCCGACCGCGTCACCTATCACACACTCGACGGCATGATCGTCACCGCCATCGCCTACCACCCCGACCCCAAAGTCGTGCACTGGCACGGCAAGCTCCCCGGCATCCTCATGGTCAACGGCCACGGCTCGGACAAGTTCGGCTGGTACGCCATGTACACCGGAATGGAATACGCCAAGGCCGGCGCCGTCGTCGTCACCTATGACATGATCGGCGAAGGCGAGCGCAACATCGACAAAAAGTCCCGCGCCTCCTCGCACGACAAGCGCGTCACTCCGCCCGCCGGCGTCCCCGCCACCGACTGGGGCCAGCGCCTCGCCGGCCTCATGCAGGTCGACCTCATGCAGGGCGTTACCTACCTCTCGCAGCGCCCCGATGTCGATCCCAAACGCATCGCCGTCCTCGGCTACTCCATGGGCTCCTTCGTCACCGGCATCGCCGGCGCGCTCGACCCCCGCATCCACGCCGTCGTCCTCTCCGGCGGCGGAGTCTTTGACGGCCCCGGCGGCTACTTTGACTCCGGCCAACTTCCCTGCCAGGGCCCTCCCTACCGCGCCCTGCAAGTTATCGGCGACCGCCCCGCGATCCTCTACGCGCTCAACGCGCAGCGCGGCCCCATGTACATCATGAACGGCACCGCCGACACCACCATGGACATTCCGCACCATCTCCAGCCCTGGTTCGACGAGATCAAGGCGCGCACCCTCGCCGTCCTCGGCCCCAACAATCCCGCTGACAAGAACCTCTTCACCACCGTCTTTTATCCCGGCGCCGCGCACCGCCCCTCGTGGGAGAACCGCGACGCAGCCCTCTGGCTCAACGATCACATCCACTTCGCGCTCTGGACCGACGCCGAGATCGAAAAGCTGCCCACCATCAAGGTCTCCGACTGGGTCACGAAAAACGGCGTCACCGCCGGCACGAGCGAGATGCGCCCCGATCACGAAGGCGGCATCGACGCGCTCGACCTCAATCTCCCCAACATTCCCCGCGCCGACCTCATGGTTCTTCCTGACGCCGACTGGCAGGCAATGAAAGACCAGCTCACCTACGAAGCCTGGGCCGCCAAAGCATCCGCCGCCGAAGCCGCCATGGCCGCCGCCGCAACTGCCCACCCCGATAATTAGCAACTGCCCACCCCGGTAATTAATTGCCGTCATCCTGAGCGCAGCGAAGGACCCCTGTATTTTGCTGCGGGGAGCCGATCCTGAGCGCAGCGAAGAACCCCTTTATTTGTTCCTGCTCGTCATTCTGGAGCGAAGCTCCAGAATCTCCGTATTTCAGCCAGGCATCACCGTACCGCACTCATCAGCGGACGGATGGGGGTGCGCACATCGCGCGGGCAGGCGAGTTTCCGCTGTCAGCTGAAAGCTCACAGCTGATAGCTCGAGAAACACGCCTTTCCCAGAATCTGCCGACATGTCTCTTGAAGTAAGATTTCTGCGAAGAGGCTCACCCCATGCAGAGCAGGTATCAATATCTCGCACCATGTCTCGCGATAGCCGTCGCCCTGTCGACCGCCATAAGCGCGCAGGCTCAGCCATCGCACGCTGCAGCGCAATCTTCCGCCGCACCCGCATCCGTCCCGTCGCTCGCCTTCGACGTCGTCTCCATCCGCCGCAACACCTCCGGCACCCACGAAATGACGCGCCAGTCCTCCTCCAACACCGATAGCATCAGCATGACCAATGTGCCGCTGGCGCTGGTCGTCCTTTACGCCTACTGGATCAGCGACCCCAACATGATCAAAGGTCTGCCCGACCAGGCCTGGGCCGATCGCTACGACGTCACGGCCAAGGTCGCTCCGGAAAGCCTCGCCGCCTACCACGCCCTCACCTCCCGGCAGCGTGCCGCCATGCTCCAGCCCATCCTCGCTGACCGCTTCAAACTGCGAGTGCATCACGAGATCAAAGACCGGCCCGTCTACGCCCTCGTCGTCGCCAAAGGCGGCCCAAAGCTAAAGGAGGCCGTACCCGGCGAAGCGCATCCCAACACCGCAAAAGCCGATCCCAACGGCATGCACCACGGCCAAACCATCTTCGTCACAGGTCCGGGCCAGATTACCGGCGAAGCCACCACCATGCAGGACCTCGCCCTCACGCTTTCCGACCGCGGAGAACAGTCGCTCGGCCGCCCGGTCATGGACAAGACTGGTCTCACCGGCAAATACGATTTCACCCTGCAACTGCCCACTCCCACGTCGGGCCCCGCGCCCGGCGATGATGCGCAACAATCCATCGCCGCCCTCTTCACCGCCGTGCAGGAGCAACTCGGCCTCAAGCTCCAGCCTTCAACCGCATCCACCGATTACCTCGTCATCGACCACATCGAGCGTCCTTCCGCCAACTGAGTACAGAGCGCCGGAGTAGCACCGCCGTTCAGAGGTGCAGAAAAAGGGTCGCTTTGAAAGGGCGCGACTTTAGTCGCGCCGCTAAGGATTGCAAAATGAGTGCGGCTTTAGCCGCTGAGGTCGCGCGGCTTGGCGGAATGGAGCGTTTCCGCATCCTCTTCAGCGCGCGGAGCGGAACTGGGTCAATGGCACGGCCTCGGCCGCGGTTTACTTCACTTCGGTGTCAAACCCTCTTCCGGCTCCCCCTGGGGGGGGGTACCCCTGCTACTGACCCGCTACGACACGCCGTTCGCGAATCAGGATCCAATCCCAAACGGCACCGGCGGTGAAGGCGTGATGCGCACCGCCTTCACGCCCTCGCGGTTCCACAGCAGTTCCGCCGTGGTCACCCCGCGGATCGACGCGTCCAGCAGTTCCACCATATGGAAGGTCGGCAGCGTCTTCTCGCCGCGCCGGCGCAGCCCCGCCATCAGTTGCAGCAAGCAGCCCGGATTGGCAGACACCAGCACGTCCGCCTGAGCCGCCAGCAGATGCTCGACCTTGCGGTCGCCCAGGTCTGTCGCCGGCTCCGGCTGCAGCAGGTTGTACACGCCCGCCGACCCGCAGCACAGCGTCGGTTCCGCCAGCTCCACGATCTGCAGCCCCGGAATCGCGCCCAGCAGTTGCCGCGGCTCGCGCCAGATGCCCTGCGCATGCCTCAGATGGCACGCATCGTGGTACGCCACGCGCATCCTCAGCGAGTAGCGCTCCGCCCGCGGCTTCAGCTCGCACAGAATCTCGCTGATGTCCTTGCACTTCGCCGAGAACGCCCGCGCCCGCTCCGCCCATTCCGGATCATCGCGCAGCACATGGCCGTAGTCCTTCATCGTCGACCCGCAACCAGCTGCGTTCACGACGATCGAGTCCACCTCAGCGCGCTCGAAGATCTCAATGATCTTCCGCGCCATCGCCGCCGCCTGCTCTTCCAGGCCGGAATGCAGCATCAGCGCACCGCAGCACGGCTGGTGCTCCGGTGCGATCACCTCGCAGCCCTCCGCCGCCAGCACGCGCGCGGTCGCCTCGTTCACGCGCGAGAAGAAGACGCTCTGCACACAGCCTGTCAGTATGCCCACGCGACGGCGCTTCGGGGCGGCAGCTGCGGTCGTCGGTGCAACCGGCGTCCGCTTCAGCGGAACCTCTGGCAGCAGCGCCTCCATCGCACGCAACCGCTTTGGCAGCAACTTCAGAAATCCCGACCGCCGCACCAGTTTCTGCAGACCCTTCCGCTGATAGAACCGCAGCGGCCCCGCCAGCGCGCGCAGCCGGGCGGGATGCGGAAACGTCGCAAACAGCATTCTGCGGAACAGCCAGTCGCCCACGCCGCGGTGCACATTGCGCTCCACCTGTCCGCGCGTGTCTTCGATCAGCTTGTTGTACTGCACGCCCGACGGGCACGCCGTCATGCACGCCATGCAGCCCAGGCAGTTGTCCATGTGCCGCTGGAAGGTCTTGTCCAGCGGCATGTTTCCCTCGCTCGCCGCATGCATCATGTAAATGCGTCCGCGCGGAGAATCCATCTCTTCGTTCCACGCCATGTACGTGGGACACGCCGGCAGGCAGAAACCGCAATGCACGCAGTCCGCCAGCAGCGCCTTCTCCGGCGCATGGTGCGCGTCAAAGCTCGACGGCTTCTTCTCGTCGATCGTGGTCAGATGCTCGCTCACACTCCTCCCACCAGGCGGCCCGGGTTCAACATTCGCTTCGCATCGAACTGCTGCTTCACCGCGCGCATCAGCTCCGGAACCTTGTCATCCCTCTTCCGCTGCGGCAACACCAACGACGCCGCCTGCTGCGGATTTGCCTTCAGTATCATGATGCTTCCGCCCGCTCTGCCCACCAGTTCGTGCAAGTCCACAATCGCGTTCGCCGCGGCCGCTTCGCTGAAGCCTGCCAGCATGATGCCCGTTGCCTGGGCCGCCACGCTTCCGCCCATGGCAATCGCTTCGCGGACCAGCATCGGGATCGAATGGGTAAGCATCGTCGCCTTTACCACCACGTCGTAGTTGAACAGATGCTCGCGAACGCCGAACTGCCAGCGCGCCGTCTCCTGCTGTATCTCGCAGGAGCCGCCAAATCCGCGCGCCAGCACATTCAGCCTTTCCGCCTGCTGCGCAATCACGTCCGGCTGCGATGCCAGTTCGACATCCAGCGCGCAGCCCTGTTTGCTGCCGCGCATCTGTACGGCCTGCACGCTCATCTGGGAATCCAGGATTTTCATCATCAAAAAGCCCAGCACCTCCGGATCATGCGACGTGACGCCCCACACGCGCGTCTGCGCCGGCAGCGGATGCAGCCGGAACGTCACCTCCGCAATCACACCCAGCGTGCCGAACGCGCCGGTCATCAGCTTGTGCAGGTCGTAGCCCGCGACGTTCTTCACCACCTTGCCGCCGCTCTTCGCAATCGTCCCGTCGGCCAGCACAATCGTCATGCCGATGATCAGGTCGCGCAGGCTGCCATACTTCAGCCGCAGCGCGCCGGAATCGTTCGTCGCCACAACTCCGCCCACCGTCGCCTGCTCCGGCCACAGCGGATCGAGCGCGACAAACTGCCCATGCTTCGCCAGCTCGCGCTGCATCATCGCCCATGGTGTGCCTGCGCCGACGGTCGCAGTCAGGTCCTGCCAGCGATGCTCGCGCACGCCCTTCAGCCGTGACGTCTTCAGCACCACGTCCGCGAGCACCGGATTGCTCCAGCCGCGCTTCGTCCCTGCTCCTGCAATCTCGATCGCGAACTCATGCTCGGCGACCGCGTGCATCACCGCCGCAATCTGCTCGGCGCCTGAAGGCAGCGCCACCGCCAGCCCCTCCTCGCTGCGCGCGCACTCCACGCCCGGCAGGGAAGTAATCAGAGCCTCGATGTCGACGACGCCGATGGCCATTAGAAGTACTCCGCCACGCCGGCCTGCTCCAGCGGATGCGGCGTGTACGGCCCGGTCTTTTCGCCGCACAGCTTGGTCCGCGGAAATACCTTGTCCGGATTGGCGATGTTCTGCGGATCGAACGCGCGCCGTACGCGCTGCATCGTCTCCAGGTCCGGTTCGGAGAACATGTAGCCCATCGCCTGCTGCTTCTCGCGCCCCACGCCATGCTCGCCGGTGATCGAGCCACCGTGGTCCACGCACAAGTAGAGGATGCGGTACGAGAGGTCGAGCGCAATCTCCTCCTGCCCCGGAATCGCCTGATCGTAAAGCACCATCGGATGCAGGTTTCCGTCGCCCGCGTGGAACACGTTCGCCACGCGCAGCTTTACTTCGCCGGCCATCCTGGCGATCTTCTCCAGCACCTCCGGCAGCGCCGTGCGCGGAATCACGCCATCCTGCACGATGTAGTTCGGCGAGATGCGCCCCATCGCCGCGAACGCCGCCTTGCGCCCCTTCCAGATCAGCGCGCGTTCCTCCGCCGTCTGGGCCTGGCGAATCTCCCACGCACCATTCTTCTCGCACAGCGCGCGCGCCTCCGCCATCTGCGATGCGACTTCCGCAGCCGCGCCGTCCAGTTCGATCAGCAGCAGCGCCTCGCACACCGGGTAGTTGGGATGCACCGCCGCCTCGCTCGCCTGCGCCGACAGCCGATCCATAATCTCCATCGCGGCCGGCAGCATGCCCGCGGCGATCACGTCCGACACCGTCTGCCCCGCTGCGCTGATCGAATCGAACGCGGCAAGTAACACCTGGACCGTTTCGGGCCGTTTGACAATACGCAGCACCAGCTTCGTCGCCACGCCCAGTGTTCCTTCGGAGCCGACAAACACGCCGGTCAGGTCGTAACCCGGCGCATCCGGAGCGGCCGAGCCCAGCGTTACCATCTCGCCCGTCGGCAGCACTACATCCATGCCCAGCACGTGCGTCGTCGTAAAGCCGTACTTCAGGCAGTGCGCGCCGCCCGCGTTCTCCGCCACATTGCCGCCGATCGTGCAGACACTTTGGGAGGAAGGGTCCGGAGCATAGAAGTATCCGTGCGCCGCAACTGCGTCGGTCACATGCTGGTTGATCACGCCCGGCTCAACCACGACGCGCTGGTTCGGGATATCCACCTGGAGGATCCGGTTCATCCGCGCAAAACTGATGACCACGCCGCTCTCCGCGGGCAGCGCTCCGCCGCTCAGCCCGGTTCCGGAACCGCGCGCGACAAACGGAATCTTGTGTTTCGCGCAGATCTGCACGACCGCCTGCACCTGCTTCGCGCTCTGTGGCAGCACCACGGCTGCCGGCATCACTCGGAAGTTCGTCAGCCCGTCGCACTCGTAAGTCTTCAGCTGGCTCTCGGTCGTGATCACGCCACTCAGCCGTGCCGGAGTCTTGGCACCGTAAGCGCCGTCAACCGCAGCGCGCAACTCCGCAAGAATGACTTTATCCAGCATTCAGAAATGATAGCCTTTCCGCCATGACGACTCGTGATGAATTGAAGTCCATCATCGACCAGATGCCGACCGAGAAATTTGACTTGGTCCGAATGAATCTGGAAAGCATCCTCCATCCCCCTCCTCCCAACCCGGCGTTTGAAAACGTCCATCGGCGCTCGGAAGAGTTGCGCAAGCGGATGGTGGAGAGATTGAAGCAACTGCAGGCTGGAAATAGCTGCGCGACTATTAGCAATTTTTATGGAGGAGGAGGCGGCGGGGGTGCGGTTGCAGAATTTGCCTACGGCTGGGTCGAAGACCGCGCCCGAATGCGTCATCGATTCGTCCTGCACGAGAACCATGAACTTGACTTTGTAGAGCGGCTAGAAGTGACAGAGGATGGCAAGGCACTGGTTTTTGAGCAGGAAATCTATGCGGAAGGAGGCTCGGTCAAGAGAAAAGAGGAGTTCCCAATCCTCAAGAACCTCAATGATCCGTAGTTAATGCACATGCCCCAGATACGCATACAGCATCACTTCGATACCCACCACCGACGCCAGAAAGATGCTGTGTTTCAGGGTGAAGCGGAACAGCTTAGCCTGATCCGCCACGCTCAGCCCGGCCGCAGCGGCGGCCACCGCAATCGACTGCAGGCTGATCATCTTGCCCATCACGCCGCCCACCGAGTTCGCCGCCGCGATCAGCACCGGATTGAATGCCAGCCGGTTCGCACTCACCACCTGCAGCGGGCCGAACAGCGCATTGGATGCCGTGTCCGATCCAGTCAGAAATACACCGAGCCATCCCATGATCGGGGCGAAGAACGGAAACACACGTCCCGTCGCGGCAAACGCAAGGCCCAGCGTGCCGGTTGCGCCGGAGTAGTTCATCGTGAACGCCATGGCCAGCATGGCCGCCACCGTCACGGTCGGCGCAATCAGCTTGTATCCCACCGAGACCAGCACCTTGCCGAACTCGCGCGGCTTCATCCCGCAGAAGAGCACGGCCAGTATCGACGCGCACATCGCCGCTGTCCCCGACGCCGACGCCCAGCTGAAGCTGTAGATCGCCGCATACTTCGCCGGCTTCGTCACCACCGGCGGCATGCGCAGAATCTCGTTGTGCAGCCCCGGCCACGCGAACTTCAGGGTCACGCTGTCCAGCTTCGCCAGGATGGCCGGATAGCCCCATGCGAGCACGCAAATTACCAGCAGCACATAGGGCATCCACGCGGACCAGATCTGCCCGGCGGTGTAGTGGCGCGGGTTGCGTACATCATGCGCGCGCTCCGGCAAATCGTCCGCGGCGGACTTCATTCCGGCATCGACGCTTTCATCGTGCGTCTCCAGATGCTTCGGTTCCCAGAAGCGCAGCAGCACTACCAGCGCAACCATCGCGGCAAGCGACGCTAGGATGTCCGTCAATTGCGGCCCAATCGAGTTCGATACGTAGAACTGGATCGACGCAAACACCGCGCCGCACGTCAGCAGCGCGGGCCACACCTCCACCATCGCGCCAAAGCCGCTCGTCACCAGGATGATGTACGCCGGCAGCAGGAAGGACATCGGCGCGGTCAGCCTGCCGGCGATCGCGCTGAGGCGCAGCACCGGCAAACCCGTCACGCCGGCCAGCGTAATGATTGGAATGCCGATCGACCCGAACACCACCGGCGCGGTATCTGCCAGCAGACAGATCGACGTGGCGTACAGTGCCGAGTAGCCAAGGCCCACCATCATCGCCGCAGCCACGGCCACCGGCGTGCCGAAGCCTGCACAGCCTTCGATGAAGGCCCCGAACGCGAACGCGATCAGCAGCGCCTGCATCCGCTTGTCCGACGTGATCGAGCCGATCGAGTCCTTGATGACCTCGAACTTGCCCGTCACCACCGTCAGCTCATACAGCACCAGCGCCCAGTACACCACCCATGAAATCGGGAACACGCCGAAACAGGCGCCATCGGCCGCGCTGCTAAAGGCATGCTTTGCGCTCATGCCGTAAGCGCCCATGGCCAGAGCCAGCGTCGCGGCCAGTCCGGCCAGCGCGGCGATCCACGAGGCTTTGCGCTTTACCGCCAGCAGATACAACAGCAGCAGCGTGGGTATCGCTGCCAGCAGCGCGGAGAATCCCAGTCCCCGGCCAAAGAGGGTATAAGGCTGAGGCCACTCACCCACCATCTGTCGAATCCACCCTCATGTGTCGTTGATTGGCCTGAATCGCCGCGTGAGAATCCTATCCGCCGCATGGCGCAAAGCGCAATTGCAGAGGCAAGCAGGCCGCCCTTTCCCATGACACCTGCCGCAAAATAACTCGAAAGTGGCAATCTGCCAGGACTACGTTTCACAGGCACCCGCACTCGCGTACCATGGTTCCTGAGCCCGCATGTCGTTTCGGATTCATTGCCGCGCTTTCTACGCTCTCGCTGCGCTCGCCATCGCATGCCCACATCTGCATGCGGCGCAGAACGTGACCCTGCGCAACGGCTCGGAGTTCCTCTGCACCCATCAGGAGCCCGCCGGAGATCGCGTGCGGCTCTACCTCTATCCCACCTCGCAGGCTGAGGCCGCGCAGCCCGACGCCAATTATCTGGAGGTCTCAGTCTCCTCAGTCGTGCGCGTGGAGATAGTCCCCGATCCAGTGCTGCCGGCCGAATCCGTCACTCCAGCGCGTGCAGCGAAACCTCTCCCGCAATCCGGAAACACATCCACCTCCGTCGCGCCGCTCACTCCCGCCGAGATGCACCAGCTCCTCACCCGCGCAGGCAAGGAGCACAACATCGACGCTGACCTGCTCGCCTCCGTCGTCCACGCCGAATCCGGCGGCAACCCGCGCGCCGTCTCCCGCGCCGGGGCACGCGGCCTGATGCAACTGATGCCCGCGACCGCCGCCAACCTCGGCGTCCAAAACTCCTTCGCCCCGGACCAGAACGTGGCGGGTGGAACACAGTATCTCGACCAGCTTCTCACGCGCTATCACGACAACCTCGCGCTCGCCCTCGCCGCCTACAACGCGGGCCCCGAGGCCGTCGATCGCTATCACGGCATCCCGCCCTATGCCGAGACGCGCGCCTATGTCGCCGGCATCATCCGCGAGTTCAACCGCCGCAAACTCGCCGCGCGTACGCTCGCCGCAACTCCTCCCCCTGCATCCGCCGTGCAAACCGCCAGCATCCGCTAGCCCTCAGGAGCGCCCGCGCATGAAAAGCCGCAAGGCCCTTGTCATCCTCGCGCTTGCGCTCATCCTTACGGTCATTGTCTTCGCCAACCGAGGTCGCATCCACTTTGACTGGCAGGCCTTCTGGCTCCAGCTCCGCCACATCTCCTGGCCGCATATCGCTGCCGGCATCGCGCTCATCTATTCCACCTACTGGCTGCGTTCGGCGCGCTGGGCCGTCTTCATCTCCGCGACGAAGAAAGTTTCGCCGTTCTCGCTTGTGGGCCCCCAATTCATCGGGTTCACCGCGGTCGCCCTCATTGGCCGCCTCGCCGACATCACGCGTCCCGCGCTCGTAGCGAAGAAAGTCGATCTGCCCGTCAGCTCGCAACTCGCCGTCTACGCCATTGAACGCATGTTCGACCTCGGCGCTGCCGCCATCATCTTCTCCTCGGCACTGCTCTTCGTCCCGCGCGATTTGCCGCATCATGAAGTTTTCGTTCACACCGGCCTCTTTTCGCTCGCGGGCACCGCAATCATCGCCATCTTCGCTGTCGTCCTCCGCGTCGCCGGGGAAGCCGTCGCCCGCGCCGCGCATGGCCTGCTGCATCCGCTCTCCGCTTCCATCGCCGACTCTGTCGCGGCGAAAATCCGCGGGTTTCGCGACGGCCTCAACGCCATCTCCTCCGCGCAGGACTTCATCATCACCGCGCTCATCTCGCTCGCCATGTGGGCGCTCATCGGGCTTGCCTATGTCCAGACGCTGCACGCCTTCACCGATACTCCACAGCTCGCTACGCTCTCCTTCTCCAGCACAATGCTCTTAATGGGAGCCTCCATCGGCGGCTCCATCCTGCAGCTCCCCATCGTCGGCTGGTTCACGCAGATCGGCATCACCGCGGCAGCAATGAGCGCCTTCTACGGCGCGCCCATCGAAGCCGCCACCGCCTGCGGCGCGCTGCTGTTGTTCGTCACCTTCCTCTCCATCATTCCCGCCGGCCTCATCGCCGCACGGCTGAACCACGTTAGTCTCCGGCAGGTGCATGCGGCAGAGGAGAAAGCCGAAGCAACACAGGCCGCAGCCGAATAAACCGGGTGGACTTTGCTCGCAGCGAAGGGCGGTTTCTGCCTCGTGAACCGTCAACTCCGGCTCCGTTCTCGCATACACTTAATTGCGCGGACTCCTATCGCGAAGGAACTCTCTTGCCCCCCACTGCACGACCGCTCGATCTCATCCCGCACCGCCGCTACAACCCGCTGCTGCGCCAGTGGATTCTCGTCTCGCCGCAGCGCACGCAGCGGCCCTGGCAGGGCGAAACGACGAAAGCCGCCGCCGCCCCGGGAATGGCATATGATCCCGCGTGCTATCTGTGCCCCGGCAACGCACGGTCCGGCGGGCAGAAGAACCCGGCCTACACCGGCGTCTTCGCCTTCAACAACGACTTCCCTGCCCTGCTGCCCGACGCGCCGCCCGCGGCTGCACAAGACGCCTCGCCACTCCTCATCTCCGAATCAGAGCGCGGCATCTGCCGCGTACTCTGCTTCCATCCCAACCACTCACTTACTCTCGCCCGTATGGCCGTGCCCGATATCGCGCGCGTCATCGATGCGTGGGCCGACGAAACCGCATCGCTCTCCGAACTTCCCTGGATCAACCACGTCCAGATATTCGAGAACCGCGGCGCCATGATGGGCGCCAGCAATCCGCACCCGCACTGCCAGATCTGGGCCACAGAACATATTCCAGATGAGCCCCTCCGTGAGCTCGCCGCGCAGCAGGCTTATAAGGACGAACACCATTCCTGCCTGCTCTGCGACTACGTCGCCACCGAGCTTGCCCATGCCAACTCCGGCGACAAATCCCAGAACCGCCTCATAGCGGAGAACGAGGAATTCATCGCCCTCGTCCCATACTGGGCAACGTGGCCGTTTGAGACGCTCGTGCTTCCTCGCCGCCACCTCTCGAGCTTTGTCGATCTCACGTCGACGGAACGCACCGCCCTCGCCGCCATCCTCAACGCCGTCACCACGCGCTATGACAACCTCTTCGAGGCCAGCTTCCCTTACACCATGGGCTTCCACCAGCGCCCCGCGCACAGTCAGGGCCACGACGCCATGCACTTCCACGCGCACTTCTATCCGCCGCTGCTGCGGTCGGCGGAGATCCGCAAATTCATGGTCGGCTTTGAAATGCTCGGCATGCCGCAGCGTGATCTGACACCGGAAACCGCCGCAGCCCGCCTCCGCGCGCTACCCGAAAAGCACTACGCCGAATGATTCTCGACAGCGTCATCCTGAACGAAGTGAAGGGCCACTGTATTTGTCTTTCTCTAGCCAGTCACAACAGCCCGGGTGCCCCGTTCATCGCGGCTATATCGCGATGAGTGGGAAGGTAAACTGCCCGAAGTAGCGTACAGCAAAAATGATCTCTCCCGCCGAACTCGCCGCGCTCCACCTCGCAACCTTTTCCATCCCGCCGCAGCTCTTTGCCGCGCCCGGCCGCGTCAATCTCATCGGCGAGCACACCGACTACTGCGACGGCTTCGTGATGCCCGCGGCCATCGACTTCTCCACCATCGTCGCCATCTCGCCACGCACCGACGGCCGCATCGTCGCGCACTCCGCCAACTTCAACCAGCGCATTGATAAATCCATCTTCGAACTCCTCGACTCGGGCTTCGCATCACTCCGCGCCGGTCGCAAAGTTCACTGGGCGGACTATCCCGCCGGCGTCCTGTGGGCGCTGCGCGAACACGGCGTGCCCATCGCGAACGGCTTCTCCCTCACCATCGTCGGCGACGTCCCTCTGGGCGCCGGCCTCAGCTCTTCCGCCTCCGTCGAAGTCGCCACCGCCTTCGCCGTCCTCGGCGCAACCAGCTTCGACATGCCTCTGCCGCAGATCGCCCAGCTCTGCCGCCACGCCGAGAACCTGTTCGTGGGCGCGAACGTCGGCATTATGGACCAGTTCGTCTCCTGCTGCGGCGCGCAGGACTCCGCCGTGATGATCGATTGCCGCTCGCTGGAATACACGCTCGCGCCCATACCACCCGAGGTCCGCATCGTCATCTGCAACTCCATGGTCAAGCATTCCGTTGCCGGCGGCGAGTACAACACCCGCCGCGCCGAGATCGAAGAAGGCACCGCCATCCTCCGCTCTCATCGCCCCGAGATTAAGGCGCTCCGCGATGCGACGGTCGAGGACCTCGCACGCTGGGGTAGCGAGATGCAGCCGAACGTCCTTCGCCGCTGCCGCCACATCATCACGGAAGATAACCGCGTGCTGGCTGCCGTCGCCGCCTTCCGCGCCGCTGACCTCACCCGCTTCGGCGAGCTGATGGCCGAAGCCCACGCCAGCTTCCGCGATGACTTCGAGGCCTCCTGCCCCGAGATCGATATTCTCGTCTCGCTCGCCGCAAAGCAGCCCGGCTGCTACGGCGCGCGCCTCACCGGCGCAGGTTTCGGCGGCTGCACCGTCAACCTCGTCGCCGCGGACCATGTCCCCGCCTTCGTGGACGCCATGCGCGCGGGCTACCTCTCAGCCACCGGAATCACCGCGGAGATCTACACCTCACGCGCCTCCGCCGGCGCCCACGAGATCGTCCTCTAAGCTCTAATTTTCTGGGTGCCCCATTCGTTGAGCAACCGAGATGGGTGAGTTCCGATCTACGCAGCTTTCGCGCCGTTCTGCGTCTGGTCCGGTAGCCCGGAGCTCTCCTGCTTCGTTTCCATCTCGCGCGAAAGATAACGCGACAGCGGAAACGCCTGCGGATATTTCTGCTGAATGTAGGTCGCCATGTGCTCACGGATGTCGCAGCCGATGTTGAAGCTGTCGCTCGAATTCCTGCAGGTCACCAGGCAGCGGATCTGCATCGCCTGCGCGCTCCAGTCCGTCACCTGCAACCCCATGCCCTTTCCGTCCCACAGCGGATGCTGCTTCACATATTTCTCGAACTCCGCACGCAACTCGCTCACCGGGACGGAGTAGTCCACATAAATATATGGGTACGACAGAATGTCCGCCGACTGCCGCGTCCAGTTCTCGATCGGGTTCTCGATGAAGTAGCTCAGCGGCACAATCAGGCGGCGCAGGTCCCATATCTTCACCACCACATAGGCCGAGGTGATCTCTTCGATACGCCCCCAGTCGCCCTGAATCACCACTACGTCATCGATGCGAATCGGCTCCGTAAACGCGATCTGAATCCCCGCCAGCACATTCGAGACCGTCGATTTCGCCGCCGACGCCAGCAGCAGCGATGCAATCCCCGCCGAGGCCAGCAACCCCGAGCCGTAGTGCCACAGCCGCTGATCGTTGAAGCTCCACAACAGCACCACCGCCGTAATCACGACCACGAACCCGATGAGCAGATGCCGCAGCACCTGGAACTGGGTGTGCACGCGCCTCGCCTGCGCATTGTCCGAAGCCTTGAGGTCGTATTTGCGCTGCATGAACGCCTGCAGCACATACACGCAGCCCACAAGGAACCACCCCATCGCGCAAACGATCAGCATGAACACGCCATGCCGAATATCTCGCGCCAGCCACTCCGGCAGCCGCGGGATCACCGGCACCACAAACAGCAGGCACGTCAGCATGAACACTGCGCGGCTGGGCCGGCCGAGATGTTGCTGGATTCCCCAACCGCGCGAGGCGCCATGCGCCGCCTTGTGACGCACAATACGAAAAATTAGCCAGTGCACCGCGTTCGAAATCACAATCGCGGCGCAGAAGATGAAGATCGCCAGAAACCATCCATGCGGCAGATGATGCACATGATGCGTGTTCATGCTCCGCTTAGACGCAACTCATCCTCCTCGCGTCGGCTGGCACACCTTGCATCGTCTGCCGCAGGGTAAGCCTATTTCAGCTCAAACGCCGTCTTCGGCTTGGGAAGTACCTCCGGCCCCTTCGGCAGCTTCGCTGGATCGAGCGGGACCGCGCCCGCAAGGCCAGTCCCGGTTACGTGATACGTCGCCAGCAGCGGGCCTTCATAGCCTGTAACCTTGATGCCGCTCAGATGCGCGTTCTTCACATACGCCAGCTCGATGCCCTTCTTGCAGGTGCCGGTGATGTTCTCCAGCGTCAGCCCATCCAGCGGCTTCTGCGGACTGATCGCCTTCGCGTCCACCAGAAAGGGCACGTCCTTTACGCGCACGTTGGAGAACTTGAAGTTGCGGAACAGCGGAATGCCCGCCTCGCCCGGCACCGAGGCCTCGCCATCATCCTTACCGACGCTCAGATTGTTGATCTGCAGGAAGCCGAGCCCCATATCGCCCACATCCAGGTCCGTCGCGGCGATGTCCTCCACGAACGCGCCGCGACCGACGCGGCTCTTGATGAAGATCGCATGGCTCCGCGCATGCACGAACTTGCACTTCTCGATGCGCACATTGCGCACACCCGCCGAGGTCTCGCTGCCGATGCCGATGCACGCAAAGACGCGGTCCGACATTGTGCAGTTCGTGATCAGCACGTCTTCGCACACCCGCCCGATCGTATTGCCCTCCGCGCCGCGCCCACTTTTCAGAGAGATCGAGTCGTCCACCGTGTCGAATGTACAGCCGTCAATCACGGTGTGCCTGCACGAATCCACATCGATTCCGTCCGCGCCGCTCTTGAAGGTCACGTCCTTGAACGTGACGTTCTCGCAAAACAGCGGATGCGTCGACCACATTCCGAACTGCTCCGTGTACAGTCCCTCCATGCGCACATTCTTGCAGTTCACAAACTCAATCAGCGCGGGATACCGCAGCCCCGTCGCCCGCTCCACGCGTCCGCGCAGCGTCGGATTGCCAATGATTTTCCCCTTACCCACCAGCGCGATGTCTGTCGCGTCCGTGGCGGAGATGAAGCCCATATAGCCCTTAATGAAGTGGCCTTCCCAGCGAACTTGCGCCAAGGCATAGTCGGCCACAAGATCCGTGGTGCTCTGCAGCGTCGCACCCTCGTCGATCCGCAACGTAACTCCGCTCTTCAGGGTCAGCGCGCCCGTCAGGTAGTCGCCCGCGGGAACCACCACTTCGCCGCCGCCAAGATTCGCGCACCGCTCAATCGCCAGTTGCAGCGCCAGCGTGTCCTTCGTCTTGCCGTCGCCCGTCGCGCCCAGGTCCTTCACGTTCAGTGTGACTTTCGGTCCGCGTGGAGCAGGGTGGCCTACATCTCGCTTCTGAGAAGTGGGAACCGCGCCAACGCTCTGCGCCGTCTGCGCCTCCGCCAACTCGCCCAGCGCCATCGGAGTCGCAATCGCCGCCGGTGCAATTGCCATCGCCTGCTTCAGAAAACTGCGCCGTTCCATGCCACCACCTCGAGTCGAAAATCCTTCGCCGGATAACCCTACCAGAGGTCGTACCAATGTGACACCTCAGCCAGCCGCCACCTGAATGGCCTGCATCCTATTGCCGATGAATCGCCTGCGTGGATTTTTGCCTTTGCTATGCGCCTGTCTGCTTCTGGCCGTGCTTCCACCGGCGCGTGCGCAGCAAGCGCCGGCAGCGCGAACCTCTGCGTCGGCCCAGGAAGCCTCATCAGCCGGATCGAGCAGGAAGTCCGACAACTCCGGCAACGACGACGGCTCTAAGCACGACGCGCTTCGTTCGGATGAGATTCACAACCCCACCCTCTGGCACAATCCCGGCAATATCGCCTCGCTCGATCTCCTCCATGGCCAGGGCGGCACCGCCGGCGAGCCTCAACCCCCCTTCACCTTCCTCGACGAGGACCACAGCGAAAGCTCTCCTAAGTTCGACGTCCGCGATGCGCATGGCAGAAAATGGCGCGGCAAGTTCGGCCTTGAAGTCAATGCCGAAATCGCCGTCTCACGTCTGCTGTGGGCCGTCGGCTACTTCGTCGAAGATGACTACTATCTCGCTACCGCTACCGTGCCTGGCATTCACATGCGCCGCGGTAAACAATTCGTCCACGGCGACCGGATCGCCGCTGCTCGCTTCGCCAGCAAGCCCGACGGCGAAAAGAAGATCGCCATCTGGAAGTGGAAGTCCAATCCCTTCCTCGGCACGCGCGAGTTCAACGGCCTCCGCGTGATGATTGCGCTCGTCAACAGCTGGGACCTCAAGGACGACAACAACTCCGTCTACAGCGACAAGAAGAATGACCGCCAGCTCTTCCTCGTCAGCGATACAGGCTCATCCTTCGGGCGCACTGGGCTGCATTTCGTCAACAGCCTCTCGAAGAACAACCTGCCCGCCTACGAGAAGTCGAAGTTCATCACGCACACCACAGCCGATTCCGTGGACTTCGCCGCGCCGGCACCGTCGTTCAGCCTGCTGCTCGAAACGCTCGGCTTCGGAATGAAGCAATACATCCGCCGCCAGAACATGCTCTGGATCGGCCGCCACATCCCGCGCCAGGACGCGCGGTGGATCGGCTCGCTGCTCGTGCAGCTCAGCCACCAGCAGATTGAAGATGCCTTCCGCGCCGGCGGCTATTCGCCGAATCAGGTCCAAGGCTTCACCCGAGTCGTTGAGGGGCGCATCCGCCAGCTCAACGCGCTATGACTCAGCGAGCCTCTCCAGCTTCCGAACCACCTTGAGCGTCTCGGCGAGTTCGGCCTTGCCCACTTCCTTCTCAAACGCCTGCTGCATCCGGTCATGCGCGCGAATCACGCGCATTGCGCACCGCCTGCCCGCGGGCTTCAGCGTCAGCAAATAAGCCCGCGCATCCTCCGGATCGATCTTCCGCTGCAGGAGCCCCTTCGCCTCCAGCGACGACAGGCTGTGGCTGATGTTCGCCCGCGTGGTCGCGAATGTATCCGCCAGTTGCGAGGGCTTGATCTGCCGCGGCGCCTCGAACAGGATGGCCACCAGCACCAGGCCCTCCAGAAAACTCAGCCGGTCCGACGCCAGCGCGGTGTCTACAAATGAGTTGAATTTTCGTGCCGCCCGGTTGACGGCGAACATGGGACTCTCCCGCAGAAAGGCATCGATGCGCATGGTTTCCAGTTTATATAGTTAGATAATTCAACAATTAAGTTCAAGACTGAACTTGCCTTGCTCATTCCAGCCTTTCGATGCACCATCGAATCCATCCATGCACCTGACACGATTCGCACCCGCTTCCCTGCTTCTCCTGTGCGCCCCGATCTTTTCGCAGCAAGCCCCGGCCCCCCCATCCACAGCGCCTGGCCTGGCCGCGCCAACCGACTCCATCACTGTCACTACCACGGTGGAGCCGCTGCCGCTTGCCGAGAGCGACCGCAGCGTCCTCACCATCTCCCCCGCCGAGCAGCCCGCAGGCGCCTTCGACACACCCGTCGATCTGCTCCGCACCGATCCCTCGGTCAACATCCAGGCGCGCGCCGGACAAGGCGTGCAGGCTGACCTTGCCATCCGCGGCACTACGTTTGAGCAGTCGCTTGTCCTCGTCAACGGCCTGCGCGTCAATGATCCCGAAACCGGCCACCTGAATCTCGACATCCCCGTCCCGCTCGATGCGATCACCTCGCTCGACATTCTCCACGGCTCGGGCTCGACCTTCTATGGCTCGGACGCCATCGGCGGTGCGGTCAACCTCGTCACCTCCGAGCCGGCACATGGAACCAACTCCGCGCCCGCATTCGCGCTGACCGCCCGCACTGGCGGCGGCAGCTACGGCTCGCTCGAAAATCACATTCGCGCATCGATCGCCACCAAATCCTTCGCCGAACAGCTCACCGCCTCGCGCGACACCTCTGACGGCTTCGCCTTCGACCGCAACTACTCCTCCAACGCCGCCTCATCCGAAACCTGGCTGCACACCGCGCCGGGCACCACCGACATTCTTCTCGCCGCCAGCGACCGCCCCTACGGCGCCAACAACTTTTACGGCAACTACCCTGAATGGGAGCGCACCAAGGCCTGGCTCGCAAGCATCCAGCAGCAACTGGGCCCTCGCACCGCCGCCACCTTCGGCTACCTCAAGCACACCGACGAGTTCGTCCTCATCCTTGGGGCACCGCAGATTTACGAGAACAATCACACCACCACCGGCTACGAAGCCGCCATCCGCCGCGCCGATCCGCTCGGCCGCAACGCCACCCTCTCCTACGGCCTCGAAGAAGCCGGCGACACGATCCATAGCTTCAACTTTTCCCAGGACAACTCGGGTGCGGAGGTCCTCAGCTCCGCGCTCGGCGTCCACGCACGAAACCAGGGCGCCGGCTATGCGAATCTCAGCCTGCGCTCGCTCGGCCGCGCTTCGCTCTCGCTGGGCGCGCGCGAAGAAGTTCTTTCCAGCCACGGTTCGGTATTCTCGCCCAACGTCGCCGGCGCGGTCACACTCACCTCGTCGCTCCGCCTGCGCGCCGCCGCCAGCCACGGCTTCCGCCAGCCTACCTACGTGGATCTCTACTACGCCGATCCCGCCACCAACGGCAATCCTCTTCTGAAGCCCGAATCCAGCTGGAGCTACGAGGGCGGCATCGACTACTCGCCCTCAGGCGGCCGCCTCACCCTTTCCGCCGCAGGCTTCCGCCTCAACCAGACCAACGCCATCGACTACGTCAAGCGCGTATCGACAGACAAGTGGCAGGCCGTCAACATCCCCATGCTCGATCTCTCGGGCGCCGAAGTCTCGGCCCGCATCCGCCTCAGCGACCACCAGCAGCTCTCGCTCGCGTACACCGCCGCCCACTCCGCCAACCTGCCTCCGGAATTTATCTCCGAATACGCCTTCAACTACGCGGCGCAGAACGCTATCTTCGCCTGGACCGCCGACCAGCTCCCAGTGTTCGGCTCAGCAGGAAAACAACTCACCCTGCGCATGCAGGTCAACGTCGTGCAAAAAACCAAACGCACCGCCTACCCGCTCTGGGATGTGAACCTCGCCCGCTCCACCGGAGCCATCCGCCCGTATCTCCGCCTGCTCAACCTCGCCAACACAGGCTACACCGAACTCCCCGGCATCCCCATGCAGGGCCGCACCATCCTCGGTGGCGTAGAAATTGCCTGGGCCAAGCGTTAGTTGGAGTAACCCAACTACTTCCGCGAGCCGCCCGCCAGCCGCTCTTCCAAACTCATCCCAGCAGCCTCCGCTGACTTCTGTACGCTGCTCTTCACCCGCAGGTTGTCGATCGCGTAATCCAGGAATCTCCGGTTCAACGACGGCGGCTCCTCCATAAATTTGCATGAAGCCTGCACCTGCTCCAGCAGGAACTTCGGCTGGAAGCACGCAAGGTCAAGCTGCTTCTCGATCTGGATCTTGTACACCATGTGGTCGAAGATCGCATCATCGAACGGCATGCCGCGCGCGCTGCATTCCTTCTGCACAATGCTGCGGAACAGGTCCACCGACGGCGACCCGATCTCAATCTTGTACGGCAGCCGGCGCAGGAAGGCCGGGTCCATCAGGTCCTCCGGCTCCAGGTTCGTCGAGAAGATCACCAGCTCATCGAACGGAATCAGAAAGCTTTTGCCGGTATGGAGCTTCAGGTAGTCGATGCGACTCTCCAGCGGCACGATCCATCGATTCAGCAGCACCGTCGGCGTCACCAGTTGCCGCCCGAAGTCGTCGATCACAAAGCATCCGCCCAGCGCCTTCATGTGCAGCGGAGCCTCATAGTACCGTGACGTCGCGTCGTAGCGCAGGTCCAGCATGTCCAGCGTCAGTTCGCCGCCGGCCACCACAAACGGCCGCTTGCACGCTACCCAGCGCGCGTCCACCGCATCCGAGCGCAGGATTGACGGCCCATGCTCTTCCGCCTTGATCGGCACATGGATGCTGGGATCGAACACGCGGATAATCATTCCCTCCACCGTCACCGCGTACGGAATGTAGATCATATCCGTGAACACGTTCGCCAGACGCAGCGCGAACGTCGTCTTGCCATTGCCGGGAGGCCCATACAGCAGAATTGCGCGGCCCGAGTTCAGCGCCGGGCCGGACTGCACGATCATCTCGTCTTCCATCGCCAGGTCGCTGACGCTGTTGCGCACGCGCTGGAAAGTCACCACCTCGTTCGTAATCTTCTGCAGGTTCACGCGGTCGATGTACTGCTCCAGCGTCACCGGCGCCGGCCCTGTGTATTGCGAGCGCTCCAGCGCCTCCACTGCCCAGCGCGTGCCCTCATCGGTCAGCGCATAGTTCATCGCCGCCATGTTGTCGGCGCGGACACCCTTCGCGTACAGCAGCTTCCGCTCCGTCGCAATCCGGATCAGCTTCACCACCAGATGCGACGGCAGCTTGATCGCGTCGGCAAACTCGCGGTTCGACTGCAGACGCCACGTGTAGATCAGCTTCATCAGCAGGCTCAGCAGCTCCGTCTCATCGATGCCTGTCGCCTCTATGGTCGGCGGCTCGACCGGCGTCTTGTGGATGAAGGCGTTCAGCGCGGCTTCGGTCATAAACCCGAGCGCGACCACGTGCTCGCCAAAGCGCCCACCCAGCGCTGACTGCCGCGCCAGCGCCTCGTTCATCTGCTCCACCGTGATCAGCTTCGCGCGGACCAGCAGGTGCCCAAGTTCGAGTCGAACCGCGATGATGCCCTCCAACGGCCGGACGCAGACTCGCCGCCCCAGCCGTCTCCAGACTCCCATGGCCCGCACGTCGCAGTGAATTCCACCTCCGTGTCACTCCGGGAAGGCCAACAGGCATGCCCGTTTCAGGCCTTAAACGCCGAACGCCGGGCATCTCGCCCAGCGCTCCGCGTTACCGCATCCTTGTTTAGAACCTGAACTTCACGCTCAGCTGAATCTGTCGCGGCAGGTTCGCCTGCGAGCTGATCGTACCGAACGCCGAGCTCGTCGGCGTCAGATTCGGCGCCGCAAACTGCGGATGGTTCAGCGAGTTGAAGAAGTCGCAGCGGAACTGCATCGACAACTTCTCCGTCAGTTGGTTCGCCTTCGACAGCGACAGGTCCAGGCTGTTGATGCCGTCCGCCCGCGCGTGCGTGACCATCGTTGGCAACGTGCGAATGTGATTCGCTGTAATCAACGTATGTGTTCTGTCGAACTGCGTGACATCGAACGCTGCCGTCACGTTACCCGGATCGACCTTCAGGCTATTCAGTGCTCCGCCATTGTAGATAACATCGCCCCACGTAAGTGGCGGCCCATCCGGCTGGAGCGTGTAAACCTCCGTAAAGCTCCAGCCGCTTATCAGGTAGTTTGCAGGCGCAAAGCTCAAATTGAACTGCCGTTTGTAGCCAAACGGCAACTCATACGTTCCGGTAATCACCAGATGGTGCGGCCGGTCGTCCGCGCTGATGCGCTTCTCCAGGTTCGCGTCCTGTGGATTCAGGTAGCTCGTGCGGTCAATCTTCTTGGAGAGCGAATAGTTCGCCATGAAGCGCACGCCATGCGAAAATCGCTTCTCGACCCGCATCTCCAGCATGTTGTACGCGGAGCTACCGATCGGGTCGTTCGACAAAGTCACGCCCGTGTATTGCGGGTACTGTGTCAACAGCTGCGCAATCGGAACCGTGGCCGTGTTGATCGTGGTGCCCGGCAGCAGGTTCACAAACGGATTCGATACTTTCTGGTTGAAATAGGTGTTCGCGTTCGTCATCGCAGTGTCCCATGTCTGGTCCACCGGCAGATAACTCGCCGGCACATAGCTCAGACTCTTGCTCACGGGCAAGCGCGCGAGATGCGCGCCCACATATCCAACCTCAAACAGGATGTTGCCCGGAAGGTTTCGCTGAATATCCAAGTCCCAGCGTACGGCGTAGTCGTTTCGCACCTGAACTGGGAAGAAGCTGATCGACTGGCCTAGTGACGTCGACAATCCGTTTGCGTTGCCAACCGGCTGCAGCAATCCGCTTGGAAACGGATTCGACAGGGTAGTGGCTGGCGTAAGACCGCCATTCGTCGTCGTCACCATCGCGGTCTGCTGGTTATAACCGGGCGCGCTCGGATTCTGTCGCCCGACATTGTCGTTAAAGAGGCCAAAACCGCCACGGATCGAGGTATTCGAAATCGGCGTCCACGCAAACCCGATCCGTGGGCTGAAGTTATCGTTCTTCGTGCTGTAAAGAGCACGACTGCTCGGCGTTGCGTAGATCAGGCCGCCGGTCAGCGTCGTTGGGAAGTTGACCCCGGCGACCGGGTGCGCTGCCCAGTTTGCTTCCGCCGCCGCATTGATTGGACTGGTAGTCGTATAGGCAAATCCGTTGATGCCCCGGTTCAGGCTCTCCACCGTCGGGAAATCGTGCTCGTAGCGCAGCCCAAGATTGAGCGTCAGGCTCGGCAGGATGCGGTAATTGTCCTGTAGAAAGAGCGCATAGTATTTTGCGCTGGCCGTGATGTTCTGGTTCAGATCGAAGAGGCCGCTGGTCGGCAGCCCCATCTCCAGCGCCGCGAAATCGTTGCCGATCGGAGCAGCCGACGCATTCGTCAGCGGCCCAACCGTGAATCCGCTTCCGCCGAAGGCGTACGAGCCTGAGGCGTTCCCAAAGCTGAAGGCCCACGTCTTCTCCAGCCTTCCATCGAAACCCGCCTCAATGCTGTGCTTGCCGAGGATGTGGCTCACCATGGAGAAGATCTGGAAGGCATCGAACGGCTCATACTGGCCGCCGCCGGAACCGAAACCAGCCGCGGCGCCGCCCATCGTAACCACAGGAAACGCAGGACGCCGTGAGGCTGCAAGCAGCGACGACGGAAAGCCCAGAGTCGTCAACGGAACGCCCGTTGCCAATGGACGCGACGTAATGTTGCGGGTCCAGTTCGCCCGATTGTCCCATACCGTCCGATCGCTGAACATGTGCGTATCGTCCACTGTCGAGCCCCAGTTCGGCTGGATCAGGTAACTTCCCGTCGCCGGGTTGCCGAAGAGGTTTCCCGAGGCGTGGTACCGATCGTTGTGCCGGAAGGTATAAAAGAGCTTGTTTTTGACGCTGATGTTTACATCGATGCGTGCGAACTCACTGTCGAACCGATCTGTATTGTTGCCTGTGTAGTAGTAGTTCTGCTCGCCGTCAGGCTTGCCCGCCGTATTCGGCTTTGGATAGAAAGCCAAAAGGGCTTGTCCCACCGGATTCAGGTACGACGGCGGAATCACGTTCGCCTTACCGTTGTATGAAATCGGCGTACGGGTGACCTTCCCTCCAACGGTCTGCGCGGTGTACGGGTCATAGATCGTGTAGGCGCTGCCCTGGCTGAGCAGCGCGGAAAAATCGCCCGCCCGCTCCGCATCAGTAGGCACCGACGTGAAGTTCGGACCCGGTGAATTGTTCAGAAGCTCCTCAAAAGCGCCGAAGATGAACAGCCTGTCATGCCCGTCGTACAGGTGCGGAAACACAATGGGACCGCCAAAACTCCCGCCGAACTGGTTCGACCTCGTCACCGACTTCGGCTTGCCCGCCTGCTTCGTGAACCACGGCGTATCGTTCAACGCCGACCATTGGCCGAACTCGTACCACGTTCCAAGGTTGCGGTTGGTGCCCGATTTCGGCACCTGGTTGGCCGTTCCGCCCGCCGTATGCCCAAACGTCGCGTCCGCCTGGAACGCCTCCACCTTCACCTGCTGCGTCGCATCCATCGGAGGGCTGTACGCGATCGTGCCGTCGAACAGGTAATCGGGAGCTCCGTCCATCAGCAGCTCATTCTTCTTCTGCGCCGCGCCCCCCATGGTGAAGCCCGACGGGCCACTGTTGTCGAAGGGATGGTAGAACTGCGGATTGTTCGCCGGCATCACTCCCATCGCCAACTGCGCCAGTACCAGCGGCGTATTTCCGTTTACCGGAATATTTTGCACGTCCTCTTGCGTCATCACTTGGCCAATGGACGCCGTCTGCGTCTCGAGCAACGAGCTCTCCGTCGACACGGTCACCGTCTGCGACTCCGCACCCATTTCCAGAGCGGCGTCCACGCTCACGTGCTCATTCGCGCCCACAATCACGTTGTCGTGCTGATACGCCTTGAACCCCTTCGTCGTGACGCTCACGCTATAGGTGCCCGGCGCCACAAATGGAAAGTTATAGTCACCGGCGCCGTTCGTGGTCGCCGTGTACTTCGACTGGGTCGCCACCTCGGTCGCCGTCACCGATGCATTCGTGACCACCGCCCCCGAAGGGTCCGTCACTCGCCCCGTAATCGACCCCTTTAGCACCTGCGCCCTTGCACTGACACACCATCCAAACCCACACAACAGCAGCAGGTAGATCCATACCTTCCGCATCGTCGCTCTCCGGAAATTCCCTTTATTGGTGAAACGAGCCGGAGATTAGTGACAGACGCAGAGAGTTGTCAATAACGAATTTTTATTCTCGTTAGATAATTTTCACTTTCCGATGCACACGTCAACTCAAACGACGCCTAAAAACGAAGCGCCGGAATTTTATCCGGCGCTCAGTAACTCATTTCTGGGTGCCCCATTCATGCGCAGGTGTCAGCCTGCGCATGGGTGGGGATGAAGCTTACCGGTGCTTGATGAAGCTCCCGTCCTGCAGCTCGCCCATCGCCTGCCGCAACTCAGCCTGCGTGTTCATTACGATCGGTCCGTACCACGCCACGGGCTCCTCAATCGGCTTGCCCGAAACCAGCAGGAAGCGAATCCCCTCCGGCCCCGCCTGCACTACGATCTCGTCGCCGCGATCGAACAGCACCAGCGAATGGTTCTTCGCGTCGTATTCCGGCGCGGCATTTGGGTCGATACCCGACTCCGTCAGCACCGCCTGCGGCGTCGACGCATCCCGAAACGTCCCCGCGCCCGCAAAGACATACGCAAACGCATTCCGCGTGATGTCTACCTTCAGCCTCCTTCTGCGCCCGGGAGGAATAGACACATCAATATAGTTCGGGTCCGCCGCGACGCCCTCCACCGGCCCGCGCTTCCCCCAGAACTCCCCGCAGATGATCCGCACATGCGTGCCATCGTCATCGGTGATCTCCGGTATCGCCGTCGCCGGAATGTCCTGATACCGCGGATCGGTCATCTTCATACTCGCAGGCAGGTTCGCCCACAGTTGGAAGCCGTGCATCCGCCCCTGCGCATCGCCCTTCGGCATCTCCTGGTGCAGAATGCCGCTGCCCGCCGTCATCCACTGCACGTCGCCCGCGCCCATCCTCCCCTTGTTGCCCAGGCTGTCGCCATGCTCGACTGTTCCCGCGAGCACATACGTGATGGTCTCGATTCCGCGATGCGGATGCCACGGAAACCCTTTGATGTAATCCGCCGGATTGTCGTTGCGGAAATCGTCCAGCAGCAGGAACGGATCGAACTCCTTGGTCTTCCCAAAGCCGAACGCCCGCTCCAGCCGCACGCCCGCACCCTCCAGCGTCGGCTTGGTCTTGATCATCTCTTTCACTGCCCGCAACGACATACTTCCCTCCTTCCACTTCGCTATCGCAGGCGCGGCAACAAGCGCTGCCGTCATCCTGAGCGTAGCGAAGGACCCCTGTATTTTGCACGGCACCGGCAAGAATCTTCGTCCGCCCGCGCCTTCAACTAACAACTAGCAACCATCAACGATCAACTGGCCTTCACAAACTGCGCATCGATCGTAATCGTCACCTCGTCGCCCACCAGCACGCCGCCGGTTTCGAGCGCCGCATTCCACGTCAGCCCGAACTCCTTCCGGCTGATTTTCGCCGTCGCTTCGACCGCCACGCGCGTGTTGCCCCATGGGTCCTTGCCCGGCGCCGTCGGTCCTTCCACTTCAAACCGGACCGTCTTCGTCACGCCCTTGATCGTCAGTTCGCCCTCAACGATTCCGTCCTCAGGACGCACCTTGAAGCTCTTGAATGACATCGCCGGAAACTTCTCCACATCGAAGAAGTCCCCACTCTTCAGGTGGGCATCGCGCTGCGCATCGCCCGTAGCAATCGAAGTCACGTCCACCGTCGCCTCAATGCTCGCCGCGCCGGGGTTGGCCTCATCGTAGTTCAACACACCGCTCGCCTTCCCGAACGTGCCCTTCACGTTCGAAATCATCATATGCTTCACCTTGAACTCAACTACCGAGTGCGCCGGATCGAGATTCCATGTGCTCATTGCCATTCCTCCAAACTTGATCTGTCATTCTGAGCCGTAGGCGAAGAATCCCCGCATTTCGGAATTTCCGCCTCGTTCTCTTGCTTCACACCATCTGATGCCCCAACTTGATATTCGTTGCAACGAATATTTTGGCCCAATAGAATCAAGGACGCCAGTTGGCTGCACAGCTCGCAAACGACAACCAGCAGCTATCAACTCGCCTTCCTAGCCGCCTTCAGCAACTCCACCAACTCCGCCAACCGCTTCGCTCCCAAGTGCCCTACCTCCCGCCGGTGCGCCTTTTGCACCGGATCATCCATACGGCTCAATAATTTCAGCCCCTCCGGCGTAATCTTCCCCATCACCACCCGCCGGTCCCGCTCATCCCGCCATCGCTCGATCAGCCCGCGCCGCTCCAGCCGGTCAAGCAGGCGCGTAATGTCCGGGTCACGCGTGATCATCCGGTCGCCGATCTCCCCGCAGGCCAGCCCGTCCGGTGACCCTCTCAATATCCGCAGCACGTTGTACTGATTCGAGGACAGGTCCTCGTCCTTCAGCACTCCCGCCAGCCGCCGCGACAACTGGTCGGTCGTCCGCAGCAGCTCCAGATACGCCGCCTCCTCCGGACACCGCCCTGGCCGCCCTCCCGCCTTCCCCGCCCTCCTGGTCGCCGCCATTTTTTTATAATACTCGTTTCAACGACTATTGGAACCCGACTAAGTTAACCCTTCGAGTGTTGCGGTCTGCATCCTCACGTAGGATCGGAGGCATATACAGTTAAGCCATCCCATGCCCCTCCGTACGCCTGCAAGCACGCTGCCCACGGCCCTTCTGATCTGCGCGACGGGCCTCTGCCTCCAATCTCTTCGCGCCCAGCCGCCCGCGAACGCTCCTCAGGCACCGCAGGCCAACCCTGGCCGCCCCACCGTCTCCACTCCCGCCACACTCACGCCGGTCGGCTACCTGCAATTTGAGAACGGCGTCCTCTACGCCGCAGACTCGCCTAATGTCGCAAGTTCCCTCAGCATCAGTCAGGTCACGAAGCTCGCCGTCGCGCCCCGCCTGCAACTGCTGCTCGTCTCCCAGCCCTTCGGATACGGCTCCGGCACGTCGGGCGACGAACTCTCCGGCCCTCATCCCGGCGATGTTCTCGCCGGCGCACAGGCCGTCGCGTTTACGGGCGCCGGAGGCCGCCCCACCATCAGCCTCAGCTACTTCGGCCGCATCCATCAGGGCACCGCGCCTGACGTCGACATCGGCTCTTCCAGCCAAACCGCGCTCGTCCTCCTCAGCGATGACCTCGCCGGGCTGCACTTCGACATCAACGGCATCGTCGCCGAGCAGCCCGGCGACCGCATCCGCCGCGCGCAGTTCGGCCAGACCCTCTCCATCTCGCACGGCTTCGGGCGCTACACCTTCGCCGGCGAGCTCTGGCACTTTACTCAGCCTCTCACCCGCGCCAACTGCGCCGGAAACCTCTGGGCGCTCTCTTACGCGCCGCGTTCCAACCTCGTCGTAGACGCCGGCCTCAACCGCGGCCTTACCTCCACCTCCACCCAGTGGGAAGGCTTCGCCGGCTTCACCTATCTGCTGCCGCATCGGCTCTGGAAGCACCGCGGATAATTCCCGGCTGCGAACTCTCGCGCCAAAGCCGCAGCGAACCTACTTCTCCGCCATCTCCCGCGGATGCAGCACGCCGATCACCGCGCCGTACAGCTTGTTGCGCATCTCGAAACGCTCGCCCGCGCGCGTCACATACCGCACAAGCACATCGATCCCCGACGCCGCCGGCCGCAGGTCCACGCGCGGCGCTGCCGAAAACTGGCTCAGCCCATGCGCCTTGCTCGAACTCTGCCACTCCGCCTCGGCCAATTTGGTGTCGCGCTCCGTCTCTTTCCCCACCACACTCTCAATCGCTGCCAGCGTCTTCTGCTGGTCCACGCCCGCCGGCACATTCAGCGTGATCTCGTCCCACATCCACTGCCCCGCGGTGGAGAAGTTGAAGAACTGTCCCGTAACCGCAAAGCTGTTGATGAACGTGACGCGTCGCCCCGTCGGGTGCCCCATGTCCGTCCAGTTGCCGGTCTCCAGCAGCGCCGTGCGGAAGATGCCGATCTCCAGCACCTCGCCCGCCACGCCGTTGATCTCCACCCAATCGCCCACGCGGATGCCGTTCTTGCCCATCAGCACAAACCATCCGAAGAACGCCAGGATGAAGTCTTGAAACACTACCGTCAGTCCCGCCGCGCCCAGGCCCAAAATCGTCGGCATCTGGCTCGGCGCGCCGAACACCGCCAGTAGCACAAGCACCAGAGTCAATAGCTGGATCGCCAGGCTCACAATCGTGCGCATCGTGTGGCGGCTGCGCGGATCGATCTTCGAGCGGTCCAGCAGCGCCAGCACCCCCAGCCACAGCAGCACGCCCAGCAGCACAATCGCCGCCACACCCGCCATCGATTGCAGGATCAGGTGCCGCACAATCCTGTGCTGCAGCTCCAGTTGCCCCAGCCATTTCGCATATACCGCCGAAAGCTGCTGTTCCGTCGCGATGCGGTCCTCCAGAATCGAGTGGATGCGTGCCAGTTGATGCATCTGCCCCATGCGCGCGATCTTCACCTTCGCCGCACTGTCCGTATTCGGCTCTGCCGCAGCCGCCGCGCTCGCTCCGCTCGCATCCGCCGGAGCTCCCGTCTTGATCGCCGCCGACATCGCATTCACCTGAGCATCCAGCGTCCCGTGCTGCTGCTGGAGCGATGTAAGGTCCGCATCGATCTCCGCCTTCGCCTGCTCGATCAGGTCCTTGCGATTGTTCTGCCCAAACCACCCGCCGATCCGCCGCGCCAGCGTCCCATACCGCTTCGCCGACACCGTCGCAATCTCGCCGCCGCCCAGCTGTGCGTCGTACTTCTTCATCGACTCTTCGCGCGCCGCCAGTTCCTGCTGAATCTCATCGCGCTTGTCGCCGCTTGCCCGCGCCAGGTCGTCGCTCGCGTCGTCCTGCTCGTCGTTGTCGAGCTGCAGCTGCGCCTTCGCCTGGTCCAGGTTGTCGGAGATCGCGTCTGCCTCAGGCGCATTACGCTTCTTCGCCGCGTCCAGTTGCGCCGTCAGCGCAGCCACCGCGGCCTGGTCTTCCTTCACCTGCTCATTCAGCCCATTCAGCTTCTGCTGCGCCGCGAGAGCCGCGCCCGTCAACGACCGCCGCTCCATCTGCGCCTGCCGCAACGCCATCGCAAAGGCCTGGTCCACCTCATGGTCCGCCAGCCGCTCCGCCTCCAGTGCATCGGCCCTCTCTTCGGCGGATACAGCCAGCGGCGCAATCTGCGCCACCGTCAGCCACGGCCGCTGGTCCACCAGCCCCGCCTGCACACCCGCGTTCCGCCGCTTCATAAACGCGAGATTGTCCATCGCGCCCTGCGTCAGATAGCTGCCCACCAGACACGCCACCACCAGCGCCGCCGGAATCCCCAGCAGCAGCGCCCGCCCCTTCGTCATCCCCCGAGAGATCATGCTCTATGCAGCCCTCTTATCCACCACACGCAGCACCGTGCCTTCCGACCGCTGCAAATAAGCCACGATCTCGAAGAGGTTCTTCGCCTGCGGATTCCCCGAAGGCCCAAACATGCGCATCAGCGTCTTCGGCGAACGTCCCAACTCCCCGCCTAACTGCACAAATCCCACAGTCCCGTTGATGTATTTTCGCAGCAGCGATTTTCCCGTATCCAGATCGCCGGCCAGCATCGCGTCCAGCGCCTCGCGCAGCAGTGCGCGCCGGAATTTCTCGCTCTTCTGAAGCCGCAATCGTACAGTCTCATTAAAGCTCTTCGTCAATGCCATCTACTTCTCCTTCTTGCGCCGCTTGTATTCCCGCCACAGGGCTTGAGCACGCGCAATATCTTCCTGCTGCTTCTTCTTGGTTCCGCCTGCGAGCAAAATCACGAGGGTGTCTCCGTCTTCACCAAAATAGATCCGGTATCCTGGCCCGAAATCCAGGCGCAGCTCGAAGATTCCTGCCACGCCCTTAGCCGCTGAGAAGTTTCCACGCTCCAGACGGTCGAGATATGCGGTCACCCGCGCCTGCACGCCGGCTTCGAGCCTCTCGAACCAGCGCTCAAATCCGTTCCGCCCCAGCTCATCAATGTACTGGCGGAGTTCAATCACAGTTGAATGGTATCACAAACGCTACCATTATTTCTGATCCTTCGATCGCCCCTGCCTGCCCTCGAACCTCGCACCTCGAACCTCGAAACTTTTTTGTATACATTGGTATCCACCCCTCATGGCCCTCTACGCCGCAACGCTCGCCGTCATCGTTATCGTTCTGCTCGCCGTCTCGCTCACCCGCCTCGGCAAAGTCCGCACCCGCGCCGACTATCTCGTCGCCGGCCGCTCTCTCCCCGCCTTCGTCCTCGTCTTCACGCTGCTCTGCTCCTGGATCGGCTCCGGCTCGCTGCTCGCCGCCGCGGAAAACGGCTACCGCCACGGATTCGCCGCGCTCTGGGTCGCCGCCGGAGGATGGGCCGGCCTCGCGCTTATCTACTTCATCGCCCCGCGCGCCCGCCGCTTCGCGCAGTTCACCATCCCCGACCTCCTCGAAGCCCGCTACAACCAGGCCGCGCGCATCCTCGGCGTCATCGCCATCCTCTTCACCTACACCGCCATCACCAGCTACCAGTTCATCGGCGGCGGAGACATCCTCCACCTCGTCTTCCCCTCCGCCCTCTCGCCCCTCCAGGGCCGAATCCTCATCGCCGCCTTCGTCATCCTCTTCACCGCCATCGCCGGCATGTCCTCGGTCGCCTACATGGACGTCGCCATCGGCCTGCTGGCCACCGTCACTCTCTGCGTCGCGCTGCCTGTGCTCGTCCACAATTGCACCTACGCTGGACTCACCGGCTGGGCCGCCGTCCACGCCGCACTGCCCGCCTCGCACTTCAAAGTCTTCGGCGACATCCACCCCTTCACCAGCTACGTCAACTCCACCCCGCTGCCCGACGGCACGCACGAAGTCGTCTCCTCGGCCTTCGCGCTCTTCCTGCCGACGATGCTCCTCATGCTGGGCAACCAGTCCATGTATCAGAAATTCTTCTCAGCAAAATCCGAACGCGACGCCACCCGCGCCGTCGGCGGCTGGATCGTCGGCACCGTCCTGCTTGAAACCGTCATCGTCGCGCTCGCCGTCGCCGGCTCCGCCGTCTACCCCACCGGTGAAGTCGCCCGCCAGCCCCGCGAAATCCTCGCCTACGCCGGCCTCCACCAGCTCCAGCCCCTGCCCGTGACGGTCATCGAAGATGGTCGTCATCCTGAGCGCAGCGAAGGACCCCTGTATTTGTCTTCCCAAACCACCCAGCGCACCGACCCCACCCACATCCTCCAGCTCCTCGGCGCGCTGCTCGTCGGCTCCATCTTCGCCAAGATCATCTCCACCGCCAACAACTACCTCTTCTCGCCCGCGACCAACATGGTCAACGACATCTTCGTCCGCTATCTCCGCCCCGCGGCCTCCAACCGCCAGATCCTCATCGTCTCGCGCCTCATGGTCGTCGCGCTCGGCATCTGGGCGCTCTATCAGGGCATGCACACGGAGTCGGTCCTCAAGAAGGCGCTCTACGCCTACACCATCTACTCCGCCGCGCTCACGCCCGTCATCCTCGCGGCCTTCTACTGGAAGCGCGCCACCGCCTCCGCCGCCGTCGCCTGCATCTTTACCGGCACCTTCGTCACCGTCTTCTGGGATACGCCTTTCGTCCACGCGCACTTTCCCGCCTCCATCGCCAACCAGGACGCCATCCTCCCCGCGCTCCTCGCCTCCCTCGCCTGCCTCATCCTCGTCTCCCTCGTCACCCGCCCTCCGTCCGAATCGCACCTTGCATCGCTCACCCACTGATCTGCTGTCTGGAGAGGTATCGGGTGGGTTGCTTTTTGTTTGTCATCCCCAGAGGGGATCTGCGTTTGCTTTCCGTCCTCATCCTGAGCGAAGGTCGCGCAGTGTCGAGTCGAAGGACCTGCGGTTGCATTTGCTCGTCATTCTGGAGCGCCGCTCCAGAATCTCCGTATTTGTATCTGAATAGCCACAGTTCCGTGCCCCATTCATCGCGCGCATGGAGCCTGACCTGAGCGAAGTCGAAGGACGCGATGAGTGGGATCGAGCCGCGAAAGATCGAACCTGTCATTCTGAGCCGAATCGGGGTCCCAAACGAGCGGTCTTGGCTCGTTGGGGTGAGCAGGCGAAGAATCCCCGCATCTGTGCTACCGTGGCTCTCACCAGAGGCTCTTCGCAATGAATCTGAAGCCGTACCTGCTTCCCCTCGTTCTTTTTCTCACTCCGACATCGATTCGTTGCCAAATCCTGCACGCCGACGGCCCGCGCCCCTCCTTCGAGGTCGCCACCATCAAGCCCGTTGAAGGCGCGCCTCCTCCTTCGCCCGGTGGTCCACCACCCTTGCCGCGCGACGAGCTCCGCACATTCATAACTGCGCGAATGCTCATCGCTCTCGCATACAACGTCCCGGCGCTCACCAGGGACGAGATCGTAGGAGGACCAGGCTGGCTCGATAGCCAGATCTATGAAATTGACGCGAAGATCAACGGCCCCCTCAGCGATGCTATGGAAAGAATGTCCACTGCCGAACGGAAGCAGAAGATTCAGCTGATGCAGCAATCGCTGCTCGCCGACCGCTTCAGGCTGAAAGTCCACTTTGAAACCCGCCAGTTGTCGCAATTCGCACTCATCACTGCGAAAGGCGGCCGCAAATTGGCGTCCGCAGCCAATCCATCAGGCCCGCATGACAGAAGCATGCAGCAGCGAAAGGACCAGGAGGTGGAGCTGCGGGCAAAAACGATCAGCATGGAGGATCTCACCACGCTGCTGCAATTAGAACAAGAGATCGGCGGCCGCCCGATAGCCAACCAGACTGGCCTTACCGGCCTCTACGATGTGACCCTCGATTGGTTACCAGCACGAGTCGCGGATGCGAACCCCGATGTCACCGGCCCATCTCTCTTCACCGCGCTCGAAGAACAGCTAGGCCTCAAGCTGGTCGAAACCAAAGGCCCGGTCGAGGTCGTCGTCGTCGTACCACATCGAGAAGCCTACGTCGAATTAGAGAGCGGGCTTTCGCCATTCTGGAGCGCAGCTCCAGAATCCCAGTATTTTTCTTTTACGCCTTCCCCTTGACATATATTCGGAAACCGATATATCGTTCCCCGAATATGAAGGCCGCCTCCGAAGCCCCTCAGCAGCACCTCCCGCTCTCCCCCGCCACCCTCCACGTCCTGCTCGCGCTCGCCGGCGGAGACCTCCACGGCTACGGCATCATGCTTGAGGTCGCGCGCCACTCGGGCGGCCAGTACAAGATCGGCCCCGGCACCCTTTACGACAACCTCAAGAAACTCCTCGCAGCCGGCCTCGTCGAAGAGCTCCCCGCCGAAGACGAAGACCACCCGCGCGGCCGCCGCACCTATCGCCTCACCCGCCTCGGCAACTCCGTCCTCGCCGCCGAAACCGAACGCCTCACCGGAGTCCTTCGCCACGCCCGCCGCTCGCTGCGCGCCAATCTCCGTCCCCGTCTCTCTGTGACCAGCCCGAGGAGGTCCTGATGCCTGCCCTCAAACGCCGCCTCTACCAACTCATCCTCCGCCTGCACCCCGCTTCCTTCCGCGACCGCTTCGCCCGCGAGATGTCCCTCGACTTCGAGGACGCCCTCGCAACCTACGGCTTCTCCCGCCTCCTCGCCGACGCCACCTGTTCCCTCCTCCGCCAGTGGTCCGCACCCGCCTTCTCTCCGTCGCGCGAACAGGCGCCAGTCCCCTCGCATCCCCTCCTCGCCGGCCACTACATGCCGCTCACCGACGCGCCGCTCACCCCCTTCGAGCTCCTCCGGGGTTCCCTGCTCTTTGCCGCGATGCTCTTCGCACTCAGCCTGGCGCTGAAACATGGCGGCAATTACATCCACACTGGCGCTCACAACGTCGGCCTTGCTGGCGGTTTCGGTAATACCTCCGGGCGCGCATCCGCAACAAACGCAGTCTCCCATTCACCGGCCCCCGACTACTCACAGACTCTGGTAATTCCAACATCGAGCCTGCCCTCGCGATACAGCAAGTCCGCACGTAACGGCCACACCATCTATGTCAATCCCGCAGCGCCAACCAGTCAGCCGCAACCGGAATCGCTGAGCGACTTCCTGGCGCGCTGCGCCATCGTCAGCGCCATCGTCTGGATCGCGTCATTCCTCATGCGCCGCACGAGAAACCTTGGTGTCCGCTTGGCCTTTGTGGCGGCCGGTCTCTTGCTTCTCGCGTTCGCCGCCATGGTTCCGCTTCACCTTACAGATCGATCCGCCCAGGCAGCGATTCCGAATCCGGATAACTCGCAGTTGCACTTCAAATCTGCGACGATCTATCTCCGCCAGGGCACTCCAGCGGCGACCTCGGGACCTGCAGCTTTTGACCTGTCCAGTTCTCCGGCAGACCTCGTGCATATCGATTCGCCCATTCGCACGTTGCTTGCGGATGCCAGCAACATGCCGCCCGACTCTATCGTCGGCGGTCCCGCCTGGCTCGACACCGACTCGTACGACATAACCGCCAGGATGGATCCGGCCAGTTTCGCCGCAATGCAGAAGATGTCCTTCTGGCGGCAGCGTAGTCAGATGAGAGGGATGGAGCAGAATTTGCTGCTTGATCGATTTCATCTCAAGCTCCACATTGAGAATCGCCGACCCGACGCCTCCGCCCCGGCCACGCGACCCCTCCAGGTCCTCGTCATCGATTCCATCGACCGCCCTTCGGAGAATTAATGTATCGGCGAAGACTCCTTGCCGTCATCGGATCGATGATCTATATACCTGTGAACGCTTTGGTATTTGGCGCGCAGGTCATCCGTTCCGAAGGCCCGCTGCCCTCATTTGAGGTTGCAACCATCAAGCCGCCCAATCCGAAGGTCCTGGTTGTCCTCACCCCACCCGGCTCGGAGGATGTAGTCACGCAGGCCGGCACGGCAAAGACCCTGATTGCGAACGCCTATGGCGTCAGGCCCGCACGCGTGCTCGGCGGCCCCCCATGGATCAACGACGGCGGGAAAGTCTACGTCATCGAGGGTAAAATTCCGCAGGAACTCTTCGCTCGCATGCAGGCGATGACCGGCGATCAGCGCCACGATCTCGCCTGTCTCATGTTGCAATCGCTGCTGGCTTCGCGCTTCGACCTCAAGCTGCACGTCGAATCGCGCGAGATGCCTGTCTACGAGATCACTCTCGCCAAAGGCGGCGCAAAACTCCCAACGCCCAATGGCGAGAAGCCTCCCGACCCTTCAGGTTCGCGTGTACAACAAATGTCAGGCGGCGAGTCCATCACCAAAAATGGGGTGCGCATTGCCAACATGAGGCTCGACGATATGCTCCTGCCTCCCTGGTTCGATCTCGGGGATCGCCCGATCATCAACAAGACCGGCCTCACCGGAAAATACAACCTCATCATCAACTGGCTGCCTAACATCGCCGCTCAGCGCGGCCCCGGAACCGAGATCACCGCGCCCGAGGGACAACCCTCCATCTTCACCGCGCTCGAGGAACAGTTCGGCCTCAAGCTTGTTCCCGCCCGCGACCCAGTTGATGTCGTCGTGATCGATGCAATACAGCCACCCTCGGAGAACTGAACCAGCCGTACGCATTTCGGGTGCCCCATTCATACGCGACCGTGAGGGCGCGGGTGGATGGGGAGAAAGGTGATCCCAGCATGAAGCTCATCGTCGCCATCCTCGCACTCACCTTCACACCCGCACTCGCGCAAACTGCATTTGTGCCAATTCACCCGCCGGCTATGCACGCTCAGACCTCGGCTCAACCACCGGCCGCTAAAAACCCTCCAACCCCCGCTAACTCTTCACCCTCCGCCGTGCCCCCGCTGGACGCAATCTCAGTTAAGCCGGACAGCAGCGGCAGCGGAAGGGCGCGGCTGCTCTACACAGCCGATGGCGTCAGCGCCACCAACGTAACTGTGTATATGCTGCTCAAGGAGGCCTACGACCTAAATGACGACCAGATCGTAGATGCCCCGGCCTGGGCCAAGACCGATCGTTTCGATATTGAGGGAAAGGTTACAGGCCCCGAAGCTGCACAGGTTGCTGGGGTCGCGCACGATGAACAGCGGACCTATTATCAACAACTCCTCACGGCACGCTTCGGCTTAATCACTCATCGCGAGACACGCGACCTGCCCGAATACGCACTGACGATCGGCAAGTCCGGTTCTAGGCTTCAAGAAAGCAACACTGGTTCCAACGCGCAAGCCCAGAAGCCGCCCGTGCCTATGTTCCGTATGCGCGCGGATAAAGATGGGAAGAAGATTGAAGCAAGCAACGCTTCACTTGCTCCTTTTTTGAACCTCCTATCAAACGAGGTTGGCCGAACGGTAATCGATAGGACTGGCCTCAAGGATCGCTACGATTTCACGCTGAGTTGGTCGCCAGAAATTCCGTCTAACTCGCCCTCGCTAGAAGCGCAGACTCCAACAGGTGCGGCCCCCGCCAATCCTGGCCTTTTCACAGCAATACAGGAGCAGCTCGGTCTCAAACTCGAGCCCGTCAAAGGCTCTATCGAAGTCCTCGTCATCGACCACATCAAGAAGCCCTCGGAGAACTAATCATGGCTCGGAGATCTCTTATCGCGTTCGGTCTGCTCGCATTCGCATCTCTCAGCGCAGAAGCGATCCGCGCCCAGCTGCTCCACGCCAACGGCCCGCTGCCCACCTTTGAAGTCGCAACCGTCCGCCGTGTCCCTCCCATGCCACCGCCTCCTCCGCCTCCGCCGGATATGGACTCCCGCCCCAAGGCTCCCGCAAAAATCGCTCCCGGCCGCGGTGGCGCGCAGCCTGCCGATCGCGTCCACGTCATGCTCCCCATGCGCATGATCATCGCGTTCGCTTACAACGTGCCCATCGGCTTTGAAGACCGCACAATCGTCGGCGGTCCCTCATGGCTCGACACCGAAACGTATGAGATTCGCGCAAAAATCGACGACGCCACCTTCGCCGCTATGCAGAAGCTCCCGCCCGATCGTCAGCGCGATCAGGTGCAGCTCATGGAGCAGGCGCTCCTCGCCGACCGCTTCCATCTCAAGGCTCACATCGAGACACGCATGTTACCCGGTTTTGCACTCACGCTCGCCAAAGGCGCCCCCAAACTCACCCCTGCCACGCCCGGAGAAAAAACCCGCCTCGCCATGCAGGGCGACACCATCACTGCCACTGCAATCACCCTCGATCAGCTCCTCCACTCGCCCTTCCTCGGCAGCCGCACCATCCTCAACCGTACCGGCCTCACCGGCGCCTACGACTTCACCCTCACCTACTCCGACCGCACTGACACCGGGACGGATTCTCCCTCCAGCGCGCCGGCTCTCACTACCGCCGTCGAGCAACAACTCGGCCTCAAACTCGTCCCCACCAAAGCTCCCGTCGAAGTCCTCGTCATCGACTCTATCGACCGCCCCACAGAAAACTAGCGCCCCCATCAACCAGCAAGCAACTATCAACTAACCGCCCTGCACCGCCTTGCACTACCGTGGGAAAACCTTTTCCCACACCATGGGAAACCACTTGCCACTCCCAGCCCACACCCCCAACCCTACCTGCTCTATCTCAACCACTTCCGCCGATGGCCCCCCGCTTGCATCCTTCGATCCCAGTACAGCTTTCATACTCCCCAGCCTGTCAAGGAGGGCCCTTACCATGGCAGCAACTCATCTGTTTACCTGCACCTGCGGCACGCAAAAAAAGACCACCAACCATTGGATCCTCGCGCTCGTCGAGCCAGGTTCCATCCGCTTCATTCCCTGGGATTCCGCCCTCGCCATGCGCGATGACGTCATCGTCCTCTGCGGTGAGCGCTGCGCCGCCAAGCTCCTCAGCCATTCCCTCGGCGACTGGAAGCAGACTTCAGTCGCCGTCGCACAGCAGGTCGAGGAAATCGCCCGCGCCGTCGCATAACGTCGCTTGCACCTCATGCCGTCGCGCCCCGGTATCGCCGGGGTGCGCCTCTGGCATCCGATCGCCGGTCCCTAGTACCTTCATCTCATGCGGGCGGCTCTCTTCGGCGGCACATTCGATCCCATCCACTGTGCCCACCTCCGCGTGGCCAGCGCCGCCGCGGACGCCTTCTCGCTCGACCGCGTCCTCTTCGCGCCCACCGGCCGCCAGCCCTTGAAGGCGGAGTCCGCCGCCGCATCCTTCGAAGACCGGCTCGCCATGGTCACTCTCGCTCTCGGCCAGCCGTGCGCGAAGGACCATCATCCCGGATTGCCGGATCCGCGCTTTACCGTCAGCTCGCTCGATGCGCCACGTCCCGGCGGCGCGCCCAACTATACCGTCGACCTCCTCGAGGAGCTCGCCCGCACCATGCCGGCAGCCGCGCTCTTCGCCATTGCCGGCGCCGACAGCTTTCTCTCCCTTCCCCGCTGGCGCTCACCCGGGCGTGTCCTCGCGCTCGCCCAGTGGATCGTCGTCTCCCGCCCCGGGCTTGATCTGACCGCGGATTTTCTATCCCGCCCGGAGTTCGCACCTCTCGCCCTTACGCCGCAACAGCGCGCGCGCATCCATCTCCTCTCCGGCATCCACGAAGACATCTCCGCAACCAGCCTGCGCCGGCATCTGCATGAAACCACCGAGGACCTCTATCCCGGCATACTTCCCGCCTCGGTGGCCGCCTACATCCGGGAACACCATCTCTACCATTGATCTCCGCATCCCGAATGACCATCCTTCGCATCGCGAAGGGTGGGGTTGGTCTGCACGTTCGTGAGGACTGAGCTCTCGCACCTAAGAACTCTGTAAACTCACCCTGATGCCTCGCGACTCGAACCCGGATGTCCCGAACACGCTCGCCGATCTCTGGCTGAAACAACCGCGTGCTTCTGGGCGGCAACCTGAGCCGGCAGCCGGCAGCGGCTCCACGCCTCAGCTTGACCTGCTCTTTTCCGCGCCTGTATCCACCGCACAAGAGCCTCCACCCCGCCGCATCTTTTCCGTCGCCGAGCTGGTCTCCACCATCCGTGGCCGTCTTGAACATGACCACCCGGACGTGCTCGTCGAAGGCGAAATTTCCAACTGCCGTGCCGCCGCATCCGGCCATCTCTACTTCACGCTCAAGGATGGCAACGCGCAGCTGCCTGTGGTCCTCTTCCGCAACCGCGCTCAGCTTCTTTCCTTTCGCCCGCAGGACGGCATAGCCGTGCGCGCGCGCGGCCGCGTTTCCATCTACGAGCAGCGCGGCCAGTTGCAGCTCATCGCCGAATCCCTCGAGGCCCGCGGCTCAGGCCTTTTGCAGTTGGCCTTTGACCGGCTCAAAGCGCGCCTCCTTGCCGAAGGGCTGTTCGATTCCGCTCGCAAGCGCCCTCTGCCGCCATTCCCGCATTGCATAGGCGTAGCCACCTCCACCTCCGGAGCCGTGCTGCACGACATCATTAAAGTGACCCGCCGTCGCCATGCCCGTCTCAACCTGCTCGTCTACCCCGTAGCCGTCCAGGGCCCCGGCTGCGCCGCTTCCGTCATCGCCGCCATCCGTTTCTTCAATGCAAATCCTGGCAAAGCAGACCTCATCCTCATCGCCCGGGGTGGTGGCTCCATCGAAGACCTTGCAGGCTTCAACGACGAAGGCCTCGCCCGCGCCATCGCCGCGTCGGATCTCCCCGTCGTCTCCGCCGTCGGCCACGAAACCGATTTCACTATTGCGGATTTTGTCGCCGACCTGCGCGCTCCCACCCCGTCCGCCGCAGCCGAGATCATCACCGCTGCGCAGCACCAGATCGAAGCCCGCATCGCCGCCGTCGACGCGCGGATCCTGCGCGCGGCGCGCTATCACCTCATGATCGCCCGCCAGCGCATCGCCGCCGTCTCCATTCCCGCCATCGCCGCGCGTCTTCAGTCCATCCTCGGCCGTCGCGCGCAGCGAGTCGATGACCTCAGCTATCGCCTCGAATCCGGCGCCGCGCGCCGCCTTCGCACGCGCTCCACCCACGTCTCGCAACTCACGGCGCGGCTCGCTCGACACAACTCCGTCGCGCGTCTTGCTCTCACCCGCCGCCGTCTCGATCGCGCAAACGATTCCCTCCGCCGCCTTGCGCAAACCGCATTCGCCTCTCGCGCCGCGCGGCTTGACCGCGCTGTCACTCGCCTGCACGCGCTCTCGCCTCTCGCCGTGCTCGACCGCGGCTACGCTCTCGTCTTTGATTCCGGCGGCAATCTCCTCCGGAATGCCGCCAACGCGCACCGCGATGAAGCCATCGACATACGCCTCGCCAGGGGCACACTCGTTGCCAAAGTAACGAAGATCGCGCAAAAATGAATCCCGAACTTCAGAGCACAATTTTGCTTTCATTAGGCGCACCGCTTCAGCGTGCCGTAAAGAGACGAGTTTTGAGAGGGCGCTTTAAGAGGCTGCTGAAAAAGTCGCAGTGGTATTTTTCGGAGTAGCAGCGCGCTTTAGAAGGTACTGAAAAGGCCCTGCTTTGAAAGGGCGCGACTTTAGTCGCGCCGTTAAAGAGTAAAAACGGGGCGGCTTTAGCCGCTGAGGGAATGCAAAACCGGCCGCGGGCGACTTTTTCAGCATCCTCTTTCAGCCCCTGGGTCAGCAGTTGGATCGGCACTTGGGCGGTGGAGAGATATCAATGATGAAAAAAATGCTTCTGGTCTCTACGGTCATGGCTCTACCCATCTCACATATCCCCACCACATCGGCGCAGCAACCTGCCGCCACCTCCGCGCCACCAACTGGCTCTGCAACCTCGACCCTTGTCGTTACGCCTCCGCGTCCCGCCACCTTCCACATCTATCTCCTGATGGGCCAGTCCAATATGGTTGGCCGCGACATCCGCAGCCTCTCCTCCCAGGTCGACAACCCGCGTGTGCTGGCGCTGAACCACGACAACCAGTGGGTCGTCGCTCGCGAGCCCATGCACTACGACCCAAAGAAGCCGGCCGGCCAGGGACCAGGAATTCCCTTCGCTGTCGAAATGCTCAAGGCGGACCCGGATATCGCCATCGGCCTCGTTCCCTGCGCCGTTGGCGGCACGCCGCTCAGCCGATGGGTCAAAGGCGGTGACCTCTATGAAGCCTGCGTCGCTCGCGCAAAGATCGTCGCGCAGACCGGAACCATCACCGGCGTGCTCTGGCATCAGGGCGAGGCCGACACCACCGACCAGCAACTCGCCGGCACCTATACCGCACGCCTGACGCGGATGTTTCGCGATCTCCGTGCGGACCTCGGCAAACCCGATCTCCCCATCGTCGTCGGCCAGCTCGGCCCTTTCCTCGATCCCGCAAAATACCCCTACCTTGCCACGGTGAAGACTTCCATTCAAAACATGCCCGCGGCTCTGCCGCACATCGGCTACGCCGACTCCACCGGTCTCACCGACCGCGGCGATCAACTCCACTTCGACGCCGCCTCACAAAACATTTTCGGCGTCCGCTACGCCGCTGCGATGCAGAAGGCACAGGCAAAATAGCCCGCATCGCCAATACTGCTTGCCATCATCCTTGAGCGGGCGGAGCGAGTCGAACGGAAAGGACGACGGCCGCAACTGGCGTCCCCTGCTTCCCGATCCCTCTGCCAGCAACCCTCCCGACAGGTTTCCAGAAGACCAGCACTGGAACGCCCTCTCGCTGTCCTACGTCGTCGGCCCCCACGGCCGCATCGGTATCCTGCGCCCCTCCGCCATGTTCAACCCTCACCACCCGTAACCGGCACCGCCCTTACCGGCTATAAGCTGAATCGCTGTCAGCTTATAGCTCACGAGACTTGCCTTTCTTTCATCCGGCATAACACTCGCCGGACCCCAAAAACCGGCCAAATCTCATTGTCAAGTGCCTTCGGAGCCGGCATTTCCGCTAAACCGCTGTGTTTGCTGGAGATATAAATGTCCGCCTTGTGGCATAGCAGTTATGCTCCGCCCGGTAAAATAGAGTTAGACAAGAGGAAGGGGTTGGAAAGACGTCCTCTCGATGGCCTGCGATTCCTCTGGTTAAGCAGGCACCAGGAGCGATTGAGTTCCGCAACTCTTTGATTCTGGATATTTTGTGCGTAAGTCGTCGAGAATCTATATTTTAGCGTGATCACTTTCCCGCAACTGACACATTCCGGATAGTTTGCGCGCCAAGATACCCCCAAAAAATTACGCAAAAAAGGCGGCCCGAAGGCCGCCTCGCAAAACCGAATAACCTGACCGAACCCCCCCTTACACCGAGAAGGACGATCCGCAGCCGCAGGTGCTCTTCACCGCGGCATTCTCAAACTTGAAGCCGGCTGCCTCCAGCGTCTCCACATAGTCCACCGTGCAGTCCTTCAGGTACATGGCGCTGGTGGCGTCCAGAAACACCTTCAGGTCGCCGAAGCTGTAGACCTTGTCCATCATTCCGGCCTGGTTCTCAAAGCTCATCGAGTACTGGAACCCCGAGCAGCCGCCGCCCACCACGCCGATCCGCAGCCCGGCCGGAACCGGGTCCTGCGTCGCCATGATCTCCTTCACCTTGGCCACCGCCGCAGGCGTCAGTTGGACTGGCTGCGACTTGGCGGCTGGAGCTCCGGGTGCTCCGGTAACAACCTCAGGGGTAACGGCGGCAGTAGACATGAGGAAATTCTCCTTGGATCTTGCTCTTTCCAGTATATGCGACCAAAACGGTCGCGACAATCGATTGGATGGCCGCCGCGCCCGCCTGGATGCAGGCCCGAAAGCTCAGCGCAGCAGCAGCGACCGTACCAGCACGAACACGCCCAGCAGCAGAGCCAGTACAGCCACCAGCATGGCCAGAATGGCCCAGCCGGCGCGGGCTTCCTGCTCCGGCGTTGGCCGGGTAATCCCGAAGGTGTTCACGAAAGCATCGATCAGCAGGCGCAGTGGATTCATCTCTTATCTCAGATGGCCTAGTCTACAACCGGATTCACCTTCCGCCCAAACCGCCCGCTGCGCAGCCCCGCAGTTACCCGCGAAGCCTCCCGCCCGGTTACCACAGATGTGCCCAAATCTCCGCGAATCGTTGCGTCTGTCCTCCGGAGCGGGCGTATGATGCTTCCGTCGGCACATCTCCACGCATGCTGCCCAGGTTTGCCTAGCCTGGACAAGAATGCCACTCAGATGTCGCCGCAGGGAGGTCTCGCATGATGAACGCCATTCCAGTCCTCATCGTCGTCTGGGCGGTCGTGACCGGCGTCTTCCTCGCGTTGCTGGCCTACAACGGCACCATCACACGCTATGAAGAGAACCAGGTCTACCTCGGCGAGGCCAACGCCGTCGATGAAGAGCGGCAATCCATCATCCTGCAACGCATCCATCGCGCGCAGCCGTTCATCCGCGTCAGCGGCGTGCTCTCCGCGCTGATGACCATCGCCATCGTCGGCATCTACACCTGGGATGCCTGGCAGCGCATTCACCCGTAGTCGGCGCCGCGATCCGCGTCGGTGCGTCACCAGTTCCAATGGGAACAGTGATCCTGAGCGGAGCTCAGGATCTCTGTATTTGTTGTTGTATCACCCGAAGTGAATAGAGCCAGCCCACATCAGGCTGGCTCTCTCGCTTGATAGCGATGCGCTACACGTTGTACGTCGTCGATGAAACTCTTCCCCCGCGCCCCGTCCAGTTGGTGTGGAAGAACTCGCCGCGCGGCTTGTCCGTGCGCTCATACGTATGCGCCCCGAAGAAGTCGCGCTGCGCCTGCAGCAGGTTCGCCGGCAGCCGCGCCGTTCTGTAGCCGTCGAAGAACGCCAGCGCAGTCGAGAACGCCGGCGTCGGAACGCCCACTTCAACCGCATGCGCCACCGCCTTGCGCCAGCTCGCCTGATACTTGTTCAGCGCGCCGGAGAAGAAGTCGTCCAGCAGCAGGTTCGCGAGGTCGGGGTTCTTGTCGAACGCCGCCTTGATGTTGCCCAGGAAGGCCGAGCGGATGATGCAGCCGCCGCGCCACATCAGCGCGATGCCGCCCATATTCAGGTGCCAGCCTTGGTCCTTCTCCGCCGCGCGCAGCAGCATGTAACCCTGCGCGTAGCTCACCATCTTGGAGCAGTAAAGCGCGCGCCGTACGTCCTCGATGAACTGCTTCCTGTCCTCGATCCTGGCGGACGACTTCGGCGCGGCCAGCACCTTCGACGCTGCCACGCGTTCATCCTTCAGCGCTGAAAGGCAGCGCGCGAACACGCTTTCGCCGATCAGCGTCAGCGGCATGCCCAAGTCGAGGGCCGAGATCGCGGTCCACTTGCCGGTGCCCTTCTGCCCGGCTGCATCAAGGATCTTATCGACCATCGGCTTGCCGTCTTCGTCCTTCTTGGCGAAGATTTCCGCCGTTATCTCGATGAGGTAGCTGTCGAGCTCGCCCTTGTTCCAGTCGGCGAAGACCTCAGCCAGCTCATCGGCGCTCAGGCCGAGGCCGTCCTTCAGCAACTGATACGCCTCGCCGATCAGTTGCATGTCGCCATACTCGATTCCGTTGTGCACCATCTTCACGTAGTGCCCGGCTCCGTCCTCGCCTACCCAGTCGCAGCATGGCGTTCCGTCTTCCACCTTAGCCGCAATAGCCTGGAAGATCGGCTTCACATGCTCCCATGCAGCCTGGTTGCCGCCCGGCATGATCGACGGGCCGAAGCGCGCGCCCTCTTCGCCGCCCGAGACGCCCGTGCCGATGAAGAGAATGCCCTTCGCCGCGAGATCTTTGGTGCGGCGGTTCGAGTCCGTGTAGAGCGAGTTGCCGCCGTCGATGATGATGTCGCCCTTCTCAAGATAGGGCAGCACGTGGTCAATGGTCTGGTCGACAACATCGCCGGCTTTGACCATGATCATGACGCGCCGCGGCCGCTTCAGCAGCTTGCAGAGCTCTTCGGCGGAGTGCGCGCCCACCACCTGCGTGCCCTTGGCCTCATTGTTGACGAAGTCATCCACCTTCGAGACCGTGCGGTTGAACACCGCGACCTTGAAGCCGTGGTCGTTCATATTCAGCACAAGGTTCTGGCCCATCACCGCCAGGCCAATCAATCCGATATCGCAGCTTGCATCCGGCATTGCCAATCTCTCCCGATCCTTGCTCGCGCAGCATCATACGCCTGCTCGCGGCACTCAAGTTGTTTACTGGTCCAACCACAGTATTTCATTGTTTGGAGCCAAGCGTCTTCCACTGCGAAAGCGTTGCCGCCTTGCAAATCGCCGGAGACTCTAGAACAATCCGGTGTATTCCAACATTGCTGTTTTGACCGCGGAGGATGGTATGCAGGGAACCGAAGCGCAGTCGGCGAAGCGAACACCCTTCAGCGTGGAGCGCGAGGAAGGCAAGACGCCGTGCACCGTCATCTTCCGTTTTCGCGGACCGTTTACCGCGCGCGAGGTCTTCGGCCATATGCCGCCGAAGCAACTGGAAGACCTGCTGCACTTCCAGTCGACACCCGGCGAGAAGCCGCCGCAGAAGAACATTCTCGATCTGAGTGAAGTGCCTTACATGGATTCCGCAGGGCTGGGCATGCTGATGAACCACTTCGCCCACTGCAAGGGCAAGAACGTGAAAATGATCGCAGCCGGCGCAACGCCGCGCGTTCTGCAGCTCTTTCAACTCACCAAGGTTGATTCCGTTATCCCGCTCGCCAACACGGTCGAAGAGGCCGATATCGAGTAGCTTTGCCGTGAGCTTTGGCGATTGTCAGTACGCTTCGAACTTGTTCTTCAGCACCTGCTCCTCTACACGTATCCTGAAGTAAAGCGTTATCAGGAATATCGGGAATCCAATGGCCAGGGTCACGAACGCATGGAGCATGATTGCGAATCCAATGAGTTCGGGAATCATGTTTAGAAAATAATTTGGATGCTTAATGGCGCGAAAAATCGGGTGCACAACCAACTCGTGGTGCGGGGAGATGATTACCTTACCGCTCCAAAAGCGTCCCAAGGTGCGCATTACGAAGATCAACGCAATCGCTGAGAAGATATAGATGACTAGGCCTACGACGGCTATGCCATCGAACTGCGCGTGACGGATGGAAAATCCCTCGATCGCGGACCCAACATAGATAGCAGCGGTAGCAAGCCAGATTGCCAGCGTGCTTCCCTGCCCATATTCGATCGCACCATCCCGCAACAAACGTTTTGCGTTGCTGGCCGCAACATACAACGTCCACATACGAAATGCCGCGATGATCGCGACAATGATCAGCAGCGTTCGATTCATGGTGAAAAACCTCCAAATTTCGTGGTCGAGCGACCAAGGAGACGCCACCGCGTGGGATGGCTTGAGCATTGCCAAGATTGTTTTTTTTGAACGTCGATGCTGCCGGCCGGCGCCGCATCCTCGGCTTTCTCAGTTTACAAAATCCGAGCGGCCCGTCGCGCGTGTCGCCGCCCCGAAGAGCGATCGACCGGGATGCCGGACGTCGGGCACCGTCCGATTTGTTCGTTCAGTTTCTGCTGCGCGCTTTGGAGAGGAGCCGCAGGATCTCCAGGTAGAGCCAGATCAGCGTCACCATAATGCCGAACGCGCCGTACCACTCCATATACTTCGGCGCGCCAACTGCGATGCCCTGCTCGATGAAGTCGAAGTCGAGCACGAGATTCAATGCTGCAACGCCGACGACGACGACGCTGAAGCCGATGCCAAGCGCGCCTGAGCCGTTGATCGCCGCAAAATGCACGCCGCTGCCAAACAAGCCCATGACGATCTCGATCAGGTAGAACGCGGCAATTCCGCCGGTGGCCGCGATAATTCCCAGCCGCAGCTTCTCCGTTACCTTAATCACGCCTGTGCGATAGAGAAACAGCAGGACAAACAGCGTACCGAACGTCAGGCTCACCGCCTGGATACCGATTCCGGGATAGTGCATCTCGGTTACGGCGGAGAGCCCGCCAAGTGCCAGCCCTTCCAGTGCCGCGTAGATCGGCGCCGTGATCGGCGACCAATCCTTCTTGAAGATCGTGATCATCGCGACGACGAAGCCCATCAGCACGCCGGTCAGCACCAGCGCGGCCACGTCATCGAACTGGCGCGTACGCGTGAATTGGTGCCACGTCCACGCCGCGGTCGCCATGGTGCAGACCAGCAGCACGCCTGTCTTGTTCACCGTGCCGCTCAGGGTCATGTGCCCCGCATGAGTTGCGTCGTCCAGCGCAGTGTTGGCGAAGTCGTTGAAGGTATCTTTTCCCAGGGCAGGATTTGAGGTCTTAATCAATGCCATCGATCTCTCCTTGCATGCGGCAACAAGTGTTCTGCCCGCGCAGCTGAAAGTTTATGCCCAAACTGGCAAATTTCATCCCGCAAGAATCGAACTCGTAAGGAATTCTCATCAGGTCAGCGCCGGTTCGAATTTGGTAGCGATATCGGGGGTGTGTACCGAGTTGGTGATGTTTCTTCCAACAACACTGTAAATTTTAGGGGCTCGCGGAAGCAATGAGAAACGGGCATTTTAGGAAGCGAATCTGCGGTTTTGCCATCAGCACTGCGAAAACCGTGGTGTCGTATTTTGCCCGAAACCCTTAGGAAATTAGGAACACGAATGGTATCGGGCGGTACCTTTGGCTTCCGGGACCGATTTATGCCAATGTTTTTCTATGGAAGAGCACAACCTCCTGGCTGCCTCCGGTTTTTCCCATCATGCTGGCATACCACTTCCGCCCAGGCACCGAACGCCAGACTCGCCCGTCGGAGCTTTGTGACTTCATCGAAATTCTTTCTTCGGCAAACCCCGCCATCGACATTGCCTCAAGGTATTTCGGCAACTGCCACTCTGGTGCGGAGAAGGCCACCATCTGTACGACGAGCGCTTGTTGGTCTATAGCCGCGTGGATTGATGTAAAGGCAGCGAGAACATTTTCAAAGTACTTTCCAAGCCCAGCCTGTTTGCGATCTCCAAAGGTATAGAACGAACCTCCGTCGCCGTCCTGAGTTCCTGCAATCCAAAAAGGTGCTGCTGTTTCCTTGCGCCCCATGACCTGCCAGCGATGGTAGAGCACATGAAGTCCCGGATATGGTGGCGATGTCAACACAAGCTTCGCGTTCCGTAGTGATTGAAACCGAGAGTCCTGTTCTATCCCAATAGCCGAGCGGTGGACGCACATCACCTTGGGCCGTGGTGAATAACGCCTCGCAAGGCTCGAAAACTCGTGCGCAGCGTCAACCATCTCTTCCGCGTAGGAGATCAACTGTGTTTGAAATTCCTTTGTTGAGGGAACCTCGGAGCGGCAATCGAGCGCCCACTGGCCCGTCTTGAGCAAAATGCATCGAGCCAAGCATTGTTCGTCGAGATCGTCGAGTGATTCGATACTGCTGAGGCCGATCTCCAGCAGTTTTCTAATGCGCCACGTTGTTCGACCGTTTATGTTGCGCTGATAGTACACGCGAATTTCATCATGGGAGGTCGGCACCGACGCACTTGCCGCCGACAACAGCGGGGCAATCGTATTGGCCCACTGTTCTATTCCCGCGAGTTGTTCATCAGAGAAGATGGTGGTCTTGGTTTTCGAGATGAAGCTCGCCAGGCTGCTGATGTCAGTACCGATGCAGCTTCTGCCCAGTGCTGCTGCCTCCACCAGCGTTGTTCCACCCCCGACGAAGGGGTCATACACCAGGTCCCCTTCCTTCGTAAATTCCTGAACCGCAGCCCGGACAAACTCGGGCGAGAAGCGGGCGGGATAACGATAGAAGTTGTGCGTCAACCCTCCGACGCGAGCAGTGCTAAGGATTCCGCTCTCCAGCCGGTCCTTGCTTTCATCGCTGAGAGAAGCCTTCATCTCGATCCTCCCGCGTGAATCCTGGCATCACTCTTGATCCACCGGTCCACGTCGTCGCGGTCGAAACGCCAACTCCGCCCGATCTTATGACCGGGAAGCTGTTTACTTTGGGCCATGCGGTAGACAGTGGAACGCGGCATCTTCAGGTACTCACACAGTTCTTCGAGACTGAGCCATGTCGCCACGTTCGAAGGCTCGCATTCAGCCCTCCGCTGCACAACAGTTTTTGTTAGCAACGAACAATAGGAGATAACAAATATTAGCAACAGGCAAATAGATTCGCCAAATCTATTTATCCAGCTAAGGAGCTAATTTGTGTGACGGGAGACGACCCACTGACGGCCCAGTTACCGGGGTGTGATGTGACTGACCGGGATTTTGCACTGCACGTGGTGCAAATTTCACATTTTAATCTATTTAGCCCCGTTAAATGCTTGCCATTCTGGCCAAATAATAATAGTGTTCGACAACAATGATTATTTGCTTGCAACTTAGCCAACAAAATAAGGACGAGCTGGATGCACTACTGATCGAAGGTCAGTATCGCGATTACTCGGAGGCCGTAACGGTGGCTATCTCAAACCAGCTCCTGTTGCACAGGAGTGCCACGACCGGTGCGAATGCCACGATGATTCTTACGACCGAGACAGCCAAGCGGCATTCTGGGGATTCACACCCGAGTCATCCCTCATCCAACGGAATCCCTAGCCTATTTTCGGCTCTGGAGGGTCAATCGGGGCGAACCATAAAGACCGACCCACTCAATCTAGATGGCTTCGCTCAGGGAGAAGCAATCTCGATAGATCAGTGGATTTGGGGACAGCATAATAAGCTCCTACCCGCTAAAGCTGCGTGCCGAGCCATTGCGCGGCTGACCATGCGGGAGTCTCAGCCCAATGATGGCATTCCATTATCGAAGGCAGCGACAGAGATTGCTTCGGAGGCGGTGAAACTGGGCGACTACCTTCGTCGGAAAGACCGTGAACTCGGACTACAAAGAGATGAGATTCTGGCACACGCTTTTCCGAAAAGCGAGGCGGAGGTCGAGGGTAAGTCGCGTCTTCGGTTTGCGTCTCAGTTTGTTGGAAGCATCGACTCTCAAGGTGTCTTTACTGGCCTGCCAGCCGACCTCAAACTGCTGGCGACGGATGGGCCACGTGGAACACGGATACATTTGACCGATCATGGCTGGACGTTTGCTTGCATGGAGAATCCAGTTTTGGATGCTGACCACACGCAACCGGGTCGAAAGTTCACGGCGGATGAGGTTGATTTCCTTTTCAAGCACATCATCCAATCGGTGCCCTATGAGGCATTTGCATTCACAACCGTGGTCAGGCTTATTGCTAACGGAGCGAACACGCCAGACTTGCTCGATCAAGCCCTACGCGAATTCCTCCCAGAGCGAGATGGGAAAGGTTTCTCGTCCTCTTTCTTAACTACTCAAAGGGCAGGCGTCATCTCCAGACTGAGCGACTTAGGTTTTGTCGCGCGGGTACGCGACGGGATCAAGGTCGCTTATGCCGTCAGCGGCCACGGCTACGATTGCTTTGCACAACTAATCAATGGGACGGCACAACCACAATGAACGATATGAAGCTGGTGACAGAACTGCTTGAGGCCGAGGACGAATCCGCAGTTCTCCACGCATTGGAGACTAGGGGCCTGCTTGCTGACGAGAGCCGATGGAAGTACTTGGGGAATATGCCGAACAACCAGTCCATTGTGCTGAACCAACAAAGTTCACCCGGGGCGGCACTTGTCGAGAAGTTCACAAACGGATTGGATGCAATCCTGCTCAAGCACTGTAAGGCTCAGGGAATTAATCCTCGGGGACCCAATGCACCTGCGTCGATGGCAGATGCAATCACGGAATGGTTCGGTGATCTTTCGGATAAAGACCACGGACAAATCCGAGAGATCGCCGAGAACAACCTGGTCCTTTACGCGACGGGATCGAAGCCGAGGCCATCGCTCGCACTCTATGATGCTGGAGAAGGCCAGTTCGCGCAAGATTTCCCGAAGACGTTTTGCTCGCTGATCTATGGCACGGACGACGGCTCCTACAAAGGCGCGATTCCGTTCGTTCAGGGACGGTTCAATATGGGAGGGACAGGGGTGCTCCCATTCTGCAGCGAGAAACGAATGCTGCAACTAATAGTCTCGCGAGTACCAGACGAAGTAGCCAATACTACCGAGCATGAATGGGCCTTCACCCTCTTTTGCTTTTTCCCATCAAGTCAGGCTCCCTCATGGCGCTACCTTGTAGGGACAGATGGGCATGTTATGACCGCTGGACCGGGTCCACTCGCTTTGGTGCCAAAGCTGGGCGCGAAATCGGGCGAAATCTGTGCTCCCCGTGAACGCTATGTTCCTAGCGGAACGCTTGTGAAGATGTACGACTATAAAGCGCCAAAGAGCAATATCTGCGGCGAGCTATTCCGAAAGCTGGAAGATTATCTTCTCCGCCCAGCTTTGCCAATGCGCCTCGTCGAGTGCAGAAAAGAGTATGCGGCCAAGGTCATGGGCAACAACGTGTGGGATCGGCTTGGTGTTTGGGGCAAAAACAAACTGGAGGATGGATTCGAAGACGGCGCAAGCATACAAGTTAAGCTATCGACCGGCGAAACGATTCCGGCGGAGGTTCGCGTTTTCAAACTCCAACCCGAGAGCGACGTAGACATCGACCACCCGCAAACGGGCCTCCGTGCGCTAATCAATGGCCAATCTCATGCGAAAAGGGACGCACAGTTCTTCCGCACGAAGGCCGTCGATCTGGAACATATTGCCGGGAGTATGTTGGTGGTCCTTGACTGCACTGAGTTGGGCCAGTCCTCAAGGAATGCCCTATTCATGAGTAATCGAGAGACCTTCCGAGACGACCCACTTTTGCACGAGTTGTTTAAGAAGCTGCAAAAAGAACTTCACGATCATGAGGGATTGCAGGAACTGAATATCAAAAGGTACGAGGACAAAATCAAGAATGCGGTGAACGATGAAGATGGCATTCTAGCCCTAGAGGAGCTGCTACAAACCGATCCCACGTTGGCCGACCTATTCGGCGGATTGGTCAGCGGCAAAGTAGCCAGTAAAGCCGCTCCAAATGGAACCGGCGGCAAAATCATCGGGACACCGCAGCCATTTGTTGGGCTTGATTTTCCTACTTACTTCCGTCGGTCCGACGGAACAACGACCGCCGAGGTCGAGTTGGAACAAGGGGGATCGACTCGTGTCTCCTTTAGGACAGATGTTAAAAACAATTACTTCACTCGGAAGAAGCATCGTGGCACTTTTGTTTTCGATGATGGGTTTCAGCCGACTTCGCATCTCTTTAATGGACGGTTGACATTCACTTGCCATGTCGAAAAGAAAGTTCCAGAAGGGGCCACTCTGCAAGCCAAAGCCACTGTCACTGACAACAAAGGCAGTGGACCGTTTTTACTGACCATCTTCGGAAAGGTAGTAGCGCCGAAGGACCACGATAAGCCTCCGGCTCCGCCGCCAGGACCAAAACCAGACCCCAAAGTAGACGCCGGACCGAGTCGTCCCAACGTAAAGGAAGTGAAAGAGGGACCCGATTATCCGCCGATCAAGATTGAGAAAGACCCAAAGACCGGCAGGTTTAATCTTCTAATCAACGTCGAATCACAACTTCTTGTCGATGCCAAGCAGATGCGCCCGTCGGAAGAAGAAGCAGCAGTGGAATTCGTTTTCAAGTACGGTTTGGCACTTGCAGCAATGGGTCTGCTGGATGCGATCAAGAAGACCCAAGAATGGGTCGATAATGAAGCGGGCTGCAGAGATCGCGTCGAACAGAGCGCGGCGGCCATCTCTAGGGTTATCGTTCCGCTCTGCTTGTCGTTACCTAAGAAACTGCCCAAGCCTGCGCTCGTTTGATTCCGCCCGGAGTGGTAAACGTCGCAGTCACGCAAAGGTGTCGGCTCACCGTAACACTCGCCAAATGGAAGCATTGCGGATAGCAGAGCACCTGCATCCGCTACTGCTGGGTCTTCTACCACTGAGCACATACACCGCAACCAACCGAAGGCTTCATTCCCGGCCTGCTGAACTGAAATGGATCTGGTCAACTGCGAGGTGAGTGCTTGAGCCGGTCAGGTACGCAACACCGCGTTCGCGTTCACCCCCCAAACCATTGGCACCCCCCAATTCGGTTGCGTGCCATGTCCAGCTAAAGTCAACCTTTAGGCCATCTGCCAGGGGAGTTGTCGCGTCGATCTGCTGAAGTTGACGACAACCTAGTATCAGGGTCCATCTATACGCAGCGTAGGTGCCGGCGTCAGGGTATCCCGGTGCGATGGGTAACGCAATTCTCTCCGACTGAATCTCGGGGCCCATCGCCCTATTTGCCTTCTCCGTCGGGGCCCAAAACACTCTGTTCTCGAAAATCGGTGAGTCTTGCAATCGTATGTAGCCAGTCTTATAAAGCAGGCGGAGTGACCCCACAGATTCGATGTCCGAATCGCGGGTGAGGTTCCCTGTTCTATAGCCGACCGCATCAGCATCGGTCGCCTCATAGGGAACGAATACCAGCCCTTGAACTCGGCAATCGGTAAAACTACTGTTCTTCGAGATGAGTTCGCTAATCGAATCGTAAGGGGGCTTGGCGGATGGAGAACTGGCCGGCTCAATAGGATGCTCAGCAACTTTGTTTGGCGACTTGCACGATGACGCAGCCGACGAGGCGACGATTAGCAACAAAATTTCTACAGTACGTTGCCGTCTCATGTCGCTCTCCTAATGTTCTATTTCCCTAAATTTTGAATAGACCGCTCGATCTCGCCTGCATCCGTCGTTGGCTGAATCTCGAAGTCAACATCTTTCGGCTGCTGCAAGAAAATTTCTGAATTGTTTGTCATCTTTATCATGTCCCCGTCCCCCTGAACTGTGACCGATTGAAGTGGGGGAATCCTGGGAATCGAGACGACGCTCTTCCACACCACTTGCTGACTTGCGTCTGTAACGATGCAGGTGAGTGAGACGTTCGTCAAAGCAAGCGTCATAGCCCTATTCTCGACAGTGAATGCCGGCCAGATGCCGTCCAATTCAGAAGCCGTTAGCCTGTGCTCTTTCCCTGCCGTCATACGAACTTTAATAAAGCTGGGCAATACAGTGTGGTTTGAGTCCTGCGAGGTAAGGTAATTTTGCAGATTGTCGAGCTGCATCTGGAGCGAGTCAGCATCGTCGATCCGACCTTTCGCTCTATATGCGGGAATTGCTCTCTTTATCAGGGTTGCGGTCGTGACGATGTCCACCCAGAGCGAATCAGGCTGTATGGGGATTTTCGCAGCCTCAATAACATTGGCCGGCATACTAAAGATGCCTTCCTCCCATTCCGCAAGGCACAAGTCTTCTTGAAGACCAACCTGTTTCAGCTTTCTCTGATTCTGATACATCGTCCACTCTTGATGAAGCTTTGCAATAAATGCCGCATTGCTCATATCGCCAGTAAAGGCTGCGAGTGATCGCTTTTCGGCTTCACAAGCTCCCGGTTGAATGGTGGTTTTCTTCGGTGGAGTCGATGAAGACCGCTGTGCTGATAAAAGAGATGGCCAGATCGCCAAGCATATTAAAACTCTGCTGCACACACACCTACTCACGAAGCCTCCAAAGACTGTACCGGTACGCTAATCTGCTCGTGGTGTTCCTGCTCGTAAAACTCTACAACCCAAAGCGTGGCGGATCAAGACAAGTTCTTCCGGGCTTTTGGTTCACGAGTGCGGGAGCTTCGCAAGAAGCGTCGCTACTCGCAGGAAGATATGCTCAGCTTCGGTTTCTCGACCAGGCACTGGCAGCAGGTTGAAGCCGGACGTCCTATCACCGTGGCCACGCTTCTCCGCATCTGCGAAGCTTTCGAAACTCCAATAGCAAAATTGGTACGCGGGTTAGATGAAGGCATCTACGACGTTATTCGCTCCGATCCGTCCATGCGGCGGAAGACAGGCCCGCGAAAGTAGGACCCGTACACCGGCTGACCTGCTCCCGCACCGCCCGGTGGCTGGCCTTGGTCGCATCCTCAGGGGCAGCTCCGGCCTGCTGGGCGAACGACAGGTACGGGGTTCGGCCGCTGCTGCATCAGCCGGCTCTGAGTTTGGTCGGTCTGGGTGGTGGGGACGGCGTTCGGGGTTTTCGTCGCCGGCGTGGTCGCCGGCTTCTGGGATGTGGCCGGCTTCGTGGTCAGGAACTTTGCTCGGAACTGGAACATGGCTGTGCTGCCTCCTGCCAACGCATCCCGTAGCAGCTTCCCAAAAAGATTTCTATTTCGAAGGTCGGAGGAGCCCCTCACCGGTCTCCTGACATCAGCAACTTACACGGCCACCCGCCGCAGGGTTTTTGGAAGCCTGCTCGAACGCTCGGCACGCCGTCCCCACCCCGACGCCCAGCTTCGCCGCCACCTTCTCCCACGACAGACCCTCGGCACGCAGCTCGGCGACCTTCGCCGGACTCACTCCCACACGCGGCCTGCCCAGCCGCTTGCCCTTGGCTCGGGCATGGCGGAGCCCGGAACGAACCCGCTCTTGGATAAGTGACCCCTCGAACTCGCCCATGGCACCGATGATTTGGAACATTAAACGGCCGGACGGCGTGCTCAGGTCGAGCGAGTCCCGCAACGAGATGAAGGCCACCCCGTACGCCGCGAGGTCGGCCAAGCTGTTCACCAGATGCTTCAGGCTCCGGCCGAACCGGTCTATCTTCCAGCAGACGACCGCATCGAACTGCCGGCGGTGAGCCGCCGCCATCAGCCGGTTCAACGCCGGCCGCGACTCCTTCGAGCCAGACACCCCGTGGTCAACGAACTCCTCGACCACCTCCCAGCCCCGCCGGCCTGCGTACTCCCGCAGCTCCCGGAGCTGCATCTCGGGGTCTTGTGCACCGACGGTGCTCACCCGAGCGTAGAGACACACCCGGCAGATGGACTCGGCCTGCATCCGGCTCACTTCCTCTTCCGGGGTTTGGGTTTGGTGGAGGACTTGGGCACGGGGTTGGCGGCGGGTTTGGCCTTCGCCGGCTCCCTGTCCCAGTACGGCGACTTGCAGCCCGAGCAGCGAACCGGCCGCTCCTCGTTCTTCGACTGCCACTCGTGACCGCACCGGGCACAGACCCAGACCACCACCTTGACTGTCTTCTGCGGCATGACCCTAGTATACACCGCCGGTGTACACCTTGGAGAGCAGAACCGGCCGCTAAAAGAAGAAGCCGCTCACCCCCTCGGGCAAGCGGCCTCCAGTTTCCGGGTTTACGGGTTACAGCCAAGCGGCCGACCGAGCCTCCTCCTCTTCCAGCTCCGCCACCACCTCCCAGACCAGCTTCCACATCGCAGCGCCCTTCTCGTCCTCGTACCGGCCGGGGGCGACCACCCGCTTCGCATCCGACCGCAGGCGGAAGCCGTCGAGCACCACCCGGCTCGCCTCCTCCATCGCCGCCTGCGTCCGCCGCACCTGCTCGTCCAGCTCCGCCAGCGGTGCCTCGATGAGCAGAGCGTCATGCACCGGAGCACAGACCTCGACCCCACGCTCGGTCGCGAGGCACGAGGCCAGCCGCAGCATCTCCGCCCCGTTCGCCTGCATCGGGTAGTTCGCGATGGTGCGGCTCTTCGTCTCGGCCGTCACATGGAGCCGCCAGCCGAAGACCGACGGCAGCTCCCGATGTAGCCGGGCATAGTCCGTCGCCGCCTCCGACCACCGCCAGTACACGGGGTAGGTCGCCCGGTGCAGCCGCAGCAGCTCCTCAGCCCGATACACCGGCTGACCGATGCGTGCGGCCAGAGATTCGGCTCCCATTTGGTACTGCACCGCCAGTGCACACTGCTTGAACTGCTCCCGCACCGCCCGGTGGCTGGCCTTGGTCGCATCCTCAGGGGCAGCTCCGGCCTGCTGGGCGAACGACAGGTACGGGTCGCCTGAGTTGTACGCCGCTTGCATCGCACGGTCGCCCGACAGCGCAGCCGCGATGCCGAACTCCTGCTGTGACCAGTCCACGTAGCACAGGCCGCGACCAGGCTCCGGCTGGATAAGCCCACGCATCCACGCCGCAGGTCCGAAGATGAAGCGCGTGTTCGATGGCTGGTTGCGGCCGGTCTTCGCCGCCAGCGGCGACAGCATACAGCGGTTGCGGCCGTCGTGGCCTACCGCCAGATCGGCGAGCCGCATCTGCGACAGCATCGTGCGGAGCTGACGGACGGGCTCAAGCTGCGGGTAGAGCTGTGCCATCCGCCGGAACGTGTCATCGTCGAGCGCCAGCCGGCCACTCTCAAGCTTCGGCCACTCGATGTTCTGGCCCCCAACGTAGCCGGCGAAGCGGTCTTGCTTGAAGGTCCGCCCCTCGTAGACGCCGTAGCCGGCATCGACCCGCCGAACCAGATTGTCCTGGATCGGCTCCCACCGCCGCCGCAGTTTCGCCAGTGAGCCGGTGTCGATGGGCACGCCGGTGCGTTCCATACGGGCCACCGACTTCATGTACCGCCCACGCAACACCGCACGCGGCACGTCGAGCTGAGGCAGCATCGCACTCAACAGCTTCGTCGTCGCCACCACGTCCTCTTCGCAGTAATCGACGAGCGCCCGCTCTTCCTCTTCCGTGTACGGACCACCACGCATCGCCAACTGCCGCAGCCGTTCCTTCTCCACCGCCTCCATCGCATCCAGGCCGTGGTAGACCAGGGCATCGAGCAGGCTCCGGCCTCCCGGCAGCTCAAGCCCGTTGGTTAGATTGCGGAACTCCGCATACAGATCGAGCACATGCACCGGCAGTGTCCACCCCAGAGATAGATGGCAGCCCATCTCCGCCGCAGCGTAGTAGGCCACCACCAGGGTCGTCTCATCCACCGGATACGGCGAGGCAGAAGGAACCTTTGAGGTCAGCATCCGCCGGTGGCGGCGGCCCGAGACCAGCTCGTGCGCAACCACGCACACCGGCTCAGGACGCTCGCCCTCAGGCTGACGGAACTCGAAGTCCACCACCACGACTTCGTTGAAGGATTCCAGCCCACGCATCTACTTCACCCCCTTCAGACGCGACACCAGCGGATGGTCCAGCGTGTCGATGAAGCGACCGCCCTTGAAGGCGATGCTCAGCAGCTCGCTGTAGCTCGTCGCCGGCCACTCCGGCTCCGCCAGCGTCCCAGGCGCGATCCAGTGGTCATAGCCACCCGTGCTCATATTCGCCACCACACGCACCCAGCGGTTCACCGCCTCCGCAGCAGCCTCCCGCGCCGAGTCGTACCAGGAGTTCGGACGGCCATCGGCATCCGGCAGCCGCACCGGCCACAGGAACACCGTGCCCTCCCGCGTCATCGCCGTGTGCAGAGTCACGTAGATGACCTCTTCCGACAGCTCGTACACCAGGCTCGGCTCGACCAGATACATCGTCCGCGATTCCTTCTCTTCGATCAGCGCGAAGCTCTCCCGATACCCAACCTCGGGATGCACCCGCACCCACTGCTGCTTGTTCGGCTTCGTCACCGGTACCGAGGTCAGCACCTTGCGCGTCGCCACCAGCTCGCCGAAGCTCTGCGACACCCGCAGCCGCGCCGGATCGAACTTCGACACCGTTGCAGCAGCCGGCACCGCAACAACCTGATTCACTACTTCCGTGGGCAGCACCGCTGCACCACCCGTTTCCTTCAAGTTATCCATGGTTCCATTCCTTTTTGCTGTTCTCGAAGACCAGCTTCATGGCCGGCGGCTCAACGGTGCCGCCAACACTCCTCAGACCTCAGGCGCAACCAGCAGCTCGACCGTCGCGTAGCTGCCCCGTCCCCGCCGGGCGCGGATGAACCCACCCGCCTCCAGCGCACTCATGGCGTAACCAACCGCCTTGCGATTTATCCCGAGCTGTTCAGCCAGTTGCCGGCAACAGAACGTCACAGTGGCGCTCTTCCGCATCACTGTCTTCCGGTAGATGGCAAGACCCACCCAGCCGGCCTTGCCCTTCAGCGCCGCCATGCGGCAGAACCAGCCCCACTCGACTTGAGGTAGGTACTCGGTCTTGCGACCAGCACGCCGACGTGGCTTCGGCTCCGCAACAGCAACAGCCGCGTTCACACGCACCTGCTCCACAGCGATGTTTTCTAGATTGCCCATTCCAACAGACCCCAACAGCTCCCCATCCCTAACCCACCCGGCGAACGAAGCGGAGGAGCGGCGGAATGGGGTGCCGCTCCTCCCAGCCGACTACTCTGAAGTAGCCGGAGTTCGTTGGGTATGGTTGCTATTACTAGCTTCGGCGGCGAGATGGAGGGCGCTCAGACGAAAAAACTTCACTGCGTGCTGCCGCCACGTGCGCCAGGAAGTCCCTCGGAGGGACATCTGATGTCCCTTGGAGGGACTTCTTCGGTGACGGTCAGTTTTTCCAGTATTGTTGGGATTTTTCGAGGTCAGCTCAGAGAGGGAAGGCGAGATTTCCCAGTAAACATGGGGTTTCTGGCTCTTCGTCGGTTGCCCCTCCAAGGGACAACCTATATGTATGTTCTCTCTGTTCCTATCTATATACACACCAACCAGAGTGTGCACTCGCGGTGCAGGATGCTCAGCGTCAAGGGCCGCCGTTCCTTTCCAGGCCGGTAGTCTACTCTCGCTCGTGCCGGCAGGCTTCATCCGCCGGGGAAGACTACTTCAGCCCACCCAGAAGCCAAGAACAGAGCCGGCTACCATAAGTCGAAGCCCAAAACGCCGGCTACCATACACCGACAGGCTGGCGGCAACTACACTAGCCGACTGCGGCGGCCAGGCTCAGACAAGCAGGCAAAATTGCCGGCGTGTTGTGCCGACTATTCGGCAGCGACTGCGAATCTAACGCGATTTTTCTTTTCGCGGAGACTGTCCTCGGTGAGCGGTGCCGCATACCTCATTGTGACCTCCGGGTACTTCGGATCGTGTCCCATTAGCTTCTGAATGGACGGGAAGTCCATATTCGAACGGAAGAGGCTCGTACAGAAGGTCCCGCGAAAAGCATGGGGATGCGCCTTCGCCATGCTCACCTTCGTCTTCTTGAAGATCGCCTGCGTATCCTCCCAAAGATGTGTCAGCTTCTTGCCAGATCGAGTGTGGAAGATAAGCGGGAAGTGGGATGTAAGCTTTCTCACACGTAGTTTTTCTAGCAGCGTGTCAGAGACGCCAACCGCGCGACAGTGATGCTTCTTGGGAACCCAGTTGTACTCCGGGCGGGGCTGAATTCGAATCAACCCCTTTTGAAAGTCGATGTCCGCCCACCGGAGAGTCTGAAGTTCCCCCAAACGAAGGCCGCACGTCAAGAAAACGGTGTACATCACCTGCTTGTGCGGCGGACAGGCCTTCCAAAATTGCGCGAGTTCGTCGTCCTCAAGGATGAGTGGCGCTTCCTCCGCAAAATCCGGCTTGTCCTTACTAGTGAGCAGTTCAAACTTCTCATGAATCAGAAATGCCTTAAGCCTCCCAAATTTGTTGGCACGGGTGTGATCGGCGTTACCCCGATTGATGAGGTAAGCATTGACGTACTGAAGGCAATGCCGGCGTGTGACGGCTGAGAGCATTTCCACCTGGCAACTTTTTGCGAACTCCTCCAGACAGTTCCGGTGGGCATGGACAGTTTTTAGGCTGCGACCACGGTCAATGAACTCCTGCTTGATGTAGTTGGCAATAGCGGTGAGCAACGTTTCCCCCTCCGCCATACCGCCGCCTTGCTCCAGTTGCAGTGCGGTCGAGCCTGCCGCCACCGCCCCCAGTTCGTGGCTCCGGCACTTCATCAGCCGAGTGGCTTCCTTGGGGTCGTTGCCCACTCGTTCCCATTTCCCTGCATATCCGAGCACATAATAGCCATCTGTAATGCGCTGCTCCTGCTTGTTGATGAGTACGATGTGGGGTTTGATATTGCCGTTGGAATGGAACACTGCGCGGACATATCGCCAGCCGTGTGGGAGTGGAGCGTACTTGTACAGCGAGACCTTGCGTATAGCCATCTTCGTTCCTTCGTCTCTGATACCCAGATTTCGGAGGAAACAATCAGCGGCTTGTGTACCCACCCCTGCCCGGAAGGAATTTCATAAAAAGATTTCCTTAGGAAGTCTTTTAGGAAGGGGCTTCAGCCGAACCCTAAACCAAATGTTTATGTGTATTTGGGATTGGATTTGGTAGCGATATCGGGGCTCGAACCCGAACTCTTCGCCTTGAGAGGGCGACGTGTTAACCAGTTACACCATATCGCCATCGAAGTGGCTGCGGACGTTGTCGACGCCCCGCACGGCAGGAGGATGATATCTCCAGCGCAGAATCCAGTATAGCCGAAAAGCGACTATATACCCAGCTTCTTGACCTCATCGTTGTAGTACTTGCGGTAGAGGATGTCCCACTCCTGGGAGCCTTCGAGGATGATCTTGCGTTGCGATGCGATCTTCTGGCGCGCCGCGGAGTCGATCTTCAATTCCTCGGTCAGCAGCCGTTCCAGAGCCTTGCGCGCCTCCTGGCGGATGGTATTGCGGTCCTCAAGGAAGTCGCACTCGGGAATTTCGGCCAGCGTGTCCGCCACCGTGTGGGCCAGCTTGTTTACCTTGTCGCGCGAGATCCTCACAGCACCGCCTTGTACTGGGTCACCAGCTTCTGCTTCACTTTTTTGAACATCTCCGGGTAGCTGGCCCCCGAGCTCCGCATGTCTTCCTGAATGGCGTCCAGAATGACGCGGACCTCTTCATTGATGCGGTCTTCGAGGGAGAGCTCCTCGACCATTGCCGCCGCAACCCGCTCATTCAGCACGGGCGGCTTGGCCGTCTGGATCATTTTGGCGTCGATCAGCTGCTTTACCGTCTGGCGCGCCAGATAGCCGACGTAATCCTTGGAAAATATCATCGCTTTGCTTAAACAATACACCAGCGAAGCGAGTTATCTTTTGCGCCGCCCGCGAAGCCTCAGGCATCATGGAGTTCAGCCGCCGAATGCCTTGGCTTCTCCTCGCAGAAGGCGATGGCGAACGAGGTGCTCCCATGCTACAGCCTGCCCATGCTCTGAAGCTTCGGATTCTTTTCTCCGCGCTCGCCATTTCGACGACATGTCTTTTCACCACCGCCTTTCCAGCGGCCGGCCAGGATCGGCCCGAAACGCCCGTGATGACGCCGAGGCACATTTATTCAGAGACGGCCAACCCCAGGGCCGATATTGCCGCGGGCCTTGCGAAGGCAAAGCGCGAACACAAGCGCGTGATCCTGGACTTCGGCGGCGACTGGTGCCCGGACTGCCAGGTGCTGGACATCTACTTCCGCCAGCAGCCGAATGCGACGCTGCTGCATCGCAACTTCGTCCTGGTCCATGTCTGGATCGGGCAGATGGACCGGAACATCGACCTCGCCGCGAAGTATGGTGTGCCCATCTCCAAGGGCGTGCCCGCGCTGGCGGTGCTGGCGCCCGACGGCAAAGTGATCTACTCGCAGCAGACCGGCCAGTTCAACAGCATGCGTCATATGGAATCGAAGTCGGTCACAGAGTTCCTGGAGAAGTGGAAAGGGTAGGTCGAGCGGTTGATCGCGCCTGCACCAACTCGTCCGGCAGAGAGCGAACCTGGGATGGCCAGACTGGCGCGCAGGACGTGGCGCGGCCGCATTCGCCGTCTTCGCGCCGGATATTCGTTCCTATTGCGCGCGCTGCACCGTACCGCACTTGCAGCCGGCGCGCACGGATGCTTCAATCTCGCCCAATCGACGGCATATTCAGCGATCGTCGCGCTCTTCCCCACTCTGCTGGTCGCGGCCGCAGTGATCGGGCTGCTGCCGGACACCGCGCCGCTGCGCTTTCAACTCGCCGCCTTCTTTGAACGGGTCCTGCCGCCCGGTGTCAGTCCTCTGCTGGACGCGGCATTTGAGAACTCGCCGGCACACGCGCATTCGATGCGTGCGTTGATATCCGCCGCGCTGGTCAGCTTCCTCGGCGCCAGCAACATCATCTCAACCTTGATGGAGGGCCTGCGCCGCGCGCGCGATCTTCCCATCAGTTGCTGGAGCTTCTGGCAGCGCCGCCGCCGCACGTTCGAGCTTGTCCCTCTTTCGCTGATTCCCTTGGCCGCCGCCAGCCTGCTAATCGTCTTTGGACACGCAGTCACGTCGCTGCTGGTCTCCAGCATCGGCCCAGTCTCTCGCACGCCCATCTACATGGTTGCCGTACTGGTGCGCTGGGCCATCTGCTTTGCCGCCAGCGTCGGCGTCATCGGCCTGATCTACCACCTCGGTGTTCCCGACGGCGCGTTCCCACTGCCCATTCCTGCCGCTATTCCGGCGGCGATTCAGCACAGCATTCCTGCGCCAATCGCCACGGCCGGCCGGCGTTCGCGCGCCTTGTGGCGGGCTGCCTCGCGCAGCACGCTGGGATCGGCCCTCATCACGCCGTCCTTCGCCGGCGTGCCTGGGGGTGAGCAGTCGCTCCAGATGCCGCCGCGGCGCTGGCACACGGTGCTGCCGGGAGCCATGATGGCCACCGCGATGTGGTTCCTGACGACGCTCGCCTTCGGTTGGTACGTCACGCGTTTCGCCAACTATGGCGAGGTCTACGGCTCCATCGGCGCAGCCATCGCCCTGCTGTTCTGGCTGTACATCATCTCTCTCAGCGTGTTGTGCGGCGCGGAGTTCAACGCCCAGTTCGATCTTCTCGCTGCCGCACATCCCAGTGGACATACCGGCCAATGACGCACCGTGCGTTTAGAATGTCTGGTGACGCTTCGCAGACTTGCCTTCATGCCGTGAACTTCGCTCAACCCACATACTCCAATTGATCTCACAGAACCGGAACGAGACCCGATGACAGTTGCCCCTCCCTCCGCCGCGGCCGCAATCAAGTATCGCCGCGCCAAGATCGTCGCTACCCTGGGCCCAGCTTCCAGCACGCCGGAGGTCTTCCGCGATTTGGTTCGCGCGGGGCTCGATGTCGCCCGGTTGAACTTTTCGCACGGCAGCCACGAGCAGAAGCTCGAATTGATCAAGATGATCCGCGAGGTGTCCCGCCAGGAGCAAAAGCCCATCTGCATCCTGGCCGATCTGCAGGGTCCCAAGATCCGCACAGGCAAGCTCAAGGACCACAAGCCTGTCCAGCTCGTCGCCGGTGACCAGTTCACGATCTCCCCTCCCGTGCAGGAGGGCACCGCGCAGATCGTTGGAACGACATTCACCACGCTTGCGGAGAACCTCGAGCCGGGCTCGCGCATTCTGTTGTCCGACGGCCTGATTGAGCTGCGCGTCGAGCGAATCGACGGCGCGGACACCATTTGCAGTATCGTCAACGGCGGCCTGCTGGGCGAGAACAAAGGCATCAATCTGCCGGGCATTCCGGTGAAAGTGCCCTCGCTCACCGAAAAGGACGAGGAAGACCTCGAGTTCGCCGTCGCGAATGGAGCCGATGCGATCGCCGTATCCTTTGTCCGCACCGCGGATGACGTGCGCCATGTACGCCGCCGCCTGGACGCACTCAAATCCGACGTCTGGATCGTCGCAAAGCTTGAAAAGCCGCAGGCGGTTGAGCATCTGGACTCCATCCTGGAAGCGACCGACTGCATCATGGTCGCGCGCGGCGACCTGGGCGTCGAAGTGCCGCCGGAGAAGGTGCCGGCCATCCAGAAGCACATCATCCGCCGCGCCGCCCAGTATCGCAAGCCGGTCATCACCGCAACGCAGATGCTGGAATCGATGATCGAGAACCCGCGGCCCACGCGCGCGGAAGCGTCCGACGTCGCCAACGCGATCTATGACGGCACCGACGCTGTGATGTTGTCCGCCGAGACGGCAGCAGGGAAGTATCCCGTGGAAGCGATCGCCATGATGGCCCGTATTGTTACGGAGACAGAGCACCAGATCCGGCTTGATCCGCCGCCGCGCCGCCACAATCCGCTCAACGCGCATCTCTCCGTGGCGGAAACGATCTGCGAGTGCATGGCGCATTCCGCCGACGATCTGGAACTCGCCGCCATTGCCATCTTCACAGAGACCGGCTCAACCGCGCGCCTCCTGTCGAAGTACCACCCGGAACCGCCGATCTTCGCGCTCTCGCCCTATGAGCACGTCGTCAACCGCGACATGCTGCTGTGGGGAACGTTTCCGATCCTCTGCCCGCATGCGCGAGATACCGACAAGCTGGTCTCGATCGCAGAAGACATTTTGGAGGCTCGCGGCTTCGTCTCGCGCAGCCAGATCGTCGGCATCGTCGCCGGAACCCGCACGAAATCAGGCGCAACTAATTTCATGCGACTGCACTTGATCGGAGACCGCGACGAGCGGCCGCAGATGGAAGCATTGCGGACATAGGTCATCTTCGCCGGAGGCCGATTTCCTATTGGCAGGACCACTCTGCTAGGATTTCCGGCGATATGAAAAACCTCCCAAAAACCTTCGATTCGAATCGTCGCGATCTTCTGAGACTCAGCAGCATGGGTCTTGCCGCGTCTGCCGTCTCAGTCATTCCCGCGATGGCTGCCGCGCCCAAGAAGCAATCCGTGGCAACGACGCCCGCATATTTCAACATCCGCGACTTTGGCGCAACCGGCGATGGCAAGACCGTCGATTCGCCTGCGATCAATAAAGCCATCGAAGCCGCTGCTGCCGCCGGCGGCGGGACCG
>Ga0134125_10000162_pt1 | contig 97084 bp, 67 predicted proteins | sample KB31751_FD_96464 | JGI IMG/M metagenome (GOLD analysis project Ga0134125, IMG submission 96464) | Terrestrial soil microbial communities with excess Nitrogen fertilizer from Kellogg Biological Station, Michigan, USA - KB3-175-1 | ecosystem: Environmental > Terrestrial > Soil > Unclassified ... | reverse complement strand
TGGCGGTCGACACCTTGCCACAGATCGACGTGACCATCCGTGCCGAATCCGGCGACCGGAAGCCCCGTCTTCGCATTCAGCGCCACGAGTTGGTAGCCGGGGGTGATAACGAGGATGCGGTCGTCGCCCTTGCCATCGCTCCAGTAGCTCAGGCCGCGGTTGTTCGCGCGGACGGCGCCGCGCTCGGCCGTGTCGTCGCCACGGTACGTCCACAGTGTCTCGCCGGTCACCGCGTCGGCCGCGACCACGGTGCGTCCGGTGCCAGCGGTGAAGTAGAGCTTTCCGCCGACTTCAAGCGGCGTGACCTCCCACGCGCCCTGCGGCGACGGACCCATGTTCTGCGCCTTCCACCGCCAGACGACCTGAAGATTCTTGACGTTCGAAGCGTTGATCTGGTCGAGCGGCGAGTAGCGTGTGCTGCCGGAGTCGCCTCCGTTGACGCGCCATTCGCCATTGGCAGGCGTGCCGTGCTGCGCCCACGCCGGCGTAAAAGTGATGAGCGCCGACGCGGCGAGTAGAAGTGCTGTGCTTTTCATTCTCAATGTCTCCAGAGGGCGGTACAACCTACCGAGTCTATTGCCAAAGCGCACCGGACCGCAACCAGCATAATAGGGAAGCGATTCCCGATGACTGCGCGGACCACCTCCCGATATCTCGACTTCACGCGGCACGAGTGGAGCCGCCTGCGCGCCGAGACGCCCCTGCTGCTTTCCGAAGCCGGCCTGGCCGCCTTGCGCGGCGTCAACGAGGTCGTCTCGATCGACGAAGTAGTGGACGTTCACTTGCCGCTTGCCCGTCTGCTCAACTTGTATTTCACGGCCAGCCAGGATCTCTTTCAGGCGACGGCGCGGTTTCTCGGGCATGCGAACGCCAAAGTTCCTTATTTGATTGGACTGGCCGGCAGCGTTGCCGTCGGCAAGAGCACCATCAGCCGCATTCTGCGGGAACTGGTCGCCCGGATGCCGCCCCACCCTCGCGTCGATCTCATCAGCACCGATGGTTTCCTGTTTCCGACGCGCGTCCTGAAAGATCGTGGCCTGATGGAGCGCAAAGGCTTTCCCGAAAGCTTCGATACATCCGCGCTGGTCCGCTTTCTTTCGGAGCTCAAATCCGGCGAGCGCCACGTGCGCGCACCGGTCTATTCGCATATCGAGTACGACATCATCCCGGGACGCTTCGTTGAAGTCGATCAGCCGGACGTCGTCATCATCGAAGGATTGAACATCCTCCAAACCGGACCGGCCGCCCGCGGAGTGTTCGTCTCCGACTTCTTCGACTTCTCGATCTATGTGGACGCCGACGAGGAGGTGATCCGCCAGTGGTACGAGAACCGGCTGCTGACGTTCCGTGAGTCCGCATTCCGGAATCCGGCATCCTACTTCCATCACTACGCCAGCCTCACTGTTGGTGAAACCCGCGCCGTCGCGCAGGAAATCTGGCGGACGATCAACGGAAAGAACCTGATCGAAAACATCCTGCCGACGCGCGAGCGGGCCGATCTGATATTGCGCAAAGGGCGGGACCATAGCGTTGAGTCGGTCCGCTTGCGCAGGATTTGACTTGACAGCGTTCGGTGAGTCGGAAACTATAGTACGCATGAATTCCCTCCTTCTTACTGGTTTGCTCTCCGTTCTCACCGCCGCCACGGTTTTCGCTCAGGCCGCTCCGGTCGTCGGCGTCGACGATCCCGCGCCGCTTTTCACTGACAAAGACCCAGTCCTCAACCGCAACAAGCAGGCCGCGATGCACATCGTCTTCGATCTACTGGAAGCCGGCCGCTGGAGCGAGGCCGACAAATGGATCACCGACCGCTACATTCAGCACAATCCCGCGTTTTCGTCCGGGCTCGAAACGATCAAGAAAGCCTTCGGCGCGCGCCCCGGCCGCGAGTTGCCCGCGAATCTGAAAGACGCCCGCACCAAGGTGGTCGCCGTTTTGGCGGTTGGCGACCTCGTCTGCGTCGCCACTCGAAGCGAACGCCCCAACCCGCGGGAAGCCGGCAAGACCTACACGACGACGCACTTCGACATGTGGCGCTTCGTGAACGGCAAAGCCGACGAGCACTGGGACGAAGGCGCGATCAATCCGCTGCCTCCAGCCGCCGCGAAATAAGAACATCCGTTTCTCGCAAAGGCACGAAGAACGCAAAGGAAAACAAAGCGCGGGCCAAGAGGCCTACTCCACAGCGCTCCGATCGGCGCTGTCGACAACCAGCGTGTCTACGGGTGCTTTCTTCGATTCCAGCTTCAGGCCCAGTTGGGCCGGCAGTGCCTGAAAAATCGTCGGCCCGGACGCATCCAACGGGACTCCATTCACCAACTGACCGTCCTGAACACCCGCCGGCAGATCGCCTGTAAACGCCAGATCGAAATCGAAACACCCTTTGAGCCCCGTCTGGTTCAGAACCGGCCGCTCGAGCCAGGGCGACAAGCGCCACGTGAAAAAATCGAGCGATGCGCAACGGGCCGACCACTTCATCCGCACGATCTGCTCTGTCTGCTGATCCAGATGAAAATCCGCACCCGGCACTGCCGGCCGAAGCGTCAGGTTCTTCGGGCCATCCTTATCGATCGCCAAAACATACGCCGCCATCTCCTTCGCCGCGTGATGAAACCGCAGCTTGAACCGTTCGGTCAGCGCGTTCTGCAGCATGATGTGCAGATCTTCGATGCTTGATGGCTTCTCGGCTTCGGCATTCAGATCCCAGTTATCCGAATCCAGCCACGCTGGCCCGCCGACGATTTGATCCGGACGCACCTGATACGCCACGTACAGGTAGCTCCGAAGAGGAATCACCGCGCCGATATAACGCCTGCCGCCGGATTCCGGCTGAGTCCCATGAGGCTTCTCGCCTGATTGGCTCTTCTTTATCGAGACGGCTTCAAACTTCAGCGTGCCCGCCGGCGCGAAAGTCTGGGCGGAAAGTGTGGCGGCGAGCAGTGTCAGGAGAAACGCTCGCCGCATGGCTTTTCCTATCTCAGGGCGAAAGTAAACAGCGACGGCCCCGCCTGCACGCTCACATATTGCTTGCCATCCACCATATAGGTCATCGGACCAGCCGATACCGACGGGCCCAGGTTCGTCTCCCAAAGCAGCTTCCCGTCACGCGCGTCGATCGCCACGAATTGTCCGTCGCGGCCGCCGCCGAACAGCACGTTGCTGGATGTCGTCAGGATTCCCCCCTCAGTCTGCGGGGCGCTCAGCTTGAAGTCCCATTTCTTCTCGCCGGTCTGGGGATCGATCGCCCGGATCGCGCTGAACATATCACCGACCGCCCCATTACGCGGGAAGGCCCCGCTGTAGGTCGCGCCGGCGTGAAATTCGGGCGGTTCCTTGTCCTTTATATAAGTTGTCGAACTGTTTTCCCATGTGGGGATGTAGAAAAGTCCGGTCTGCGGGCTGAACGACGGGTTGTACCAGTTTGTCGCGCCCTGGTTGCCAGGATACACGAGCGTTCCCGTCAGCGTCGGCTCGATCCCCGGCGCGCGGATCGGACGTCCCTTTTCATCGAATCCAGTTAGCCAGTTCGTCTTTACGAAGGACTTGCCGAGCAGGAATTCGCCTGTGGTCCGGTCGAGTACATAGAAAACGCCGCTGCGATTCGCCCACAGCATAACCTTGCGCGCCTTGCCCTTGAACTGGATGTCCGCCAGAACCGGAACCTGCACGGAATCCCAGTCGAATTCGTTGTGCGGCGAGAACTGATAGTGCCACTTGAGCTTGCCGGTGTCGACATCGAGCGCAACGACTGAGCATGTATAGAGGTTGTCGCCGAGACGCGCGTCGCCGTTCCAGTCCGGGCCGGGATTGCCGATTCCCCAGTAGGTCAGGTTAGTTGCGGGGTCGTATGAACCCGTGTCCCACACCGAGCCGCCGCCGTGCTTCCACGAATCGCCCGCCCACGTCTCATGGCCCGGCTCGCCGGGACCTGGCACTGTGTAAAACCGCCAGGCTTCCTTGCCGGTGTTGACGTCCCACGCGGCGATGAAGCCGCGGATGCCGAACTCGCCACCCGCCGTTCCCTCGATGACTTTGTCCTTCACGACGAGCGGCGCATGCGTAAACGAATAGCGCTCTTTGGGGTCGGCAACGACCGTCGTGTTCCAGATCTCCTTGCCTGTCTTCGTGTCGAGCGCGATCATGTGGGCGTCGAGCGTCGCGAGAAAAAGCTTGTCGCCCTGAATGGCGAGCCCGCGCGTCTCCTGCCCGCAACAATTGCGCGCGTCCGCGTTCGGTTTATAAGGATGTATCCAGATCGTTTTGCCGGTTTTGGCATCGAGAGCGATCACATCGTTGATGCCCTGCACCGTATACATCACGCCGTCGACGACCAGCGGAGTGACTTCGTGCTTTTCGAGCGAGCGCGCCTGGAAGACCCATTTGAGGGTCAGGTCTTTCGCGTTGTCGGGCGTGATCTGCTTGAGCTCGCTGTGGCGCTGGCTCATGTAGCTGCCCGAGTACGTCAGCCAGTTCTCCGGCTCCTTCTGGCTGGCGTTCTGGATGCGCTCCGGAGGAACGGCCGTGACTTTGGCCTCGCGGTTCTGCGGCCCCGGACCACCCTGCGCCAGCAGCGATGTACTAAACGCCGCGGTCAGGACCGCGACCGCGCATATATGTGTCTTCATTGGAATAATCCCCTTGAAATCGCTTATCGTAACACTATTTTGAAAGGCAACCCCGGAGGCCAAAAGACGAGGGCCCGCGCTGCAGAGAAGCGAGCCGTGCGGCTTCGACAGATCAGGCCGATTGACAGACAAATCGGCCGCAGGTTGGCAATCTGCCCCACTGCTCTCCAGCGGAGCGCGTTGACCACCCGTGTTCGCGCCCCACAACATCTTCCCCGCGGGGGTTGCCCGTGTGTGTTTTCAGAGAGTTGCTGGGTTTGCTCCCGATTTTCACATCCTGAGAGGAGCCGCTGTGGGCCAGTGGGCGATGGCCACTGGCCCACCATCAGGCCAGGAGGCCGCGCGCTGCGTTTCGGATTTCATGGCCCGATTCCAGCACAGGAGATTCGGGGCGTTAAAGAAATTCGGGTCGCTTCATTGATTCAGAAGGAAATATAAACCCGATCCGATTGCGAACGGCGGGAGCGGGTTCCGCTTAACAGTGGCAAATTCTCAGCTCCGCGCGGGGCGCTCCGTTCGAGTATTATATACCTATCGACTGGTATTGCCGAGACGGAAAGCCGCGGCGCCAGCGCCCAGTCGCCGCTGACAAAAGGAAGACTATGAAACGACTATCTGTACTGACGATGATGTTCGCCGCGGCCACGCTCGCGCAGACGCCGAAGTTTACGCTGAAGGTCCACACCGGCAGGGGTCAAGTCGGCTACGACGTCAACTCAACGATGATTTCGGGCGAGAAGGACATGCTCGTCATCGACCCGCAGTTCAGCTTGAGCGAAGCGCATAAGCTCGCCGCGGAGATTCTTGAATCAAAGAAGAATCTGACGCTGATTTACATCACGCACCCGCACCCCGACCACATGTTCGGATTGGCAGTCCTGCATCAGGCCTTTCCCGAGGCGAAAATCGTAGCGCTTCCGGCTACAGTTGCCGGCGCGAAAACAGGATGGCCCGCCCGCCAGAAGTTCTGGCTACCGACTTATGGGCACAACATTCCCGGCCCCGAGCCTGTGCTTCCGGAAGAACTCACCACTCCCTTTCTGACTCTCGAAGGCGAGCAGTTCCCGGTCACCGGACCAGTACAGGGCGCCGACGGTCCCGGTAACAGCTTTGTCTACATCCCCGCACTCAAGGCCGTGGTGACGGGCGATGTTGTCTTCGACCATGTCTATTTCGGTGTTCCAAAGGATGCGGCGCGGGAAAACTGGTCCAAAACGATCGATCAGATCGCGGCGCTTCAGCCGGCCATCGTCATTCCGGGCCATCAAGGCCCCGGAGCGACGGACAACATGTCCTCGATCGCCTTTATGAAAAAGTACATGGCCGACTGGGACAAGAATGTAGCTGCGTCGAGTTCAGCGGCCGAAATGAAAACGAAAGTTCTCGCTCAATATCCCGGGCTGGGGCTGGAATTTACTCTCGATGATCGAATCGCAACATATTTCCCCGTCGCGAAAGCGAAATGAATTCACTCTGAATGACTTTTATGCTCCCTCGTCCAGCAGTCAGGCTCGCTCCGCTATTCTGTGCCGCCACTTTCCTATCCGCGCAGTGGCTCGATTATCCGACTCCCAATGTTCCTCATAGTGCGGACGGCAAACCGAACCTGAACGCTCCGGCGCCGCGCACGGCTGACGGTAAGCCGGACTTCTCCGGAATGTGGGGCTGGGTCACCCGCTCCAACTGTCTGGGCCATTGCGACGATTTTCAGGTCTCACGCGAATTCATTAATATCGCCTCATCGCTCGCTCCCAATAAGTTGCCGTACCAGCCCGGCGTTGCCGACCTTGTGAAGAAACGGAGCGCGCAGCAGGACCTCGACCCTAACGTTCATTGCATGCCCCGCGACGCGCCACGCATCTGGACGGACGATTATTACAAGCGCATTTTCATGGCGCCGGACCGGATGATTATCCTGACCGAACGCAACATGCAGTACCGGCAAATCTTCATGGATGGACGGCGGCTGCCGGAGGATCCTAATCCCATCTGGAACGGGTATTCCACAGCGAAATGGGACGGCGACACTTTGGTAGTCGACACCATCGGTTTTAAGGACGACCTGTGGCTGGACGCCAACGGTAATCCGCTTTCAAGCGCCGCCAGAATGACGGAACGGATTCGCCGGCCCAATTACGGAACCCTGAGCCTGGAAATCACGATCAACGACCCCAAAAACTACACAGCGCCCTGGACGGTAAAGTTCGAGGAGCCGCTGATCCTCGACAGCGAACTTCTGGATTACTACTGCCTCGAGAACGAACGCGACCGGGTTCACATGGTGAAGTAGCTTCACCCGGAGAAATGGTGAAATAACTTCGCCGGAAGTCGATGATGAGGTAGCTTCGCCGCAATAGAGAATCCATGTGGGATATCCTGTCTGACGCAATGCCCACGACCACATGATCGCTTCAGAGGACGCTGGAACTGGCCGTCGGCGGATACTGCCAGCCTTGCGGGATATGGTTTTGAATGGGACGTTGCGACCCGGAACGCGAATCGAGGAAGCGGAACTGAGCCGCCAGTTCGGCGCCTCCCGCCGGGTGCTGCAATCCGCGCTCGAGTCGCTTGCTTCGGAAGGCTTGATCGAGTCGGTCGCTTCCGGAGGATATACGGCGCGCCGCTTCACGCTGGAAGACGTGCGTGACGCGATTCTGGCTCGCTCGACGCTGGAAGGGCTGGCGGCCAGCCTTGCCGCGGCTCGAATCGAGAAACCCTCCGAACTCGAACCGCTCCGGCGGCTGCATGCGGAGCTCTCAAACGAGATCGCACTCTTGCCATCGCCTCCCACGGCCGAACAGATGTCGCGTTTTGGCGAGTTGAACGCGGCTTTTCACCGCGGCATTATCGAGTTGGCGCGGAGCCCGATGTTGTCGTGGTACATCGAGCGTATTCAAAAGGTGGCATTCGCATCACCGGGCGCGGTGGTCCTTCCCGTGAAAGGCGGTTCCGCGGGTGGAGTTGTGGAGGAACACGAGGCCATCCTGAATGCGATCGCGTCGCATAACTCCGCCCTGGCCGATGAACTGGTAAGAAAACATGCGAGCCTGGCGATTCACGCCATCGAAAGCGCCGCGAAGGGGCAGCCTCACACGGGCCGCAATATCGCGCTCGATCTGGTTGCCAACAAACCGGCGAAACCTGCGGTTCCCAAAAAGAGCAAGTCACCGAAAGGCAGGAAACAATCCAGCGGCGCGACTTCGGAGCGCATACTGGATGCGGCAGCCGAGCTGTTCCACGACAAAGGTTTTCATGCGGCGACGACCCGGGAGCTCGCCAATCGCCTGAACGTCCAGCAGGGTTCGCTTTACCATCACATCAGCAAAAAGGAAGATCTCCTCTACCGTATCTGCAGCGAAACGATGGATTGCTTCAATCTGGAGATTCCGGCTGCTATTCAGAAAACAAGAGGCGGCCGCGAGCGAATCGGCGCGTTTATTCGTGCGCACCTGCAGACGACTCTCGAGCATCTTCACCGCACGCTGGCCATGGCTACCGAGTTCAGAGCATTGTCCCGCCCCTGGCTCAATGAGATCAGCCGGAAGCACAGCGAGTATTCGGAGCTGCTCGAAGCGGAGCTGGAGTCGGCGCGGGCGGCGGGCGATTTGCGCACCGATATCTCGACGAGGCAAATTCGCCTGGCTCTCCTCAATATCCTGCACTGGACGCCGCGTTGGTTCCGTCGCGGCGGTGCTCTGTCCTCGGCGGAATTAGGCTCGATCTACGAGCGCGTTTTCTGGGAGGGAATCGTCGAGCCGCGATACCGGGAGAACATTTCCATTCGCCCACTTCCGCGTGCGGTGAGCCAACAGCGCCAACTTCAGAAAGGAACGCTGGCCCAAAAAAGCACGTTGGGAAGATTCGTTCGTGGCGCAGCCGAGCTTTTCGCCCGGAATGGCTACGAATCGACCAGTACACGAAGTCTCGCCACGCTTGTTGGAATGGAGAAGGCGACTTTGTATTACCATATCGAGGGCAAAGAGGATCTGCTTTACCTGATCTGCAAGTCGTCGATCGAGCAGCTGACCGATGATGTGAATGCTGCCATTGCCGGCATCGGCGATCCCGAGGAGCAGCTACAGGTCTGGATCCAGGCGCACATCGTAAGCCTGCTTCGCGACCAGACTCAGCATGCGACTGCGCTCGCGGAGGCTCGATCCGCCTCCCCCGAACGGTTGACGGAAATCATCAGGATGCGAAAGGCGTACCAGACGCGTATCCGCTCTCTGATCGAAGCGGGACAAAAGGCCGGGCGTATCCGGGCGGATATCGCGGCCAAATATCTCGGACTCATGCTGGAAGGGCTGCTGGACCGCACCGTAATCTGGTACCGCCGCAGCGGTAAACTCAGCCCGGTCGAGATCGCGGCGGTTTTTTGCAATCTGTTTCTGACGGGCGCTCAGCGGAGATAAATCGTCGCCCTGTTGAGACCTGTGCAATAAAAGGGCAAGAACTTACTTTACAAAAATCAGCTACGTGCCATTGCGTCTGTCTTTCGACAGCCAATCGGCTGACAACGAATCGGCGATTCTCTCCAGCGCGCGCGTCATTCGCAAAATGGCGCGGATTCGCACGATCAAGAGGACGAGAACTCCCGCATGCAGAAGCTCTACCAGTATCGCCGCTAATGGAGGCATCAATGCGGTCTCTTCGCGGGCTTCTTCCGCCCCTGCTTCTTCTCTTCCTGCTTTTGAAACTCCGCTTTGGATGCCTTGAACGCTGGCGGTGGCGGAACTCATCATCTCACGAGAACTGTCGAATCGCGTTCGCCAGGGATGCACTGCCTGGAAGTCAACATGCTGTTCAAGCAGACAGCGAATGACGGCGCACGATCTGGTCAGCGATCTCGGCCGCGCTTACCGGGAAGGACGCCTCGGTTGACGACTGATTAGCCGCTGAAAATCAGCGAAGGGGGAAAATCGGAGCGAAATCGCGACGGAAGTGCAGCTGGGAGTACAGGTACGTGAAGATCGCCGACAGCCCCGCCGGCAGCGCGACTCCTGCCGCGAAAGCGACGGACGGATCTAAAAGGCGGATCAGGCGTTGGGTGGGAATCCAGGGAAAACTTTGCAGGTTGGCGGCGAACGGCGAGCCGAGCAGCTCATGCGGGTACGAGGCGGGAAGAAGCGGCGTATCCTGATTATTCCATCCGGCGGCATGAACAGATGACCACTCCCTCCGCTTTCAGCGCGACCATCCTGCTTCTGATTTCCGATCCTCTCATGAAGGACGTTCTTCGCGACGCGCTCTCTAGCGCGGGCTATCAGGTGCTGACGGCAGTCGAACTCGGCGGTGCGGTTGATCGGCTACGCGAGGTGCGACCCGATTTGTTGATTACCCGGCCGTATATCAACAGCATGTCGGGCCAGACGGCCGCCGACTACCTGCGCACGAAGCGTCCGGGGTTGCGAGTCCTCATCGTGTCCGGGTTTCTGGAAGACGACCGTGTTCGCGATCGAAACGCGATAGAAGACTTTCACATCTTCCCGAAGCCGTTTAGCCGGGACGAACTGCTGAACTGCATCAAAGAAATACTGGGCGAGCCGGCATCCTGAAGACACCATCTTGCGCCCGAATTGAGATGCAGCGAACGCAGGCTTCAACACCCGGATTAATGACTACCCACTTTATGATCACTCCGCGGTACGGATCCTTCGAGCACGATTGCTCAGACGCGCGTGCCGGAGCCAAATAGAAAGTTCCTAATGCGGCCAAGTAGAAAGTTCGGGTTTCAGGATTTGGTTTTCGATCCTCGTGGTATGTTCGCACAGCTTTGCCGGCAACTGCAGAGACCGGTTTCCTCACAAGAGTCGGCGGTCACCTCCCTGCCATTGGCCGGTTTTGCCCGTGTGGGAATGCCCGCGGCCCGCAGATACCCGGCGGTCTGTCAACGCCGGTTGAAAATTCCTCAGCGTAACGTCCGAATGGGCGGCCAGCCGGCAACGCGCGGTGTTTCGGCCGACTCTGATTTCTTTCCATGAAAAACAGCTGAAAGTTGCCGCGGTTTTGGTTGGAAAGGATGATGCTCGCTCGGCGCGCGGCCTCATCGACCCAGGCTTTTCGAGAACCAGGCTTTTCGAAAACCAGCCTATTCGAGAACCTTGACGCCGCAACGGTTGAGAGAGATCTCGGCTCCGCGGTAAGTTACTGAGCGAGGATTCCGGAACAGGATGTTGTAGCGGCGGAGGCCGTTGGCGGCCACAGTCTTGAACTCGAAACCTGAAATTACCGCTTCTGCCTGCTTCCGTTGGCGCTTGTCGAGGATGATGAGCGGGATGCCAATCTGCAGTTCGGAGTACACGGACTGCGAAATGGCGAATTCCTCCCCCACACATGTGGCGATCGTGTCTTCGAAACTGCGATTCCCGCTTCCGTCAGTGGGCTTTGGGGTGTGGATTACGAAGGTCTTCATTCGCAGCGCAACCGATTGTATCGCTGACTAGACGGTCGACGTGTCCTGCTTCACTATGGGCACGTCTCCATCACAGCGAAAGCGTTTTCCAGCAGACAAGCGATCGAATTTTTTATCAACGATCCCAGCCTGGTTCGGTCACACTACGATTGTCGCTTTCGCGGGGCGGGGTTTTGTAACAACAACTGAGACTTCGAAATTCCAAAAAATGAATCCAAAAGCCAAGGTCCCGCACTCGTGCGCGCTCTCTCTGCTCTCCCTCGCGTGTGCCGCCATTTCGCCGGCAGCAGTTGTGAGTACGGGGCAGTATGACACGTACCGCTCAGGAACAAATGTCTCCGAGACAACGCTGAACGTCGCCAATGTGAACCCAACGACATTCGGCAGACTCGGCGACTTTGCTGTCGATGGGCAGGTCTTCGCGCAGCCGCTCTACGTTCCAGGACTGACGATTAACGGGAGTCCGGCCAACGTTGTGTTCGTCGCGACGATGCACAATTCCATCTACGCGTTCGACGCGTCGAAGATCGGCTCCGCACCGCTTTGGCAGACGACGCTCGCGCCATCGGTTCCGGCGCAGTACGCATCACAGTGCCCTTCATGGGGCGGGGGACCAGAAACCGGGATACTGAGCACTCCCGTGATCGACACCCAAAGCGGGAGCCTGTATGCAATCTTCGCGACCACAAGCGGCTCCAATACCTACGCCTTCTATATCGCCGCCCTTGATATTGCGACGGGCAAACAGAAGACCGGTAGTCCGAACCTGATCACTGCCAGCGTTCCCGGCACTGGATACGACAGCGTCGGAGGGAAGATCACGTTCAATCCATCGACGCAGGGTCAGCGTACAGCGTTGACCCTGGCGAACGGAATCGTATACGCGGGTTTCGGGAGTTGCGGGCCGGACTTTGATCCGTATCACGGCTGGATCATGGGGTTTAAGGCCTTGGATATCTCGACGCAGACGAGCGTGTTCAACACCACGCCGAATGGCGGGGAGGGCGGAGTCTGGCAAAGCGGGCGGGGGCTCGCCTCCGACGCTTCCGGCAATCTCTATGCGGCAACCGGTAACGGGACGGACGATTCCACGGACGTCAGCGAGAGCGTCGTCGTGCAGCTTGGCAGTACGGGGCAAAAAACCGGCGTTTACACGGATCCCAACTCCACAGCCCTGAACCAATACGACCTCGATCTCGCCTCCAGCGGTCCCTTATACATCGGCAGTCTCGGGTTGCTGCTGGCGGGCGGCAAGGAGGGGGTCATACATGTGCTCAACCCGGCGCAGATTGGTGGAAGCGGCAATCCGGCGATTCAGAGCTTTGTGGCGACCCAGCCCTGCGTCACCTACACCTACAACGGCTGCTTTCAGATCCATGACGGCATCGTTTACTGGGATAACGCGACGAACCCGCTACTCTACGTCTGGGGATCAAACGACGTCCTGCGCGCCTACCGGTACTCAGGAGGCGCTTTCAACACAGCGCCGGATTCGATCGGAATGATGAATCCTCAGTCCGGTGCCGCGGCTCTGGCGCTTTCATCCAATGGCGGCGATCCCAACACAGCGGTGCTTTGGGCGGTTACGACGGACGGCTACCTTCATGCCTACCAGGCAATCAACGTGGCTCACGAAATCTACAACTCCGGCCAGAGTGCCACACGCGACACTCTCGGCGACGGCACTCGTTTCGTCGAGCCTGTAGTAGCCGATGGTCGGGTGTATGTGGCTACTGAAGACAAAGTCGTGCAGGTCTACGGGCTTCTGTCATCGCGCACGTCCGGGGCTGCCACCGCTGCGTTCGTAACAACAGATACCGCAACTCAGGGGAGTTGGCGGAAGGCCTATGGCTCCGACGGATACGACATCGAAGGCGATCAATCCGCAAATCCCACGTATGCCGCGCCCGCGGTTTCAGGCGATTTGACGTTCACCTGGGCAGCGTCGACCACTGAGGTGCGCGCGCTGCAAAAGGCGTCGAACCCCGCCGATCGCGTCGCGGCCGCGTGGTATTCGGGCACTTCCTTCACTATCGACAGCGGCATCACGGATCAGAATCCGCACCAGGTGGCGATCTACTGTCTCGACTGGGAGTCGGGAGGCCGCCGCGAAATCATCGACGTGCTCGACAACAACGGCAATATCTTAGACAGTGAGACGGCGGCATCATTTATCAATGGCGTATACATGGTCTGGAACGTGACGGGCCATGTAGTATTCCGCATAACGACGACGGGCAACCTGGATGCGGTCGCTTCCGGCATATTCTTCGGCGGGCCGTCCGCGCAACAAACGGCGGCTACGGCTAAATTCGTCAAAGCGGACACTACGACGGAGGGGAACTGGCGTACTGTCTATGGCGCCGACGGATACAACATTGAAGCCGACCAGGCGCTCAATCCGGGCTATGCCGCGCCGGTGTTCTCAGGCACTTCCACCTGGACCTGGGCTGCTTCCACCAGCGATGTGCGGGCGCTGCAAAAAGCTTCCAATCCCTCCGACCGCATCGTCGCGGGATGGTATTCGGGAACGTCTTTCACCATCGACAGCGGCATCACAGATCAGAATCAGCATCAGGTCGCTCTGTACTGCCTTGACTGGGACAACGGCGGCCGGCAGCAGACTGTTCAGGTTTTCGATCTGAACGGCAATGTTCTCGACAGCGAGAATGCGACGTCTTTCACCAACGGCACTTACCTGGTGTGGAACGTAACCGGCCATGTGTTCTTCCGCGTGACTCTCACCGGCAGGGTGAATGCCGTGGTCTCTGGAATTTTCTTCGGCGGGCCACTCTCGCCGGCCACCGCGACGGCGACATTCGTCAAGACAGACTCGACGACTCAGGGAAGCTGGCGTGCGGTTTACGGAAACGAGGGGTACAGCATCGAGGCCGATCAGGCACGGAATCCCTCTTACGCCGCGCCGTCGGTGGCGGGTGACCTGACGTATACATGGGTGGCTTCCACCACCGATGTGCGTGCGCTGCAGAGAGCTGAGAACCCTGCCGACCGTATCGCCGCAACGTGGTATTCCGGAACCTCGCTTACGATTGACACGAATATTTCCGACCAGCAGCAGCACCAGGTCGCTCTGTACTGCGTCGACTGGGAAGGCGCCGGCCGCCAGCAGATCGTCCAGGTGCTCGACACCGACGGCAACGTTATCGACACCGAAACGGCGGCGGCATTCACCGGCGGCAGCTACCTGGTCTGGAACATAACGGGCCATGTGGTGTTCCGCGTGATTCTGAAGGGCGGCAAAAACGCCGTAGTCTCCGGGATTTTTTTCGGCGGGCCGGTGGCTCAGTCAACGGCGGCGGCGACGTTTGTTAAGGCCGACACCGCAACACAGGGAAACTGGCGAGCCGTTTACGGCGGTGATGGCTACGATCTGGAGGCCGATCAAAGCCTCAACCCCGCTTACGCCGCGCCTGTGATCTCAGGCGATTCCACCTGGACGTGGGCGGCTTCCACCAGCGACCTACGCGGCCTGCAGAAAGTTGCGCATGCTTCCGACCGCATCGCGGCGGCGTGGTATTCGAAAACATCATTCACCCTCGATACCAACATCTCGGACACGCAGCAGCATCAGGTGGCGCTCTATTGCGTCGACTGGGATCCACTGGGCCGCAAAGAGACGTTTCAGGTGCTGGATTCAAACGGCAACATCCTCGACACCGAAACCGTGTCGTCCTTTTCCGGCGGTACCTACATGGTGTGGAACGTAACCGGCCATGTAGTCTTCCGTGTGATGCTGACCGGCAACGCCAATGCCGTCGTCTCAGGTATCTTCTTCGGCGGTCCGCTTTCCATGCCTACGGCTTCGGCGAATTTCGTGAAGACAGATTCGACAACCCAGGGGAACTGGCATTCAGTTTATGGCGCCGGCGGATACAGCATCGAAGCCGATCAGGCGCTCAATCCTTCTTACGCCGCGCCCGTCGTTTCAGGCGGTTCAGCATGGACGTGGGCAGCATCGAGCACGGATCCGCGTGCGCTGCAGAAGGCGGAAAATCTTTCGGATCGCATCGCCGCTGGATGGTATGCCCAGGGAACGTTCTCTATCGACAGCGGGATTCAGGACCGGGTGCAGCATGAGATTGCGCTCTACTGCATCGACTGGGACAAAACCGGCCGCCAGGAAACAATCCAGGTGCTGGATTCCGACGGTAACATCCTGGACACCAGAAACCTGGCAGCCTTCAGCGCTGGAGTGTACGTGGTCTGGAATGTCAGCGGAGACGTAACGTTCCGAATCACTCTGACCGGGAGCAAGAACGCGGTGGTTTCAGGGATTTTCTATGGCCAGTAGGCCGATACATCGGGGCCCGAATTGCCGGACGACCGAATACGACCGAATACTTTCCGCGCACGTTTCCAGGATGCACGGGTCTACGGTATTTTGACGGCATACAGCTTGAACGGCGCCGGGTCTTTTCCCTTGTTCGCTCCGTTGCGATAGTCCTGCTTGCCTTCGCAGACCCATGCCATGCCTTTGGTTGCGGTGGTCGCAGGCGTTGCCAGCATCCCGTCTTTCAATGTCGTTATGGTCGCCATGTTGGTCTTCGGGTCGACCGTGATCAGTGCCAACCGGCCACCCGCGCGCGCGGCGTTGCCGTTCTCTGACTGCACGAACCTATTCTTCCCGATGGCACGCAGGCCGTCAGGAGCACCCAATGGCCCCGACAATTTCAGCTCAGTTACTTTCGTCGATTTTCCATCGGGTCCAAGATCGAGCCTGATCAGTTTGTTTGCCGTCACGCTGTTCACATACAACGTATTCCTGTCGCCGAAGGCGAGACCATCGACGCCGGCCAGGAGCGGATCGGCCGCAGCCTGTTCCAGCATGGTTGCCCCTTTCTTTAACATGAAGAGTTTGGCGCCGGATGTGTCAGACGCATAGGCGGTGCCGTTGTCCGCTACCGCGATGTCGTTGCACACGGCGCCTGCCGGCATCGGATATGAACCTTTCGCCATGCCGGTTCGCAGATCGAACGCCTTCAGAGCGCCTGGCCCCGTGTTGCAAACCCAGAGGGTATTCGCCTTCTCGTCGGCGAACACACCGAGCACCGTGGTGAAGCCATTGCCCTCTCTCGCGACGAACGGCTTGGCTTCGGTTTCGCCGGGTTTGATCTTGTAGACGCCACCGGGGACGCTGCCGAGGATGATCGTACCGTCCTTCAGCGAAGTGATGCTTTCAGGGAAGAGATCTTTGGGCTGGTTGATCGATATCCCGGTGACTTTGTCTGCCGCAAATAAAGAGGCGCCGAAGGTGAAGACACTGATGGCCAACGTTCGACAAAGCCAGGGAGTTGCTATAAGTTTCATCTCCCCTATCATCCCTTACCTTCTGCGTTCCGCGGCTAGCGGCCCGCATGCGGCGACGCCGCCGGTGATGTGCGCTCTGAGTTTCATGTGGCGCTCATGAAACGCGGAGAACACGGAGTCGTGGAGAAAGGCAATCCGGCAATCCGCCTTTTCGCAATCGACTGCTCGTTGCAGCAGGCCGCGAGTGCGGCCGCCTTGCCGATGCCGAAGATTACGGTGGAACGAATGCTTCGCCATTGGCGCCGTATGCGCGGCCGTTAACGTCTCAACCCCACCGGCAGGCAATTGAGAAGAGGCAGAGTCCGCGCGGTGATCCCCGGTGAACTAGGCCAAAAGGGGGATAGTATGCGCGCCAATGCGATGTTAGTTTCGAAGTTCCAGGTAACACACAGTATTAGATTGACGTGCTGCATCATAGGACGACACCACGGTCAATTCATCAGGTCATGGCGCACCTTCAGCCGCCGGCGGCCGGGAGATATCCCCAAAATGCGACGTTTGCCGTTGATACTCATTCTGAGCGGCGTTGCCGCGACGTCTCTGTTTGCGCAGAACACGCCTCCCTGCAATGCCGGCATCCATCCGGCACTGGGCGAAAAGGTAATACCTCTGCAGAACGGACTAATTACCTATTGCATTTCTGACTTCGGCTGGAGCGACACCTGGCTGGTGGGCACGCCGACAGCCTACAACGTGCAGGAGGACGTCCTCTCCGGCGACGACGCATTCAATCTGAAGTACATCACCCCGGCGGGCGGTCTCGGCCCGGGCAGCGGCTGGATCACGCCCAGTATCGACGAAGGAACGCTGAGTGCGCAGGATGCGCCAGGTTGGGCGGCGCGCGCATTATGGCACGTCGTGACGGGAGTTCATTCCACAGGGCCGAACAGCACAGAATCCGTGATCGCCAACGCCGACGGCCTGCAGATAACCATCGATGCCCTGGCGCCGCCGGGGGCGTCAGGCGTTCAAATCAGTTTGACAATCCTGAACACAACATCTAATACAACTTTTACTGGCCTTCGACTCACCGATTACTTCAACTTTCATCCCAACGGTTCCAATTTCCCAAATAACCGCTTCGGAACGACCGTCTTCAGCGGCAATTGCCTCATCACCACCGGCCAGCCAACGGTCAAACTGAACGCGACCCTATGCGGAATCTTTGCACCGACGCAGCACGAAGTCGGGCTCGCGTATCCGACAAGCGCGCCAGCCGTCTGGCAGGATGTCACGCTTGACAATTTCGACGGCAGCTCCGGACCGGTCGGTCCGGATGACAGTGCCGGCGCGCTGGTTTGGACTCTCGCTGACTTGCCCCCTGGGGCCTCCGCCCATTTCGCGCTCGGAAAGAACGTTACCCCCATCGCGCCCCCCGTAATTTCGAAGGCGTTTAACCCGCCAATCATTCAGCTTGCCGGGCTTTCGTCACTGAGCTTTACGATCACCAATCCGAACGACTCGCAACTGACCGGTGTTGGCTTCCTGGATACGCTGCCCACGGGAATCGCCGTGGCGACTCCAAACGGTTTAACCGGCTCCTGCGGCGGCGGCACAATCAGCGCCAGCGGAGTAACAGTCACTCTGGCGAATGCTGTGCTCCCCGGGCACGTAAGTTGCACTTTCAGCATCAACGTCACAAGCAATGTTCCTGGCACATACCCAAACATCACCGGCAACGTCACGTCGGTTGAAGGCGGCAACGGGAATAAAGCGTCCGCGGTTCTGACCGTCGTCCCGCCGCCGTTTATCACGAAGAGCTTTTCTCCGAAAACGGTCGTTCAGAACAGTAACCTGACACTTACATTTAATATCCGGAATACCGGGTCACTGCTTACTTTGACTGGCGTTGGCTTTACCGATCCGCTGCCTTCAGGTCTGGTGGTGGCGGCCCCGCCAGGCGCGACAAATACCTGCGGCGGCACTCTCAGCGGCTTCACCGCCGGATCGACCAGTCTAACGCTGTCAGGCGGAATCATCGCCGCGGGCGCAACCTGCACAATCACCGTGAATGTTACGGCAACCGGGGGCCCCGGCAGCCTGAACAACGTTACGAGTAACGTCATTTCGATCGAGGGCGGCGCAGGGAACTATGCAATGGACAGCCTGGTTATCATTGTGCCGCCTTCCATCAGCAAGGCCTTCAGCCCAAGCACCATCAAAGTGGGAAAGACTTCGCTTCTCAGCTTCGTACTCACGAATCCGAATTCGGTTCAGCTTACTCTCGTGGGATTCAACGATCCACTCCCCGACGGCCTTGCGGTTGCGCCGGTTCCCAGCGTGTCGATCAGCTGCAATCTGCCGTCCGGCGCGGTCGTTCCGGCTTCGGGCGACACGAGCCTGATTCTTCAGGGCATCACGATGCCGGCCAATTCGACGTGCTCGGTTTCCTTGTTCGTCATCGGCAAAACCACAGGCGTGAAAGTCAACACGACGACGCCCGTTACATCGCTGGAGGCTGGCAACGGTAATGTTGCCTCAGCGACTTTAAGCGTCACGCCGATTCTGCCACCGGGCATAACCAAGACTTTCACGCCATCGCAAATTCCCACCAGCGCGACCTCGGTGCTGACCATCGGAGTCACGAACCCAAACACCGATACTTCGCTCACCAATGTAAGATTCAACGATACTTTCCCGCCTGGAATTGTGGTGGCGGCAACACCCGCATTATCGAGCACCTGCGGAGGCACCCTTACCGGGGCCACAGCCGGTTCAACCGCTCTGTCACTGATCGGCGCCACACTGGCGGCGAGCCCGGCCGCAAACGCATCCTGCACAATCACGCTGGCGGTGACCGGGCCCATGCCTGGCGTTTTCCCGAACTCCGCCGGCCCTGTAGCGTCTGACGAGGCGGCCGGCAGCACGGCTTCGGCCACTCTCACGATCGTGGCGCCGCCCGTGATCACAAAGGGCTTTAACCCTGCACAAATAAATACGGGCGGGACGTCAACGCTGAGGATCGCGATTCAAAACAACAACACGAGCGTCCCACTTACCGGAGTGGGATTTACCGACAACTTCCCGCCCGGAGTAGCTGTCGCCGCCACGCCAGGTCTCAATAACGGATGCGGCGGTACCCTGACCGGCGGAAACCCTAACTCCACTTCGATCTCCCTTACTGGCGCTACGCTTGCGCCAAATGCCACATGCAACATTACCCTGACTGTCATCGGGCTGACTGCCGGCACAAAGAACAACGTAACGAGCGTGGTCACATCATTAGATGGCGGTCCCGGTAACATTGCGTCCGCGCTACTGACGGTGGTGCCTCCACCCGTCTCGTTCAGCAAAGTTTTTGTGCCGGCGCAGATTCCACTTCAGCAGGTCTCGACGCTGATATTTACTGTCACGCCGCCTTCGATTGCCCTCACTAATATCGCGTTTAGCGATTCGCTTCCGGCCGGTCTGCAGGTAGCGGCGTTGCCCACAGTGGTGAATAGCTGCGGTGGAACTTTGACCGGGTTTACCGCCGGGTCCACGGCCGTGAGCCTGACCGGCGGCAGCACGTCCGCCGGCGGATGCACGATTTCCGTCAACGTCACCGGCGCCAGCGCCGGAGTGAAGGTCAACACGACCAGTCCTCTCACAGCTTCCGAAGTCTTGCCGACACCTCCTGCAACGGCCACGCTTGTCGTGGTTGCTCCTCCGCTTATCAGCAAAGCTTTCGACGGAACGACCATCCTCGTGAATCAAACGTCGACACTCACGGTCACCATCAATAATCCGAATGGGGCTCCGAATCCGGTAACACTGACCGGCGTGGCATTCACCGATAACTTCCCCGGGGGTCTGGCCATCGCTTCACCTCCCAATGCCTCAAATACGTGCGGTGGAACGCTGACCGGAGCTACTGCTGGATCCACATCGATCGCTCTCGCCGGCGGGACCTTACCTGGAGGCGCGTCCTGCACTATCGGGGTTAACGTAGTCGCCAGTACAGCCGGCACGAAGAATAACAACACGAGCGTGGTTACTTCGGTCGAGGGCGGCCCAGGCAACTTCGGCAGCGCGTCATTGGTGGTCACGGCGCCCCCCGCGTTGAGTTACCTGCTAACCTATCTCGCCAATCTCGACCGGGGCGATTCGTTCGTAGACATCACGAATACCGGAGTCGCGGGGGCTGGTGTCCAGTCCGGCACCACGGCGGGTGTCGCCGGCTCGCTGTGCGCCAATGTTTATGTGTTCTCGCCCGACGAGCAACTGGTTTCGTGCTGTTCCTGCCCCGTCACGCCCAACGGTCTGGTATCCCTCTCCGCGAATGGGGACCTTTTGTCCAATACTCTTACTCCGTCGACTCCGGCCTCCGTGGTGGTGAAAATCGTACCGACGTTGCCGATTGCCAGCAGTTGTGTCAACTCGGCCGCTTCGCTGGATAGAGCCTCCGTTGGCGCCGGCATAGAAGCCTTCAGCACGACACTGCATCAGACTCCGGCTGGGACTTACACCCCAACCGAGCGCCGCTTCAGCCCGGCGATTCTGAGTCCGGGTGAGCTGGTGCGCCTGAATTCGCTGTGCAACATCAACATCGCGAACGGCAGCGGTTTCGGCATTTGCCGCGCGTGCCGGTTGGGCGGGCTCGGAGCCACACAGCAGTAACAACATTGAGGGCCCGTTAAATTGACGGGGATCGCTCAATCTTAACCATGCTCCGACTTCTGACAAAACGTCCGGAGGCGCATGGGATTTGCGGAAAAGAGTCTTTCGAGAGTAGGCGCGCCGCTCGAGAGCAGGCGCGCCGCTCCTTGAGAAGGGCATCATCGGGCGATCGTCCGAGGCGCCCTCGCCCGGCCAGATACTTCGGCCTTCCTCCCGGACGCGGCCAGCCGCAGTTCGACGCCCGGCTATGCCTGCTCAGCCTTTTTCGATCAGCTCGCCCGTATTTTTCTCACCCGTGCCTTCACAGTCGCTTTGTCCGTGATGACGGATAGAATCGCCACGAGACTGCGTGCGAAGATCCAATCGCGGGGAGACGGACACAACGTATGACAGGCGTGGCACTATCCCTTTCCTGAGCGCTTTGTGGCGCCCGCTGGATTCGGGCCTAAGGACTACGAGATGCAAAAAGGGTTTACGAGAAAACCACCAGCGGACGAGCCGGCGACGCGAGGCAAGAACTACATAACGCCGGGCGGGCTGCAGCGCCTGAAAGAGGAGCTCCGGTTTCTGCTCACCAGGGAACGCCCAGCCGTGACGGAGGTGGTGGCGTGGGCTGCGAGCAACGGCGATCGCAGTGAAAACGCCGACTATCAGTACGGCAAGCGACGGCTGCGCCAGATCGATGGGCGGATTCGCTTTCTCACGAAACGAATCGAAGCCGCGGAAGTGGTGGACCCGGAGCGTCCGCGAGCGGGACAGGCGGCGATGAGAGCATTCTTCGGAGCCACCGTGCGCTACGCGAATGCGGCTGGAGCGGAGCGAGCGGTGAGCATCGTGGGCACCGACGAGGTCGATCTCAATCGCCACCACATCAGTTGGATATCGCCTCTGGGGCGCGCGTTGATGAAGTCGGCCGCGGGCGACCGCGTCGTTCTACACGCGCCGGCCGGTACGGAATACCTGACCGTGCTCGAAGTGCGTTACGAGCCGATTTCCGTGGAACCGTTCCGTGAACCGCCGGGGGCCGAGGCCTCCGCAAAGGAACGCCCTTCCGGCGTCAATTCACCTGACGAAGGTTAGCGAAGAAGCGCATGAAAGCGATTCCGGTAAATTCCGGACTAACCGCGCGCAAGGGAACCCAGCAGCTCTCAAAACGCATATCACTGAGCCGCGTTTTTTGTTCGGAACGAGCGCTCGGTCATGTCGTGCGGGTCGAGGGAGACAGGCTGGTCTCGCCATAGCCACCGCATCATCTCGGGCAACATCGCGCCGCCCATATTGTGGCTGTGCACCCCCATGCCCCAGGAATAATTGACGTCGTAGCCCTTTTGCGTCAGAGCGTTCTTCAAGCGGACGTTTTGCATGAACCAGTCGCGATGCGGGTCGTACTCGCCTTTGTCATTGAGCCCGCGGTTATCGTTGCGGCCGTCGACCATGAAGATGCGAATAGGCTTCTTTTCTGTCGCCAGAATCTTCTCCGGATACACGTATCCGCCTCTCAGGTCCACAAAGGTCCCGATTGCGTTCAGCACTTTGTGAAACTGATCGGGGCGCTCCCAAGCCACCGTAAAGGCCGCGATCGCGCCGGAACTCCAGCCCGCAAAACCGTGGCGATCGGGGTCGCGCGAGATCTTGTAATCCTTGTAGAGAGCCGGCATCAACTCGTCGACGATCACCTTCGAGTACCGGTCCGAAAGAGTATCGTATTCTTCGGCGCGGATCGACGCTTTGGTTGCGACCGTCACGCCGGGATCGATGAAGGCTCCGATCATCTCCGGAATGTCGCCGCGGAAGATCAGATTGTCGAGAACGTTTTGCGCGCGATACAATCCATCGGCCTTCAGGTAAACCGATCCATCATTGAACACCATCAGGCTCACGTCGCGCGACCCGTCATACTGCGCCGGAACGTAGACGTGGTAGGTGTGCTCGACACCCGGAAATGCCTTGCTCGGCAACTGGAATGGTCCGAGGATCTGGCCTTTGGGTACACCGTCCCGCGGCAGGGAGTCCGGCCCGAGAGTGTAGAACGCGTCGAATGGCGAAGGCCCCGTTGGGCCACCCGGCGCGCGCTGCGCCAGCGAACCCCACGCTCCCGCCAATAGCAGCACTACGAGTACCGATCCCCGTCTTCTCATTCACCCTCCAACCAGTCCACAGAGTTTACGATATACCCGCAACGCGAAAAAAGCCGGGGTGCGGCCGGCAGACCGAGAGGCAGCTTCATGTTGCCGGGGGCCGTAACACTTCAAAGAAAATTACTTTACATAGCAGTGAGATTCCGCCCATAATCGTTTGTTTGGCAGCCGATAAGCCTGCTGGCGAGAGTTGAAGCGCTGTACCGCGCATTGAAGCGGAACAGGTAGATCCGATGGTTTGCCATCTTTTGCCGCATCGCCTTGCCCGGGGATTCATTCCGGCATCGATCGTAAAAATGACCGGCGAGCGATTCACCGCCTTGCCGTCGAAGCATCCATTCGGCCACTACTTCGACGCTGCTCGTCACGGGCTTCTACTACACGTTCATCGGCGCCGCCCAGATGACCGCGGCGCTGCTGCTGCTCATTCCACGAACGGCGCTTATGGGAGCGACAACCCAAACGCGTGCCGGAGGTTCTGCGACTGTATCTACAAGCAAGGCGATTCGCTGCAGGCTCGCCTGAACGGATACCACAGGGCGAAGCAGGCACGAAATCCGGACCCGGTTCGCTGAAGTCCGGTGACGCGTTTCCCCGCTTGCGAAACTGGGCGGTTCATCGCAACGAGACGATCACGGGCGCTGACGATACTCCCGCGGCGGTCAGTACCACGAATTGGCTGCCCGAGGGAAGATTCGGCGGCACCTGGAAATTAACCTGAAAGAGCCCGGCTACAGAAGCAGGCGCAACGCCCGCATACTGGACTGTGGCTTCCGTTCCGCCAACAGCCACGGTGACCGGCCGCGGCAGCTGCGGGTATTGCCCGCCCGGGAAGTTCGCTATTTGCCCGTCCGCTAAAGCAGGAGCCGTTTGTCCCAGACCGGTTGCATAGAGCGCGCAGATTGAGCCCGCGGGCGCGGGATTGAGTGGTGAGTTCAGGGTGCCATCCTGATTGACGACGGCCGCCTGACCTTGCCCGGACTGATTGACGGTAAATATTCCCGGCGACGCGCCGCTCACCTGCAGCGTCAATGGCGGAGACGCAACACCCTCGTATTCGATCTGCACGGACGTACTCGGCTGGCCTTCCACATGGAACGGCACGACAGCGGCGCTCTGACCGGCGGTCGTGTAAATGAGCGGCGCCGCGACCCCGTCGAACAGCACGCGCGTATCTCCAGCCTGGGTCTTCAGAATTCCGGAAGCGTTCAACTCTCCGGTCTGGAGAGCCGCCGTGCCGCCATTGCATCCGTAAATCGTGACGATTTCACCGGCTGCAATCGCCCCGCCGGTTGTGCCCGCCGCGTTCACCACACTTGCCTGAGTCAGGAGCGGCGTCGCTCCGAGCAGCCCGAGGCAGTGGAGCGCATTGAGGTTTGCGCTGCGAACCTTATTCAGCAAATCGTATTTCGGCTGGTCGGTAATATCGATCATGCCGAAGGCAAAATCATCTCCATAAACGGGCCCCGGGAAAGTACCAGCGGCTGGATGGCCGCGACCGCTTGCCGGATCGTCCTGATATTGATACCATCCGACACCCACGACAAAAGGGCTTGCGCTTGCATCGGCCAGATACTGTGCATAGTCGCTGCCCGCATCGGACTCACTTTCCGAGGGTACGCTATAAGATCCGAATCCTCTTTCGCCGTCGTAGTTTGGCGGAAAAGAGAATTCTCCGATAATGACGGGCCTGTTCGCCTCGTTGAGCAGCGCGTCCATCTGATCGGTGTGAAACCGCGGCGAGTAATAGTCGAACCCCAGGACATCGCAATTGGGCGCCATCAGGCGCCAGTCGGCGGCGTTCACCCAGTCCTGGGGTGGGCTAACCCAGCTCCCCAGATAAAGATGGTTCGGGTCGATGCCCTTTATCATTTGATAGAGCGTCTTATAGTAAGCCTGCTCGTAAAACTCGCGGAGGGTTTCGATGTCTTCGGCCGGCAACTCCGGAGTAGCCGCGTAAACATCCGCAACCGTTCCGGCCGCGATTCCCCAGGCGGCGGCCATGCCGGAAAGGTCCCCACCGTAAATCGTCGTGAGGGCCTGATTCATCAACGCCTGCTTGGCCGGTACGCTGGCGGGCAGCGCGAGCACAGCCGTGATTTCAGATGGCGCGATGTTTTCCCCCAGCTCATTTCCCACAGACCATCCGAGAATACGTGGGTTCGTGATGTCGTCGTGGATCAGGTTCGTGAAGTAACTCTTCAGGCGGGTGACGATCTGCGGGTCAAAGATGTCCGGGTGCCCGTTCGGGATCAGATCGAGTTCCGTATCGTGGGCCATAACCGGAACGTAGGGGAGAGTGAGACTTGAATCCGGCGTGGACCATTTGCCGAGGCCGGTGAATGCCCAACTTCCGAGTCTCTGTTGAACGATGTTGCTGTACGTCGTCTGCCATTGAGGTCCATACTTGCGAATCAGGTTTGAAATACCGAACCAGAAAGTAACGGGACCACCTGCATCTGCCGTGCCCGAATAGGGACTGGTCGTGTAAGCGGCGGCGAAGTCACCAGCGGTTGGGGGTAAATCCGCAAATTCCGAAAGCCTGCCGGCGATTCGAGTAGGGGTGCCTGTCGCCGCGGGATTTTCCTGACTCGGAACGCTGTTGAGGGCTATATAAAAGGTGGGATTGCCGAGAGGTGAAATGAGCCACCAGCGATTGTTATGAAATGCTGTGTGGAAGTAGCCGGTCGCCCGGTCCCGCCAGCCAGCTATTGTGGAGCCGCCGTATTGGTCAAGGCCCGCGGGAGCGGGATTCGCGTCAAGCCAGTTCCGCTCGGTCGCGATCGCGGCCTTCAAATCGCTGTCGGAGCTCACCTTCGAGGGCCACGCGCCAGACGCCGCCTGCCCAAACCCGTCGATCAGTCCGGTGAATGGCAAGGGCGCGGCGGGCGCGTGAATGATGAACCGGACCGTGACGTTCGTGGTCTGAGCGGGGTCCTCCGCGAAGGGCGCAACCCAGAATGGCGGCCCGCCGAGCAGGAGATCCCGCGGCAGCGGCGCTTTGTACGCGGGGTTGGGGAGGAGTATCGATTGCATGCCATTGGTGATTTCGAGGCTGGTCTGCTCGATCCTGTAATCTGCTTGCCCGCTGCCCCAGAACGGAATTTCGTCGGCGCGCAACGGCCCCTGCGTAGGCGCGAATCCCGCTGTGGACGATGCGACGAGTTGCCCGTCGAGGAGTATCTGCTGCGACCCGTTGAGGACACGGAGTGTCACCGTATACTCATGCTCGAACTGCCAGTTCGAGGCGGCTTTGGCATATATACGCCCAGTGCCGTCGCCCGCTTGCATGACAAGAATGAGTGAATGGAGTTGGCAAGCGGACGATTCCAGATCGAGGGCAAGCCCAAGGCTCGTCGGATAATCGACGTGATCGAGCAGGAAAAAGAAACAGGGTGTCTGTGCCTGCGCGACGTCAAGGGTTGTCAGTAAGAGAGTAATCAGAGACAACAGTTTGAACATGTTCGAGTCAGACTTGCTTCCGGACCAGGCTGGCCAGTCCGGGTTTCTCAAGCAGCGCCCGGCCCATTGTGAGCGAGTGCGCTCGACGACGAACGATCTTTTCTTCGGGATCGTCGAAGGCCTCACCGAATCGGGGCACGCCATGAATCGCGGCGCGAATGTTGGATTGCCAGTGAATGCGCTGTAACCAACGGGCGCTCGCGACCAGGAGATCAAGGCACGAATTCCAGCGACTCGCAAGCGTCAGATGGGCGCCACAATGTACATGCGATAACGCTGGTCGATTGCCGCCACGGCGCAGAATATACCGGCAGTGCACGCCTGGGGAGCGAATCCTGCCGCTCTATGCGATGACGGGATGGAGCGGTACGGCCGCTCAGGCGTGCCGCCCGAACGCGAGACGAACCAGCACCCATGCGGTTTGCGCCAGCAGCCGGAAATCGCCGCGCACTGTCGCGCGCGCTACATACTCGCGGTCCCGCGCGAGCTTCTCCCGCAAGGGGCCTGCAAGGTAGGACGCTTCCGGTTCCGTATTGCTCAAAAATCGCTCGGAGTGGGTAACGTAATAAAGCGTTCCGGGACTGGTCAGCCCCGGCAGCACTTCCAGCGTCTCCCGGTCGGCGGCCGTGTAAGCGTGCTCCACAAACCATGGATCCTCCGGGCGCGGCCCCACAAATGCCATTTCGCCGCGAAGGATGTTGACCAGTTGCGGCAACTCGTCGAACCGCAGCTTTCGCAGGAGCGCGCCAAACGGAAAGACTCGCGCGTCGAGCGGAGCCGCGATTCTGCTGCCGTTGCCTCGCCGCATCGTCCGAAATTTCCAGACACTGAACCGGCGGCCCCGCAAGCCGACGCGGTCCGCATGATAAAAGACCGGACCGCCGTCGGATATCCGGATTCCAATGGCGATCGAAAGCCACAGCGGCGCGGTCAACACCAGAAGGAAGCCGGCAATCGCGCGCTGCACGTCACCCCTCAGACGCCGCGAAGCTCACGGCTGTCGTCCCATTCGAGAGCACAATCTCTGTGACGGCGGCGATCACGTCCTCGACATCCTCATCGCACATCGCCGGATAGATCGGCAACGAAACCAGCCGTCGCCACTCGCGGCTGGCGATCGGAAAGTTGCTCTCCGGCCAACCGTACTTCGCCCGATAGTACGCGTGCTTGTGGATTGGGATGAAGTGCACCGATGCCGCAATGTTCCGCGCGAATAATTGCTCGATGAACTCATCGCGTGGGCTGTCGACCCGCAGCGAATAGACATGCCACGAGTGCTCGATCTCAGGCCGATGCGCCGGGACCGTAAGGTCTGGAAAGCCCGCGAACGCCTCGTTGTACCGGTGGGCGATCTCTGCCCTGCGCTTCGCAAATGCCGGCATCTTCGGCAACTGAGCCAGAGCGATGGCGGCCTGGATATCCGGCATGTTGTACTTGAAACCCGGCTCCGTTACCTCATAGAACCAGGCGCGGCCACCCCGCCGCTGCCATGCATCCGCGGAGATGCCGTGCAAACTCCACACGCGAGCGTTGTCAATCAACGCAGCCGGCCCGGTCAGCATGCCGCCCTCGCCCGTGGTGAGATTCTTGGTGGCGTAAAACGAAAAGGCCGTCAGGACGGGAACTCCGGCGGTTTCGGCAGCTTCCGCCGCCCCGATCATTGGGCCGCGATAGCGCGACGGAAACGCATGCGCGGCATCCTCGACGATCGCACACCCGTGCTCACGCGCGATAGCGATCAGCGCGTGCCGGTCGCACGGATGCCCGTGGAGGTGTACGGGCATGATCGCCGCCAGACGCTCGCCTTCGCGCAGGTTCCGCGCCGCGCTCGCCGCCAGTGCCGGGTCGATATTCAGCGTATCCGGCTCGACATCCACAAGCACTGCGCGGGCCCCGACCTGCTCGATGACGTGCACGCCCGAGCAGAATGTCACAGCAGGCGCAATCACCACATCGCCCGGGCCAACGCCCAGAGCCGCAAGCGCGATATGCATCGCCGCTGTCGCCGAGTTCAAAGCCAGCGCGGCGTCCGCGCCCGTGAAGTTCGCAAATGCCGCCTCGAACGCCCGCGCTCGCGGACCGGTGGTGATCCATCCGGAGCGCAGCGTCGCGACGACCTCGGCGATTTCTTCCTCGCCGATAGCCGGAACCGAAAACGGAAGCAGGGTCTCGCGCTTTCTCACACCACGTTTCTTCCAATCTTGACCAACTCGCCCGCGCGCGGGCGGCGCCGCAACATGGCTGCGAACATGGCGGTCCGCGTCAAGCGCAGACGCAGCCATCGAGAGTTGCGAAAGATATCCTTCGCCAGTGCCTGGCGCAGCAACTCGCAGACATCCTCGGTCATTGGTAGATGTTAGCGCGATACCCGTTTTCACCGCCCGTTTCTAAACAACCCCATTTCGAGCCGTGCGATACGAGCGCGTCGGCAGAGCGCCGTGGACGCGATGATGATGGTGAATAAAGCTGAATCATCGAAGTCAATCCGGCACGGCGCAGGATTAGTTCCCGCCCCGCGGATTAATCCACACGGAGGATTGAGCCAGGTCGCGAGTAGCTGCTGTAATTAACCTGACGTATTTAACCCGACAATTGTTTTTGCGGCTCCGGATACGTCAGGAGAACGACCGCCAGAGCGCAGGATCGGCCGGTTCTTCCGGAGGGAAAGTATGAAGAACGCGGCATTTATAAAGGCTTCGCGCGCGAGTGTTTTGCTGGCTCTCATGCTATGCGCCGCAGGGGGCGCCGCCTACGGGCAGTTCGCGGGCACCGCGCTGATCACCGCATTCACCAGCCAGTCGCCGCGAAACAACTTCACCGGCGATTTCGGAATGATGTTTACGGTGGGCGCAACGCCCATGAATGTGACCGCGCTTGGACGGCTGTGTCTCGCTGGAAATCATGACAGGCATACCGTCAGGCTGGTGAATGCCAGTGACGGCGCCGATGTCGCAGGAGGATCGGTTACCATTTCCACCGCGGCATGTACCACGGGGGAATTCGTTTATGGTGCGCTGGCCAGCCCGGTGGCGCTGGCAAGCGGCGCCAGCTATTTCCTGCTGAGCGGCGAGAGATTGGACGGCGATCTGTTTTACGATCTGGCAGGCGTAACACCGGCGCCAGCGGTGGCGGTGAACAACGGTGAAGTAGCTTGGCCGGGCGTCGGCTACTATGCGATCGGCGGCGCAAACAGCAGCTTTGGGCCAGTCAATCTGCTCTGGCTGCCCGCGAGTCCACCTCCGGCGGTATCGATCACTGCACCGACAGCGGGAGCTACGGTGTTCGGCAATGTGACAGTCACGGCGGATGCGGCGGTGAGCGCGACGGCCGCGTCGGCCGGTCTCACCCTTTCCAACGTGCAATTCCAGGTGGACGGCGCGAACTACGGCACGCCCGCAACCTCACTTCCCTATTCCGTTGTTCTGGACACCACGAAACTGAACAACGGTACGCACACCGTGGCCGCGGTAGCCACGGATTCGGGGCTGAATGCGGCCACATCGGCGGCGGTAAGCATTACTGTCAACAATCAGGCGACCTCGGTGACAATCAGTTCGCCCATCGAGGGGGCGACCGTATCGGGCAGTCAAGTTGCGGTGGCGGCTTCGGCAATACCCGCAAGCGGAAAAACAATCGCCTCGGTGCAATTCGAGGTGGATCAGGCGAATTATGGCTTGCCGGTCACCGCAAACCCCTACAGCATTGTTCTGGATTCGACGAAGCTGAACGACGGGCCGCACTCACTGATTGCGGTCGCGACGGATTCGGGCGGCGGATCAGCGATATCGCCGCCAATCGGCATAGTCGTGAACAACAGTGTCACGACAGTGGTGATAACCGCTCCGGCGGCGCCAGCGGAGGTTTCCGGAGCGAACCTGACCGTGACGGCGACGGCGACAGCGCGGACGGGATTAACTATCGCCAGCGTGCAATTTCAGGTGGACGGTAAGAATCAGGGAGCGCCTGTCACAGCCAGCCCGTACACCATCGCGGTGGACACGACACAACTGAGTAATGGCCCTCACACGCTGGTTGCAGTGGCGGCGGACTCGCTCGGCGCAACGGTGAACTCGTCCCCGGTGACGATCACGGTGAACAATCTAACCGGCCCTCCAGCAAGCCCGGGCACAGATTTCGTCACCGGGTTTACGGGGATACTGACGCGAAATAACTTCACTGGCGGATTCGGGATGAAGATCACGGTGGGCGCGTCTCCGGTCAATGTGACTGCGCTGGGCCGGATGTTTGTTGCAGGAATGCTCTCGGGTGGCAATAAGGGCACTCACACGCTTCACCTGGTCACCGCGGCCACCGGCGTGGATTTGGCGGGAGGGACTATCACGGTCTCCATGACGGGCGGGACGCCCGGCCGGTTTGTTTATGCGGCTCTGCCCAGCCCGGTCACTTTGGTTGCAAACGGCGTCTATTATCTGCTCAGCGATGAAGTGCTCGGCGGCGATGCGTTCACCGATCTTGGTCCGGTCACTTCCACCAGCGTGGCGACAGTGAATGGGGGCGAGATTTATTGGCCCGGGATTGGGTTCTACTCTGTCGGCACGCCAAACAGCAGCTATGGACCTGTCAGCTTCCTGTATGTCGCGCCGGTGACTCCGCCGACAGTTTCGATAACGGCGCCGGCAGGGGGCGCGACGATATCTGGCGCAGCTGTGAATATTACCGCGTCGGCCAGCGCGGCGGCGAGCCTGGCCATTTCGAAAGTGCAGTTCCAGGTGGACAACGCGGATTACGGCGCAGCCGCCACGATGGCGCCTTACGCCGTTGTTATTGACTCGACGAAGCTCGCGAACGGAACACACACGCTCAAGGCAGTCGCAACGGACACTTCGGGAGCCAGCAACACCTCGGCGGCAGTCACTCTTACGGTGAACAATACGCCGACCGCGGTTTCCATCGTAACGCCGGTCAATGGCGCCGCAGTGGCGGGAAATAAAGTCGCTGTAGTGGCAACGGCAACCGCGGCCGCTGGTTTGACGATCACCGGTGTTCAGTTCCAGGTGGACAACCTGAGCTACGGGCAGCCCGTGACGGCGAGCCCGTACAGCATGCTGGTGGACGCGACGACGCTGACGGACGGAACTCACTCTCTGACAGCTGTGGCGACGGACTCCTCTGGGAAGTCAGTGACGTCAGCTGTGGTGAGCGTCACCGTGAATAACAGTGTCACCTCGGTTGTTATTACGGCCCCTGCAGCGGGGGCGACGATATCGGGGCCCAGTTTTGTTCTGACCGCGACCGCGACGCCGCGGGCGGGATTAACAATCGACAGCGTGCAATTTCAGGTTGACGGGGTCGATCAGGGTTCGGCAGTGACTTCGAGCCCCTACACGGTGACGGTGGATGCGACGAAGCTGAGCAATGGTCCGCATACGGCGGTGGCGCTGGCGAGGGATTCAGGAGGGAACACGGTTTCATCGGCCGTCATCACCATCGCCATAAATAACAGCGCGCCGCCGGTGCTGCAGGGTACGCCGCTCGTTTCGGGCTTCAGCGCGGGGCTGCCGCGGAATAACTTTACAGGCGCCGTCGGTATGAAGTTTACGACGGGCACGGTGCCGATCACGGTGACTGCGCTCGGGCGCCTGTATATTGACGGGAACAGCCAGGACCATTTGGTACGCCTGGTGAGCGCAAATGGCGCGGATGTGCCAACAGCCGCGGTGGTGGTTTCGCTGCCTTCCGGCACGGCGGGGCAATTTGTGTATGCGCCGCTTGCCAATCCGGTCACGCTGGCGCCGAACACCGCTTATTATCTGCTCAGCAGCGAGACGGAGGGCGGCGATCAGTTTTATAACTTCGGGCCGGTCACGGCTGCTCCGGTGGTCAATGTGAATAGCGCTGGACTGAACTGGCTGGGTGTGGGGCTCTTTGACATTGGGCCAGCCAATAACGGCTTCGGGCCAGTCAGTTTGCTGTATACCTTCCTGCCGTAGAACGAGAGGCCGTTCGCACAGGAGAGCAGCGAGAGGACCGTCGCCGTCAGAAATAGTGGTACGCATCCGGCGAGGCGACTCCGGGCTCCCGATCACAGCGAGATTGCGTCGCTCGATAAACTGTTGGTTGGATTTCGCACGCGCGATCGCGGCTCTCGATCTCTGCTCCACGGCTGATGGGATGAAGGCCTCGGGCCGCAGAGTTGGCCACCATCAGATATGGGCTCGCGACAGCATGATCACGCTGCTGGGTGGCCAGTTTGTCGACAACGATCGTATTCGCGCGGCACTGCTCGGCAGTATCGCACTTTTACGCGCCAAAGCAGCGGAGAATGGCGCGATTCCCAATAACGTCGACGCTGTCACTTTGCGGCCGAATTTCCGGGCATACGCGGACGCCGGATTGTGGTGGATCATTGGCAGCGCCATTCTCGCGCCCGATCCGGCGAGCACCGCAAAAATATTGCGATGGTATGAATGTCAGGATGTCGATCAGACCGGCCTGATCAGCATGCAGGAAAGCTCCGACTGGCAGGACCTTTTCTGCACGCGCGGGAAAGGTCTCTACCTGAATTGCTTGTACGTGCTCAGTCTGCGCGCCGCCGGCGACCACCGCCGGGCCAAACGCGTTGCCGAGATGATCAACCGTTATTTCTGGTATCGCGGCGATGGCGACATGGTGCGTCACATCAGCCATACCTTTTCCACTGAAAGCAGTTCAACCGGCAACGGCGATCAAAACGATTCTCTCGGGCGGCCGAGATGGCTTCCGGTGAAAAGGCATCTTACAACGGCCGGGTACTATCTTCCCTGGCTGGGATTCCGTACCGTTGGCGACTGGTTCGATTCTCTCGGAAACTTACTCGCGATCCTTTCGGACGTCGCGGATCAGTCGCAGACAGCCAGCATCCTTGACCTCATCGAACAAGAAGGCCTGGGTGATGCGCCGCTGCGAAGCCTGACTCCGGTCGTCCGGCCCGGCGACCCCGATTGGCGTGACTATTATGGAACCCTGAACCTGCCCGACCACTATCACAACGGCGGTGTCTGGCCATTTATAGGTGGATTTTATGTGGCGGCGCTCGTGCGAGCGGGGCGGCTCAAGCAGGCCTCCCGCGCGCTTGATCGTCTGGCAGCGTTGAATCGCGCGGGTGAATTCAACGAGTGGCATCACGGTGAAAGTCTCGCGCCCATGGGCATGAAGGATCAGGCATGGTCGGCGGGTATGTATTTGTTCGCGCTGGAGTGCGTCAAGCGCTCAGAGGTGCCGGAATGGTTCTTCGGTATCCGGAGCGGCCAAACGGTCTGACTCTCTTTCCAGAGATCTGCTGACCAGTTCTTTCGATCCAAGCGCGACCGCCAGCGACAGCGCAAACACGATCCCTCCGAAGAGTATGCCGAAGGCCAGATGAACGATGCCGCTTGCAATCTGCAAATGTTCCAGCGCCATCGCGATGGCCATAACCATTACCATCCATTTGACACCCAGACTGAGCAGGCGCGCGTATTGCAGATTCATGTTGACGGCTTCTATCAGAACGTTGCGCGCGAGGTATCTGGCGACCACTATTCCCACCACGAGCACCACAATTGCGATCAGGACATTCGGAAGATAATCGAATAACCGGAGCGCCATCTGGGACGTCAGTGTGGCGTCGAATGCGGCCAGGCCAAGCACAAAACCAACCAGGACGATCGACCAGGAAACGATCCTGACCACGAGCCGCGATGCGCTATGGCCCGGCGACCATTCCGCAACACCCGTGAACCCCCAATGCTCCAGTTGCTCGTCGAATCGAATGCTGCGAAGAAAGCGCCGTAGAGCGAAAGCGAGCAGCCACGCCAGAAAAGCTGCCAGCAGCACCGCTACGAGCAGCGCTACTGTGCCGGGAAGCAGGCCTGCAACCCTGCTCAGGACGCGCACCGTAGATTCTTTCAGAGTTTGCCCGACCTGATCCCACATGAACGTTCTCCTTCCTTGCTTAAGGCTGCCATCAGGGGTTAAAGCGGTCCGGCCATCGCCACCGCGAGACAAAGTAAGACTTCGTATGCTCGTAGGCAAGACACAGCTTCTCCAGCCTTTGTTCCACGGCTTCAGGAGCCTGACTACCAGGCTGATTCGCATAAGATGCGAGCCAGCCAAGATACAACGGAGTGAGCGAACGCAGAACCTGCTCACGGCTGATTGTCCGAAGCCGGTGCGCCAGGGCGAAGTCGTAAACGATGCGGGCCCAGGTTTCATCGAGCATGAGAAAAGCGCTCGAATCTTTCCGGGCGAGGTGGTGCAACTCCACCAGTGTCGATGGCGGCAGAATCATGGCCCAGACTTCGTACAAATTTTTTACGCCCAGCCGGAAAGATTCGATCATCCGCGTGACATCGACGGCGGATTCCGTGCCGGCGGCAGACATTGGTGTTCCGAATTCGGGAACAAGCTGCGATCCGCGCACCCGCTGCCAGGCCGGCGCATACCTTTCGGTGTCGAGGAACACCGGCCCGAGGACCTGCGAAAGCAGCGAGCTGAGCGCGGTCGAGTCGGGCGGGGAATACGTCCGATGACCGAGGTGCGCCTGGCAGATCTTCATTCCGTTGCTTGCCGCTTCGGGCCCCAGGGATGCAAACGGGTGAAGGCCGGGTCTGGCGCCTGCATCGACTCTGTCGAGCAATCTTCTGGATATTCCAAGGTCGGGGCCCAGAGGATTGCGCAGTTTCTTGCCATAAAGCGCACGAAAAAACGGATAAACGAGCGCCCGGTTGATCATTCCTTCGAATGCGTGGCGCGCATAGCAAGGGGTTACAAGATCGAAGTCATCCTCGACGACTGGCGCCAGCAGCAACTGCACCCACTCCGCCCTAACAGACGATAAGTCGGATGCTATCAGCCCACAGGCCCGAGCGCCGAGCTTGCGGCTGATCTCCGCAATTCCGCGAAAGCTTTCTTTAAGACTGTCGACGATGTTAGCCGGGTTCTGGGCCAATTGCTGGCTGGTTATGAGCCGCCACTCTCGGGATGTCTGGAGCGGTGTGGCGTCCGCAGGCGCGTATGGTGGATGAACGAGCACCGACCGCGCAGACAGAGCGCCAGCGGATATCCGCGCCACTGCGCCTTCAAGCGCCTCGCGATCCCACGTGGCAGGCACCAGCCCGACCACGACATCCACCTGGCCGATCTCCGCTATTTCCGCATCTGTCATAAGGGCGTCAGGCGGCTAGTGGGATGTACCTGGAATGCCCGAAAGCGGAATACTAACCCACCCGGGCCTGTTGTTCAGTTCATAAGTCAGCTCGTACATTGCTTTTTCGAATAGGTACGCATTCAACAGCCCCTCAAATTCTTCATCCGCGGCCGGAAGCAGGTCACCGGCGCCAGCCGTTTGGCGATAGGCCTTGAGGAACTCGTCTCCGACGGTCCGCTCCCACAATTGCGCCCATGGCTTGAGTGCCGTGACGCTCTCCGGATGCCGGCTCGCAAACGTGATCAGCGCGCCGTTAGCCGCATAGCTGAACGAGCGGATCATGCCGGCAACATCTTTGAGCGGGGAGTACTTTGCCCTTCTTTGGGACAGGAGCCGCGCGGGCTCGCCCTCAAAATCCAGAATGACAAAATCATTGCGGGTGCGCAGCACCTGCCCGAGATGATAATCGCCGTGAATCCGGATGCGCATCCCATATTTGTCATCCTGAAATGGCAGCCGCAGCCTGTCGATCAACTGACGGCGATTCGCGAGAGCGACACCGGCCATTTCGAGGGATTCGTCGGGAAGACGTGAAAGGTTAGCCTTCAGGAGATCCAACGCATCGGCGGCCTCATCGCGCATGTGAGCGCTCATCGCTTCAATATCCGCAGCACTGAACGGCTCGGGAGTGAAAGCCGGATTATTCCTTGCCGCAGCGAGCGCGATATGAAGCTCAGCGGTGCGACGGCCTAGTACGGCGGCCGCCTCGCAATAGGCGCCGACCTGATCGCGTGCGGCATTCGGTTGCCGAGGGGGAGGCAAGCGCCCGCAGTTCTCGTAGTAGCGGGCAAGTTCCTCCGTAGTCCATGTCCACCCGTCACCTTCATTGGAAACGAGTTCCTGGACGATCCCGATCGCATAGCTTTGCCCATGCTTGTCGCGGTATTCGAATGCGCCGGCGTAGGGGGCCACTCGGTCGAAATGTCTTTCTTCGGTCAGGTAACGGCCGATTTCGATGTCCGGGTTAGGGCCGGGCTGCTGACGGCGAAAGAGCTTGAGAATGAGGCGCTCGCCATAAATGATCGAGGAGTTACTTTGTTCAGCCGAGCCGCGGCGAATGGCTGGCGACGCTGGTAACTCGTTTATCCGCCCGGTGATTTCACCTGCCTTCGCAGGAAGCTGCTGTAATCGCAGCAACGCGGCGCAGAACGAGTCATCCTGCAGGGCGTCCTGCAAGGTTCCGTCTTTCATGATGAAGGGCGCAAAGTAACGTTCGGACGGCCCCGCGTCGAATGCAACCTCCAGAAACATCAAGGCCGCGTTTCCCAGTTCCGCGATATCGGCAACGTGAATGCTTTGAATATGCCGCGACTTACCGCCAAACCATCGCTGCGCCATCAGGTATGCTGGCAGCACCATCGTCTCGAGGTGCGGAATCAAGGCTTTCCAGCCGGCATTTTCCGGAATTGTTTCAGGCGCAGGCGGCACTTCCGGACTCTCCTGGCCAGGCAACGCGGACACATTCTCTCGCGCCTGCAGTTCAAGCCAGAGGAACTGGTAAGCTCCGAGCGTGAGGCGATACGGTTCGCTCGTGATGACCGGAAAGTCCACGTAACCAAGCATCTCGACCGGCGTCAGGTCCGCCAGCTCCGAGAGATCCAGGTCGACGGGCTGCGCGAATCGGGAAAGATTCGTTACGCAAAGGATCTGCTCGCCCTCGAAGCGGCGCAGATAGGCAAGTATCTTTCGATTGGCCGGCGCGAGAAAATCCAGCCGCCCTCTGCCGAAGACGCGGAAGAGTTTCCGCAGTGCGATCATATTCCGCATCCAGCTCAGCAGCGACGAGGGTTCCGTCTGTTGCGCCTCGACGTTCACTGCCTGGTAACCCCAGACAGGATCCATGATTACGGGGCTGTAAAGCATTGCCGGATTGGCCCGGCTAAAGCCTGCATTGCGGTCCGGATTCCACTGCATGGGGGTGCGGACACCGTTCCGGTCCCCGAGATAGACGTTATCTCCCATGCCGATTTCGTCGCCGTAGTAAATGATGGGAGTGCCTGGAAGTGAGAACAGCAGGCTGTTGAGCAGCTCGATGCGCCGGCGGCTGTTATCCATCAAAGCCGCGAGTCTTCGGCGGATGCCCAGATTGATCCGTGTGCGGGGATCGGCGCTGTACGCAAAGTACATGTAGTCCCGCTCGTCGTTCGTGACCATTTCGAGAGTAAGCTCGTCATGGTTGCGCAGGAAGAGCCCCCACTGGCACGTGTCCGGGATATCGGGCGTCTGACTCATGATGTCCACCACAGGAAGCCGGTCCTCCTGCCGAAGCGCCATGTAGATGCGCGGCATCACGGGAAAATGGAAGGCCATGTGGCATTCGTCGCCGTCGCCGAAGTAAGGCCGTACATCGCTTGGCCACTGGTTCGCCTCGGCGAGAATCATGCGTCCGGAATAGCCGGCATCCATCGCGTGACGAATTTTCCTGATCACGGTATGCGTTTCGGGCAGATTCTCGCAATTCGTGCCGTCGCGCTCGATCAAATAGGGGATCGCGTCGAGTCGCAACCCATCCACGCCCAGGTCGAGCCAAAACCGCATTACCGCCAGCACCTCTTCCAGAACAAGAGGGTTGTCGAAGTTCAGGTCGGGTTGATGGGAGAAGAAGCGGTGCCAGAAATACGCCTTCGCGACGGGGTCCCATGTCCAGTTGGATTTCTCCGTGTCCGTAAAAATGATGCGCGCATCCTTGAATTTCTCATCGTTGTCGCTCCAAACGTAATAATCGCGCTCGGACGAACCCTGCTCGGCTCTGCGCGCCCTTTGAAACCAGGGATGCTGATCGGACGTGTGGTTAATGACCAGCTCGATCATCACCTGGAGTCCCCGCTCATGCGCAGCGTTCAGAAATGCTTTGAAATCGTCCAGTGTCCCGTAGTTGGGATGCACGTTCACGTAATCGGCGATATCGTAACCGTCGTCGCGTAATGGAGAGGGAAAGAATGGCAGGAGCCAGACGCACGTGATCCCGAGGTCCTGAAGATAATCCAGTTTCTGCATCAGTCCCGGGAAGTCTCCGATACCATCCGCATTACCATCGGCGAATGCTTTTACGTGCAGTTCGTAGATGATCGCGTCCTTATACCAGAGAGGGTCGGAAGCACTGCCGGGCCGGAGAGTCGCCATTAGCCCACCGGCGCCTTAAACGAAATTTGCGGCCCTTTCACCGCTGCCCCGGCTTAAATGCCAGGATGGCGAGTGGAGGAACTGTGACGCTCAGCGACCATGGCCGGCCGTGCAGCGGTAATGGGCTGGCTTCAACACCGCCCATATTGCCCTGTCCGCTTCCGCCATAAAGAGGAGCGTCGCCGTTCAGGATCTCGCTCCAGAATCCGCCCGAGGGAGCGCCAACGCGGTAATTGTGATGGGTTACGGGCGTGAAATTGGCGATGAAGAGCAGCGTTGCGCCGTCTTTGCTCTTACGCAGGAAACTCAGCACGCTGCGTGATACATCGTTGCAGTCAATCCACTCGAATCCGGCGGGGTCCGCATCGAGCTCGAAAAGAGCGGGCTCGCCGCGCATTAGCGTATTCAGATCCCGTACCCATCTTTGGAGGCCCTTATGGCGATCTTGTTCAAGAAGATGCCAATCGAGGCTGGCGTCGTGGTTCCACTCGTTCCACTGGCCGAAGTCGTCACCCATGAAGAGCAGCTTCTTGCCCGGATGAGCGAACATGTAGCCATAGACCAGCCGAAGGTTTGCGAACTTCTGCCACTCATCGCCCGGCATCTTGCGAAGCATCGAGCCCTTCCCGAAGACCACTTCATCGTGAGAAAGCGGCAGGATGTAATTTTCGCTGAAGGCGTAAATCAGGCTGAACAGGATCTCGTTGTGGTGGTAAGAGCGGAAAACGGGATCCCTGGATGCGTAATCGAGCGTGTCGTGCATCCACCCCATGTTCCACTTGAATCCAAAGCCAAGTCCACCGAGCCATGTTGGTTTTGACACCATCGGCCACGCGGTGGACTCTTCCGCGATCATGAGGGCGCGCGGGTATTCGGCATACACGCGCTCATTCAGTGTGCGAAGGAAATCGATCGCCTCCAGATTCTCCTTGCCGCCGAACCGGTTCGGGATCCACTCATCGCTCTTTTTCGCATAATCAAGATAGAGCATCGAGGCGACGGCATCCACCCGCAAGCCGTCGATGTGGTACTTGTCAAACCAGAACAGCGCATTACTGATCAGGAAGTTCCGCACTTCGACGCGCCCGAAGTTATAAAGGAGCGTATTCCACTCCTGTTGCTTGCCCTGACGGGGGTCCTCGTGCTCGTAAAGATGTGTGCCATCGAAGTAGCCTAGTCCATGCTCATCGGCAGGAAAGTGCCCGGGAACCCAGTCCAGAATCACCCCCACACCGCTCTGATGCAGCAGGTCAATCAGGAACATGAAATCTGTTGGCGAGCCGAACCGGCTTGTCGGAGCGAAATAGCCGGTGACCTGATAGCCCCATGATCCATCGAACGGATGCTCCGCAATCGGGAGAAATTCCACGTGGGTATATCCCATGCCGCAAACATAATCCCGGAGCCTTGAAGCAAGCTCCCGCCAGGTAAGCCAGCGGTTTCCTTCTTCCGGAACGCGCATCCAGGAGCCGGCATGAACCTCATAGATAGACATCGGGCAAGTCGGAGGCGTAGCCTGCGGCTCAGCTCGCCACTGAGAATCGCCCCACTTGTAAACATCAAGATCCCAGACGCGAGATGCGGTGGCGGGGCGCCGCTCCGAGTAGAACGCGTAAGGATCGGCCCGCGCGCTCTGATAACCGCGGTAGCGCGAAATAACCTGGTACTTATAGCTGGCGCCCTCCCGAATACCCGGCACAAACAGCTCCCACACGCCCGCTTGCGGCCGTGATTCCATCGGTGTCAGCGCCGGGTTCCATCCGTTAAAGTCGCCAATGACGGAAACAGCCGCCGCGTTCGGCGCCCAGACTGCAAAGTGTGTTCCACCTTCCGCGACGTGCGCGCCGAGCTTTTCGTAGCTCCGGTAGTGAAGCCCTTGCGCCAGCAGATGCAGATCGTATTCGGTGAGAATACTCTCAGAGATAGTAGTCAAAGTCCCTCTCCGTCCTGGCCCAGCGACGCACCTTCAGAATGTGCCCGGGCAGGGTTAGCGGCGCCAACTCCACGTATGCGCGCTCTCCCTTCCATAGAAAGCGACCGCCGCTCAACAGGTCTTCGGCCTCGAAGGAGCGGTCCGGCTCAAGCCCGAGGATCTTGAGATCAAGCGTCAGATACCCGCTTTGTGTGTGAACCCAATCCAGGTTCACCACGATGATGACGACATTCGAGAAGTCATCAGAGGTCTTGCTGTAACAGATGAGGTTGGCGTTGTCGGTCTCGTGAAACGCGAGACGCGCATCGCTCTGAAGCGCCACGTTATCGCGCCGGATTCGATTGACGCGCGCGATGAAGTCCTTGAGGCTGATTGTGGAGTTCAGGTCCCAGTGTTTAACCTCATACTTTTCGGAGTCGAGATATTCTTCCGAGCCCGGTTCGCGGGGTGTGTTCTCGATAAGCTCGAAGGAGGGTCCGTATATCCCGTAACTGGCTCCCAGTGTGGCGGCCAGCAGCAGACGAATCATAAAAGCAGGCCGCCCCCCAACCTGAAGAACCTCGGGAAGAATGTCCGGCGTATTCGGCCAGAGGTTTGCGCGAAAGAAATCGCGCTGCGGCGCCTTCGCGATCTCGCGAAAGTAAGTCTCAATCTCAGACTTCGTGTTTCGCCATGTGAAGTACGTATAGGATTGCGTGAATCCGAGTTTGGCAAGGCGATACATCACCCGAGGACGTGTGAACGCCTCGGCCAGGAATATGACCTCGGGATGACGCTCCCGAACAGATCCGATGGCCCATTCCCAGAAAGCGAACGGCTTTGTATGTGGGTTGTCAACCCGAAAGATGCGCACGCCCTGTTCAATCCAGAAATCGAACACGCCTTTGAGCTCAGTCCATAGCTCACGCCACGCGCCGGTTTCGAAATCGAGAGGGTAGATATCCTGATATTTTTTGGGGGGGTTCTCCGCATATTGGATGGTCCCGTCAGGCCGTTTGCGGAACCATTCCGGATGCTCATGAACCCATGGATGGTCCGGGGTGCACTGAAACGCGACGTCCATCGCAATCTCGAGCCCGAGGTCACCCGCGGCGCTCAGCAAGAGTTGAAAATCCTCGAGAGTTCCCAGCGCCGGATGGATCGCGGTGTGCCCGCCGGTGTGGTCACCAATCGCCCATGGGCTGCCGACATCTGCGGGCTCCGCAGCTGCCGAATTGTTTTTGCCTTTCCGAAATTGCCGCCCAATTGGGTGGATAGGCGGCAGATAAACAACATCGAATGCCATCGCGGCCACGTAGGGCAGGCGGCCCTTGCAGTCCTGAAACGTGCCATGCGCGGTCTTCCCGGCCTCGGTTGATCGCGGGAAAAACTCGTACCACGTCGAATAACGCGCCCTGGGCCGATCGACCACGACCTCGAATTCGCGGTCACAGCGTGTCGCAAAGCGAAGGTCGGGGAAGCGTTGCATGACGGCATACAACTCGTCCGAGACCGCTCGGCTCGTGTCCCCATTTTTAACGGCGGCCGCAGCATCCTTGAGGTACGCGGCATTTGGCTCATCCGCCCTTGAAAGAGCGTCGTCGATAAACTGTGCGCCGATTAACAAGTCAATCGCGATATCCTGCCCGGCCGAAATCCGCTTTCGAAGGTCGACGCGCCAAGTCTTAAAATGATCAATCCAACCCTCCAGCGTGAAGGTGTATCGGCCCAGCTTCGAGACCGAAAAAACTCCCTCCCAGCGATCATTTCCGAGCGGGATCATTACCGTGGAAAGCCACTCGTTGTCCGTTTTGTAAAGCACTCGGCAGGAAACCGCGTCATGCCCATCCGCAAATACCGATGCCTGGACGACGACGGTCTCTCCGATGGCTCGCTTCAGCGGAAATCTTCCGTTATCAACAATGGGAGCGACATCTTCAATGACGACGCGCGCGCGGCCATCGGCGGGAAGTTTCAAGAATTGAGCCGGAGCACGGCAACTACCATCAAGCGGAAGCCAGCGACTGAACTGTTCTGCTTCATACGACTGATCGGGCAATCGCCGAGCCGCCCCGGTTGGAAGCGACTATGACAACCAGCGGCGCCGGAAGAGGTCCTTGCCGGAAGGCGCTCCGCTCGTGAGTGCTCTACGGTAAGGCGGCAGGACGACAGAAGAACGGGAGCCCGAAGTCACCCCTGAGAAACTTCTGACTCCCGCCTCGTGGAGGAACTCAATCCACCATGGTCACTTTAAGGCGAATCCAAACTGGCATGGTCGTTGAGTTGTAAAACTCTTGTAAATTGTCCCGCCTGCCTAAAGCGGCAACCGCAGACGGAAATGCGCGCCACGTCCCGAGCTCGCGTCTTCCACCCAGAGATCGCCGCCGTGCTCGAGCACAGTCTGCCGCGATAACGCGAGTCCGAGCCCCAGGCCGTTTTTGCGCGAAGTCACGAATGGCTCGAACAGCCGGTTGCGAACCCAGTCCGGAATTCCGGGTCCGGTGTCATCGACCATTACAATCACCGCCGTGCCATTACGTTCCGCGCGGATGTCGATGTTGCCTCCCGTGGGCATCGCTTCCACCGCGTTCGAGATCAGATTGAGAAACACGCGCTCCATGCGCGCGCGCTCGAGCTGCAGCTCGATCGCTGGATCGATCGCGGTGCGCATGGTCACGCCCCTTAGTTCCGCCTCGGCAGCTTGCACGTCGGCCGCCGCGCTCACGATTTCACTGAGCCGGCAGGTTTCAGGCGACTGTATGCGCCCGCGCGAAACGTCGAGCAGTTCCTGCAGCAGATCGTTGATCACGCGCGATGAGCGGTAAATGTTACCGGCGAGCCGATGCATCTGGGCTTCGTTCAGGTTGCCGTCCATCATCATCTCGGCGCCGCCATAGATCGATGCCAGCGGGTTTCGCAGGTCGTGCGCGATCGAGCTCGACAGCCTGCCGATCGTCAGCATCCGTTCCTGCCGGATAAGCTCGCCGCGCGCGTCCTGAATCGACTGGCACATTGTGTTGAACGTGTGGGCGAGACGCCCGAGCTCGTCTCTTCTGGACTCGCCGTTACCTTCCGGCACACGCGTCGAGTATTCCTGCTTCGCAATCAGTGAGGCGGCTTCGTCGAGCTGCCGGATTGGTTTCAGGATCCGTGAGGCCAGTAATAGACTGACCGCCAGCCCCGCAAGCACTGCGCCCGCCCAAATGAAAAATAGTTGACGCTGCAGCGCGTCAACGCTGCGGCTGATCGCATCGAAGGTGTGAACGATCAGCAAATCGCCCGTGGGCGCGCCTTCCATGTTCGAGAGCGTCGTGCCCAGAACCGCGAAGTCACTGTCGGAAACCGCGAGTCGCTGCAGGCGCTGGTCACGCCGGTATTGCCGGGCAATCTGCAGACTCTCGGCAGGCGAGAACGTTGAAGCCAGCGGTTTGCCTCCGGCAAGGAATACGAAGTCGCTGCCGCCAGTCTGGTTCTTCAGCTCCATCGCCACGCCCTTATCGACCGGAAAGCCCGCAACGAGGACATTGAGCAGTCCCTGCCCGCCCTCTGTCTGCACATAAACCGGCGTCACCACCAGCTCATACAAACGGTCGCCTTCCACGGCGAATCCCGAAGTCTGCTTTGGGAAGCGCCGCGCCGCGTCACGCACCACATCGATGCGGCTGCCGAGCACGTCGCCGCCTCCCAGTGAGGCGATTACTTCCCCGCGTGGATCGGTGACCAGAAACAGCGCGCTCGATTGCGAGATCTTCCGCCAGATTTCCGCGGCCGTATCCTGAATCGTCGCGCGATCGTTGGTCTGAAAGGCCGCGCGCACGTCCGACATGCTGCTCAATACCAGGCTGACCGACCGCAGCATGTCCGTGCGTGCCTGCCACAGCGATTCATAAGCGTGGAAGCTGCCTTGCAGCTCACTCTCGAGGTTGGCGGAGAGCGCCGCGCGTGTCTGGTTCTGCACGAGCCATCCAGCCACCGCGAGAAGCAGCGTTATCGCGACTGCCGTCGACAGCAGAATCTTCCAGACCAGAGAAGGCCCGCTGTGTGCGCGGTCCGTTTTCCGGGTCGACGGGACGATCAATTTCGACGCCTCAATTTCTTACCCCTGGATAAACGGTCTGATCGTCGTGCGGCGGCGGATAATCCTTGCCGTATTTGTTCTTGTGTGACGCCAGCAGATAGCCCGCTTCGGATACCTCGATCTGCGGCAGCTTCAAACCCGCCTCGGTCACGACGACGCGGCGCGAAAGCAGCGAAAGCGTCTGCTCGGTCGATCGTTCGTGAAACACGCGCAGATCGTATTCTCCGGGCGGCACGTTGAGGTCGAACGTTCCATCTTTGCCCGTGGTCGCGAAGTATTGCGTGTTGAGCACAAGAATAATCGAGCTCATGGCGGGATGGATGTTGCAGAAGACGCGCACGACTCCCGGCCGCGAAAAGCGCACCGAGCGTGACGTGCCCGGCGGGTAAAGTCCTACGTCGAACACCTGGCCGTTATAGCTGGAAAACGCGTTATGAAAAATCGGGTCGGCGTTCGGAAAATCGACGGTCGTGCCGGTGACGATGGGAAGGATGTGCGGCGTGAACATCTTGTTCTTCTGAAGCATGACCACGTGCGCGGCGGGTGGCGCCGGAGGCGGCACGTTCACGCGCTCGGCGGAAATGACGACGCCGGAAAAATCCCTGCGCTTGTTCACGGAATCGAGGCGGGAATCGCGCAGCATCACCGAGCCGCCGATCGATGCCCCGTGCGCGACGGCGCCGAAGAGCAAAAAGGCAACCAGCCATGGATGAACACGAATGAACAGAAACAAGATTCTGCCTTCCCATGCGTGTGTATTCGTGTTCATGCGTGGCCTAAAACAAATACGCCAGCGCGAGATCGTAGTGATTATTCAGCCGCAGCGCCGACCCCAGATACTGCGTCCTTGCCTGCGATGCTTCAAACGCCGCGAGCACATTCGGCGCGAGCTTGTACATCAAATTCCCCGCATACACAAAATCCCGGTTGACGCTGCCGGGGGCGAGATCGGAGCTTCTGTCATGCTGCTCGCCGGCGTATACATGGAACGACAACCGCGCTGTCGGGAACAGCGCGATCTGGCCCCACTCGCCCTGGCTGTGCACCGGGATCACTCCGTCATTCGGCAGGATGTTGAATCCGCCCCGCGCGCCCAGCGGCGACACATTCTGCCCGTGGAAGAATTCACCCGTAAACTCGACGGCGGCAAACGGACGCACCAGCCAGTCGAGCGATGCAATCTGCGAAGCTACCGCATCCCCGGCCACGTGCGTCGTGCTCAGGTGGAACCCGGGCGCTGCTTCAAACCGCATGTTTCCGGCCTGATGAAAGAATTCAAAGCGCCCTTCATAACCCGGCCGCGTCCGCTCCAGTGTTCCCGCGTAGACACCCGGCAGCGTACCGGGATAGGACTCGGCAGTGGCATAGATCGCGCCCTGCGCGCGCAACCCAGTGCTTTCGCCGAAGTTGAACCGCTGTTCGACGCGGACCTGAGGCTGCCAGTCCCAAAGGTTACCCGCGCCCGTCAGCGGCGACAGGCCCACCTGCGCCAGCGACGAAGGTTCGCGCGGCGAGATCAGCGGCTTATCCTGCCCGAGGGAAATCGTTGTGTTCTTCCATGCAAGGTCGATAGTCGCGATTCGCAGGTGCATCACGCTGTTGAATGGCGTGCCGGTTCCGGCGAAGAAATCCATGTAGACCGAGCCGCTGGCCTTGCCGCCGCCAGGAAGAGCCGGCCCATTGAACTTGAGCCCGAGGACCGTTTGCCGCAGCGAAGCCCCAGACGATGCCGGCGCGCGATTCAACGCCGCGGCCGTGGGATACTGCGCCGTGCCGCCGTACTTTCCGTTTTCGAACGCGTTAAAGAGGAGCATCCCCGTAAGGGATACCGGCAGCCGCTGCGACGCCTCGACTTTCGATTGCGCCAGTTCCGCTGTGCGACTTTCCTGCACATCGAGACGCTCGCTCACGCTCGGCGCCGCGGCCGGGGCTGAGGACACTGTGGATGCGGGAGCCGCCGTCTGCGCCGTAAGCTGATTTCGCAGCGCGTGAATCTCCTCAGTCAGCTTTCGGTTCTCTTCTTCAAGCTTGTCGAGGCGGTCGAGAACTTTCTGGATATCGCCCTCTCCGAAAGGCGGCCCCGTCTGGGCATACGCGGATGCCGCGAGGAACAGCAGACAACCCGCGATAATTCTCGTCAACATATGAGCTGCTCCAGGGTCTTGCGTACAGCCGAGGGCGAGTACGGTTTTGGGAAGAAGGCGTTGGCGCCCTGCGCCAGAGCGCGCTCGGGAAGCAGAGGGTCGCTGTCGCCGCTGATCAACAGGATCGGCAGCCGTGCGAAGCGCGGCTCATCGCGGAGCTTCCGGATCAGATCAAAGCCGGTAGAGAGGGGTTGGCCTGCTTCGCTTTGGTTTGGGCCCCCCAGATTCAAGTCGGTCACGAGCGCGGCCACATCATTCGCGGGATCGTGCATCGCCGCGATAGCCGCGCGCGGATCGCGCAGCACCCGCGCTTCAATCCCCGGCAGAGATTCGAGAGCGATCAGGAGGGTTTCGGCGCAGGTCTCGCTGTCTTCAACGATCAGTACCAGTTTCGGCATTCAACAACCTAGGGGAGAAAACGGTACCCGACCTTGTGCAGCGTGATGAAGTGCCGCGGGCAGTTGGGGTCCGCCTCGAGCTTCTGCCGGATACGCACGACATGCGCGTCCACCGTGCGCGTGTTCGGGAACGACTCGTAGCCCCACACCGAATTCAGGATCATGTCGCGAGACAGCGGCCGGTCCGGGTTTTGCAGGAAGAATGTCAGCAGGTTGTACTCCGCCGGGGTGAACTTCACTTCATGGCCTTTGCGGGTCACCACGCGCCGCTCCAGATCGACTTCGATATCGGCGAACGTCAGCGCCCGCTCCGGTTCACCCGGCGCACGCCGCAACACGGCGCGAATGCGCGCCAGAAGCTCGCGCGTTCCGAACGGCTTCACCACATAATCGTCGGCGCCGATCTCGAGCAGCAGAACCTTGTCGATCTCCTCGCCGATCGCGCTCAGCACGATGATCGGCGTTTTAATGCCCGACGTCCGCACGCGCTTGCAGACCTCGACACCGCTGATATCGGGCAGCCGCAGGTCCGCGAGGATCAGGTCCGGTTTCCCGAGAAGCGCCTGGTCGAGTCCGCTTTTGCCATCCGGGGCAAGGATCGCCTTGAACCCCTCGCGCTCGAGCAGGACACCGATTGTGTCCCTGAGGTTTTCGTCGTCATCGATAACGAGAATCGTTTGCATTCGCTTGATTTACCGCAATTCTAACGCGTTAGACGCATGTAGTGCTTTCGGAAGGCCGAATTTACAAGAGTTTTACGACTCTGTGGCGCGAGTGAAGGTGTCGAGTGAAGATTTTCGCCGGCGGCGCGCTTTGTTATCCTTACGGCTGGCGCGCGGGGCGCCATCCACGTCCGCGGGAAGGACAGCGTCCACCTCGAAGTATTCGTTCAACCCACGATCCTTGACATGAACTCTTTTCTGGCCCGGCACAGCGGACGGCGGGCATCGCAAGGAAAGGAGCTCATATGAGTACGAAACCGCCGACTCGCGCCATGCGCGAGAACCCCGATATCGATCAACTGAAGCGCCAGGCGAAGGAACTGCTGGAAGCGTACCGCGCATCCGTTCCCGAAGCCGTCGCCGAAGTCGGCGCGTGGCATCGCGGCGCAACGCCTGAAACGTTTGCTCTGCACGACGCCCAGTTCGTGCTCGCCCGGTCGTACGGATTTGAAAGCTGGCCGAAGCTGCACGCCGCGGTCGATGGCGTGACCGCCGCGCGCCTGCATGAAGCGGTCGAGCGCGGCGACGTCTCTGCCGCGCGCGAACTGCTCACGCGCCGCCCGGAAATCGTCGACTCCGGCCGCGGCGAGATGCGGGCGCTCCACATGGCCGTCATTCGCCGGGATCTCGAGATGGCAAAGCTTCTCATCGAATTCGGAGCCAATCCCGATGAAGGCATCTGGCCCAAGCGCGATGCGACTACTCCTTACGTCATGGCGCGCGATCGCGGCTACGATGAGATCGCGGCCGTATTGCGCACAGCTCGGGAGAAGCGCGGCGCGCGCGGCTCCGAAGGCCCGACAGAGGCTAAGCGCAAGCTCCACCAGGCTTGGCTGTCGGGCAGTGAAGAGGCAATGGTAGCCGTGTTCGAAGAGCACCCCGAGTTGGCGGAAATTCGCACGCCCGACGGCAGCACGCCGCTGCACCGGATGGCCGTCCTGGCTAAGCCGCTCGTGATGAAGTGGCTGATCGATCACGGCGCCGACGTCAATGCGAAGCCGCAAACGCCGCTTGACGCCGCGGCGATGAGCGCCGGTGGCGAGTGGGAATTCAACAACGAAAAGTTTGCCATCACGGCGAAGTTTCTGCTGGAGCAGGGAGCCGAATTGAGCCCGCTTTCGGCTGCGACGCTGGGCCGCTGGGACTATCTCGGGACCTTTTCCAAACAGGACCTCGAGGCGAGAGGCATCCTCGAAGCGGCTGTGAAAGGAAACCAGCCAGATGTCCTGCGCCGTCTGCTCGACCTCGGGCTCGACCCCGACGAGCCGATGCCGGTCGATGCTCCCGCCAGTCAAACGTGGTCCGCCGGCGGACCTCTGTTTCAGGCAATCGTTCTGAATCGAATCGAGTTGGCGCGGGTCCTGCTCGAACGCGGCGCCAGCCCAAATGCGGGCGTGTGGACGGCGGGGTCCCCCGCGTATCGTGCCTATGACAGCGGTGATCCCGTGCGCATCGCGCTCGTTGAGCAATACGGTGGATGGATCGATGCGAGCGCGGCAGGTTATGCGCGACAGACAGAGATGGCGCGCCGCATGCTCGCGGGAGAAATCGATCCGCGCGTCGAGCCCAATGACTTCTCCGGCCATACCGTCGCCGAGCAATTGCTGTGGGGTGGCGCAAGCTCACTCTGCGCCGACATCGTCCGGATGGCGCTCGAGCATATCGACTGGCCGCGGGATGATCCGCGCTGGTTCTGGATGTTGTGGCGTCCCGTACCCGGCCACGAGGATTACGACGCGAAGCAGCAGGTCGAGTGCTGCGAGTGCTTTAAGCTGATCCTCGATCGGTGCGGACCGCACCATCGGGCGCAGGACTACGGCCAGACGATGCTGCATGAGGCCGTCTCACGCGATCACGGCGTTGGCTTGCAACTCGCTACTATTCTGCTCGACGCCGGTGCCGGCCTCGACATCCGCGACGATCTGCTTAAAAGCACCCCGCTCGGCTGGGCCTGCCGCTGGGGACGCATCGAAATGGTGAGACTGTTTCTCGCGCGGGGCGCCGATCCGGTCGAGGAAGATACCGAAGCCTGGGCGAAACCGCTCGCCTGGGCGCGGAAGATGGACCACCCCGAGATCGCCGCGCTCATCGATAAGGCTATTGCTTCCCCGTCGCCGCGATATCGGCGCGATAACTGACTGTATTCGCCGTGGGGAAGCTGGCCGGAACCTTCTGTGTCACCTTCCCGGTGGCGGCCCACTCGGTTCCGCGCTGCAGGGTCACGATGAAACCCACGCAGCTCATTGCCGAAACATCGTGCCCCATCGCCGTATGAAACACTCGTCCCCTCCCGTAGCTCAGCGCCATCAGGATCGGCTCATCGCGGCCCGTACCCTTGTTCGCCGGGTCCGAATGCGCGGTCGCCAGCACCGTCATGTTTGTCCCGGGCCCGCGCAGCGCCGCATAGAGCTCATCGCCCTGATGCATCCACCGGGCTGGAAGACCCTGCATAATCGGATGCTCCGGCGCCGTTGCCGTCAACTGAAACGGCAGCCGCGCTCCATGCGAGCCTGCCGGCCCCGGCGTCGGATCCGATTGCAGTTTTCCATTCGCGACAAACCAGAACGGACCCGCCGCTTCATTGCGATTCCGCCATCCCCCCACCCCGACCATCTCATTAAAAGCCTTCCAGCCGGCGAAGGCGTTGTCTGCCGCATGCACCGACACCATCCCCCCGCCATTCTGCATGTATTGCTCGAAGGATAATTTCAGCTCCGCGGGCCAATCCGGCGCGTCGTAGTTAAAGACAATCACCTGGTAGGCGCTGAAGTTCGGCCGGAAACCGTCGAAACCGAACTTCGACGAAGGCGCTGTCACAACGTCAACGCGAAACAAACCCGTCTCATCGAGCTCACGCTTGAGCACGGGCGTGGTAGCTTTCCAATCATGGTATGGACCGGCGCTTTCCCCGTCGAGAAGCATCACCGGGATCGGAGCTGCAAAAGTTGAGGCGCAGAACGACAGATTCAGGACTGCCAGGACTAAGAAAACCGCCGCTTTTCCAGGAATTTGATTGATCTTTTCTTTGTGAATCATGATACGCTCTGAGTTCATAGCGGTTGGCGCCGTTCAATCACTATACAGATTATGTGCCCGCGTTGCCGGTCCGATCGTCTGAAGATAAAGAGCCCTACGGGGTTGGAGCGGCTCATTCTTTTTCTGACGGGTAACCGGCGATATCGCTGCCGCGACTGCAATTACCCGTTTTTGATGCCCGACCGGCGCAAGCATCCCCGTCAGGTCCCGCACCGGCTGACCAAAGCAGGTTGACTAACAATGGTTGACTAACGCCGGTTAGCGCCGCCCCTAATCTTCCTCTGATATAGTTGCCGGACATGAATCGACGTCTGGGCGCGCGCCTCGGCGCCTTGCTTCTTTTCGCCATGCTCGCCTGGGTTGGGTACACCCAAAACCAGGGACCCCGCCCTGAACTGACGATCAACAAGGTCCATGACAACCTTTACGAAATCGTGGGCGATGGCGGCAACGTGGCGGTGCTCGTCACAACCGAAGGCATAGTCCTCGTCGACGACAAGTTCGAGCAGGATCACGATGCTATCCTGGCCAAAATCAAGACCGTCAGCAAGCAGCCGGTCAAATATGTCATCAACACCCATTACCATCAGGACCACAGCGGCGGAAACGCGAAGTTCCTGCCCACCGCCGATGTCATCTCGACGCAGAATGCACGCACCAACATCCTCCAGCACAAGCAATCCAACGTGACGGGTTCGCCGGTGGCCCCGGCCCGTATCGTATTCAATGACGAGACCGCGGTATTCCTGGGCGGCAAGGAAGTGCGCGCGAAGTTCTTCGGCCGGGGACATACCAACGGCGACGCCGTCGTCTATTTCCCGCAGCTCAAGACGATTCATACGGGCGATCTCATGGCGGGAACGAGTCCGCTGATCGACTATAACGGCGGTGGCAGTCTGCTCGAGTGGACGAAGACCTTGGACGCCGTCATGTCCACGCTGGATTTCGATACGGTGATCCCCGGGCATGGGAACGTGACCAACAAGGCAGGCCTGAAGGCTTACCGCGATGACATCGTGAAGCTGCAGACGCGGGTGAGGGGTTTGGTGCGGGGCGGAAAAACTCAGGCCGAAGTCGCCAGGGTCATGACCGACGAATATAAATGGGCGCCGAACAGCCTCCAGCAACAATGGAGCGTTCCCGGCATGATGAAGGAGATGAAATAGAAGCCGCGAAGTTTCGTTGTCTGACCTGCTTTTGGGGTGTATACTGACTGCGAGGATCTATCGGTCCGCTTCGGACCATACGTGTGTCGACTGTTTGCCGCCGTTGAAACCCCTGTGTTACCTTAGGATTTACCCGTAGTTCCTGGTCCCCCATTAACACCAAATGGATAAAACTCTGCACGATCTGGCTGGGATTGTAGTGAACGCCCTGCCTACGTTTACTCTGGTTCTCATCCTCTCTATTTTTGTCTGGACTCTCTACCTCAAGCCGCTGGAAAAGGTGCTCGCGGAGCGCTCGCGGCTGACCGAAGGCGCCCGCAAAGCCGCCGAAGACAGCCTGAAGAACGCGGACTCGAAAATCGCCGAGTACCAGGTGGCGCTGCGAAACGCGCGCAATGAGATCTACCAGCAACAGGCCGAGTTCCTGCAAAAGCTCCACGCCGAGCAGGCGGAGCTGACCAGATCCGCTCGTCTCGAATCGGAAGCCCGCGTGGCCGAGATCAAGCTCTCGATTGCGAAGGAAGCGGATGCCGCTCGCGAGAATATTGCGGCGCAGGCCGGCACGCTGGCAAATCAGATCGTGGACACGATCCTCGCCCGGAGGGTTGCGTGAGGCGATCGCGGCTATTTCTCGTTTTTGCGCTTCTCGCGATTCCCGCTTTTGCGCAGGAAGCCAGCGGCGAAGCGGGCAAAGAGGTTGAAAAAAAGGAACCCAGCATCGTCTGGGTGGCAGCCAACTTCCTCATCCTCGCCGGCGGTCTGGGTTACCTCGCGAAGAAGCACGCCGGACCGTTTCTTGCGGCCCGTGCGACGGAAATCAAAGAAGGTCTTGCGGCCGGTGAGAAAGCAAAGGCCCAGGCCGATGCGCGCGCCGTCCAGGTCAAGGCGAAGATCGCCAACCTCGACACCGAAATCGCGGCCATCCGTACCAGCGCGAAGGAAGAACGCGATCGGGAAGCCGAGCGCATCCGGCGGGAAACGCAGGCCGAAATCGCCCGCATTCACACACAGGCCGATCACGAAGTGGAAGCAGCCGGCAAGCAGGCCCGCCTCGAAGTTCGCCGCGCTGGCGCGAAGCTCGCCATTGAGCTGGCTGAAACGAAGGCTCGGGCGCGGATGTCGGCGGATGCGCAGGATGCGTTGCTCAAAGGCTTCCTCCGCGATCTTTTGCGGGACGGCGCATTCCGCGCTGCAAGCAACGTGGACTAAACTCCCATGATCTCTTCAGTAGTAGTGAATCGCTACGCGAATGCCCTTGCGGATGTGGTCCTGGGCTCCGCGTCGGACGTGAACCCCGCGCAGGCCATCGCGCAGCTGCGGTCATTCGACGACACGGTTCGCGGCTCCCGCGACCTGCGCGCCGTGCTCGCGTCCCCGGCTATCCCGGTTTCGCGCAAGCGCGCCATCATCAAAGATATCGCGGAAAAACTCGGTCTGTCGCGCGTGGTGCGCAACTTTATCCTGGTGATCAGCGATCACCGGCGCGCCGCAGCTTTGGCCCAGATGGCCGATGCATTCGAGCTTCTGCTCGACGAGCGGCTCGGCTTCGCCCGCGCGGAAGTCACTTCGGCCTTCGCGCTCAACAACGAGCAGCAGGGCGAGCTTTCGGGGCAGCTCAGCAGGCTGGCGGGGTCTCAGGTGCGCATGCGGTTTACAGTGGATCCGGAATTGATCGGGGGCGTCACGGCGAAGCTCGGCTCGCGTGTTTACGACGGATCGGTAAGAGGGCAATTGGCGGCAATGCGCCGGCGCCTGATGGCGGCAAGCTAAGATGTCGCGCACAACGGACGCATCTCGCGTCCTGTGCGCTTGGGAATTATCGCGCACAACGGACGCATCTCGCGTCCTGTGCGCTTAGGAAACGAATCATTTATGGCTCAAATTCGGGCAGACGAGATTACAAGCATCCTCCGGCACGAGATCGAAAATTACGAACGTGCCATCGACGTCAGTGAAGTCGGCACGATCATGTCGGTGGGCGACGGCATCGCGCGTATCCATGGGCTTGACAAGGTCATGGCCGGCGAGCTGATCGAGTTCCAGCACGGCGTCTCCGGCATCGCGATGAACCTGGAAGAAGATCAGGTCGGCGCGGTGCTGCTGGGCGATTACCAGCACATTATGGAAGGGCAGGAAGTCCGCCGTACCGGCAACATCATGTCCGTTCCGGTCGGCGATGCGATGGTCGGCCGTGTGGTCGACGCATTGGGCCGCCCAATCGACGGCAAGGGCCCGATCGCCACCAGCGAGACGATGGCCATCGAGCGCATCGCGCCAGGCGTTATCGATCGCCAGTCGGTGAAGCAGCCGATGCAGACCGGAATCAAGGCCATCGACGGGATGATTCCGATCGGCCGCGGACAGCGCGAGCTCGTGATCGGAGACCGGCAAACCGGCAAGACAGCCGTCGCCCTCGACGCCATCATCAACCAGAAGGGCGGCGACATGACCTGCATCTATGTCGCGATCGGGCAAAAGCGCTCGACCGTGGCGCAGGTCGTCAAGACGCTCGAAGATTTCGGCGCCATGGCTTACACGATCGTCGTTTCGGCCAGTGCTTCCGACCCCGCCCCCATGCAATACCTCGCACCCTATGCCGGATGTGCGATGGGCGAGTACTTCCGCGACAACGGGCGCCATGCGCTCTGCGTCTATGACGATCTTTCCAAGCACGCCGCGGCTTATCGCGAAATCTCTCTGCTGCTGCGCCGTCCGCCAGGGCGCGAGGCCTATCCCGGCGACGTGTTCTATCTTCACAGCCGCCTCCTCGAACGCGCCGCCAAGCTCAGTGACGAAAAGGGCGGCGGATCGCTCACCGCTCTGCCGTTTATCGAAACGCAGGCGGGCGACGTTTCGGCCTATATTCCCACGAACGTCATCTCGATCACCGATGGCCAGATCTATCTGGAATCGGACCTTTTCAACTCGAATGTGCGCCCCGCTGTGAACGTCGGTCTGTCGGTCAGCCGCGTCGGCGGAAACGCGCAGATCAAGGCGATGAAGCAGGTTGCCGGTCCGCTGCGTCTCGATCTTGCGCAGTATCGCGAGCTTGCCGCGTTCGCGCAGTTCGGCTCGGACCTCGACAAATCCTCGCAGGCCCAGCTCAATCGGGGCCGCCGTCTGGTGGAAATCCTGAAACAGCCGCAGTATCAGCCGCTGCCGGTCGAAAAGCAGATCGCGATCATCTTCGCCGCGACCACCGGCCTGCTGGACGATCTGGCCGTGGAAGACTGCCGGCCGTTCGAAGCTGAGCTCTACAAGTTCCTCGATAACTCGAGGCCGGGGATACTGCAGGCCATTCGCGACAAGAAGGCCCTCGACGACTCGCTCCGCAAGGACCTCACCGACGCCGTCAACGATCTCAAGCAGCGGTTCGGCTCCGATCGGAAGACCGCGGCTAAAGCCTGAACTTCGATGCCGAGTTTAATCGACTTACGCCGGCGCATCCGCTCGGTCAAGAACACGCAGCAGATCACCAAGGCCATGAAGATGGTCTCGGCCGCGAAGCTGCGCCGGGCACAGGACCGTGTCATCGCCGCGCGTCCCTACGCGACAGCAATGCGCGAGATGCTGGCGAATCTGATCGCCGCCGCGCAGTCGGACCCCGATGCGTCGTCCAGCCCCTGGCTCGTCAAACGCGAGGCAAAGCGCGTCGATCTGATCTTCATCACCAGCGACAAGGGCCTCGCGGGCGCCTTCAACTCGAACCTGATCAAAGCCTCGCAGCGCTTCCTCGCCGAGCACGCCGGCAAAGAAGTCACGTTGACGCTGATCGGCCGCAAGGGCCGCGACTACTATCGCCGCCGCAATGGCCGGATCCTCTCGGAACACGTCAACATCCTGAACCGCCCGACGTTTGAAGACGCGTCCGAAGTGGCGAAGGAAATCATCCGGCGTTATCGGGATGGCGAGACGGACGCTGTCTTCCTCGTCAATAACGACTTCAAGAGCGTCATGGTGCAAAAGCTCTCGGTGATGCAGCTTCTGCCACTCGAACAAGAGACAGAAAAGAAAGAGCAACAAACGGACTACATTTACGAGCAATCGCCTATCGCGATGCTGGATAGCCTGATGCCGCGTTACGTCCAGATCGCCGTCTTCCGCGGCATGCTCGAAACCGTTGCCGCCGAACACGCGGCGCGTATGACCGCGATGGATAAGGCGTCCAGCAATGCCAAGGACGTTATCGACACCCTGACGTTGAACATGAACCGTATCCGCCAGGCGGCCATCACCAAGGAAATCATCGAAGTGGTCAGCGGCGCGGCCGCTGCTGCTGAGTAAGAAAAGCGGAATAAAGAAAGAGAACTCCCATGGCAACAGCTACCGATACTATCGGACACGTCGTACAGGTCGCCGGCCCCGCCGTCGACTGCCAGTTCCCCGAAGGCCAGATTCCCGAAGTTCACTTTGCGATCCGGATCACGAGCGAAGGCTTCGACGTCCCCGAGCCGATCGACATCATTTGCGAGACCCAGCAGCACATCGGTGAAGGCCGCATCCGCACCATCGCGATGCAGCCGACCGACGGACTCGTGCGCGGCATGAAAGCCATCAGCCTCGGCGGCCCCATCAGTGTTCCCGTCGGCAAGGAAACCCTCGGCCGCGTGCTCAACGTCCTCGGCGAGCCGGTCGACAAAATGGGCCCGGTGAACACGAAGATGAAGTATCCGATTCACCGCGCCGCGCCGGCCTTCGACGAACAGTCGACGCGTCTCGAAATGTTCGAGACCGGCATCAAGGTCATCGATCTTCTTGAACCCTATCTTCGCGGCGGAAAAATTGGCCTTTTCGGCGGCGCCGGTGTCGGCAAGACCGTCGTCATCATGGAGCTCATCAACAACATCGCCATGAAACACGGCGGTGTCTCGGTGTTCGCGGGCGTCGGCGAGCGCACCCGCGAAGGCAACGACCTCTGGCACGAAATGCAGGAGTCGGGCGTTATCGACCCGAAGGATTACACCAAATCGAAAGCCGCGCTCGTATACGGGCAGATGACGGAGCCCCCAGGGGCGCGCCTCCGCGTCGGACTGACCGGGCTCACGGTCGCCGAATACTTCCGCGACGAAGAAGGGCAGGATGTGCTTCTCTTCATCGACAACATTTTCCGTTTCACCCAGGCCGGCTCGGAAGTGTCCGCGCTCCTCGGCCGCATGCCGAGCGCCGTCGGATATCAGCCCAACCTCGCCAGCGAAATGGGCGAACTGCAGGAACGCATCACCTCGACGAAGAAGGGTTCGATCACCTCCGTGCAGGCCATCTACGTGCCTGCCGACGACTACACCGATCCCGCGCCGGCCACCGCGTTTGCGCACCTCGACGCGACTACGAACCTTTCGCGCCCGATCGCCGAGCTCGGCATTTATCCCGCGGTCGATCCTCTGGCGTCTACCTCCCGCATTCTCGACCCACGCATCATCGGAGACGACCACTACAACGTCGCCCAGCAAGTCAAGGGCGTGCTGCAGCGCTATAAAGACCTGCAGGACATCATCGCCATTCTCGGCGTCGATGAACTCAGCGAAGAAGACAAGCAGACCGTCGCCCGCGCGCGCAAGATCCAGAAGTTCCTCTCGCAGCCGTTCCACGTCGCCGAGCAGTTCACTGGCTTCCCAGGTAAATACGTCAAGCTCGCCGATTCGATTCGCGGCTTTAAGGAAATCGTCGACGGCAAGCACGATAACCTGCCGGAACAGGCGTTCTATATGCAGGGCACGATCGAAGATGTGATCGAAAAGGCCCGGCAGATGGAAAAGGCGTAAATGCTCGCGCTGCAGGTCGTCAGTCCGGAGCGTATTCTCGTAGACGAACAGGTCTCGGAAGTTCAGGTCCCGGGCCGCGACGGATACATGGGCATACTGCCCGGCCACGCGCCCCTGCTCTCGGAACTCATGGCCGGCGGCGTTCTCAGCTACAAGACCTCCGGGGGTGAGAAGGTGCTCGCGGTCTACGGGGGATTTGTCGAAGTGCTGCCGGAGAACGTCCGGGTGCTGGCGGATGCCGCCGAACGCAAGGAAGAGATCAACGCCGAGCAGGCTCGGGCGGCGTTAAGCAAGGCCGATCCGAACGACCGGGATGCCGTTATGCGGGCGCAGGCACGGGTCGACGCATCCACAAAATAAGAACGCGACCGCCGGTAATATTCCGCGAGGCGCCTCATCCTCGCTGCCGGAGTATTCACGGCTTATGAAATTCTTTTTTCTTGGTGCTGCCTTGTTGTGCAGCGCCTCGGCGTTGCCCGCTGTGACGAGCGTGACCGACGGGACCTTTTTTAACTGGAGCTTCAGTTCGGTGGGCGCCGGCTCAATGACTGTCGATGGAGCGAACGGGAATCCGGCGTCCGGTCTGAACGTCACCACGACCACCGCCTTCACTTCCGACTTCGTTTACGGGATCGGCGTGGATCTCAATTTCTCGACAGCCGAGGCGCTCTCTGGCATCTTTTCGCTCGGGCTGGATGTGAAGAGCGGCGCCGGCGACTTCGGCAGCGGCCAGGCCGTCAGCCTGATCGTCAAACAAGGCAGCGACCTGTACTCCGAAATTCTCGGCACGACGAATTACCCGCACACGAACTTCGACACGTTGACATTCAGCGGCACGTTTAATCCGGCTTTTTTTACGCACGTTGCCGGCAGCGGCTCCGGGGAGCCTGATTTCAGCGGCGGCACGACAACATTGTTCGCGTTTGCCGGTATCAACAGCAACAATGGCCGGACACTGACCGAGTATTACGACAACTACAATCTCACGTACGGCGCGGCGCCGGAGCCTTCAACCGTTGTCCTCGGCGGCCTTGCCTTCGCGGGGCTCTGCTTGTTTTCACGCCATCGCACTATCGCCTGACAAAAGTGGGGATGCGGGTTAGAATGTCGCTTGAGCACTCCCGCTCTTTTCCCACACGAATTCCGCACCACCCGCCCTCCGCGGCCGCTCCATTGTCATCAGGAGTTTCTCGACAAGCTCGAGCTCCGCCGTAACGAGCCGGCGGGAAAACGCGCCGCGCTTCTCCTGCGGCAGATGGCGGTGGATATCTCCCGCCTGCACTACAAAGGCGCCAGCGGAGTCAATCGCGGCTGGCGGCGCTCCCGGCTGGGCGGAGGATCCGGCTTTCACTTCTATGCCTGGTGGGCTCCCGCCGGGGCGGCGCCTCTCAAGCGAGCTCCGGGGTTCGACGACAATCCCGAGGCGGTATTCCTCCGCGATATCCGCCATCACGACGATCACACTCCGTTGTCCGCCGGCGATCCGGCGAGCGATTATCTGCCGATGAATGTCGCGGATCTGCGCGGCAACGAATATGCGCCCGCCCCGTGGACGCAGCAGCAGGCTCGCTTCGCGCGCACCCGGGGAATCGCTCGCGTGCTCAAAGGCCATCCCGGCTCCGGCAAGACAACCGCTCTGTTGAACGCAGCCGACGAGTCCCATGCCGAGAGCGTTTTGTATCTCACCTTCTCGCGCGATCTCGCGGCTCTCGCGCGCGACTATTTCGATCGCTTCTGCTCGGACAGCCGGACTTTCGTCGTCCAGACATTTCCCGACTGGGTTCGGGAAGTCGCCGGAGAACAGCAACGCGACGTCGATCAAGAGGATGCCGGCGCCCGCTTCCGCCGCGATCTGGCAAATCAGCATCGCGCGCTCGGCCCGTGGTCGAATCATCCGGAGGCGCTCTACGATGAGATGCACGCCCACCTCGTCGGCGCGGCCGTGCCGGAAAAATCTGGCCGGTTTTCCGCCGCGCAGCGTTTGCGCCTTCCCGACGACGCCTATCGAAGCCAGCGCGCCCGCTATCTGGGCGCGCAGGGCGCCGACGCCGTGCTCGAAGCGGCGCGCCGGCTCGATCGCATGGATGCCGCGCCTCTGGCCGATCGTTATTTTCCGGATCTCGCCGTCGCATGGAGAGCCGCCAGAGCCTTACGCTCCGGAGCGCAATCGGCCGCTTACGGCTGCATCGCAGTCGACGAAATCCAGGATCTCACGCCTCTCGAAACGTACACGGTTATCGCGCTGGCGCGTCTCGCGAGTTCGAAGAACCGCCAGTCCTCTCTCCTGCTGGCGGGCGATGAAGCCCAGACGGTGCGCGCCACCGACTTCGAATGGGCATGGTTGAACGACATGCTCCACGATTCCCTGGGCGCGCCGCAGGAATTCAAGCTGCCCGTTAATCTCCGTAGTCCCCGGCGCATCGCGGATCTGGTCAATCGCGCGTGGGACCTCTACGACTACCTGCACAAACAGGATCGGCCCTCCGGCTCCGGCTACGCCGAGATCGACGACGACTCTCCGGATGAAGTTTTGTACGGGACAATTCGCAAACAGGAGTTGCCCGGCTTGCTTGCCGAATTCACAGCGCGCGAAGGCATGGCGGTGATCGCCGCCGATCAGACCGGAATTCCGAAGGAGGCGCTTGCGTCGGTGCTCTCGCCGGCTGACGCCAAAGGACTCGACTTTCATTCCGTCTGCATTTTGAACGGCGGCGCGCTGCTTCGGGGCATCTCCGCTCCGGGTCTTCCGGCCGCGGCGGCGGCACTTGGCACGCGCCTCGCGATCGATCAACTGCGAGTCGCCCTCTCGAGACCGACGGGCCAGTTGATCTGGATCGACGTAGCGCCCGATGCGGGAACGATCCGGGAAGCGGGCGAATTCCTTCGGCCGCGTGGAGAAGGGGCGCTCGCGCCATTGACATTGGAGGCGATACGGGCGAGTTTCGACGAGGAAGAACTCGATGTTGAAGAGCGCATCCAGCGCTGCCGGCACGACGCGCGGCAGCTTATCGATGTCAAACCGGATCTTGCATGGTCGCGCGCCCATCAGGCGGTGTCCATGCTCGGGCACGCAGCCGACCCGATGGCCGTCGCCGATCGCGGCATTCGCGAAGAAGCTCAACTCACCCTCGCGGAAGTTTGTTTCAAACTGGCGGTGCGGGGCAAGAAGCTTTCGCCTGAGCTGGGACACCCCGACCTCTACGTTCATGCCGGCGAAGCCGCCTTCGGAGCGTGGAAGTACAACCTGGCGTCCGCTCTGCGCGCCATCGGAGCGGTGGAGCGAAGCGGGGTATCCGACCGTCTGAACAACATTGCATCGGCGATTCAGCTGATAACGGAAGCGCGCGACCAGTTGCCTTCCTGGCTCGTTGTGGAGTTGGCTCCGCGCGCCGACGGGTGGCTGACGGAGTTGGACCGGCATATGGAAGCCGGCGACAACGCCGTTACCGCCAGCCAGCTTCTGCCGCAATTTTTTGACGCGCTCGGCATGCCCGACGCCGCGGCACGAAAAGAGCGCCTCGCGCAGCGTGCGGTCCGGATTCTCATGAAAGGCCGGAAGTACGTACAAGCACTCAGCGTGCTGGAGGGCCTGCCGCAGACGGAAACCAATCGCAAACTGGCGGCGGAATGCTGCGAGGAGTCGGGGCAGCTTGCGCGGGCGGCGGGAAAATATCAGGAGCTCGGCGATAAGGAAAGGGCCCTTCGCTGTTTCCGCGCGGCGGCGGATTTCGATTCCGCGCTGGCAATCGTGCGTGAACTCGAAAGCCATCCCGCACGAGAGTCGCTGGAATGGCTGGCTGAGCTCGGAACAGTGCTTGCGCGCCGCCCCGAGAACTTCAATCGTGTGATGACAGCGCCGGAGAAGAAGCTCCTGGAAGCAACGCTCGAACGCGGCCTCGGCGTGCAGAGAAGAAAGCCAGCCATCCGGAAGGCTACGGCGGCGCCGAAGGCGGCAAAGCCAGCCGCTGGCCCGAGAAAACCGGCAGCCGCGAAGCGCGCAAAACCGGCGGCTCCCACGGCCAAAACCAAGCCAGAGCTTTTTTGATCGCGCGGCGTTTTCGTGAGAGGTTTGCCGCGACTTTGACGGAACCCCCGCTTGCGCCGCTTCGTACTTTTGTGGATAGAATTAGCGGATACCGGATTCACAGGAGGCAACAAATGAAGTTCTACAGGGGATTAGCGGCACTCTTACTAGTGGCGGCATCCGCCTTCGCGGCGGATGTCGACGGTAAATGGAGCGGTATGGTATCGACGCCGATGGGAGACATTCCCGTCGCGTTTAGCTTGAAAGCCGACGGCGCGACGCTCACGGGCACCACGACCGGCATCGATGGCAGCGACGTCGCCATCAAGGACGGCAAGATCGACGGCGCGAACGTCTCCTTCACAGTGACGTTCGACTTCGGCGGGATGCCGTTCACACTGATGTACAAAGGTGTCGTATCGAAGGATTCCATCAAGTTCAACGTGGACGCGGCCGGGATGCCGATGGAGCTGACAGTCAAGAAGGCCTGACTCGTCGCTAACATGGCAGTGTGACGGACGTTCTCACTGCCGCCCAGCGCAGCTTCAACATGTCGCGCATCCGCGGGAGCCACACGGCGCCCGAGATGCGCGTGCGCCGGATGCTGCACGGCTTGGGCTTCCGTTATCGTCTGCACGGAAAGTCTCTGCCCGGTAAGCCGGACCTCGTCTTCGCGTCCGCGCGGGCGGTGCTCTTTGTCCATGGCTGCTTCTGGCACATGCACCGGTGCAAGTACGGCAAGCCGGTGCCGGCCACCAACGTTTCCTTCTGGGCGGAAAAGCGCCGCGGCAACGTCGAGCGCGACAAGCGCAACCGCGCGGCTCTGAAGCAGGAGGGCTGGCGCGTCTTTGAAGTCTGGGAGTGTCAAACGCGCGACCTCGAGACCCTGCGGGCGAGGCTTGGTCCGTTGATCGCGTTTCTCGAATCCGGCTGCTGAGAACAGAGCAGGGCCAGCGGCCTACAGGATCTCCTGGTAATAGCTTTCGTACTGGTGAATGATTTTGTCGCTGCAGAACCGCGTCGTTGCAGTCTTGCGGCCGGCGGCTGCCATGCTTGCCTGTAGTTTGTCGTCGGTGACGAGTTCCGTAACCCGCGCGGCAAGCCGCGGGATGTTGGCGACTTCCTCGAGGAATCCGTCGACGCCGTCGGTGATCAGCTCCGGAATACCGCCCACACGTGTTGAAACCGCCGGCACCCCGCAAGCCATCGCTTCAAGCGCGGCAAGCCCGAAAGATTCCATCTCGCTCGGCATCAAAATCACCTGGGCCAGCCGGATCAGTCTCTCGACGTGGTTCTGCTTGCCGAGAAAATCGACATAGTCCTTCACGCCCAGGGTTCCCGCCAAATGCTCGGCGGGTCCGCGGTCGGGGCCATCGCCTACCATCAGCAGCCGCACATTCGCGTGTTTGCGGACCTCCGCCAGAATCCTCACGCAATCCAGCACGCGCTTTACGGGGCGAAAGTTCGACAGATGAATCAGCAGTTTCTCGCCATTGGGCGCGAATTCCTCGATGCCCTTGCGGTCGGGATCCGGCTTATACGTGTCGCAGTTGACGAAATTGTGAATGACGCGGATCTCGTTGCCGGCTCCGAACACCTCGATGGTCTCGCGCTTGAGGTCGTTGCTGATGGCAGTGACGCCGTCCGACTGCTCGATGGAAAACTTCGTGATCCCGTAGTAAGACTGGTCGGCCCCAACCAGCGTGATATCCGTGCCGTGCAGCGTCGTCACGAACGGCAACCGGCGCGCCCCCTCCTTGTATGCCGCCGTCATCTGGCGTGCGAGCAGCGCTGAAATCGAATGCGGAATCGCATAGTGGACGTGCAGCAGATCGAGCCGATAGCTTTGCGCTACATCCGCCATGCGGGAAGCCAGGGCGAGCGAATAGGGCGGGTACTGGAACAGCGGATAGTTCGAAACCTCGACCTCGTGGTAGTGAATGCGGGGGATGTTCGGGTCGAGCCGGATCGGATTCGAGTAAGTAATGAAGTGGACGTCGTGGCCTCGATTGGCCAGCTCGAGTCCCAGCTCGGTCGCGACAATGCCGCTGCCCCCGTAGGTCGGGTAACATGTGATCCCGATTTTCATGCGCCACTAATGGATGTACAGATAAAGCGTATGGCTTCGCCCTTCTCCATCGTCGGCGATTGAAACCGTTTTGATCGGAGTCCAGCCGCCAATGGTGAAGTCGTGCGCGACGATGCGCGTGCCCTTCTTTAACTGCGCATCGAGAATGGGTCGCATCTTGATGTTCGAGTCCGGCAGCAGGTAGACCGTGATCAGATCCGCGGAGGAGTAATCCTGCTTGAGCATGTCTCCTTCAAGGATGGTCGCGTTTTTCAACCCAAGCTGGCGGATTTTCGCCGAGCTCGATTGTACGAGGTCATGATCGAGCTCCACGCCGACTGCGTTGGCGCGATATTTTTGCGCCGCCATGATGACGATACGGCCGTCGCCGCTGCCCAGGTCGAACATCTTCTCGCCCGCTTTGAGTCCGCCGAATTCAAGCATCCGGTCGACGATCGTCTCCGGCGTCGGATAATACGGCGCGAGCTTCTCGCCGGCCTGTTGCTGCGCGAACAGCGGGCACACCATTGCCGCCAGCAGCAGTATTCGAAATCTCATTCCTCACTCCATCACAGACGCCCAGCCGCGGCGTGAAAGGTCCCAATAGATGATTGCGGCGGCCACTAACGCGACAACGACAAAAGCGATACCCTCGCCGTAATCCTTCAGGATGATTTTACCGATGCCGAAAAGCGCGCCGTAAATCAACGCGCAGCCCGCGAGCCAATCGACCAGATTCCAGCCCAGATCGCGGGACGTCTTGACATCGGGAGCGAGGCGCGCCACCGGACCCCAGCCGGCAGTCGGCCGCACGCGCCGGTAAAAGCGCACCAGCGTCGCATCGCTCTCCGGCGCAGTCAGAAATGTCGTCGCCAGCCATACCGCGGTCGTAATACCAACGGTCATCAGGATGAGATGCGCAAACTGCACCGGATCGTCGCTGTCCATATGAAACGCGATCTGCAACGTGAATGACGCGACAAATGCCGCCGCCATGGCCGAAACTTCGCTCCATGCGTTGATGCGCCACCAGTACCAGCGCAGGATCAACACGCTGCCCGTGCCCGCGCCTGTGACCAGCAGCAGCTTCCACGCGGCCGCTATGGAGTCCATATAGAACGTGACCGCCGCCGAGGTTATCGTAAGGCCAACCGTAGCAAGCTGGGAGGCATGCACGTAGTGGCGGTCCGGCGCATCGGTCCTGATGAATCTCCGGTAAAGATCGTTCACCAGATAGCTCGCTCCCCAGTTGAGCTGGGTGCCCACCGTCGACATGAACGCGGCCGCGAAAGCCGCGACCATCAGGCCGCGCAGCGAGGCCGGAAGATAGTCGATCATGACCCGCACATAGCCGCTCTCGGGATCCTGGAGGTGGGGATAAAGAATCACGGACGCCATCCCCACGACGACCCATGGCCACGGACGCAGCGCATAGTGGGCGACGTTGAACCACAGCGTGGCGAGCAGGGAGTTCCGCTCGTCCTTCGCGCTGAACATGCGCTGCGCGACATAACCGCCGCCGCCAGGCTCCGCGCCCGGATACCACGTCGCCCACCAGTTCACCGCGATGTATACGAAGAAGGTGACGGCGGGCATCCACATCGAGTGCAGGTCCGGCACGAAGCTGAGGAAGGCGCTGCCGTCGCCGCCGAGCTTCGCTTTCATGGCGTCGACGCCGCCCACCGCGCGCACGGCTTCAACGCCGAGCACGATCACCATCGTCATCTTGATCACGAATTGAAAGAGGTCGGTGACGAGAACGCCCCATAGTCCGGAAAGTGTCGATACAAAGGACGTGAGCGCGATAATCCCGATTACGACCGCGAGCGCCTGCAGTTTGGTCACGCCGAGCACCAGCCCGAGGATCTTCACCATCGCGAGATTCACCCAGCCGAGGATGATGCAGTTCATCAGCACCCCCAGATAGACCGACCGGAAGCCGCGCAGAAACGCCGCGGGCCTTCCGGAGTAGCGGAGCTCCGCGAGCTCGATGTCGGTGGTCATCCCCGAGCGGCGCCACAGCCGTGAGAAGAAGAACACGGTCAGCATTCCGCTTGCGACCATGTTCCACCAGAGCCAGTTGCCGGCGATGCCGTTGCGGGCGACGAGACCGGTGACGACAAGCGGCGTGTCGGCGGCAAACGTTGTCGCGACCATTGATGTCCCGGCAAGCCACCAGGGCACGTTGCGCCCGGACAGAAAGAACTCCGTCGTGTTGCTGCCAGCTTTGCTCTTGTAATAAAACCCGATAAGAACGTTAAAGAGAAAATAAGCGGCGATGATGGACCAGTCAATCGTCGTCAACTTCATCGCGGACCTTTCTCACCTTTTCGGCTAGTCTTTTCAACTAATCCTGTTGGAAACCCTGTGGAAAACGCGGCCAAAATGTACGATTTGTCGCGCCCCGTAAACGGTTCGAAACAAATTGCACTGTCGTTCAGCATGTCCGAAACTGGCCTATAAGCCATTGCTGGAAAATGGGTTACAAGGTCTGTAACGCGAATTCCGCCGTCTATCCCCATGCTTTTTCGAGCGATACGCGCCTCGCGCATAGCTCGCATGAATTTCCATCAGTGTAGTAACTGGCTTCGAGTTTCGCGAGGTGCACCAGCGGCAGCTTTCCGAAGTCATGTGTCAGCGGGTTTGGTTGATAAATGACCACAGCCAGGGCCGCCACAATCGCGCCGTAACTTTCGATTAATGTCTTGAGTTCGCCCAGCCGGGTGCCGGAGCGAAGAATGTCGTCAACGATGACGACGTGCTCGCCGGGCATCGGCTCGATGAAGTGCCGAAAGTGCAGCGGTTCGTTTTTGGTGTCATTTTCGCGACAGCCCTCTGCCCAGTAGACCCGCTTGGCCTGGAGCGCTTCGCAGACGCCGTAAGCGACGGGAAGTCCGCCGGTCGCGGGGGCGATTATGGAGAGCTCGGGGATGATCGCCCGGATCTCCGGATTCGCGCGCAGCAGGCGGCTCAGCCCGACGCTGAACGTTTTCGCGTGCTGGTAGTAGCGCATCGCCAGCGGGACCTGCAGGTACTCATTGGAGTGCAGTCCGTTGGGATAAGCGAAATGGCCGTCGCGTAGTGCGCCGGTTTCGCGGAGAATGCGCAGGACTTCGTCGTGGGTGGGCAGCAGGTGCATAGTCGGTCGCCATTCAAATGATAGAGGATATGGCCGTACGCCCGGGCGGCGGGGAAAATCAGGTGACGGGGAGTCGTGCGGATGCTAGAATTGCAATTTCGGGCGCGTAGCTCAATTGGCAGAGCAACTGACTCTTAATCAGTAGGTTGAAGGTTCGATTCCTTCCGCGCTCACCACCTGCCTTCAATCGTTTACAGATCACTGAATGTGGGACTGTTTTCCTCTCCGCCTTTTCCTTTCGCGGAAAACTTACTGCCTCGGCGGCTTGATCTCCTGGGCCGTAGGGCGTAGAGGGTTGACGGCGCAGAAAAGCGCTGAGCGCCTGAATTCATAACCCCCGAAGGAGGCGCCAGCGGAGAATTGGCCCGTCCGCTCACCACCGGCGCGTATCCGCCGCCGGCGCGGATCAGAGCATACCAAAAGCTTCCGACTATCCAGGAGCAACCAGAGCCAGGAGTAATCAGAGGCGGCAGCAGATGAACAGCGGTCGATTCATTTGCATTGCCTTTGTATTTCTGCATCGTTATTGCCATCGCGCGTAATTGATCCAGGAGGCCTGTGCGCCATATCGCCCGGGTGGCGGAACCGCGGCGCCACCGCAGACGTGGCGGGATCGTCACCGACTCGATAAAGATTTTCGAGAAAACCAGCGGGAAATCCCACGAAATAGGAGACGTGTCCGATCGTTTCCCCTTCGCGGATGGCGCCGGTCCGGCGCGGCCGCTGGTTGTGTTTCGGCTCCACGGCCGGTTGGCCGCATTTGCCTCGGAAAACGTGGAACGTATCACAGCGATGGCGGAACTCCTGCTCCCACCCGGTTTGCCGGCGGCGCTCGAGGGAGTGCTCAATCTGGCGGGAGTAGCAGTGCCGGTTGTCAGCCTCAATCGGTTGTTTCGGCTGCCCACGCGGGAACCTGGCCTGTACTCGATGCTGATCGTGCTGCGGCTTGATGCCGAAGCCAGAATCGCTGTGTGGGTGGAGCGGGTCACGGCGGTCATTCAGGTTGCAGCGATGCGGCTGCGTCCTCTCGACCGCGACGATTTTTTCAACGGCTGCGCGGAAGGCGTCGTGGAGCTGGAGGGCGAGAGTGTCCATCTCTTATCGCCCGCCCGTCTCCTGCTCGCGAAGGAACGCGACGCACTGGCTGAGTTCGGCGAAATTGCTCAGGACCGGTTGCGAGAATGGCAGGCTGTGCGGGCGTGAGCGGGGCCGCCATCACGATGCCTCTCCTCTCCGCGGAAGATCTGCTCGCCGACCCGGCCTGGCCGCGTCTCAAGGAGTACCTGATCGAGCGGACGGGCCTCGCCTATTACACCGATAAGGACGCCGATCTCGCGGCTCGCATTCACCGCCGATTGAGCTGGCCAGGCGAGCGGCGCGGGAACCTGGGCTGCGAAGCCTGCCTGCGGTTCCTGCGCCAGGATCCGCGCGGCGAGACCGAAATGGACGCGCTGGTCACGGGAATCGCCATTGGCGAAACCTATTTCTTCCGCCATCGCGAGCACTTCGACGCTCTCCGCGACATCGTGCTGCCGGACCTCGACAGCCGCATCGCCGGAACGCGCGGTCCGCGAATCTGGTGCGCCGGATGCGCCGACGGCGCGGAGCCTTACTCACTCGCCATTCTGCTGCGGCACGAACTGGCTGGGCGGATGGCGGAGGCGACGATTCTCGCTACCGACATCAGCCGGCAATATCTCGCGACGGCAAGGGAGGCCAGTTTCGAAGCCTGGGCGCTCCGGGCGACGCCGGAGTGCATCCGGCAGGCTTGTTTCGAGCGCCGCGGTGGGCGGTGGCATTTGCGGCCGAGATTCCGCGAGGGTATTTCGTTCGAACGCCACAACCTGGCCGGAGATCGTTTTCCGCCCGGCGCGCATCCCGCGGCTTTCGATCTGATCGTCTGCCGGAACGTAATGATTTATTTCGCGCCCGAGTTGATGGGGGGCGTCATTTCGGCGTTCGCTGACTGCCTCGCACCCGGCGGCTGGCTGCTGGTCGGACCGTCCGAGCCGAACATGACGCATTTCACGGCTTTCCGGGCGGTGAATGCTCCGGGCGTCACGCTGTATCAGAAACCGATGGCTCCGGCGGCGAATTTGCTTACGCCCATGAGCGTGCCGCTGCCTGAGGTGGCGGCAGTGGACTCGCCTGTCAACCTCAATCCGACTCTGGACGAACTCCGCGCCCTGGCAAACCAGGGCAATTGGGAAAGCGCCCTCCGCTGCGGGCAGCGCCTGGCCGAAGCCGACAAACTGAATCCACTCGTGCATTTTCATTACGGGCTGGCGCTCGAGGCAGCGGGCCATTCTGCTGAAGCCGAGCGCTGCCTGCGACGGGCCATCTACCTCGACCGTGCCTGGGCGCCCGCACATTTTCATCTGGGAGTCTTGCTGCGGGCGCGCGGCGACCGGCGCCGGGCAGAACGCTCCTTTAGTAACGCGCTGGCCACGCTGACGTCGGCGCTGCCTGATAGCGTTATCACCGGCGCGGACGGCGTGACGGCCGCCGAGTTGATCATTCTTGCGCAGAACGAGATCCGTGGTCTGGGGAGCCGGCCGTGACGGCCGGGGCGGTCCGCTGGGAGGAAGTCCACTTGAGGCTCCGCAACAGCGAAAAACTTCTCGCCGAAACGCTTGCGGGCGATGCCGGCCGCATCGAGGCGGTGTTCCGACGACGCGCTTTGGATCTGGCGCGAGAAGACGCCGGGGCTCGTCGGCTTGAAAAGCCCGATCCGGCCGATGCCGGATTTCCCGCCTTGATTTTTAAAACCCACGAAGAGAGCTGCGCGATCGCGCTCGAGGCGTTAGCGGAAATCGTGCCTTTTCGCGGATGCACGCCCGTCCCCGGGAGCGCGGCCGAGGTGCTTGGCGTGATCAACCTCAGGGGTGACATCTGCCCGGTGATCGATCTGGGCCACGTGCTTGCAGGGCAGCCCCCGGCCGATCCCGGCGCGTCTGGCGGATTTGCGCTGGTCCTGCGCGCGCAATCGCCGGCCGGAACTCCGGTGGTCCTCAAGGTCGAGGAGGCCAGCGGTCTCCGTGAAGTGCACGTTTCGGAGCTGGCGGCCCCGGCGGCCGGGCAATTTACGCGGATGCTCGCCGGGTCAAATGAGCCGGCGCTCTCCCTTCTCGACGCCGGAGTGATGCTCTCGGTCTTGTTTCCTCTTAAGGAGTCCCGAATCGTATGAAGATGAAAATCGGCGCCCGAATCCTTCTGGGCTACGGGCTGGCCCTGCTGGTGGCCGGCGCGGTCGGCGTGGTCGCTTACCGGGCTACCGCCGAGCTGATCGCCAGCGAGGCCGAAGTCGCCCACACCCACCTCGTCAAAGAGGCTCTGGCGAATCTGCTCGCGTTGCTGACAGACGCGGAAACCGGCCAGCGTGGGTTTATCCTCACTGGCGATGAAAGCTATCTGGAGCCGTACACAAAAGCCGTCGCGCAGATCAACGCCGACGTCGTCAAGGTGCGGGAACTGACGGCGGACAATCGCGCGCAGCAGGCCAGAATCGCCGCCATCGAGCCACAGGTCCAGAGCAAACTCCGGGAGATGGCATCGATCGTCGCCCTGGCGCGACAGCGCGGGCAGGGGGCCGCGATCAAGGAGGTGGTGACCAACCGCGGCAAAGCTTTCATGGATGAAATACGCAGGATCGTTGGCGAAATGGACGGCGATGTGTCCCGCCTGCTCGCCGAACGGGCGGCGCACTCGAACGATACGGCGCAGTTCTCGCTCAGGGCGATGATCTGGGGTGGCGCACTGGTGCTCGCGCTGGTGTCTATCGTGGGCCTGCTCATCCAGCGCTCGATCACCGGTCCGCTTGCAGTCTTCATGCAATTCGCTGGACGGGTCGGGGAAGGCGATCTGACGCAGCAGTCGACTATCCGGGCGGGCGACGAGCTGGGCGAGCTCGGAAAGTCACTGGACCAGATGGTCATCGGTCTGAAGGAAGTCGCCACGCAGGCCCGGAGCGCCACCGGGAATCTGGCGGCAGCCTCGGCGGAAATTCTGGCTTCCACTCAGCAGCAGGCGGCCAGCACGGGCGAGCAGGCGGCGGCGGTGCAGCAAACCACGATCACGATGGAGGAAGTCACCCAGTCAAGCACCCAGATCGCCGAGCGCGCCCGCCAGGTGGCGGCATCCGCCGAGGCCACGGCAGCGGCAAGCCATGCGGGACTCGACGCCATGGAGAACACCGCGCGGACTATGGAGAACATCCGTGCGCAGGCCGAGGCGGTGGCCGGGAACGTGGTTTCGCTCAGCGAGAAGACGCAGGCCATCGGGGAGATCATCGCCACCGTGAACGATCTCGCCGAGCAGTCGCATCTGCTCGCTCTAAACGCGGCCATCGAAGCGGCCGCGGCGGGCGAGCACGGCCGCAGCTTCTCGGTGATCGCGGGTGAGGTGAAGAATCTGGCGGATCAATCGCGCGAGGCCACCGTGCAGGTGCGCGGCATCCTCGGGGATATCCAGAAGGGCATCAATAGTTCGGTGATGCTGACCGAGGAAGCTGTCAAACGAGTGGAATCGGGCAAGCAGCAGGCGGAAGTCGCCAACGGCACGATACGGGCCCTCGCCGACAGTATCCAGCAGAGTGTCCAGGCTTTCCAGCAGATTGCCGCCGGCTCGAACCAGCAGCAGATTGGCTTCACACAGGTGATGCAGGCGGTGCGCGACATCGGCCAGGCCAGCCGGCAGAATGCCAGCGGCACGCAGCAACTCGAAAAATCCGCGTTGAATCTGTCGGCCCTGTCGCAGCAGCTACAAAGGGCAGTCGAACGCTACCGGGTATGAAGGACCTGCAACAAAAGCTGCTCGCCACCTTCCAGGTCGAGCACCGCGAGCACGTGGAGCAGATCCGTTCGCTGCTGGCGCTGATGGCGAGCACCGAGCGCGAAGGTACCGGCAGCCAACCGGGTGGGCCGGCATTCGAGGAGATCTTCCGCCGCGCCCACAGCCTCAAAGGCGCGGCCCGCGCGGTCGATTTGCAGCCTGTCGAGCAGTTGGCCCACCGTCTCGAGACGCTGTTCTCGCGCGTGCGGCAGGGCGCCTGCGCATTCGACGCGCAGGTAGAGCGCGTCACCCAGCAGGTGCTCGATGCGACGGAAGACTGCATGGCGTCCGTTTCCGGGGCGCGGCCGGCCGACGCGAGCGTGGAGGCGGCGCTGCGAGCGATCAGCGGTATGCTCGGCGAGGGGGGAGCTCCGAACGAGACGCAGGCGCCCGTGACGATACCGGGTTTCCAGCCGATCGAAATGCTGCGAGTCTCCGCCGGCAACTTCGACGGCCTGTTCCGGACGGCCGCGGGCATCAGAAGCGAGATCGGGCGGCAGGACGGTCTCGCTGATGAGCTGGCCGGGTTGGTACGCAATATCGCGCGGGTCGAGCGCTCGAGCGCCGACGCAGCCCGCGCTGCCCGTGGCTGGCGCCTGCGCGCTGGATCCGCCGCCGACCCCGGCCTTGCCGCCGCCGCCGATTCGCTGAGCGCGATGGAACGCGAGACGCGCGCGCTCGCTCGCGAGGCGCGGTCGGCGCAGCGCGAGTACCGGCGCGCGCAGTGGAGCCTCGGCCGCCTCGGCGCGCGGCTGCAGTCGGATATTTCGCAGGCGCGGATGGCGCCGGCAGAAAACCTCTTCGACGGGTATCGCCGCATGATGCGGGATTTGGCCCACAATGACGGCAAGGAGATTCGCTTCCAGACCTTCTGCGCGAACGTGCAAGCAGACCGGCGCGTGCTCGACGCGCTCAAAGATCCCATCATGCATCTGCTGCGCAACGCGGTGAGCCACGGGATCGAGCCCGCCGCGGCGCGCATCGGGAAGGGGAAGAAGCCTGAAGGCGTCGTTACATTGCGAATCGACGCCGATGGCCAGAGGCTCATCGTGAGTGTCGAGGACGATGGCGCCGGCGTGGACCTTTCCCGCGTGGCCGAGATTGCCCGCCGCGAAGGACTGACAGGCCCGAATGGCGACCTCACCCGGGTCCTCTTTCGGCCCGGATTCACCACCGCCGGCGACGTCACCAGTCTGGCCGGACGCGGTATGGGCTTATCGGTCGTCGATGAAGCCGTCCGCCGGCTGCAGGGCGAAATCGAACTGGAGGCGCGACCCGGAGCGGGAGCGCGCGTCACACTTGCGGTTCCGCTTTCGATTTCGAGCCATCGCCTGATCGTGGTCCGCTGCGGAGCGAATCTTTTCGCGCTTCCGATGCGGGGCATCGAGCGGATGCAGCGGCTGGCCGGCGCGCGCGTCAAGTCGTCGGGCGGCAGGCCTGTGGCCGTCCTTGGTGAACAAACGGCGCTTCTCGCCAGCCTGAACGATCTGCTCGGCGTCGCGGTTCCAGCGCAGAAACAGCAGCGGCACATGCTGGTTCTGCGTTCGGGGAGCCGTCGCGCCGCGGAGGCGGTGGACGAGATCCTGCGGGAAATCGACGTCGTCATTCAGGAACTCGCATGGGCGGCGGGTAGCCGGATCATTTCATCCGCGGCGGTCCTCGACGATGGCTCGATTGCGCTTGTCCTGAACCCCGCGGAACTGGCTCGCCGCGCGCTCGATTCACGCCCGGGGCCGGACTCGCTCACGGCTTTCCTGCCATCGGGCGAAGAGCCGGCGCGGGAGGAACTGGTGAGAGACACGCCGCCTTCCTCCATCCTCGTCGTCGACGATTCGATGACCACGCGCGCGCTCGAGAAAAGCATTCTCGAAGCCCACGGATACCGGGTCCGCGTGGCCGTGGATGGAATGGAAGCGCTCGCGAAACTGAGAGAGGAGGCGGCCGACCTCGTGATCAGCGACATCGAGATGCCCCGTCTCGACGGCTTCGGGCTGATCGAGGCGATGAAGAAAGATCCGGAGCTCGAGGGGATTCCCGTCATCGTGGTGAGTTCAGTCGAGCGCCGCGAAGACCGCGAGCGCGGACTCACCGCCGGCGCCGACGCCTACATTGTCAAGCGCGGATTCGATCAGGAGGAACTGCTCGGCGTGATCCGGCAAATCGTCTGATCTCACGCCGATCCGCGCGCCACCGCCATGAAAAAGATCCGCGTACTCGTCGTCGAAGATTCACCCGTGACCCGGCAATTGCTCGAACACATCATCGCGCTCGATCCGCGGCTCGAGGTCGCGGCGGCGGTCGAGACCGCCGAAGAGGCTCTGCGTATCGTGGACCGGGTCGCGCCCGACGTGATCTCGATGGATATCCGGCTGCCCGGCATGAACGGCTTCGAGGCGACCGAGCGGATTATGCAGGCGCGGCCGACTCCCATCGTGGTCGTCTCCGCCGGGGGCGGGGACGCGCCCGCGGGCGTGAAGGCGCTGCAGGCCGGGGCACTCACGATTCTCGAAAAGCCGCCGGGAGTGACGTCGCCCGTATACGAAGCGTCGGCCGAACGAATGTGCACGCAACTCGCCTTGATGAGCGAGGTCAAAGTGATCCGCCGGCATGCGGAGTCGAGAACCGCTCTCGTTGCGGAGGCCGATCCCCCATCCGCCGGTTCGGGTCAATACAAGCTGCTCGGAATCGTCGCGTCCACCGGGGGCCCCAGTGCCCTGCTTCACCTGCTCGCAGGTCTGGGCCCGGACTTTCCACTGCCAATTCTCCTCGTGCAGCACATCGGCGGGAGCTTCCTTCCGGAATTCGCCGGATGGCTCAGCACGACAACTCCCTTCCGCATCGAAATCGTGAAAGAGCGGGCGGCGCTCGAACCGGGAAAGATCTATCTCGCCGCGCCGGACCGCCACCTGATCGTGGCGGGCCGGTTCGCGCGCGGCGGCACAGGCCCTCCGGTCTGCTCCCAGCGCCCGTCAGGCACGGTGCTCTTCGAATCGATAAGCGCAGCCGCCGGCCGCGAGTCCATCGGGGTCCTGCTGACGGGGATGGGGGAGGATGGGGCGCAGGGGCTTCTGCAACTGCGCCGCTGCGGCGGATGGACGATCGCCGAGGACGAATCCACGGCGGTTGTCTATGGGATGCCGGGCGAGGCCGTGCGGCTGGGCGCGGCCTCGGAGTCCCTGGCCCTGCCGGCGATCGCGCCGCGGCTGCTCGCGCTGACGCGCCAGCGGCATGAGTAATCCAAGATGAACGACAAGCCGTCCATTCTGATCGTCGAGGACTCCGAGACGCAGGCTCTCAAGCTGCGCTGGCTGCTCGAAGCCGAAGGCTGGGAAGTGATCCGCGCGGCCACCGGCGAGGGCGCGCTCGAGGAAATGAACCTCCGCCTGCCTGCCTTGATCGTCGCCGACTACCACCTGCCTGGACTACGCGGCGACGAACTCTGCCAACGTGTGCGCTTGAACATCCGGACCCGGGATATTCCCATCCTGATGCTCACGGCAGAGCAGGACCCCGGCAGCGAACGGGCCGGACTCGACAGCGGCGCTGACGATTACGTCTCCAAATCCGTCGGTTCGGAGATACTGCTGCTGCGCGTGCGCGCTCTGCTGCGCAAGCGGACCCCGGCCGCGGGCATTCTCGCGCGAGCCGATGATTCATTCCGGCGCGCGGGCGTGCTGGCCATCGACGACAGTGCGACCTATCTCGAATATCTCGGCGCGATCCTCGAGGGGGAAGGCTACCAGGTCGCGAAGGCCGCGAGCGGCGCCGCCGCGCTCGAACTGCTGGAGCGCGAAGTCTTCGATTGTGTGGTCGTCGATCTGGTGATGCCCGGCATGGACGGCATCGAGGTATGCCGCCGCATCGCCGCTCTGAATCCGGGCCGGCGCGAGATGCGGGACGATCGTCAGCCGGCCGTGGTGGTCATGCTGACGTCGAGCGAGGCCGAGCAGGATATGACGCGCAGCCTCGAAGCCGGCGCCGACGATTTCGTAGGAAAATCCAACGACACGGCAGTTCTCAAGGCGCGCATTCGCGCCCTGCTGCGGCGGAAATTTTTTCAGGAAGAAAACCAGCGCATAGTCGAAGAGCTGAGAAGCAAGGAAATCGAGACGGTCCGCGCCCAGGCCGCGCGAGAGGCCGAACTGAACGAAGCCCTGCGCCAGTCGGAGGCTGCGGCGCTGCAGCACGAACGTCTGCGCGCTCTGGGGCAGATGGCGAGCGGCATCGCGCACGATATCAACAATGCTCTGGCGCCTGTCTCGCTCTACGTGGGAAGTTTGCTGGAACGCGAGCCGGGGCTGAGCGAGCGCACCCGTGAATACCTCGAAATCACGCAGCGCGCCATTGAAGACGTCGCTCACACTATCGGACGTATGCGGGATTTTTACCGTGGGCGCGAACCGGAACTGGTGCTGGCGCCTGTTGACGTCAATCGCGTCGTGCAGGAGGTGGTGGAGCTGACGCGCGCGCGCTGGAGCGATATGCCGCAGCAGCGAGGCACCGTCGTCGAGGCGCGTCTCGATCTGACGCACGGACTCGGACCGGCTTCAGGAATCGAGAGCGAAATGCGCGAGGCGCTCACCAACCTGGTGTTCAACGCGGTGGACGCCATGCCCGACGGCGGCACACTGACCGTGCGAACCTCCGCCCTGGCCGCTCACATTGAAATCGCGGTCACCGACACCGGGATGGGCATGGACGAGGAAACGCGCCGCCGCTGTCTCGAGCCGTTCTTCACCACCAAAGGGGATCGCGGCACCGGCCTGGGACTCGCTATGGTTTACGGGGTGGTGCGGCGTCACAGCGGAGAAATCGAGATCGAGAGCACGCCGGGCGTCGGGACAACGGTGCGGCTGCGATTCGCTTCGGTGGCCGCGTTGGAAATTCCGCTGTCGGAGGTCCCGGAGACCGCTCCCGTCGGCCTGCGGCTGCTGGTCGTCGACGACGATCCAGTGGTGAACAAAACGCTCCGGCAGATTCTGGAGATCGAGGGCCACGAGGTCACCACGGCCATGGGCGGTCAGGAGGCTATCGATCTGGTTCACGGCGTCCGGAACGCCTTCGATGTCGTTATCACCGATCTCGGCATGCCGCACGTGGACGGAACGCGTGTGGCAGCCGCCGTCAAAGAGAACTCGCTCGCGACGCACGTCATCCTGCTGACGGGATGGGGGCAGAAGCTCGTGGCAGAGGGCAGTGTGCCTCCGCAGGTGGACTACGTGATCGGCAAACCACCGAAACTGCGCGACCTGCGGAACGCCCTCGCGCACTGCGGACGGTTGCGCGCAGGAGAGGCCGTGCTGCTGTGAGTCGGGCCGGGAAGTCCGGGCGGCTGACGTAATTTGCGGACCGGATTCTGAGCGATGACGACAATCAGAAACTGCTGAACAGAGCCGGTACTCAGCAGGACCGCGGCCATCTTCTTCGCTTTCTATTGCAGACGGTGAGGAACCGGCCGCAAGCTTCGAATGCGTGCGCTCCGCGTTCATTGCATGAGCAGAGCGAAAGCGTCGTCCAGACTCTCCGCCGCACACCGCCAGCACCCATAGATACTCGTCTGCGACTGGCATATGGAGACCTTCTATTTCTAGGCGTCAATATCACCTTGATAGCGATGCATTCACCTCTCTCCTCGAAGCTCAAGCAAAAAGCACTAACAGGCCGCTGAAGGAACTTTTCACCAAGTTGTTGGCGCAAGTTGCCGAGTTGATCAAAATTTGATTACTGTCCCAACGTGTCGACTCGCGCGCTCAGCTCCACGAATAAAACATCGCAGAGCGAGGCAGATTTGGGGGAAACCTTTCAGCTCCGGAGAAATGACTCTCGGCGCCGCCGATCGGCATGGATCAAGAGTCCGCCGCGGCTTTGGGCCTGATGCGCCTCGGCCGTTGTCGTTCTGAAGTGACCAGCAGTACACTCGAAAGGGGCCTCGCCCATTCCGTCCAGACAGACAAGCCAATGTCATCATCTTCTGTGGCCAGCTTGTTCGATAGGGCGCCCGTTGCGGCATCCATCGACGAGTATTTGACCGGCGCGTCACTACAACCGCATTTCATGCAGGGGGAGGCGCTCGCCGTCTTGAAGACTTTCCCGGATTCCTGCATTGACTGTTGTATGACAAGTCCCCCCTACTGGGGGCATCGCGAGTATAAAGCAGCCGGCATTGGCCAGGAGGACACGTTTCAGAAATACGTGACAAATTTGTGCCAGATATTGGGGCAAGTGAAGCGCGTGCTCAAGCCGGCAGGGTCGCTGTGGCTCAACATTGGCGACGCCTATGAAAGCAAGCAATTGCTGGGTATCCCCTGGCGGGTGGCGATCCACCTGACGGATCACCAGGGCTGGATCCTGCGGAACAGTGTTATATGGCATAAGGTCAAAGGCGGCCCGGACAACGCCGTTGACAAGTTGCGCAATGTTCATGAGCCGGTGTTCCATTTCGCCAAATCCTCAAAATACTTCTACGCTGTGAACGCCATCAGGTCCACTCCACAAACCGCCAAAGTCGTGAATGGAGCCGTTGTCTCGGCAACAGGCGTGTCTGGCGTCCGCTACCGTCGCCAGATCGAACTGTCCACGGCATTAACGGAATCTGAGAAGGCTGCGGCGCTGGTTGCCCTGGAGCAGATGCTGATGGAGATCAAGAGGGGCAAACTCGCGGATTTCAGAATGATTATTCGCGGTCAGCAACGCGCGACACATTCAGATTCCGAGCTGGTTTCGGGCCGCGCAAAGGAACTTGCGGAAAAGGGCTTCTACTTCCTGCGGTATCACCCTGACGGCACCAAGCCCAAGGATGTTTGGGACATCATCCCGGAAGACACTCAGAAGCGCGATGGGCATTATGCTCCGTATCCTGAGGACCTTTGCAAGATCCCGATTCTGGCAACGTGCCCGCAGAACGGCGTTGTACTGGATCCATTCTGTGGAACGGGAACCACGAACGTTGTGGCGTTTCGCCTGGGACGCAAATCGATCGGAGTTGACGTCTCAGCAGAGTACCTTCGCTCAGCCAAGGAGCGGTGTCACAACTGGGGAACTTCGGAAGGAACACACGGACCGGCGTCCAATGGCGGCGGCGCCCGGCTCAGGCCTCGACTTCCAGCACCCGGTCCGCGCTCGTGGAAATCATCATCCGAATCTGCCGGCCGGTTTCGCCCGCGGCGCCGTGCGTCGGAATGATGCATCCCTCCGAAGCCTCTCCGGGGTGCGCCACCGAATCGGCATGGATGAAAAACCCGCCGCGGCCGTGCATATCGTTCGCGGGATCGGGCGTGAGTCGCATCGCGATGGGTCCGAGCTTGGGATCGTCTTCCGCCGCTCCGATCGTGTATTTGCCCGCCGGCAAGGGACCGAAATTTCCGGGTCCGAGCGTGCCCATCGGCGCGCTGCAGTACGCGGGATTGTCTTTGCCAATGCCGCGTCCCGAGTAGCCGGTCGCCGCCGGCATTCCGTCGTGTGAAAGTTGGCCTGTCGATATTACAAATTTCCAGCTCATAAGAGGCTCTGTTGCTGTTTCTGCTTCATATAACTGTGTGGCGTGCGCTCACGATGTTTCCCGAACGCGCCGACGCGATCGCATTCACTTCCGGCTGCTTTTCCTGGCGGATGTCTTCTTTGTGGAAGAGCCCGCTTTTTTCGGGTAAATCGTTCCCGAGAATGCGTAATCGGACGCGTCGATGTCCAACCCGCCGATGATCGGCTTCCCGTCTTTGGTGATTTCTCCGGGAATTTGATAACACATGATGGATTTCGGATCCGCGGTCGTGCCTTTGATGGTCGCGTCCTCAATCGGAGTCAGCACCTGATCGATGGTTTCCTGCGCGTCCCAGTCGTCTTCGCGCTTGAACCAGGCAATGGCCTTCTTACGATCGATCTTGCGCACCAGTTCCCGCCGCATATGCTCGTGCACAAACCCGAGCGTGTGACCGGTTTCGTGGCGAACGACGCGATAAAACTCCGAGTCCTCCGTTTGCATCGTGAACCCTTCGAGGTTCATCGTGGCCTCGCCCTTGCCAATCGTCTTGATCTGCGTGCCGACGTAGGACCAGTAGCCGCCGTCTTTGCCGCCCACCCGCGCGATTCGCACGTCCGCGTCATTGCCATGGCTCGTCAGCGTAAAAGCGACGTTGGCGTTCTTGTTCCACGCGTTCATATGACTCAGGATGCGCTTCTTGAGAGCCGCTTCAGGATTATCCAGGAAGCCGACGGTAAGCTTCACGCCGGCGGCGCCCCAGTAGTTGGTGGTCAGCACCGCGATGCGCTGGGGCGTCGGCGCGAAACCCTTGCCCAGGGCCGCCATGCGCTCCACCGGAGGCCGGTTCATCGGGTTGACGTTGATCGCGTGCTGAGCCGCCAGTATTAACTGAGCTTTCGTTAACCTCTTCGGCACGCAGACAAGCACTTTCTGCTTTTTGGCCGCTTTCATAGTTATTCCCGTGCTCCTTTCGTTCCTCTTGCTTTCTTTGCGAGCCGTCAGATTATTTCGATTTCCACCGGCTTGTTGGTTTTCTTTGACTTCTCGGTGCTCTTCAGATCGCTTTCCTGCGTCAAAGCCTTGACGAGGTTCGCAGAGGGGACGCGCCCGTCTTCGGAGCGGCCGTAGACGCCCGCAGCGGTGGACATGAGGGTTGTCAGCTTGCGTCCCTTGCGGTTATCGAAAAAGTCCCAAAGAGATCGCGGGGTGGCGTTGCGGCTGCCGTGGTGGCCCACTTTGTAGACGTCCACATCGTGGAGCAGTTCCCGGATGCCGGGCTGCGAGAGCGCCCATTGCCAGTTCTCGAGCTGCGCATCCCCCGGGAACAGAAGCTTTTTCCCTTTCGCCTGGAACAGCAGGATCAGGCTGGTGTTGTTGAGAAAGTTATCGAGAATTCGCACGATCCCCAGCACGTTCTTCTTCAGCGCCGCATCGGCGTGCTCGACAAACCAGCGCATCTCTGTCGGGATCGTCTTGCCGTAGCGGCGCTCCCCGGGAAAGAGTCTGGATGATTTTCCGCTCTCGACGGCCCGTTGTTGCAGCCCCCAGTACTTGCCCGCGATCCAATACTCGTTGCTGTTTTTCGCGTATGTTTTGAGATTTTGCTGCTTAAGAGTCGGCGGCCCAAGAACCCGGACTTGAACACCGGGAAGGAGCTTCGGATCTTCCAGCCCCGATGGGGAGCCATACGCAAGGAAGAGCGGTGGCTTGCGCCCCATTCGTGCAAGGTTCTTTACGGCCTCGGGATTCTTCGTGTTGTTGACGGCGAGCCTTTCGAGACCGGTGGCTTTGCCGCCGGGTCCGCGCCACCGCGGCGCGCGATCCACCACCGCCCGCGCATAGGCCTGCATCGAGTTGAGCGACGCGAAATAGACGAGGGCAGCGTTGCCCGGCTGGCTCTTTTTGAGCAGGACGGCGGAAGTGGCGTCCGCCCCGGCGCTCGGGTTCTCGGTCCACGGCTGGATCACGACTTCCGGCCTGCACGATGCGATGATTGCGCCGGGACTGTCTTTTCCCGCGGCGTCGGAAAATCCGCTGATGTGATCCTTGTGCCGGTGTGTGGCGACGACCGCGTAGAGTTTGCCGTTGCAGGCGTTTCGAATCTCCTTTGCGATGCCTTTCATATCGGCGCTGCCGCTGGCGGTCCCGAAGTCAATCAGAATGCTTTGATCCTGCAACGGTGGCTCGTAGTGGAATGTGAGGAGAAAGCAATCGCCAAAGCCGACTACGAACATCCGAATGGTGACTTTCGTTGGCTCAGCCGGCATGGTCCGCGTCTTCCGCGTTCGTCTCTGAGTCAGGCGTAAGCCCGCGGCGCAAGATACTCTCGAGATGCATCGCGCTGAACGCCATCTTTGTGTTGAAGCCGCCGGTCTTCCACAGATAATCCAGCCGCGGATTCTGCCGCGATGCGCTCCGGATTCGATTTCTGACGTGATACTTCAACCTTCCCGATTCATCGAAAATCAACGCACCGCCCCCGAAAATGGCAAGCTCCTGATCGGCGGTCATTTCCTTCGGCTTCGACAAACCGAACTTCTTCAGATCACTCGCCTTCATTCGCACTTGCTGCAGGTAGGTCGCGACGGTTTCATGCAGCACGAAGCCATCAGCACAGAGGCGATAACAGGGATCCACGCTTTGTACGTTGGTGTAAGCGTCCACGTCAACACAAAGGGCATCCCGGTTCTCCCATAGAAAGCGGAAGATTTCATCTTTGTCATGCTGCATGGACTCGAAATGAGTCCGCCCGTAGCGCAGTCCCGCCTTGGCATCCGGCGGCCCCCAAAGCCCCGGCTCGGGCTGGCTCGGGTCGGACGATTCCGGCGAAAATCCGAAGTCCCGGAAGCCTTCGCGCAAAGCTTTTCGATATTGGTAGCGGGAATCGTCGGGATGCATCTCGTAATCGGCGGTGAGCATCGCGCTCAGGTAATCGCCGAAGAGCAGATCGGTCGGGGGGCAATAGTCGAGGGCGCGAACGCACATCGTGAGGAGGTGTTCCGCTGTTTCGACCGCGGCATCCACAACTCCCACCCTGCTGACCTTGCCGTGCTCCAGTTGCCCATAGAGATCGATGCGACTTTTCCAGACCTTGAGAAAAGCTCCCAGCACTGCCGCCACCAGCAATTCCCCGCGCCGGTGCGGCTCCTGGAATTCGTCGGTGTCTTTGGATTTGGAATTTGGGGGCAGAGTAATGGACCGCCTCAGCGCCATGCCACGGACGCCATACATGGCCTCGCCGACCTGAGCCGCCAACCCGAAAAGTACGCTGTCCTTCAACGCCTTGTCGGTAAGGGATCTGGCATCGACGAGACCTCGCGTCATCGACTTTCCGCGATCGAGCCCGAAGCTCACGATTTCCCGGAGAGACAAAATCGACAGCAGCGCGACGATGTCTCCGATCGCCTCGTGAAAGGCCGCCTGGTCCGCGGAAGACGGCCGAAGGTATCCCGATCGCAGCCCATCGACCAAAGCGTGGGTCGTCTCATGCGCCACGACGTCATGGGCGAGGCACGTGAACACCATGCTGTTGTCGCCGGGATAGTATCCGAAAAAGATGGCGCGGTCGTCCTTCGAGTAGAACGCGTTCAGATCGACGAACGCGTGCGGCGCGATAGTGAGCTGATGACCGGCAAAGCTCCACGGTACCCGCCGCCCCAGCGCGCGCTCGAATCTCGCGAGCACGCTCATCACGATCGCGTAGGCATTTCGCGCGTGGAATGCGCGGTCTTGTTCGAGACGGCGTGGCGCTCTGGTCGCGTCGCTGGCCAGAATCGCCGCGGGTCTGTAGAGGGCGCGATTCGATGCATCGTAATCGACCACCTGTACGCGGTAGCCGCGCGGCCCCGGAAGCAACTCTTCGTTTGGAATTTCGATCAGGGCGGTGAGGACTTTGCCATTCGCGCCCTTGATACTCGGATCCAGGGCGACGATCCGATGCTGGCAAGCGGGCTGTTGATTGGCAATAATCGCGATGTGTCTGGCTGATTTTGGAATCTTCGCCATTATCCGGTTAAATTTCACCCACTACGATTAGCGCAATTGTACATGACAACGAGACATTTTCGAGATGGTTTAACAATGCGCAAGAATGGCTCCGATTTAGGTTTCGGGAAGTTTTAGGAACGATGGCCGTAACGCGGGACCGGGAATCCCTGGAGCAACAAGCGCCGGCATAAGTGCGCGGCGCGGCGGACGCGGGCGTCCGCGCCACAAATGTGGGGCTGGCGATCTTTGTCGCCGCGTTGGTTCTTGTCCAGCCCTCCAGTGGACGTATTTCTGTCATCTCGCCCGCCGTATCCGAGGCCCCCGCCGTCGTGTAACCATCCCGGACCCCTCCTCGCCCCTTCCTCAGCGGCGCCATTCCGGCCGCAAAATGTTGTCACGAAAGGGTATATACTTCAAACTGTCGGAGATTGCGTTGCTGGAAAGCCTCATGAAGATTGTCCCCGCGCGGTGCTTGCGCGCACTTCCTCTGCTTGCTGCGATTACGATTGCCGCCAGCGCCCAAACGCCCGCACCATCCAAACAAGTTCCCCAGACCCCCCGCGCCTTCCTCGACAAATACTGCATCACTTGCCACAACCAGAAGCTCAAGACCGCCGGCCTCACTCTCGACACCCTCGACCTTTCACACCCCGCCGCCAACGCGGAAACGATCGAGAAGGTCATCGGGAAGCTCACCGCCGGCTCCATGCCGCCGCCCAAAATGCCGCGCGCGGATGCCGCGACTTATAAGGTCATCGCGAAGTCTCTTGAAAACTCCGTCGACCAGGCTGTCGGAGCGCATCCCGATCCGGGCCGCATCAGCGCGGTCCACCGCCTCAATCGCACTGAATACACCAACGCTATCCGCGATCTCTTCGCGCTTAACGTCGATCTGAAAGCTTCACTCCCGGGTGACGATACCGCCGATGGCAGTTTCGATAACTTTGCCGACGTGCTCTCGATTTCGACGGCACACCTCGAGCGGTACATGTCCGTCGCCCGGCAGGTCACGCGCCTGGCCGTCGGATTGCCCCCAACGCACCCCAGCTCCGAACGCTTTGAAGTTCCCCTGCATGTCCTTCAGGACGATCGCCAGAGTGAGGACCTCCCGTTCGGGTCCCGCGGCGGTATCGCAATTCACCACGATTTTCCCGTCGATGGCGAGTACAACATCAAGGTAAAACTGCAGCGCCAGTATCAGGACTATCTCAAAGGTATGGGCTGGGCCCAGAAGCTCGACATCCGCCTCGACGGCAAGCTGATCAAGCGCTTCAGTGTCGGCGGGCAGGGCAAGGGACGTCCGGCGGCGGCCAGCTACGCGGGTGATGGCGAGCCGGGATTTGCCGGCGATCCCGAGTGGGAAACCTATATGCAGCTCACCGGCGATGCGGGGCTGGAAGTGCGCATTCCCGTCAAAGCCGGCGCGCGGGTCGTCGGCGTGTCCTTCGTCCGCGAGATGTTCGAGCCCGAAGGGCTTCCGCAACCCATCCAGCTCGGCCGCGTGATTTCGAACGACCAGGTTTACATGGATCATGCCAATGTCGGGTCGGTCGAAATCGGCGGACCATACGACACGGTAAAAGCGAATCCGGCGGAACTCACCGCCAGCCGCAAAGCGATCTTCGTCTGCGCGCCTCCAAAAGCCGTTGCGGAACAGCGCCCCTGCGCCGCCACCATCATCAACCACATGGCGCGCCTGGCGTATCGCCGCCCCTTGACGAAGGCCGACACCGACACATTGATGCAGTTCTTCGACAAGGGGCGCAAGGACAACGGGACTTTCGACAGCGGTGTCCAGTTTGCCCTCGAGCGTATGCTGGTGGATCCCGACTTCCTGCTTCGCGTCCACGTTGACCCGGCCAACGCCACTAGCGAGACGTCGTACAAGCTCAGCGACCTCGAAGTCGCCTCCAGGCTCTCCTTCTTCCTCTGGAGCAGCGTGCCGGACGATCGCCTCCTCACTCTTGCGGAACGGGGCGAACTCACGCAGCCCGCGACTCTGGACAAGGAGGTGCGCCGCATGCTGGCCGATCCGCGCGCGACCGACTCGCTCGTCAAGAACTTCGCGGCCCAATGGCTGAACCTCCGCCAAATCGATGAAGTCGTTGTCGACCCCGTGAAATATCCGCTCTACGATGAAAGCCTGCTGAACGGTTTCCAGACCGAGACGGAGATGTTCGTGGCCAGCAACCTGCGCGACGACCGGCCGGTGAGTGAGCTCCTCACCGCGAACTACACGTTCGTCAACGAGCGCCTGGCCCGTCACTACGGAATTCCGGGTGTTTACGGCACGCGCTTCCGTAAAGTGACGCTGCCTGATCCGAAACAGCGTGGGGGATTACTCGCGCAGGGCGCGCTTCTCGTGACGACCTCTTATCCGGACCGCACTTCGCCCGTCCTCCGGGGCAAGTGGCTTTTGAACAACATCTTCGGCACGCCGATTCCGCCGCCTCCGCCGAGCGTGAATGCGACACTCGAAACCAAGCCCGGCGTAATTCCGCCGACGATGCGCGAGCGACTTGCGAAGCACCGGACGGACGCGACGTGTAACAGTTGCCACGCGGTAATTGATCCGCTCGGCTTCTCGCTCGAAAACTTCGACGTGGTCGGCGGATGGCGCACTATCGACGAAGCCGGCAAGCCGGTCGACGCGAGCGGCACCACCGCGACAGGCGAGCCCATCGATGGACTTGCCGGACTCCGTCACGTCCTGCTCGAAGATCCGGAACAATTCCCGCGCACCATCACCGAAAAGCTGATGGCTTACGCGCTCGGCCGCCGCGTCGAGTATTACGATATGCCGACGGTCCGCAAGATCGCACACAATGCTGCCGCGAACCAATACCGCTGGTCGTCGCTGATCCTTGGCATCGCCGAAAGCCCGGCTTTCCTGATGCGCGACACCAAACCGGTGTCGACCGGCACGATTACCGAAAACATCTCCATCGACAACAGGCCGAAGCAAATCAAGAACACAGCCCGATAAAAGAAGGACACCATGGCATTCCTCTCTCGCAAACTCGATCGCCGCACGATGTTGAAGGCCGCCGGCGCCACACTGGGGCTGCCCTTTCTCGACGCGATGCTGCCCCCGATGAAGGCCGCGGGAAAACCCAAAGCCCGCTTCGGCGCCTTCTACACCCCCAACGGCATGGCGATGGAATACTGGACGCCGAAAGGCGAAGGCGCCGCCATGGAGCTCTCGCCCATTCTCGCGCCGCTCGCGCCATACAAAGACAAACTCACCGTTTTCTCCGGCATCAAAGCAAGCTGGAACTACATCCATGCGGGCGCTTCCGGCTCCTTCCTTACCGGCACGCCGCGCGGCGGACACAACGAAATCGAAATCATCGCCGATGTTTCCATCGACCAGATGCTGGGCGCGCACTTCTCCAACGAGACGCAGATCGGCTCGCTCCAGATGTCGATGGACCTCCCCGCCAACGCCGGAGCCTGCACCGGCAACCTGAGCTGCGCGTATCTGGACACGCTGTCATGGAAGAGTCCGACACAGCCTTTGCCGATGGAATGGAACCCGCGCACCGTCTTCGAAACGATGTTCGGCGACTCCGGCACAACCGACAGCAAAGCCCGCGAGCAGCGCCTCGCGCAGCACAAGAGCATCCTCGATTCAGTCAACGAAAAGCTTTCCGGGCTCAAGCAGGAGCTCGGCCCGAAAGACCAGAACAAAGTCGACGAATATACCGACGCCGTGCGCGATGTCGAGCGTCGCATTCAGCTTGCGGAAAAGAACAGCGACGTCGCGCTGCCCTCACTCACGCAGCCGACCGGCGCTCCCCCGGTCTTCGAAGACCACCTCGCCCTGATGATGGACCTAATGGTCCTCGCCTATCAGTCGGACCTCACGCGTGTGATCCCGTTCATGATCGCGAAGGAGCAGAGCCCGCGGCCGTATCCTCAAATCGGCGTGCCGGAAGCGCACCATCCTCTTTCCCACCACAACAACATCCCCGAACTCGTCGAGCGGATGTCGAAGATCAACACGTATCACGCGACGCTCTTCGGCAAGTACCTGGCGAAACTGCAGGCAACACCGGACGTCGACGGCACGCTGCTGGACAACATCATCATCCTTTACGGTGGTGGCATCTCCAACAGCAATGGACATTCGCCGGACAATCTCCCGCAAATGCTCGTTGGCGGAGGCGCGGGCCGCCTCAAAGGCGGGAAGCATCTGACTTACCCCAACAAACCGTCGAGCGCGAACCTGCTGTTGACCATCATGGACAAGATGGATTACCCGGTCGAAAAAGTCGGCGGCAGCACCGGAAAACTAAACATCGACACGCTGGTGGGAGTCTAATTCCATGCCACGCTGGTTCACCAGCCTCGTGGCGCGGGCACTCGTGCCCGCAGCGTCGGCAATCCTGCCGGCGGTGGCACTCGCAGCCACAATTGCAACCGCGGACACTACACAGCCGCCAATAGTCGAAGCCGCAAAAAATAGCGATAAAGCCACCATCCGCGACCTAATTGCGAAGAAGTCAGACGTAAACGCCCCGGATGCGGACGGTTCCACCGCCCTCCACTGGGCCGCCTACCGCGACAACCTCGAGCTTGCCGACCTCCTCCTCAAAGCCGGCGCAAAACCAAATACCGCCAACGACCTTGGCGTAACGCCACTCTGGCCCGCCAGCGAAAACGGGGGTTCCGCGATGGTGAAGCGCCTCCTCGAAGCGGGGGCGAATCCCAACCTTGCCCTCCTCTCCGGCGAGACGCCGCTTATGGTGGCGGCGCGTTCCGGCTATCCCGACGTCGTCGAGCAGCTCCTGAACAAGGGCGCGAACCCGAACGCTCACGGCACCCGCGGCCAAACCGCCCTCATGTGGGCCGCGTCCCAAAAACACCCGGCGGTGGTAAAGGTTCTTCTGGCGCACCATGCCGATCTGAAGCTGAAATCCGATACATGGACCGATGTGATGGCCGTTCCGCCGCATGGTTATCTCGGCTACAACAAAGCGGTCCCTCACGGCGCGGAGACCGCGCTGATGTTCGCGGCGCGCAACGGCGATCTCGAGTCCTTGAAGCTCCTCGTGGCAGCCGGCGGGAACGTGAACGACACTGACGCATGGGGTGTAAGCGCTCTCGTCCTCGCGGAACACTCCGGATTCACAGAGCTCGCGAGCTTCCTCCTCGATAAGGGCGCTGATCCGAACCTGGCGACCGCGGGTTTCACCGCGATGCACGAAGCCATCATGCGCCGCGACTCAAAGCTCGTCGCCGACCTGCTCGCTCATGGCGCGGACCCGAATACACCACTCAAAACGTGGACGCCCACGCGCCGCTCCTCGGATGACTTCAACTTCGATCCGGAGATCATCGGCGCCACCCCTTACTGGCTCGCCGCGCGCTTCGCTGAGCCGGACGTCATGCGCATGCTGGTCAAAGCCGGCGCGGACTCGAAATTCGTCCTGCACTCGGATTACGTAGCCGAGCAGGGCTTCGGCCAGGTGCAGCGCAAGGAAACGGCCAACGCCCTGATGGCCGCCACCGGGATCATCCGCATCAAGCCGTGGGTGGAAGCCAAGCCGTTCGAGCGCGAAGCCCTCACGCTCGAAACCGTCAAGCTCGCCGTGGAACTCGGCGCCGACCTCAACACCCCGAACACCGACGGACGCACTGCGCTCGACGGCGCGAAGGCGCTTCGTTATAACAGCGTGATCGCATATCTCACGGAAAAGGGCGCCAAAGCCGGCACCGGCAATGCGGGCGGCAGAGGCCGGGGCGGCGGAAGAACGCAGGAAGCCCCGCCAGCCGATGCAGTGGCTGACGGGTCACCTAAATAGCTGGTTATCAACCATGCTGGCAGGCCAGAAAAACGGTGGCGCGCCGCAGAGGTTCTGCTGTTAGTTGCCGATTGCCGCGTCCACGCCGACCGGCACAAACGCCGCCCAGTACATCGGATGACGGAATCGCTCGTCCTTCATCACCTGGAGCATCGCCCCGCGTAAAGCAACCGAGGGACGCTGTCCGTTCCTGATCCGTTTGTGCATGGCCACCATCAGCTCTGACGCACTCTCCGATTCGACGCGCCACTGGCTGACGACGGAGGTCCGGACACCCGAAACAAACAAGGCCCAGGTGAGTCCGACCAATCCTTCGCCCTCGGCGATCTGCCCGCGTCCGGTCTCGCATGCGCTGAGGACCGCGAGATCGGCGTGGAGACCCATGCGCATTAGTTCCCAGGCTTCTACCCAGCCGTCCTCTTTGGCAGAATCGCTGCCGCCGGCAAGCAGTATCCGCGAATGAAGCGCATTCCGTTCATCCACGATGCCGTGCGCGGCGATGTGAATCACACGCGCGGAAGGAGCAGTTTCGCGGAACGGCTTCTCCGCGGCGGCGGCTCCGACACGTACATCGGTGCGGGCGGGATCGTAGAGCGCGGCGATTCGCCGCACCTGGTCGCGCAACCCGGGAATGGAAGGGGTATCGACCCGCGCGGGGTCTCCGAAAGCCACGAGATCTTTCGAGAACGTGCGCGCGCGGAAAGCAGGCTGTCTTCTCTTTTCACGCAAAAATGTCAGCGACGGAGCGAACGCGATACTCGAGTCTTCGATCCAGTACTCACCCGACGGCGGAATCAACGCCTGGAATGGCATCTGCCAAAGCGGACCGTCGGGGATCAGCCAAACCTGCTTTTTCCGCAGCAGGCCGCTCTTCGCGACAGGACCGAGCAGCAGGTTGAAGAGAGCCCTTGCCTCAACCCGAAAACCGGGATCGCGGTCTTCCAGAAGCTTGCGCAAGTGCGCGGTCTTCTCGCCGATTTCCGCCTGCCCAATCGGGATGCGCGCCAGTTGGATTCGCGGATGCATGGCTTCAATGCTTCGCGTCACAAAAAACACAAGCGTCTCTTCATTGGCACACAGGAATTCGACCAGCGCGGAGTCGGGTTCTTTCACCAGAGCAGCCACGTCCTCTTCGCTCAACAGTGGCGCCGACCCATTCCAGGCACGGAGAGAAGGATTACGAACGTACACGCCCTGAAGGAACGACTGATAGGACTGCCAGAGATCGTCGCGGTTATGCACCAGTGCTCCGCGCTGAGTCGCGGGAGCCTTCGAAATTCGCGCATTCAGACCCGAGATCGAGGCGCGAAAACGGTTCTCTTCCTTGCGCTCGTCTGCGCTGAGAAACTGTTCAAGCTGATCGGGGGCCGTATCCATCACGTCGAGCAGGATGCGCGCGCGGCTGCGCTCGGCGGCCTGCAGCGCCTCGAAGGGATCGGCGCTCAGTTCCGCGCTTAATAATGCCAACTCCTCGTACGGGTACGCCGCCTGCTCGAAGAACCGCTGTTTCTCGACTTCGCCTCCGGCCACGCTGCCGCGCTGGCGCTCGATGATCTCGATCGAGTGCAGGAAGGCAGCGCGCGCGCCTTCCCGATCTCCCGCCGCGCGCATTGCCATCCCGCACAGAGCTTCGGCCTTCCACTCGCCCTCGGCATCACCGATGCGCCGTGCTTCCTCGAGGGCGTATTCCCCCAGCTTTCCGGCGTCGGCGTTCCTCTTCTCGCGGATCGCGACGATTCCCAAGCCGCGCAACGCAAGCCCGAGATCATTGCCGTCGCCGAGCTCTTCGAAAATTCCGCGCGCTTCTTCGTAGCTTGCCTTTGCGGCGGGCCACTCGCGGTGCGACTGGTGAAAGTCGCCCAGATTAATGAGCGCCTCTCCGTACGCAGCCTTGTACTTGACGTGTTTGAGCGCCGCCGCGCCGCGCGTCATCAGATCGAGGGCCTCGCTGGTCCGGCCCTGCAGATCGCGCACGCGCCCCAGATCGCTCAGGGCCTGCGCTTCATGCGGCTTGTCTTCAAACTTGCCGTAGATGGAGAGCGCGGTCGCGAGCTCGCTTTCCGCCGCTTCATAGTTCGACTGCTTGATCTGCAGAATGCCGATGTTGTAGTGCGTCAGCGCGATCTTGCGCTCGTCTTTCTTTTCCTCGTAAATGCGCAGCGCCGCAAGGAACATCTCGAGCGACTTCGCGAGATCTCCCTGCAGCCCATACACGACACCCCGGTTCTGAAAGGCCGCGGGATCCGGCGGAAGGCCATTCTGCGCATTGATGCGCTGCACTTCGCTGAGCGTCTCGATGGCTTCGGCATAGCGCGCCTGGGCCACATAGACTCCGCCGAGATTATTCAGGACAAACGAAATGCGGTGCGAGGCTCCGGGATGATCGGCCCACTCGATGGCTTCCCGATAGTGCTTTTCGGCTTCGACGTAGCGGCCCTGCAGGCGCTCGAGACCGCCGATCAACTGCAGGCAGACGCTCGCCCGCAGATAGTTCTTCGCGCGTTTTGCATACCAGGCGCAGAACTCGTACGCGTGCATCGACTCCTGCTCTTTGCCGGCGTTTTGAAACTCGTCCCCGAGATCGGTGACGCCGTGGAGCGCGCCGTCATCGAGGGGTCCAAAGTGGGATTCGAGGTCAATGCGCTGCTCTTCCGAGACGGCCGAGGGCCATGCCGCGACCGCATCTTTCACGCGTTGCGGAACGAGACTCGCGGCGAACGCCGCGCCCGCGCACAACCCGGCAACGGTGATAGATCGCCAAACTCCCCGCATATTACTCTTTAAGTAAATGTTAATATAAATACACTTCAGCTCGTGGCGGGAAATCGATTCGCCTCCCGCGCGGCCGACGCGGCGGGCACTAGTACGGGCCCGGACGCTTCCGCCCGCGAATTACTCGGTGACTGGCGCAGCGCTCCATCGGAGGAAACGGCTCGTCACGCCCTGGAACGCCTTTTCACCGAATATGCACAGCCCTGGTGCCGCGAGATCACGCGCGGAGCGCTTCGAAACTACGCCGTAAGAACCAGCGATCGGGAGGATCAGGCGGCCGAGACGGAATCGGAGGTCCTGCTCAAAGTCACGGCGCGCCTGCAGTCGGTGCGGTCGGGTGAGGCGGAGCCGATTGCGGACCTTCGGGCCTACATTGCGTCCTGCGTCTACAATTCCTGCTTTCTTCGCTTGCGAGCCGGAGCCCCGGCGCGCACGCGCCTCGAGAACCGGCTGCGCTATTTGTTGCGCCACGATTCGCGGTTCGCCGCATGGGAGGCCGGAGACTTCTCGCTGGCCGGCTTCGCGCGCTGGAAGAACCAGACCGGCGCCAAAGAGCCTGTCGTGCCTGCCTGGCCGGCGCGCGAGCCCGACCGGTTGCTGACGCAGATTTTCGAGGAGGCCGGAGGTCCGGTTCCCATGGGATCGCTCATCGCGGTTGCGGCGGAAGCGCTCGGCGTTTCGGACCCGCGCCCACCCGCTTACCAGACGATGCGCGAACCGGCGGGCCAGACGCCTGGTGTGGAAGCGGCCATCGATCGGGTGGAACGGCTGAGACAAGTCTGGCGGGAAGTGTTGACGCTGCCGCCGAATCAGCGCGCCGCACTCCTTCTGAATCTGCGGGATGCGGATGGCCAGGGCGTGATCGAGTTGATCCCCGCGACCGGCGTTGCCACGTTCGACGAGCTCGCCGCAGCGCTGGGGATTTCCGCGGCCAGGCTTGAAGAAATCTGGAACGACCTGCCGCTCGAAGACAGTCGCATCGCGGAGACGCTCGGAATCAGCCGCCAGCAGGTGATCAATCTGCGAAAATCCGCACGTTGGCGGCTGGCGCGGCGCACCGCAAAAAATCAGGAGAATATGGCTGCGGTTCCCGCATCTATCCTGAAGGCAAGCGGGTTGAATGCAAGCGGGCCGAAGGTGGAAAAGCGCGGCGTTTTGAAGCGATTGTTCGGAGTCCGAAGCAGGCAATGAGCGTTGAACACCTCACCCCGGAGGCGGTCGCCGGCTGGCGAGAGGGGAAGCTTGCGCCCCGCGACCGCCTGAGGACCGTCCGGCATCTGGGCGAATGCGCATCATGCCGGGAATTGGTGATAGCACCAGACGGAACAGACCGGCTGGAAGCGGCGTTCCAGAACGGCGAGGATCACCCTCAGTATCACGATTTTGAAGCTCTGGCGGACGGTCAAGCCGATCCGGTCGCCCGTGACCTGCTGCTCTCGCATCTCGCCGGATGCGCGAGCTGTGCAGGGGAGTATAGCGACCTGGCAGCCTTCCGGAGCGAGATAGGGGCGGCGAAGACCGCGAAGCTACGGCCCAATCGATGGGCCCTGCCCGCCGCGGTTGCGGCGCTGGCGGTTATCGCGATCTTCGTTGTGCGGACATCGAACCAGGCTGAAACCCGCCCGGCTGAGTCCGGGGTGGTGCAGACAGCTTCTCTGCGCACCTCACTGCGAGACGCCGGAACAACGATCGGCATTGACTCGACAGGTGTGTTCCGGGGCCTTGAGGGCGTTCCCGCGGAGGACCGTCGTTTAATGCGCGACGTACTTCAGTCGGGAAAGCTGCCCGTTTCAGCCGACGCCGCGAGGCTCAAGCGAACGAAAGAGGTGCGGCTGGGTGGCTCGCCGGAACCTGTGCAGGCTTTGACGGCGCTGGCACCCATGGGCACCGTCGTTCCGGAGCGGAATCCGCGCTTCCATTGGGATGCGTCCGGTGACGCCCGGAACTTTGTCGTTTCGGTCTACACGATGGACTTCGAGCTGGTCGCGAAGAGCGGCGTACTGACCACGAATGCGTGGACGCCGGAGCAGCCCCTCGCCGAGGGCAGCACCTACGTCTGGACGGTTTCGGCGGAAATCGACGGCAAGACAGTGACCGTGCCGTGGGCGCCGGAACCCGAAGCCCTCTTCCGCGTCGCGACCGCCGCGGAACGTGAACGGCTTACCGCGGCGAAAACCGCCGCGCCTGACTGCTTCCTGCTGGAAGCTGCGGTGGCGTCACGCCTTGGCATGGTGGACATTGCCCGGCATGCGCTCGCGAAGCTGCAGGCGGCCAATCCGCGGTCTCCGGTCGTTGCATCGCTCTCCCGGCAACTCCTGCAGCTGTAAGATTCCGCGCAACTTGGCGCCTTTTGTCGTAACCCACTACAAAACGCGAATTTAATTTGACCCGCTGGTAATCCGGTTCCGATACCGCAATCCACTGTTTTGCGAATCAGGATTGTAACTCGTGATTCGCGACCTCAGCACACAGGACCATCGATGCCAACGACTCAAACGAATAGCCCGGGACGGTCCCGGAAACCATACATGTCCTTCTCGAATATCGGCTTTGCGATTTGCCTCGCGGGCACGATGGCGACAGCCGCCATGGCGCAGGCGCCCTCTGTCACTCCCAACGGAATCGTGAACGTCGGCAGCTACGCCTATGCGGACCTGCCCAGCGGCGCCATCGCGCAGGGTTCCATCTTCGGTATTTTCGGGACCAACCTCGGCCCGGCTCAATATGTTCAGGCGACCTCGTATCCGATCCCGACGACTCTCGGCGGTACGAGCGTAAAGATAACGTCGGGAAGCACCACCGCCCAGGCGCTCATTTTTCTGGCGTCATCGGGGCAGATCAATGCGCTGCTGCCTTCGACCATTGCAGCCGGCAACGCAACTCTGACGGTCACGACCAGCGCGGGAACCAGCGCCGCAGCCTCGTTCAAAGTCGTCGCCAATAGCTTCGGGACATTCTCGCTGAATTCGGGTGGAAGCGGCCCGGGCGCGATCACCGATCCGCAGGGCCACATCTACGGGTTCAATGCGGCGGCGAATCCTGGCGACGTGGCCATCATTTATGGAACGGGCCTCGGCCCGGTTCAGGGGAATGAAGCGGGCGGCGCGTTGCCCGGCGATCAACCGAACCTGCCGCTCGAGGTTTGGGTGGGAAATACAAAAGCGACGGTCTCCTATCGCGGCCGGTCCGGCTGCTGCGCGGGTCTGGACCAGATTACGTTCACAGTGCCGCCGGCCACGGGATGCCGCGTGCCGCTCGTCATCAAGATCAACAACGTCGTCAGCAACACGACGACGATCGCGGTGGCTCCCAAGGGATCGCGTACTTGTTCCGATCCGGGCGGCCCTTCATCCGCGGACCTCGCCAAATTCCAGGCGCAGGGCGGCGCGAGCATTGGCGCTGTAGTGCTGGCGCGAATAACCACTTCGCTGAATTTATCCGGCGTGCCTTCAATCCCCGGTGTGTCGTTGCCGACTTCGTTTAGCGCCGACACAGGCGCCGCGACCTTCCAGAAGTACACGGCCGCGCAGCTTGACACGGGAAACAACCCATTCAATTCGTACACGGCGGGTGCCTGCACAGTCTCTTATACCAAGGGTTCGAGTAACCCGGCCGATCCTACGTTTCCGAAGAGCCTGGACGCGGGAGCGGCCATTACGGTCAATGGACCGAAAGGTTCCAAGCCGATCAACAAGGCGACAGCCGGCGGTGTGATCGCATATTCCGGTCTGTTCACCGATCCAGCGGCGGCGCTGAGCGGTGCGCCGAGCTTCCTCGATCCGGGCAGCTATACCATCAGCGGACCGGGCGGCCCCGACGTAGGTGCGTTCAGCGCGCAGATGACGCTGAGCACCGCTCTCAACTGGACGAATCAGTCGAACATTACGGACGTGAATCGCGCCAATGGGCAACAGGTGACATGGAGCGGCGGCGATCCGAGTTCGCTGGTGCTGATTACGGGGTACTCGCAGGGCAGCACCGCGTCGGATGCGACAGGCGCCACATTCGTCTGCTTTGCCAATAATGCCGACAAGCAGTTCACGATTCCGTCGTACGTCCTTCTGGCGCTGCCGCAGAGCGTGGTGGTCAGCGGTGTTTCAACGGGCGGCTTGCTGGTCGGTTCCAGCTCGACGCCGAAATCGTTCACGGCTGTCGGAATGGATGCCGGGTATCTGATCAGCAATTCGACCTCGCTCCAGACTGTGAACTACAAGTAAGGCGCGCGGCAGTCGGCAACGGCAACGCGTGGGCCGGGGTGGTCTCGGGTGATTCGGCAGGATGCGAATCGCTGACGAGACCGCTCCGGCATTTTGTTTTGTGCCGGAGCGCAGAGCTGGTTGTGCCCGGAGATCGAGACGCAGCCCGCGACCAGCGTCTATCGGTCGCGGCGGGGCGTTTCGTTATAGTTTTCCTTGGAAATTCGCGCAAAAATAACGCGCTCTCTCTCAGTGCCGGGCATCATCTGGCACCATCCGTAAAAGTTTTTAACGCACTATTCTTTTCCGAAAGAGCGGCCGATTGAGGGTAATGAAACAAACACCCAGTCGGTTTTCCCTCTTGACAACAGCAATACTCGTGGTGTCCGCAATGGCATACGGGCAAGGTCCCGGCGATCCTGATGTCCACGCCACTTTTGATCAGGCTGTCGCGAAGCTCGGTCTTCAAACCCAAATTGGTTATAAGTTCGGCACGAATCCGGACAAGAATGTTGTTGACCTCAAGCAGCTTTCCTGGTACTTCGATCCTTACGGAATCGCGGGCACAACGGTAATCAACAACGAGTGGGAACGCTACCAGCCGTTCAACCCCACGAATTTCCAGTTCACGCCCAACTCGCTGGATCTGGTGGCAACACTTCCGCCGGGCGGCGGACTCTACTCCGGCGGCA
>Ga0134125_10000161_pt1 | contig 97554 bp, 80 predicted proteins | sample KB31751_FD_96464 | JGI IMG/M metagenome (GOLD analysis project Ga0134125, IMG submission 96464) | Terrestrial soil microbial communities with excess Nitrogen fertilizer from Kellogg Biological Station, Michigan, USA - KB3-175-1 | ecosystem: Environmental > Terrestrial > Soil > Unclassified ... | reverse complement strand
TGAACAAACAAAGGAATAAACACCTAAAAATCAATCAATTTATGTAATCATAAAAAACTCCTTTTTTTCAAAAACATCAAAATCCGCGCTTTTGAAAAAAAGGAGTTTTTAGAGGTTACCTAAAGACTCCGGACTTGAAACTCACTACTCATATCTCAGCGCTTCGATAGGATCGAGGCGGGAAGCCTTTTGGGCGGGATAATAGCCAAAAAAGATCCCCGTTATTGCGCATACAACGAATGACAGCACCACGGACGATTCGGAAATAATGGTTGGCCAGCCGAGCGTAAGTGTTACCACCTGCGTAGAAACGAACCCGAGAAACACCCCGATCACGCCCCCGGTTATGCTGATGATGACGGCTTCCATTAAAAATTGCATCAATATATCCTTACCCCGCGCGCCGATTGACATGCGAAGCCCGATCTCCTTTGTTCGCTCGGTTACGGAAACATACATAATATTCATGATGCCGATGCCGCCTATCACCAGCGAAATCCCGGCCACTACGGTTAGTAGAACAGTCAATAAACCGCTCGTCGAGCTTAAAGTTGCGATCAGTTCCTGCTGTGTGCGTACGGTAAAGTCGTTATCTTCATTCGCCCTCAAACGGTGCGAGTCCCTTAGTATTTGGGTCATCTCCGTTACCGCCTGGTCGGTTACCGCCTCGCTGGCCGCCGAAGCGTAAATATTTGAGTAATATATGGTCGCCAATATTCTTTTTTGTACCGTAGTGTAGGGCGCTATTAAGAGGTCGTCCTGGTCCTGCCCGAATGCATTAAATCCTTTCGGGCTTAAAGTGCCGATTATTTGAAAAGGGATCCTGCCAAAACGGATCACTTTGCCTATGGGGTTTTCGCCATTCGGGAACAGGTTGGTAATTACCGTTTGCCCGATCAGGCATACCTTGGCCGATGTTAAAACATCCTCCTGGGTAAAGGCGATACCATCTTTCAATGTTAATTTGCGGATGTCGAGATATTCCGGCGCCACGCCCGACATGGTTGTCGGCCAGTTTAAAGCGCCGTTTATGGCCTGCCCGCGCGACGTTACGGCAGGGGATACCTCCGTTATATATTGCGCGCCGGCTTTTAAGGCGACGATATCTTTGATGGTAAGGGTCTGGAAACTTGAACCGGCGATCCGCACGCCGCCATTGATGTTACTCGAAGGCTGAACGGTGATCATATTGGTCCCCATATTCGACAACTGGTCGTGTATGCTTTGTTTCGATCCCTGCCCGATGGCCACCATAGCGATCACCGACCCAACGCCGATAATGATGCCCAGCATGGTCAGGAACGCCCGAAGCTTGTTTCGCTGCAATGCTTTAAGCGCTATTCGTATCAGGTTTATTAAGCTCATATTTAATAGTCTTCAGTCACCGGCAATCCTGCTAATACTTCTTTCGCCGAGCGCATATTTTCATTTTTGGAGTCTTTTTGTATGATGCCATCGCGCAGCTGTATCGTACGGCCGCTGAAAGAGGCGATATCAGGCTCGTGCGTTACAAATACGATGGTTTTTCCCTGTTTGGTATTCAGTTCCTGCATCAGCGCCATAATCTCGTATGAGGTGCGGCTGTCGAGGTTACCCGTGGCCTCGTCGGCCAATATCATTACGGGCTCGTTTACCAGCGCCCGCGCTATAGCCACCCGCTGCTGCTGCCCGCCCGATAGCTGGCTTGGGGTGTGGTCGTGCCTGTCGGCAAGCTTCACAGCCTCCAATGCGCGGATGGCCCTGTCGCGGCGGTCGGCTGCGCTTATTTCCTTGTTATACAACAGGGGCAGTTCCACGTCTTCGAGCGCGGTAGTGCGCGGCAATAAATTGTACGCCTGGAAAACAAAGCCGATCTTATGGTTGCGCAGCTGGGCAAGCTCATCGCGCGACAAGCTTTTTACATCAACGCCGTCCAGGAAATAATTCCCAATCGAGGGCTTATCCAAACAACCCAATATATTTAGCAATGTGGTTTTACCTGATCCGCTGCTGCCCATAATGGTCACAAATTCGCCGGCGTTAACGTCGAATGATATCCCCCTCAGCGCGTGCACGGTTTCGCTGCCCATAATAAACTCGCGTTTAAGCTCTTTTATCTCCAATATTTTCTTGGTCATCGGGTTCTTCCTCCCCCGCCTCCCCTCGGCGTGCGTTTTGGCAGGAATGGGCTGCCCCCCGGGGCGGCCGCAGAGGCCGAAATGCCTGTAGCGCCCCCGGTTATGCCGGTAACTATCAGGTCGTTGGCCGTCAGGCCGGATAATACTTCAACCTGGGTATTGTCGTTCAGGCCTATCTCAATTCTTTTTTGAACCAGCTCCTTACCCTGCAGCAGCCATACCAGCGCTTTTTGTTTGGTTACCCCCGATGTATCGTTACGGCTTTTTGCTGAGTGCGATATCTGGTTGGCCGACGGGTTGCCCCCTGCGCCGCGGGATTTGCGCAGGCCCTTATGAGGCACCCTGCCTACTATTTTGTAATTTGACAGCAACGAAGAGTCGGGGGTAAAAGCCAGCGCCTTTGCTGGTATCAGCATAGCGTTATTTACTTCTTTGGTATAGATAATAATATTAGCCGTCATTCCCGGTTTCAATTTCATATCGTCGTTTGGTGCGTTGATAATGGTGGTATAGGTTACCACGTTTGCCGACACGGACGGGTGCAACCTCACCTCGATGACAGTGCCTTTAAACTGGTCGGTTATAAAAGCGTCGACGGTAAACGATGCCCGGTTGCCGGCCTTTACATCGCCGATATCGGCTTCATCCACGTTGGCAAGCACTTCCATTTTGGTGATATCTTTTGCAATGATAAAAAGGGTAGGCGTGCTAAAACTGGCGGCAACGGTTTGCCCGATACTGATGTTGCGGTTTAATATAACCCCATCGATCGGCGAATAAATATCGGCATAAGACAAGTTTTTTTCTGCCGACCGGACCTGTGCCTGTACGCTTGCTACGCTGGCTTTTGCCGCGTTGTAGGTGTTGAGGGCGCTGTCATAGTCGGCTTTGCTTATGGCGTCGGTTTTGTAAAGAATGCTTTGCCGGCTAAAATTGCTTTTGGCGAATGCAAGCTGGCTTTGCGCGTTCAATAAATTACCCCTTACCTGGTCAAGTGTCGCCTGTAATAATGATTTATCGAGCTGCGCCAGCAACTCTCCCTTTTTTACTTTTGAATTGAAGTCGACATACAGATATTTGATGATCCCCGAAACCTGTGTACCCACGGTAACCGTATCCACCGGTTCAATTTTGCCTGTCGCGGTTACGCTTTGAGCGATATATCCCGTTGTCGGCTTTTCTGCTTCGACAGTTTCGGGCGTTGTTTTTTTATGGAAGAACAGGAGCCAGATGAGCAAAATGACGATAAGCACACCCGCGATAACTAATATTTTTTTAAGAGTAGGATTCATGACGCTCGATTTATAATTTAATGGGGATGCCCCTGTAAAAGTCGTATATCTTCAAGGTGAGCAGCTCGTTATACTTTGCCCGTATAAACGCCTGCTGCGCCTGCACGAACAGATTTTTTTGCACCAGGTAGTCGACGGTGTTAATGGCGCCCACTTTTAATTGCTCGGTGGCAATGCGGTAACCTTCTTTGTTATAATTATACTGTTCCAGGGCTGCAGTGTACTGGTTTCGCGCATTTTCGACGTTTATATAGGCCCGGTCGACATTTTGCGACAAGGTGATCCTGGTATTGTTTAAGTTTAGCCTTGCCTGGTCAACCTGTATTTTGGCCTCCTCCACCTGTGTTTTTACCACCCGACGGGTAAATATCGGTATACCCAGGGTAAGCCCCACCTGCTGTACAAAATTATTGCTAAACTGAGAGGGGAATATATTTCCCTGCCCGCTAACGTAGCCCGTGCCGAGCGATCCGCCCGCGGTTAAGGTCGGTTTGTAACCCGCCCGCGCCTTATCTATGTCATATTGCGCAATTTTTACACCTAACTCCCCGTTTCTTACTTCCGGCCTGGTTTTTAATGCTGTTTGTTCAACATCATGAAATGCGGCGATCGTGTCTATCGGAACGATCGTATCCGGCTTTACCACGTCGAAGTTGACATCGACCGGTAATACCAGCAGCTGTTTTAAAGTCAGAATATCGCCTCTTTCGGCATTCTGTTCATTTACCAGGGTGTACTGGTCGTTTGCCAGCTGCGCCTGCAGCTGGATAAGAGCATATCGCGCGACAGCGCCAACGTCATATTTCTGCTGTTCCACTTTTACCTGTGCCGTGGCCGTGTTTACGAGGTCGGTGTCATAACCTATATTTTCTTTATCTAACAGGATGGTAAGATAGGCTTGCGTTACCTGTAGCGTAATATCGTTTTCCTGTTCAATAATGCTTAGGTTGGCCGATTCGACGGAGAGATTTTTTTGCAGGATATTGTTGCTGATATAATTGCCGTTGTATAACGTGACGGAAGAGTTGAGCCCGTAATTGCCCGAAGCGCTGAACCCCGAACCGCCGTTGCTCCTGGCGTGCTCAAAATTTTGGGTAACCGTACCGGCAAGGTTAGGCAGCCGCGCCGCCCTTGCCAGCAAATATTCCTGCTGACTGGTAAGCTGCGATAAACGCAGGGTATTAACCTGGATATTATTTTTTTTAGCGTATGCAATACATTTTTCCAGGTCCCACTTTTGAGTAGTGCCCATCAGCGTGCTGTCCTGGGCGCATACGCAGCTGATAAAGGCAAATAACAGGAAGAATGAAAGTATATATTTCGGTTTCGCACACATAAACTGGTATCGGCAAATGGGTTAGGTGTATAATGATTATTTGATATAAGATAATATCGCCGAAATTGTTTGATTGTCTGTTGATTATGATCAGAATTCTTATAAAAAAGCACCGAAAAACCATAAGTGCTAAAGGGGATCGCCGTGATGGTACCCGAATAGGTACCTTGATTGGCCGTTCATTTCAAATTACATTTATAACGGTGTTGCCGAGGTGCAAACTATCGTTATAACATGAAAATACCCCCGAAGGCGTCCTTTCTTCTTTTTTGGGCTTTCGGCACGCTGGCGGCCGGGGTTATTAATTATTTATTATTTAATCCGCATATTGTTTTGTTCGACGGGCTTGGCATCTATCGCGCTTATCCTGTTTTTGCAAATCATTCGGCATGGACGCGTTTTTTTGCGGGCCATGTTTCAGATATGTTGTGGTGTGTTGCGCTATGCCTGGTGACCGATTTTTTATCGGTAAATAAGCATTTAACGGCAACCGACAAATTTGCGCTGCTGTCACTCCCGTTCCTCAGCGAGTTTGGGCAGTATGCCGGTATCATACCTGGTACGTTCGACTGGCTCGACATCGCCACTTACATGGGCGTTATTATAGTTTACGATTACTTTTCTTCCTTAAATCTTATCCCCGTTCGTATGAAAAAGATCAAATCACATTTAGCAGCGGCTGTGGCGGTTGCAGCATTTTTGCTGATGGTATTTGCCAGCGCGCCGCAAAACCGCTATGTATACCGCAAGCCGGTAAAAAGGCCCTGTGTGCACCACGACCCGTTGAATTATAGTCCGGTGCTGATCCAAGTCAATATTGACGGAAGCTATACGATGAAAGATCTGCCGGGGGTTCAAACTTCCTGGCAATCGTATTTCATGGATAAGCTACTGGCCGCAAATAGCTATAAGTATAAATTCGCGCAGGGTGTAACACCCAATTTAACCATACAGATCACGATCAATACCGATGGTTACCAGCATTATGGCGCGATGGTTAGATTATATGTGTATGACGATAATACATGGTTTAGCCTGCCATCCAATTACGTAGAGCCGGCGCTCCTGGTCGATGATATAGCAACCAAAGTCAATTCATTTGTATCCTATGGTTGGACGCACGACTGTCCGTGAAGTTAAAATATAGAGCTTTTGTTCTTTGTTATTATAAAGTGACAACAGAAGCTCCATGAATTCTTTAGCTACGTTACCTGCACCGGGCGCACCACCTGTGCCATCCTGCGCCAGGTGCGCGACCTGCACCACCCGCGCCTCTTTTAAAATGGTGCATCCATGTTTTGGCTAACGAGAGCTTATTTCAATAAGCTAACGCTCATGAGCTGTTTAGATAACATTCGTATCGTACAACACCTTATTCATATTGCGCACAGCATCGGCGCTTTTGTTAAATTCGGCCTGTTCGGCATCGCTTAACTTAAAGTCGAGGATCTTTTCGAACCCGTTTTTGCCCAGGATAACCGGCACCACCAGCGAAATGTCCTTTTGGCCATATTCGCCGTCGAGCGCCACGCCACACGAGATCAATTTTTTCTCGTCGCGCACAATGCTTTCTACCATAAAGGCTGTGCCTGCGCCCGGAGCATACCAGGCAGATGTTCCGATCAGCTTGGTTAATGTGGCGCCCCCAACCATAGTTGCCGCCACCACTTTATCCTGCTGTTCCTTGCTTAACAGTTGCGTTACCGGGATGCTGTTCCAGGTTGCATGGTTTATCAGCGGGATCATGGTGGTATCGCCATGGCCGCCGATCACTACCGCGTTCAGGTCGGCCGGTGAGCAGTTTAACTCCTGGCTGAGATAATATTTAAAACGGGAAGAATCCAGTACGCCGCCCATACCGAGGATGCGGTTTTTTGGCAGGCCCGATGTTTTCAGGGTCAGATAATTCATGGTATCCATCGGGTTCGAAACCACGATGATGATCGTATTTGGCGAATACTTTAAAATATTTTCAGTTACGCTTTTTACAATATTGGCGTTGGTGCCTATCAGTTCTTCGCGGGTCATGCCGGGCTTGCGCGGCAGGCCTGAAGTGATCACCACGACCCCCGATTCAGCCGTCGCGGCATAATCGTTGGTAACACCTTTGATCCTGGTATCGAAGCCCAGCAACGCCGAAGTTTGCATCATATCGATCGCTTTACCTTCGGCAAAACCTTCGCGTATGTCTAACAAGATCAATTCTTCTGCTAATTCTTTCCTGGCGATATTATCAGCACAGGTAGCGCCAACAGCCCCGGCGCCTACAACAGTTATCTTCATTATATTTTGGTTTTTGAGATAGAAAATTAAATTGGGCGAAGATAGCGTTTTATAACTTTTTCCGCGTAAAAATTGTGTATGATTTAGCCTAAACAAATCTGTTGGAAGGTTGTATAATTAAGATAATCATGCCAGTATGAATCTCAACCACATCGCCTTAGTGAGCCTTATCGTTGCCGGCTTGTCCGCCTGCAATCAGTCCAAACCTAAACCGGTTTCAAATAACATCACAAAAACCACGGTGACCGTTGGCGGTAAAAAGGACAGCGTGATCAATAACCCGCAGAAAAACTATGGCAACGCCACGGTTTCGGAGCCTTGTGTTAAATGTTTGATCGGGATGATACAGCAAACCAAAAATTATAAAACTGTGACAGGAGCCATCGAACCGCAAAACATTATTTATAATGTTAATTGGATAACCTCGTCAAAACCAGTGACCCTTGCCGATGGAAGCAAAATTATCAACGGCATGGCTATCGACATCAATTCAAAAGATGACGGAACAACAAAAAAGCTAACCACTTATCTTTACAACAACCAGGATGCACAGGTTTACCTGCTGAATGTGAGGAATAAATATGCTGTCGATTCTAAAATTAACCCCTCCGCGGTGAAAAAAATCCGGAACGCCTGTTTTTGGGGTGTGGCGTCGGCTAAATAGCCGGTTGCTAAATTGGATTTATTCTTTTGACATGACCACTTGCTTTTTTTGATCGTTTTTTAAGTTTCGGTTACGAAATCTTACACGATTTATCCTTTTTTCAGGCAATTTTACATTTCATCAGATCGTTTTTAAAAAAACTTTTAAATTTTTCAACAAATGATAATGAATTTTATAAAAATAGTTTAAATTCGCCTCAATAATTGTAGATAAGGTTGAAAATAACACAAACTGTTTCCTAATTAATAAAAATTCTTAAACGATGGCAACAAAACTCGAGTACATTTGGCTTGATGGCTACAAACCCACGCAAAGCCTGCGCAGCAAAACAAAAATTTTAGGCGACTTCAGCGGCAAATTATCTGATTGCCCGGATTGGAGCTTTGACGGTTCTTCTACCGAACAGGCGCCCGGCGGTTCTTCGGATTGCGTGTTGAGGCCGGTTTTTATTTGTAAAGATCCTGCCAGGCTGAATGCTTACCTGGTGATGTGCGAAGTGATGGACTCGACGGGCAAGCCGCATCCATCAAATGGCCGGGCAACGATCCAGGACGATGATAATGATTTTTGGTTCGGCTTTGAGCAGGAATATTTTTTGTGGGATCCGGAAACCAGTAAGCCGCTTGGTTTCCCGGCCGCTGGATTTCCTGGTCCGCAGGGACCCTATTACTGTTCGGTAGGGGCTCAAAATGCATTTGGCCGCGAAATAGTTGAGGAGCACCTTGACCTTTGTCTTGAAGCCGGTTTAAATGTAGAAGGCATAAATGCCGAAGTTGCCGCCGGTCAGTGGGAGTTCCAGATATTTGCCAAGGGTGCAAAAGAAGCAGGCGATCAAATGTGGGTTGCCCGTTATTTGCTGGAGAGAGTTGGCGAAGGCCATGGCGTTTCGGTTAACTGGCATTGCAAACCGTTAGGCGCATTAGACTGGAACGGATCAGGCATGCACGCTAATTTCTCTAACACTACTTTACGAACTTGCGGCAGCAAGGAAACTTATGATAAAATTTGCGAAGCATTCCGTCCGGCTGTTGCCGAGTGTATTGCGGTGTACGGCGCGCATAATGAATTGCGTTTAACCGGCAAGCACGAAACAGCTTCCATCAACGATTACAGCTACGGGGTTTCAGACCGCGGTGCTTCGATCCGCATCCCGCTATATACCGTTCAAAAAGGATGGAAGGGCTATTTGGAAGACCGCCGTCCAAATTCAGCGGCCGACCCATACAAGGTTGCCGCGGTTATCATTAAAACCGTTAAATCGGCGAAAGTATAATTTCCTAATTAACTATATGCTTAAGTCCCCTGTTGTAAAAAGCAGGGGATTTTTTTTGTGCTATTCATATCACAAACACATTTCAGATAGCAATTGTCTGGCGGTCCAGGAGAAACTTTTTTCCCGCATTCTATTTATCTTGCTTAAATTGCCGAGCAATAGCTGGACATCATGACCAACGAGCAGATCATTTCCTATCTAAAGGAAAACGACATAACTAAAATAAAATTTGCCTTTGCTGATATCGACGGGGTTTTGCGGGGGAAGGAGATTCATTATAAAAAATTTATCGACGGGTTGCAAAGCGGTTATGGTTTTTGCGATGTTACTTTTGGATGGGATAGCAGCGATACGCTTTACGACAGCGTTAGTCTTACAGGCTGGCATACCGGTTATCCCGACAGGCCGTGCCGGATCGATCTTTCCACATTCCGGACCGTGCCCTGGCAGGATAATGTACCATTTTTTATCGCTGACTTTAGCGACCCTGATGGAAACGACCTGGTGGCGTGTACGAGAAGCTTATTAAGACGTATTGCAAAACAATGCGAGGAAATGGGTTACCATCCTGAATTTGCACAGGAATTCGAATGGTTTAACTTTATAGAAACACCGCAAAGCCTCAAAGAAAAATCGTTTGCCAACTTGAATACCCTTACACCAGGGATGTTCGGATACTCCATTTTGCGCACCTCGCAGCAATACGGGTTTTATAACGACTTGTTTAACCTGCTGATGCAGTTTAACATTCCGCTGGAGGGGCTGCATACCGAAACCGGGCCCGGCGTTTATGAGGCCGCCCTGATGCACGACGTCGTTTTGGCTGCGGCCGATAAAGCGGTATTGTTTAAAACTGCGGTGAAGGAGATCGCTGCTAAACACGGCATCATGGCGTCGTTTATGGCCAAATGGAACGAGAACCTGCCCGGCTGCGGCGGCCACGTGCACCAAAGCCTTTGGTCGGCAGACCGCGCCACTAATTTATTTTATCAGCAAGACGATATATATCACATGAGTGAGCTGCATAAGCAATATCTCGCCGGTCAATTGTATTGCCTGCCGCATTTGCTGCCTATGTACGCGCCTACAATAAACAGTTATAAACGACTGGTCGAGGGTGTTTGGGCGCCTACCACGATTACCTGGGGCGTTGACAATCGCACAACGGCATTCCGCGTTCTGCATCCGGCAGAAGAATATACCCGTCTCGAAACCCGGATTCCCGGCGCCGATACCAACCCCTACCTGGCGATGGCTGCAGCACTGGCGTCGGGTTTATATGGTATAAAAAATAAACTGCAGCTAATAACCCCGCCAACCAATGGAAACGGTTACCTGGATAAAAGTAACGGGACCATTGCCTCCAATCTTTTCGACGCGGCTACGTTCATGAAGAATTCGGCTGTCGCAAAAGAATTATTTGGTGAGCCATTCATTGATCATTTTACACAAACCCGCCTTTGGGAATGCAGGCAGTTTGCCAAAGGGGTTACAGACTGGGAGTTAAAGCGGTATTTTGAAATTATATGATGAGATTGTGAAGACAGACATTCAGCAGCCTGAAAATCCTATAAACCCGCTATTCCCTGTACGGGCTTCAAAAGTTGAAACGATAGTTGATTTTCCTTTTATACTTCAAAAGGCATGGGAGGGGTATGACGCGTCGAAGACGATAAAAGATATCGCCGATATCAGCGCGATGGTATCAACCAATCACGTATTTCGCATTACGTTCGAAGACGGCGACATGGTTATAGCCAAGCTTTCCTATTTCGGAAAATACGAGCACTTTAAAGAGGATCACCGCATCATCCATGCGCTTTCCAATAACTTGCTTTATCCGTTTGAAAACGTGCTGGCCAAATCCCTGTTAAAAAATAACCGGGTATATATCTACCGCCACAAGCACGGCAAAACCGATGCCTGGGTGGTTTTTTATAACCCCAGCCGGATATTTGACCGGCTGCCGCGGCGGCTCGAAGAGTATCATATCAAAAAGCTGGGTGAGCAAGCCGGAAAATTTCACAAGGCGTGTTCGCGGGTAAAAAACGTATTGCCGAAATCGTCAAAAACCTTGCGCACCGATATTTTTGCTTTACAACATCAGTTGGAGAACAACGAAAAAAACTTCGGCACGGCAATGCAGGTCGATTTTTTAAAGTACCACTGCGATCTGTTTTTGAAAAACCGGTCGAATTACAATATGAAGTCGTTCGAGATCATCCCTGTTTTTATCGACTGGAACATAGGCAACTTTTCAGTTTATCCAAACCTCGACCTATATTCACGCTGGGATTACGATTGGTTTAGAATGAGTTACCGGATATTGGATTTTTATTTTTTTAGTCGTGTTGTATCTAACGTAGGAGACAGAACGGTTTTCAGTTACAACATCGGTACCATGATGGAGGACCGGTTTATTGTCTTTTTGAAAGAATATCATAAAATAAACCCGGTAACTGCGGACGAGATCAGGTTTTTAAAAGAAGCTTACCGGTTTTTTATCTTAAATTACGTGATAAAAGACGGCAGCTATTTTTTTAACGAAAAGTATGCGAAAAAACTGCAGACCGAGGCGTTTGAAATCTACCTACCATCGGTCGACAGGGATTTTAACGCCGAGAAAATTATTGAGGAACTGGGGATAAAGTAGTTATAAGGGTTGTAAAAGTTGTAATGGTTTGATTGCTCTTAACACTTTTAACCTTTACAACCTTTACAACATCTACAACAAAAACATGAAACGCATCGAAAACTTTAAATCGGTTATTGATAAATATAAGATCATCTTCTTTGACGCGTTTGGTGTGATCAAAACTTACCAGGGCCTGGTGCCCGGGATAGAAAAGACTTTTGCATACCTGCAACAGGAAAATAAAGAGTATTACATTGTTACCAACGATGCTTCGCGCAGCCCCGCGCAATTAGCAGAAACTTACCATAAAATGGGCCTGGCGGCTATCACCCCCGATCGTATTGTCTCGTCCGGGATGCTGACAAAAGAATACCTCGATCTGAAGGTAAAAGACGGCATCGTGGCCTACCTTGGGACGCCGAATTCGGCGCATTATATCGAGACATCCGGTTTGCATACCATGCCGGTAAGCGATGTCGACAGCACCAATATAGATAAAGTGAACGCGCTTATATTTTTGGACGACGAAGGTTTTAACTGGTTCGACGATCTTAACAAAACGGTAAATATCCTGCGCAAAAGAACGATCCCGGTTATCGTAGCCAATACCGACCATGCTTACCCGCTTTCGGTACACGATGTATCGATCGCCATAGGGGGAATCGCCAATATGATCGAAAAAATAGTGGGCAAGGAATTTATCCGCTTTGGCAAACCCGACTCGCAGATGTTCATATTCGCCTATGATCTCGTCCGCGAATCCAGAACAATAAGCAAACAAGAGATCGTGATGGTGGGCGACACCCTGCATACCGACATTTTAGGCGGTAATAAATTTGGCCTGGATACTGTGCTGGTGTTATCAGGAAATACGTTGCCAAATGACGCAGACACAAAAATAACCGCCACCGGCATAGCGCCGACTTACATCTGCGATAACGCGGTGGTGCAATTGGGCGAGCTTGAGTTTTAATAAAAATTCACGCACCATTCACGGGCGGCCGGGGCGAACACTTCAATGCTGATGGGTATTAAATCAATATAATTAAACGAAAACAATAGTCATTTTATTAATTTAGCACATGATGAACACCGCTGTTAGAACATTCGCCGCCGCATTGCTGCCTGCTTGCATAGCGCTTTCAGCCTGCAATCAACCGGCAAAAAAAACCTCCACCACCTCAACTATGACTGATTCTGCCTCCCATCCGATTTTACCGCCATCTTCGGGCTTCGAAAAAACGATCGATGGTAAACAAACCCATCTGTACACGCTAAAAAATAAAAATGGGATGATCGCGACTTTAACCAATTACGGTGCGCACCTGGTTAGCCTTACCGTGCCTGATAAAACCGGGAAACTAACCGATGTCGTTGTAGGCTTCGATGATATCGACGGCTATAAGAATTCCCTTTCAGCATATTACGGCGCAACCATAGGGCGCTATGGAAATCGTATCGCAAGAGGTCATTTTACCCTCGATGGCAAGGGCTACGACCTGTTCATCAATAATGCCCCAAACACACTGCATGGCGGCAAAAAAGGTTTTAATGACGTGGTATGGGACGCCAAACAACTCAATGATCACAGCATAGCCTTCACCTATTTATCAAAAGATATGGAAGAAGGCTATCCCGGCAACCTGGATTGCAAGGTTACTTACGAGCTTACAGACGACAATGCGGTTAAAATAAGTTACGAGGCCACTACCGATAAACCTACCATTGTGAATTTAACCAATCATTCCTATTTTAACCTGGATGGCATCGGCAGCGGTACCATCCTAAATCACCTGGTTGAATTTAAAGCGGCTAATTATACGCCGGTGGATGCGACTTCTATTCCCACAGGGAAAATCGCGCCCGTAGCCGGAACGCCGTTTGATTTTACCAAACCCGCCACCATCGGAAGCAGGATAAATGTTGCTGACGAGCAGTTAAAGAACGGCCAGGGCTACGATCATAACTTTGTGCTGGATAAACACGATATCAATTCGCCCGTCGCTACCGTTACCGGCGATAAAAGCGGGATAAAGATGCAGATATTTACTACTGAGCCCGGGCTGCAATTTTACAGCGGCAATTTTATGAAGGGCAGCAACACCATGCTTGGCGGTAAAAAGGATGAATACCGTTCGGCATTTGCGATGGAGACACAGCATTATCCTGATTCGCCAAACCAGCCTTCGTTCCCGTCAACCGTGCTCAGGCCGGGTCAGGTTTATAAAACGGTTACCATTTATAAATTTTCGGTAGCCGGAAAATAGTTTGGGGCAGGTTATCTGCGGCTGCATCTGGCGTAGGGTTAAACCATCTATGTACAATCTCGTAATCCAAACTTAATCAACTAATACCCTTGCAACTATGCCAAATAACCCTTACCTTTGCACCCACAATTAATAGAATTATTTACGCTTTAATATTATTCAGGTAATGTATTTAAGTAAAGAAGCAAAAACAGAGATTTTTGCAAAACATGGCAAGTCAGCAACAGATACCGGTTCGGCCGAAGGACAGGTAGCGCTATTTACCACCCGTATTGCGCATTTAACCGGGCACTTAAAAACCAACAAAAAGGATTTTTCAACCCAGTTATCACTGCAAAAATTGGTGGGTAAACGCCGCGCTTTATTGGCTTACCTTTACAACAAAGACATTGAAAGATATCGTGCCATCATCAAGGCTTTACAGCTTAGGGATATCATTAAATAACCTTTCTGAGTTTTTCTTTAAAAGCCATCCCGACAGGAGATGGCTTTTTACATTCGACACAATATATACAAACATAAAAACCGGTGTGCTCCAAAGATGAAAAGCGCATCACAACAAAAACAAGATGAGTTACAAAGCAATTAAAAAAGTTATCGATTTAGGCGATGGCCGCACCATTGAGATCGAAACAGGAAAACTGGCCAAGCAAGCCGACGGTTCGGTGGTGGTAAAAATGGGCGATACCATGTTACTGGCTACCGTAGTGTCGAGCCTTGAAGCAAAAGAAGGGGTTGATTTTTTACCGTTATCCGTTGATTACCAGGAAAAATACGCTGCGACAGGCCGTATCCCGGGTGGTTTTTTACGCCGCGAGGCTCGCTTATCAGATTACGAGGTTTTGATCTCGCGCCTGGTTGACCGCGCGTTGCGCCCGATGTTCCCCGAAGATTATCATGCCGATACACAGGTTATGATCTCTTTAATTTCTGCCGACAAAAATATAATGCCTGATTGCCTTGCAGGTTTAGCAGCGTCTGCCGCACTGGCGGTTTCTGATATCCCCTTTAATGGACCGATATCTGAAGTGCGTGTGGCTAAAGTTGACGGTCAGCTGGTGATCAACCCTACGCTGAGCCAGTTAGAAAATGCAACATTAGAATTTATTGTAGCCGGATCGGAGCACGATGTTAACATGGTGGAAGGCGAATCGAAGGAAATACAGGAAGAAGAATTGGTTGAGGCGATCAAATTTGCACACACGGCTATTAAAGTACAATGCCTGGCACAGATAGAACTGGCCGAAGAAGTTGGCAAAACCGTTAAACGTGTTTACAGCCACGAAAACAGCAATGAAGAGTTGAAAAAGGCGATCTATGCAGCTACTTATGACAAGGTTTATGCTATAGCAGCATCGGCATCTGCAAAAGATGAGCGCGCGGTTAAATTTAAAGAAGTAAGGGATGCATACATCGAAACGTTAGGTGAGATAGATGATGTTACGAAATTTTTAGCAAAGAAATATTACCACGATGTAGAGTACGATGCTATTCGTAACCTGGTATTGGATGAAGGTAAACGCCTTGACGGCCGTACTACTACCCAGATCCGACCGATTTGGAGCGAGATCGGTTACCTGCCGTCGGCGCATGGTTCAGCGGTATTCACCCGCGGCGAAACCCAGTCGTTAACCACGGTAACACTTGGCGCTAAGGATGATGAGCAGATGATTGACGGTGCGTTTATTAACGGTTACCAGAAATTTTTGCTACACTATAATTTTCCAGGTTTTTCAACCGGTGAAGTTCGCCCGAACCGGGGAGCAGGCCGCCGCGAGATCGGTCATGGCAACCTGGCCATGCGTTCATTGAAAAAGGTATTGCCAGCTGACGATGAGAACCCATATACGATCCGTATAGTTTCTGATATTTTGGAATCCAATGGTTCGTCATCAATGGCTACGGTTTGTGCCGGTACGCTTGCGCTGATGGATGCAGGTGTTAAAATTAAATCGCCCGTATCGGGTATTGCTATGGGTTTGATCACCAATGAAATGGGAACCAAGCATGCGATATTATCCGACATATTGGGCGACGAGGATCATTTGGGAGATATGGACTTTAAGGTCACCGGTACCGAAAATGGTATCGTGGCGTGCCAGATGGACCTTAAGATCAACGGCTTATCGTACGAAGTGTTGGGCAAAGCGTTGGCGCAGGCGAAAGAAGGCCGCCTTCATATCTTAAATGAAATGAAGAAAACTATCGACAAACCGCGTGAGGATTACAAACCACATGCACCGCGCATTATCACCCTTCGTATCGATAAGGAATTTATCGGCGCAGTGATCGGGCCGGGTGGTAAGATCATCCAGGAAATGCAGCGTGAAACCGGCGCAACCATCAACATTGAGGAAGTGGGCAACCAGGGCGTTGTACAGATATTTGCTGATAATAAGGAAGCCATCGATAAAGCCGTTACGCGTATAAAAAATATCGCTGCAAGGCCCGAAGTTGGTGAAATTTATGAAGGCAAGGTACGATCGATCATGCCGTTTGGCGCGTTCGTGGAGATCATGCCTGGTAAGGACGGCTTGCTGCATATATCTGAAATAGATCACCGCCGTATTGAGACCATGGACGGGATATTCCAGGTTGGCGATGAGGTACGTGTGAAATTGCTGGATATTGACAAGCAGGGCAAGTTGAAGCTGTCGCGTAAAGCTTTATTGCCACGGCCCGAGCCTACAAAAAATTAATCTTACTCGATATTAAATAAAATAAAGCCCTTGTAATGAGGGCTTTATTTTTTTACACTTTTTTTTTGAAAAAACTTAAAACAAAAACCCGTTTTTTTCATTTCCCTTACAACTGTTAGCTGCGAAAACGTTCAAACTCTGTGCCGGTCGATGACAATTACCAACAAGCCATTAGATTTTAAAGGTGAACTCGAAAAGAAACCGCTAACGAAGGCTGAACTGGTGCAGCAGCTGTTATATCAGATTGTCAGGGTTAAAGAATTGATAAAGTTTTATGACTCTGTGCCCAATGGGTCGCTCGGCTCGTCCATCCTCAACGAGCTTATTGAGGAAGCCCAGGGCTCCCTTATCGATTACGACATGCCCTTAATGGAAAAATATTACGACTTGCTGCTAAATTGCGATTAGCGACATTGCCGGAAATTAAAGATTAGCGATTTAGACACTGGTATAGGTCCAATAAGATTTCGTTTATTTAGATAAAACGCTTGTGGGTCTCACCTAAACGGCCCTCATAAACTCCGCCCAACAGCCACTATCCGCGAATAACCCGCTTGCGGCAGGCAGGCTCTTCAAAGGAGCGTGCCTTGAACAAAAAGTGGCTAATTCTTGCAGTCGGTTTTACTCCCTTTTCTTTGGTGGGGGTCAGGCAAATACAGTATATCTTAAAAAAATAAACGCCCGCTTAGAATGTTCAGCATATATCAAAATCTTGCTACCTCTAATCGCTAAATCGCTATATTTGATCCATGAATCACTTGGTAGCCCCGTCAATTTTAGCCGCCGACTTTGCCAACCTGCAGCGCGACATCGAAATGATCAATAAAAGCAGCGGCGACTGGATCCATGTAGATATTATGGATGGCATGTTCGTTCCGAATATTTCCTTTGGTTTGCCGGTGGTGAAGGCTGTAAAAAGACATGCCCAAAAGCCACTCGACGTGCATTTGATGATTGTTGATCCCGACCGTTATCTACAGGACTTCAAAAATGCCGGCGCCGACGGGATAACCGTTCACTACGAGGTATGCGACAACCTGCACCGCACCGTGCAGTATATTAAAGAGTTGGGGTGCCGGGCCGGCGTGGCGCTCAATCCGCATACGCCTGTAGCGTTGCTCGGCGATATTATTGCCGACCTCGATATGGTGCTGATCATGTCGGTAAACCCGGGTTTTGGCGGACAAAAATTTATAGAGCATAGCTATAAAAAACTTCGCGAGGTAAAGGCGTTAAGCGATAAACTAAAACCGGGTTTATTGATCGAGGTGGATGGTGGTGTTGACGAAAGTAATGCCGCAAAGTTGGTTGGAGCAGGGGCCAACGTATTGGTAGCGGGTAACTCCGTATTTTCGGCGGCCGATCCATTGGCGGCAATTGCTTATCTAAAAAAACCGTCAGCCTGACGGTATCAGCTTCGCAATAAAAACCGAAGATTTTTTTTAAATTTTAAATCATTGGCCGTTATTGTCTGTTAAATGTATTAAAATTCTAAAAACATAAATAGTCGCAATACACATTACCAAATTAATTAACTTCGGCCCGTTCTGCTCGCAGAAACTGCCGGTAAGTTGATATTGGCAATCTAATTAACAAGCATATGAAACATAATTTTGGCGCCGGACCTGGCATTTTACCACACGAGGTTTTAAAGCAGGCGGCCGCGGCGGCTGTTGATTTTGGAGGTATCGGCCTTTCAATATTAGAAATATCTCATCGCTCGGCGGAGTTTGAATCGGTTTTAAATGAAGCGGTCGCGTTGGTAAAAGAGTTGCTTAACGTTCCAAAGGGATATTCGGTTTTGTTTTTACAGGGCGGTGCAAGTACGCAATTCGCGTTGGTGCCGTACAATTTATTGCCTGATGGAGGCAAAGCAGCTTACCTTGACACGGGGGTTTGGGCAAGCAAAGCGATAAAGGAAGCAAAGTTGTTCGGTGAAACTGCGGTGGTCGCCTCGTCAAAGGATAGCAACTATACGTACATTCCCAAGGATTTTACCATTCCCCAGGATGCCGCTTATTTTCACATGACATCGAACAATACGATCTATGGCACACAATCGCAAAACTTTCCAAAGTCGCCGGTGCCGGTCGTTTGCGATATGTCGTCGGATATATTCAGCCGCAAAATAAACGTCGCCGATTTTGGACTGATCTACGCCGGTGCACAAAAAAATATGGGCCCTGCGGGCGTAACGCTGGTGATTGTGAAAGATTCTATATTGGGTCAAACCGGGCGAAAAATTCCGGCTATGTTCAACTATCAAACACAAATTGAAGGTGGATCCATGTACAACACGCCACCCGTATTCGCGATATATGTTTCGATGCTTACGCTGAACTGGCTTAAATCAAAGGGCGGTGTTGAAGCGATCGAAAAGGAAAATATTGCCAAGGCAAGAGTATTATACGAAGAAATAGACCGCAACCCGCTCTTTAAAGGCGTTTGTAAGACGGAAGACCGTTCGCATATGAACGTTTGCTTCGTAATGGAAAATCCCGAGCACGAAAAACCGTTCCTGAAACTCTGTGACGATAAGGGCATAGTAGGTATCAAAGGCCATCGGAGTGTAGGCGGTTTCAGGGCATCCATTTACAACGCCCTGCCCATAACCAGCGTGTATGTGTTAATTGATGCTATGCAGGAATTTGCAGAGAAAAACAAATTAGTGAATAGTTAGTAGTGAACAGTGAGCAGGCAATGGGCAGTAGCAAAAAAGTACTGCTCATACATAACTGCCGGCTCACTCACCACTCACTATTCACCACTCACTAAATAATCATGATCAAAATATTAGCTAATGATGGCATCGATCCGGCAGGGAAGCAACTTTTAGAAGCGGCTGGTTTTATTATCGACACCAATAACATCCCACAAGAGGAGCTGGCAACCAGGCTGCAAAATTACGATGGCATAACTGTGCGCAGCGCCACAAAAGTGCGTAAAGTTTTAATTGATGTATGTCCCAATTTAAAGTTAATAGGACGCGGCGGGGTAGGTATGGATAATATCGACGTGGAATATGCACGCGAAAAAGGCGTTGCCGTGTACAATACGCCTGCGTCGTCGTCATTATCAGTTGCCGAACTGGTATTTGGTCACTTGTTTACCGGTGTCAGGTTTTTGCAGGACAGCAATCGGAAAATGCCTGTTGAGGGCGCCACTAAATTTAACGATCTGAAAAAAGCTTACGCAAAAGGCATCGAGCTGCGCGGGAAAACCATCGGTATTTTAGGTTTTGGGCGCATAGGGCGGGAGGTGGCTAAAATCGCTTTAGGGATCGGCATGGATGTAATGGCCTACGATCTTTATCCGTTTAAACCGGAAGTTGAACTTACATTGGGGGGCGGTACAACTGTAAAAATAACCGTGCGGACAGCCACGCAGGCCGAAATTATAAAAGAAGCTGATTTTATTACGATACATACACCTTTTGTCGACAAGCCGATCATCGGCTCAAGCGAATTTGAGCAAATGAAAAATGGCGCGGGCGTAGTGAACTGTTCCCGTGGCGGGCTGATCGACGAGGATGCGCTGATAACCGCGTTAAACAGCGGTAAAATTTCCTTTGCTGCCCTTGATGTTTATGATAATGAGCCTGCACCCCGCGCCGATATACTTGCGCATCCAAAAATATCATTAACGCCCCACATCGGCGCGTCTACAAACGAGGCCCAGGAACGGATAGGACTGGAGCTGGCTAATTTAATTATTGGTCATTTTAAAAAGTAACAGGCACTGATTCACCCGAATTTAGCGAATTGCACAAATCGATAACAATAATAATTTGTGTAATTCGTGTTTTCTATTCGTGAAATTCGTGTCATTCAATTCAGCTCGTAAGTAATTCCCTTTTCGGGGATGGTAACAGCATAGCCGTTTTCTTCGAGTGCATTGGCAAGCAATTGCATGCTTCCGGCTTCGCCGTGTACAAGGAAAATATTTTTCAGCTTTGCCTTATCCTGGTTGTTAACGGTGTTTAACAGGTCGTCGTGATCACCGTGCGCGCTTAACACGTCGGTTTGCTTAATGGTAGCGTAAACGGCTAGTTCGCGGTCTTTGATATGCACAATCGGGTCGCCGCGTAATAAACGGTGACCAAGTGTGCCCTTCGCGCAATAACCGATAAAAAGGATGGTACAATAATAGTTTTGAATATTATAAAAAAGGTGGTCCTGTATGCGTCCGCCGTCGAGCATTCCCGCCGAGGAAATAATAATGCAGGGCTCGAAATAATTAGATACCTGCCGGCTATCCTTCAGCGTTTCAACGTAGGTGAGGTTATCAAACTCAAATTCATCGCCACTTTTCTGGTAAAAGTCCTGCGCTTCCTGGTTTACCAGCGAATGATATTTCCTGAATACTTGTGTCGACCGCGATGCCAGCGGGCTGTCAACAAATACCTTAACCGGGGGCAGTAAGCCCAAACTGAATATTTTGTTCAACGAATAAACCAGCGATTGCGTGCGGCCGATGCTAAATGCAGGAATGATGAGGCGTCCCTGCTCTTTGATGCAAACTTTGTCTATCGTTTCAACCAAGGTTTCTTCAACTGTTTTATCTTTGGTATGATACCTTCCGCCGTAGGTCGATTCCATCACCAGGTAATCCACCGGCGGCAGTTGCTCCGGGTCGTTAAGAACAGGATAGTTTTTACGGCCAACATCGCCTGTAAAGGCAATAGATTTTTCGATGCCGTTCTCCTTAATCTTTAGCACCGCCGCCGCTGCGCCTAGCAAATGACCGACCGGAACAAAGATTAATTCTATATTTTCATTTACGCGGAATGGCCGGTTAAAACCAATGGTTACAAACCGCTCCATGGTGTCCATGACATGTTTTTGGAGATACAGCGGCTGCGCACCAGTGTTGAATTTTCCTTTGCGGTGCTTGCGTCCTTTATCGGCCCTGCGCATAAACAGGTTTACCGAATCAAGCAACAACAGCCCGGTAAGATCGGCAGTGGGCGGCGTCGACAATATTTGCCCGTTATAACCTAATCGCACCAGCGTAGGCAAGTTGCCCGAGTGGTCGATATGTGCGTGTGTAAGTATCACCAGGTCGATCTCCGCCGGGTGGAACGGAAAATCCTCATTACTTTGTATGCTGCGGTCTTTTTCGTAATCAAGCCCGCAGTCTATCAATATTTTATATTGCCCAACCTCCAGCAGATGCATGCTCCCCGTTACCTGGCGGGCGGCCCCTTGTATCGTTAATTTCATATTAGTTCATTTGGTCATTGGTTCATTGGCCTTGTTTTATCAGGCGAAGCGGGAACCCCGCGTTTCTACTGATAAACTAATGAGCCAATGAAGTAATTAACCGGTTGCAAACTTATTATTATTGTTGTAAGATTTTTCTTTGTTAATAAGTAATTTTAGCAACCAACTTATTACTCGTTATGGCCAAAAGAGCTATTCTTTTAAACCTGTTGATTTTAATGTTCGTTCGCGTTTTTGCGCAGGATAATGGCGTGGTTTTATTTGATAACGACTGGCGCTTTTTCCGCGGCGGGGCGCAAGGGGGCGAACTGCCCCATTTTGACGATTCCAAATGGCGCAAAATTGACCTGCCCCACGACTGGAGCATTGAGGATTTACCAGGCACCGGCTCGCCGTTCAACCCGGCTGCCATAAGCCAGGTGGGCGGCGGCTTTACCACCGGGGGTACAGGATGGTACCGCAAAAGCTTTATTATCCCGGTTTCATCGAAAGGGAAGCGGGTCATTATACAATTCGACGGCGTTTATATGAATGCCACGGTTTTTGTAAACGGCCAGAATATAGGTAATCATCCTTATGGCTATACGAGCTTTTGGTTCGACATAACGGATAAGATTAAATTCGCCACAACAAATGTTATCGCCGTCGAGGTAAAGAACGAGGGGCAAAATAGCCGCTGGTATTCAGGTTCGGGCATTTATAGGCATGTTTGGCTAAAAACAGCCGATCCGGTTCATATTGCGCAATGGGGTACTTTTATTACAACCCCAGAAGTAAGTACGGCGAGAGCCACAGTCGATATCCGGACGAAAGTTTTAAACCAAAGCGGGCACGATGCCCTGGTGAAATGTATTACCCGCATCACCGATCAAAATGGCAGGGAGTCCGCTACATCGCAAAAAGAAGAAAAGGTTAAATCAGGCGAAAGCTATGAATTTAAAACGGACGCGACGATTAGTAACCCCTTACTTTGGTCGTGCGAATCGCCATCGTTATATACCGCACATACCGAACTTTATTATGATGGAAAGCTGGCGGATAACGACAAAACAGTTTTTGGCATTCGCTCGATTTCGTTCGACGCTGAAAACGGCTTCCGGCTCAATGGCAGGGTGGTTAAACTAAAAGGCGGCTGCTTTCATAATGATAACGGCCCGCTCGGTTCCAAAGCGTATGACCGTGCCGAAGAACGCAAGGTGCAGCTGTTAAAAGCCAGCGGCTTCAACGCCATCCGGTGCTCGCATAACCCGCCAAGCCCAGCGTTTTTAGCGGAATGCGACCGACTGGGCATGCTCGTAATGGATGAGGCGTTTGACTGCTGGCGGTACGGTAAAAACGCGTACGATTATCACCTGTATTTTAACGACTGGTGGAAGCGCGACATTGAAAGTATGGTGCTGCGCGACCGCAACCATCCCGGTGTTATTATGTGGAGCATAGGCAACGAGATACCCGAACGTGCATCGGCCGAAGGTGTGCAAACCGCCAAAATGCTTGCCGGTTATATTAAAGAGCTGGATAATACAAGGGCAATAACATCTGCGGTAAATAATCTTTCACCGGATAAGGATCCATATTTCTCCGTGCTTGATGTAGCGGGCTATAACTACGCAGTTTCTGACGATGGCACGGGTAAGAACCCTTATGATGAAGATCATAAACGATTGCCAAACCGCATTATGGTAGGTACCGAATCTTATGCTTTAACAGCTTTTGGCAGCTGGATGAATGTGCTGGACCGCCCTTACGTTATCGGCGATTTTGTTTGGACAGCCTGGGATTATATAGGCGAGGCGAGTATAGGCTGGCTGGGATATCAGCAGGAATCACGTTTTTATCCTTGGAACCTGGCCTATTGCGGCGATATTGACATTTGCGGATGGAAGCGACCACAGTCTTATTACCGCGATGCGCTATGGAAAAGCGACCAGCTTTCCATCTTTGTAACGCCGCCAAAACCCTCGTTTCCTCTAAACCCGGATATCGAGCCCTGGTCAAAATGGAACTGGCTGGATGCCGTTGCCGACTGGAACTGGAAAGGCTTTGAAAATAAGCCGATAACCGTAAACGTATACTCGTCGTGCCAGGAGGTGGAGTTGTTTTTGAACAACAAGTCGCTGGGACGGAAAGAAACAAACAGATCAACCCAATTCACCGCCGCCTGGAATGTGCCTTATCAGCCCGGTGCGTTACTAGCTATAGGCTATGATGGCGGTAAAAAAGTAAACACCGCGATTTTGAACACGGTCCTGGCACCGGTGGCTATTAAACTTACACCTGACAGAAATAACATAAGTGCCAACAAACAGGACCTTTGCTATGTTACTATCAGGCTAACCGATGCAAAGGGTAACCTTGATTCGCGGGCAAGCAATCTTTTAAAATTTAAGGTAGACGGCCCGGGAACTATCGCCGGGGTCGGTAACGCCGATCCGCGAAGCACCGAAAGCTACCAGCAGCCGCAACGGAAGGCATGGCGCGGGAAATGCATGGTGATTATAAGATCGGCGGGTAAGCCCGGCGATATTACTTTGAAAGTCAGCGCCGATGGATTAGCCGTTAAAACATTGGTGATACACACAGGTTAACTGTATATTTAAACTATGGACGAAATAGAAAACTATTCGGAAAATATTCATGAACAAGGGAACGAGCACGCCCATCATATTTTGGAAGAAGGCAAGGAGAAATGGGTGCTCTATGTAGCCATGACTACGGCAATATTTGCCGTATTGGCGGCTATATGCGGCCTTTTGGCAGGCGATCATGCCGACGAGTCGATGCTTTCGCAGATGAAATCGTCGGACCAATGGGCATACTACCAGGCCAAGGGCATAAAGGCCGATATCCTGGTTACCTCAAATAAAATGCTCGTCGCCTTAGGAAAAACGCCAGCGCCCCAGGATACCGCAAAGGTGAGGGCAAATAAAAAAGACCAGGCCCGCATAATGGCCGAGGCAAAAGCGCTTCAGCAGGAATCGGACGAGCATGTGGCCCGCCACAAAATATTGGCCAGGGGGGTAACCATGTTCCAGGTGGCCATTGCCATTGGAGCCATCTCGATCATCACCAAACGGAGGGTCCTTTGGTTTGCAAGCATGGGATTTGCGGTAGTCGGCATTTTCTTTCTTTTTCACGGCATTCTCTGAAGCGATAATTGATTATGTATAACTGTAAACCAGGCATTACCTGGAAGATTTTTTTTATTTGTACGATACTATGGTTTCAAGCGGCCGCCCCAGCAAGGGCGCAAACCAGCCGCCTGTTCCCGTTAAAGATCACCAAAGGTGAAAAATATCTTACCGATGCTAAAAACCAGCCGTTCCTTATCAAAGAAATATCGGCATGGGGGCTCATCCAGGCTTTGTCGGAAAAGGATGAAGCGGCATTTATCGACAGTGTAAAACGTAAGGGGTTTAATACGCTGATGGTTAGTCTTATCTCTAATGATAGCCGTTTTGCAGGCGGCCCGCCCAATTGGCAGGGTATACCGCCGTTTACGATTAAAGGCGATTTCTCGAGTTATAACACTGCCTATTTTGACCATGCGGACAATTTCCTGCGCATGGCCGGCGAAAAGGGTATGCTGGTGTTACTTGTTCCCTGTTATTTGGGTTATAAGGGCGATAAAACCCAGGGTTGGTGGTCGCAATTGCTTGGCGCGGACAACAGTGTTGCTAAAAGCAAGGCGTATGGCGAGTTCATTGGCAAGCGGTATAAAGATTTCGGCAACCTGATTTGGGTGGCCGGCGGCGATAACAAAGGCGACAGCTCCCTCAACGCTCATATGGAGAATATTATACAGGGCATAGAAGAAAGTGATACCCGCCATTTATGGACCGGGCATTTTGAATCGAAACAAGGCACTAATTGGTCAACCGATAATGAGCTGTATGCAAAATATATCGACATCGATGGCTTATATGACTTTGTGGAATCCGACTTGGGGAAGGACGCCCCGCAGTATAAAACAGAACTGAAGCGTTACGGAAGGGGCAAAATGATATTTCAGCTCGATCAAAGTTACGAACACGATATTCCGCATAGTGCCGATAATGAGAACCCGCTTTGGATACGCCGTAAAAATTACGACGGTTTATTAAGCGGCTGTGCGGGCACCAGCTTTTGTCCCGGTCAAAAGGACAACTCCGAATACACGTTCAAAAACTGGCTGCCCCTGATGAATACAGAGGGCATGATCGAAATGCGGTTTTGTTTTAATCTGTTCCAGTCGCGCGACTGGTACCAATTGATTCCTGATACCACCAATGCCATAATAACGGAAGGCCGGGGCCAGTTCGGAAGTATCAATTATATTTGCGCAGCGCAAACATCCAATCATAGTACGTACATAGCTTATTTGCCCCTGGGCGGCACGGTGTCGGTAAACCTGGATGCGCTGCAGGTTAAAGACGTAAAGGCGTGGTGGTACGACCCGCGCAATGGCGAGGCGCTCCCGATAGGGACCTTTCCGGCGCATGGAACCAAAGAGTTTAACGCTTTCACCAGCGAAGACTGGGTACTGGTAATCGACGATGCCGGCCGGCAGTTGTCCTGGCCTGGTAAATAAACCACTGCACCATTTGGTAAGAGAGGTGCGGATGGCGCATGTGGTGCACCTGGTACAGGTGGTGCACATGGTGCACCAATTCGGTTGTTAGCCGGAATATCCTATGTTTGAGCCGTAAACCTTATGAGTCAAAAAAACAACACGGGCAACTCTGCGGGCCGGGTACTGACCGCCAGCCTGATCGGCACAACGATCGAGTTTTTTGATTTTTATATCTACGCCACGGCGGCGGTGTTGGTATTTCCTAAGCTTTTCTTTCCCGCCGGAAACCCGGCATCCGCAACCCTTGAATCTTTGGCAACTTTCGCGCTGGCTTTTTTTGCCCGGCCTCTGGGCGCGGCATTGTTCGGGCATTTTGGCGACCGCATGGGCCGCAAGGCTACCCTGGTAGCCGCACTCATGACGATGGGGCCATCCACAGTAGCCATCGGCCTGCTGCCATCGTACCAGTCCATCGGTATTGCAGCGCCCGTTTTGCTGGCTATATTTCGTTTCGGGCAGGGTTTGGGACTCGGAGGCGAGTGGGGAGGGGCGGTCCTGCTTGCCACCGAAAATGCGCCGCCAGGCAAAAAAGCCTGGTACGGCATGTTCCCGCAGCTGGGCGCGCCCATAGGGTTTTTAATATCCAGCACCACCTTCCTGGTGCTCAGCAAAACCATGACCGACCAGCAATTTTTTAACTATGGCTGGCGCATACCTTTTATTGCCAGCGCGGTATTGGTTTGGGTGGGGCTGTATGTGCGTTTAAAACTGACTGAAACGCCCGACTTTTTAAAGATCATGGAAAAGAACGAGCGGGTAAAGCTGCCGGTGATCACCGTATTTGCCAAACATACAAAAGCCGTCGTTTTGGGCACCATTGCTACCATCACCACGTTTTTGCTATTCTACCTCATGACGGTATTTACTCTAAGCTGGGGTACTTCCGCACTGCATTACCCGCGTACCAGTTTCCTGGTCGCGCAAATGATCTCGGTTTTGTTTTTTGGTTTAGCCATCCCCATATCCGCAACGCTGGCCGATCGATATGGCCGCAGCAATGTTTTGATCTTTTCCAGCATCGGCATTTTCCTGTTCGGGCTGTTCTTTGCGCCCTTATTCGGTCCGGGAAATTGGGCCGTTACGGTTTTATTCCTGGTGCTGGGCATGTTTTTAATGGGCATGATTTATGGCCCCATCGGCACCGCCCTGGCCGAAATATTTCCGGCCTCCGTGCGCTATACCGGCGCGTCCGTATCGTTTACCCTTGCGGGGATACTCGGCGCCTCGTTAACGCCCTATATCGCCACCACGTTAGCTACGCATTACGGTTTACAGTATGTGGGATATTATCTTTGTTTCTCCGCGGTCATTAGCTTGACAGCTTTGATTGCCGCAAGGTCGTCGATGAGGGAAAATCAGCCCTGATCTCCAGGGCTATATTTGGTGCTCATCCTGAACCAAGTTACACGAAAGCAATTAAGGCACAAGAACCGCTGCACACTGCTGGCAGTCATTCTTGCGCCAGAGGGGGAGATACGCATTAAAAAAGGTTTACAAAGGTTTACACTTTTTCAATGTATTTTGAAGTAACTATCTGTTAGTCAGTTATTTATGTTTTTATGCTGTAAACCCAAAAAATGAGCAGGATTGAGATACGACCTTGCCCGGTTATTCGTCCATGCTAACCGCCGATCAACTGCGCGTCGTTACAGAACAAAAAAGCCTTTAGCTTTAACTTTCAGATTTCTGCTTAAAAGGTAAAGCCGCTGTGCCGTATACCGGTGCCTCCTTGTCTTTTACTTTGGCGGGCATACTGGGCGCCTCGTTAACACCCTATATCGCCACTATGTTAGCTACGCATTACGGCTTGCAATATGTGGGCTACTACCTTTGTTTTTCAGCGGTCATCAGTCTGGCAGCCCTGATCGCCGCGAGATCACAGAGCATGAAAATTAAATAAATCAGCTTCCTTCCAAATTTGTTAATTTTACCGCTGATCAATCGCCCGATAAAAAACAGAGCTATGAGCAATAACGATATCATGAAAAAGCTGCGCGTAGCGCTCAAATTTACCGACGACGATATTATAAAAGTTTTAGACCTGGCTAATTTCAGGATAACCAAAACCGAGCTGGGCGCTATATTCCGCAAGGAAGATCACCCCAACTTTAAACCCTGCGGCGACCAGATCCTCCGCAATTTTTTAAACGGCCTCATTATCCATATGCGCGGGCCGAGGGAGGGGTAGGGAGTGGCAGTTTGCAGTAGCAGGCGTCACGATCCTGCCGGGTGGCCAGCGATCAACCAACCACGTAACACATAAAGTTCCTCTCCTTTGGAGAGGCCTGCCTGCCGCAGGCAGGGATTTAGGGTGAGGCTACTCACCAGTCGGCAGTTTGCAGTAGCAGTCGGCAGTAAGCGTGGATCAATCAACCTTCCAATTTTACAACCTTCCAACTTTACAACATTCCAACATTCCAACATTCCAACATTCATCATTCCTTCCGGATAATGTTATTGCTTACTACGATCTCATTCAATAGCCCTGCCGAATTTTTAGCATATCCTTTATAAGGTTTATCTTCCGACTCGGACATTTTTGTAATGTCTGAATTCACCTGGTTAAGCTGCTTTATTAAAGCGTTGATCTCCTTCAGGTGCGCGTTAAAAATTCGCGCTTTGTTGTTATAACTGTCAGCCAGGTAATTTTTCGCGGCAGCGGCAGCCTGTTTCGAAGTGTCGGGGACCAGGTAAGTATACATCGTTAAATTGCTTACTGTCGTAATAACGGGCGTTAGGGAGTATGATGTATCTTTGTCGTTTAGTTTGGCAAGGTTAAGCTTAACGGGGTCGGGATTATAAGCAACCAGGTCTTTATACTCGCCTATGATAGCCGAAACCAGCCGGTGCTGGGTATGATAGGCATCGTCTATCAACTTTGTTTTAACGCTATTTTTAAAGCCGTTAAATAACAGCGGAGTAAAGTCATAAGCCTTCGTTCGCAGCACCGAATTCTGTACCGAGTAATAATTACTAAGCGTTCTATTTTTGGTATAAAGCATTCCCAAATTGGTGCTCAGTAGCTTGAAGTTTGGATTGTTGGTGCTCATCAGCGAAAGATCCGCCTCGTTGCCAAAATTATAGAATTGTTTCCCCAAAATTTCCAGATCGTCTATCCGCTCATATGAAGAAAGAAAATATAGCCGGTAATGCTGATATTCCGCGTCCGGGTTATCGATCTGGTCATAACAATTCTGAAGAAATGCCTGAAATGCTTTATTCGTAATGATTTCGTATATATTGGCGTTCGCGCTGGGTTTCCACCGCAACAGGGATAACCTGCCTTTAAATTCCAGTTCCTCGGTATTATTGACCTTTAATGAGTCAAATAGCTTTGCCAGGAACGAAACCTGCGCGGCGGCCTGCATCCGGTGATTATTGTTAACCAACGCATATAAGCTATCCTGGATAGAAAAATAGCTCTCGCTGTTGTTCCAAAATGAGGGTTCTAACGGAGGAAGCAATAAGCGGTTTGTTTTTGTATCAACAAAGATAAATGTGCCCAACGGATATACATTTTGAAAATTATTCTCCAGCAGCGATAAGCTGCTCATGGACGACGAGTCCATCTTCAATAAAAAGTTTAAAACCTTGTTGTGCTCCAGTTTGATCCCAAGATTTTCGAGCGATTCAAAATTGGCACTTTCTTTTTCAGGAATAATTATAGGAATATAATAAACCTGGTTCTTTTGTTTACTGAGTGCGGCGAAGTCCTTTCGTACAATAGCCGAGGTTTCGTCCTGTACGTCCTGTCCGTAAAACGAAACCGTGTCGCCTTTGCGAACGGATACCTCTTTGATTTTTTCTTCACCCGGCCGCAGCTTTACCAGGGTCTTTACTTTAAAATTGCCCGATTTTTTGCTGATCTTATAAAATACGGTCAGTTCATTTTTGGTGGTGTTTTTTATCTTGAACCTGAACCCGCCGGCCGTAGCCAGCAAAGGAAATAACGAAACGATAACTATCGTCGCTAAAGCCTTAAATAAGGACGGTAAATTTGAAAAAAGCATTTTTATTGGTTTCCCGGAAGATAGATTGGGTGAAATAAACATAGGCGATTTATATTTTACAACTCATTTATAAAGCAGGCGATCTGTAAACTTGTAACTAAAACGAAGTTCAGGCGGGGTTAGTGTCCCGCCGGCGTTAAAAAATCACTTGCTATTGCCCTGTATTAAGCGGTACCGCCCGCTTTTGATCAGCCGCTGCTCTTCCGCCGAAAAAGATTGTCTTCCGCCAAAGTCCTGTACCCAATAAGTGTTGTTTTCGGCAACGCCAACCTCTTTAAAAGCGGGGTTCATCAGGTTTTTACAGTGACCGGGACTGTTAAACCAGCCTTGCATCACCTCGGCAATGCTCATCTGGCCCTGGGCTATGTTTTCGCCTACCGCAAAGCTCCGGTACCCTTTAAAAGTGTAACCCGCCAGCACAACGCGGTCCTCCACGCTGCGGCCATCCCTGCTGGTATGACTGAAATAATGATTGTCGGCCATATCGCGGGCATGGCCAATAGCCGCTATCTCCAGCTGATTGTTCCAAACCAGCGGCGGCGCCGGTGGCATATAGGTGGTCCCGCAGTTGCAGCCTTGCTGGCGTACCCGGTTAATCTCGTTCAGAAATTCGCGTCGGAAGCGGCCGCTGCTGACGGTTTGCTGGCTATAGACTGTATATCCCTCAAATAGGATAAATAAGATAAGTATCGTTTTAATTGAATTCCTCATGTCGGTAAGACAACCGAATGGCGCTGAAGTTTAAATGCGTCATCTTGGCCTTCTTCTGCCCGCTCGCCGATTGCCTGTTCGCCTTCGTCTGTAAGGTATTAAAATTATGATTGCCCCCAGTAAAATTATACCGATCAGGATTATAATAATACTGTCTTTTTGGCTGAGTTCCCTTTGTAAGGCTTCTTTATATTGTAGGTATATACTTTTTTTTTACTTTGCAGCGAATCCAGCTTTTTTACCTGCCTTGCATGCTGTTCCGTTACCCTGACCAGCAATCTTGCCTCTTCGTCCTTACGGATGCTGTCCTCCAGCGAATCACGCTTTTTTAGCACAAGGGCCTCTTTCGGATAATTTTTCGTCCGGCTGTATAGCAGCGCAAAGTTTTTTAGCACGTCGAGCTCGATCTTTTTATTACGAGTGGTAACCGAAAGCAGCAGCGCCTCGTTCAGGTCTTTCATAGCCAGCCCATAATCCTGAATATCGCTTTTGATGGCAGATAAGGTGAGCAGCGATGTTATAATATTTGCGGTATCCTTTTTAACCCGCGACAGCGTATTCGATTGCAGGATAAACCATTTTGCCTGGGGATACTTTCTCTGCGCAAAATAAACCTTCGCCAGGTTATCAAAACAGTCACGCAAACCAGCAGTGTCATTATACATAGAGTAGCGGTGCAATGCCCTCATCGTATAATTCAGGGCTTCGTTTTGATAGCTTAACCGCCTTTTTTTATTTGAAATGGTATCGTAGTCCAGATACTTCAATGCTATTTCGCTATAAATAGGCCCCGTTAATAACTCGTACCTGTTTGTTTTTGCCTGTTGTTTAAGGGAGTCAAGGCTCATCGATTTAAGCTGCCGTTTCAGGCTATCTATTAAATGGGCATACTGCGGCGACTTTAAACTATCCAGGTGACGAATTGCAGCCACTGACCGGAGACTATCCCGTAAGTTAACCTTCGCAACCTCTGCAAGGCTATCCATTAAACGGGTGGCATCTATCTGTTCTAAGCTGTCTTGCGTCCGGATGATGGCCGAATAGTTAACACGATCCGGTGCGCGCCTGGACCCATATGAGGCATAACGTTCGTTGGTGGCTAACGAAACGGATGTTCCTGATGATTCGGTGCGGTTTACTGATCTGTTGCTGTCCCCCTGCGAAGTTTTTGTGGTATCCATGGGGTGTATGGACGCAAATAAATTCACGCAGGTCAGTAAAACGGTGATCAGTGTAAGAAGTTTTTTCATCAGCTATAAAGCTCAGGCATGCTAATATCTCAATTACCATTCAAATAATATGCCCTTAATGGAATAGGTACGGAAAAATCCGCTTAATGGTTTGGTAATTAATGCACTACGGCCGAAATAAAGCACATTTTCGCTGTGACCTTTGTTTAGGAATTTATTTTAACAACTGTTAACAAGAAATGTTAATAACTTAAAAAAAGCGTCTTTATGTCCGGTTTTGTATACTCTTTTTAAGCTAACGAAGAATTTGTTCGAAGTGATTCAGGAAGTTGTGGAAGGGCCTGAGCTTAATAAGCAGGTTAAAAAGAATGATCCCGATAGCCGCGCACGTTATGCCGGCTAATACGTCTAAAACATAATGGTGACTGGCATATATTGCTGTAAACCATATTCCCAGCATCACCGTTACAAAGAAAATGTTGACCGACCGTAAACGGTTTTTTATCCCGTAATACAAAACAATAACCGGGTACGACGAGTGTAAAGATGGCATTGCGGCAAATACATTGGAGCCTTTTGAATATAGGGATTTAAACACAGGGGCGTGAAAAAACAGATCGAACTTAGCTAAGCCGGCGCTGTTACCCGGTGTTGATGCCTCGAAATGAAATCCATGATATTCCACATACCAGGGCGGGGCGGCGGGGTAAAGGTAATAGATCACAAAACCTAATAGGTTTACCAGGAGAAAAGTCAGCGAAAAATGCAGGAACTGCCGTTTGTTTTTAAAAAATAAATAAGCTGCAAAGCCGAGAGGGACCGGTATCCAGCAAAGATAAAAGATGCCACCGGCAATATCAAGGAAGGTTGTGCCGTGTAGCCGCCAATATTCATTGGGTGTTAATAACGCACCACCGGTATGGATACCGAAAAGCTGTTTTTCCAGGTTGTACAGGTCGGCAATGTGAACGGTATGGTACCGGTAGTTCGGGAACGCCTTCATATAATCGAAAATGATCCAGTACACGATGAATATCGAAAACCCCGTAACAAACTTCCGGGTAACTGCCGAGCTCAGGAAAAGACAATTAACGATCAATACCAGGGTGAGTTGGTCGGGTTTGTAACCCACCAGGAAATAAGATAGAACCAGGTACCCTGCCGACATAAGGAATAGAACGATAAGCGATCGCACAGTAGGTTTAGCCCTGCCGTTAATAGCACCGCTCATGCTATTTTTTGAGGAAGTCGGAACGGAATATTTTATCCCAAAGGGGCGAGCTTACACCATATCCCTTTTCAGGATCCTGGTAGTGATGGAGCATGTGGTGCTGTTTGATCTTTTTCCAGAGGTTGCCTTTAAAATTGAAATGGTGTATGGCATAATGCGATATGTCATAGATAAGGTAACCCAATATAAAACCGGGGAAAAACCCCCAGATATAATTTACCGGTAAAATGGCATTAAATAAAAAATAAAAACCGGTAGCAAGCGGTATGCTTACTGAAGGCGGCAACACCAGGCGTTTTGCATCGCTTGGATAGTCGTGGTGCACGCCATGAAATATAAAATGCATCCGCAATGCCCATTCCTTTCCTTCGGGCATATAATGAAAAACAAACCGGTGCATAACGTATTCAACAAAGGTCCATACAAAAAGACCAAGGACAAATAAGCCGAAAAAGTTAGCCGGCCCTATGGCATATTGAAAAAACGCTTTGTAAATGCAAAATATAATAACGGGAACGAAAATAATCAGCGGTACAGTGAAATGCACCTTCGACAAGCTTTCCAACAAATCGCTCTTAAACATTCTCACAGACTCCTGCGAGTTGGAAACATATTTTTTTTTCATAGCGGTCAGGGTTTAAAATATTTTTGATTTCTCTGCCTGTTAATCCATCTCAATTTTACTAAAGATTTAGTAAAATGTCACTGATTTTATTTAAATGTTACGAAGGTATGATTTTTCCGGCGCATACTCAGCGAAAACGGTAAATGAGGAAACATCCGGGAGCGAACAACTTATTGCTTTTGTTCCAGGATCGCTTTTTTAGCGGCCATCAATCGTCTGAACGCCGTAATATTGGTAAGCACCGCTACAATGGCAAGAGGGATGGTAAATATAGTGATGGTTTCAAACACATCAAATTCGATACCTGGTATGTATAGTTTATAATTTCCGCCGATATACAGCGAACTTAACCCGCATATTACCGCGAACAATCCAATGGTTACCACCCGCTCGGGGCGCTGCATAAGGCCGCCTTTGCTTTCAATGCCCAGCCCCTCGGCGCGTGCGCGTACATAACTTACCATCATGGACCCGATCATCGCCACAAAGGCGCATATGGAGCTTATAAAATAATGATGGCCGACTAAATAATAGCAGATCCCCAAAAACATGATGAGCTCGCTGTAACGGTCGAGCACCGAATCGTATAAGGCGCCAAAGGTCGATTTCATATTCCCAAGCCGTGCTACCTGACCGTCGAGCATGTCAAACAAGCCCGCGAATAAAATGAGCGCACCAGCCCAGCCTACATAGCGAAGATCGCCGCGGTTACCTTCTTCGGCGCCCACGATAAATATCACGGCTACGCCAACATTTAATGCAAAGCCGATAGAGGTAACCACATTGGGCGTAAGGCCTAATTTTATCAGCAGTTTAACCAGCGGGTCTATGATTTTATAAATGCCTGATTGAAGATTGGTTCGTATGGATGTATGCTGTTCCACAATTATAAAACTGTTTAAAAATAAAATTGAATCGCTGTGCGGATCCCCAATTTAACAGCGCCGGGATGATCCAAATAGGTAAAGCGCCTTACCAAATCAACACGCACAAATTTAAAAATGTTTTCGATACCTACGCTGCCTTCGATGTAGGGTGTGTTTCCCATGGCGTAGGTGATGGGCTGGCCGTTTGCAGTTACCGGAAAGGGATATAACGCCGGGTGGAGCGAGGGATTATTTTCGTTACTCAGGCCGCCGTATATGGCTTTGACCGACGCCGTTTCGCGCCATTTTAATTTTTTAAATAACGGTATCTTGTTAAAGAAAAACCCGTTAAAGTGCTGGTCGATGGTTAAAGTCTCGTATTGGTCGCTTACAAACTCTAAAAAGTTCATCAGGTTATATGCATATACATCAAACGCGTAGCTTTGGTTAGCGCGGAATATATTAAGCAGGGGATAAGGCACCCGCCCAAAAGTATGGCCCGTTTCAAACCGCATGTCCGCCCATCCAAATTGCGATAGATGCAGTTGCTGATCGATCCTGGCATGCAGTTTTTGATAATCATACTGGCCGCCTATAACATTTTTTAAACCCACATTGTAGTCCACAAAAAACACCGGGTATTTGCCTGGTATCCGGGCGCGGAAGATCCTGCCCTGGGCCACCTGCTCGCCCGGTGCAAAACGAAGGCCGAGGTCGAGCTCGGTGGTGGTCAGATCCGTTACGTTATGCGCAATGTTATTGTCATCTCTCGTGATAAAATACAATGACCCTGCCGGTGACTGGGTCAGGCGGTTAAAACCAAAGTTATAGGATAAATGATTTTCAAATTCCTGTATATAATTTACCTGGTAGCTCTCGTCGTAAAGGTATATATCATTGGCCCCGTGTTTAAGTGAAAGCAGCACGTTGTCCTCCCCAACAAACTGCAGGCCTTGCCCCGGTATACTGGTCGTACGCTGAACAGTTGCCTTTATATAATTTTGCGGGAATTTATAAACCAGCTTATCGTGAATGGAATAAGTGCCGCTTAAAAAATATTGAGCACGGTGATCCTTGAATCCATAAGCGCCGTAAGTTTCCAGGAAAAAACGTTTGTTATACTCGGGCGTAGTGCGTCCGCCCAGCCGCAGCACAAATCCCTCAACCGGGTTAAAGCTATAAAACGTGTTGATCGGCCCTATCTCGAAGGCGCCTAAATTTAAATATCCCGTAAATAAAACGGTGGCTATGGCGTACAACCGTTTGTACGAAGGCATGTTTCTGAGGCTATCCGTGTTTTTGTAAGCTTTTAATTCCGCGGCACTCAATGTATCCAGGCGGTTTGCGGCCCAAAACTGCTCGCTGCGGTGTTTTGCCTCTTCCGAAATTACTTCGGTGCCCGTATAGGTCGAGTCGGGCTGCGGTTTATTTACGATATAATTTTTATAAGTGACCGTCCGCACCCCGTATAGCCCGCTTCCCTTGCTTCGCTTGTCGGCGCCAAGCTCCGCAGTCACTGTGTTTTTGCTTAAGTGGTAGCGGCCGTCCGGGTTTTGCTCAAACTCCTGGTCAACGCGCATCGACTTTACGAAGTTGAGGTTAATATTTCTGTTGATGCTTAATAACGCTCTTTGCACGGCATAATTCCCATCGAGCGTGATATATATTTTTCCGTCGAAGAGCATGTCGGCGGTATTGCGCGGCGTAAAGCTCAGTTCAACCAGCTTCTGGTTGTTAATAACCACAGTGTCTGTAATAAAATATTTATAATAAGCAGGTCCCGAATTGGCGATGGGGCTCAAAAAATCATTCGTCATCAGGAAGATCGAATTGTCATAAATATCCACCTTATAATACAGGTGTTTGATATTTTCAGATACGATAGTATTTTCGTCCGACTGATCGTAGCGCAGCGTTTTTAATCCAAGCGTTACCGTTTTTTCTTTTTCAGGATTTTTGCGGTAATAATACTGCGACAGCTTTTCCTCAATGAAAATGGGCAGCAACGACTTTCCCGGAATCGTCGTGCTGTCGCGGTTATCCAGCAGGAACTTATACTGCCGCATAAACCTGTTATCCGATATCTTGCCGGGAAGATTGCTTAACGCGAACAGCATCTTATCGTACTCCTTGTATTCTACATAGTCGTAATGCTCCGGCCGGTTTTTTTCTTTATTTTCAATCACTTTGCGAATAAGTTCAACAGCCGGGTTGTCTTTATTGCGATAACGCTTTTTTTTACCCCCCTTAACCAAAACCTCGTTTAACTGGGTTGCCTGTGCCGACATCGTGATATGAACAACCTGCTCCTTTGATGGCACAATGATCAGGCTGGCATCTTTATAACCGATATGTGAAGCCCTTAAACGGGTACGCGGTATTACGGAGCTGATGGTAAACTTACCCTGGTAATCGGTGTAAACACTTTGCGGGGTGCCGGTAAACGAGATAGTAACGAAGGGAATGGGTTGTTTATTCGCCGCATCGGTCACCGTGCCGGTAACCACGGTTGTCTGTCCATACAAACTTCGGCAGCATAACAGGAAGATGAAAAGTAACAAGTGTTTACCAAAGTAGTTGAGGTTCATGAATTTCGCTGTCGTGCAGGTGCAAACGTTTATTGATTTGTTTGCTAAATGGTAAACTGAATAATATGGGCGGACATTAATTAACGACGCCTTTTAGTTGTTTATTATACGTAAATAAGCCGCTTTTGTTTGCCGTGAACGGAAAGGGCAGTCGCCAAAGATAAAAAATCAAAGCGGGTCAACGCGATAGCCAATCTTTATTAAAATAAGTTAAACCGCACAACCACAGCCAGCAGAATATTAGTGTAGATACCTGCCAGCACGTCGTCCATCATGATTCCCCATCCCCCGGGCAGCTGCTCCATCTTACGGATAAACAGCGGCTTCGCAATATCAAAAAAACGAAACAGGATCAGCGCGCAAAGCACGTATTTTATTGCGACGGGCAAAAAAAGCAGGCTGATGCACATGCCCGCCACTTCATCGATCACCACACGCGCCGGGTCTTTACCCCAAACCGGTTCAACGACAGATGAGGACCATACCCCCACAAAAATAATTACAACTGTTATAACCATCGAGGCCGTGAGCGGCGGATGCTCTCCGCGCCACGCCAAATACCAGCAAATACAGCAGGCAACGGCGGCAATTGTTCCGGCGCCTTTGCCGATATACCCGATGCCCAGGGCAGTTGAAAATAGCTTATGGAAAAGCATGGGTTGGTTGATTGGTGAGTAGTTGATTAAGTTAAATGGTTAATAAATACACCTCTGTTTATCATTTCCTGATAATAATGCAAACCACTCACTTAATCAACCAACCAACTTAATCAACCAACTACAACACATCCACCAGCTCCTGGTAATAATCCAGGCCAAGGTGCGTGATCAGGTCTTCGCCCATCAAGTGGCGCAGGGTGTTTTGCAGTTTTATCAGTTGTTTAAATATATCGTTTTCAGGACGCAGGCCGGGTGCGGTTTGCGGTGATTTCAAATAGAACGATAGCCATTCCTGTATGCCGCTCATGCCGGCCCTTTTAGCGAGGTCGCTGAATAAGGCAAGGTCTAGCGCGATAGGGGCGGCTAAAATAGAATCGCGGCACAGGAAATTGATCTTGATCTGCATTTTATAACCCAGCCACCCAAAGATATCGATGTTATCCCAGCTCTCCTTGTTGTCGCCATGCGGCGGATAATAGTCGATACGGATCTTATGGTAAAGATCGCCATACAGCTCAGGGTTTGCATCCGGTCGTAAAATATCTTCTAATACGCCCAGCTTTGAAACCTCTTTGGTTTTAAAATTATCAGGGTCGTCCAAAACGAGGCCGTCGCGGTTACCCAGGATATTGGTCGAGAACCATCCTTTTACGCCAAGCGACCGCGCAGCCAGCCCCGGCGCCAATATTGTTTTCATCAGGGTTTGCCCTGTTTTAAAATCCTTACCGGCGATGGGCGTATTGGTTTCTTTGGCCAACTCGATAAGCGCCGGGATATCAACCGTCAAATTGGGCGCGCCATTGGTAAACGGTATGCCTAGCTTTAGGGCCGCGTATGCATATATCATGCTGGGCGATATGCGCTTGTCGTCATTGATCAGCGCCTGCTCGAATTTTTCCAGGCTTTCGTGTATTTCCGAAGCTTCGTAATATATTTCGGTCGATCCGCACCATATCAGCACAATGCGGCTGCAGTTATTCTTCTCTTTAAAACTGGTAATGTCATTCATTACCGCGTTTGTCAGCTCGTACCGGGTACCGGCCTTTATGTTGGTGCCAACAAGGTTTTTCGCATAGTTTTTATCAAAAGCCGCCTTCATAGGCACCACAGCTTCCAGTTCTGCTTTTATGGCATTTAGCAGGCCGGCTTCGAGCACCTTTGCTTTCATAGCCGCCTCGTAAACATTATCTGAATATACATCCCACCCCCCGAAAACGATATCATTTAACGCAGCAAGCGGAACAAAATCTTTAACTTTTGGAAAACGATTCTCGGTTCTTTTACCCAGCCGGATATTTCCCATTTGGGTAAGTGATCCTATCGGTTGTGCTATTCCTTTTTTTACCGCCTCCACGCCCGCAATTAGGGTAGTAGCCACGGCGCCCAATCCCGGAATTAAAATGCCCAGCTTTCCCTCGGCCGCCTCAATGTTGGTTTTCATATAGTCAGATTATAATGTAAATGTTATCCTTAAAGCCATTCATTCTCTTTATACCAATCAAGCGTTTCAGCAACCCCCGACTTCAAATCATACCCGGGATTGAAACCTAATATGGCTTTGGCCCTGGTAATATCGCAATACCAGTTTACGGCGGTAAGCTCGCTTAATTTCTCGACGTTCAAAATAACGGCTTTATTAGCTAAAGAACCATATTTTTCGGCAATATGTGCTATAAATTTTACAAAGTTTACCGGCAAATGAATTTTTATGGTTTTTTGATTTAAAACATTCTTGATGGTGTTGGCTAACCGGTACCGGTCATAAAAACAGCCGTCAGATAAATTAAAGGTTTGGCAATTACCCGCATATAACGCTTTAATGGCCGCCTGCGCCACATCCTTCACGTAAATAAAGCTGAATTGCTGCTGAACCCTCCCGATGTAAGGCTCGATCCCGTTTGCCACCTGCTTAAAAAAAATGAAGATGCCGCGATCGCGGGGGCCGTATACACCGGTGGGCCTTAAGATGTTATAATTTAGCCCGGTAAAAGCTTTTAACTTTTCTTCCGCAAGCAGCTTACTCCGCCCGTATGAGGTGATAGGGTGGGAGACGGTTTTTTCGGTAATTACGCCGGTTAAATCGTTTAGGGGCCCTACGGCGGCCAGGCTGCCCATCAACACGAATTTTTTTAAATCGATGCCGCTTTCCAAAACAGCCGCTGCCAGGTTATGGGTGTAACCTGCGTTAACATCGTTATACTCCTTTTGCGAACGTGCTTTCGTTATGCCGGCAGCATGAATGATGTAATCGTATCGCTTTTCTTTAAGATCGGAGGCCAGAGACACTATATCGGTAAAATCAGGATAGATATACCGGATACCAAAACCTTTCAGATGATCTATGCTACTGCTTTTCCTGACTGCAGCGGTTACTTCGAGGTTGTTTTTTAAAGCTTCTTCGATTAAGTGATACCCTACAAATCCACTGGCACCGGTTATCAGCACCCGCTCCTTCATAGCGGTTTTTCGTAAATACGGTATTTTTTGTACGGATCGCCTTTGATCGCTAAAATGGCATTATTGATCAGGTGGTTATTCTCTAAGGTCCAGCCCGCCTCGGCGTGCTCGAAGCCCCTGTCACGGTACTCTTTAATTATTGAACCATATAAACAGGCCTCAATCCCCATCTTGCGGTATCCATCTATCACGCCAAGCGCATATATCCGAATACTTTTTACTTTGCTTTTATTCAACAAAATTGTAAAAATGCCGGCAGGTAACAGCCTGCCTCGTTTTACCTTAATTAACACTTCGTTAAGGTTGGGCAACGCAAGCCCAAAGCCTACAATTTTTCCATCCTGCTCGGCAACAAACGCGAAATTCGGATCCAGTATTAGCTTAAGGTCCTTCGCCAGGTGTTCAAACTCCTCGTCATTTAACGGCACAAACCCCGTATTCTGATCCCACGCCGAGTTATAGACTTTGCGAAGATTTGCGGTTTCCTCTTTAAAGTTTTTTAGGTTAACCTTACGGATAACAATGTTGTTGCGCTTTAATCTTTCCTGCAACGCATCTAAAAGCCTTATCGATTTGTCGTCGTACGCGTCCCCCTGCCAGTGCCAGGCGATCAGGTCTATTTGTTTTGAAAATCCTGCCTTTTCGATCAGCTCAGCATAATAAGGATAATTATACGTCATCATCAGCATTGGCGGGCTGTCAAATCCATCGATCAATAGCCCGCAGGCTTCATTGGTCGAAAAGTTAACGGGGCCGATGAATTTTTGAGCTGCGCCTTTTTCTTTCAGCCATTTAGTTGCCGCATCAAAAAGCATGTTCGCAGCGTCCTGATCGTTTATGCAGTCAAAAAAACCGAAAAAACCGTCGTTAACCTTATTGAAGTTATTGTGAGCATTATTTAAGATGGCCGCAATGCGACCAACGACTTTATCCTCATCATACAGCAAAAATGGCTGTATGGACGAGTGTTTATGAAACGGATGCGTGGTTAACAGATCCTTTTGAGCGATGAACAGCTCGGGTACATAGTTCGGATCGTTTTTGTAAAGGTCATGAGGGAAATCGATAAATGATGCCAGCTCTTTTTTAGAAACCGGTATTATTTTTCTCATATCTTTTCTTTTATCGATGTTACGCCTACTTCTTTAAATGCTTTTGCGATTTTCTCGATAGCCTCATCGATCTGGTCGAAGGTATGGGTAGCCATGAGCGAGAAACGCAGTAGCGAAGAATCAGAAGGAACTGCAGGCGAAACAACCGGGTTCACAAATATTCCTTCGTTTTGCAGGAATTTTGTAACCAGGAAAGTTTTATGATTATCCCGTACGTAAATAGGGAGTATAGGGCTTTCGGTAGGGCCAAGGTCAAAACCTTCTTCCAGTAGCAATTTCATAGCGTAGCGGGTATTGTCCCAAAGTTTGGCAATACGCTCGGGTTCCGACTCGATGATATCCAGGGCGGCAATTACGCTGGCAACAGATCCCGGCGTCATACTCGCGCTGAACATTAAAGCACGTGCACGGTGTTTCAGGTAATCGATGGTTGCCGCGTCACTGGCAATAAAGCCGCCTAATGAAGCCAACGATTTACTGAAGGTGCCCATGATAAGGTCCACATCGTCGGTCAGGTCAAAATGCGAGGCGGTGCCTGCGCCTTTATGGCCGATAACCCCCAGGCTGTGCGCATCATCAACCATGATATTGGCGCCATACTTGTTGGCGATCTGCACGATCTCCGGAAGCTTAACGATATCGCCCTCCATACTGAAAATACCGTCTACAGCTATTAATTTAACAGCTTCTTCGGGCAGGATGCTGAGCTTGCGCTGTAGGTCGTCCATGTCATTATGGGCGTACTTAATAACCTTTGAAAACGAAAGGCGGCTCCCGTCAATGAGCGAAGCATGATCGTACTCGTCTAATATCAAATAGTCGTTACGACCTGTAATGCTGGATAATACGCCCAAATTAACCTGGAAACCAGTGCTGAATAAAACGGCGGCTTCCTTATTAACATATTTGGCAAGCCTGTGCTCCAGTTCAATATGTATATCAAGCGTGCCGTTTAAAAAACGCGAACCGGCACAACCGGTACCGTATTTATCAATTGCCTTTTTTGAAGCTTCCTTAATTTTAGGATGATTGGTTAAGCCTAAATAAGAATTGGAACCGAACATTAACACTCTTTTGTTATCGATCATTACTTCGGTATCCTGTCCAGACTCAATAGGCCTGAAGTATGGATATAGCCCCATTTCCCGGATCATATTCGCATCCTGGAACTGCGCTATTTTCTCATGTAATTTTTTAACCATGTATATTAACCCTGCTTAAATTTTTTGTAAAAATACCATCAATTCGCTAAAAACTCATATTAAGGTGTAATTTTTTTGAATTACTTTAAAAGCGAACCTCTTCCCATCCGGCAAATTAATTAAAAATTTTGTTTATTCAGCCAGATAATTTTTCATTTTTTTATAAAAAAATGAAAAATTAAGATAAACTCCGGCGAATTATCCGGCTCATGTAAAAATTTTATTCACAATTTTATATCTCTTATAAATATAGGATATTCGCGCTTCCTGATGTAAATAATCACAATTACAAATCGGTACTTTGAGGTTGTTAAAGGAACGAAGACCATACATGAAAATCCCAGCCTTTCTATTAATAGTTAACTTCATATTCATTCTGCCTTCTGTTGTTTTCGCGCAACCGGGCACAGATACGGTCGTCTCTTTAAAACAGTGTGTAGAATTTGCGTTGCGGAATCAACCGGCTGTGAGGCAGGCGTCCATCGATCAGCAAATTAATGAGCGGGATATCCGCATCGGGCTTGCGGGCTGGCTGCCGCAGATCAATTCGTCCGGACAGTATCAATATTATTTTAAAGGAAGCCCGGTTGCCAATACCGGGAGCGCAGCGTTGCCGGCTACTAACCTCAACCAGTTCTCGTCGTTAGGTTTGCAGGCCAGCCAGGTAATTTATAACAACGATGTACTGCAGGCCGCCCACGCTGCAAAGTATTCGCGTCAATATTATAAAGAAAATATCCTGAGCAGCCAGATCAATGTGGTCTCGGATGTAAGCAAGGCTTTTTTTGATGTACTGTTATCGCAAAAGCAGCTCGATATTTTAAATGAAGACATAGCCCGGCTACAGCGCAGCTTAAAAGATGCTTATAATCGCTACCAGGCAGGTGTTTCGGATAAAACAGATTACAAACAGGCTACCATATCGCTAAATAATTCCCTGTCGACACGCAAGCAAACCGCCGAGGCGATCAATAGCAAACTTGCATATCTTAAGCAAATAATGGGTATAGGCAGCGGTCATAATTTAATACTTAGCTATGATTCCACCCGGTTTGAACAGGAAGCCAATATCGATACCAACCAACGGTTAGATGTCAATAATCGCATCGAATACCGTTTGCTGCAAACACAAAAGAACCTGGAAAATGTAAATGTGAACTATTACAGATATGGTTTTTTGCCGTCTATATCGGCCATAGGCGCATATAACTTGCTCTATTTAAACAATAGGTTTTCCGACCTCTATAGCCAGTCTTTTCCAAATGCTTACGCCGGCCTTTCGCTGGCGCTGCCCATTTTCCAGGGAACAAAACGCCTGCAAAATTTAGGTAAGGCCAGGCTCCAGGTGGAGCGCGTGGATCTGGACATTGAAAATTCGGCAAATACCATTAATACCGAATATGTGCAGGCGCTGGCAAGCTATAAAAGCAATTACACCAGCTGGAAACTGGTGAGGCAAAATGTCGGCCTGGCTAAAGATGTATATAAGGTGGTAAGCCTTCAATACCGGGAAGGGGTTAAAACTTATCTCGATGTGATCATCGCGCAATCCGACCTGCGTACGGCCGAATTGAATTATTACAACGCATTATTTCAGCTGCTGTCCAGTAAAATCGACCTGGAAAAGTCGCTTGGCATTTTAGGTGTACAATAAATTGAATATGAAAGCAAGCAATATACTTTGGCTGGCGCCGGTTGTTTTGTTAGGATGGTCGTCGTGCCATAAGCAAACCAAACAAAATGCCGTTTTACCGCCAACACCTGTAAGTGTTACCGACGCCAAGGTAGCCAAAGCCGTTTACTATGATAAATACCAGGGGACCGTTGTAGCATTGAATTCCGTTGAATTACGAAGCGAGGTAGCGGGTTTTATAACCGGGATATTTTTTAAGGAAGGAGAGATAGTTCCCAAAGGCAAGCAATTATATGAAATTGACCGCCGCAAATATATGGCCGCTTACCAGCAGGCGCAGGCCAATTTATCAAGCGCGAACGCTAACCTCGTAAAAGCGCAAAAGGATGTCGACCGTTATAATATGCTGCTTAAAAATGACGCTATTGCACGGCAAACGGTCGATCAGGCCGTGGCCGCGTACGAAACCGCTAAGAGCCAGGTTGCTGTTGCAAAAGCGGGGGTGTCGTCGGCAAGGACGGATCTTTCTTATTCCATTATTACAGCACCATTTACAGGCCGTATCGGTATTTCGCAGGTTAAGCTTGGCGCCCAGGTTACTCCCGGCACCACCTTATTGAATACCATATCGAGCGAGCACCCGATAGGTGTCGACGTTGTGATCAACGAAGACGATATCAACAGGTTTTATAATTTGCAAAAACATGGTACCGACTCTACCTTCAGGCTCCAATTATCCGATGGTACCGAATATAAAAGATCGGGTAAAGTTTTGGCTATTGACAGGGGCGTAACCAGCCAGACCGGAACGGTTAAAGTCCGCATCCAGTTTCCCAATGATAATGATGCGCTTAAAGATGGTATGAGCTGCGTTTTAAATGTGCTGAATGAAGATTCGGGAGATCGCGTTCAAATACCATTCAAGGCGATAACGGAGCAAATGGGCGAGTTTTTTGTTTTTACCGCGCACGATACTATAGCTAAACAGAACAAGGTTGTGATTGGGCCGAGGGTGGGATCCAACATCGTTATTATGAGCGGCCTGCAGCAAGGTGATAAGGTGATCACAGACGGCTTTCAGCGTTTGCGCGACGGGGGCAGGATAACGCTTGGAAATCCCGCAGCCGCAACAGGGGGGCCGGGCTCACCGCCGGCAGGGGCAACGCCACCCAAATCCGGTCAGGGCAAATAAGAGATTTTAATAAAACAGCATGATTGCAGAAACCTTTATACGCAGACCGGTTACCGCTATTGTTATTTCATTAGTGATACTGATTGTCGGTGTTTTGGCCATTACATCCTTGCCGGTCGGTCAATACCCGGAAATTTCGCCGCCCACGGTTAATATTTCCGGTACGTATACGGGCGCCGATGCGCTTACTGTCGAGCAAACTGTAGCTACGCCTGTCGAAGTGCAGGTTAACGGGACTCCGGGCATGACCTACTTGCAAAGCAACAGCACCAGCAACGGGCAAATGAGTATGACGGCCAATTTTGAAGTCGGCACTGATATTAATATTGCCGCGCTCGACGTACAAAACCGCGTAGGCATTGCAATCCCAACGCTGCCGCAGGAAGTGCAGCGGCTTGGTTTAACCGTGCGAAAGCGTAACCCGAGCATACTGATGCTGGTAGCTATATATGCCCCAAAGGGGAGCCACGACGTTACTTTTATCGATAATTATACCAACGTTTTTGTACGCGACGCCTTATTGCGCGCCAAAGGTGTGGGCGACGTGATTAGCCGCGCCGATGATTTTAGCATGCGTATCTGGCTTAAGCCGGATAAGCTGGCTGCGCTCGGTATGACCGCTGCCGATGTCACTAATGCTATACAGGAACAAAACGCGCAGGTGGCGGCGGGTTCGGTCGGATCGACGCCGCAGGAAAAGGAACAGGCGTTTGAATACAGCGTTTTGGTTAAGGGCCGTTTGTTCGAACCGGAAGAGTTTGGGAATATCATTGTAAAAACATTGCCGGGCAGCGGCGCCATCGTTCATCTGAAAGATGTTGCCCGCATTGAGCTGGGCAAATTTAACTATGCCGGAAACTCATTTGTCGACGGCAAAAGAGCTTCGTATCTTCTTATTTACCAAGCGCCAAACAGCAATGCTATCGAAACAGCCGACGCGGTATATTCAACCATGGAGCAACTTAAAAAGAGCTTCCCTGCCGATGTCGATTACGTGGTGCCGTTTGAGTCGATAACCGTTGTAAAAGTTTCGGTACACGAGGTGGTGAAAACGTTGCTCATCGCATTATCCCTGGTGATCGTCGTGGTTTTCCTGTTCCTGCAAAGCTGGCGGTCCACGCTGATCCCGGTACTGGCTATTCCGGTTTCCATCATCGGCACATTTATCTTTTTTATGCCGCTTCATTTTACCATCAACACGTTAACCCTGTTCGGTTTCGTGCTGGCTATAGGTATCGTTGTCGATGATGCGATCGTGGTGGTAGAAGCGGTTCAGCATTATATAGACGAACGCGGAATGTCGGCAAAGGAAGCAACCATTCATGCTATGCGCGATATATCTGCGCCGGTTATCGCAATCGCGCTCATCCTTGCAGCCGTGTTTGTTCCGGTGGGCTTTATCCCGGGCATTGTGGGCAGGTTGTATCAGCAATTTGCCATTACCATCGCCATATCCGTATTGATCTCGGCATTCGTGGCCCTCTCGTTAACCCCGGCCTTATGCTCACTTATGTTGCGGCCGCATAAACTGGATAATAAATCCAGGGGGCTCGACAAGTTCTTTTTTGTATTTAACAGATGGTTTGAGCGGGTTGCCGGAAAATACCGCAATGGCGTTCATCGCGGCATCAAAAACTCCAGGTTTGTGATCGTGATACTGGTATGTATTATTATCGGCGCCGTACTGTTGTTTAAGACCAAACCGACGGGATTTATACCAACAGAAGACGAGGGCCGTGTTTACGTGACCTACGATCTGCCGGAGGCCTCTTCGACGCAACGCACGGTTGAGGTGCTGCACCAAATGATGAGGTCGCTTGACAGTATACCAGAAATATATCACTACGCTGCGTTAGGCGGGTTAAATGCTGTAAGCTTTGCGAGCAAATCAAACAGCGCCACCATATTTTGCCAGCTCAGGCCATGGGATCAGCGCGAAAAGAAATCGCAGCAAATATTTGCCGTTATCGCCAGGATTCAAAAAAAACTGGCCAAATATAAAGAGGCCAATGTGGTGGTTATTGCGCCGCCCGCAATACCAGGGCTGGGAAGCTCGGCGGGTTTTACCTTCATTTTAGAGCAGAAGCAGGCCGGCGGGGATATTAAGAATTTTGAAAAAGTATTGCAAAACTTTGTGGTGGAAGCCAACAAGCGACCCGAAATTGGCAGGGCATTCTCGTTTTTTACGGCGCATACCCCGGCTTACCAGCTTACCATCGACCGCGAAAAGGCCAAGAAAATGGGCGTTGCAATTTCTGATATCAACAACGCATTACAAACCTATATGGGCAGCTCGTTTGTCAATGATTTTACTATTTACGGGCGTAATTTTCACGTGGTCGCACAGGCCGACACAAACTACCGCACCAATATTCAAAACATAGGCCAATACTTTGTGCGTAACCAGGCGGGCGCTATGGTACCTCTTAGCACCCTAACATCGTATAAGCTGATGGAAAATGCGCCGTTGATATCGCACTTTAATTTGTTCCGCTCATCGGAGATCGACGGCACTTCGGCGCCAGGCTACAGCAGCGGCGACGCTATTAAAGCCTTGCAGGAAGTGGCGGCGCAATCGTTGCCGCAGGGGTTTGGTTACGAGTTTGCGGGCCTTAGCCGCGAGGAGATCATATCGGGATCAAAAACAGTTTACATATTTATGCTTTCCATCGGCTTTGTCTTTTTATTCCTGGCCGCATTGTATGAAAGCTGGTCGGTGCCATTTTCGGTGATACTCGCTGTTCCGCTCGGAGCCTTTGGGGCGATATTATTTTTAACATTTAACCCCGGACTGGACGATAACATTTACGCACAGATAGGTTTGATCACTTTAATAGGCCTTGCCGCTAAAAATGCCATATTGATCGTCGAGTTTGCCAAAGAACGGGTTGACCGGGGTATGGAACTGGAAAAAGCTACCCTCGAGGCCGTAAAATTGCGTTTGCGACCGATCATCATGACCTCGATGGCTTTTATACTCGGTGTGTTGCCGCTGGTATTTGCTTCCGGGGCGGGCGCGCAAGCGCGACAAACTATCGGATGGACCGTTTTTGGAGGTATGCTGGCGGCCACATCGCTGGCGGTGTTCATTGTACCGGTTCTTTTTTATACTATTACCAAATTTGCTTATGGGAAAGCAAAGCTGGCAGAACTGGAGAAAAATTATAAACCCGACCCGGAGCACGATCCGCAAACATAGCATCGCGATTTTTGGTCTTGTAGTTATTCAATACAGGAAGCCCGGCAGATAAGATATTCTGCCGGGCTTTTTTTTTGATAAATTTTTAATAAAAAAATAGGCTGCAAAGCAGCAGCCGACGTTTTGATTATCAGCGCGGTACACAGTTAACAAATGTTGAAAAACTTGTAAAAGTAGCGGTAACAATGGCATGACGATACTCGAAAGGCGCTTGATTGGCAGAATATTTGTTAATGGGTGGTTAATTAATTTAATGTTAACAAAAACAACAATTATGAAAAGAGTATCAAAGTTAATAGCCGTAGCGATTGCCGCTGGAGGGTTATTTTTAACAAGTAATGTAAATGCACAGACCAGTGCCACGAGCACTCCAAACCCGTGGCGTTTTGGTATTGGTGTTGAGGGAGGCATACCAACCGGTAACGAGAAAAACTTTTCGAATTTTGAATTAGGCGGCACCGCCCGCCTGCAGTATGATGCCGATAGCCACCTGGGAATAACCCTTACCTCGGGCTATTACAATTTTTTTGGTAAAGACGTACCTGGATTTGCCGGTACAAAATATTCAAACGATGGGATAGTGCCTGTGAAAGCCGGTATTAAGGCCTTCTTTGCACCGGAAATATATTTTGGTGCCGAAGTTGGCGCAGGGTTTGAAACCTGGAATGGTGGCAATACCAAGCTGATCCTTTCTCCGGCCTTAGGCTGGGCCAACAGAACCTGGGATGTAGGCGTACGTTACGAGAACTTCTCGGGCCAAAATGATAATTACGGTTTGGTGGGGTTACGTGTAGCCTATGCCTTTGGATTTTAAAATTAAGATTTGAGTATTGAGATGTGAGACATGAGATTGAACAGTTCATATCTCACATCTCATGTCTCAAATCTCATATCTAATACAGTTTCCCTAAAGCTTCTTTAATACGCTTTACCGCCTCTATCAATTTATCTTCGGCGGCGGCGTATGAAATGCGAATGGATTTCTTATCGCCGAACGAATCCCCGCCAACGGTAGCAACGTGGGCTTCTTCGAGCAGGTAAATGGCCAGCTCATCCGAATCATTGATCGTTTTGCCGTTATAGCTTTTGCCAAAGAATGAGGTCACGTCCGGGAAAAAGTAAAACGCGCCCTCGGGCAGATTAACTTTTAAACCGTCGATCTCCTGTAGCAAGCCATAAACAAGGTCGCGGCGTTTTTTAAATTGATCGCGCATTTGCAGCACGGTTTCCAGTCCGCCTTCACTGGCTGCGATGCCCGCGCGCTGGGTGATGGAGCAGGTACCCGACGTTACCTGGCCCTGCATTTTATCGCAAGCCGCGGCGATCTCTTTGTTCGACGCGGTATAGCCAATGCGCCAGCCGGTCATGGCAAAAGCCTTTGAAAAGCCGTTGATGATAATTACGCGGTCTTTGATCGGATCAAATTGCGCGATCGATTCGTGCCGGTCCACAAAATTAATGTGCTCGTAGATCTCGTCCGAAAGAATATAAATATGGGGATGTTTTTCAAAAACTTTAGCCAGCCCTTCCAATTCGGCCTTGCTGTACACGCTGCCGGTGGGATTACACGGCGACGAAAACATGAACAGCTTTGTTTTTGGCGTTATCGCCGCTTCCAGCTGTGCCGGGGTTATCTTAAAATCCTGCTCCACGGGCGCATCGATAAAAACGCTTACGCCTTCGGCAAGCTTCACCACCTCGGAATATGAAACCCAGTAGGGGGTAGGGATAATTACTTCCTCGCCGGGATTAACCAGGCATAACACGGCGTTAGCAATCGCTTGCTTAGCACCGGTTGATACTACGATCTGGCTCGGATCATAATCCAGGTTATTTTCATTTTTCAGTTTGGCCGAGATAGCTTTCCGCAACTCCGGATAGCCTGATACCGGCGTGTAATAGGTGTAGTTTTGGTCCATCGCTTGTTTGGCGGCGTCCTTGATATGTTCGGGTGTATGAAAATCGGGCTCGCCAAAGCTCAAGCTGATCACGTCAACGCCTTTGGCGGCAAGTTCGCGGCCCATTTTGGCCATTTTTATAGTAGCTGATTCCGACAGGTTATTGATCCTGTTACTAAGTGCACTCATCGTATTTTTTGTTATCGCGGCAAAGATAGAAAATTAGGTGAAAGGTAAAAGGTTAAAGGCGAAAGCTCAAAGGTAAAAGCTAAAAGGTTCTCATAGATTTATGCTTTACGCTTTCTGCTTTGTGCTTTATGCTTAAATCCCGTGGTTATTCATAAATTTGGCCGCAAATCGAATTGTTTTGAAAGAGCAGAAAAGGATCATACTTATAGCGCTGATCACCGGTATAATCCTGATGCTGGCTAAGTTTTTCGCCTATTTTTTAACCGGCTCCAACTTTGTGCTTACCGATGCTGCCGAAAGCATTGTGAACGTGCTGGCCAGCTCCTTTGCATTCTTCAGCATTTACCTGGCCGCCCAGCCGCGCGACGAAAATCACCCTTACGGGCACGGCAAAGTGGAATACTTTTCCGTTTTTATAGAGGGATCACTGATCGCTATTGCCGCCGTTATTATCATCGGCAAATCAACCTACAGCCTTTTTTATCCAAATACCATCCGGGATCTGCTGACCGGCGCTATTATCATCGGTGCAACGGGCGCTGTAAATGGCGGATTAGGGTATTATATGATCAATAAAGGCAAATCGCTGCCCTCAATAACCCTGGATGCCGATGGCCGTCACCTGGTAACGGATATGGTAACCAGTATAGGGCTGGTTGTAGGTTTGCTTTTGATCAGCTTCACAAAAATTTTATGGCTCGATAGCGCCTTATCGATTTTGGTAGGACTATATATTTTATACACCGGTTATAAACTGGTGCGACGGTCTGTTTCGGGCTTGATGGATGAAGCCGATTTTGGCGTGGTCACAGAGGTTATAAAGGTTTTAAACGAGCAGCGAAAAGAGGAATGGATAGATATCCATAACTTCAGGGCGCAAAAATATGGTCACGAGCTGCATATCGACTGCCACTTAACCCTGCCCAACTATTTCGATCTTAACCGCGTACACGAAGAGGTATCGCTGGTGGGCAAGCTCATCAATTCAGAGGTTACCCAAACGGAATTGTTTATCCATACCGACCCCTGCATCCCGCAATGCTGCCACTATTGCAGCATGCCAAACTGCCCGATACGGTCGGAGGCCAAAACAGAACAAATCGCCTGGACAATGGATAAAATTATCCGCAATAAAAAGCACTACGAATAATGTATCCTTTTAACGTGCGTGTTTACGGCCTTTTGATCAATGATAAAAATGAGATATTGATCAGCGATGAGCAGGAGTACGGCATGCGCTTTACAAAATTTCCCGGCGGCGGACTGGAATTTGGCGAAGGACCGGTCGACGGCCTGAAAAGGGAATTTATGGAGGAATGTAATGTTGAAGTGGAGGTTCTTCGCCATTTTTATACGACAGATTTTTTTGTGAAATCGGCGTTTAACGATTCGCAGGTTATCAGTGTATATTACGTGGTGAAAAATATTACCGAACTCAACCTAAATATAAAAACCATCGTTTTTGATTTCGACGGCGATGGGGATGTCCTGCAATCCTTCAGGTGGATGAAAATATCCGGCCTTGAAACTAAAGATTTCCTGTTTCCTACGGACCAATATGTCGTAAAACTTTTAAAAAACAACTATGAGCCTTGTTGAGCGAGATTTAAAGGTAATATGGCACCCCTACACACAAATGCAAACCGCCTTGCCACCCATAGGGATAGTGAGGGGCGAGGGCGCTTGTGTGTACGACGAAAACGGTAAAAAATATATCGACGCGGTATCATCGTGGTGGGTAAATATTCACGGGCACGCGCATCCGTATATTGCGAAAAAGGTTGCCGATCAGCTGAAAAAGCTCGAGCATGTGATCTTTGCCGGCTTTACGCACCAGGGGGCCATCGAATTAGCCGAGCGGCTGCTTGCCATACTGCCCAACAACCAGCAAAAAGTATTCTTTTCGGACGATGGATCGACGGCTGTTGAAGTGGCGATAAAAATGTGCCTGCAATACTGGCACAACCAGGGCGCACCACGAACGAAGATACTGGCCTTTAAAAACGCATACCATGGCGATACCTTCGGGGCCATGGCCGTAAGCAGCCGCAGCGCTTTTACGGCAGCGTTTGATTCGTTGTTGTTTGAAGTGGAATTTATCGACCTGCCGGACAAGGAAAATATTGAAAGCCTCAAATCTCAAATCTCAGATCTCAAATCTAAATTAGCCTGTTTTATTTTTGAGCCCCTGGTGCAGGGTACCGCCGGGATGGTGATGTATGAGGCGGGATATCTTAATGAACTCGTTGCACATTGCCGAAATGAAGGTGTGCTGACTATTGATGATGAAATATTTACCGGTTTCGGGCGCACGGGCAGGCCGTTTGCGTGCAATTATATTACGGCGCAACCCGACATCATGTGTTTTTCAAAGGGATTGACCGGCGGAACGATGGCCCTGGGACTCACTACCTGTACGCAAAACATTTACGACGCTTTTTTATCCGACGATAAGCTAAAAACGCTCTTCCATGGCCATTCATTCACAGCCAACCCGGTCGCCTGTTCGGCGGCACTAGCAAGTTTGGATCTTTTCCTGGAGCCGGCGACTGCTGATAATATACAGAGGATCGAAAACGCGCACCGGCAGTTTGGTTTAAAGATAAAGGATCACGCCAAAGTAAAAACCATCCGCCAAACCGGGACCATTTTTGCGATGGAGTGGGAAACCGGCAGCAGCACTTCATATTTCAGCTCGCTGAGGGATGCTTTGTACAGGTATTTCTTAAATGCAGGGATTATTTTACGTCCGCTCGGAAATATTATATACATTTTACCGCCGTATTGCATTACGGATGAAGAACTGGCTTACATTTACAGCAAAATTGAGCAAGCTTTGGAGGAAATATGATTTCACCGATTGTAGAATGATTTCACCGATTAAAAAGGGAAATTGTAAGCCAATGATCGGTGTAATCCAGTTTCGAAATCGGTGAAATCATTGTTATAATATCGATGCAATCCCAACTAATATGGAACTACACGAACTTTTACCATCAATTATAGCCGACAATAAAGTTCATGCGCGCTGGTTAAACACACTGTCGCTAATGGAGAATACCGGGGCACGCAAGATATCCGCCAGCGAGGACCCGCTTACCGTTACCTATATCATATTGAAGCATGCGGCTGAAGAACATCGCCATGCGTTTTATCTGAAAAAACAGCTTGAGAAAACTGGCGCTGAACAATGTCCCACCTATGCCCCCGAATACCTTTTGGCGCCGGCGGTCAGTAAATATTATCTTAACCAGCTCGACGTAGAAGTTTGCCGTTACCTTAAAAAAGAACTCGGGCTGACCGGGAAAGACCTTCGGTTTGCGGCCTACCTGCTCGTAACCTATGCCATCGAAGTACGTGCCGATGAGCTATACCCCGTTTACCAGGACGCCCTGGATGCCGCCGGGAGCAAAATAAATGTAAAATCAATTATTTTAGAAGAAGAAGGGCACCTGGAGGAAATGATCAGCCAGCTTAAAAAATTCTCTGCGGAATGGGAGCTTCACGCAAAAAAAGCAGTTGAGTTTGAAACGCGCTTGTTTGATGGCTGGGTTAAAGCGTTAGCCGGCGAGTTAGCCGCCGTTTAAGTTTTTATTACCTCAAGTAAACTGCATCCTCTTCGCCATCCTCGTCCAGCACAACCTCTACGTGCTCCTTTAAAACCGTGGAAAGGGCTACGCCGGCGTAATCCGTGGTCATAGGGAATTTTTTATGATTGCGGTCAACCAGCACGGCGGTACGCAGCTTTTTTAAAGGCACATCCCTGAATACACCAAATCCGTAAGCCAGCGTTTTGCCGCTGTTAAGCACGTCATCCACCAGGATAACCACCTTGTTGCTGCAAGTTTGCACGTCAAAATCAACAAGGGCTTTTAAGCTGGTGCTTTGCTTGTCAATCTCGATACTAACAAGCCTGCTTTGAAAAGGCGCGATCTCATCAAGGATAGCTTTTATTCTTTTGGCGATCTTATCACCACCAGGTAAAATACCGGCGATAACAATTTCCTGCTCATTAAAATTGTCTTCCAGTACCTGATAAGCTATACGGTCGATCTTTTGCCGGATCTGCTGATGATTTAATATGTTCAAATGTTTATCGGGCATGGGTTAGATGTTGTAAGGTTGTAATGTTGAAAAGTTGCAATGTAATCGTACTCAAAGATAAAACTAACCTTTCAACCTTCCAACTTTACAACATTCAAACAAAATTCTACTTCACATACGGATAATAAACAAAATTTGCCCCTTCGGGCACCACCACAAACACGCACATAAAATCGTTGGGATTTTTATATGTGCCCAGGAAACGTTCCTTTAGTACTTCTTTTATCACCCCCTTCTCAACAAACTCCTCAAGCGTAGAGGCATGAATGCTCCACTCCGTATTCAGGTCATGCCGGTCAAGAATAACTTCCCCCAACTTTATTTCATGCTGGTGGGCGATGAAAATGGGGTAAGTGGAAAGCCCTTCAACCATAATTTCCACCGACACCTCGCGGATTGATTCGTTAAAAAATTTCAGGTCCTTCTCCAAACTTACCAGCGGACTTTCTTTTGCAGCCCCCTCGTTATTTTTATCCTCGTTAAGCAGTTCTTCCGGTTCCATAATAATTTATAATAAACGTCATGCCGCCCGCCAGCCGGCGGATCGCACCCCACATGCTAGGTCTGCACCTGGCACACGGCTTGTCCTGTGAAATGCCGAAACGAGTTCGGCATGACGGACGTATTAATCTCTCAACGCCAACATCACCACATTCTCCACATGCTGCGTATGCGGGAACATATCCACCGGCTGAATTTTCACCGTGTCGTACTTCTCCTTTAATACCAGCAAATCACGGGCCTGTGTGGCGGCATTGCAGCTGATATACACGATTTTCGGCGCCTCAATTTCCATTAGCCTGGCAACCACATCCGGGTGCATGCCCGCCCTCGGCGGATCGGTGATGATCACATCCGGTTTACCATGCGCGGTAACAAAACCGGCAAGCAGCACATCCTTTATATCGCCTGCATAAAATTTTGTGTTCGTGATATTGTTGATGTTGGAGTTGATTTTCGCATCCTCGATCGCCGTCGGCACATACTCGATCCCCACCACCTGCCGCACATGTCCCGCCACAAAATTGGCGATCGTGCCCGCGCCGGTGTAAAGGTCGTAAACCAGTTCATCGCCTTTAAATTCTGCAAAATCACGCGCTATCTCGTACAGTCTTAATGCCTGTAGCGAATTGGTTTGATAAAACGACTTGGGCCCGATATGGAATTTGATTCCGCTCATCTCCTCATAAATAAATTCCGGGCCTTTATAAGTAATTATTTCCTGGTCAAATATCGTATCGTTCTTCTTTTGATTGATGATATACAGCAGCGATGTTATTTCAGGGAATCCGTCTTCAATGAACGACATCAGCTTGTTTATCTCATCCTCGTCCGCATAGGCAAAAACAACGATCACCATCACTTCCCCTGTCGACGAAGTGCGTACAACCAAGTTGCGCAATGCACCGGTATGTGCCTTCAGGTCGTAAAAGCTATAATCGTGTTCCAATACAAATTCGCGCAGGCGGTTCCTTAATTGGTTAGATGGCTCGGTTTGCAGCCAGCAATGCTTAACGTCCAATATTTTATCGAAACGGCCCGGAATATGAAAGCCGAGGGCATTCATATTTAACGATTCGTCTTCCCGGTTCTCGCCATCGTACAGCCACCGCTTATTCGAAAATGTATACTCCAGCTTGTTGCGGTAATATTTATCAACCGGCGAAGGCACGATCGGCAGCATACCCGTCGTATCGATTTTTGCGATCCGGGTCAGCGCATCGTTTACCGATTTTTGCTTGAATTTCAGTTGCGCTTCATAAGTCATGTGCTGCCATTTGCACCCACCGCAGGTGCCAAAATGCTCGCAAAATGGCTTGGTGCGGTATTCAGAAGGGTGTTTAAGCTCAGTTATTCTTCCTTCGCCAAAATTCTTTTTACTGCGGTAAACCTCGATGTCGGCTATATCGCCCGGCACGGCCTTGTCTACAAACAACACAAAGTCGTCTGCTTTTCCTACGCCTTTTCCCTCTTCCGCAATATCGATAATGGTAACGTTCTCAAAAAATCTTTTCTTCGCAACTTGATTCATCAGCCTGCAAAGTTAACCGTATTTGTGAAAGTTGTTAAATGTGGGGATGTTGGAATGCTTAAATGTTGGCTCAGTTTGAATTATTTTTACCTAAGATTTACTTAATAGTTTTTTCAAATTTTTTCTTAGGACATAAATTCCTGAAGCAATAACAGGGAGCCCTATAAAAAAGAAGTACAACCCTATTGTGTTGAATATAGGATTACGTTTCGACGGACTGATAAATGAAATTATACCATATAAAAACATTACCACACCCAATGATGTAACTATAATGCCAATAATTATTGCAATAAATATGGTTATACCCTTCATGTGTACCGTATTTTTGAGCATTGGGTTGCTATCCGCACAGCAGATAGCAACTACTATAATCAGGAAGCTTTAGATGAAAATGTTTAACGCCGATTGCCAAAATTAGCTCGTCTCCAATCCTCCAAAGCAAACTGTTCATCTATAAGCTCCGAAAACTTAATAATTTCCCGATTATTATTCAAAAGGTTTGTTCTTTATCAACTCGCTTAAAACAAATCCTTTTTTATCGAGTACTATCGGATCGGTCCAATACGAGTTAACGTATTCGGTGCTCGTTTTAATTGCAATAATAATGTGCCCATCAGATTCAACATTAATTTTTTCATACCCTTCCTTGTATGTGCCGAGGTAAACCCTGAAATTTTTCAAATCAGTTAAATAAACAGCGTTAACGTCGGTTGCAAGAAAGCCGCTACCAGCGAGGTAATATTGAAGATATAGATCACAGGCACTCTTATCTTTCATTCTTGCAAATAAATTGTAAGCGCCTTTAGGATAGCTTTTATTACTATGGATTGGCGGAAGATAAAAAATTACCATTAAGGCGGCAAACGATATACAGAATGGCATAAATGGCTTATCATCTTTTCTGTTTTGTATCCAATAAATAACATCAGTGAAAAAAATGCTGGTATAGTATACGATAATTACTAAGTCTGGAATAAATAAGATTAGCGCATAAACGGGCCAGAAACGCCATGTTGCAATATATATAAGGATTAAGAGAGCTGCTGCTGTAATAGACGATTTGGAAGATTGGGTAATCATATTAATCCATTTGATTTAATATTCTTATTGCCACGAAACGGCAGTCGGTTAATGCGCACTCCAATTAATCTTCCTCGAAAAATACATCAGGAAAGCCACGATCATAAACAAAGCCACACTTCCGATCATCAACGCGAAATCCTCTAATTGGATGATCACATAAATAAATGCGTAAAACACCGCTAGAATGCAGCCGAAAAGCAATGCCGCTCCCCATTTTTTTAGTAACGACCCGATGAACACGCTAATCAGCACAACTGTTGCCACCGAGGCGGCCAAATACGCCGCGCTAAAGCCGATCTGCTCTGAAAACGACAACAAAAGCGAATAATAAATGATCATGGCTGCGCCGATAAGCAGGTAATTAAATACGTGAATTTTTTGTTTCCGGATAACTTCGGTAAGGAAAAGCGATATAAAAGTGAGGAAGATGATCAGCAGCGAATACTTGCTGGTGCGCATGGTTTTTTGGTATTGATCAACCGGCAGGCGCAGCTTTATCCCAAAACGCGCACTTTGGAGGTTTTTTTCGTTGCCTAATAACGTATCATTACCTGTCCATTGCTGTGGATATGGACGGTTATAATAAAGCATTTTCCATTTGGCGTCGAATCCTTTATCATCAACTCTTCGGTAATCGGGTAAATAGCGGCCATCAAAACTTGGCGTGCTCCAGCTGCCGCTCGCCTCCACTTCGGTGGTTTTTCCCAGGTGCAAAAAGCTTAGCGTTTGGCTTCCTTTTAAATCGAGCGAGTAATCAAAGGGAATTTCGCCGTCTTTATAGGAGGATAAATTAACTGCCGCCTGTAACCCGTCGGGAAAGACCGTATTTTCATTAAATGCGGGCTCCGCCTGAAGCAGCTGCCCGCCTACGTTAACGAGTGGGTTCGTTCTCAAACCCTTCAGGTCCGAAATACTGAAAGTAATTTTTCCTTTTTCGGGAAAAAGCTGTTCGGGTGATAAATTGACCGCAGCAAGATTTGCTTTAGCAAAATTGCCCCAAACCTTCACCAGTGTAGTGTAAACCACTACGTCAAATATCCCCCGGTGAAGCACCTGGGTTTTTAATTCTGCTTTTATATGCAGGTTATCCGGCAGCACATATAGGTTATCGGTAATGTCTTTTTCTTTTTCATTGTTTGTGGCGTCGGTGTACTTAACATGCTTTTTATAGGGAATCACCAGTACCGGACCACGTATGAGCTGACTCGCCGACCATTTGTCCGAGACGTCTTTTACCATTTCGTCCTGCCGGCTTGCCCGTTCAGTGATCAGGTTTTGCACTAACGAGGAAGGAATCAAAAGCACCAGGGTAAGAACCCCGATAAAAGTTAATTTCACGGTAACCGATTCATTGATCCAGTTGATAAAGCCGCTTTTTTCTTGTTGTAGATCTGTCATGGTGATTTATTTAAAAGTACTTTGTATTACAAAGTATAAAGTGAAAAAATATATGCCGTTAATTTGTTTTTTGCTGTTTTATTAACTTCTCCAATGCGTCCAAATGTTGTTTAAAAGCAGTTTTACCTTGTTCGGTAGCCTCATAGTTCGTATTCGGCTTACGACCCAGGAATGATTTATGAACCACGATGTATTCTTCTTTTTCAAGCCCTTTCAGGTGCGAGGCGAGGTTACCGTCGGTCGTATCCAGTAATTCTTTTAAAGAGTTAAAATCATACCGGTCGTTCACCATCAGCACACTCATGATCTGAAGCCTGAGCCGGTTCTCAAAAGCTTTATCTAATTTCTTGAAGGGAACTTTCACTTATCGTATTTAAAGTACATGATGCTGCCATACACAATATGCAGCACGCCAAAACCAAGCGCCCAAAATAGTAAACCGTAACCGGGTAAACAAGCGGCTATTAAACCCAATACAATTTCGCACAACCCCAGGAAACGGATCAGGGTAAAAGTAAAAATACTGGCGCTAAGCAGCGAGAGCCCGTAAAAAACAAGCATTGCCGGTACAGCGAGGCTCAACTGGCCATTGCTTAATAGCGCGAGGATGAATGCGCCGCCCGTTAACAACGGAATGCCCATATAAAACATCAGCGACCTGCTGGCTATGCCCCACACAGACTGGCCGTTTTTCCTGGCTTTACGGCTTGATAACAGGATGGCTGTCGCTATCGAGGCTATGAGCACTACCAAAGCAATAATGATGAAATCGGAAAATACATCGAGGGTATTTGCCAACGATCCAAACCCGGTGGTATCTGGCGTACTTATTCCTGCTTTATAGACCCACCAGGCGGCGCCCGAACCGATCAGCGCATAAACGCCTGCCAGCACACCCGAAAGCCCGCTGAGGGATATAAATTTCGAAGAGCGTTCCATCAGGCTGCGGATGGAGGTTAGCTCGTCACGGATCTCTTTTTCTTCCATAAAAGCACTTTGTTTTACAAAGTAAATGATTTGAATCTTTAAATCCAAATATTTGTAACATAAAAAACTTATTCGTACTCATTTTCAAAATTAGCTCCCTTCAGCTTTATTCACAATCAATTCCACCTCAATTTCTCGCTTCATTTAAGCAGAATAAACTGGAAGCCAAATACCAAATAAAAGGATATTTAAAACCTTTGTTTTTACTTGGAGATTTTAATGGAGACGGAATAAATGACATTTCGATTTTGGTAAGTGAAAAAAGGACGCAAAAGAAAGGTATGATCGTGTTTTTCGGGAATAGCACGCAATATTTTATATTCGGCGCAGGCACTAAGGTGGGAAAAATCGGTTCTGATGCTACAGATGATTTAAAATGGATGGAACGTTGGGAGGTTTTTAAAGGTAAAGTTGCTTACGAAACAAAATTTCATGACGGAGACATGGTAGGGTCAACAAAACGGCGACTTAGCAATAAAGGCATAAGCATGTGGAGCCTGGAAGATGGCGAACCATTAGCAGGCGGAATAATATATTGGAACGGAAAAAAATGGATCTGGATCCACCAGGGAGAATAAATTATTTCTATCTGCCGCTAAATCCGCAATCGAACATCCGAATTCGAAATTAAAAACAACCCTAAACAACCATTGCCGCCTTAACCAGGTAGGGGAGGATGTCTTTCTGGAAAGAAACAAAATTTTTGCGTACGTCCGAGTCGCTCACCGAGGTAAACGCAAAGCTGAATACGATGCTCTTGCTGCATTTGATCAAAAAGCGCAGGCGCTGCAAATAAGTTTCGTGCTTGCGCAGGCCGCTTAGCTGCGAGAATGCGCTTACCAGCATTTCCTCAAGCTCGTTTGAAAGGTTTTTAAGAAACGCCTGTGAGTTGGCCGACTCGCGGATAAAATCCCACCCGATAAACTCATTGCACACCGTGTAGGACAAACGGCAGGTTTTCATGATCAGCATGTTTAAATGCGCCTCTTCATTTTCCTCGGATGTGTTGCTGTGGATAAGATCGTCGACGCTGGTTTTTATATAATCCATTAGCAGCGAGTGTAAAACATCCTCTTTGCTGTTGAAATATTTATAAATGGTGGCTTTGGCTATTTTGGCCCTTTTGGCAATTTCGTTAACGCTGGTTTTATGGTAGCCGAATTTGCGGAACAGGTCCTGCGCGGCGCGTTTAATGCTTTCTTTAATTTTGTCGGCTTCCATGTATCAATTAGATACAAATATCTCAAAATTACTCACATTTACACTATATGACCTGAGCGACCTGGTGGCCGGCGCTTTTACGGGCGTACCGTCGATTAATGAAAATTTGGCGCCGCTGCATGGATCGGTCACTGTAAAGTTGCCCGCATCGAGGGTCACCGCGCAACGATTTTGCGGCATGTAGCTGCTGCAGCGGTCGTAAGCGGCGTAGGTACCATCAGCCTCGCGGTACAGTATAAGCCCGGCCACACCATAGCCCGCAACCAGCACAGCGCCGCCATAAACATTTAAACCGCTAAGGCGCGGATCGCTTAATGAGGCCTGGAAATTAACGGCTACGGAAGGGACGACGTCGCCGCTTTTACCGCATGAAAGGGCGGTAACCGAAATAATTAGCAAAAGCAGCAGCCGCTTCATATGATCTCCGATTGAAATTGCTTTAAGAAACGCACATCGTTCTCGGAGAATAAACGAAGGTCGCGTATAACATATTTTAAATTGGCAATTCTTTCTATACCCATGCCAAAAGCGAAGCCGGTAAATTTTTTGCTGTCGATGCCGCAGTTATCCAGTACGTTGGGGTCAACCATGCCGCAGCCCAGTATTTCAACCCAACCGGTATATTTGCACATATTGCAGCCGGCCCCTTTGCAGATAGTACACGAGATATCCATCTCGGCTGAAGGCTCGGTAAAAGGGAAATAGGACGGCCGGAAGCGCACCTGCGTACCTTCGCCGTAAAGTTCCTGTACAAAATGATATAGCGTTTGTTTCAGGTCGGCAAAGGATACGTTCTCGTCAATATACAAACCTTCCACCTGATGAAAAAAGCAATGCGCCCGCGCCGAAATAGCCTCGTTGCGGTAAACCCGCCCCGGCATAATGGCCCTGAAGGGGGGCTTGCCGTTCTCCATCATCCGCACCTGTACCGACGAAGTGTGCGTACGAAGCGCGATATCGTCCTTACCGTTATTTTTTTTGATAAAGAAGGTGTCCTGCATATCCCGTGCAGGGTGCTCCTCCGGAAAATTCAATGCCGAAAAGTTATGCCAGTCGTCCTCAATTTCCGGCCCTTCGGCAACCACAAACCCCAAGCGTTTAAAAATATCGATGATCTCGGTACGGATTAACGACAGGGGATGTCGCGAACCGACAGAAAAGCCGTTTCCGGGAAGGGTTAGATCAAGTCCTAAGTCTTGAGTCTTAAGTCCGGAGTCAAAATGATCCTTCAGCTCGTTATATCTCGCTTCAGCCAATTGCTTAAACTGGTTCAGCACTTTGCCGAATGTGCGTTTTTCCTCGCTGCCGACAGTTTTAAACTGCTCAAACAAGTCTTTTATGACGCCTTTGGTTCCTAAGAATTTAATTCTGAACGCTTCCAGCTCATCTGCATTAGCAGGCAAAAAAGCGTTGATCTCGGCAGTATATTGATCTATTTGAGCTTGCATTATAATGTTCTTAAAAATTGTTCGGCGGTTAAAACCTGTATTCTGGATTTTTTATAATCTTTAATATTCCTTGTTATAATTACATCTGCATTTGCGCTTACTGCTGCGTAATATTGAACTGCGTCCTCAAAATCGGGAAAATCAGAGTTAGCTGCTTCAATTACAATATTTATACCTTCCGGTACAATTTTTAATTTTCTTGTTAAAATCAAAACTGATTGGCGAGCCATCCTCTCGCCAAAAACCTTTTTTGCAGCGTAGTGAATATTCAATAAACCATGTACTGAGGTACAAAGTGTAAAACTTTCACGGTCGGTCAACTCTACTATTGCCGTACTGTCACTAAAATGAGGCTGTCTAATCAGAATTGTATCTAATAAAATATCAGAATCAATAAACAGGATCATAAGCCGTACTTTTCGTCAAGGTGCTTATGATATTCCGCCTTGTGATCAAAATCTGGTGTTGGGCCCTTGGCGAGTATTAATTCCTGTATCCATTCAGGATATTCATTTAGAGGCTTCATTTTTATCTCTTTTTTCTTTTTCTTAGCCACCTCGTTTATCAAGGTTTTAAACAACTTGGATACACTGACATGGTCTTCAGATGCAATCTCCTTTGCTAATTGTATCGTGGCCTTATCAACGCTTAATGTCAATTTTGTGTTTTCCATGACAATAAATTTATACGTACAAATATAAAAAATTTATACGTATTATTTTATTACACCAAGCTCTTTTCCAACCTTCGTAAAAGCGGCGATGGCCTTATCCAAATGTTCGGTATTATGTGCAGCTGATATCTGCACCCGTATACGAGCTTTGCCCTGTGGCACCACCGGGTAATAAAACCCGATAACATATATGCCTTCGTCAAGCATTTTTGCCGCGAATTGCTGGGCGAGTTTGGCATCGTACAGCATTACGGGCACAATAGGATGCACACCCGGTTTTATATCGAAACCGGCTTCCTTCATCTTTTGGCGGAAGTATTGCGTGTTCTTTTCCAGCTTATCGCGAAGCTCGGTCGTCTCGCTTAGCATATCGAATACGGCGATCGAAGCGCCCGTGATGGAAGGAGCGAGCGTGTTGGAAAATAAATAGGGTCTTGACCGTTGCCGAAGCATATCGATGATCTCTTTACGGCCCGATGTAAAGCCGCCCGACGCACCGCCCAATGCCTTACCCAGCGTTCCGGTAATGATGTCTATTTTGCCCATTACGCCATGATATTCATGTGTTCCCCGGCCGGTTTTACCCATAAAGCCGGAGCAATGGCTCTCGTCGATCATGACCAGTGCGTTATATTTTTCGGCCAGGGCGCAAATTTTATCCAGCTGGGCGATGGTACCATCCATACTGAAAGCCCCGTCGGTCACGATGATGCGGTGGCGGCAGGCTGCCGTTTCTTTAAGTTTTTCTTCCAGGTCGGCCATGTCATCGTGTTTATAACGCTGGCGCTGTGCCTTGCATAAACGTACGCCGTCGATAATCGAGGCGTGGTTCAGTTCATCCGATATAATGGCGTCCTGCTCGTTAAACAGCGGCTCAAACACCCCGCCGTTGGCGTCGAATGCCGCTGCGTAAAGAATGGTATCTTCGGTGCCCAAAAATTCGGCGATCTTTTTTTCCAGCGTTTTATGGATGTCCTGTGTGCCGCAAATAAAGCGCACCGACGAAAGGCCGTAGCCATGTGTGTCCGTCGCTTCCTTCGCAGCTGAAATAATTTTGGGGTGCGCCGAAAGCCCCAAATAGTTATTAGCGCAAAAGTTTATGACATGCTTGCCGCCCTGCACCGTGATATCTGCCCCCTGCGGCGAGGTGATGATCCTTTCTCTTTTATATAATCCTGCGTTTTCGATCTGCGCAAGCTCTTGTTCTAAAACGGGTTTCAATGTATCGTACATACGAATGTTGTTAAAGCTGCAAAATTAAGAATTAAACCATGATTTGATCCGCCGTAATCTTCATGAAAGTTATAACTTTTGATTATACCGAACATTTTCAGCTATTAATTGTAGTAATAATATATTTATGAAAAGTTTTTTGCTATTATTTTTCGTCGGTTTAACTTCATTTTATACATCGGCACAACAACATACCCTCTCGGGGACCATAACCAACCAAAAGGGTGCGCCAATTCCGTTTGCGTCAATTTATATTAAGAATACCACGTACGGTTCCACTGCAAACGAAAATGGCGATTATGATTTTAAGTTAAACCCCGGCACATACCAGGTTATTTACCGCTTTGTAGGTTATAAAGAAAAAGTGGAGAAAATAACGATAAGCGGATCCGATGAGCGACATAATATTACCTTAGAAAGCGATGAGTTTGTTTTGAGAAAAATTCCCAAAAAAGAACAAAAATCCTACGACCCGGCCGTGGATATTATGCGCCAGGTTATCAATAAGCGCGAGTATTACTTAAACGAGGTTAAATCGTATTCGTGTGTTGAATATGTTAAGGGCGTAAAAACAATATTAAGCGCACCCAAAACCTTGTTAGCGAAGGGGATCGCCAAAGTACTTGGCCTCGACACCAGCGGAAGGGGGATATCTTATCAGTCGGAGTCGTTATCCACCTATAGTTTTGAGCAGCCCGACGAGGTAAAAGAAACGTTCATTGCTTCAAAGACAGCGGGCTCAAACCCCCCATTCGGCTATAATAAAGCATCCGATCTGCAGGTTAACTTTTATAAAAATTTATTTACGGTAGATGGGCTAAGCATACATGGCTTCGTGTCGCCTGTTTCGCAATATGCATTTAGCTATTACCGGTATAAGCTGCTGGGCACCATTTTCCAGGATGGCAAGGTGATCGACAAAATACAGGTGCTGCCTAAATATCTCAGGGCCGTGGTTTTCACCGGCAGTATTTACATTATAGAAGGCGACTGGCGAATTTACAGTGTCGACCTTTTATTAACCAAACAGGCAAACAATCTCAATTTCGTGGATTCGCTACGGGTGAGTCAGCAATATATTCCTGTAACCGACAACATTTGGATGCCTTTGTCTTTTCAATATAACTACGTTGGCAGTACGCAGGGATTTAAATACAGCGGCTATTACCTGGGAATAATCAACAACTACAAAATCGACACGGCATTTAAGAAGGATTATTTTACCGGCGAGATATTGCATGTCGACACCGCTGCTAATATCCGGAGCCGTGCCTATTGGGAATCTGCCAGGCCTGTTCCGTTAACCTATCCCGAAGAGCTGAAATTCAAAACAAAGGATAGCATTGAGAATTTAAAAGGATATACATCATACCTGGATTCACTACAACGCATAAATAATCGGTTCAGGCCATTACATTATGTAAAAGATGGCTATTTAATAACGAACAGGAATGGGAGCGACTCCCTGTATTTTCCGCCGCTATACCAAACGGTTTATTATAATACTGTAGAAGGCTGGGGACTTTATCTAAAAGCAATTTACTCACGAACTTATCCTGACAACAGGTCTTTCACCATTTCCCCGGTTTTACGCTACGGTTTTGCCGATGACCTGTTTAGTGCAAACCTGCACATGGCTTATACCTACGACCAGGCCCATGCCGGCCGGTTTTTCGCAGGGTTCGGCACCGATCTGCTCGACTTAAACAGTTTGCAAACCCGCTCGCTTTACTTTAACACCTTAAGTACGCTGCTCAGTGAACAAAACTTTGTGAAATATTATCGTTCCGAGTACGGCGAACTGGGCTACCAGCGCGAGCTTGTGAATGGCATTTTATGGACGGCCAACGCATCTTATGCTAAACGTACTCAACTATATAACGTGTCCTTTAATCATATATTTACTTATCCCGACAGGCCTTATACCTCTAACAATCCGCTGGCGCCGCAAAACGCACCGGCTACTGACCGGTCTCAATTATTCCCGCAGCATGATGCATTTATCGTAAATACATCGCTGCGATTTACGTTCGACCAGCAGTATATGACGCGTCCGACCGGGAAAGTGTATGTACCATCGCCATACCCGGTAGTGACGGTTAACTACCGCAAAGGGATAAACGGGATATTAAATTCAACGGTCGATTATGATTTTTTGTCGGTCGACATTTTGCAAAACCATTTCCCGCTGGGCCTTTTCGGCTATACTTCGTTCAAACTGACTGTGGGCGACTTTTTGAATAAAAGAAAACTGTATTTTATGGATTACCAGCATTTCCTGGGTAACCAGGGCACGACTATCGATCCGACAAATGACGGCAGCTTCCTGTTTTTGCCTTTCTATACCTTTAGCACTAATTCCGGGTTCATTGAAGCGCATTACCAGCATAATTTCTCGGGCGTACTGTTTGACAACGTGCCGTTATTAAACCGGCTAAAGCTCGAAGAAATAGTAGGGGCCAATTATCTCGGCGAAAAAAATAATCCCAATTACTACGAGTTTTACGTGGGTATTAAACGGCTGGTCTTCGGCGTCGACTACGTGATTTCCTACCTGGGCAATAAAAAATATGCCGATGGCGTAAAGATCTATTACGGTATAAGGTAGGAATGGTGAGTGGTTTATTGGTTGATTGGGTGAGTGGTTGCCAGATGTCAACTAATCAACCCAGGCAACTATTCAACATAATCAACCAATTCACTATCTTTGCAACTCATTTAACACTGTTTGCAGCAGTATCAATGATTTATGGCGAAGTATAATACACTACTGTACTATTGTTACTCAACAATAGCCGATGCGGAGCAATTCGCTTTGGATCACCTGAAATTTTGTAAAAGCCTGGGTTTAACAGGGCGCATCATCGTGGCTACCGAAGGCCTGAACGGCACTGTTTCGGGTACCGAAGAAGCCTGTAAAATTTATATGGACACGGTACACGCCGATCGCCGCTTTGCAGATATCGATTTTAAAGTTGATGAGGTTGAAACGCCTTCTTTTGTAAAAATGCATGTGCGTTATAAGTCCGAGATCGTGCATTCAGGCCTGCGTGACCCGGGCATTATTAACCCCGAAAAGAAAACCGGTAAACATTTAGAAGCTAAGGAGTTTTTGGCCATGAAAGATGCCGATGATGTGGTTATTCTTGATGTGCGCTCCAATTACGAGCATTCGCTCGGCAAATTTAAAAACGCCGTGACGCTCGACATCGAAAACTTCAGGGATTTTCCCGGTAAGATAAACGACCTGGCGAAATACAAAGACAAAAAAGTGATCACCTATTGCACTGGCGGTATCAAGTGCGAAAAGGCATCGGCCTTATTGTTGCATGAAGGTTTTTCCGATGTTTACCAGCTTCATGGCGGTATCATTAAGTATGGCAAAGAAGCCGGCGGCCAGGATTTTGAAGGCAAATGTTATGTATTTGATAACCGGCTTTCGGTTGACGTCAACAAGGTAAACCCAGTGCTGATATCTACGTGTTTTAACTGCGGTAAAACGACGCATAAAATGATCAATTGCGCCAACCCGGAGTGCAACGAGCATTTTACCCAATGCGACGAATGCGGGGTTAAAATGGACGGCTGCTGCAGCGAGTCGTGCAAAGGGCATCCCCGCAAAAGGCAGTATGACGGTACAGGTTATTACGTAAAAGTGCCGCAGCCAGTTAACACGGCGAAAAGGTCAAAAACCCTTGAAGAAAATTAATAGTAGAGACGCCCCGTAAGTACGGGGCGTCTCCGTATGTTTCGCATAAAACCGTATTTTCGTAGAGACGTCCAGTACGTCTCGGTATTAACCCTATGCGTAAAACGCTTCTCTGTTTTTTCGGTATTTTGTTTTTAACCGGCAGCACCCATGCAGCCGATATCAAAAGCATAGGCGTTCCGTATGTTCAAAATTATACCAAGGCACAATACCAATCAGGCAATCAAAACTGGTCGGTGACCCGCGACGAACGCGGCGTTATGTATTTCGGGAACGCCGAAGGTTTGCTTTCGTTCGACGGAAAATACTGGCAGCTGTACCGCATGCCTAACGGTTTAATTGTTAGGTCAGTGGCAGCCGATGGGAGGGGAAAGGTATATGCCGGCGGGTTTGGCGAATTCGGCTATTGGGAAAACAACAAGAAAGGTTTTTTAAAATACAACTCGCTGGTGCGCCTGGTGCCAAAGGGCCAGCTTCCGAACGAGGAGATATGGAAAATATATGTCGACGGCGACCGGGTAATATTTCAGTCGTTTGGCAGAATATTCATTTACTCAAAAGGCCGGATGAGCATCATCAGGGCGCACAACCCTTTCCTGTTTTTATTTAAAACCGGCCGACGGTATTTCGTCGAGGAGGTTAACACGGGGCTGTTCGAGCTAAAGAACAATCAGCTGAATTATGTTGCCGGCAGTAATACGCTTGGCAACAGCGGCGTGCTGTCCATATTGCCGTTCCGTCAAAATACTTTGCTCATCGGTACAGCTAAAAACGGTTTGTTTGTATATGATGGCAAACAAATAAAGCCCTGGAGTAACCAGGCGGATGATTTCCTGAAAAGCTACCAGCTAAATAACGGCGCCCTAATTCCGGGTAAGTATTTTGCATACGGGACCATACTTAACGGCATAGTGATCATTGATACAACGGGTAAGGTGGTGCAGCACATCAATAAATCCAGCGGTCTGCAAAATAACACCGTGTTAAGTTTATATACCGATCCGGAACAAAATCTTTGGGCGGGCCTCGATAACGGCATCGACCGCATCGAAGTAAATTCGCCCCTGTATTTTTATTTTGATAAAACGGGCAGGTTCGGCACCGTGTACTCCAGCATAATTTTTAACAAAAAAATCTACCTGGGCACAAACCAGGGCCTGTTTTACAGCGACTGGTTGCCCGAAAACAATAACCGGCTATTGCAATCATTTGATTTTAAGCTCATCCCCGGTTCGCAGGGCCAGGTTTGGGACCTTTCCCTACAGGATGGCCGCTTATTATGCGGTCACAACGATGGTACTTACCAGGTTAACGGCAGCTCTATAACTAAAATATCGGCGGTTAATGGCGGCTGGACCATAAAAAAATTAAACAGCAACCAGCTTATACAAGGCACCTATACCGGTTTAGTGATCTATCGTAAGGATAATGCAGGTAATTGGGTATTCGATCATAAGATCGCCAATTTTGGAGAGCCGTCCCGGTACGTTGAACAGGATGGCAAAGGGCAAATATGGGTGGCGCACGCTTATAAAGGTATTTACAAGATCACACTGAGCAGCGATCTAAAAAGAGCCGTATCGGTAAAATATTACGACAAGCGTTTTGGTTTGCCGGATAGTTATAACGTAAATGTATTTAACCTCGACAATCGTATCGTCTTTTCATCCGATTCGGGTTTTTGTGTCTATGACGACATCACAGACCGGTTTTACAAATACCAGCAGCTGAATAAAAAGCTGGGCACGTTTGCCTCGTCAAATAAAATAATCGCGGCTATCGGCAAAAAATATTGGTTTATAAACCATGGCCGTGTAGCCATTGCCGACCTGGCTATGCCCGGTAAATTAACCATCGATTCAAACCGGTTTAATATACTTAACGGCCAAATGGTGCAGCACTATGAGAATATAAACCTGATCAACAATTCGATATACCTTATAAGCGTTGACGATGGCTTTGTTATACTGAACGACGACGACGCATTAATGCCAACCAGGATAAAACTGCCTGAGGTGCTTATACGGAGAGTGGAAAATATAACCGATAAGGTTACGGTGATAACCGATAACAATAATGAGTCCGGCGATATCGAGATCCCTTTTACACAAAACAACATCCGTATAGCGTATTCATTACCCTATTACCGGCAATCAAAAGTAAAATTTCAATATTACCTGGACGGTTATTCGCGGCAATGGTCGGACTGGAGCCCGCAGAGCCAAAAGGAATTTACCAACCTTGGCCAGGGTGTGTATCATTTTGATGTTCGCGCCCAAATAAACGATCAAAATATATCGCCGGTAACCGTTTTCACTTTCACCATACTGCCCCCGTGGTACTCGAGCCGGGTGGCGATGTTCGCTTATATATTGCTTATCGTTATCATTTATTATTTGATCAGGCATTTTTACCATTTAAAACTACTGCGGCACCAGCGTTTTATACATGACAAGCTGGATCGTGAAAAGGAAGAATTCTTAAACCAGGAGGCCATAGCCAACGAACAGCAAATTGTTAAAATTAGAAACGAACAGCTCCAGGCAGAATTGGCGGGGAAGGTACGCGAGCTGGCAAACTCGGCGATGAATATCGTATACAAGAACGAGCTATTGCAAAAGATCAGCGAAGAGATCAATCATTTAAAAGACAGCTCGGGTAAGCCGTTATCCGACGAGCAGCTGCGCAGGATACAAAAAGTAATTAACGAGGGGATGAGCGATGAGCGTGACTGGAACGTATTTGAAAACAGTTTTAACGAAGCGCACGAAAACTTCTTCAAAAAACTAAAATCAGGCCACCCCGGCCTGGTGCCGAACGACTTAAAGCTTTGCGCCTACTTGCGCATGAACATGAGCAGCAAAGAAATGGCGTCATTGCTGAATATTTCGATACGCGGAGTTGAGATACGCCGCTACCGGTTGCGTAAAAAGCTAAATCTCGATCACGATAAAAACCTGGTTGAGTTTCTCATTGAGCTATAATACTACATCATTACCTCTCCTGCATGCACTTTTATGTAGTAGCCTCACGCTGCCTGCTGTAGTATGTACCCGATACACTATCTTGAGTTAAGTATCTTATTATAAACTATTTATAATTTGATTGCGAGGGACTTGAGAAAGTGATTTTTTTATGATGTAATAATGTTGAGTGGAATTATTTGTTAAAACTATATTATCTCCACAATTTCGAAATGCAAAAAACCAATTTTTTTAATCCTACCTCTTAATCTTTATTTAACTACTATGAAGAGAATTTTTACGATCTCCGGGTTAGTACTTTGTTGTTTCCTTTTTATTAATTCGGCCTTTGCCCAAAACATTACGGTTAAGGGCCGGGTTACCGATGCTGCCACCGGCGAAACGCTTATCGGCGTGAGTGTCGGAGTTAAGGGGACAACTACAGGTGCACAAACCGATGTAAACGGTGCATATTCAATTTCTGCTCCGTCTACAGCCACATTATCATTCAGCTACATTGGGTATACAACCCAGGACTTAGCAATAAACGGCCGCAATGTTGTTGACGTTAAATTAGTCGCCCAGAATAACCAGTTACAGCAAGTGGTTGTTATCGGTTACGGCACGCAACGCAAGATTGACAACACCGGCTCGGTTGCTACCGTTAAAGGGCCTGATATTGCCAAACAAGCCTCGGTAAACCCGTTAAGCGCCTTGCAAGGTAAGGTTGCAGGCGTTGATATAACAAATAGTGGCTCGCCGGGCGCGTCCCCGCAGATCACAATCCGCGGTCTTGGCACGTATTACGGCAATACAAGCCCGCTTTTTGTAGTAGATGGTGTATGGTATAGCGATATCAGCTTTTTAAACAATAATGATATTGAAAATATAACTATATTAAAAGATGCATCCAGCACTGCTATTTATGGTATACGTGCGGCAAACGGCGTAGTGCTTATCACTACAAAGCATGGCGTAAAAGGTAAAGCGGTAATTAATTATAATGGATATGCAGGCTGGCAATCGGCTACCAATGAAGTAAAGATGGCCGATGCAACCCAATATGCTACCGCCATAAACGAGTTATATGCATATAATAACATAACGCCTCCATTGTTCAGCAACCCGTCAAGCTTTGGTAAGGGAACCGACTGGTACGGCCAGGTATTACGAAACGCATTTGTAACAAACCACCAGCTATCGATCAGCGGCGGTACGGATAAAATGACCTACAATTATTCCGCAGGATACCTGGATCAGGATGGCTTGGTGAAAACAAACAATTATAAACGGTACACCCTTCACTTTTCTAACGATTTTACACCTGTAAAAGTACTGAAGCTGGGTTATAGCGCCAATGGACTGTTCAGCAATTCAAAAGATATTGACGGTGGTATATTCCATCAATTATACGGTGTAGCGCCAACCTTGCCCGTTTATTATAAAACCGGCGTTTACGGCGATCCTGCTGATTATCATACCGGTGATGGAAATAACTACAACCCGCAAGCTACGCTGGATTTCTTTAATCAAAAATCTAAAACCGAGCGCCTGACCGGCGACGTTCATGCCGAGCTCTCCATTTTAAAGAATTTGAAATTCAGAACCAGTTTCGGCGGCGATATCGGTCAATCAGAAGCAAGACATTATACACCGATATATACAGCCACGCTTGCGCAAAAAAGCACTGTTACAAATTTAGATGTTAATCACAACGAGACGCGTAACTGGATTTGGGAAAATACCCTTACTTATGATTATGCGGATAAAAATAACAAGCTGACCGCATTATTAGGTTACAGCGCGCAAAATAACCGCAATTACTATACCGACGCACACGCCAACAGCGTGCCTGATGCTACGAGCGGCGATCTGCATACATCCTTTCCGTCGTCGGTAACACCGACCTATTATTCGGATCCGGCGTTACAGCTGCATACTCGCGCATTATCACAATTTGGACGTATTAACTACTCTTTCCAGGATAAATACCTCTTGAATGCATCGATACGTCACGATGGCGCCTCGCAATTTTATCCAAACCCGTATGGTTGGTTTCCATCGATAGGTGGTGGTTGGGTTGTAACCAACGAATCGTTTATGAAGTCGCAGCAGTTTTTGAGTAATTTAAAGCTGCGCGGCAGCTGGGGTGTAGTGGGTAACTCCGTGGTTCCGATAAACCCATCCGTGCAGACTGTATCCGCCGATCCATACCTAACTGCTATATTCGGCAACCCGCAGCAACCTTACCAGGGTGCAAGTATTAATACTGTTGTTCCGCCGGTTACAGTATGGGAAAAAGGAGTTGCTTATGATTTTGGTTTGGAATTTGGATTTTTGAATAATAGATTGTCCTTCGAAGCCGACTATTACAACCGCGAAACACAAAATGCTATATTCTCCATCCCTATCCTGGCTTCGGTTGGTACAAACAGCGGATCGATCATTGGTAACCAGGCCACTATCCGGAACAGGGGCTTTGAAATCCTGGCAAATTGGAAAGACCAGGCGAACAAAGATTTTTCTTACTCTGTTAGCGGAAATATCGGCATTAATAATAACCAGGTGCTGAGCGTATTAACCGGCAAAAACCCCATTTATTCGGGCGGTAATGGCATCGCGAACGGAGCATTAGCGACCCGCACGGTAGCCGGCGAGCCTATTGGTGAGTTTTATGGCTATAAGGTAGTGGGTATTTTTCAAACCGCCGCCGATGTGGCCGGCTCACATCAGCCCACTGCTAAACCAGGGGATTTTATTTACCAGGATACCAATAACGATGGTGTAATTGACTCGAGGGACCGTGTGGTTTTAGGAAACCCGAACCCTAAGATCAGCTATGGTATTAACACCTCATTTACGTATAAGAGCTGGGACCTGGCGCTCGATTTCCAGGGCGTTGCGGATGTGAGCGTTTATAATGCAAATATTGCGTACCGTTTTGGCAACGAGAATTTCACCGAAGATTTTTATTCGCACAGATGGCATGGTGCTGGAACGTCAAACACTTACCCCTCGGTAAATGTGGGCTCGAATGCTAACGCGGCTCCGAATTCGTTTTATGTAGAAAGCGGCGCTTATTTCAGGGTAAGGAATGCGCAGCTAGGCTATACATTGCCGGGAAACGCATTAAGAAGCCTCGGTGTGCAAAAGATCAGGCTTTATGCCAATGCACAAAACGCGATAAATATTTTTGGATATAAAGGATTTACGCCTGAAGTAGGAGGGGCTGTGGGCAACATGGGGATAGATGCAAACGTATATCCGTTGTACGCAACATATAATTTCGGTGTTAACGTTACTTTTTAATTAGAATATAATGAAGAACAGAAAAAAAATATTGCAAAAAACTTTAGTTATAGGTTTTGTTGCATCACTAGTTACATTCCAGGGCTGCAAGAAAAGCTTTTTAGACGTTAATTCTGCGGGCAATAAGGCAGCGTCGCAATTCTGGCAAAGCCAGGCTGACGCCACCTCGGCGGTAAATGCCATGTATGCAAACCTGCACGAATGGACAAATATAGCCTTCGCGCCCATTGCGGTTGAAAGCATGGGATCTGACGATGTTGACAAAGGCAGTACGCCTACCGATGCCGCTTTTATGAATGACTTTCATAATTTTTCGGCAACCGCCGGAGAGGGGCAGATATCAGATTTTTGGGGCGGCGAGTACAAGACCATAAATTTTGCCAACCAGATATTGGATAACGTACCGGCCATCAGCATGGACGCTACTTTAAAAGCTAGATACCTGGCCGAAGCTAAATTTATCAGGGCCTATGCATATTTTCGGTTGGTGCGGGCATTTGGCGGCGTGCCGCTACGCTTGCACGTACCAAAAAGCGCCAGCGAATATAATATTCCGCGAAGCACCGCAGCACAGGTTTGGGCAGCTATTGAAACTGATCTAACCGATGCAGCATCGGTATTGCCACAGTCTTATAGCTCCGCTGATATTGGTCATGCCACCAAGGGCGCCGCACTTGCCTTACATGCCAAGGTAGCTTTATATCAGAAAAAATGGAGCGCGGTAGTTACTTATACCAACCAGGTGATGGGATTAGGCTATACCTTGTTTCCAAACTATGAGCAGATGTTCAGGACTAACAATAAGAACAATTCTGAATCGATCTTCGAAATTCAGAATATGCTGATCCCGAATAACCCCAATGCTTCAAATTCGCAATATTCGCAGGTACAAGGCGTACGAGGTTCAACCGGCGGCGGCTGGGGTTTTAACATTCCGAGCGCTGACCTTGCTGCGGCTTACGAACCTGGCGATCCGCGCAGGGATGCGACCATTATTTTTAGAGGCGAAACAACACCGGAAGGTGATGTTATACCTGCTTCGGGCGACAACCCCATGTACAATCAAAAATCATACGTGCCGTTTAGCCAGTACGTGAGCGGATTTAATGAAGGCTGCCAGCAGGATAAGATCGTGTTGCGTTATGCCGACGTGTTATTAATGAATGCCGAGGCTAACAACGAACTGGGTAACTCTGCGGCTGCTCTTGTGCCTTTAGAGGCTGTTAGAGCGCGTGCCAGGGCCGGTAATAACGCGATACTGCCACCGGTTACCACAACCGATCAGGCAGCTTTACGTGCGGCGATATACCAGGAACGGCGCGTGGAGCTTGCCATGGAGTTCGACCGTTACTTTGACGTGATCCGCCAGGGCCGGGGCCTGGCCGTGTTTGGTGTACGGGGCTTTAAAGCCGGTAAAAATGAAGTTTGGCCAATACCGCAAAACGAAATTGATTTAAGCGCAGGCACGTTAACTCAAAACCCTGGTTATTAATTTTAATAAGAATATGAAAACGATAAAAAATTTATTAATAACCGGCCTTACGGGTTTGGTTATGATTTTCACGATCTCATCATGTCAAAAAAGCTTCGACCCAAAAACGTATGCGCCTTCAAAGCCGCTGCCCACGTTTGGCGGGTATGGCAGCTCGAAACAGATCGAATCGGGTAACCTGGTTGACTATTTTAATTTTAACGGCTCGGTTACCGATAGTTTAGGTAATTTATCGGGCACCACTGCCGGTAATATTACGTTTGGTACCGGTGTTAGCGGTAAAGCCTACCAGGGGGCAGCGGGCGCCTATGTAGTGTTTGGCAATCCTGGTCCGGGTAAAACGCTGCAAAGCTATACACTTTCATTTTGGATGAACAGCCCGAAAACCGCCGGATTGGCCAGGGGCATTTTCTCTTTTAATAATCCAACTGACTTTTGGGGAAGTTTGGATGTTTACCTCGATAACCCAGGGCCGACAGATCCCAAGGGAGACACTTTATTGTTTAAGGTTCATATGACCAACCAAAGCGGTGTGCCATTTGCGGGATACTTCCTGGTGGCTAAGGTGCCAAATGCTATAAACACCTGGACCCATATGGTAGTAACTTATGATGCTGCAACATCTAAAATAAATTTCTATCAAAATGGCGCTGCGATCGGAATATCGGGCGTTGCCGGGACGAGCGGCTATGTGGTTGGCCCCGCTATGCCGGGTTCTGATCCGGCGGTAACACCGGTAACGCCATATGGCCCTTTGAAACTGGTCACTACGGCCGCAGTTTTAGGTACATGGCAGTTTCAAACGAACCCGAGCCTGACAACGTCGGCAACCGCCCAATCATGGGCCGAAAGCTATACGGGCTTATTAGACGATTTTAGAATATACAATAAGGCGTTATCGACAGATGAAGTTTCAGCTTTATATAACCTGGAGAAATTAGGAAGATAAACATTTGATTTGATTTGGTTATGAGGTTGTCTGCCCGTCTGCCAAACGGCGGACGGGTCAGTCAGCCTCTTTTTATTAAACCAATTTACCAATGCAAGCGAATAGCGGGGAATGAGAAGTTTTAAAATTTATTCAATTTTGGCGGTATTTTTTTTACTGTATTCCTGTAAAAAGGATTCAAAGCAGCCGGTTGTGGCGGTTACGCCATCCTCATTCAGTTTCAATGCGCTGAAAGTTAACGACGTGTACAACGGGTTCAATTATACCGGCGTAAACAATTCGCCAACGATAAAAATTTCTTTTTCCGCCCGGATCGACCCCAAGTCGGTAGCTGATAATATAAGCTTTAAAAGCAAAACCGGCGCTGTTGTGTCCTATAGTACCACTTGGGCCAATAACGACAGCACAATTGTTATTAGCCCTTCAACACTTCAGCCTATTACCCAATACACGATCGGCGTTTCAACGGGTTTGCTATCCGCCGCAGGAGGTCGGTTACAGTCGGCATTATCTGTTCAATTAACTACGGCCATCGATACCACCAATAAATTTCCTGTAATCAGCGACAACCAGTTGCTGGATCTTGTTGAACAGCAAACGCTGAAATATTTTTATGATTTTGGCCACCCGGTTAGCGGTCTGGCCCGTGAGCGGAATACCTCCGGTGATGTAGTAACCACCGGGGGGTCCGGTTTTGGAATTATGGCCCTGGTGGCTGGCGTTAGCCGACAGTTTATAACCCGCGCACAGGGCCTGGCCCGGATGCAGCAGATTGTGGGGTTTTTGAAGACTGCACAAACATTTCATGGTGCTTTTCCCCATTGGATGAATGGCGCAACGGGTGCTGTGGTTCCGTTTAGCACGCAGGATGACGGCGCCGACCTGGTGGAAACTTCCTTTTTAATGGAAGGCTTGCTTACCGCCCGCCAGTATTTTAACGGCGCAGGCCAGGACGAAACGCAGCTGCGGGCCGACATAAATACACTGTGGAATAATGTGGAGTGGGACTGGTTCCGGAACAATCAAAATACATTATTCTGGCATTGGAGCCCCAATTATGGATGGTCATCCAATATGCAGGTAAACGGCTGGAACGAGGCATTGATAACCTATGTGTTAGCTGCCTCATCCACAACTCATCCGATTCCAAAAATAGTTTATGATAACGGCTGGGCGCTTAATGGAGCCATAAAAAATGGTAATACTTATTACGGTGTTCAATTGCCATTAGGGCCGGTAAGAGGCGGGCCGTTGTTTTTCGCTCATTATTCGTTTTTGGGTATAAACCCGAACGGGTTATCTGATGCGTATGCAAGCTACGACGTTCAAAACAAAGCACACGCCCTGATCAATTATAATTATTGCGTGGCAAATCCGAATAACTATTATGGGTATAGCAGCAATTGCTGGGGGCTTACTGCAAGCGACATTGAAAACGGCTATACGGCAAGTTCGCCAACGAACGACGGGGGTGTAATTGCGCCTACGGCGGCTATCTCTTCGCTGCCTTATACGCCCGGGCAATCCATGCAGGCGCTAAGGTTTTTTTATTATAAGCTGGGCGATAAACTGTGGGGGCCATATGGCTTTTATGACGCATTTAATTTAAACAGCCCCTGGTTTGCCACTTCGGACCTGGCAATTGATGAAGGGCCGATCATCGTGATGACCGAGAACTACCGGACAGGTTTGCTTTGGAATTTATTTATGAGTTGTCCGGAAATTAAAACCGGCATGAAAAATTTAGGTTTTCAAAGCCCCAATTTATAGCCGGATATTAAAGGTCATTGGCCTGGAACGGGAAAAAGACATTGGACAATATCTTGTCTTTAGCTTTCCGGACTGGCGTAGATCAGTTATTTTGAAAAATATTTGCACGAATAATAAACCATAATGAAAAAACTTATACTTCCCTTTTTGATACTTATATCTGTTTGCTCCCTTGCTCAGCAACCGGGAAAAACCGAAGAGACCGCTGGAATTAAGCCGGTAGGTATTATTAAGGGTTTAACCGACAGCGCATTGCTCGACGTTGTTCAACGGCAAACATTCCGTTATTTCTGGGATTTTGGCCACCCGGTTAGCGGCCTGGCCCGCGAACGCAGCAATGTAGCTTACGATTATGGCAATGAAGTGGTGACGATAGGCGGCTCGGGTTTTGGCGTAATGGCGTTGATCGTAGCCGATCACAGGAAATGGATAACGCACCGGCAGGCTGTCGACCGCATGTTAAAGATCGTTGAATTTTTAAATAAGGCCGATTCTTATCATGGCGTATTTCCGCATTGGCTTAACGGCGCCACCGGCAAAACCATACCGTTTGGCCGTAAAGACGACGGCGCCGACCTTGTGGAAACATCTTATATGTTTCAGGGCCTGTTGTGCGCCCGGCAATATTTTAACGGCGACGATCAAAAAGAACGCCGCATCCGCTCAAGGATCAACTCGATGTGGGACGAGATAGAATGGAACTGGTTTACGCGGGATGGAAGGGACAACCTGTACTGGCATTGGTCGCCGAACAACGGCTGGGCTATGAATTTTCCGATTCGGGGCTTTAATGAATGTTTAATTACGTATATCCTGGCCGCCTCGGGCGACAGGTATCCCGTATCGGCCGATGTTTATCATCGCGGATGGGTCCAAAGTGAGTTTTTCAAAAATGGCAAAACATTTTATGGCTATAAGTTGCCCTTAGGATTCGATTATGGCGGCCCGTTATTTTTTTCGCAATATTCGTTTCTGGGTTTAAATCCAAAAGGATTATCAGACAGGTATGCCAATTATTGGAAACAAAATACCAACCACACGCTCATAAACCGTGCTTATTGTATAGATAATCCGAAGAAATATAAAGGATATGGCGAAAACTGCTGGGGCCTTACCGCAAGCGATAGCTATGTGGGATACAGCGCCCACGAACCCCGGAATGATCTGGGCGTCATCTCACCCACGGCGGCGCTGTCGGCGTTTCCATACACGCCGGAATATTCTATGAAAGCATTACGCCATTTTTATTACGACCTGGGCGACAAAATATGGGGCGACTACGGGTTCACCGACGCCTTCAGCGAATCGCATAACTGGTATGCAAAGTCATATCTCGCCATTGACCAGGGGCCGATCGTGGTGATGATCGAAAACTATCGCAGCGGCTTATTATGGAATTTATTTATGAGCTGCCCGGAAATACAACGGGGATTAAAAAAGCTTGATTTCCACATTGATACAGCAAAATAATTCTGTCTTTCGGTAATACCGTATCGGATTAATCCAGATCCGTTTATATTTGATGCTGATGGTTAACCCTGCATTCCAATGAATTGGAAAAATGTATTTATTATTTGCTTCGCAAACTGCTTATTATTAGCTGCAAATGGCGTTAACGGCCAATCGAAGCAACGCACCTATTGTAACCCCATCAATATCGATTACGGCTATACGCCCATTCCCGATTTTGCGACTGAAGGCAAACACCGCGCCACCGCCGACCCGGTAATTACCATGTACAAAGGCGATTATTACCTGTTTTCGACAAACCAATGGGGTTATTGGTGGAGCAGCGATATGTACCACTGGAATTTTATATCGCGTTCGTTTTTACGGCCCGAGCATCATGTGTATGATGATCTTTGCGCACCGGCGGTTTGGGTGCAGGGCGATACCTTGCTCGTATTTGGGTCGACGTACTCTTCCAACTTCCCGATATGGATGAGTACCAATCCCAAAGCCAATGAATGGAAGGAGGCCATACACGAATTTGAGCCGGGCGGGTGGGATCCTGATTTTTTTAAGGATGACGACGGCAAGCTTTACATGTATAACGGCAGCAGCAATGCCTACCCGCTTTATGGCGCCGAGGTCGACCCAAAAACATTTCACCTTAAAGGCACGCGGAAGGAAATGTACCTGCTGCAGCCTTACCGGTACGGCTGGCAGCGCTTTGGCGAATACATGGACAATACCTTTCTCGATCCTTTTATAGAAGGTTCGTGGATGACCAAACATAACGGCAAATATTACCTGCAATACGGGGCTCCGGGTACCGAGTTTAGCGGTTATGCGGATGGGGTAGTGGTTGGCGATAACCCGCTGGGGCCATTTAAACCGCAGTCTATGCCGTTTAGTTATAAGCCGGGCGGATTCGCCCGTGGCGCCGGGCATGGCAGCACCTACACCGACGCCTGGGGCAATTACTGGCATATCTCGACGATGGTGATCGCGGTTAAAAACAGTTTTGAGCGCCGGCTGGGCATATGGCCGGCGGGTTTCGATAAAGACGATGTACTATATTGCAATACCGCGTTTGGCGATTATCCCACCTATCTGCCCGATGGCAAAGCCGATCACCTGCAAAGCCGCTTTACAGGTTGGATGCTCCTCAATTATAACAAGCCGGTATTGGTGTCTTCAACACTCGGAGGGTATTTGCCCAATAATGCGGTCGACGAAAATATAAAAACCTACTGGAGCGCTGCCACCGCTAACCCGGGCGAGTGGATACAAACCGATCTTGGCAACGAAAGCACGGTAAACGCCGTGCAAATAAACTATGCCGACCAGGACGCCACTATCCTGGGCAAGGCAAAAGGCACTTACACACAATACAAGCTGTATTATTCGTTGGATGCGAAAAAGTGGCGCATTTTAACGGATAAGAGCGCCAATAAGACCGACGTCCCGCACGATTATATCGAGTTGCCATCGCCCATCAAAGCGCGGTATATTAAATTGGTTAATATTCACATGCCGACGGGTAAATTTGCTATCAGCGGCCTCCGTGTCTTTGGCAACGGCGGCGGCCCGAAACCTGACACCGTAAAGAACTTTGTGGTTTTACGTACCGAAAAGGATAAAAGGAGCGCCTGGATAAAATGGCAAACCGTGGATAACGCTTATGCCTATAATATTTATACCGGTATCGCGCCCGGTAAGCTGTACAATTGCATAATGGTGCACAACAGCAATGAATATTACTTTAAGGCTATGGATAAGCAGGCGCCGTATTACTTCAGAATAGAAGCCATCAATGAAAACGGGGTATCGGAGCTGACGAAGGTGATCAGGGTTGAATAACCACTGCAGGATGATCTTTTCTTACTGCGTTAAAACTCAATTCTCCGATGAACGTTTTAACAACAGCCATCATCAAAATTTTACAAATGGTAAATGATCGAAACGGCGATAATACACAGATTTAATTACATTTGCCCGAGATAATTATTTTCCTATGTCGGAGACAGCACAATTAAAAATTGGCGATAAAACCTACGAACTTCCTGTTATAGAAGGCACTGAAGGCGAAAAAGCGATAGATATTTCAAAACTTCGCGACCAATCGGGATACGTTACCCTGGATATCGGCTATAAAAATACCGGCGCAACCCGCAGCGCCATCACCTTTTTAGATGGCGAGCAGGGCATACTGAAATACCGCGGCTTCCCGATCGAACAGCTGGCCGAAAAATCAAGCTTTATCGAGGTTGCGTACCTGCTGATTTACGGTGAATTGCCCACACAGCAGGAATTAAACAACTTCCAGTACGAAATAAGCCGCCATACGCTGGTGCACGAGGACATGAAAAAGTTTTTTGACGGTTTCCCGTCCAAATCGCACCCGATGGGGCAGCTTTCTTCATTGATCTGCGCCTTATCGGCATTTTATCCCGAATCGTTAAAACCAGCCCAAACCGAAGAGGAACAGCATTTAAGCATTATAAAAATGCTGGCTAAAATGGCTACAGTGGTTTCGTGGATATATAAAAAGTCGTTGGGGCATCCATACATCTACCCTCAAAACAAATACGATTTTGTCACCAACTTCCTGTATATGACCTTTGGGCAGCGCACTGAATTGATTGAGATCGACCCCGTGGTGGTCAGCGCGATGAACACGCTGCTGATATTACATGCCGATCACGAGCAAAACTGTTCCACATCGACCGTGCGCATCGTCGGTTCGTCCGAGTCGAATATTTATGCTTCGGTTTCGGCGGGTATCTCGGCCTTGTGGGGACCGCTGCACGGCGGCGCAAACCAGGCGGTGATCGAAATGCTCGAAAAGATCAAAGAGGATGGGGGCGACACCGACAAGTGGATAGCCAAAGCGAAGGACAAGAATGACAAATTCCGCCTGATGGGATTTGGACACCGCGTTTACAAAAACTTCGATCCCCGCGCAAAGATCATCAAGAAGGCATGCGACGATATTCTCGAAAAACTCGGCATGGACGATGAAGTCCTTGAGATTGCCAAAAAGCTGGAAGAAGTTGCTTTGAAAGACCCTTATTTTGTAGAGCGTAAATTATATCCTAACGTCGACTTTTATTCAGGCATCATTTACCGGGCTTTAGGTTTCCCTACCGACATGTTTACCGTATTGTTCGCACTGGGCCGCCTGCCGGGCTGGATAGCGCAATGGAAGGAAATGAAGGAGAACAAGGAGCCCATCGGCCGCCCGCGCCAGATCTATGTGGGCGCCACCAACCGCGATTATGTGGATATTAGGAACAGGTAGTCCATAGTCCATAGTCGGTGGTCCATAGTCAATCGTCCATAGCTTATTGCGGTGGCGTAGGGCCATTATCTTGCAGCGCAAACTACGGTGGCATACCGTTCGCCGTTCGCGCCTGCCTGCTGTGGTAGGTTCGGATTGGGGCGAACGGGTACGAACACCACAATAGTTAAAATATTTTCCGGGAGAAAGTTATCGTAGTGCAATAACACGCGATCAGCGCAATCTTACAATCATTCCAATCAACGGTCCAGGCACAAAAAAAGCCCGCTGGTTTTCACCAAACGGGCTTGTGCTGGTAATTGGATTTTAATTTAACACTATCCAGCACGTACTCGGATTAGCTAAGCTTGAGCCGTTAAATGTAATATTACTACCACTAATTACACCATTTATAGGAGCGAAAGATCCATATAGTGTAGCACTGGTAGGCATATAGCCAAAGCTAACTTGCATTACAACGGTTGAGGGATTAGTTGAGTTGGTTAAATCATTAATGACGATTGGATTGGTTGAGCTAACGCCGCGGGGCCCGGAAACATTAGTGCCGTTAACCCATAAACTAAAATCTGTTATACCAAAACCATTGCTGGATATGTCAAAAGCCACATTAAAATTTGCGTTTACTGCAATATATAAAGTAAACCGGCCAGTGCCACTGTTATTTGTGGCTGTAACGGTGTAACCTGTCGAGGCTGAAGATACTTGCGGGGTACCAGAAATTACACCGGTTGTAGTATTAAAGGTCAAACCAGTGGGCAATGCGGGGCTTATCGAATAACTGGTAACAGATCCGCCAGTATTAGATGGGCTTAAAGGTGTTATAGTAGAATTTTGGGTAAATACATTTGGCGTAGAATAAGAAATAAGTGGAGCGGCTGGGTGAAAATATAAATCCACTTCTCCGCCGGGGCTACTATAATTTTGTACAACGGCTTGTTGACCGGCAGCCAGATTATTAGTACCCGTGGCCCACGGTATATATGACGTCCCGCTGTTGGTTGTAATATTTATTCCCGTCATCCTGACGAATGTATCTGGTGGGTAGTCGGCCGCGACTGTAAGCGGATGGCCATGTTGATCGTATGCTTCTATAGCTTCATCTGCAATATTTAATACCGGAATATAAGGAGCAACCGAGGCGTATAATTTTTGATTAATGCTACTGGTCGTCACCCCATCTTCCAATTGAAGGGTATTTGATGCAGGAACGTTGTTTATTTTAAAAGATGACGTGTAGTTGTACGATCCCGTTCCGGACTGGATATTATCGAAAGTCATTGTACCTTGTAAGTTTGCCCCTACTGCCACTGGTACCGGTGTTGTATAGGCATAAAATCCTTCCGCTGTAGGGGTAGGATACATAAAAAAAACATTCGTAACCGTCCAGTTATAGTTCGCTCCACCTGCTGAGGAATTACCCCATTGTAAAACAGGTTGCAAGATGTCGTTTTCCGTAGCATCTTGTAAAGCATTATAAATAAAAATTGTTTGACCGTCGTTAATAGATGGAGCACTTGGGACAATCCAATTTGTGCTAAAAGTATTTATTGTTTCCTGACCTTGGTTATTCGAATCCTGCCACAAAGCCCAGTCTGCCCACGCAGGATTAACCCCTGAGGGAACCGCTCCTGGTGTTTTTCTTTTTAAGGAACGCACCAAGGCCCCTGATGGCTGAGAAGCTCCGTTGGGTGGATTAATAAAACCTTGATCGAATTTTCCGAAGTCTTGTACTATTCGGTTAGTCCTTTTCTCTAGTTTTAAAATGTGACCATTTTGTCTGCTTAAATAATTATCAGGTTCAATAAGATGAACTTGGCTGGCTGGCACAAGGCCTGCGCCAGGAAATAGAACCATTTTCGTGCTACTCTGCGTTGATTTTTCCTGAATCTTACTCGTCGAGATGACTAAATCCTTTTTACATCCCCAAAAGGAAAAAATAAACAGAGCAATGGTAAGCGATTTGAGCATTTTAATTGTTTTCATGATAATTTTATTTAGGTTGTTTAATAATTAAATTTAATATTAAGCAATGACTAAACAAAATCTTTAATGAAAATTTAATTACAAACATATCAAAACAAAAAAGCCCGCTGGTTTTCACCAAACGGGCTTTCAAATCAATCAACTCTGTTTATTGTATCGTATAAGTATTATTGTTAGCATTTAACTTAATGGTGTAAGTGCCGGCCGTCGCTATAGAGATATTTGGCCCATTACCTGTCAAAGTTCCACCGCTGCCGCCCAGATTCACCGTCCAGTCGTTTTTATATCTGAACTTCATGCCACCTACACCTAAAGTCGCTGTAATATACCATGTGTCATGAGCTGAATCATAAAGCATATCGGTGTCCGTTCCCCAACCACCTGCGGTAGCATCGCCAATAATACTCCATTGTGGGGTGTAAGTTATTGTGTTTTTATTAAGATCGACTGTTACTAACAAACCACCGTCTGCCGGTGCTAGTAAATTGCCGCCAGTTGAACTTATAGTGCCTGCAGTAGAACCGATGCCATAATTAGTGTGATTCCAGTCTGCGGCGGAAGTAACTTTAAAGTTGAGGTCTGCCCCGGTAAAATTTATAATACCTGTGAAAACACCATTACTTGTTGGCGACACTAATGTTGCAGCCGCCGATGGGGTCCACCCCTGGTAAGCCCCTGGTACATATAAGTAAGAAGCAAGATTGAAAGGAGTAGCAGTAAGGGTTAATACATTGGAATAAACCGGTGCAACACTTGCCCCGACAGAACTTTTAATGCGAGCTTGCACAGTAGAGGCTACGTCTGCCGGCAGGTTTAGCTTTAGTAATAAAGCGTTAAAATCGGCGGTATTGTAACCTTGTGAAAGAGCATTTGCACTCAGGGTGACAGATGCAGGATTTGCCCAATTATCGCTGGGCACATCAATTTGTAACGTGTTAACTACTGCCGCGCTGTAACCGAAGTTAGCCTTGGTAACAGTAAATTGCACTACAGTTCCCGCATCGTACAGTTTGCTTTTATCTAAAGCAAGTGTCGTGCTTGAGGCGCTAAGAGTACCGGCTTTGCCTGAACTCATAACAACAAGCGATCCATCCTTTTTACAGGCAGACAGCATTAGCAGCGTTATGCCGCTCAATGCCAGGAATTTTGTTAAAATTGTTTTCATTTTATATTTTTTAATTGACTTCAATTTAAAACTGACAAATTATTCCATACTGGATTAATAGCCGGGATTTTGTTTAAGGTTAGGATTATTGATTGTTTCAGTCGAAGGAATAGGCATCAATGTACGGAAATCAGCAACGGTTGTGCCATTATGCTCAGCACCTTTCCACTGCCATATATAAGTGCCGCCGGTAAACTGACCAAAACGAATTAAATCGGTTCTTCTGTGGCCTTCCCATAACAGTTCACGGCCCCTCTCGTCAAGTATAAACTGCAGGTTTAATTGGGGGAGGGTAATATTCCCGGAGATGCTTCCGCCATATGCTCTTGTACGCACTAAGTTGACGTATCCTAATGCTGTCACCGGGTCGCCGCCTGTACCGCCGCGCAAAACAGCTTCGGCATATTCAAGGTAAATATCGGCCAAGCGGAAAACAGGGAAGTCGTTGTCGACAAAGTTCCCCGTTGGATCTGATCCCGGTTGGCCCGCTTTAGTAACATTTTTAAATTTCGTAACAGCGTATCCGTTGGTAAAAGTATACTCGTCTTTAATGTCGAGCGTTTGGCCATTGGTATAAAACATAGCACGCTGATCAGTATTTCCGCTCGGATCGCTGAATAGCGCGACATATTGCGGGGTAACGCGTAAGCCGGCCCAACCGCCATTTACGCCAAAGGTGCCCGGGGTTTCGCCTCCGCCTACGGATGCATGTACAATATAGGTCATGCCGCCATACCCCTGGGTGTGCAACCCGTCTGATTCAATCGGGAAGATCATCTCAGGCGAGGTATTATTATCAGCAAGAAAAACGTTTTGATATTTCGGGTCTAACGTGTAACCGGCAGCTATCACTTTTTTTGCATAAGTAATAGCATCGGTATAACGGGCTGTTCCGGTATAAACCTGTGCATTTAAATACAGCGAAGTTAACAGGCTCCAGTCAGCAGCTTGATCAGCATGGCCGTAGGAAAACCGCGGCGCTCCCAGCTCGCCATCGATAGCCTTCAGCTCGCTCTCGATAAAATTGAATATTTCGGTGCGCGATTTTTGCTGAGGGAAAAATACACCTACGTTGTTAGCTTCCGTAACAAACGGAACGGAACCGAATAAATCGATAGCATGTGTATAACTCAGAGCGCGGAGAAAACGCGCCTCGGCACGGTACTGCTTGGCTAAAGTTAAATTATTCCCGGTAATTCCGTTTGCTGCTAATTGCGCATCGGTGGTGTTCCGTAAAAATTCATTATCCAATGATATCTCGTAATAAATACGATCGTACATAGCCCTGATAAATTCATTTTGGTTATTCCAGGTCATGTCATGCAGGTTATGTACAGTACCATCGTTCCAAACGATCTGAGCTTCGTCCGTGGTCAGTTCTTCCATATTAAAATACTCGCGCAAATAATTGGAAAAACCCTCGTCAATACCTGCGATATCAGGTGCGCCCGCAGGGCCGGCCTGCCCGCTTAGTGCAAACGCTGTATAAAGTTTTGCAAGTACCTGCGGATAGTTACCAAAATCTTTATAAACGCTGGCAGTAGTTAATTGACCTATGGGCGTTAGGTTCTTTTTACACGATACCCCGAATGCCGACAAGCCTATTACTATAATAGCCGCCAGCTTTGTAAGTTTAAATTTTTTCATATATTTTTTCTTAAAAACCAAGATTGAGACCTAATGAGAATACACGTGGCCTTGGGTATAAATTATTATCGATCCCGCCCTGAACTTCAGGATCAAGCCCGGTATATTTTGTTACCACAAATACATTCTGTACGTTGGCAGTAACCCTTAAGGTTGCCGCTTTTGCAACTTTTCCAAAGTTATAACTCAGGTTTGCATTATCCATACGTAAAAACGACCCGTTTTCAACATAATAGTCTGAGTACAGTTGGTACTGTTGAAAGTTTGTTTTCAGAATGCTTGCAGGTAAGTTACCCAGGTAGCCTGTGAATTTTAAACCTGCGTAGGCTCCGTTACTTGCTGCTTCGGCGTTATACACGTAATTACCTAGATTCGCCCGCATCGTAAAGCCTAAGTTCCATTTTTTATAATTAAAGGTTGAATTGAAACCTATAAATACCGATGGGTTGGGCTGTTTGTATATATACTTATCGTCAATTGTCGATCCGTTTCCATTTCGGTCAACATATACTGCCTCCAACGGAGCGCCGCTTGCATTATATACCTGCTGGTATACATAAAAAGCATTTGGCGGATAGCCGGCCTTGTAAAGCTGGATGGTATTACCAACTCCCCCTGGAATGCCTCCGACAGCGATAATCTGGTTTGGATCGCCGGTTAATGAAACATTGCTTACTAATATTTTATTGTAAGATATATTATAACCAAAGGTCCAGTTAAAATTCTGAGAAGTAACGGCATTAACATTAATATTGAAATCAATACCGCGGGTATTTAAATTACCAATATTTGCTATAACGTGGTTAGTCAGGTTTGTGCCATCAGGAACTGGCGTATCAACTAATAAATCTTTGGTCTTTTTATAATAATATTCGATCGACCCGCTGATCTTCCCGTTCAAGAACCCGTAGTCCAATGCTATATTTGAAGTAGCGGTTTGTTCCCATTTCAAATTTGCATTGTAGGCGTTTGCGCGTAAAGTATTGACAAATGAATTGCCAAATTGGTACTGCGCGGCATTATTGCTGGGTTGGTAAACCGCCAGGTAAGGAAAAAAATTAAATCCTAAATCTTGCTGGCCTGTAATGCCATAGCTTGCGCGTAGCTTTAAATCGGAAATAACATCATTCCCTTTCAAAAAAGGCTCTTCTGTAATACGCCATGCGAGGGCTACCGACGGGAAATAGCCGTTGCGATGTGTAGGTCCGAATCTTGACGATCGGTCATCACGTAAAGTTGCAGTCAGTAAGTACTTGTCGTTATAACTGTAATTTAAACGGGCAAATGGCGATTCAATATAATACTGCCCGGGAAAATTAAGCGATGGCGAACCAATTGGCGTAACCATATCTGCGGCATAACCTTGCTCGTTCCTGTTATAAAATTTAAAATATTGGTACGAATAGCCGCCTTGTAAATCAAAATGACTTTTCAGGTCTTTAAAGTCCTTCGAGTATTTCAAATAATAGTCAGTATTATATGTATAGTTTTCCTGGAAATATTGACTGAATGAACCGTGTTGAACAAAATTGGATGCGGCATACGCGGGTATAAAATTACTGCCTTGCCCATCAGAAAGGTCACCACCGAAGGTTGCGTTGGCAGTTAATTCTTTCAAAAAAGGGAATACATAAGTAAGACTTAGATTACCCAATGCGCGTTTTGTGGTACCGGTATTATTTTGTTCCTCGATTAAGCCCACTGGGTTACGAGGTGCCAAAGTGTTTGGAGTTCCGCCATTTAAATATTCGAAGTAACCACCGTATTGGTTATTTCCTGAATATACGGGCTGTGTCGGATCAAAAAACACAGCCGCCCCAATTGCACCTTGATTGGCAAAGTGTCTGTTTGTGTAAGTGCCTTTAATATTAAAATCAACTTTTAAGCTGTTATGTAAAAAGTCATGGTTTATATTCAGGTTAACTGTGGTTCTTTTTAAATTATCCGTTCTTAAAACGCCATCCTGGTCTAAATATCCGACTGATAAACGGTACGGAAGACCTTTAATACCTCCCGTAAAGCTTAAGTTATTATCAAAACCATAAGCTTGACGATAAATTTGATTTTGCCAATTCGTGCTTGAATTGCCAACTTCAGCTTGCTGTGCTGTGGTTAACCCGGCGGTTGAGCTGGTGGCTGCGGCGCGGAATTGCGTTGGGTTTAAAACATTTACCTCATTGGCATTTCGATAAAGAGAACTTATTTGACTAAAGTTAACGCTTAATTTGCTGTTATCCACTCCTTTTTTGGTGGTAATAATAATAACACCGTTTGATGCGCGTGAACCATAGATTGCTGTAGCCGACGCGTCTTTTAATACTGTAAAAGATTCAATGTCATTGGGATTAATTGTCGCAAGCGAGTTATCGATACCTGCGATGCCATTGTTACTAACCGGGACGCCATCGATGACGATAAGAGGATCGTTACTTGCATTTAAGGACGAACCTCCGCGGATACGAATCGTACTACCTGAACCCGGTGCACCGCCATTTGATGTGATTTCAACCCCTGGCACTTTACCTGTTATTAATGCCTCGGGTGTGGTGATAGGCCCCTGATTGAAATCTTTTGACGTAACAGCTACAACAGAACCGGTCAGGTCCTTTTTTCTTGCTGTACCGTAACCTATAACCACCACTTCATTCAGGTTTGTGCTCAATGGCTGCAAATTAAAACTTACTGTAACTACGGAATTACTTACCGTTACGGTTTTCTTTAAGGCTACATAGCCTAAAAATTTCGCGGTAATGGTATAATTGCCCGGCTGAAGGCCGTTGATGGCATAGTTACCGTTAACGTCGGTCGTTGAGCCCAGGGTGGTGCCGTCAATGCTGACAGAGGCCCCGGGCAGGGATTGATTGGTTTCGTCTACTACCTTTCCCCTTATACTGCCCGTTTGCGCAAATGCAATGAACGACATCAGTGAAAATGTCAAAAGGAGTACATACTTTTTTGAGTAATTTTTTCTCATAAAACTTTTAGTTTGTAAAATTTAATACAAGGCTTTTTATGGCCAAAACAATTGGTTTGTTATTTTTGCCAAAACAACTGTGACTAATTTACACTAAGGTTTAATAAATGCAAATTTTATGTAACGGATAATTTTCATGAGTTTTCTCTATCCGAATTTAACCTTAGGGAAACCAAAAATAGACACTTTTCTTTTATTTAATTTTCTAAATAATATGCCTGATTTTGCATTGGATGAAGTTTTTGACAAAAAAAGGTGTAAAAATTACACTATTCATAATTTTACTGATAGATAACCAATTACCGGGAACGTTCCCGGTAAAATAACTGTTAATTGTACATTTTATAATGAGAAAAAAAATAATTTTCTGCGCGTTTTTGCTTTTTGGCCAAAATTTTTTGTTGCTTGGGCAGCCAAAAATTGTCTTTTTAACAGGTAAAATACCGCCGTCAAAAACACCTGTTTCACACCTTTTTTTAGCCGGTAGTTTTAACAACTGGAACCCCGGTGATAAAGCCTGGCAGTTTCAGCCCGGCCCGGCCGGCTCGTACCGGCTTTCGAAAAATTTGCCGAAAGGGATCTATGGCTTTAAAATAACCAGGGGCGCCTGGGAAGGCGTGGAGTGCAGCGCCGCTGGTAAACCCATCGAAAACCGCATCCTTTCCGTTAAGGGCGATACCACTGTAAACATAACCATAGCCGGGTGGCAGGATAATTACCCCGCTGCCGGAAAAAAGCATACCGCCAGCAACCATGTGCACATTATCAGCGAGAATTTTGAAATACCCCAGCTTGGCCGGCAGCGCCGTATATGGATTTACCTGCCCGCCGACTATCAATCGTCAAAAAACAAATACCCGGTAATTTATATGCACGACGGGCAAAACTTATTTGACGACTATACCGCGGCGTTTGGTAAATGGGGCGTTGACGATATACTGGACAGGTTGCCGGCGCAAAAGGAATGTATTGTTGTGGGTATCGATCATGGCGGCAGCTACAGGCTGGCCGAGTATGACCCCTACGACTCGAAATATGGCAGCGGCCAGGGTAAGGAGTACGTCGATTTTTTGGTGAAAACGTTAAAACCGTATATCGACAGTCATTTTCGCACAAAACCCGATGCGCATCATACCACCGTTGCGGGCAGTTCGCTGGGCGGCCTAATTTCGATGTATGCGGCGCTTAAATATCCCAATGTGTTTGGCAACGCTGGCATATTTTCGCCCGCTTTCTGGATAGCCCCCGAAATTTATGACCTTGCTCAAAAAACCAGGCTGCCGGCCGGTTCGGCGTTTTATTTTGTTTGCGGCGACGCCGAAAGCAAGTCGATGGTGGCCGAGATGCAAAAGATGGCTGCAATTATCCGTTCGAAAAATATCAAACAAAAACCGCCTGTCGTGATCATTAAAGGAGCGGGCCACAATGAAAAGCAATGGAACGGTGATTTCCCCGGCTTTTATAACTGGCTGGTTGCCGGGAACTAACCCATACATTCGACAAAGTATTGATGTTTGAAAGATATGATTAGAGAAAATAGCCGCAAACCCGTCTGTCCCGTTAGGGGCAACCTGTTTGTAAGATCATCATCAAATTAACCGATCAGGAATTGCTTTTTGCGCGATTGGTTTTTGTTCTTACTGAATATTCGGTACAGGGCGATTTTTAAAAATGGCCCGCAAACCGATCTGCCCCGTTAGGGGAAAAGATCATCATCAAATGAGTTTTGCCCCGTCAGGGGCTACCCTTCTCTCACAACGCTGGTTTTATTCATTAACGGCCCCATTCCGCATTCATATAATAACTTTATATTTGGCCTTTAACAGCGGCCGGCTTAAGAGCCGATATTTTTTATGACAATGTTTACCGGCGAGATACAGGACAAATACGAAGTAGTGGTAGGATTAGAGGTGCATGTTCAGTTATCGACGTTAAGTAAATCGTTTTCGGCCGATCCGGTGGGTTTTGGCGCCGGGCCAAACCGCAACATAAGCCCCGTATCGCTGGGTCACCCCGGAACATTGCCACGCATCAACAGCCAAATGGTTGCTTACGCCGTTAAAATGGGTTTAGCCTGCCATTGCACCATTAATTTGAACAACGCGTTTGCCCGCAAAAATTATTTTTATGCCGACTTACCCAAAGGTTACCAGATAACCCAGGACCAGCACCCCATATGTTTGGGAGGAAGTGTTTTGGTAAGGCTTGCCGATGGAAACACAAAAAACATCGCTATCCATCACATCCATATGGAAGAAGACGCCGGTAAAAGCATGCACGACCAACACCATGAAGATTCACTGATCGACCTGAACAGGGCAGGGGTGCCCCTGATCGAGATCGTATCGGAACCGGATATGAGAAGCGGTGAAGAGGCAGGCCAATTTTTAACCGAATTGCGGAAGCTGGTGCGTTACCTGGATATTTGCGATGGGAATATGGAGGAGGGGAGCATACGCTGCGACGCCAATATATCGGTGAGGCGCAGGGGCGAAAAAAATTACGGCAACCGGTGCGAGGTGAAAAACCTGAACTCGATACGCAACGTGCAGCGTGCTATCGAGCACGAATTTGAGCGGCAGGCAACCGTTATTGAAAATGGCGGGTATATTGAACAAAACACGCTGAACTTTGACGCCGATACCGGTGAAACATCGGTGCTGAGATCGAAGGAAATGGCGAACGACTACCGGTATTTTCCTGAACCCGACCTTTTACCCCTGGTACTGACAAAGGAATATATAGACGCCATCCGGCGGGAATTGCCATCTTTGCCCAATGAATTGTATGATAAATACACCGGTGAGCTTGGACTGTCAAATTATGACGCCGGCGTAATTACCGCCGACAAAGACCTGGCCTTTTATTTTGAAGAATTAATTAAAAACACTGCAAATTATAAGGCGGCGGCCAACTGGCTGATGGGTCCGGTTAAATCATACATGAATGAAACAGGCGGATCAATCAGCGATATGAATATAGCCCCGGCCACCCTGGCTGCACTGATCGCATTGATCGATTCGGGCAAGGTGAACAACTCGGTGGCCGCCCAAAAGCTGTTCCCCGCGCTGTTAAAAGCCGGCGGCAATAACCCGGAAAAATTAGCCGCGGAAATGAGGCTGGTGATCGATCATGCAACAAACGACGTTGACCGGTTTATACACGATGCGATTGCAAAATATCCCGAAAAGGTAAAAGAATACCAAAACGGCAAAAAGGGAGTTTTAGGTTTGTTTATGGGCGAGATCATGAAAAGCTCAAAGGGTAGGATCGATCCGCAAAAAACCAATCAAATGTTAATTAAAGAATTAAATAATCAGATGTGAGATGTTAGATATGAGATTTGAGATAAGAGATATGAGAAGCTGACGGTATGTAAGTAATTCTCAAATTCTTTAATTTTCGATCTCAAATCTCACGTCTCAAATCTCATATCTCAATCATATCTCAATGAAGAAGCACTTAACCCTGTACAGCATTATCTTATTGTCTTTAGCTATTTTTTCCTGCAAAGACAAAAACGCCTTTACCATATCGGGCACGGTGAAAAATCCCGGCAGCCTCAAAAAAATATACCTGATGGAGGCCGACAGCACCCAGATCTCGGTGGTGGATTCCACCAACCTGAGCGACCAGGATAAATTCCAGTTTAAGCACAGTGCGCCGTATGCAAATTTATATAAGCTCCGCGTCGGCGGAAGCATATTTGATGTGATCGCGAAAAATGGGGATGCTATCGACTTCATAACCAACCTGACCGACAATACCCATGCTTACCAGGTAACCGGGTCGGACGAATCGGATAAGATTAAAGAGTTTAACCGGATCGGCAACTTTTATGGCGATAAAAACAGCAAGCTTTCGCAGGAATACCAGGACAAGGTACAGGCTGCAGGCAAACAATCCGACTCGCTGATCAGGATATACATGCCTCAATTTCAAAAGAACGTAAACGATTATAGCAACGAGGTGCTGAAGTTTGTGCATACCAATAAAAATTCGCTGGCCGCTTATTACGCAGCCATGTCGCTCGATCCTATCAAATACGAACCGCAGCTGATCGCTTATGCCGACTCGATCCGGGATGTTTTTAAAGATCATCCGGGCGTGCAGCACTTTGTAAGACAAATGGACGCGGCCAAACCGCTTTCGATAGGCCACAAGGCCCCCGATTTTACCATAGGGGGCATCGATGGGAAACCCATAAAATTGTCGGACTATAAAGGCAGGTATGTAATGCTTGATTTTTGGGCGTCGTGGTGCGGCCCCTGCCGTAACGAAAACCCAAATGTGGTAAAGCAATACCATATCTATAAACCCTTAGGCCTGAATATCTTGGGCATTTCGCTCGATGTGGACAAAGGCAAATGGCAGCAGGCCATCGATGCCGACAAGCTTACATGGGCCCACGGATCGGACCTGAAAAACTTTGAGGGCCCGACCGAACAGCTTTACCATATCGAAGCGATCCCCTCAAATTTTATCATTGACCCGAAGGGAATTATTATTGCAAAAAATATCACCGGAACCGATCTTGAAGAATTTTTAAGCAAAACGTTCAATAAGTCTCAACAAATTGTTAAAATACGGTAGTACTTAACAATTTGTTAATATATAGTTAACCCTATGTTCTACTAATCGTCATACTTTTATAGAAAAATTCAACTTTGCATGAGTAATTCTACAAAACAGAAGATTCTTATTGTCGACGATGAGCCGGATATTTTAGAGCTGATTGAATATAATTTAAAAAAAGAAGGCTACCAGGTTTTCCTGGCGCGTAACGGCCAGGAGGCTGTAGCCGAAGCAAAACGATCGTTGCCCGACCTCATCGTGCTGGATATCATGATGCCTAAAATGGACGGCATTGAGGCTTGCCGCATTATGCGCACCATGCCCGAGTTCAAAAACACGTTTATGGTGTTTTTAACCGCAAGGAGCGAAGAATATTCCGAAATTGCCGGTTTTAATGTGGGCGCCGACGATTATATAGCAAAACCTATTAAGCCCCGTGCGCTGGTTAGCCGCATAAATGCCATACTCCGCAGGAACACCCCCGCCGACGACCCGGCGGATAACAAGCTGGAGATCGGCGACCTGGTTATCGACCGTGAAGCGTATCTTGTTTTTCAGCGTGGCAATAAAGTGGTTTTGGCTAAAAAGGAGTTCGAGCTGTTATACCTGCTGGCCTCAAAGCCGGGCAAAGTTTATACCCGCGAGGTGATCTTAAAAAATATCTGGGAAGACTCGGTAGTGGTTACCAACCGGACTATCGATGTTCACATACGTAAATTACGCGAAAAATTGGGTGACGACTGCGTAGCAACCGTAAAAGGAGTGGGATATAAATTTAACGCCGGGTAACCTACTCAATATAATTAAGAGGCTGTCTCAAAAGTTAAACTATGAAAAGCGGGACCGAATTATATTTTGAATGAATAAACTCTGTGTCACCTTTGCGCCTCTCTTTGTGATCTTCGCGGTGAAAATCAAACCACAGAG